>Ga0308156_1000152_pt1 | contig 220872 bp, 205 predicted proteins | sample PhyAR2_FD_201041 | JGI IMG/M metagenome (GOLD analysis project Ga0308156, IMG submission 201041) | Phyllosphere microbial communities from UC Gill Tract Community Farm, Albany, California, United States - DLSL A.R2 | ecosystem: Host-associated > Plants > Phyllosphere > Unclassified | place...
GAAGACCTGGTGCCCCTTTATCACTCGTAGAATTCCATACTCTAAAACCCAACAACCTCCAACCAAATCCTCAACCCAAACCCCAATGGTGGCTGAGGCACTCGAAGCCACCAGTCCTGACAGGGTGCGCGGGCCTTCGAGAGCCTCAGGCCCCAACCAGTCGACGACTTTTTGTGACTCTGTGGAATATCCATATTACATACTAAAATCATAACCACACACTTTGTCATTCAGTAGGAATCCCGACCCCGCCGATACCATGCGCATGGAAAGATTCGAGTTGAGATCCTTTCAGGATGACAATTGGGATGGTAGCATGAAGACCTGGTGCCCTTTTATCACTCGTAGAATTCCATACTCTAAAACCCAAACAACCTCCAATCCAACCCTCAACCCAAACCCCAACGGTAGCTGAGTGGAGCCGAAGCCACGCCCCCACAAAAAAACTCCGGCCGGGAAAGATTTCCCAAGCCGGAGCCAAACACAATTGATGAAAATACCCATCCCTCACGATGGAATGCTTTTGCGCTGATATATACCTTAATACTTATGATATAACTTCATTGCAGGATAGTCTGTTTTTACCACAAGGACATTGCATGCTCCCTTGTAACCCTCTTGCAAGCCTCCTTGCAATACCCTTACAAGCCTCCTTGCAAACCGCTTGCATGCACCGATGCAAGCCGCTTATTATTCAACAGCCAATTGCCTATTGAGGGTGGCGATGCGCGGTTCCTTCAGGGTAATGCTGCCTGCATATTGGGTGACAATCTCTATGGTATACGTCCCCGCTTCCAGTGCCGGGATCACTACGATAAGCTCCGAAGGATTATTGGTCACAATATCACTGGCCTCTACTTTGGTTCTTTCCTGGGTAGCAGCGTTGACAAAGAACACCCCTACCGAAGGATCTTCGCCTGCTACTTTGATCTTGCTGCCGGCGATCTTCAGGTTTCTGCCAGGAGTAAGCAGGTCGTTGACCGAACCACTCTTGACATCGGTAACCTGTAAGATCACTGCCGAAGATTCGGAGACGCCTAAGATATTCACTTCAATGTTAGGGATCTCAGCGCGGAGCTTTTCGCCCTGGTTGAACTGGAAAATGATGCTGTGCTTGTCTTTGTTAAACGTCTCCGAAGGGCTGTCGAAGACCCCTCTGATCGTCGTACTTGCGGTAAAGTATCCCGTATTTACGGAAAAGCCGTCACACAGCTGGTAGGCCATTTCTTTCAGGAACAGCTCAGTAGCGTGTTCCATGGAAGAGGCGGAGATGTCTGCCCCACCACGGGACACGGCTGCCTGGCAGATCTGCTGAACATTGAGGCTGCGCTCGCTCGCCGTGCGCGCCGTGAAATCATTAGGATTGTCTTTGGTTAAAACGTTATCATACAGATACGCTTTGATTCTGTGAAGAATTTTTGACATAATTATTGGTTTAAAAAATGATTGTCGATTTTAAAACCTTCAAGGTTTCAGAAACCCTGAAGGTTTAGGATTGTTAATTATAAATTATAAGTAAGATCAGCAGGCTGGTGCGAACCTCTCGCTCGTGCTGTGATATATGATGTGCCATTCTAAAAGTTACTACTCATTGCTGTCCAGTTTACACCATCACTAATCCATATGATCGTTTTTGTCTGATCGGTAGCATTCATAGTATAACTAGTAAGCGCTGAAGTACTACCGCCGTTGAACATACTTCCTCCTGAAGTTGTTACCGTAATTGAACCGGATGTATTAATATTTCTAACAAATATTATTGCTCCTGCGTTGGTAACGGCCGAAGGAAGTACAAAATTCACGGTTGTTGAAACGACTGTTTTATTTGCAACTGTTCCCGCCGTTGATATATTTTGTATACCACTGGAGATAATTCCATTTACAGTTAAAGTTGTTACAGGCGCTGTCGTTCCTATTCCCACTCTACTATTCGCTCCATCTACAGACAGCGTTGTGCCAGCAACAGAAAAGCCATTAGTCGCCGAAGAACTGAATGCCAAAGTATTGGTCCCCTGAGTCACCGTAGTATTCCCGGATAAGGAACCGCTTCCTTTGTAAATTCCACCTGCTCCTGAAGCTAAATCTGCATTGGCTACGGTACCGTCTGCTATTTTAGCGGAAGTCACCGCACTGGTGGCAATGCTCGGTGATGCTGCAGTTCCGGATAAATCTCCTGCCAACTGAACAATCCCTTTAGCCGTTGTCGTCGCATCGGTTACTGAGGCACCGGTAGCCACTTTCTGCCAATTGGTTCCGTCAAAATAGTAATAGCCTGTTGCGGTCACATTGGCCGTTTGTCCTGTAGGCGTTCCGGAAACGGAGTTCACATAAACCATCGCTCCGGTTTGGTTTCCGTCATACGTGTACCCCTGGAGTGCCGTCAAAGAAAGCCTTGGGGCAATGATCCCTTCGGGAGTGCTGCCATTACTTGCGGCTCTCACATCCAATGTTGCATTAGGAACATTAACTCCAATCCCTATTTTGTTGGTTGGCCCATCAATAGAAAATGCTGCGCTACCCACAGAAATACTACCTCCCAATCTGAAGCTGTTATCAGTTCCTATCGTCATGGCTCTAAAATTACCCGTCCTGTTAGTGATATTGAATGAAGATTGACCGGGAATACCATTCTGCCCTCCTGCATTTTCACTTCCTAATGCCCAGTCTGAAGAAGAATTGGTTATTCTCAGATGGTCACCAGACGTTCCATAAATATGTAGCATGGCGCTAGGAGCCGCTGTTCCTATTCCCACTCTATTGTTAGCCGCATCTACCGAAAAGGTAGTTCCATCAACAGAAAAACCATTTGTTGCATTTGAAGTAAAAGCTAAAGTATTGGTCCCCTGTGTCACGGTAGTATTCCCGGATAATGAACCGTCTCCTTTGTAAATTCCACCTGCTCCTGAAGCTAAATCTGCATTGGCCACGGTAGCGTCTGCAATCTGGGACGAAGTCACCTTCCCGGTTCCGATGGCCGTAACCCCGCTATTGGAAATGGTGACATCTCCGGAAGGCGTAACCGCAGTAGCGACATTCGATGCATTTCCTACGTAGATGTTTCCGCTGTTCAGCGAGGTGTTTAATGAGCTGCCTGTGACAATCTTCTGCCACACACTGCCGTCGAAATAATAATACCCCGGAGCGGTAATGTTGGCCGTAGCTCCTGCGGGGGCTGTATCTGCGGCAGAGGCAAAAAGAATGAGTCCCTTCTGTGCCGACCCATAAACCGGTGTCGTGCCTGTACTTGCCGCACGGATCTGATCTCCGGTCAGCTGCGGAACGATAAGCCCCTCAGGCTTGCTTCCGGTAGTTTTTGCGGTAATGTCTAAGGTCGCTTTCGGGGACGTATTGTTAATCCCCACCTGGGCGAACGCGGTCATACTGAAAAGCACTCCCGCCGTTGTAAATAATTGTTTCATTATTTTGTATTTAAAATATTATTAAAGTTTTTAACTGGGTTGTTGGTTTGTGAACACAAAGGGCACTAAGTTTTCTTTTACATTCATGCTGCTTTAATTTTCACAAAGCCGTTTGACTACGTCGAATCTTCGATTTCACTTAGAAGAGCTCGCGGAGGCTAGAACACGAATAACACTAATGGCTTTCACTAATTTCACGAATGTTGGTTGCCTTGCTTTGCCTATTGGTGCTATCGGTGTTTAGATCACGTACTGGTCGAACACGGAGGGCACAAAGGTTTCTTCTACATGCTTGCTGCTTTTAAGTTTCACAAAGCCGCTTCGCTTAGAAGAGCTTACGCAGTAAACTATTGAAGATGGACAACCACTCATCGTACCGAACACCGGGAATTCCCATCCACCGGAGGGGTGGCGAAAATTCAACGAATTTTTGACGGGGTGGTTGTATTTATGCATCAATCATTTAATTTATCACAAAGCTGGTCTGCTTATAAGAGCTCGCGGAGTTTAGACTATGAGCTTCCGGATTCACTATGCCAAATATATTGGTGCCATTAGTGCAAAATCATTCGTGCCATTCGTGTTTAAACCCTAGGGGCGGAGGCCGGCTGAAGTGGCTCATGGTCATCTTCAGGAGGGTAAAGGGTTCTTCATAGAAATATTGTAGTTTTTGTTTTGAAAGAGAGACTATTAAAAAAGCCATGAAAACCGGGCCTGCTATTTTAAGCTGCTTCTTCGGCTGGAAAGTGTTTCCCAATACCGCCGTTGAAAGCGTATTCCCCGAACGTCCTATATACTGCGGGCTTTGAGGCGATGCGCAGGCCATCACCGCATTGATCTTATGAACCGTATTGTTACAGGCCGTTGGCAAGTTGGTTTTGACCGAAACTTTACGTCTCTTTTTATATTCCTGTTTATTGGGAGCCCTTTGTTTTAAAGGGATTTGAGCCTGCGTATAAATCCCATCCTGGGAAACATTAAACACAAAAGATCCGTCAGATACGAAGATCACGGAATCCGGATCATGAAAAGGGGTTTCCGACTTGATGGAAAGCGAGATGAAAAACATCACAAAGCACAACCTCCGTACGCAAAAAAGTGCGAATTGAGGGGGCTTAGCGAATATGTTTATAGATTTCTCCATCCTTTCTGTGTTTAAGAAGCCGTAATGCCAGACTTCTCGTTATGCGACAAATGTAAACAAATAAACTTTATTTGCCAATAATAATAAGCTGTTTTATAATATGTTAAATAGAAAACAACATCCCATTTACTTTAAAGAACGGCTCTTCGGGCAGGACAACGCGTTATTGTTCTTATCTGCTGATGTAAAAGATGACCACTTTACTGGTGGCTGGCTCACGAAGCCACCAGTCCTGCCAGGGTATGCGGCCTTCGAGAGCCTCAGGCCCCGACAGTCGACAACTTTTTGTAGTTCCGTGGAATAATCCATACCACACTTTTTGTCATTCCGTAGGAATCTAGACCTCGCCGGTAACATGCGCACGGAAAGATTCGCGTTGAGATCCTTTCAGGATGACAATTGGAGTGGTAATGCACCCTTCCTCTCCAAAAAGCGACTGCTTCACAATTCCCATCCACCGGAGGGGTGGCGGAAATTCCACAGGAATTTGCGACGGGGTGGTCTTACCCGATCTGCCTGTAATCCACACCCTTGAACTACCGTTTCCTTTTATTCTATCGTTTTTATGGCAGTGAAAATAAAGGCTTCCATTCAATGGTGGCTGAGGTGACTCGAAGCCACAGTACCGCGGGCCTTCGAGAGCCTCAGGCCCCGCCAGCCGACTCATCGTTGTCGCTCCGTAGAATATCCATACGCACCTACTCTAAAACCCTGATAATCCTCAGACCCAATCTCTGATATTTGAAAACGCTCGGTGGCTGAGCGGAGCCGAAGCCGCCGGCCACTGGAATTAGCAAATACCGCAATCTTTCTTAAACCACCCCAACGAAAATTCCCTGAATTTTCGGCACCCCAGGGGAGAGGAATGTTTACAGCAGGTCTTCTTACGGTGGAATTTTGGGTTGCCATGATGAGGGAATGGTGGCTTGTTGAATGGTGGCTGATCCTTCAAGATGCTCCGGGGCTGATACCTGGACGCTCGGTGGCTGAGGCTCTCGAAGCCACAGTACCGCGGGCCTTCGAGGGCCTCAGGCCCCGCCAGCCACTCATCGTTGTCGCTCCCTAGAATATCCATACGCACCTACTCTAAAACCCTGATAAACCTCAGACCCAATCTCTGATTCTTGAACGCCCGGTGGCTGAGCGGAGCCGAAGCCACAAAAAAACTCCGGCCGGGAAGTTACCTTACCCGGACCGGAGCCAAACACAAATGAAAATGATGCTCTTCCACATTACCCTCCTGGAAAGAGCCGCTAGTACACATGACGAAGGGTTGTGAGGTTGAGATTGAGGTTGAGGACGGAAGCGGCATACAATGATGTATTGCCTGATTGCCAGCCATCCTTACGGCCTTTCACCTATGTCCTCTCACTGAATCTCTCACTCAGAAACATTCTGTCATTTCTTTAAAACCGGCAGGGCAAACGATTCGTGCTGCCCGGCCGGAAAATAAAACATTATTATAAAGTTTAGTTAGGTCCCCAAAAGCTCCATGCCTGGCCGTTGAAGACGGCGACCTGGTGGGCCGTGGTGTCATAAACGACGAGTCCCGGAGCGGGATTGACGATGTTCAGGTGTGGGCTGGCCACTTTGGGAAGAATCATCGCCTTATTGGTATCGGAAAGGACCAGAATTCCGTTAAGGTCCGGATTGACGGTATTCCCGATCCGTACCATGGCTGAGGGAACTTCCGTTTTGCTGTCCTGCAGTGAAGTGTCTACCGCTATGGTTCCTGTCCCCGTGGGATCGGCGGCGCTCAGTTCCTGCCAGGTTCCGGCCACCACGACTTTCACTTTGGCATCGGAAGGATCAAAAATAACCATTCCATCGACCATATCGGGGATCGTGTTGGTGGAAGGGTTTACTTTTACCCATGGCAGGATGAGTCCGCGGTTCTCGCTGTTCCCGAATTCCAGGGATACCTGGTTATTGGTGACCGAGGTCTTGCCGATCGCCACCTGGGAAAAGCAGGTGAAGGATACCAGCAGGGCTCCTGCAATTACTATTGATTTCATTGTCTATATTGTTAATTGTTAAAAAAATCAGCCTTCCCGCACGACACAGCTTGATGCCGTGCGGTAAAGTGCTGATAAATACACATCAGATGATTTAATCCGGGCAGGTTTGCTGGCCGATCTGATACCATCCGTAAGTCGACCCGCCATCTTTGGTGGTATAGACTTTCAGCATCCTGTTGGTAAGATCCATGACGATCATTCCTTCCTGCGCATTGGTGAGGATCGGGGTGGTATCGTCATCGGCTACCGGCCTTACGTCAGGCGAACCTACAGGACCGAAATCCTTAAACCTCACCCTGTTGATGATCATCCCTTTGGTCTGTGCTTCAAGCGCGAGCCATCCGCCTTTTCGTACCATCGGCCAGTTGTCGGCATTAGTACCGGCTCTGCCCAGGGCCGTGATTCCGGCTTTGGTGCTTAAATCCGTTCCGGTGGTCACCGCAGGCTTATAACATACCGAAGTCGCTGTGGTAAAGGACAGGTAGTTCATTGAAGGAACCGTGGAAGCTTCTACAGGGAAAGCATAATAGCTTACTCCATTAATGGTTTCTGTAGAGGTACTGGCAATTACCGAAGCCGTACCATCGCTCAGCTTCGCCGCTGTAGACGCATAAAGGAGGCTGACAGAACTTGGCCATACATTCGCGAATGCCGAAACCGGAAAGTAAACTTTGATGTCAGAAGCAAAGCTGCCTTTATTCTGCACCTTCCATACCCTGGTGAAACGTTTGGTGTAGGTAAGTCCGTTGGCCATTACATTTCCTGTGGCCACTTTTGTGGTTAAGGATCCGTTGTCGTCTCCCCAAACCAGGTACTGCATGTCTGCGCTGAAGGTATTCGTATTAGCCGTATTGCTTACCGCTGCAGATCCTAATGCTAGCAGCACCTGGCTGCCGCTGTTTACGCTCTGGCTCTGCTTCTGGTTGAGTGCCGTAAGGTCATCTCTTCCGATCCCTGCGATGTTATACTTATAGGTCGCATCTTTCGCCCAGCTCTTATTGCCGTCTGAGGCCAGGTAATCCTGGGTCGTGGTCTGATCCATGGTGATTCCGTATTTCAGGGCCAGGTAGCTGTTCACCTTCTGGAGTTCGGTAGCGGTCAGTACTTTTGAGTACTCGGCCACTTCCGGAATCTTCCCGGTGGTGAAAGCGGTCTGGTTGTAGGCAGCTCCGAGGCTGAGGCTTCCGGCGGTCCAGTTGGTGGAACTGGCTGCTGAAGTTCCTGCATTGGCATTCACGCCACTGAAGAGGCTGCCTGTACCACGCCATCCTGAATACAATACCGAAGATCCTGTTCCGGCCAGGGTATTGCTTACGGAAGTCCCGTTGCTCAGGGTCAGTGCCGAACTTCCCGGTGTAGAGGATCTGAACTGCAACAGGTTATTTCCTGTCGTTTTAGGCTCAAGGAAATAACGGGCGCCTGAAGCAGCATCGGAAACACCGAATACGGCCACTCCCTGCTGGCTACCGATTCCCAGGTCACCTGCGATATCAAAGTTCTGCGAGCTGGTTCCGTTAAAAGCCAACACCGGATTGAAGTTCATATTATCCGTCGCATTGTTCTTGTACACCGGCTGTCTGGCTGTGGTGGCCTGTGTTCCGTGGCTGTTGTTGGCACTCTGGTCATTCCACTGGGATACCGCCGTATTATCGGTGGTCGCAGATATGCCATCGTCGGCACGCAGCCAGAGGTTTTCACCGATTACTCCTCCCGGCGACCTCTTATAGTACGCCATGGTGAAGTAGAACACCGGCTGGCTGACCTGCGCCGCAGGAATCGTAAAGGCTTTGTAGTCTACGGAATTCACCGTTACCACGCCTGTCGCGGTACTGCTGATGATCTGGTTGCCCGTGGCAAACCCGGCATCCGTACTGTACAGCAGTGAAGACACCTTCAGATCTTTAATATATGAAGCCGGGATCAGTACCTGGATGTCTTTGGCAAGACTGTTGGTATTCTGTACCCTCCATACCCTGCTGAGTCTCTCCTGGTAAGGATAAACGGCCGTGAATGCAGAGGTGTTGCCTACCATATCGGTGTTGTTGTCTCCCCATACCAGGAACTGAAGATTGGTGTCAAAGCTTCCTGTATTGGCTTCATTGGTGGCGGCTACAGTAGCAAGACTGATGATGACCTGTCTGCCGGCATTCACACTCTGGCTCTGCTTCTGGATGAGGTCACTGATATCATCCCTGCCGATTCCCGCCATATTATTCTGATAGGTATTGCTACCGGTCCAGAACGTATTGCTGTCTGATCCGACGTAGGAGAACGGAGAGGCGTTCGTTCCGAGGGAAACCCCGTATTTCAGTCCTAAATAGGAGTCGATGCGCGCTTTTTCAGCAGCGGAAGGGATCTTGTTGTAGTGTACCACTTCCCCGATAATCCCGTTCCAGTATTCACTAAGGGCTTGCCTTGTTCCTATTCTACCGGTGTTCAGCACGGTATTGATGGTATAGGTCCCGCTTTGTACCGGAAGTGCATTATAGGTTCCGTACAGGGTACTTCCCGCAGCAGCTCCATAGGAAATCACCGATGTATTGGAAGCATACGGATTGTTGGTGTTGTATGGATAAAAATCATTTCCATAGGTCGTTACCAATACATTGTTGCCTGATCTCTCCAGACCGAAGTTCTGAGCAGATGCACTGGTTCCGTAGCTGCTCAGCCATTCAAACGTACCTCCCGTCACAGACGATCTTCCCACGCCGAACACGGATCTTGCCGCACTTCCGCTGGCCATCCCCGAGTCGCTGAAGGACATATAGTTCGACTGTGACGAATTGAAGGTCAGTGACGGGTTGAAATTCAGCAGGGAAGCTCCGGAGATGTTGTACGCCGGCTGGTTGGCGGCCGTAGTCTGGGTCGCATCCCTGTTAACCGTCTGGTCTTTCCAGGTAAGGGTGGAACCGGTGACCACATCCCTGTCGGCACGGTACCATCTTACCAGGTTGTCGGTAACTCCACCCGGCCCGGTCAATGGTGCCGCAAAGGTGAAGTAGTTTCCTGACGGAATCTGAACACCCGGTGTAACGCCGGCGGTAAGCGCTTTATAGGTAATGCCTGAAGAAAACGTAGGATCCGCACTGTAGATCAGGTACGTCGCTCTTACATTGTCTACCTTAATAAAGATATTCTGAGCCGTTCCGGTCTGCTGTACCTTCCATACGCGGTTCATGATGGCACTCAGGCTGTTGCTTAACCCTGACTTTAAAGTAAAGGTTGTCGGTTTCCCGTTGTGCCCCGTAATCATGAAATAACCATCGTTGGCAATATCCGTATGACCACTAGCTCCGCTCTGGTTGGCGTTGGTAAAGTTGGTATCGGTGCTCAGCATAATAATGTCCGTCACCGGCATCTGGCTCTTAGCAATACGCTGATGAAGCGTAGAAGTTTTGTCCTTCGCAAGACCGATGATGTTGTTCTGATATACAGGATCACTGTTCCAAATCCTTGTGGTATGGTCTGAAGCAATGTAGTCCCCTTCAATAACAGATCCGCTTACCGTCTGAGCGACAGTTCCATCTCCGTTCTGATCTCTTGATAAGGTATTACCGTACTTGAGTGCCATGTAGCTGTTAACAGCTGTAATTTCCAAATCAGAAAGTGATTTAGCAAAAACAACCTGCTCTGCAAGGTATCCGTTCAAGAATCCTCCTATCCCTCCATAGCGGTATCCCAGTCTGGTATTGGCGGTAAGACCATAAGCCTGAGAACTTGGATTGATGGAAGCCGTAGACAATCTCTTGCCATCCCTGTAATATTTGATGGATCCTGAAGTGGCGGATAATCCACCGCTAAAGGTTAATGTACCGATCATACTATAATTGAAATCCGTTAGAGAAGCGCCTCCATAGGTAGGCTGTGAGCAACGGCACTGGTCGTCTATTGAGTAGCCACCATTGTCCAGATAATCCCAGTCTCCCTGTCTTGTTATCGTCTGGGTTCCCTCGAAATTAAAGATCGTAGAATTATCGACAGAGGTTCTTAATGCCGTAGCAAAAGAATGCGGATTTCGCATATCGTTATTCAGGAACCCATTGTACGTGGTCATACTCATGAAATTATTCCCATTGAAGTAGGCAGTAGGGTTAAAATTCATTGAATTGCCCGCATACGTAGGCCTGTAGTAAGGGTCTCCCTGTGTAAACTGGTATCCGTTGCCGTTATAATCGGTCCATGAACCTGCCGCAAAGTTATCACTGGCTCGCAGCCACAATGTAGAGATCACCCCTCCCGGCGCTTCAAGGTAAGTGGCAAAGGTAAAGTAATTTCCGTTCGGGATCTGTGTTCCGGATACGGTAGCGCCTCCCGATAGCGGTACATAAGTAACGCCCGTGGAGAAGGTAGCATCGGCACTGTACACCAGGTACGTCGCTTTGGTATTGCTTGTTTTGACGTATACATCCTGGAGGGTTCCGGTTTGCTTCACTTTCCAGATGCGGTTCATCAAAGCATTCAGATCATTACTTAATCCTGATTTTATGGTGTAAGTAAGAGCCCCGTTGTTGTTTCCGGTAACAAAGAAATACTTGTCACTGGCCACATCGGTATGTCCGGAGGCACCGCTCTGGTTCACATTGGTGAAGTTGCTGTCGGTACTTAAGGTAATTATGTCCGGTGTTGCCGACTGGCTCATGGTGATGCGTTGGTGGAAGGCTGAGATATCATCTCTTCCGATCCCCGCCACATTGTTCTGGTACACCGCATCGGACAACCAGGTCCTGGTGGTGCCGTCACTCGCCAGATAGTCGCCTTCATATACTGCCGGTGAAGCCGAGATCTGCTCACCCGGCGTATTGTCTCCGTCATTGTTTCTTCCCAGGGTAATTCCGTACTTCAATGCCAGGTAGCTGTTGAGCTGGATGCGCTCAATGGCACTCATATTCTTTTTGTAGATCACCAAGTCTCCTACAACGCCTCTGAATACATCACCGGCTCCTCTTACATCTCCCAAACGGAAGGTAGAACATCCAACATATCTTGTAGCACCGGTAAAGTTGAGCACATTGTTTCCATTAATCAATACATTGGATCCGTTAGACACTGTATTTTTATAAGAAGCCAGATTAATGGTCGCATACCCCGAATTTCCCCCGCTGTAAGAAATACCTGTATTGTCGTTGGCAATCTGCGTCGTAGTAAGAGAACGTTCGTCAAATGCGCCTCCAAGATCAGTTCCCCAGATATCCTGAGCTGAAGCTGAATTAGTTTTGTAAATAACCGCTACATCCGCATCCGGAGTATTTGTACGCGAAATATCAGTCTGGCTGAAGCCCCAAACCCAGCCGGCATCACCAAAACTGGCTACAGGATTGAAATTGAGAGTCTTCCCTAACACCATCTGACCTCTCGTTGCTTCATTACAATCATTGATATCCCAACGCAGGTTTTTCCCATTTGAGCTCTGATCCTTCCATAATGTGGTACTCGTAAGCCCTGCATCACCACGGAGCCACAATGCTTCGTCTCTTACACCACCCGGCGACTGCTCGTAGAATGCAAGCGTCATATAGAAAGATGGCTTGTTGACCATAGTTGCCGGCACGTTGAATGCAAGATAGCTTACCGAATTTACCGTTACGGTTCCGGCAGGGTTATACACCTGGTAGCTGCCTGCAAAGGTAGCATCGGTACCGCAAAGCAAGCTGCTGGTAGCCGGCACCAGGCCAGGAACCGTACTGGTGGTCACAGGAACCAGTACCTGAACATTCTGGTTCACCGTATTGGTATTCTGTACTTTCCATACCCTGTTCAGCCTGCTGTTGTAGCCGCTTACCGCCGTAAACGGAGCGGTATTGGCGGCATTGTTATCGCCCCACACCAGGAACTGCAGGTTATTAAGGGTTCCCGTATTGGCTGCATTGGTTGCTGCCACCGTGGAAATCCCTGCGATCAGCTGGTACCCTGCATTTACCGACTGCGACTGCTTTTGCAATAAAGCGGAAGCGTCGTCTCTTCCGATCCCGGCGATGTTGTTGCCATATACTGAATTTGCGGATGCGTCCCAAAATACTGTACTTCCATCACTTGCAAGATGATTCTGGTTGAAAGTATTCCCGGTTTTAACCGCAAGGTAGCTCTGAACTTTCTGAAGATCAACAGCACTCAGAACGTTATTGTAAGCAATAAATTCGGAAATTTTGCCGACAATTCCGGGGTCATTGCCCGATACAATTCCATCATTTCCGAACAGGTATCCTCCCGATCCTAAACTGTATGAATTGTTAACATTATCTACTATTTTAGCAAGATTTCGATACCCGTTTATTTTATTGGCGGCACCATCCTGGGTAAACGTAACCACTGACGGAACATTATCTGCTAACGTCGTGTATGATGATATTAAATTTCCCCGTTGATACACAGAACCTGTAAACCACTGCAAATCATCATATGGGTCAGTGGTATAAGACGGCGTTTGATTTATCCCCCAAATTTGCTGTCCGCTGCCAACAATGACAGACATCAACGAAGTCATATTTCCGTCCGTAACAAAAGGTGTCGCTCCTGCATCATAAAGAGCATTATCTGTTGAAGTAAAGTTGATATAAGGATTAAAATTAAACGAGTCGCCACCAGTCACTAAAGTAGGTCTGTAAGATCCTCCACTATTGATAGCCTGACGCCCGTCAACCTGGTTATTCCATGCCGTTACAAGACCTGAAGATGAGGTGACACCAGTATCGGCTTTATGCCAGATCTTTAATCCTGACATTACCCCTCCCGGTGCTGTTACAAATGCAGCGAAGGTAAAAAACTGTCCTGAGGTAAAGTTTACCTTAGCTGTGTAATATTGAATACCTCCTAATGTTTCTAAAATCATAGGTGTACTTGCATCACTTCCATTGAAAACGGCATCAGCACTTACCACCAATGACGGCACGGAGACAACCAAAGGCAATTGAGCAACCGGTATAGCCACTTTTACAGTACCTACGGTTCCGGTTTCCTGCACTTTCCAGATTCGGGTCATCCTAAAATTGGAGCTTCCGTAAGCAAATGGTGTAGCAAAAGAACTGCTTCCCGTATCAGAGCCCCATACCATAAAGCTTTTATCTGTTGCGAAAGCATTGCTGTTATTGGCATTGGTATCAGCAATATCCCCATTTCCGATGACCGGTTGAATGTCGCTGTTCACCGATTGCGACTGCTTCTGACTTAATGCCGAGGCGTCGTCTCTACCGATTCCGGCGATGTTGTTCTGGTAAGTTGCAGAACCTGTCCAGACCACATTATCATCGCTGGATAGATAGTTCACCAAACTGGTATTATTGCCTAAAGTGATTCCATATTTAATGGCCAGATATGATTCTATTCTGCTTTTTACACTAGTCTTATCACTTTGATAGATAATGACTTCAGAAAATTCCCCATCATAATAACTATCCGCGCTCCATGAAGAACGTCCTATGTAATTAGTAGAGCGGGTTAAATTATTAGGTACTTTAATTGTTCCTGTAGCCAATGAAAGACCATTTCTTAGGAGTGAAGCTGTTACAGAACTCCCTGTACTTCCCGAAGGAATAAATGCTTCATACATTGAATTGATATCATTTACAATTCCACCTGGTGCCTCAAGGTATGAGCTGGTGTTTGTTCCATTAATGATAGTTAATCCAAATGATGAAGTTGTACCCGTACGATGAAATACAATATTATCAGAACTCTGTCCATTTCCAAAGTCTAAGAATCTGGCATAATTTGGTGTATTCTTAGGTTTGGCTACTGCATAGATCGTAGTTCCTCCCGTAAAATCTGCAAAACCTGCTTTAACAGAAAAATATTGTGAGGATCCGCCTACCAGTGAGACAGCAGGATTAAAGTTATTAGCCAAAGACTTGAAGGTAGGATTATTACCTCCAGTCGCATGATTGTAATTTATACTCTGATCATTCCACTGAGTAATAGCAGAACCATCACTTGTTGTTCCTGTCCCGTTATCCGCTTTTAACCACAGTGTTTCTCCCAACACTCCACCCGGTGCCGTTACAAAAGCGGCAAAGCTGAAATACTGTCCAGAAGAGAAGTCAATATTAGCATTGACCGCTGTTACATAATAATCTACTCCACCAATGGTTTCTTTGGTCATTAAAAACGTAGAATCCGAAGCATCAAAGGTCGTGTCACCACTGACCAAAAGTGTAGGTTTCGTGATACTTCCCGGAAGGTCGCTCACTTTTAAGGCTACTCTCACCTTCCCTACGGTTCCGGTTTCCTGTATTTTCCAGATCCTTCCCATTCTGTTGTTCAATCCGCCAAAGGCAAAGGAGGTCGCAAAATTGGCGCTGCCAGTATCAGAGCCCCATACCATAAAGGTTTTATCGGCTGCGAAGTCATTGCTGTTATTGGCATTGGTATCGGCAATAGCCACATTTCCAATCACCGGCTGAATACCACTATTCGCTGACTGCGATTCCTTCTGGCTAAGTGCAGAGGCGTCGTCTCTTCCGATCCCGGCGATGTTGTTGCTGTAAGCAGCGTTTGAAGTGGCATTCCAGACAACAGTATTGTCGCTTAATACATAACTTTGGGCTGTACTTTGGTCAAGGGTTGCACCATACTTTAAGGCGGCATAACTATAGATTCGTGACTGCTCTCCAGCACTTAATGCTTTATTGTACATAATAACTTCCGGTATCTGACCCCAAAAGAAATTATCATAATTTCCTGTCCAAACTTCAGCTCCTAATGCTGCAAGACCTGTACTTGTATTTAAGTTAATGGTAGTAGTTCCAAGTCTTTTACCATATTGATATAGTTCATTATTACCTCCACTACCGGTGTAGATGGCGGCAACAATATTTGTATTTGTAATTGTTCCTCCCCCTGAATTCTGGGCATTTGCACTTCCAAAATCTGTAAGTAAAGGATTTACTCTGATACTATATAAAGTATTTGTTCCATTAGAGCCCCATGAGATTGCTGTTGTAGATCCATTATTTCTTAAAGGCATTATTATACTTCTTGGAGCAGATCCTAACGGTTGTAAAGCAGGATTCAATTTAAAATAGTCATTACCTCCATCAAAACTCATAACAGAATTAAAGTTCATATTATTAGTGAGATTATTCTTATATGATGGTTGATTTCCAGACGTTCCCTGAGTCGCATTATTTCCATTACCACTTAAATCAGTCCACTGTGAGACCGCTGTATTATCCGTAGTTGTTCCTGTTCCTAAATCCGACTTTAACTATAAACTTGTTCCTGCAACTCCCCCCGGCGCAGTTACAAATCCAGCAAAGCTGAAATACTGAACCGAGCTTGGATCCACCGTTACAGTGTAATAATCCGTTCCGCCGATGTTTTCCTTTGCCATCGGCTTGATGCTGCTGGCATCAAAGACGGTAGTACCACTTACCAGTAAAGAAGGTTTTGTTACTGACCCCAGCCATAGGCTTACGGGTACCGCGATCTTCACCGCTGCTATTGTTTTCGTTTTCTGCACTTTCCAGGTACGGGCCATCCTGTAGTTTAGCCCGCCATAGGAAAAAGCCGTAGAAAAAGTGGTGCTGCCCGTATCGGAGCCCCATACCATAAAGGTCCCATCTTCATTGAAGCTGTTGCTGTTGCCGGCATTGGTAGCGGCAATGTTTCCATTTCCAATGACCGGCTGAAAGCCGCCATTCACCGACTGCGACTGCTTCTGGATCAATCCGGAGTCATAATCCCAGCCAATCCCGGCAATGTTGTTGTTGTAACCGGAATTCGTTCCAGAGTTCCATATAACGGTACCATCGCCCGCTACATAATTCTGCGGATCGAGTGTAACCCCATATTTCATCGCCAGATAGCTTTCTACCTTGTTGATCTGAGCCGGTGATAACGCCGAGCTGAATACAATAGTCTCTGCTATGGTAGAAGAAGCCGGAATATTAGTACCTGATTGAAAGGCACCGATCTGCAGGCCTCCTGCCGTATACCCTGTCGAGCTGGTAAATGCGGTCCCCGATTTACCGTTGGTCTTGATGTATGTTCCGTTGGACGTCCCATTACTCCATACCCCCGTCCCAATGACGGGAACATTATTGCTTACCGGTACCGGATTGCTCAAATTTCCATTATGGTACAAATATAAGCTCCCGCCACTCAAGTAAAAGGCCGAATTTCCGGGATCTGCGGCGGAGATTATATTTCCTGTGGTGCCAGTCGTGTTAAATACCGCAAACTTTGTATAATTGGTATTGTTTGCCGAAGGAACAGAGACATAGTTCTCGAAATAATTGCTTCCGTTGAACTGAATCACCGGATTGAAGTTGGTTCCTGCCGCACCGGAATTTTGATATACAGGTGCAGTGGCTCCTCTTCTCATAAAATTCATCCCGCTGCTGCTCTGGTCCTGCCAAAGATGCACCGAGGAATCCCCTGCCGAAAACGGATTCACATTTTTAATCAGATCCACCCGCATGCAGGGATGGCTATTATAATCCGTTTCCGTAATACGTACGTACCGGGCTGTAATGGCCGACGGAAATATATTGGTCGCTTCCGTATTCTGGTCTATATTCCCAGGAAATGTTATTCCTAAGGGAGTATAGTTAACATTATCGTTCGAATAGCTTACGGTATATTTTTTCACCCATTGCGCATAAGATCCCTGTCTTCCTTTAGTTACCACACCATATACGGTCTGAACTGATCCCAGGTCAAGGGTAAGGTATTGCCCGGTTACCGCCGAGCTGGCTGCCCACGCACTGGATGAAGACAACGTAGAATACGCCGGTGTCAGTGAAGCATCATTATAAGTGCTGCTCGCCGTCCGGTTGGCTGCAGGTACGTTGAAGTACGTCACGCTGCTGCTATTTATACCGGCATCTGCCTTCAGCCACAGTGACGCTCCCGGAACCCCACCGGGCCCGGTCTGCGCCCTGAGCAAGTTGCCACAATATCCTGTCAAAATGCAGAATATTGTCATTAAATAAATTTTGTTTTTCATTATAAGATTTTAAAAGTATTGTGTTATATTCTTGAGAATACATTACTATTTATACAATACTCTTAAAAGGGGGCGGCCGCGAGAAATGGATGATGAGTATTCCTGAAACAGGGCCGCACGCAGTACCATAAGAAACCCGCTCTTCTTCCCTGATACGGATGTATTTTTCAAAGCTCTGCCTTTCATGCAGTGCCGTATATTTCACAGATGGATTTCCGGTAACAAGCATCACCCCTGCATTATTATCAATAAGTCCCAATCTATACCTGCTCTCTGACAGTGGTAAAGAGATTGCCTTAAAAGCAGTGGTAATTACTTGTTTCCGTACATGATCTGTTTTCTCAGACATCTTAACTGACACATCGTTCTTTTTGCTGTTCTTTTTATGGACAGGCAGAAGTAAGCCGGTCGTTCCCCGGGCTGCCGTGATAGAATCTTCTGCCGTGTGCCCGCTTTCTCCAAGCCCATAGAGCTTCACACCATCCTGAATATAGATCAATGTTTCTTTTTCTATGTAAATATTGCTGCCGGAAAATGACTGCCCGTGTGTATGAAAAAAGGCGATAATGAGAACATAGAAAAGCTTCCCCGATACAGGGAGTGCGTTCTGTTTCCAGATTTTTCTCATTAGTTGTGCTGTTTTTTTCATCATGTGTAAAGTCAGTTAAGACTTATTGTGTCCGCAAATGTACACAAAATATAATAACTTTCACAAAAAATTAACTTATTATATCTTAAAACACTAAAAAATATTCGTTAATTCATCATATAATTCAATATTCTTCAATCATAAGTGAGAAAATCACAGGTGCAGAATGGTACTGGCCATGTTGTTTTACAAGCTAAAATTATTCACCTTTCTGTTGAGCATTATCCATCATCGATCTTCATTTAAAAATCGACCGTCTGAAACTGCCACCGCAGCATATCCACCAAAGTCAGCCTGTTGAGCTGCAAGGGCAGGTCTGCAGCCATCTTGAGCACCTGAGCAGCCATCATACTCCCGATCATCCCCGGTAATGGGCCTAAGACACCGAGACTGTCGCAATCAGGAAGATGGTCTTCCGATGGCGGTTCCGGAAAGATGTCTCTTAAATTCCTGCTCCCCCTGTAATTAAAAACCGCCAACTGACCCTCAAACCCCAAAATGCTGCCGTACACCAAAGGCTTATTCAGTTTCACACAAACATCATTAACCAAATACCTCGTCTTAAAATTATCAGACCCGTCCACCACAATGTCAAATCCTGAAATTATATCCTCGATATTCGATTCATCTATTTTCTGTTCGATCCCGATGAAATTCACCTGATGGTTGATATGGCTCACAAAACGTTCCGCACTTTCTACCTTGGAAATGCCCACAGCATCTTCCCGGTGAATGATCTGCCGGTTAAGGTTGTGCCATTCGACCTCATCAAAATCCGCCACCCCTAATTCCCCAACTCCCGCCGCCGCGAGATACTGGATGACCGGGCTTCCCAAACCTCCCGCCCCAATGACCAGAACTTTGGCGCTCATTATTTTTTTCTGCCCCTCAAGGCCGATTTCGTCGATGAATATCTGCCGGCTGTAGCGGGCGTAAATGTCTTCTTTTTTCATTTTTTTAACGCTATAAAGCGCAAGGTTTATTTATATGATGATGTATATTTTTCGGGAGCAAGGGTACTTCGACAGCCTCACTATAAACTTAGAATTCAGCAAATGAACAAAACGTTTTTGAACACCAAGGGCACAAAGGTTTTAACATGATTGAGTATATTTAAGTTTTACAAAGCCGTTTCACTTGGAAGAGACCACGGAGCAAATGCCCGGTTTTTTAACGCCAGGTTCGCTAAGATTGGGGTTAAAAGGCTGCGTTGATTTTCCGGCCGCAAAGGCGTTTCACTCAGCAAATGAGCAGACCGTTTCGAACACCAAGGGCACAAAGGTTTTTTGACATATTTGAGTATATTTAAGTTTCATAAAGCCGTTTCACTTGGAAGAGGCCACAGAGGGAATTGTTGTAAGAATCGACCACTATCGTAAAACCGACCGCACGAAATTCCACTCCTGTGGAGGGGTGGCGAAAATTCAACGAATTTTTGACGGAGTGGTTTTCGACATTCATCAAGCTTTTGAACACGAAGAGCGCAAAGGTTTTTTGACATGATTGAGCATATTTAAGTTTCGCAAAGCCGTTTCACTTAGAAGAGACCACAGAGCTAAGTATTAAAAATGGTTTGAATAAGTGAATGTAATTTGTAGTTACAGGCATTTAGCTATAGGAGATTTCCATTATACGCAGCATCCCAATCTTTCATGACAGGATCATATCCGGCTTTTTTAATGATGTTTCTGATTTCATCCATGCTTCTCTCATCGCTGGTTTCAAACTGTTCCAGAGATTCTCTATCGACGGCGTATCCTCCGGGATTGGTTTTGGAGCCGGCACTCATAGCTGTTGCCCCCAGGGAAATGATGTTGTTCCTGAACTTCTCATTTTCCCGGGTCGAAATGGAAATCTCAAGGTCTTCGTTCCAGATCCTGTAAGCACAGATGAGTTGTAATAAATCCTGATCTGACATCATAAAGTTCGGTTCTATGATGCCTTCCGCCGGACGCAGCCTGGGAAAGGATACCGAAAACCTGCTTTTCCAGTATTGCTTTTGAAGGTAATCGATATGAAGCGCATTGAAAAAGCTGTCCACCCGCCAGTCTTCCAAACCAAGCAATACCCCCAGCCCCATTTTATGAATTCCCGCTTTTCCAATCCTGTCGGGTGTTTCAAGCCGGAACGTGAAATTGGATTTCTTCCCTTTCGGATGGTATTCTTTATACACTTCCTGATGATAGGTTTCCTGATACACCAGAACCGCATTCACCCCGGCTTCATGCAGCTGCCGGTATTCTTCCTCAGATAAAGGCTGTACTTCAATGGAAATATTCGTAAAATGGGGTTTCAATAAACGGACGGCATTCAGAAAATAGTCTATTCCGACGGTTTTATTCGCCTCCCCGCTGACCAGCAAAACATGATTCACTCCCATAGATTTTAAAACGGAAGCTTCGGTCATCAATTCAGTATCAGTCAGTGTTTTTCTTTTAATGGAGTTGTCTAAACTAAATCCGCAATAGGTACAGATATTCTGGCATTCATTGCTGAGATACAACGGCGCATACAGCTGAATGGTTTTTCCGAACCGCTTCTGAGTGAGCTGCTGCGCCCTATTTGCCATGGCTTCTAATTTTCCGGCAGCAACGGGTGACAGAAAATTCAGGAAATCCTCTATGGTTCTGTTCGTTTTCTGCAGGCTTCTTTCGACATCGGACAACGTCACTTTTCCGAGCCTTTCTTTTATTTCATCCCATTGGTAGTGTACAAAAAGGTCTGTAAAAGTCTTCATACCATTTAATTTAATCCTATTTAGGTGTAAATGTTATACGTTTTTATTAAATCAGAGATAGGATCGTATCCTTCCTTCACTGGTCGTCAATTAGACATAGGATTACATCCTTCCTTCACTGGCCCGCATTAGGGATAGAACTTCATCCTATCCTGTTTTAGGTCGCCCCTTCAGGGCTCTACTGCGGCTAACTCGGTTAGTCAAACAAAAAAGAGGTCAGCGGGCTTGAAGCTTCTGCATGTTGCGCGATGGATCCCAGTCCAGCTTCAAATGCTCTTCGTCCGGCAATTACCCCTTCTTTAAAAGCCTGCGCCATTCGTACAGGATCGTGAGCAACGGCGATGGCGGTATTCACCAAAACGGCATCCGCTCCCATTTCCATTGCTTTTGCCGCATCGGAAGGCGCACCGATTCCGGCATCGACCACCACAGGAACATTGCTCTGGCTGATGATGATCTCTAAAAAATCAAGTGTCCTGAGTCCTTTATTCGTCCCGATCGGCGCTCCTAAAGGCATGACCACAGCTGTTCCCGCATCTTCGAGACGCTTGCACAACACAGGATCGGCATGAATATAAGGCATCACCACAAATCCCAGTTTTGTCAGCTCTTCCGTGGCATAAAGGGTTTCAATGGGATCGGGCAGCAAATATTTCGGATCGGGATGTATTTCCAGTTTTACCCAGTTGGTTTCCAGGGCTTCCCTCGCCAACTGTGCGGCCAATACAGCCTCTTTTGCGGTTCTCGCTCCCGAAGTGTTGGGCAGAAGGTGCGCTTTTGTCGGTTTTAAAGCACTTAAAATATCATCTTCTGAAGAGTGTACATCAATGCGTTTCAGTGCCATCGTTACAAGTTCGCTCCCGGAAGCGATGATGGAATCGGTCATCTGTGACAGATCTCCAAATTTTCCCGTGCCCAGGAATAGTCTTGATTCGAAAATACGGTCTGCTATTGTTAATTTCTGATTATCCATAATTTAATATAATGCTGTTTTAAAATCGTTGATTAGGGAAGGTTTGAGGGTAATCTGCCCGGAAACCGAAACCCCATAAATACCAATCTGCTGAAGTAATTCTATATCGTTAAGTACCACACCGCCAATGGCAAATATTTTAGGGATCTCCAATGATCTTTCTTTTAATTCCTGAATGATGTCCTGATATCCCCTGAATCCCAAAACAGGACTCAGCTTTTCTTTGGTCGGTGTAAATCGCAGCGGTCCGAGGCCGATATAATCACAAGATTCTACCATTCTCTGTAGCACATCCTGAAAGGTATTGGCCGTACCGCCAATGATCTTATCTTTTCCCAGGATCAACCTTGCTTCTTCCACCGGCATATCCTGCAACCCGACATGAACCCCATCCGCCTCAATATCCCTGGCGATCTGAACATTATCGTTGATGATGCATACCGCCTGATATGTTGAGCAAAGTGTTTTTGCTTTTTCGCAAAGCCTGGTGAATTCATCTTCAGGCCCGTTTTTCCAGCGGACCTGTATCCATTGTATACCGTTATCAAGGGCTTTTCTGATGTTCAGCTCCTGATCTTCCATGGTAAGTCCCTGAGAGATGTATTGTAATTTTTCCATTTCTTTTATTTTAACGCGAAGGGCGCAAGGTTAGTTTTTAAAAGTTTTCTGCATATTTTTCGCTCCCAACGGCATTTCATTCAGCAAATGATAGAAATCTTTAAATAATATATTTCAAGAATGAAATCCCAGTAAAGTCGGATTGCTCGTCAAAAACTTTTCAATGTATAATTTTCCTTTTCGGCAGGCTGTTTCTAAGTTTTCTCCTTTTGCTAAATGACCCGCAATGGCTGAAGAAAGCACACAGCCTGAACCGTGTTTTGGATAAAAAGCTGAGGTTTTGTCTACCGGATCAATTAAAATTTCTTTATCTTTTTCCATTAAAATATCTGTTCCTAACCGGTCTTCCCGGTGACCTCCCTTAATTAAAACTGAACATGAACCATCCCCAACCTCAAAAACATGATTTTCCTTTAAAATTTTATATTCAATATAATTTGGTGTAATTAAATCAATTTGCCGGATCACATTTTTCAGTTGTGAAATGGTATTCAGGTCAAAAAAGGAAAATTCTGAAGTGCTTTTTAAAACCGGGTCCCAAACAATTTTTGCCTCCGGATGATTCGCTTTAATGGTCGTGATTATTTCACTTAAAAAATCGGCATCTCTTACCACGCCGATTTTTATGGCCCGGACAGGATAATTTCTCATTAAAACATTTATCCCTGACAGAATCTGTTCCGGCGGTTGCCATTCCAGGCTGAAAAACCGGGATTCGGTCTGTAGCGTCATGGCCGTACAGATGCCTAATCCCTGAACTTTCATTTGTTCAAAGGTTTTGATATCCGCAAGCAGGCCTGCTCCGCCACTGGGATCATAGCCTGCAATGCTCATTACGAAAGGACGTTCTGTCTGCATTTCCTGAAAATATTTAACGGATCATTGTCTTCCCAAATGGCTCCTAATAGAGCTGCTCCATCGGCTTCACTAGCGAAAACTTTATGAATATTGTTTTCATTAATTCCTCCCAGTGCAATCAGCTTTACTTTCGGATTGTTTCTGTTTTTAATATCATTTAAAACCGTTGATTCTTCTCCATATCCTTTTTTAGAAATACTTGGAAAAACCGGGCTGATAAAAGCATATTCCCATTCATCATCCAATTCATTAAAGGTTCCGATATCATGAACGGATGTCGAAATGACCTTACCCGCAAAAGCTTTGTGTACATTATTCCTTCTGTCTGCTTCCCTGAAATGAAATCTTGAAATCCCGAAATCCCCGGCCAGATCATAATGCCCATGCAAAACCAACTGAGCATGAAATCCCGGCTCTATCTTTTGAATAAAACTTTTCATCTCTTCCCGATGCATCAATGGCTTTCTGATATGCAGCAGATCTAAACCTTCACGGAACAGTTCATTAATCCATTCCGTTTCATTCCGAACCCATTCTTCAGGCGTGATGATGACGATCATATATAAATCTGCTTTCCTTTTTCAATGAATTCCTGAGATTTGTCGAACATTCCTTTTTCTGCGGATTCACGGATTTCCTGTGTGATTTTCATGGAGCAGAATTTCGGTCCGCACATCGAGCAGAAATGGGCAATCTTCGCCCCGTCGGCAGGAAGTGTTTCGTCGTGGTAAGATCTTGCCGTATCCGGATCCAGTGAAAGATTAAACTGATCTTCCCACCGGAATTCGAACCTTGCCTTACTTAAAGCATTATCCCTGTACTGCGCTCCCGGATGGCCTTTCGCGAGGTCAGCCGCATGAGCAGCCAGCTTATAGGTAATCACGCCTACTTTTACATCTTCTTTATTCGGAAGCCCCAGATGTTCTTTCGGCGTCACGTAGCACAACATCGCGCACCCGAACCAGCCGATCATGGCCGCTCCGATCCCGGAAGTGATGTGGTCATAGCCCGGTGCAATATCTGTCGTTAATGGCCCTAAAGTATAAAACGGTGCCTCATGGCATTCTTCCAATTGCTTATCCATATTTTCTTTGATCATGTGCATCGGAACGTGGCCCGGCCCTTCGATCATCACCTGAACGTTATGCTTCCAGGCAATTTTGGTTAATTCTCCCAATGTTTCAAGCTCGGCAAACTGCGCTTCATCATTGGCATCGGCAATCGAACCCGGACGAAGACCGTCTCCCAGGGAAAAAGCCACGTCATATTTTTTCATGATCCCGCAGATCTCCTCGAAATGAGTATATAAAAAGTTTTCCTTGTGGTGGAAAAGACACCATTTCGCCATGATAGAACCGCCTCTGGAAACAATTCCCGTCACTCTTTTTGCGGTAAGATGGATATATCGCAACAAAACACCGGCATGAATAGTGAAATAAGAAACACCCTGCTCCGCCTGTTCAATCAAAGTATCTTTAAAGATTTCCCAGGTTAAATCTTCTGCAACCCCCTTTACCTTTTCCAGGGCCTGGTAGATCGGAACCGTACCAATTGGCACTGGGCTGTTCCTGATGATCCATTCCCTGGTTTCGTGGATATTTTTCCCGGTGGAAAGATCCATGATGGTATCTGCTCCCCAACGACAGGCCCAGACTGCTTTCTCTACTTCTTCTTCAATGCTGGATGAAACAGCACTGTTTCCGATGTTGGCATTGATTTTAACTAAAAAATTCCGCCCTATAATCATCGGCTCGCTTTCCGGATGGTTGATGTTATTGGGAATAATTGCCCTTCCTGCCGCGATTTCGTCTCTTACGAATTCGGGAGTAATTTTACTTTTCGGGGTTCTCGCGCCGAAGCTGTTCCCTTCATGCTGAAAAGCCATTTCTTTGGAAACAGAAGCCTGCTGCTCGATCCGCTGGTTTTCCCTGATGGCAATGTATTCCATTTCGGGCGTGATGATTCCCTGCTTAGCATAGTACAGCTGGGTAACTTCCTTTCCTTCTTTTGCAATTTTGGGTTTGTGATTGTAAGAGAAACGCAGTTCATCCAGCCTGGAATCGGCAAGGCGTGCTTTTCCGTATTCTGATGTGATTCCGTCGAGAATGTCTACATCGTTCCTGTCTAAAATCCATTGTTCCCTGATCCTGGGAAGTCCTTTTTCAATATTGATTTCGGAATTTTCGTCGGTGTAAGGTCCCGAGGTATCGTAAACGGTAACCGGCGGGTTATGCTCTAAAGAGCCGTTGGATAATTTTGTCGGACTGAGTGTTATTTCGCGCATTGCGACCTGAATTGGATGAATTTCCCCTTCAACATAGATTTTTTTTGAGTTCGGAAACGGCGAACGTGTGATGTTATGAGCCATACAATATTTGTTTTTTATGTGGAATTAACCGCCCTGAGTGGCCGTGATAATTAAGATTGAATCTTTGTCGTTGAGGAAGGTCTCCGCCCAGAATGCCTGCGGAACAATGCGGTTGTTAAGTGCGACGGCTATGCCTTTCCTTTTATGGGGAATTTCCATAGCCAATAATGCTTCCAGTGTTTCCGGAAGTGCGTCGAATGTTCTTAATGTGTGGTTGATCGTGAGCTCCATTCCTAAATTTTTTACATAAACTTTAGGAATGCCTATGATGGTACAATAGAATGTACCGCAAAGTCATTTCACTTTTCCCTACGCTAGTATGATCTAGAAATCAGGTTCAAAGGGTAAAATCTCAGCCTGTTTTGTCAACAGACACCCCTAAAGTTGAAACGAAGGTAGAGATTTTTTTGGAACGGACAAAATTTTTATAAGAAGATGGAAGTGCTTTGTTTCATTAGTCGCTTTGACAGTCGAGAAGAAGTTCATCCATTCAGTTGGGATCATCAGGCAGTTCGTTGAGGCCATCAACTCTTACGATAAGGCAGCCAACCGTTCCGAAGAGTGCGCAAAGCGTTTAGAATGCATGAGCAACTGTTCCGAACGAGCAATCAACTATTTAGAACAGGCGACCAACCGTTCCGAAGAGACAATCAACCGCTCCGAAGAGGCAATCAACCGTTCCGAAGAGACAATCAAGTACAATTTATTACATTTCAACACTTTACAACTTCACTTAAAATGATAAGCTGATCGGGAAACCACTTCCTGCAGGCTTTAACCTTCATTTTAAACATAAAAAAAACAATTTTGGGAGCTAAAAAAAGTCGTATATATTACCAAAATCAAATTAACGGTCAAGTCCGGTTAAATAAAAATGGAAACCTCTGTTTTGCGCTTTCCATCTTTTTATTTTCTTTTATGTTTAATTTTCACAAGCCTTCCAGATCGCATCATTCTGCGGAACCGGTGCTATAATTTCGATATTTTCTTTGGTCACCGGATGAATAAATTCCAGCTTTCTGGCGTGGAGATTAATTCCGCCGTCCGGATTCGAGCGGGGCGAGCCATACTTCAGATCCCCTTTAATCGGAACTCCGGCTTTCGAAAGCTGCGCCCTGATCTGATGATGTCTTCCCGTTTCAAGATCGATTTCCAACAACAGATAGTTGTCTAGCGTTTTAATAACATGATACGTAAGAATGGCTTCTTTGGCACCCTCGGTCACTTTTGGGAAAACGATAGCCTTGTTATTTTTCTCGTTTTTCTTTAAATAATGAACGAGCCTTTGGGTTTCAGGAATCATTTCTTTTGCCACTACAGCCCAGTATGTTTTTGTGATTTCGCGGTTTTTAACCATCTGCGTCAAACGGGTCAACGCTTTGGAGGTTTTGGCATAAATCACGAGACCTGAAGTCGGCCTGTCGATACGGTGAACGAGGCCCAGAAATACATTTCCGGGTTTATTGTCCCGTTTTTTGATGAAATTTTTAATGGAATCCAGTAAAGATTCGTCGCCGGTTTTATCACCCTGAACGAGCTGTCCGACTTTCTTATTGATCACCAATAGATGGTTGTCTTCATATACGATCTGCTCTTCCATGATCTACTTACGGTAAGTGGGCCTGTTTACAAATGAAAGAATAATTCCTCCTAAAAGCCCTACCGTTTTAAGGGATTCCAGTTTGGAACCGATCGGGATCAGAAGTCCGCCAAGCACGCATATTACCGCTGCGGCATACATCGCGTAGGAAAAATTTTTATTGGACAGTAACGGTGCCTGTAAAAAAAAGCTTGCTCCGATGAGAATGTAGAAAATCCTTCTTGACAGTAAAGTATTGATTTCAGGAGAAAACAGATTAAACCATCCTGCCACGAGGCAAACCAACGCTGCGATCGATAAAATTCCCTGAATAGATTGTTGATTCCCCATATTTAGTAGCTTTCGTTTTCGTTGGGAAAATCCTGGCTTTTTACATCTTTTACGTATTGTGCCACGGCTCCGGTGATTTCCGTATAGAGATCAAGGTATCTTCTTAAAAATTTAGGACTGAAACCTTTGTTCATTCCTACCATATCGTGATACACCAGAACCTGCCCGTCGCAATGCGCCCCTGCCCCGATTCCGATCGTCGGGATGGAAATGGCTTCCGTTACTTTTTTGGCAAGATCTGCCGGAATTTTCTCTAAAACCACGGCAAAACAGCCCAGTTCTTCCAAAAGTTGCGCATCCGCGATCAGCTTTTCTGCTTCGGCTTCTTCTTTTGCCCGTACTTTATAGGTTCCGAATTTATAGATCGACTGCGGTGTCAATCCCAAATGTCCCATCACAGGAATTCCGGCATTGATGATCTTTTTAATAGATTTTGAAATTTCTTTGCCTCCCTCAATTTTCACGGCGTGTGCACCTCCCTCCTTCATCATTCTTACCGCAGATTCCAAAGCTTTTTCAGGATTACTCTGGTATGTTCCGAAAGGGAGATCGGCTACGACCAAAGCTCTGTCGGTTCCTCTGACCACACTTTGAGAATGGTAAATCATCTGGTCTAAAGTAATGGGCAATGTGGTTTCAAAACCCGCCATTACGTTCGCTGCAGAATCACCGATGAGAACCGCATCAATTCCTCCCGCATCCACCATTTTCGCAGTGGTAAAATCGTATGCCGTAAGCATGGTTATTTTTTCCTTGTCAAATTTCATTTTGCGCAAGGTTTCAGTGGTAACTTTTTTAATTTCAGAATGAACAGACATAATGTATCTATTTTTGTAAAGTTAAAAAGTCGGCGCTGGGCCGACTTGAAGTTTGTATGATTTTATAAAACTACGTGACCGAGTTTCATTAATTTGTCGTGGTTGAGAATTTTGATATTTCTTCCGTCTACTTCGATGAGATTGTCTCCCTTGAATTCTGAAATAAGACGGATGGCACTTTCTGTAGCCGTGCCGATGATGTTGGCGATCTCTTCTCTGGTCAAAGAAATTTTAATAAATCCTTCCGGATCGACGCCTAATTTCTGTTCCAGAAGCAATAAAATCTCTGCAAGCCTTTCTCTTACGGTCTTTTGTGCAAGGAAAGTAATGGTGTTGGAAGATTCTCCCAATTCGTAAGCAATTTTCTGAAGCATGATGAAAGAAAGCTTAGGATCTACTTCCAAAAGATACATGAAAACATCCGCCGGCAGAAAAGTAGCTTCAATGTCGGTCATGGCTTCAGCTTTTGCCTGAAAATTTTCTCCGCAAAGTAAAGAACGGTAACCGATGATATCGCCTTCTTTAATAAATCTTAAAATCTGGTCTTTCCCGAATGCCCCGGATTTCGAGAGTTTGGCAGCTCCTTTTTCCAAAACAAACACTCCTTTCGGCGCTTCTCCGTCTTCGAAAATCGTATCATGCTTCTGAAAAGTCAGTTTCTTTTTAGCATTGATATATTTCTCAAAATCAGCACTGGAAAGCCTATCCCTGAATGATTTATCATTAAAAACTCTGGCGAACCTGTCTTCGATTGCAATCTGTTGTTCCTGCGACATTTTATATGACATTTATCACAAAAATAGAACTTTTTAACTCGATAAACAAAAAAATTTGTTATAATTTTGTAGTTCAATAATTTATGGTGGTGAGCGATAACTGTTTTCATTGTGGTCAAGGTATAGAAAAAGAAAGAATTTTATTTGATGAGAAGACTTTCTGTTGCAACGGTTGCAAATCGGTCTACGAAATACTGAATACCAATAATCTAAGTAACTTTTACGAACTAAACAAACGCGCCGGAATCCGTCCTGATGAAAGCTCATCGCAATTCGACTATCTGGACACTCCGGAAATCTTTGAGAAAGTAACGGATTTTTCTGAAGGAAACACCAGCATGGTCACTTTCAAAATCCCTGTTATCCACTGTTCTTCATGTATCTGGTTACTGGAAAGCCTTCACACTTTAAACCATCACATCAACTACTCTCAGGTCAATTTTACGAGGAAAACGTTGCAGATTTCGTTTAATCATCATGATTTAAAGCTGAGCGAACTCGCGAATTTCCTGACGAACCTAGGTTACAAACCGGTGATCAGCCTGGAAACCGCAGATAAAAATGTGGAACACCTGGACAAATCGCTGCTTGTAAAATTTGCTATTGCCGCATTTGCCTTCGGAAACGGAATGTTTCTCGCCTTCCCGGAATATATCGGCGGGGAGGATTACTGGATGGAACACTACAAAGGCCTTTTCCGTGCTCTGATGTGCCTGCTTGCTATTCCTGTGGTCGTTTATTCCGCTTCGGATTATTACAAATCAGCTTGGTATGGCCTTAAAAATAAAATCGTTAACATCGACGTGCCGATCGTTTTAGGTATTATCGTTCTTTTCGGGCGCAGTCTTTATGAGGTTGCTACCAATTACGGACCCGGCTATTTCGACACGCTTTGCGGATTGCTGTTTTTCATGCTTCTTGGTAAAATTTTCCAGAAGAGAACGTACAATGCACTTTCCTACGACAGAGACTACAAATCCTTTTACCCGATTGCCGTAACGAAGGTTGATTTTGAAGGCAAACAGGACAACATCCTTCTTTCGGAAGTTAAAATCGGCGACCGTATCATGGTCAGAAACCAGGAAATCATTCCGGTTGATGCCATCCTGATCAACGGTGAGGGGAATATAGACAACAGCTTCATTACCGGAGAGAGTGCCACCATCAGCAAACAGCCCGGTGACAAGATCTTTGCCGGCGGAAAACAGATCGGATCTTCTCTTGAACTGGAAGTTATCAAAAACGTTGACCAGAGTTACCTTACCCAGCTTTGGAATAAAGAAGCATTTAAAAAACATGAAACCGGGCTCGATACCTTAACCAATAATGTGAGTAAATATTTCACATTCATTATTTTAGGTATTGCTTTGGTCTCCGGGATTTATTGGTATTTTATTGATCTTGATAAAATGTTCCAGGTCATTTCCGCTATCCTGATTATTGCCTGCCCATGTGCGCTTGCGTTGTCAGCTCCGTTTACTTTCGGCCACATTATGAGGATTTTAGGAAGAAATAAGTTCTATGTTAAAGATACTTTAACCATAGAAAAAATCGCCAAGCTGGATACGATTGTTTTTGACAAAACCGGAACTATCACGCACAGAAAAAAATCCAATATCAAATACGATGGATCAGAGATCAAAGAGTTTGATTTACTTAATATTAAAACTTTATTAAAGAACTCGAACCACCCGCTTTCAAAATCCCTTTATGATTTTCTTGAAGTCAATGACGATTATTATCTTGTTGAAAATTTCCGGGAAATTTCAGGAAAAGGATACGAGGCGAGCATCAGAGGAAATACATACAAGATCGGTTCTGCAAGGTATAACAATCAGGAATCAAAGAATCTTGAGACCGCGGTGTACATCAGCAAAAATGATGAATTTTTAGGTAAATTCATTTTCAAAAACGAATACCGCGAGAATCTTAAAAATCTGTTTAAAAAACTCGCAGGATACCATGTTTTTATATTGAGCGGCGACAATTCTTCTGAGGAAAACCAGTTGAAAGAATTAATTCCGGCTTACAAAGGAATGGCTTTCAATCAAAATCCCGAAGACAAACTGAACTACATCAAAAACCTTCAGGATCAAAACTTTAAAGTGGCCATGCTGGGAGACGGATTAAATGATGCAGGAGCTTTGAAGCAAAGTAACGTGGGAATTGCAATAGCCGACGACACCAACAGCTTCACGCCCTCTTCAGATGTGATCATGAATGGCGAAAAAGTAGTACAGCTCGACAAATACCTGAATGTCTGCAAAGGCTCGATGACGATTGTGAAAATAACATTCATAATCAGTTTTCTTTATAATGTTGTCGGATTGAGCTACGCGGTGACCGGACACATGCATCCTCTTTTTGCAGCTTTGATCATGCCGGCAAGTTCCATTACGGTGGTTTCATTCACCACACTTTCCACTTGGATTTTAGGAAGAAAATATTTCAGGAGAGGCGCGTAAACGCCCTTATTTAGACTGATTTTAAATTAGCCGAAACCCATATTTCGTGACGAATGTCATTATTTTTCACTAAATTTGAACCCCGAAAATAGGTTAATTTTGTTGTCTAATGGATATTCTATATTTAATGATCCTTTGCAGTGTTTCTTTAGCTGCAGTTTTTCTGGTCGTGTTTATAGTGTACGCCAGAAAAGGGCAGTTTGAGGACGACGAATCCCCGGCTGTCAGAATTCTTTTCGACTCTGATGAAATCAAGGAAAAAGATGATACTGGCAACAAAGAAAACGATGATGAAAAGGGAGAAGTAAAAAAAATTGAAGAAAAAAGTGAATAGTTGATATGGAAACACAAAAGTTTAGTTATGACAACAGTATTGTCCGGGCATTCCTTTATGCGACCGTAGTTTTCGGGATCATAGGGTTTTTGTTTGGGCTTACAGCTGCATTAATGCTTTTCTACCCTGAGCTTCCGGAATTTTTATTTGGAACGGATGACACCACCATTAGCAGTATGGGAGGTAGTATACAAGGCTTAATAAACACACATGGCGCATTTGGGTTCGGAAGAATCAGGATGCTGCACACCTCCACAGTTATTTTTGCATTCGTTATGAATGTGGTTTACGTAGGAGTTTATTATTCTTTGCAGCGACTGCTGAAAACAAGAATGTACAGTGACACCCTGTCCTGGATCCACTTCTGGACCTGGCAGATTATGATCGTAGTGACTTACATTACGTTCTTCATGGGAATCAATACCTCTAAAGAATACGCAGAGCACGAATGGCCGATCGATATTTTAATTACCATTTCATGGGTGATCTTCGGGGCCAATATGTTCTTAACCATCGCCAAGAGAAGAGTGAGACACTTATACGTGGCTATCTGGTTCTACATCGGAACCTGGATTGCAGTGGCCATGCTTCATATTTTCAATAATCTTGAGGTGCCTTTATCTTTCACAGGCTGGAAATCTTATTCAGCCTATGCAGGGGTAAAAGACGCCATCGTACAGTGGTGGTACGGTCACAATGCAGTTGCATTCGTACTGACAACGCCGGTGCTTGGTTTGATGTATTACTTCTTACCGAAAGCGGCTGACAGACCGGTATTCTCTTATAAATTATCTATTATTCACTTCTGGTCACTGATCTTCGTTTATATCTGGGCTGGTCCTCACCACCTTCAGTATACGGCGCTTCCGGCTTGGGCTCAGGCGGTGGGAACAGGGTTCTCCATCATGCTGATCGCTCCATCCTGGGGAGGAATGCTGAACGGATTACTGACTTTAAGAGGTGCCTGGGATAAAGTAAGAGAAAATCCTATTCTTAAATTCTTCGTTGTAGCCGTAACTTGTTACGGTATGGCAACATTCGAAGGGCCGTTATTGGCAACTAAAAACATCAACAAAATCGGTCACTTTACAGACTGGGTAATCGGACACGTACACTTAGGTGCTCTTGGATGGAATGGTTTCATGGCATTCGGGGTAATCTACTATCTGATCCCAATTCTTTGGAGAACGAAATTATATTCCGTGAAATTGGCCAACTGGCATTTCTGGCTGGGAACATTGGGGATCATTTTCTATGCGGTACCGATGTATATCTCAGGATTTACCCAGGGATTAATGTGGAAACAGTTTAACCCGGATGGAACATTGGTTTGGAAAAACTGGCTGGACACCGTGACAGCGATCATTCCTTACTTCAAAATGAGATTCGTAGGAGGATTATTTTATCTTTCAGGAGCTCTTTTAATGGTGGTAAACCTTATTGCTACCGTGAGAAAAGGATCATTCCAGAAAGATGTACCTGCAGAAGCTCCTGCACTGGCAAACATCAACAAAAAACGTAAAGAAGGAGAAGGAACTCACCTTTGGCTGGAAAGAACTCCGGTATTGATGGGTATTTTATCTTTACTAACGATCTCCATCGGTAGTATGGTAGAAATCATTCCTACGTTATCACTTAAGAAAAGTGTACCTACCATTTCGGCAGTGAAGCCTTATTCTCCGCTTGAATTAGAAGGTAGAGATATTTATATCAGAGAAGGATGTAATGCATGTCACTCACAGATGGTAAGACCATTCAGAGATGAGATTGTAAGATTCAACGGTAAAAACGGACAGTATTCCAAAGCCGGAGAATTCGTATATGACAGACCGTTCCTTTGGGGATCAAAAAGAACCGGACCGGATTTGCACAGGGAAGGTGGTAAAAACCCAAGTTCATGGCATTATAAGCACATGTACAACCCGAGATCGACTTCCGCAGGTTCCATCATGCCTCGTTACCCTTGGCTGATCGCTACCAACCTGGACCGCTCTAAAATGGTAGACAAAATGAAGCTGATGAAGAGTGCATTTGAAGTACCTTATACCAAAGCTGAAATCGATTCTGCCAATTCATGGGCAGACAACCAGGCTTCTAAAATTGTAAGAGATATCTTCTCGGAAGCAGCCGACCTTAAAGATGCCTATGCAAAAAAACCTAAAGGGGAACTGGAGAAGAAAGAAGTGGTAGCACTGATCTCTTATCTTCAGAGACTAGGAACGGATATCAAGACAACTGAAATTAAAACAGCAAGTAATAACTAACATTAAAAAGTTCCCATCATGATACCTCAGAACTTTAAAGACATATTATCCAATACCGACAATGCTGGTTTTTACCAGACCTTGGCTCTGATTTTCTTTTTGCTGTTCTTCGTAGCACTGGTAATTTACGTTTTTAGCAGGCCTAAAAAGTTTTACAAAGAAGAAGAGGAAGCTCCTCTGAGTGATGATCAGGATGATGATTTTAATTTAAAAAATTAATCTATTTATTATGAAACAAAGAACACCGGTTTTTATAAACATCTTAATCATAATCGGACTTTTAATAGTTTTTTATTATCTGTTTGTACAAAGTTATGAGTTCCTTGGGTCTCCGTATTTCTGGGGTACCGTAGTAATTGCTGGTATTTTGGCCTATATCCACAGTGCAATCGGGGATCTTATTGAAAACAATAAATTCAAGAAGCTGTCTGCTGAAGAAAAAGCAGCATACCTGGCTGAGAAAAAAGTACCATATTTCGTAAGGTTATATCATGCAGCATTTAAAAAACAATCTGCTGCCGAGGAGAAAGATATCCTCATCGACCACGGTTTCGACGGAATTATGGAATTAGACAATCAATTACCTAAATGGTGGCTGGGTCTGTTCTATTTTGGGACCGCTTTTTGTATTGTTTACGTTGCAGCATTCTCGTTCACAGATTTTGCTCATCCAATAAATGAATATGAAAAAGAATACAAGGAGCAGATTGCAGCAATTGATATCTACAATAAAACTCAGCCTCCTGTAACGATTGAAACAGCGAAATATTCTGCGGATAATATTGCAGAAGGTAAAGAGCTTTTTAAAACAAACTGTGCATCTTGTCATAAAGAAGACGGTAGCGGTGGTATCGGTCCGAACCTTACGGACAACTTCTGGATCAACCAGCCGGAGAAAACATTATTCAAAAATGTATTCCATATGGACTGGAACGGATCGCCTACCAACCCGGCGATGAGACCATTCGGTAAAAACGGGGAAGTTTCCGGTGCTGAAATTGAAAAAATTGCAGCGTATGTATACCACATCAACCAGGAATTGCCTCCGGTGACACCAGCTCAGGGTGGTGCCGCCCCTCAGGGAACCGAAGCGCATTGGGAAAAAGAATAATTTTTAACAAAAAAAATTAGAAACATATGAAAAACATAATTCGTTATTACATTAAAAAATAGTAGCGAATTATGTTTTTCTTTTTTTAAATATATTACAAATGTCAGACATAGAAGAAATAGAAGCACGCGGCGGACAGGGACAGGTTCTGGACCCTGAAACTTACAGAGATTCTATAGGCACCATGGATCAGTCCGGTAAAAGGAAATGGGTGTATCCCAGAAAGCCTAAAGGTAAGTATACCAACTACAGGTATCTGGTAAGCATTGTTTTATTGCTAATTTATTTTTCAGTACCATTTATCAAGATCAATGGTAACCCTCTTATATTGTTTAATGTTATAGACCGGGAGTTCTTCATTTTCGGACAGCCTTTCTATCCACAGGACTTTTTCATCCTTACCCTTGGAGCAATTGCTTCCCTTATTTTCATTATTGTATTTACGATTGCTTTCGGCAGAATTTTCTGCGGGTGGATATGCCCTCAGACAATTTTCCTAGAAATGATTTTCCGTAAAATAGAATATGCTATCGAGGGAGACAGGAACAAGCAGATGAAACTTGACCGTCAGGAATGGAATACCGAGAAAATCTGGAAAAGAGGACTGAAATGGACGATCTACATTATTATTTCTCTTATCATCACACACTTTATGTTCATGTATATTGTGGGTTATGAAGAGGTCTTCAGAATTGTTTCGGAAGGGCCATTCGCCAACCCTACCAACTTCATTGTAATGATCCTGCTTACGGCAGCATTTTACTTTGTATTTGCATGGTTCAGGGAACAGGTTTGTACTTTGGTATGTCCTTACGGAAGATTGCAGGGCGTCTTGATCGATAAAGATACCGTGAATGTTTTCTACGATTTCAAAAGAGGGGAAAACAGAGCCAAATGGAGAAAAGGAGAAAACCGAAAAGCTGCCGGAAAAGGAGACTGTATCGACTGCCATCAGTGTGTGGTCGTATGCCCTACCGGAATCGATATCAGGGACGGTCAGCAGCTGGAATGTGTAAACTGTACCGCCTGTATTGATGCCTGCGATGAAGTAATGGAAAAAGTGGGTCTTCCGAAAGGTCTCATCCGATATGCGACGGAAAACGAAATTGAGAAGGAAACTCAGTTTAAATTTACAGGAAGAATGAAAGGATTTGCAGTAATTCTTGTATTGTTGACTGCATTTTTAGGATATCTTCTTTATAACCGTGGCGAGATGGAGGCTAAATTCATTAAACCCGCCGGAAGCACTTTCTTCGTAAGAGACGGAAAAATTACAAATACCTACAATTACACGTTCCTGAATAAAACAAACGAGAAGAAAACGGTAACCATCAAGGTCATCGAGCCGAAACACGGAGAAGTTATTTACAGTGCATCCAGCAAGATCACGGTAGATCGCGACAAAATTACCAAAGGAACAGTAAACATCAGTTTCCCCGAAAGCGAGATGAATCTCTCTAAGCAGAACATCACCATCGGCGTGTATGATATGACCGGGAAGTTGGTCGATTCTTACCAGACTTATTTTGAAGGGCCTTTTAAACTACAATTTTAATTTAATTAATCAACCTCAATATCCTCAGAAGCTCTGCTGATATTGAGGTTTAAAATACAATTCCGAAGAAATGAAAAAATTCAGTTGGGGACACGGTGTTGTCATCGCATTAGCAGCGTTCATGATCTTTATACTTTCTATGCTGTTCCTGTTTCCGAACGGACAGAAAAACTCTGAAATGGTAACCGATAATTATTATGAAGAAGAACTTAAATATCAGGATGTAATCGATGCCAAGAAAAGAGCTGATGAATTGCAGGAAAAACCGGTTTATAACCAGGATAAAACCGGCATAAGGATTACCTTTCCGAAAGACTACGACAATTCGAATACGACGGTAAAATTTGTTTTAAACAGAACCGACGACCAGAATTTGGATATACACAAATCTGTACAGCTTGACGCCAACAAATCTTTTTTAATCCCTGCTCAGGTGCTGAAGTTGGGAAATTATACCCTGAGATTGAGCTGGACCAAGGATAAAACAGACTATCGAATGGATTATGATGTAATATGGAAATAGCACTCATCCTGTCTGCCATAGGGTTGGGATTTGCTTCCGGCTTCCACTGTGTCGGAATGTGCGGCCCGATTGCCCTGTCGATGGGATTAACGAAAAAACAGGCAACCAATTTTTATCTTCAGAATCTTACCTACCAGTTCGGAAGAATCTTTACGTATTCTCTTTTAGGAGCTATCCTGGGGATCATCGGTGAAGGTTTCGAAATGGCAGGAATTCAGAAATACCTCACTATTTCGGTGGGAATTCTTCTCATCATTATGGCGGTATTTTCATTTGGAGGAAAAGATTTCGCTTCGAAAATACCATTCTTTTCAAAGTTTTTATTTAAAGTAAAATCAAATCTGGGAAGACTCCTGCAAAAAGCAGATTACCGTTCAAGATTCACGACCGGTGTTCTGAATGGTTTCCTGCCCTGCGGAATGGTGTATATGGCTTTAACGGCAAGTCTTGCCAGCGGCGGGATATGGCAGGGAGCTTCCTATATGGCTTTATTTGGTCTGGGAACCCTTCCGTTCATGTTTGCGGTAGTTTTGGCCGGAAACCTCATGAATCAGGCTTTCAGGATAAAAGTATTGAAAGTAATCCCTGTGGTGATGATCATCCTGGGAGGATTGTTCATTGTAAGAGGCCTTGAGCTGGGAATACCGTACATTTCTCCAAGAGCAGAATCCATGACCATATCCAAAGACCATCAGGGTGACTGTCATTTGCCGGGAGATCACAGTACGCACAGCCACAGCAATACAAACTGTCATTAAATTTTAAGCTAAATTTTTAAATTATACCAAGCCCTTCGGACGATGATTCGAAAGGTTTGCTGTTTGTTATTTTAAGCATGATATGATGCATTTTGATTAAAGCTAAATTCAATTTTTCCGGAAACCTTCCTGCAGGCTGCAGCAAACTTTCCGGGAAGCAAGAAACCTTCCTGCACCCTTGCAACAACTTTTCCGGTAACCGGGAAAGGCTGTTGCAACCTTGCGACAAACTTTCCCGGAAGCAGGAAACCTTGTTGCACCCTCGTAAGAAACTTTCCCGGAAAAAATTAAAGCAAAGAAAAACCACCGGAGATTTCCGGTGGTCTGTTATATAACATTAAAATTCTTAATTAATCACATCAAATCTCGCATATTCGGCGATCTTCTTCGGAAGCTTAATTCCTTCTTCGGTCTGGTTGTTTTCAAGCAAAGCAGCCATAATTCTTGGCAATGCCATCGCAGAACCGTTCAGGGTATGTACCAGCTGGGATTTTCCGTCTGTTTTATAACGGCATTTCAACCGGTTAGCCTGGAATGTTTCAAAGTTGGATACGGAACTTACTTCGAGCCATTTTTCCTGTGCGGCACTCCATACTTCAAAGTCGTAAGTCATGGCAGATGCAAAACCGGTATCTCCTCCACAAAGCCTCAATACACGGTAAGGAAGTTCAAGATCACTCAAAATTTCTTTGATGTGTTCTACCATTTCTTCTAAAACCGCATAGGAGTTTTCCGGTTTTTCAATTCTTACGATTTCTACTTTTTCAAACTGGTGAAGACGGTTTAACCCTCTTACGTGAGCTCCGTAGCTTCCCGCTTCTCTTCTGTAGCACTGTGAGAAAGCTGTATTTTTAATCGGTAAATCTCTTTCTTCAAGTAAGACATCACGATAGAGATTGGTAACAGGGACTTCTGCGGTCGGGATCAGGTAAAGATTATCTTCATTAATAAAATACATCTGACCTTCTTTGTCCGGAAGCTGCCCGGTTCCATATCCTGAAGCTTCGTTTACCACGTGAGGAGGGTTCACTTCCATATAGCCTTTCTCCACGTTTTTATCTAAAAAATACTGTACCAGGGCTCTCTGCAGACGGGCTCCTTTTCCGAGATATACAGGAAAACCGGCTCCGGCAATCTTTACGCCAAGCTCAAAATCGATAAGGTTATATTTTTTTGCTAATTCCCAGTGAGGAATTGCCCCTTCGCCGAGGCCTTCCACGTCATGAGACTGATAAATGATTTCGTTGTCATCCGCAGAAGCACCATTTTTTACTTTCTCATGCGGAATATTCGGAAGCTGGTAAAGAATGTTGATCAGCTCTTTTTCTTTGACATCTAACTGGGATTTCAATTCCGACGTCGACTCTTTAAGCTGTGCTGTTTTAGATTTTGCAGATTCGGCTTCTTCTTTTTTCCCTTCTTTCATCAACAGGCCGATCTCTTTGGAAATTTTGTTGCTTTCGGAAAGCTGGGAATCCAGTTCAAACTGAATTCTTTTTCTTTCGTCGTCGGTAGCAATCGCCTCGTCTACCAACTCAAGATTCCTGAATTGTCTTTTCTTAAGACCTTCTAAAACGCGCTCTTTATTGTCGCGCAAAAAATTGACTTGTAACATTTTATTTAGATGTTAGTTATTAGAATGTTGAACATCAGAATGTCAACAGTTTTGCAAATGTATAAAATTATTTTACGATTGTAACTACGTTCGGCGACCCCTCCTGCTTTGTGAATCTTAGCGTATCATTATAATACACCCTGGAGACTTCGAACAGTGACGGTGTCATCCTATATTCTATCCTGAGCTTTTCTTCAATCGTATCTAAAATTGTATTGTTAAGTCTCTTGATCAGAGAAACCGTAATGTTGGAACGGTAGATTTTATTATTGGGATCGATTGAGTCTACCCCTACTCTTTTTGCTCCGGCAATATATTCGATGAAAAGGGTGGAATCTGCGGTTGCCTTTAAGGTACTGTTTACAGGCGCAAGATCTGCCACTCCATTGTCATCATTAAAGGAATAGGTGAAATAGGTAGAATCTTTCTTATTGTGAAAAAGATCTCTTCCCGATTTGTTTTTCATATAAATATTTAGAATCTGGTCGATTCTCTGCAACTCGTCGTCACCGGTTCTACAACTCAGAAACGCTCCAAAAACAACCAGAAGTCCGAAAAAAATATTCTTCATGTTCAGCAAAGATAAAAATTTTTCTTCTGATATATTTGGGGCGGGGATTATTTAACGCTGAATATTCCTGTGATGAAGAAGTTTGACAAAGTCTTCCGGCGTTACTTTCGTAAAAATTTCTTCCATAAAAGATTAATTTCCGTCTTGGAAAGAATAAAATCCTGTATACGGAATTCGGTAATCTGGTAAAATCGCCAGAAGAGTACCGCCGACGACAGGCAGTAGGAAACCGAGCTTACCATACAGGCTCCGACGATTCCCCATCTCGGAATAACATAAAAAGAACAAGCAATAGTGAATATAAGACCTATAAATGACTTTACATTTAAAATCCTCAGTTTATTGATGCCGGCAAAATAATAGCCGATGATATTGCTTACCGCAATAGCCAGGATACCGGGAGAAAGGAATAAAATAATCTCTTTGGTCTGGCTGAAATCTCTTCCGAAGATGAAAGCATACAATTTAGCCGGAACGAAAAGCATGATCAGGATAAAAAGTAAAGTAATGAGAAAGCTGATGCGCAGTGATATTTTGGTTTTTTCAATGGCATCATTGGAATTGGTGCTGTTTACCACATCTGCATAAAGCACTACGGAAAGGCTTCGGCTAACCGTCCACACAGCCTCTGAGAAAGCAACCCCCACGGAAAATATACCGACGCTCATGATTCCTTTAAAATATTCCAGAAAATAATATGACAATCTATAATTCAGAAACTGAAGAAAGGAACTCAACTGTATATTCCAGCCGTAAGTGAACAATTGTGACCCGATTCCTTTAGTTATGGACATTCTTCTAAAATTCGTATACTTTGTGATCTGAACGGTACTTGTTACGAATAACAGCAAAAAACATCCTATCTGCGCTATAAAATAGGCGCTAACAGATGTCATTTTGATCACATAAACAATAATTACGATAAATACAATATGAACCACCTGTTGAAGGACCGTGTATAGATTGAACATTTTGATGTTTTGCTGCCCTACAAACAGATTCACGTTCGCCGTTAATAACGAAGACATCACTGAAAGCCCCACAATATAATAGAAATAATTTACTGAATGATTGAAACTGAAAGCTACAGGAATAAGAATTCCTGTAAGAACCGCCCAGATATAAGCAATGGGTAATATCTGCTCTGTTCTGAATTTTGTGGCAAAATAGCTCATGCTGCTTCCCACAAAAATATTGGCAAAAAAACTGACGATGGTAAGGTCTGCAATGATGATCGATATTTCTCCTTTGCCAACGCTTCCCCACATATTGGTGGAATAGACTACCAGTCCGAAATTTAAGATCAGAATGAAAAATCTGGAAACAAAAGTCTTTAAAATGGTATTTTGCTTCATATTTATTTCAGTGATTTTCTGACAAAGTCCAGGAAGGTGTTGCTGATAAGACTCCAGCTGTATTTTGTTTCGTACTCTTTTCTCGCCGTCCGGGCATGTTTTGAATATAGCTCAGGATCGTCAATATACTTCAAAATAAGATCTGAAATTTGCTCAGAATCCCGGGGATTTACCAAAAACCCAAATTTTGAGACCTCCACATGTTGCCGGGTTGCTTTAAGGTTTGTATAAATGACCGGCTTTCCTGATGCGGCATAATAAAATACTTTAATCGGCAGACAGTGATCGTTCTCATAATTCAGGGTTCTGAGATCAAAGCAGATATCTGCATCTGCATACGACTGTGTAAAGGTTTCAAAGGAAGCAGGCTTCTCGATTCTTATATTTTCAAACTGATATTGATTGACCTGCTCTAAAAAATACTTCCCGTCTTTTTCTTTTCTAGAGCCTCCTATTAAAAGTAGTGAAACTTTCAGATCAGATCTTTTCTTCCTTAAACAGTCGGCCGCAGCAAAAAAATTGCCGATTCCTTTTTCCTCCGAAAACTGACCGGTATAACAAAGCGTAATTTCTCCGGGTTTTAAACTTTTTATATTCCGGTGAATGTACATATCATCCGGATAGTAGGGCAAAACAACAGACTTCTTTAAAGGAAAAAAATAAGCCAGCGGGAATTTTTTTGTGTTTTCTCCGAAGATATACTGTGTACTGATAAATCCTGCATATAACTGAATCAGGAAGAATTTTACTGCATGAATCATATTCATGGGAAAAGAAAACGGCTCCACCATTCTCATGGAAGGGTACCATTCCGTGATATCGTAAATGATATTGATCTTTTTCTTCCTCCTTATTTTTTTTGCGGAAATAACCGCCAGAGGTTCCGAACATATCACAACATCCGGTCCGAAAGCTTCACAGAGATCTTCAAGAATTCTCCGTTTTTCTGCGATACTCCTTTGCAATACATCGTAAGATTCTATCTCAATTCCCTCAACTTTTCCCTGAAATTCTGACGAAAGACTGCATATTTTCACCTGATAGCCGGCTTCTTTCAGCACTTTTGCCTGATGATAGAAGATCCTGTCATCATCATGCCGGTGTGCGGTCGTTAAAAAAAGAATTTTCGGTACTTTCATCCAATATTCAGCTCAATCGGTTTATGAATTTTCAGCAAATATAACCAAAGCAAAAAAAGTGGAAAACTCCACTTTTTATTTTTATGATTGCATTCTGAATTTTATTTAATGGAAGCGGCCCAGCTTCTCTCGAACGGTAAAAGGAAATTTCCCAAAAATTCCAGATAGGTATTCTTCGAAAAATCGAAAACCTGAACATCCCTGGAAATTTCACCGTTTCTTACTTTTGATTTAAAATCAATAAGCTTCAGGGTTTTCACTTCGCCATTTTCAATATAACTCGCTTTCATTCTATCGAAAAGCCCAAGCTGGTATTCTTCGTCTATCTCTCTCATTATTTTACCCAGCGCATCGATACTGCATCCGGAAGCCATTTCTTTTTCTTCATCTACACAAATGATAATAAACTGATTTTTCTCAATTTTAAAAGATGATGAAAGCGGTTTTCCATGTGCTGCCCATGTCGCCAGGAAATCGAAAAGCTTTTCGGTAATGGCTTTTGCCTCTTTTGTTTCAAAAGGTCTTGAGGCAGGATATATGATCACACGGTAATCGTTGGTTTCTACTATATTTGATTCTTCAATCTTCATTGTAATACAATTTAAAGTTCAAAATTACGCAATTTTTCCTGAGTTTGAAAGCATTGTACTTTTTGCTCATCACATACAAGGCTTTATGAAAAGTATTGCGATATAGAGAAAGAAAAAACTCAAATCTACTGTAAAAATTCCCGGCTTCCAGTTATTAAAAAGATGCCGATCATGGAAATTCCACAAGCTGGTTTTGAAAAAATTTAACTCAAAAAATTATAAATCTTCAGCTTCAGCAAGAAGTTCTACAATGTCTTTTACGGCGACTTCATGATTCTTATTGAAATGCTTTACCCCATCTGTCATCATGGTGTTGCAGAACGGACAGCCCGTTGCAATCACTTTAGGTTCGAAAGATAAGGCTTCTTCGGTTCGCTCGATATTGATGTCTTTATTCCCTTTTTCAGGCTCTTTGAACATCTGGGCACCACCGGCGCCACAACATAATCCGTTGGTTTTACAACGTTTCATTTCTACAAGCTCGGCATCGAGTTTTTCAAGCAACATTCTTGGTGCTTCATACTCGCCATTGGCACGTCCGAGATAGCACGGATCGTGGAATGTAATTTTTTTTCCTCTGAATGCTCCTCCCTCTATTTTGAGCCTGCCATCTTCCATGAGATTTCTGAGGAACTGAGTATGATGGATAACTTCATAATTTCCGCCCAGTTCAGGATATTCATTTTTAAGGGTATTAAAGCAGTGAGGGCAAGCAGTAACTATTTTTTTGACTTCATAGGCATTCAGCACTTCAATATTGGTCAAAGCCATCATCTGAAACACGAATTCGTTTCCCGCACGTTTTGCAGGATCTCCCGTACAGCTTTCTTCCTGACCGAGCACCGCGAATTCTACACCGATTTTATTTAAAATTTTACAAAATGCTTTCGTGATTTTTTTAGCGCGGTCGTCGAAACTTCCGGCACAGCCCACCCAAAACAGAACTTCGGGTGATTTTCCTTCGGCAGCATATTCTGCCATTGTTTTTATGTTGAAATCCATTTTTTTCAATTTGAAAATGTAACAATTTGGAAATTTGAAAGTGTATTAATCAATTTTCAAATTTTCAAATCATATAATTGATTAATTAATCTTTGGCCCAATTCAGACGGTCCGCCTGGTTATACTGCCAAGGGGCAGCATTATTTTCAACGTTGGTCATCATCAGGTTCAGTTCTTGTGGTGCTGCAGACTGTTCCATCACCAGGAATCTCCTCATTTCGAAAATAATGGATAACGGATCCAGTAATACAGGACAAGCTTCCGTACAGGCGTTACAGGTGGTACATGCCCAAAGCTCCTCTTTTGTGATATAGTCATTCAGCAATTTCTTACCGTCATCTTCAAATTTCCCGTTTTTATCGATATTCCGGCCTACTTCTTCAAGGCGGTCACGGGTTTTCATTAAGATCAGTCTTGGTGAAAGCTTTTTGCCGGTGATATTGGCCGGACAGACCGCAGTACAACGTCCACATTCAGTACAGGAGTAGGCATTCAGCAATTGTACCTGATTTAAATCAAAAATATCTTCTGCACCAAATTTCGCCGGAGTCTCTGCCTGTCCTTCAGCCGGAGCGGCATAGGGATCAGCATTAGGATCCATCATCAATTTAATTTCTTTGGTCACAGAATCCAGATTATTGAATTTTCCTTTTCTATCAAGGTTCGCATACCAGGTGCTCGGAAAAGCAAGGATAATATGTAAATGCTTTGAATAATAGAGGTAATTCATAAAGAAAAGAATCCCAATAAAGTGAAACCACCAGGCAGCTCGTTCTATCCCGAATAAAAACCCGTTATCAAAACTGAAGATTTCCAGAAACGGTACAAAAGTTCTTTCACTGATCGGGAAAGAGCCAAGTTGGGCGAAATGATCATAGCCTCTGGTCTGTAAAATAAAATCTGAGGCATTCATGGTAAAAAATGCCATCATCAGGGCAAACTCAATGATAAGAATCCAGTTGGCATCTTCTTTAGGCCATCCGAAAAGCTCTTTCATGGTTAATCTTTTTACCCCGTAAAAATTTCTTCTTACAAAAAAAGCGACTACGCCGATCACGACAAGAAGTGCCAGCACTTCTAGCGTTGCGGTAAAGAAACTGTAAAATGTATTTCCGAATATTGTCGCCAGGAATCTGTGTGTTCCGAAAATTCCGTCAACAATGATTTCAACAAGTTCGATATTAATAATGACGAAACCTACATACACGAAAAGGTGTAAGATTCCTGCTACAGGGCGCTTTGTCATTTTACTCTGTCCCATAGCCACTCTGGCCATGGTCTCCCAGCGTTCGCCTTTTCTGTCGTTCCGTTTGATCTCGCGTCCTAATCTGATGTTCCTGTATATCTTCTGCAGACTTTTAGCAAAAAGGCCAAAACCTGCAATTAATAAAATAAGAAAAATAATATGAGCGATGTATTGCATGGATTATTTATTAGTCTTTACTGTTTTTTCCAAATACCGAGAAATTAACGTATCTCTTAGGATTTGCTTTTACGTCTTCGATTAAAGAATTTAGGTTCGTAGATGCTGAGTTAAGGTTATTATACAGTTCTTCATCTTTCATCAGTTTCCCTAAGCTTCCCTGTCCGTTATTAATTCCGGCAACCACTTCATTAAGTTTCCCTACGGTAGCATCGAGATTGGCAATTGTCGCATTCAGCTTTTGGGTATCGATGCTTTCTGCCAGATTTCCGTACTTATCTAAAGTTACTTTACCCGTTTGCATGGTAAGACTTGCATCATCAAGAACCTTCTGGAGTTTCGGATCATTATGACCGACAAGGCTGTTTACGCTTCCTGCGGTAGTTTGCAGGGCAGAAACCGTTTTATTAAGATTCGCCAACAGCAATCTTATTTCTTCCCTGTTCTGTGCATTAACAACTTGGTTTGCACTCGACATTAAAGAGTCTACCCTGTACAAAACGGTCTGCAACTGGTCTTTTACAGGACCTACCTGAGAAGAAAGACTTCCTAGCGTACCCAGTTTAAAAGCGCCCTTTAAAGTGTCACCGTCTTTTGCCGTTGGCCCTCCGTACATGAGATTGATTCTCATTTCTTTTCCGGACATAAGGCCTGGCTCAAAGATCTCAAGGGTCGAATTTTTTGAAAACTCAAAGTTGTTGTCCACAGTGATTTTTACAAGAAAATCAATTTTTCCATCTTTGGATGTATGAGGGATGATTTTATCCACCTGGCCTACTTTCAATCCATTAATGGAAACGGGAGCAGACTGCGCCAATCCCTCTACATTGTCATATTTTGCGTAAAATATATTGTCGGTAGTAAAAAGGCTTCTGCCCTTCATAAATTGGAAAAGCACGACAAAGCCAATGATGGCTATCAGTGCGATTACACCAGCTTTTAATTCTTTACTGAACTTCACTTGCTAAATTTTTTCTAATGAGCAAATATAATACATTTAAATGAATGTTTTTCTGTATTGCTCCGCGTTAAACACAAAAGAAGCGGCAAAAACTTTGCCGCTTTTTATCTTTATGGAAAAATAATCTATTGTTGCTGAGAACCTACTTTATTCCAGATCTCAATTCTGTAGTCATCGATATCAGCATTGTCCTGCAAGCTCTTCAACCAAGCCTGTCCGAACATTCCTGCATTTCTCTGGGTAACAGATTCCGTAAACTGTTTAAGATCTCCTGGCTGTTTATTGGTTGTTTCGTTTTTCTTGATTAAAACATAAACGCCTGTTCCTCCTTCAATAGGATTAGAGATTTTACCTTTTGCCACTCCAAATGCTGCTCCGGCAACTTTTGGTTCCATAGAACCAGCTACTCCAGGATTTAATAAGTTAACCTGTGCAGATTGTTTTGTTGTGCCAAACTGTTTTGCAATCTGATCTAAGCTTCCGGCTTTACCGATTTTCTCAGAAATCTGTTTTGCTGCAAGCTTATTTTTCACGATTACTTCAATCTGATCTCTCACCGATTCAGGATCTGCAGTACCTTTTGCCTGCTTACCGTTTAAGTATACAACAATTTTATCACCGGTTCCGTCTACTGTAAACAATTCAGTATCTCCTTTCTCTCTCTTTTTGTCAAAAGCCCAGGCAAGGATATCAGCATCTTTTTCTGTTCCTAACCCTTGAAGCTGTCCGTCAAATCTTTTGGCTTGCTTAGGATTTGAATACTGATAATTTCCTTTTTTAGCAATATTTACGAAATCGTTGAATGATTTCCCCTGAACCTGCTGAATGAATCTGCTGGCTTTTTTGTTTACCTCTGCTTCCGTGGCATCCGATGGCTTAACCGCCTTTACAAGGTTGGCCACTTTATAGCTCATTGCTCCCGGTTTTTTATCTTCAATATTGATAATGTGATACCCGAACTGAGTTTCCACTACACCGGTTGCCCCTTTAGGATTGTTCGCTAAATACGTTAAGAATTCAGGAACAAATGGCGTCTCAGGAGTCGTCCATCCTAAACTTCCGCCCTGAGCTGCAGAGCTCGGGTCATTGGAAAGCTTAAGGAATTCTGTGAATTTACCAGGATTTGCCTTTACAATAGCTCCGATAGAGTCGGCCAGTTTTTTAGCCTGTTCTTTAGATCTTGTAACACCTTCTCCTGCAGGACTTCCTTTAAAAGCAATAAGAATATGTCTTGATAAAGTAGAATCTGAAGTCTTTTTATCTAAAAGTTTTGAAACGACATAGAAGTTTTGTTCTTTATAAGGACCGAATGTCTGGCCAATCGCTGCAGAGGGAATCTGAGCCTGAATGGTTTGCGGCAACTGATTCGGCTTCAGGTACTGAGGATTGTAAGGCATATCAGAGTTGGCCATTACAAACATAGAATCGTTCTTCGTATTCTGGAAATTTTCCGTACCGCCGCTGGCATCTGTTCCTCCTGAGAACAGTTTATTGATTTCTTTCTGGGCCGCAGCATCATCCGCCGCACTTGGCTGAGAAGGGAAATAAACGATCCCAAGATTTCTGCTTTCATCCGCTTTGAACATCACAGGATGTTGCTTGATATAATTTGCAAGATCTTCTGTAGTAACTTTAATGTTATTTTTTTGAAGATACGTGGTATAATCAATTTTCACAAAGTCGATATCAGCCAGCTGATCTCTTTGCTTCATCAATTCTTCCGCCTCTTTTTTACCGGTCGTAATCCCCTGAGAAATGTTAGCAAACACCTGTCTTGCCATCAATCTGTATTCAACAGATTTTCTGGTTTTCAACCATTGGTTGTAACCTTCCGGCGATGTTGCCTTCATGTCTTCGATCTGTTTTTTAAGCTCCTGGGTTTTGAAATTGCCTTTCTCATCGAAAAACTGCTTCTGCTGAGCAAACATCTGATCATACTGAAGCTGATTCCAGAAATAATCTTCCGTCATTTCGAAGCCCATCTTTTCGAATTGCTGCTTGATCAGTTTAGACTGCACCAACAGTTGCCAGGCCTGCTCTTCAAGACCAGTTTTAGGCTGTCCCTGCTGTTCTGCCTGCTGCTGTAGCACGAAAAGCTGATCGTTAAACTCTTCACGGGTAATTTTCTCACCATTTACTTTTCCTAAAACATCAGGATTTTTACCGAAAACCTTATCAATACTATCGGGGTTTACAAGGAACGCCAAAAGCGCCAGTGCAATAACTCCCATCAAAAGCCAAGGTTTACTCCTAATTTGTCCTAAAATTGCCATTATATATATTATAGTTTTTTATCAGGTTGCGAAAATACACATTTTTAAGAAATTACGGAAATCCTAGTTCTTTATTTTAATTTTTAAAATTTAAATCTTTTAAAAAAGGAAATTTTGACCGTATTTTTTAGCAAAAAACAAATGGCATAGCTCTTGTGTCATAAAAGCACATATAATAAGCAGTGTGTTTTAAAGCATCTATTGCTTATTTTTACGCTAACGTATAAAAACGGCAATGACAATTTGTCATTCGATTTATTATGACAGAATTTGAAGATATAAGTTTAGAAGAAATGATAAGCGACGGATTTGATATTGTAACCCAAGAGATTAATCTTTCCGATCTTTCCGAAACAGAAAAAAATTCCGAACAGAAAATATTCCCTATTCTTCCGGTAAGAAATATGGTGATGTTCCCCAATGTGGTCATTCCTATTACCGCAGGAAGAAAGGCATCTATACAGCTTTTGGAAGAAGCGCAGAAAAACGGCGATTTCATTGGGATCGTAAGCCAGAAAAATTCTGATCTTGAGCAGCCCTCCGAAAAAGACATTTACCAGATCGGAACCCTGGCAAAAATTATTAAAATCATCAAATTACCCGAGGGAAATATCACAGCAATCACCAAGGGATTTTATCGTTTCAAGGTTAAAAAAATCATTGAAAAACAGCCTTATTTTAAAGCTGAAATTTCAAGATTAAAAGATTCGAAACCCAAGAATAAAGAAGAATATGAAGCATTGCTGGAGAACGTAAAAGATCTTGCCCTGAAAATCATCGAGCTTGATCCCAACATTCCCAATGCTGCCAATTTCGCTATAAAAAACATCAACAACAATGATGACCTGCTGAATTTCATCTGTACCAACGCCAACTTCCCTTCTTCTGAAAAGCAAAAGCTGCTTGAAGAAAAAAACCTCATGGAAAGGGCCAACAAGTGCTATGAAATGATGCATGAAGATTTCAGAAAACTTGAACTGAGAAATCAGATCCACCAGAAAACGTCCAAAGATCTGGACAAGCAACAGCGGGAATATTTCCTGAATCAGCAGATCAGAACGATCCAGGAAGAACTTGGCGGCGGCCCGGAAAGCGACGTTGAAGAACTCGTTGCCAAAGCAAGAAAGAAAACATGGAACGCAGATGTGGAAGAGCATTTCCAGAAAGAGATCAGCCGTCTGCAACGCCAGAATCCTAATTCTCCCGACTATAACGTACAGAGAAATTATCTTGATTTCTTTACAGACCTTCCGTGGGATACTTTTACCAAAGATACATTTGATATCGAAAAGGCACAGAAAATTTTAGATAAAGCGCATTTCGGACTGGAAGATATCAAGAAGAGAATCCTGGAGCACATGGCGGTTTTAAAGCTTAAAAACAACATGAAATCTCCGATTCTTCTGTTGGTAGGGCCTCCGGGAGTAGGAAAAACTTCATTGGGAAAATCAGTTGCTGATGCCTTAGGAAGAAAATATGTCCGCGTTTCTTTGGGTGGGCTTCACGATGAAAGTGAAATCCGCGGTCACCGAAAAACCTATATCGGGGCTATGGCAGGAAGGATTTTGCAATCCATTAAAAAATCGGGAACCTCAAACCCGGTTATTGTTCTTGATGAGATTGATAAAGTAGGAAAAGGCATGCATGGCGACCCGAGCTCAGCGCTACTGGAAGTACTTGACCCTGAACAAAATAAATCATTCTACGACAATTTCCTGGAAATGGGTTATGATTTGTCTAAAGTCATGTTTATTGCAACAGCCAACTCCCTTTCGACGATTCAGACTCCTTTGCTTGACAGAATGGAGATCATTCAGATTGCAGGCTATACCCTTGAAGAAAAAATTGAAATCGCCAAAAGGCATTTAATCAAAAAACAGCAGGACGAAAACGGCCTGGATTCCAAATCGTTTAAACTTGGAAATAATGAGCTGAAACATATCATCGAAGCCCACACTTCGGAAAGCGGAGTAAGAAGTCTAGAAAAGAGACTTGCCGCAATCGGCCGGTGGGTTGCCCTTCAAACGGCACTGGTGAAAGAATACGACCCTAAAATCTCTGTTGAAAAGATTGATGAGATCTTGGGAGTGCCGCGCCCTAAAAGCCTTTCAGAACTTACCGACGTACCCGGAGTGGTTACCGGACTTGCCTGGACCAGCGTGGGAGGAGATATTCTTTTTATCGAAAGTATCATCAGCAACGGAAAAGGATCACTTACCATGACCGGAAACCTGGGAACCGTTATGAAAGAATCGGCTACCATTGCTCTGGAATATATAAAAGCCAAACATGACGTGCTCGGTATTTCGCAGGATGATATTGAAAAGAAAAACATTCACGTTCACGTTCCTGAAGGAGCAACTCCTAAAGACGGCCCTTCCGCAGGTATTGCCATGCTTACGTCAATGGTTTCTTCGTTCAAAAATAAAAAGGTAAAACCTCATCTTGCCATGACCGGTGAAATCACCTTAAGAGGAAAAGTTCTGCCGGTGGGAGGAATCAAAGAAAAACTTTTGGCAGCAACCCGTGCGGGAATCAAAGAAGTTATCCTTTGTGAAGCCAACAGAAAAGATGTAGAGGAAATCAAAAAAGATTACCTTCAAAACCTGAAGGTTCATTATGTGAACTGGATGAATGAAGTTCTTGAACTCGCCCTTGAAAAGTAATAAAACATTCATTTAATAATAAAACACATCTCATACCGGGATGTGTTTTTTGATGGTTGCCCTCTAATAAAATTGCATATGTGGCACGGAATTTTCTCAACCCAGAAAGAATTCGGAATAAAACTCTTGTATTCGGAAGGGTTTTATTATTTTTATACAACAGTTTTGAATTATGAATTTCCTCAGACTTCCCTTCCTCGTAAAGCTCACATTGGTCGTTGTTTCCGTTATTGGCATAGGATATCTTCTGGCTCTTGGCCAAAGTATTTTAGCCCCTTTCTTTCTGGCATTTCTCATGGCTATGCTATTTTTGCCGTTTGCAAATTGTCTGGAACAAAAACTGAAATTTCCAAGATCGTTTTCTACCATTTTTTCAGTATTGATTTTAATGATCGTCATTACAGGACTGATCTTTTTCTTCGGATCGCAGATTTCCAGTTTCAGTAAGGATATCCCACAGCTCACAACGCAGGCTACCCGTGTTTTTCATGATCTTCAGAAATGGGTTTCCGAGACCTTTAATGTAAAAATCGATGAACAGTTTACCTATTTAGACGAAGGGTTAAAGAAACTTCTTTCCTCAACAGGAATTATTTTAGGATTTACTTTCGGTATTTTCTCAACCAGCCTTGGGTTTTTAGTATTTTTCCTTCTGTTTTTTATCTTTATTTTGAACTACAGACGTATTTTAAACAATTTTATCGTCAATGTCTTTACTGAAAAGCATAAAAGCAGCGTCCAGGAAGTTGTTTCAGAAGTAAGAATCATGACCAAAAGATACATTACCGGACTTTGCCTTCAGGTCATTATCGTCTCGGTTCTTACGACGACCGTTCTTACCATTCTGGGAGTAAAATATGCCATATTGCTGGGCGTTCTTACCGGCCTCCTGAATGTAATTCCATATATCGGCATTTTTATTTCGCTTCTGATCTCATGTTTCATTACGTTTGCCACAACGACTCCATTTACCTGTATTTATGTAGCGATAGGATATGTGGTCGTACATGCTATTGATGGCAATATCGTACTTCCTTTTGTAGTGGGATCGAAAGTGAAAATTAATGCCCTCTTCTCTTTCATCGGGATCCTGGTTGGGGAGCACCTTTGGGGAATTGCAGGAATGTTCCTGTGTATTCCGGCCATTGCCATTATTAAAATTATTTTTGAAAGAGTCGAAGGATTAAAGCCTTGGGGAAAATTACTCGGCGAAGAAGAAAAAATCAATAAAAAGAAAAAATCATACAAAATTTCCAAGAATATCACATTAAAGGAAATGGATTGATTTAATTTTGACTAAAATTTACTTTAAATAAAAAGGAAGCCTCCAAATTCATGAAGGCTTCTGTTTTTTAAGCCGGTAGTGCGCAAAGTGGATTTCTCCTGTTTGGGCATAGCTGATCGCAAGGAATATAAGTCTGCGAGTCCGGGCAGTATCCAATATTCGGATCATCTCCTCCCTGGATTGATTTTAAATTCTTACGGCTTAATTTCTTAAGATTTTTCATAGTAATTTTTTTTAATTTGTCCTCTAAACAAATATATAAAATCCAACGATAAAAAAGGAAAATATTTCACAAAAAAGAGAATACGCTAAATTTATCTGATTTTGAATCAGCGGATTATAATTTTATTTACCTTTAATAAAAAATCAATTTTATGAAAGCTGTAAAATTTATCCTCTCGCTTCTTTTCGGATTGATGTTTATTAATGCCGGATTAAACAAATTCTTCAATTACATGCCTATGGAAAAACCAACGCCCGAACAAATGAAAATTTTCAGTGCTTTCGGGGAGATCGGTTGGCTTATGCCTTTGGTGGGAGCCGTTGAAATCATTGGCGGGCTACTCTTCATCTTTCCCAAAACACGGGCATTGGGTGCTATTGTCATTTTACCCGTAATGGTTGGAATCGTAGCCCATGTATTTACGCTGGACAAATCAGAAATGGGAATGGCCATTGCGGGCGTCATGTTCCTCATCAATTTATGGATGATCATCGACAACCGCGACAAATATAAACACCTGGTAAGCTGAGAAGGTGAATGGTCAATGTGAATGGTGAATGGTCAATTCGCTTTGCTTGTCAATTTAAAAAATTCACTGCAGAGCTAATTGACCATTGACCAGTGACTTTTAAACAAATGCGCTGAAGCCGGTAATTGATCTTCCTATTACCCGTAATGGTTGGAATCGTAGCTCATGTATTTACGCTGGACAAATCGGAAATGGGAATGGCCATTGCGGGTGTCACGCTCCTCATCAATTTATGGATGATCCTCGACAACCGCGACAAATATAAACACCTTGTAAGCTGAAAAGGTCAATGGTGAATGGTGAATGGTCAATTCGCTTTGCTTGTCAATTTAAAAAATTCACTGCAGAGCAAATTGACCATTGACCATTGACTTTTAAACAAATGCGCTGAAACCGGTAATTGATCTTCCTACGATCAGTGAATTGATCTCTTTTGTCCCTTCATAAGAATAAATGGCTTCTGCATCGGCGACAAATCTTGCCACATCATATTCGAGCAGGATTCCGTTTCCGCCCATGACTTCCCGTGCCCTTGAGACAATATCGCGGGTTCTCATGGTACAGAATACCTTAGCCAGCGATGCGTGTTCATCTTTTAATATGCCTTCATCCTGCATTTCCGACAGCCTGAAAACCATTGTCTGCATGGCCGTAAGATTGGAAAGCATTTCTACCAAATGCCCCTGGATCATCTGAAAAGAAGCGATCGGCTTACCGAACTGCTCTCTTTTTCGGGTATAGTCTAACGCACTTTCATAAGCTCCCCTAGCACAGCCTGTGGCCATCCAGGCAACACCGGCCCTGGTCATCTGCAGAACTTTTGCGGTATCTTTGAAGGAATTGGCATTCTGCAAGCGGTTTTCTTCAGTGACAACACAATCCTTTAGTGTTATCAATCCGTTTTGTACTATTCTCAACGCCATTTTTCCTTTGATCTTTTCAACCGAATAGCCGGGATTATCTTTTTCCACAATAAAACCTTTTACTTCGCCGTCATCAAGATCTCTCGCCCATATGATGATCACATCGGCAAATGTTGCATTTCCGATCCATTTTTTCTGTCCGTTTAAAACCCAGCCTTCGGGTGTTTTATTGCAGGTAACCGTTAAACCTCCTGCTGCTCCGGAGCCAACTTCTGGCTCTGTAAGGCCAAATGCTCCGATCTTTTCGAATTTCTGCATCTGGGGAAGCCATTTTTGTTTCTGCTCTTCAGAACCACAGATATAAATTGAACCCATCGAGAGACCGGACTGTACACCAAAAAAGGTAGCTATTGAAGCATCTACCCTCGCCATTTCCATAGCCAGCACTCCTTCCATTAAGAATGGCAATCCCGGACAACCGTACCCTTCGTAAGTCACCCCACAGATATTCAGTTTTTGGAATTTGGGAATCAGCTCATGCGGAAACTCGTCTCTGAGCCAGTAATGATTGACCAGCGGCCGTACTTCTTTTTCCATAAAATCCCTTACTTTAAGCTGAATTTCCCTTTGCTCGGGGCTTAACGTATTATAGATATCGTAAAAATCACCATCGATCGGAGGAAGATCTTTCTTCTTCCTGTTTGGATCCAGCATTTTCATCATGCCAGTAAGCTGCTTATCATCAAGCCTGGAAAAGTTTTCCATCAACTTCGGAAGATTTACTTTTTGAGAAATGGCACTCAGCTGATCAAAATCAATGGATCTGAATAATTCTATAGCGTTTCTGATTTTGGAAAAAGTATTTGACATAGGTAATTCTTTGTGTGTTTGATTTGTAAAAGATAAGCAAAAATTAATCCGAAAACAATCCTTTGTCAGCCAGCTCATTTTACAAAGTACTGATTTTAAAATCATTAAAAAAGAAAATCTGTTTACAAGTTTTTTACGCCCGATTTCCAAATATTGCAAAAGATTCAGTTGGAAATTTGGAGTAAGCAAAACCATTAAAAATCAATATTATGAAAACAACGTACATCAGATTATCCATTGCAACCGCCCTGTTACTGGGAATATATTCCTGCAAAAAAGGAGAAGCTTCATCAAGAGATCTGGAAGCTTATGCGTCAACAGACTCTTCAGCCTCCGCAGTGTCAGACAGTATTTCTTCGGCAGCTACCATGAAAGTAAAAGATAAACAATTTATAAAAACAGCCGGTGTAAAAATGGAAGTACATGATGTCTATGGCGCTACGATCTCCATTGAAAAATCGGTAGAGGAACTGGGAGGATTCGTGACTCATAGTGATCTTCAAACTAATGTCGTATCAGAAGAAACTTACAACACATCAGATGAAAATTCCGTGCTGGTAAAAAAATACCAGACCTACAATAAAATGCAGGTAAGAGTGCCCGCTGAAAAATTAGGAGTGCTTTTAACTTTGGTCAATAATAAAAAACTGTTCTTAAACTCTCGGTCGATCAATGCGGAAGATGTTACTTCCGGTATTAAATATGCCGAGCTTGAAGGAAAAAGAATTAAAAAGACCAGCGAAAACATTTCCCAATTGAAGGCCAACAAGGACAAAATACAGCTTGATAATGAAAATATGTCCGCCGGCAATCTTCAGGAACTTGCCAACATGGATACCACAGACAACGTAAAATACAGCACGGTCGACATTTACATCAACGAACCTAAACTCCGCGTTGCAGAAATTGCCATTACCAACACAAAAAGTATTGATGATAAATACAAATTTGATTTTTTGTACAGCTCAAAATCTGCTTTCGTGGAAGGCTATTATTTAATCCAAAGAATTCTGGTAGGTTTAATTACCATCTGGCCGATATGGCTCATCATTATTGCCATTCTTCTGTTCGTCAGAAAAAGAAATTCCGGTAAAAAATCAAAAGAAAAAACTTCTGAAATATAAGCATTCCCAGCCTCGGCTATCCATATATTTTTTTTGCATGAAACCTCCCTATTTCCGGAGGTTTTATGTTCAAAATTTCTGGGTTAAAATTTCTGGTTTTGTTTGATGAAGATGAAGGATCAGCTCACCAAAGAGCGTATTGGCCCAGGCAAACCACGATCTTGTAAAATCTTTGGGATTGTCGACATCAAAAGATTCATGGATAAAGCCTGTTCCTGCGTGTGTAGCCTTCAGCATTTTTAAACATGAAACAATTTCACGATCATCGTCAGTCGTTAAAGCCTGCATAATCAGTCCCAGAGGCCAGATTTTATGTTCACCGATATGCGGTCCGCCAATCCCTCTGGCAAATTTCCCTTCACTGAACCAAGGATTCGCTTTGCTTAAAGAAAACTTTCTGGTATTCTGATATACTTCATCATCTTTTGAGGCATATCCTAAATAAGGAATAGACAATAAGTTCGGCACATTCGCATCATCCATAAAAAGGGCATTTCCGAAACCGTCGATTTCCAGTGCATAAATCTTTCCGGCTTCCGGGTGGTCGAAAATGGCATATTTCCGAATGGCTGCATCTACTTCCTGTGCTAAATTTCTGAATTGGGCAGAAGAATTTTCATCTTTAAAGACTTCTGAAAAAATCTCGGCCGTTTCCCGAAGAGAAACAACGGCAAACATATTGGAAGAAATCAAAAACGGATAAAACGTTGCGTCATCAGAAGGTCTGAACATCGAATGAATCAACCCAATTTTATTCGCAGGGTTTCCGTACCCGCCTTCAAACTGAGTATCCAGAGGGTTTCCGTTGGCTCGCTGAAATTTATAAGGACCTTTTGATTCTTTCCGCTGCTGCTCCTTAAAAGTCTGCAGGATCAGAATCATGGCCTTCTTCCATTCGCCATCAAAAACGGAAGCATCACCGGTTGTTTTCCAGTAATTAAAAGATAAACGCATGACATAACATAAAGAATCCACCTCCCATTTCCGTTCATGAATTCCCGGTTTCATCTCCGTAAGATCATTTTTCCATTCGCTGACTTTGGAAACATCGTCAAAAAATGCATTGGCATACGGATCAAGGAGAACACATTCCACCTGTTTATTGATAACGCCTTTAAGTAAGTTTTTCAGCTTTTCATCTTCTTTAGCAAGACTTAAATATGGGTAAACCTGCGCTGAAGAATCCCGGAGCCACATGGCATCTATATCTCCCGTAATGACATAGGTAAACGGCTTATGGTTTTTATGATAAAATTTCACCGTGGTGTCTAATGTATTCGGAAAACAATTTTCGAACATCCAGGCGAGTTCTTCATCCGCAATAGAAGCTTTGATTTTTTTAATTGTTTTTTCAACCGCTTCGGAAGTAAACTTTCTTTCATTCAGCTTGGGACGTTTTGAAATATAATCCTTCCCCAAAAACCGCACAGGAACCGGCAGGCTCATAAAGCCTAAACCCAATGATGATTTTTTGATAAATTCGCGCCTGTTGATCATTTGATCTTTCAATTTGATTTAAAAATAATGATTTTCAACATAACAATTTCGACAATCGATTTTTAATCATCCATTAACATCATTGGATTAAAATTGCGTAAATTTGCAAATCAGCAATTGCCGGCGGTCCGGCATGGAATGATCTCTATCCAAAGTCACAAATTTAAACTTCTAAATATATGCTATCAAAAATAAATCCTACCGAAACCGGCAGCTGGAAGGCGCTTGATGATCAATTTGCCAATAATGATTTTGATTTAAGAACTCTTTTTAATGAGAATCCCAACCGTTTTAATGAATTTTCAATCAAAAGAACTAATTTTTTATTCGATTATTCTAAAAACCTTATTGATTCTACGGTAAAAAATCTTTTACTGAATCTTGCCGAAGAATGCCAGTTGAAAGATGCGATTTCCAAGATGTTTTCAGGTGACAAAATCAACGAAACGGAAGGAAGAGCAGTTTTACATACGGCTTTAAGGGATTTTTCCGATAAGGAAATTTTGGTAGACGGCGAAAACATAAAACCTCAGATCAAAAGAGTTCTTGATCACATGAAATCTTTTTCTGAAAGCATTGTATCAGGATCCCATAAAGGTTTCAGCGGGAAAGAAATTACTGACGTTGTCAACATCGGGATCGGAGGTTCAGATTTAGGCCCGGTGATGGTAGTCTCAGCTTTAAAGCATTTTAAAACCAGATTAAATGTTCATTTCGTTTCCAACGTAGACGGAAATCACATGGCAGAAACCGTAAAGAACCTCAATCCTGAAACGACTTTGTTTATCATCGCTTCCAAAACATTTACCACACAGGAAACGATGACGAATGCCCACTCTGCCAAAGACTGGTTTTTAAAAGCCGGGACACAGGAGGATGTCGCTAAACATTTTGTCGCTTTATCGACTAATGTTCAAGCGGTTAAAGACTTCGGAATTGCAGAAGAAAACATCTTCGAATTCTGGGATTGGGTCGGCGGAAGATACTCATTATGGAGTGCCATCGGCCTGAGTATTGTTCTGGCAGTAGGATATGAAAATTTTGAACAGCTTTTAAGAGGCGCGTATGATACAGACCAGCACTTCCAGACGGCAGACTTCGCTGAGAACATTCCCGTATTAATGGGAGTTATCGGAATATGGTACCGTAATTTTTATGCGGCAACGACCTATGCGATCCTTCCCTATTCACAATACTTAGACCGTTTTCCTGCATATTTTCAGCAGGGAGATATGGAAAGCAACGGAAAATGTGTTGACAGAAACGGAGAATTCGTAGAGTACGAAACAGGGCCGGTGATCTGGGGAGAACCGGGAACAAACGGACAGCACGCTTTCTACCAACTGATCCACCAGGGAACAGAATTGATTCCGGCTGATTTTATTGCCTATGCGAAAAGCCCGAATAAAGTTTCTGATCACCAGGATAAATTACTGGCTAATTTCTTCGCTCAGACGGAAGCACTTGCCTTCGGGAAAACAGAGGAAGAAGTGGAGGCAGAATTAAAAGCTTCCGGAAAATCCGATGAAGAAATTGAGTTTTTATTAAACTACAAAGTCTTCCAGGGAAACACACCTACCAACTCCATATTATTCAATGAATTAACTCCTTTTTCACTGGGACAGTTAATTGCATTGTATGAGCATAAGATTTTTGTTCAGGGTGTCATCTGGAATATTTTCAGCTTTGATCAGTTCGGGGTAGAATTAGGGAAAGTTTTAGCCAACAAAATCTTACCGGAACTTGAAAGTAATGAGACGGTTAGCTCTCATGACAGTTCGACAAACGGTTTGATCAATTATTATAAATCAAACAAATAAGTATTGCAGATTTTCATTAATTTTGATTAAAAATAAAGATATGAGTACCATTACGATACATCTCAAAGATAAAGAAGAGGAAACCTTAATGGAGAATCTTTTAAAAAGAATGAAAATCAGTTTTGAAAAAAATGAGGATGATTTTGAGCTGACGGATGAAATGAAAAGAGTGATTGATGAGGCGTTGAAACAGGATAGATCTACGGCTGTAGATGGTTGGGAATCATTAAAAAGAATTAGAGCCAAATATGGACTTTGATTTTAAATTTTTGCCTATTGCTGAAGAGAATATTGAAGAAGCAACAGACTATTATGCTAAAATTTCACTGAAAGTTCTGAAGAATTTTAACAAACAGCTGGATCTTTCTATAAGCAGGATTATCACCAATCCCTATTTTCAGAAAAGGTTTAAATCTGTACGAGCTTTCCCCGTTAAAAAATTCCCTTATATCATTTTCTACGAAGTAATGAAAACGAAAAAATGATATACATCCTCTCCGTTTTCTGCACCCATCAGAATCCGGAAAAATATCCATAAAATCTAATAATAAAAGTAATAAGTAAAAATGGCAGAAATTCTTGACGGATTAAAAATATCCAAAGAAATAAAACAGGAAATCAAGGCTGAAGTTGAAAAAATCGTTGCCGGAAAAAGAAGAGCGCCACATTTGGTTGCTATCCTTGTAGGAAATAACGGAGCAAGCAAAGCTTACGTAAACTCAAAGGTAAAAGACTGCGAAGAAGTGGGCTTTCAATCAAGTTTAATTAAATTTCCAAGTACTGTTTCAGAATCCGAATTATTGGAAAAAATCGATGAATTAAATAAATCCAAAGCCGTAGACGGGTTCATTGTACAGCTACCATTACCGGATCAGATCGATCAGGAGAAAATCATCAATGCAATCGATCCGAGAAAAGATGTCGACGGCTTCCACCCGGAAAATTTCGGAAGAATGGCTCTGGAAATGGATACTTTCCTGCCTGCAACTCCATTCGGAATCTTAACGTTATTGGAAAGATATAATATTGAAACAAAAGGTAAAGATTGTGTCATCATCGGAAGAAGTAAAATCGTAGGAAGGCCGATGAGCATCCTGATGGGAAGAAAAGATTTCCCGGGAAATTCAACTGTAACGCTTACGCATTCTTACACTAAAGATATTGAAGAATATACCAAAAAAGCCGATATCGTTATCACAGCATTGGGTGATCCTCATTTCCTCAAAGGAGATATGATCAAAGAAGGAGCGGTAATCGTAGACGTAGGGATTACCCGTGTTGACGACGACTCTCCGAAAGGATATTATCTTGCCGGTGACGTAGATTTCGACAGCTGTGCCGCAAAAGCGAGCTGGATCACGCCTGTGCCGGGAGGTGTAGGCCCTATGACAAGAGCAATGCTGATGAAAAACACCATCATTGCCTACAAGACTTCGGTCTATAATGATTAATTTAAAATGAAAATAGAAGAAGATATTTTATTAAAAGAAGGTAAAATGCTCCCTGTAATGGAGCATTTTTACACTCTTCAGGGAGAAGGGGCACACACCGGAAAAGCAGCTTATTTCATCAGATTGGGCGGATGCGATGTCGGGTGCCATTGGTGCGACGTGAAGGAAAGCTGGGATCCGAATCTGCACCCTTTGATGAATGCAGAAGAAATAGCTGAAACCGCAGCAAAACATTGTAAAACCATCGTCCTGACCGGAGGCGAACCTCTGATGTGGAATCTCGATATCTTAACCTCAAAATTAAAAGAGCTTGGGTGCACCGTTCATATTGAAACTTCCGGAGCCTATCCGATGAGCGGACAGATCGACTGGATCACGCTTTCTCCTAAAAAGACAGGCTTGCCCAAAGAAGAGATTTATCAAAAAGCTCACGAGCTTAAAATGATCATTTTCAATAACAACGACTTTAAATTCGCCCAGGAACAGGCCTCGAAAGTTTCGCCGGACTGTAGCCTGTATTTGCAGAGCGAATGGAGTAAACGTGATGAAATGTATCCTAAAATCACAGACTTTATTTTGGAACATCCGGAATGGAGAGCATCAGTTCAGACGCATAAATATCTCAATATCCCATAAATTTATGTAAATTAGCTTTCGTATCCGTTAATTCCGATAGATGCAGAGAATACGCTATTCCAGATACCTTAAATCGATCATCATTTTGCTTGACCTTTTGGTTATTGCATCTATCTTCATATTCTTTTTTTTAACAAGGAATCAAAATTTAAAATATAATCAGGAAACCTGGTACCAGAATTCATTTTCTCTGATGTTGCTGTTCTTGTTCTGGATGCTTTTGAGCGGCAGAACAAGAATCTACAATATTCCGAGAAATCTAACCTACACGCTTTTTCTGGAAAGAATCCTTATTCATTTTTTATTATTCATTCTTGGTGTTTTACTGATCAGCAAGGTAAGCTACAATGTCTTTTTCAATTCAGATATTTACTGGCTTTCCTTTTATCTTTTCTTTTTTATTTTCCTGGTCAGATCCCTGATATTCTTTGGGATAAAATACCTCCGAAGTCTCGGGATCAATCACCGGAATGTCATGTTCCTGCATGAGAACAGCTCTACTGCTGTTTTAAAGAATATCTTAAAGGACAGAAAAGATTATGGTTACAAAATTTTCGAATATGGCCGGGATGAAATAAAAATAGAAGAACTTATTGAATTCTGGAAAAAAAACGGAATCCACACTTTATTTATTCCGCTTGAAAATTCTTACGCTCCCAATACGGAAAAAGAGATCTTTAAGCTCGCAGAAGCCAACAAGGTGCATATCTCTCTGATTCCCAGCATCACGCAAAGTGATTTCTTTCTGTACGATATGGGATATATTCAAACACAGCCGGTGCTTAATCAGGCTAAGTATCCGCTTGAGTTTTATTCTAATTTTTTACTGAAGAAAACTTTCGACATTGCATTTTCTTTACTTATTGTCGTGGGAATATGCTCATGGCTGTTTCCCATTATTGCGATTCTGATCAAAATGACCTCGAAAGGTCCCGTCTTCTTTATTCAGGAGCGTTACGGATTTCACGAAGAAGTTTTCAGATGCATCAAATTCCGGACAATGGTCGTAAATAATGAGTCTTCAACAAAAACAACTGAAGAGAATGATGCCCGGATTACTCCGTTCGGAAGGTTTCTCAGAAAAACAAGTCTGGATGAAATGCCGCAGTTTATAAACGTTTTAAAAGGAGATATGTCAATCGTTGGTCCAAGGCCGCACATGCTTGCGGTAGATGATTACTATAAACCGAAGATAGGACGATACAGCCTCAGAAGTATGGTGAACCCGGGAATTACGGGACTCGCCCAGGTAAATGGCCTCCGCGGGGATGCCGGAAATGTAGAAGTGGAAATGAATAAAAGAGTACTGGCAGACGCTTTCTATGTAAGGAACTGGAGTTTTATGCTTGATCTGGTTATCGTACTGAAGACTATTCTACTCGTAATCGGCGGAGATAAAAATGCAAAATAAGCTGTTTTGGTCTACATTATGATATACTAGTAAGAATATTGATCAGAGCCTGTATCTGCTTTCAATCTTTAATTAATTAAATAAAAAAAAGTCTAATTTAGCAGAATGTTAAAAAAGTTTTTTACAGCAGTAGGAGAATACATCATCCTTCTCGGTAAATCTATGCAGAAGCCACAGAAAATGAATGTTTTCTGGAAGCTCCTCATGAGAGAGATCAATGATCTCGGGGTGAATTCTTTTGGCCTTGTGATCTTCACTTCTATATTCGTAGGAGCGGTTGTGGCCATTCAGATGTTCAATAATTTTGATGCATCTTCATTCCCTATTCCTCCTTCCTTCGTAGGATATGCTACAAAAGCGGTTTTGGTACTGGAATTTTCCCCTACCATCATCAGCCTTATCCTGGCAGGTAAAGTAGGATCTTATATTGCCTCAAGTATAGGAACGATGAGGGTTTCCGAGCAAATTGACGCTTTGGATATTATGGGGGTCAACTCTCCCAATTTTCTTATTTTTCCGAAGATTGTGGCATGCGTAATATTTAACCCTCTTTTGATTGCGATAAGTATTGTTTTTGGGATTGGCGGAGGCTACGTCGCCGGTGTCCTTACCGGAAACTGGACCACCAATGACTATATTGTGGGAATTCAGATGTACATGCCCAATCTCTTTATTTATTATGCCTTTTCAAAGACCATTGTTTTTGCTTTTATCATAGCCACTGTTCCTTCTTATTTCGGATACAATGTTAAAGGCGGCTCATTGGAAGTTGGTCGGGCAAGTACACAGGCGGTGGTTTGGACGATGGTATTCATTATCCTTTCAGAATTACTATTAACCCAATTAATATTAAGCTAAATGATTGAGGTAAAAGATCTTAAAAAAAGTTTTGACCAGGTTGAGGTGCTTAAAGGGATTTCAACATGTTTTGATAAAGGGAAAGTAAATCTGATCATCGGGCAAAGTGGTTCCGGAAAAACGGTATTCCTTAAAAGTCTGCTTAATGTTTATCAGCCTACTTCGGGAGAAATTCTTTTTGACGGCAAAGACATCAATGTGATGTCAAGAGAAGAAAAGCAGCACCTCCGTTCCGAGATTGGAACCGTATTTCAGGGAAGTGCGCTGTTTGATTCTTTAACCGTGGAAGAAAACATCATGTTCCCGCTGGATATGTTTACGAATTTAACATTCAGGGAAAAGAAAAGACGGGTTTTCGAGGTGATCGGAAGAGTACATCTTGATAAAGCCAACAAAAAATTCCCGTCGGAGATCTCAGGTGGTATGCAGAAACGTGTGGCGATTGCCAGAGCGATTGTCAACAACCCGAAATATCTTTTCTGCGATGAACCGAACTCCGGGCTGGATCCTTATACATCCAATGTAATCGATGATCTCCTGCTGGAAATCACCAAAGAATACAACACAACGACGATCATCAATACCCATGATATGAATTCGGTAATGACGATTGGCGAGAAAATTGTATACCTGAGATTGGGAATCAAAGAATGGGAAGGCAACAAAGACATTCTAATTACCGCAGGCAATAAAAATCTTATCGATTTCGTTTATTCATCAGAATTATTTAAAGAACTGAGAGAATATTTGCTTGAAAACAACAAGACCATTGATAATACCATTACAAAAATTGAAAACAATGAAAAAGATTCTTAGTATAGCATTAATCGGTTTTTCTATGCTGGCTACTGCACAAATTTCTCTTGCCGGAAAAGCAAACATCATATTTCCTACAGGATCCCCTTCATGGCAGAATATCAAAGGAACGGTAAACCAGGCCGTTGAAGGAGAAGGAAAGAACAATGCCGGTTTTAATGTGGGTTTATCTTTAAAAGTGGGTTTACCGACGTCATTTTACCTAATGCCGGAATTATATTACACCAACTTTAAAAATGAATTTACGACAGAGAATACCACTTTCGACGTTAAAAGCAGCAGAATCGATGTGCCTGTTCTTTTAGGATACAACGTTCTGGGAAATACCTTGGGCGTTTTCGTAGGTCCGGTGGCGAGCTATAATTTAGCGAAAGAAGACACTTTTAATGACTTTAAAGAAAATGCAAGGGATAATTTTACCGTAGGTTACCAGTTCGGTGCCCAGGTAGAAATCTCCAAGCTGATCCTGAATGCAAGATATGAAGGCGCATTCAGTAAAGACTCGAGAAACTTCATCAACAGGGTTTCAGGAGAAGAAATCCGTTATGACAACAGGCCTAATCTCTTTATGGTAGGGGTAGGTTATAAGTTTTAAATGAAATCTTAAAAAATAAACAAATCCTCAGTTCTTTTTCAGAGCTGAGGATTTTGGTTTCTTAGATCAAGCTCGGCTTCGCGTCTTGCGATCTCTGCAGCTCTTTTTTCAAGTTCTTCTTTTTCCTGCTGAAGCTTTTGAAATTCTTTTCTTTTCTGTTCGGCCTTGATGGCACTTCCCTTACTGACATACCCTACCATACCTCCGATGATGAGCCCGATGCCGATACCACCTAAGATACCCATAATGTGTGGCATACCTAAATCATTTAAGGTGAAATTGTTGGCCGTAAGATAGAATAACAGGATGGACAAAGCCAGAAGGATAAGACCTGTAATCGTTAAATTTTTCATAGTGTGGTGCTTAATAGTTTAACATTAAAATGGCCTTACCAAATTTAATAAAAATTCAATAAGGCCTCACTCAAGATTAAATTTCTTTGATATTATATTTTTCCACCTGCTGCTTTATAATATTCTAAAGCTTTAGGCAGGTCTTTATTAATGTCGGCAATTCTTGTTTCAGGATTCGGGTGTGTAGAAAGGAACTCGGGTTGTTTTGCTCCTTTGGATGCGGCTTCCATTCTTCCCCAGAAAGGGATGGCTTCTCTGGGATCGTATCCTGCCATTCCCATCAGGTAAAGCCCCATCTGGTCTGCTTCAGATTCCTGGTTTCTTCCGTATTTCAATAAGGCAACCTGGGAGCCGATCGGATATACCGCCTCGAATACATTCGCCCACTGCGCATTGGATATTGTTCCACCTAAAATGGCGCCGCCGTACTGTGCGACCATTGCCTGGGAGATTCTTTCGTTGCCGTGTCCTGCCAGTGCGTGAGAAACCTCATGCCCCATTACAACAGCCAGTCCATTTTCGTTTTTGGTAATCGGAAGAATTCCTGTATAGACGGCCACCTTTCCGCCAGGCATACACCATGCGTTCAGTTCGTTGCTCTGGATCAGGTTAAATTCCCATTTGTAATTGGCAAGGTCCGCGGAACGACCGATAGACTGATAATACCTTTCAGCCGCAGATTTTATTCTCGATCCTACATTTACCACTCTTTTTGCATCTGTTGTTCCTGTAATTACTTTTGATTTGTTTAACGTTGATCTGTATTCCTGAGCAGACATCGTCAGGATTTCCGAATTGTTGGCCAGCTGTAGAGAAGACCTTCCCGTAATCGGGTTGGTCGTACAGGCTGCCACCGTAAGAGCCATGGCTCCCATTCCTAATAAATGTGTAAATTTCATAGTTCGAGTGTTATTATTCATCCTTAACAATTTTTATTCCAAATTAAATTCCAGATGATATATTTGCACATAATTTGATGGTTAGTTTATTATATATTTAAAGTTATGAAAAAGTTGATTTCAATCATATGCATGTTCAGTTTTCTGATGTTCTTTGAAAACTGTTCTTCACAGACCGGCATGGACCCTCAGGCAGTTACGGCGATGATCAATTCCAGGGACTTCTCATTCCACGCAGAGCGGGCAAACCCGACCAATTACGATGTCATCAATGTGATGACCTCAATGCCGAATGCACCCGCTTCCAGAATCCTTGATCTTACGGGAAGCAATTACAGCATCGATCTTAGACCCGGAAAACTGGAAGTCACATTGCCTTATTTCGGCAGGGTTTTCAATCCATCGTATGGCGGCAACCCTTCAGACAACAGCTACAGGTTTACTTCCAAAGATTTTACGGTGACTGAAAGCCAGAATAAAAAAGGAAAATGGATCGTAAGAATTAAACTTAATGACACCGACAAAGCCGATGAGATTATTATTGAAGTTTCAAAATTCGGGAAGGCATTTGCCTCGATACGAAGCAACAACAGGCAGCCTATTGCCTATGATGGCTATATTACGAAAAACGAAGAGCCACAGGTAAAGCCTGAGTAAAAGCTAATCTTCAGATAAAAACTTTTCAACGAATAATTTTGCTTCGGTGCTTGGATTGGAAACCAGTGCCGAAGCATTTTTTTTGTGCTGAATATAAGCTTCTTCCAAAGCATTATTCTTCTTCATGGCAGAGAGAATATATTCCCGGACCCAGTATTCAAAACGTTTTTCGGCCTGCTGGTTCCTTACTTCGGAAAACCGTTGGGCCTTCTTTTTGAGGGAGATAAATTCATCTATTTTTTCAAACACCTCATCGAGTCCGTCATTGGTGAGGGCCGAACCCAGCAAAACCGGAACCTTCCAGCCTTTTTCTTTAGGAGGAATAAAATCTAAAGCCCTTTTCAGCTCCAGCCTTGTATTCTTGGCTTTCTGAAGATTGTCTTTTTCGACTTTATTAATGAAGATCACATCCACCATTTCCATAATTCCGCGCTTGATTCCCTGGAGTTCGTCGCCGCCCCCGATAATTTTTAAAAACAGAAAAACGTCGGTAATATCGGCGACCAGGACTTCAGACTGCCCTACTCCCACAGTTTCGATCAGAATATAATCATATCCGGCTGCTTCACAGATCATCATCGTTTCAAAAGTCGTATTGGCGACACCTCCCAGGAATCCGGAACTCGGAGAAGGCCTGATGAAAGCATTTTCTTCTTTAGCCAGCTCTTCCATCCTGGTTTTATCCCCGAGAATACTGCCTTTATTAATGGCAGAACTTGGGTCGATCGCGAGAACGGCTACCTTTTTACCGTTGGCAATCGCCAGCCTTCCGAAATTTTCAATAAAAGTCGATTTCCCCGCACCCGGAACACCCGTCACTCCCACTCTGGTGGAATTTCCCGTAAAAGGCATAATCTTTTTCAGCAGATCTTCAGCCTGCTGGCGATGTTCGGCTTTTTTACTTTCAACTAAGGTAATGGCTTTTGCAATCAGGCGTTTGTTGCCCGACTGTATCCCATCGATTAGCTCTTCTGTAGAAAATTTCATTGATTCAAAAATAAGGATTAAAGCGCGAACCGTCAATAGCCAATGTATTTTGTTCATTTATTTTGTGAATAATCTTATTTAAAACGGAATTAAATCAATACCATCTTAAAGATTCAAACTAACCTTCCCGCTTAAAATTCCAGCCGATTAGCTTATCGATTTTCACCTGTATTCCCGTCCTGAGAAAACGTCCCGACGTTTTAGATAAAACGTTTCGTCGTTTTGGTAAAAAGGTCCCGTCGTTTTAGGGAAAACGTTTCGACGCTTCAGGCAAAAGGTTTCGACGTTTTCTTATACCGTACGAAAACCTTTATCCATCAATATTTTAAGAGTATGGAACTATTCACTGTCGGAAAGATCACACCCCTAATTTTTATTATTTCTAAATTATCTGTGGGGTCATCAATAAGAAAGGGAATTTGCTACATTTGTTTTAATCAAATAATGTAAAACATGAAAAAAATAATCGCTGTAGCATCCTTTACTGCTATTTTGCTGGCATCCTGTACACCGAAAGCTTCTACGGCAACCGCTCCTGCCGCTGCCACTTCCACAGCCGAACAGATTGCCCAGGGAAAAACAATCTTCGAAAACTCGTGCGGAAGATGTCACAAGCTTCCGGATCCGGCTTCCCACACGCCGGTACAGTGGGTTGGAATTATGAACAGAATGGCTCCTAAGGCTAAGCTTACCGATGAACAGCATCAGTGGGTGTATGACTACATCGTTTCTGTGAAGAACTAATCACTTCTAAAAATAGTAATATGAAAAAATTGATTTTGGGTATGATTCTGGGTTCTGCATCACTGGTTCTATCCTGCGGACCCAAAAGTGTGGCGGTAACAGGGCCGAAATACACTTCTTCCGAGCAGCTGGCTCAAGGGAAAACCATCTTCGAAAACTCCTGCAACAAATGCCACAAGCTTCCGGATCCCGCGAAACACGACGATCAGGGATGGCTGAAAACACTGAGCAGAATGGCCCCTAAAGCCAAACTGAGCGAAGACCAGCACCAAATGGTCTATGACTATCTGATTTCTGTAAATAAAAAATAAGTTTCTCAGAAAGATCCTTAAAAACAAAAAGAGGCTGCCTAAACTTTTAGGACAGCCTCTTTTTTTTCATCTGAAAATTGAATAAGTAATATTTTCCATGCTCCAGAGGAGCAAATCCTATGATGTATTATAAAATCCTTATTTAAATCAGATAAAGTCGTAACTATTACAAAGAAGGAATATCCAAACTTTTAGGACAGATTCTTCTTCTTTTTCGTTTTGCTTTTCTTTGGCATTTTCGATTTGACGAATTTCCTGCGGTCCTTTACCAGGTTTAAGTTGTACTCGGTGTAGCAGTACTTTTCGGCTTCATCCAAAAATTTTACGGCATTGGCCAGGCTCCCTCTTTTCTCGGAAAGCAGTGACCGGTACATCCATAATGCCGCTTTATCAATTCCTTTGATCTTTAAAGAATAGGCAATCAGCTTATCGGCTTCATGAAAATCTTCATTGTCGAGAAGGCATTTGATATAATATTGCGGCGTATTCAGATTGGTTACATCGCACTGCATGGCCTCTTCGAAGTACAGCTTTGCCTTCTCATAATCGTTCAGCATCTCGCTGTAGATCCTTCCCATCAGGCAGAGGCTGTCTGAATCTTCTGGATCGTAGGATAAAGCATAGTTGAGTGCTTCCAGGCAATCCGGCAAACTGTACGGATAATTGTCCAAAGCCTCGAAATAGTATTTATTTTTAGTTAAGGTCATTGTTGTAATTTTTTAATTCATTCTTCAGTTGATTTCTTTGCTTTTTGAAAGATCTTTCCTGATAATTCTTTTTAAAATCTGTTCCTGAAAATGTACGAACCGGGTTTCCTCTTTGCACCTGCAGGTGGTTGTTCCAGGTGTCCTGCATTCTCTTCTGAAGCTGAATGATATTCTGCTCCAATACTTTCTCCTGAAGCCGGACAATGGAGAGCTTTTTATTCTCCAGCTGCGAACGGGAATCCTGTACGAAGACGCTCTGCCCGGTCGGGATATGGGTGGCACGGACTGCCGTATTTACTTTATTGACGTTCTGCCCGCCGCTTCCCTGGCTTCTCGTGGTCTGAAACCGGATATCCTTTTCATTAAAGTTTATTTTTGCTAAACCCTCCAGTTCAAAAATCCCGATAAACCAGTTGCTTCTTTTGTGCAGTTTCCGGAATGTGCTTTTACCCGTCCAGCAAATACTTCCCAGCCAGCTTTCAAGGAAACCCGTCTGCTCTTTTGATTTTAAAAGAAGCGTGACCGATTTCAGGGTGAGATTCTCGTCCCCGCTTTCCCGGTGGATGATCTCATAATCGATGTTGTTATCTTTTGCTTCCTCGAGGAAGACCTTCAGTACTTTTGCGACTACCCACTGGCATTCCAAAGGCCCCCGTCCCGAGGTGATTTGTATGATTGTGTCCATTGTTGTTTGATTTGTTGTCAGTTGACGGTTTTTAGTTGATGGTGCTAAAAATTCTAACAACCATCAACCAAGACCTAACAACCTTATTTATCCATTCTTACGATTCTCGGCTGAAAAGTTCCCAGAATATCGACCAGATCGCTCTGTGCATGCATCACTTCATTGATGTCTTTGTATGCCATGGGAGCCTCTTCTGCATTTCCGCCGATTAAGGTGACATTTTTAAGCTTCAGCTCTTTCTTAATGTCATTCTGCGTGAAAAGGCTTCTGCATGCTCCCCGCGAATATTCTCTTCCTGCGCCGTGTGATGCAGACTGAAGAGAATCCGGGTTTCCTTTCCCGCGTACGATAAAACCTTTGGCGGTCATAGAACCGGGAATCATTCCCAGCTCGTTTTCATGAGCAGGCGTCGCCCCTTTCCTGTGAACGATCACTTCTTTTCCGTTGTGGATTTCTTTCCACGCGAAATTGTGATGGTTTTCAATCCGGGCTTTTACCCTTCCTCCGACCGCTTTCACCAGCCGCCGGTGAATATCATCATGGCAGGCAGAAGCATAATCTCCGGCAAGATTCATGGCTGTCCAGTATTCCAGGCCGAGATGCGTGCTCAGATCCAGCCAGGCGAAGTTCTGCGCTTCTTTCGGCAGCGGACATTGTTCCGTAGCGACTCTCGAATAGTACTGGGCAATCTCCGCCCCTAATCCGCGGGAGCCGCTGTGGGAGAGAATTCCGAGATACTTCCCTTTCGGAAGGCCGATCTGCGGGTCTTCTTCCGTGATCTCCACCTCCCCGAATTCTACAAAGTGATTTCCGCCACCGGAAGTTCCCATCTGTTTGATGGCTTTTCCTTTTAATCTTCGTAAGATCGGGATCATATCGAACGTGTCCCGGTCGAAAATTTCATGATCGACGTGAGATTTGTGCGTTTCGTACATCCCGAATTTTGTATGTTCGACGAGCGCTTTTTCATATTTATCTTTTGCGCCGTCAAGATATGACACGGGGATATCCAGAATACTCAGGCACATTCTGCAGCCGATGTCCATGCCTACTCCATAAGGAATCACGGCATTTTCTACGGCGAGAACGCCACCGATCGGAAGCCCGTAACCCCTGTGCGCATCAGGCATTAAAGCTCCTTGTGTGGAAACCGGAAGCTTCAGTGCAGTGTACAGCTGGTTTTTTGCTTCGTCGGAAATATGAGTTCCGAAGATCTGAAAAGAGGCGCGGCTGGTATTCAGCATTCTTTTTTCCGTTTTCTTTGAAGAGAGTAACGCTTCTGCGATTTGCCCGAAGGTTAAATCTTTCTCAAACTGTTCCGGATTTTGCAGAATATCTTTTAAAAGAGATTTCACATGATGAATATTATTCGTTGCAAAGTTTCTTTTCATGACTTCCAAAGCGATGTTAACACTCTGATTATTCGGATATCCGATTTTTAATATATCTTTTCCTTTTAGTTTTAAATTTCCCATTGTTGTATAATTAAAGATGCTGGTTCAAACCTCATAGGTTTTTGAAACCTATGAGGTTTAAGACGGAACCTTATCCTAGCCCAGATTGCAGCGGCTACCCCACAGCGCGCCTGAAGGGCGAGCGAGGAGTAATAGCGGAAAGCTGGAAATAGCTTCAAATAAAAATGATGCTACCTGGAAAGCTCCGGATTTTTATAAATAGGATTTCGGGAAAACTGTTTTGAGTTTGAAATATTGCGCAATAAAAAACCCGAAATCTTTCGACTTCGGGTTCTGATATTTCAAATACTTTTATTCTAAGAATGTACCAAACCACGAAGCCTTACCACTAAAAGCGGCAATCCAACTGTAGAATTCTGATTAAATCTGAACATTGTACTTCGGGTATTAATTGGGTTAAACTTGATTTTCAGGTGCAAAGATAAAATAATTTTCTTTAGAGACAATCTAAATTAAGATGTGTATAAAGAATTTCAGGATAAACAAACATAGTAAAGCCTGTCGAGAAACTCTGACAGGCTTATGATTATTGAAATTTTTATTAATCTTCTGATCCCAAATCGTCCATCGGATCATCCATTCCTTTGATAACATTTGAATGATAAACCCTTTCCGAACCGAGGAAATAAATATTGTGCCTCGCTTTGGCGATGATTCCGTTGTATTCTTCTTCGGTCATTCCTTCAGGGATATCGGTTTTATCTTCCGTTGGTTTTCTATACACCTCAAGGGCTCCTTTTTTGTTTAAAATGGAATTAGCGGTCATTGCCTGCTCAATATTGTCGGCATACACAACGACATTATTCCTGCCGATGCTGTGTTTACGGTAAGCATCAAGCATCTCTCCATCATGAGCAAAGGTATATTCGAAAAACCCTTTCGTCTGCTCATCTTCCTGATAATGATCTGTCGACAAGCCACTTTCCACACTTGATTTTGAAACAATAATATTGGCTTCACTGAAACCGTTTTCTGTTAAATCTTTTTTAATTTCCTCTGTATCTACAGTCACCGGAAATACTGAAACTACTGTATAAGCCATAATGAAAATTTTCATTAACCCATACAAAAGCTGTGCAACTTATTGTTTTTTAATTTTAATTTAACTTAAAAATTTTTCAAGAATATCTACCGCGCACTTGGGAAGATTGGTCCCCGGCCCGAAAATAAAGTCGGCTCCGTTGGCATATAAAAACTCGTAGTCCTGCTGCGGAATAACGCCTCCTACCACGATCGTGATATCATCGGCACCGAGTTTTTTCAATTCTTCCACCACTTGCGGAACCAATGTTTTATGCCCTGCGGCTAGAGAAGACACTCCCAGAATATGAATATCATTTTCCACGGCCTGTTTGGCAACCTCTTCCGGAGTCTGAAACAACGGCGCCACATCTACATCGAATCCCATATCGGCAAATGCGGTAGCTACCACTTTTGCGCCTCTGTCGTGTCCGTCCTGTCCCATTTTGGCGACCATTATTCTTGGGCGGCGGCCTTCTTCCTCCTCAAATTTCTGAGTCAGGTGTAAGGCTTTTTCAAAATATTCGTTCTTTCCTGCATTCATGGCGTATACTCCTGAAATGGTTCTGATGTTGGCTTTGTATCTTCCGAAACTTTCTTCCATGGCATCGCTCATTTCACCAAGTGTCACCCTTCTTCGTGCTGCTTCGATACACAATGCGAGAAGATTTCCTTTTCCTGTTTTGGCAGATTCGCGGATTTCATTTAGAATTTCCTCAACGGCTTCCGGATTTCTTTCGGATTTTATTTGATTTAATCTTTCAATTTGCTTTCTGCGAACTTCTGTATTGTCGATATCCAGGATTTCTATGGCCTCCTGTTTCAATGCTGATTTAAATGAATTGACTCCGATAATGAATTCTTCTCCACTGTCAATTTTCGCCTGCTTTCTCGCTGCAGCTTCTTCAATTCTCATTTTCGGGATTCCGGCTTCGATGGCTTTCGTCATTCCTCCTTCCTGTTCTACCTCATCGATATATTTCATGGCTTCTTCAATCATCTGCTGGGTAAGGCTTTCTACCAGATTACTGCCTCCCATCGGGTCGACCACATCACAAATTCCGCTTTCCTGCTGAAGGATAATCTGGGTATTCCTTGCAATTTTCGCAGAATAATCCGTTGGAAGCGCAATAGCCTCGTCTAACGCATTGGTATGGAGAGATTGAGTTCCTCCCAGCGCAGAAGACAGTGCTTCGATGGCCGTTCTTGTGATATTATTGAAAGGTTCCTGTTCAGTTAATGACCAGCCTGAAGTTTGTGAGTGTGTTCTTAAGGCTAAAGATTTTGGATTTTGTGGATTAAACTGTTTTAAAAGGGTTGCCCAAATGTATCTTGCTGCGCGCATTTTAGCAATTTCCATAAAATGATTCATGCCGATCGCCCAGAAGAAGGATAATCTAGGGGCAAAGTCGTCGACATTCATTCCGGCTTTTATTCCGGTCCTAACGTATTCCAATCCGTCGGCGAGCGTATAAGCCATTTCCAGGACAGGTGTTGCGCCGGCTTCCTGCATGTGATATCCTGAGATTGAAATCGAATTGAATTTCGGAATATTCTGCGAAGTATATTCAAAAATATCTGCAATAATTTTCATGGACGGGGCAGGCGGATAGATATAGGTATTCCTCACCATAAATTCCTTCAAAATATCATTCTGAATGGTTCCTGACAACAATTCCTGGGAAACGCCCTGTTCTTCTGCAGCCACAATATAGAAAGAAAGGATCGGCAAAACCGCTCCGTTCATCGTCATGGAAACCGAAATCTGATCCAAGGGAATTTCATTGAATAAGATTTTCATGTCTTCCACCGAATCTATGGCTACCCCGGCTTTTCCGACGTCGCCCACCACTCTTGCATGGTCCGAATCGTATCCTCTGTGTGTCGCGAGGTCGAAAGCTACGGAAAGTCCTTTTTGCCCGGCCGCCAGATTTCTCCTGTAGAAAGCATTGGATTCTTCAGCCGTCGAAAACCCTGCGTACTGACGAATCGTCCAGGGTTTCTGAACATACATCGTGGAATAGGGCCCTCTTAAATAGGGTGCTATTCCGGGAGTGGTATGTGTTAAATCCTTGTCCTTAACGTCTTCTCTCTTATAAGAAGATTTTAATTGCAATCCGTCTTTTTCGAATGGATATATTTCGGTCTGCTTTTCAGCTATGTTAAATTGAGGGGTTTTATTCTGAACTTCCCGTCTCATAATCTCAGATTTATTATAGCGCTAAAATTAAGCATTTTTGAGATAACAAATCGCTCCTGATAACTTTATGATTACTCACGGTTTACATAATTATATTCATCGTATGGAATGTAAAATAAATAAAAACAGCCTAAAGAAAATATGACTATAATTTTCTCTAAGCCTATGGTTTCAGTAAAAAAAATCCGGATGATTTGTTCATCCGGACTTGAAATTTCATGTGAATTTCTATTTCTTGATAAGTTTTGTACTGATTGTACCTGAATCTGTTTTCAGCGTTACAACATATACTCCTTTTATCAATCCTGATACATCAATTCGCTGACCGTCTACATTTCCGGACTGTGCTAATCTTCCGTCTGCCGCATAAATTTTATACTCTCCTTTCCCTTTAAGATTTTTGAATTCTATGAAAGTATCTGCCGGGTTCGGATAGATAGAAATTTCGGATTTTGTGTCTTTTATTTCATCTACTGCAAGGTTTGATTCCGAAATTTTCACAGAGAAATCCTTAAAGGATCCCATCGAAAGCACTCCTCCACCGCCGGTCGGAACAGAAGGACTGCCGCAAGGCCCTGAAGCAGTATTAAAGAATGTATTGGCGACTCTCATTCGCAGAAGTTTATCTCCTGAATAAGCTGTGGTAGGAACCGTAAATGTAAACGATCCCGTATATTGTCCGTTAGATGGCGGATCCGTACTTACGGAGCCCACTTTTTCAGAAGTTTCAAAAACACCATTTCTGTTAAAGTCAATCCATACTTCCATTTTATCATTATATGTTGAAGCTGTGGTTCCCACATTAAAATAAGAAAAAGTGTACTGAGTACCTTTCGTTAAGTTGATTAATTTACTGGTGTCCTCAGTAAAATCCCTGTAAGTACTAAAAATTGTACTATAATATAATTCCGAATAGGTAAGATTACTTAAAATAAACTGCGCCAATCCACTATTATAAGCAAAACTTGCAAAACTATTTCCTCCGGTTGTCATTAAACAATAATCGTCTCCTGTTTTTAAGCCTTTTGTTTTAAAAGTATAGTTTGAAGAGAATGTTCCGACAACAGTATTGACGACAGCGGCTACCTGAGCCTCATAATTGGACTCATCCTCAAGTCCTGTCAGCAAAACAGAGTTTACAGCACTCGTTGCAGTAGACCAGTTGGTCTGTCCCACTTTTCTGTACCGTATTGAATAGGTCGCTCCGGGCACACTGTTCCATGACAGCCTGGCGGTTGTCTTCATTATTTCCGTGCTTAATGCAGCTACTCCCGTAGGTGCTGCGGTGGTGGATGTTGGAGCCGTACCAATAGCTACCTGAGGAGAAACTGCATAGAAAATATTTCCGATAGCCGATATTTTAAGTTTCACGTTACCCGTTACGCTGGAAGGCATTTGCAAAGTATAGCTTCCTGTATTTGGGGCCGACGGTACCAGCTCGGTCCATGTCGTTCCGTTTACAAGGTCGGTCGTATATTCAATCTTTACATTGGCAACATTATATGGAGCTGCAGTGGTATTCGCTACATCCCAGGTTATTGTATTGGTTGCATTATTATACAAAACGGTGAAAGGAGTGAGGCCAGAGAATTTAAATGGTCCATCGCCACCCACAGTGACGGTCGTTTCAGATGAAATAAGCAATGGTCTGACAGCATTTTCATCTCTCACCGTAACGGCATAATTGAGGGTTCTAGGAATATACGAAACCGTTTCCCATTTTACTTTATCTGTCAGATTACCTGCCATGACACTGGGAAGGCTTGGGAAATATCTTCTGCCGCTGGTTGTTCCGAAATAGGATCTTGCTATAGCGCCCTGAGCATTGTATCCCCATCCGCTATCACCTGAAATAGAATTAAAGGAATCAACACTGTCGTACTGTTCCCAAGCATACTTAATCGGATCAGCATCCGTAGCAGAAGCTTCCAAATAGTAAGCCGTGCCTTTAGGAATAGTATAAGCCGTAAGAGGAGAAATTACCGGAGGAACATTTGTTGTAATCGTTTCCGATGTTCCACAAGAGGTCTTGCTATCCAAACTGTTTAATATCTGATTTATTGACGCATAATGAAAATAAGCATCAGAATGCTCCTGTACATTATCCCCGGTAATTCCTGCGTACCCCATGATCGTTGTTCCGCCTCCCGGTTCCACATTTACTCCTGAGCCTTCAGAGACATGAGAAAAAGTGTGATTGGCTCCCAGCTGATGTCCCATTTCGTGGGCTACATAATCAATGTCAAAAAGATCCCCTGTCGGATCTGTATTTTGAGTAAAGGCAGAACCTTTAGCCAGCGAGGTTGATGTTGCCGGGTTTACACATGTAGAACCGATAGATCCCGCATTCCCATTACCTCCCGAAGCATTGAACACATGTCCCATATCATAATTTCCATTCCCAACCTGAGCTGTTAATGTTTGCTGTAATTGCAAATTCAAACTGTTCGTATAGGGATCCGAAGCAGGATCTGTATAAATAATGCCAGGTAAGTCCTGGATAATCAATTTAATAGCAAATTCTTTTTCAAAAACGCCATTTACACGGGTCATTGTTGCATTCATTTGTATTACCGTGTTTGTGATACCTCCTGACGGATCAAATTTCTTCGTGTATTCACCGGTAGTTGATAATGCGAGTCTGTAGGTTCTATATTTTGTCGTAGCGGGTCTGCTGGTAATTCCTACATTAGAGAAATTGTTCCTTCCATGGTTTTCCAATGCTTTGATGTCTTTGATATTTTTTTCAGTGGTAGTACATTCAAAGCCGTTATCACTTGCCGTTCTCTTGGTTTTATAAAATACGCCATACGTTTTTTTATCTTTCGATATAGGTTCAATGAACTGGAAGACGCCATCTTTAATAATCATGGATTGAATTTCAGTCGGGGCTGTACTGAACCTCACATATTTTGAAGGATCATCAACGCCTACCCCTACGTAAGAGCCCAGCTGATATCTGTCTGCCATAGACTTTTCCACCACAGGATCGCTGTACACTGCAAATTTTTCAATTCTTCCTTCTGCCGTAGGCAGGGAAACAATGACCGGTTTAGCTCCATTTCCTGTTTCCACGGCATTTGCAAGTATATTCCTTAATGCCGATATATCAAATGTGTAAGAGTACCGTACCTCCACTCCTTTTCTTATTTCTGAAAATTTCTGTGATGCAGGCTCCCATTTTTGTGCTAAAACACAAGTACCAAAACTTATGAATGAGCAAATAAGTAAAGCTTTAGATTTCATATTCGTAAATATTAATATTCCAAATTAAATGTTTACAAAAGTTTTAAGCAAAAAAAAACGGGCACTTTTAAAATAAGTACCCGTTTTTATGATTTTAAGCAATTTTTACTTTAAATTTTTAACTCCCATCTCAAATAAAGCGAAAGAAATTAAGTCCGCATTTTCCCCGATCACCTGATCCGTTGATCTTCCGGCTCCGTGACCTGCATTTTTTTCAATCCTTAGAAGAATAGGATGATCGCAGGCCTGTTTTTCCTGAAGCTCCGCCCCGAATTTGAAAGAATGTGCCGGAACTACCCTGTCGTCATGATCACTGGTGATGATCATCGTGGATGGATAGCATGTTCCGGCTTTTACGTTATGAACAGGAGAATAGGATTTTAAATATTCAAACATTTCCTTGCTGTCTTCCGCGGTTCCGTAATCGTAGGACCAGCCTGCTCCGGCAGTAAATTTATTATACCTCAACATATCCAGAACCCCAACTCCCGGGAAAGCCACTCTCGCCAGGTCGGGACGCATGGTCATGGTAGCACCAACCAGCAATCCGCCGTTTGATCTTCCGGAGAGAGCCATAAACTGTTTGGAAGTGTATCCTTTCTGCTGCAAATATTCTCCGGCAGCGATAAAATCGTTGAATACATTTTTCTTATTCATTTTTGTCCCGGCATCGTGCCATTTTTTCCCGTATTCGCCACCTCCGCGAATGTTCGGAACGGCGTATATCCCGCCATTTTCCATCCAGATGGCATTGACTACAGAGAAAGCGGGCTGCAAGCTGATATTAAAACCTCCGTAAGAATATAGGATCGTCGGATTTTTACCGTCGAGCTTTGTTCCTTTTTTATAATTGATCATCATCGGAATTTTTGTGCCGTCTTTTGAGGTATAAAATACCTGCTCTGAAACATAATCTTCAGGATTAAATTTCACTTTCGGCTTCTGATACACCTCTGACTTTCCGGAATCCGCATTGAATTTATAGGTCGTTCCGGGCGTAATATAATTGGTAAAAGAAAAATACAGTTCTTTCTCATCTTCTTTCCCTCCGAAACCTGAAACATTTCCTTTTCCAGGAAGAGCAATTTCACGGATGAGTTTTCCGGCTCTGTCGTATTGTTTCACCTTATCGATCGCATCCACCATGTAGGTCGCAAAGAAATACCCGCCGCCGGTTGTGATTCCCAGCACGTTATCCGTTTGCGGAATGACATCTTTCCATGTCTCCGGGGTAGGATTTTTAATGCTTGTTTTTACAAGGCGCATATTCGGGGCGTCCTTATCGGTGAAAATGTACAGATCGTCTCCTTGAGTATCCACGATATTGGCATTGATATCAAAGCCTTTATTAATATGAACAAAGTCGCCTCCGTTTTTCAGGTCTTTGATGTACAGTTCATTTCCGTTGGTGGCATTGGCGGCAGAAATAATCAGGTATCGCTGATCTTCGGACACCCCGGCACCAAGATATCTTCTCGGTGTTTTATCGCCTCCGAAAATCAATTGGTCTTCCGATTGTTTGGTTCCTAACTTATGGAAATAGACTTTATGCTTATCGGTCATTCCGGATAATACAGTTCCCTCTTTCGGTTTGTCGTAACTTGAATAATAGAAGCCTTCATCGCCCTGCCAGGAAATTCCGCTGAACTTAACGTCTACCAGCGTTTCATCGATCTGTTTTTTGGATAAAGCATCAATGATGATGATCTTGTTCCAGTCGCTTCCTCCTTCTGAAATAGAATAAGCGGCCAGGTTTCCTTTTTTATTGAAAGATAACTGAGAAAGGGAAGTTGTTCCTTTTTCAGAAAATTTGTTAGGGTCTAAAAAGACTTCTGTCGCCTTTGTTTTATTGTTGGTTCTGTAAAGTACAGATTGTGCCTGTAGTCCGTTATTTTTGTAATAATAGGTATAATCGCCTTCCTTGAAAGGCGCCGAAATTTTTTCGTAGTTCCAGATATCGGTCAGCTGTTTTCTGATTTCTTCTCTGAAAGGAATTTTAGAAAGGTAATCCTGGCTGTGGGCAACTTCTTCATCTACCCATCTTTTGGTGGCTTCAGAATCATTTTCAAGATCTCTGAACGGATCTGCCACTGCAGTTCCAAAATAATTATCGGTTTGATTTCCTTTTAAAGCTTTAGGATAAGTCATTTTTTGAGAATACAATGTTGCCGAAAATAAGACTCCGGCGGTTAGTAATATTGGTCTGAATTTCATATTAAGCTATTTTTCCAAAAATAAGGAAACTGTTTAAATAAAAAAAGCCATCAGACCAAACTGACAGCTTTTGCATTTTTTCTCAGGAAAATTAGTTTTTAATAAACTTTAACAATTGCCGATCACCATTTGCTTCAATCTGAATGACATAGCTGCCTTTCTGCAATTCCTGAATATTTCTTTCTGTATTAAAAGCAGAACTTCCATTTTGCACCATTCTTCCTAAAACATCAAAAAGACGGTATTGGAAATTAATATCCATAAATAAAAAAGCCTCTGCTAACAGAGGCTTTACAAAGATTTTATGATAAAGATTTTATAAATTTTCTTCTTCGCCTTTCATTTTTTCGGCATTTTCTGCCATGATTACCGCATCGATCATCTCGGAAATGTCACCGTTCATATAGGCATCCAGGTTGTACATGGATTTGTTGATTCGGTGATCCGTAACCCTTCCCTGAGGATAGTTATAGGTTTTGATCTTTGCCGAACGGTCCCCGGTGGAAACCATCGATTTACGCTGGGCGGCAATATCGCCCTGAACTTTCTGAAGCTCAATATCGTAGAGTTTGGTTCTCAGCATTTCCATCGCCAGTTCACGGTTGGCCAGCTGGGAACGCGCCTGCTGACAAACCACTACCAATCCCGATGGTTTGTGGGTCAGCTGCACTTTCGTTTCAACTTTGTTTACGTTCTGACCTCCCGCTCCCCCGGATCTGGAAGTCTGCATTTCGATGTCCGCTGGATTCAGTTCAAAATCTACCTCTTCAGCTTCCGGAAGAACCGCCACCGTAATGGCGGAAGTATGAACCCTGCCCTGAGATTCGGTTTCAGGAACACGTTGTACCCGGTGAACACCGGATTCAAATTTCATGATTCCGTATACGCCTTCTCCTTCCACCTTCATGATGAGTTCCTTGTAGCCTTTTGCGGCTTCATTGGAATCAGTTACTTCATGTCTCCATCCTTTTGTTTTGAAGTACATGGAATACATTCTGTAGATATCTTCTACGAAAATCGCCGCTTCATCACCACCGGTTCCGGCACGAAGTTCCACAATAACGTTTTTATCATCGGCTGGATCTTTAGGAATCAACAATACTTTTAATTCTTCTTCCAATCCCGGAATTTTTTCTAAAGCTTCGTTCTTCTCTATTTTTGCCAATTCTACAAAATCTTTGTCGGATCCGTCTGCAATGATCTCGTCGGATTCTTCAATCGTATCCAAAGCACCTTTATATTGATCGTAAACTCTTACAATTTTACCCAAATCACTATATTCTTTGTTCAGAGAAGAATATCTTTTCTGGTCTGAAATCACATCAGGCTGGATAATAAGGTCTGCCACCTCATTATATCTCTGTTTTATAGCTTCTAATTTTGGAATTAAACTCTTAGACATAGTAAAAATTTAGTTGGCAAAGATACGGATTGATTTGTAGATGTGCTAATTTCGAATGAAATGAATATTCCATTGCCGCTCTTTAAAAAAGAAAAGACCGCAAAGATGCGGTCTTTAGAAATTTTATCTGACAATCATTTTCTGGATAGCGACTCCTGAATCGGATTTCAAATGAACAAGATAAGTTCCCGGAGGATAATTTATTTTTAATTCATAGGTTCCGTCTTCATCTTTAAGTATAAAGCTATCAAGCTTTTTACCGCTCATTTCATAGATGGTGATTTCTCCGTTTTTCGCTTTATGATAGACTAGTTTTGCCATATTGTTTTTTACCGGATTTTCTGCAACCTGTAAAGATAATCTGGATGCTGCATTTTCATCAATTGTTGACAAACTTCCCGTGTAATTTCCAAAAATTCTGAATTCTCCGGGTTGCAAGGTGATGGCGGCGGTTGTGGAAGTAATGTTTGAGACCGTAGTATCCATAAGGTTTTCCCATTGTCCTATATACGGGAAATAAGGAACCACATTTTGTGCAGCGGTGGTATAATTTGCCAGTACTACAATGTTTTTCACTCCGTTTGTAAGGGTATTATCATACACGTAAATCCTTGTAATCAATCCGTCCGGATCATTGGTAAGGTTATTAGATTCTATAGTGTAAGTTTTTGATCCGAAAACCGGATATGTATTTCTGATATTGATAATTTTCGCCCATGTATCGTACACTGCTTTTCTGTTTAGATCTGTATCATATCCAAGAGTAAAAGCGATTGGTTTCTGATCGGTTCTGCATCCGTTGTTGATGGTACCGTCCTGACATCTGTTGATGCTGAATTCATACCCAAGCTCTCCAAACTGCCAGATCATTTTCGGGCCGGGAATCGTGAAGAAGGTCGCTCCGAAAGTCTTCATTCTGTTAAGTGCCGTATTCAGGTTTTTCACATCGTAGCTTCCGTTCACCGCACCGTATGCCAGGTTTTTGAACATCAGCCTTTCTTCATCGTGACTTTCTCCATAGCCTACCGCAGACATATTGGTGAAGCCGTGCAGCGAATGATTCATCCTGTCGTAGTTGCTGTTTTCCTTGTAACCCATGGTGTTCTGGTTATAAGGATCTGTCTGCTTATTCCATAGCAATACTCCTTTTCCTTCAGCGATTCTGTAGTTTGCCCACTGCTGCTCTTCCGCATCCGTTCCCAAATGTTCAAAGATCATGTAAGAATTCGGATCAAGCGCCCACTGTCTGTCGGCATAATATTTTAAAATATCCACCCGATCCTGCTGATAGGCATTGGTACAGGTTTCATCGTTTTCGGAACAGCTTTGGGTAAAGCCTTTCGTTAAATCCCAACGGAAGCCGTCGATACGGTATTCCGTCAGCCATTGCTGAAGACATCTTTCAACGTAATATTTCGTTGAAGCACTGGTGTGGTTGAAATCGTTAAAGACATTATAGGAATGTTTAGGCACCTGATTGAAGTAAGGATTATTGGCTGCAATATCACCGTAACCGTCTCCGTCCGGGTCGATGTTCCACAGTCTGGCCAATGGAGAACGCCCTGTAGCATGGTTGAAAGCGACATCCAGAATCACTGCGATCCCGTTTTGGTGGCACAGATCTACAAATTCCTTAAATTTTTCCGGGGTTCCGTACGCTTTATCCAATGCATAATGGAAAGAGGTATTATAACCCCACGAGAGGTTTCCTTCAAATTCCATGATCGGCATCAGCTCAATGGCATTAATGTTCAATCCTTTTAAATAAGCGATTTTATTAATAAGCGACTGCCAGTTTTTCTCCTGTGTAAAGTCTCTCAACAACAATTCATAGACCACCAGATTATCTTTGGAAGGCCGCTGGAAGTTGGTCACCTGCCAATTGTATGGCGTTTGTCCGGTTTTAAACATAGAAACTTCAAAGCCCTGTCCCGCAGGAAATGCCGGCAGGTTCGGATAAGTGGTAGCGGAAATGTATTGATCGTCATACGAAGACAGAATCTGCGGAGAATAAGGATCGGCTACCTTTCTCAAATCATTTGTCCTGTATTGAAAAGTGTACAGCTGCTGCGGAGTGAGACCGCTCAGCTCGATCCAGTATAAATCAGGATTCGTTGTATCCCTTTTCATTAGATAAGCATCGTTTACCGTCCAGTTGTTGAAACTTCCGATCACATGGACGAAATTTTTAAACGGAGCATACAGAGCCAGTCCCACTTTCGTATTATCGGCAGGATTGTAATTGATTCCCTGCTTTATCCAGCTCGGAATCGCCTGTGATATCACGTTTCTAGGAACCTGTAAAGTGAAGGTTGCATTTTTAACGGTTGAATTGGCATCCGTTGCGATCAGTTCCATATTTGCATCCTGCGTTACGGTATAGCTGTACGCATACGAAGTGGAAGGTGTCGATGTAGAATTTACCACCGTTCCATTGGCTTTCAGCTGGAATGTGGCACTTACATTCGTTGTTGCGGTAATGTTGATTGGGTTTCCTGCAGGAACCGATGTTAAGCTGTTTGCCGCCGGATTGGTCATGGTCAGGTTTAAGATTCCGACATTAACGTAGATATCCGGGGATGTCTGATGGGCTCCCGTTTTATCTTTCAGTAAAAACCCGAATCTTCCGATTCCGGTTCTCCCGTAAAAAGCAGTTGGGGTAAACGACAGCGAATACGTGTCGGTCGTTGCATTGTAAGCAAGCCTGTTCAGCTCGTTGGAATTGTTCCAGCTTCCGTTGGTAGGGCAATCCTGGCTGTTCTGGTAATTGGTATCCAGCGACCAGGACCAAATGTAAATGGCATGGTTTGACACACCCCAGGCCGCTTCGTCGATCTGGTTTCCCGGAACGGTCAGGGTAATGGCGGTCGTCTCATTGAACGGGTTTGGGGTAATCGTATAGCTGATCTGGCCGAATACAAAGGCCACCATCAGCAATAAAAGACCTGAATAAAACTTTTTCATATAGTTTCTAATTTTTTAGTACAGTTTAATAAAGATAATTTATTTTTCATCACTTTTTGATTTTCGTCCGGAAAAAATAAAATTAACCCACTGAAATCCTATGCGTTGAATTACTTCTGAAAGTTTATTCAGCTAAACGATCAGCCTGGAAGTAATCAGACACAAGGCAAAATAAAAAGGCAGAAGATCCTTTTACGAATCTCCTGCCCTATCAACTTAATATGGACTAATTTTAATTTCTGATTACTTTTTTAACAATACTTTCCGATTGTCCTTTTAATTTTATTTCCACCATGTACAGCCCTTTGGGAAGGTTCTGCATATTTAATTGGCTGCCTGAAAGACCTGCCGGTATCTTTTGTCCGGCGCCATTGGTAACATTTACCACCTCAACAGGTGAATGGGCTTTTATATACAGTATGCCACTGGTCGGATTCGGATATACCTGAACCGGGTTTACGGTAAGGGCTACGTCGGAAGTAGCCAGCGCGGAAAAATCCTTCACACACCTTACGGATTCTCCCTGTCCTCTTGGCCCTCCGGAAGTTGGTGTGACAATCGTTGATCCGACGTATAAATACCTGCCGCCTGTACTGGCTGTTTCGGAACTCCAGAAATATCCGCGCTGCCCGACAAATATGGAAGTTCCGGAAGTATTGCTCCGGTATCCTCCGGCCGGCAGTTTTAATCGGCTTGCATAAGCGGTTGCCGGATTATTGATTCCTTCTGCACTTACCAGGGTTACCCATTCCGCCGAAGTCGGAAGTCTCCAGCCCAGACTTATTGCCTTGCAGGGATCTGCTCCGGTTGCTGCGTTTACCGAAGATGGAGAATCAGCATTCCATTGGTTACTGGTTGCATTGGTTGCCCACCAGGAAGAAGCGCCTAAACCTATTACAAAAGCATTGGTCCCGGCTAATCCGTCCGGCGAATTTACTGTAGGGGTCGTTGCCGTTGCCGAATTTCTCAGCTGATGGCCGTCATCCCATCTTCCCCATTGGAAAAGATCACCGTAAGAATTAGCATCATCGAAAGAAGCCGCCACCTGGGCACTTCCCAGATTCTGCTGAAGCCATACTTTTCCATCTGCTGCCCTCACGGTAGTATAGCTGACCTGCTGCCCTCTGTAGTTAAATCTTACACAGCCTAAATCTCCAGGATTGCTTCCCGGATCGGTATCGTTACAAGCCGGAGTAAGCGAAATCCTTTTCACTTTTGTTCCGTTTTGCGAATACGCCAAAACAAGATAATTATTCGCTTTGTCATAGGCTAGATCATTGTAAACCGCCTGCCCGTCGGAAATAAAACTTCCGCCGAATGCTCCCCAGGTCTGGGTAGCAGCGTCTAGTTTATAGACGGTATTTCTTGAAAAGTCATCATTCTCCCAACGGCTGGCCACAACATACGGATCTCCCGTATTGGTAACAGCAATAGCCAAATGCTGTACCCTGCCACTGGAAAAGTTAGCATTTCCCAACTGTGACCAGGCTGTTCCGTTGAATTTTTTTACATTTAACTTCTGTCCGTTGGCGGAATTGGAAACATAAGCCACATACAGATTATTATTCGCATCGATCGCTAAATCCGAATTGTACTGTTCGCTGGAAGATGCGGCATCCACAATACTGCCTCCTGCTAAAGTCCAGTTATCTGAAGCGGTGGCCGTCGTTGTGTTTTCATATACTTTCACACCGCCGGAGACATTGCAGGTATACACTTTATTATTACTGCCGATTACCATTTCCGCAAAAGATGCTCCGCCTGAAAAGCCGGCATTTCCGACCTGCTCCCAGGCTCCGTTCACAAAACGCTGCACCGTTCCCGAATTGTGGGAGGAATAGGTAAAAAGAACATTGGCAGGAGAAACAGCCGATGCCTGATAATTTACCATAGAGGTAGTGGGACTTGGCAGTTGCGACCAACTCGTTCCGTTGAATTCCCGGACTTCCAGACCTGTTCCCTGGTTGGTGTAGTAGATATTTCCGTTGGGAGCCAGCGACAAGGAGTTGTAGGTTGCATAAGTGTTGGTAATGCCCGGACTTCCGCCGACGTATGACCATAAGTTTCCATCAAACCTTTGCACCGAACCTTTAGCCGCGGCCACATCATAATAAGAAAGAAAATATTTTCCTGACGGACTTATCGCCAGATTGTTAAAGCTTGTTCCACCCGTAGAAACCGTTGGTACTCCCCCGACATTCTCCCATTGCTGTGCGTGGGAATAATTTGCAGCTATAGTAAGCAACACTACACTTACCCCGATTGTTTGTACTGCATTATATAAATTTTTGAACATAAGCAATTCTTTTTATTTCTAAATTATATTTAATCCTTTATGGAAATTATTTTACCAAAAAGAGATCATCATTTCCTAACATTCAATGATCATCTGCAATTGGGCATTACTTTTTCAGAATTTTTCGGGAAAGTGTTTTTCCGTCTTTCAAATGAATTTCCAGGAAATATGTTCCCTTCGGAAACTGTTGTAAATCAATTTTGTTTTCAGAAAATCCGACATTCAATTTTTGCAATGCTGCGTTGAACATCATCACATTTTCAGCGGGAATATCTGTTTTGATGTTTAAAATACCGTCGGTCGGATTAGGATAGACGCCTGCATAAGACTTTCCTAAGTCAGAAGTTCCCAACATAACTGAAGTATCTTTAATGCATCTTACGGACATTCCGCCATCTCTTCCTCCACTATTGGTAAGTGCAGAGTACTGGCTGATATACAGATGCTGGCCGGAACCGGCATAAGGCGATGATGAAGAAGACCAGAGATAAAGCCTGGTTCCCGGTGAAAAGATTCCGTTGTAGTCTTTCATACCTGCAGGCACCAGCTTCAGGTTGCTGGCAAGCGCGGAACTTGTGTCCAAAATATTTTCCGCTGTAAGAACAGTCTCTATTTCATTGACTGTAGGAAGCCTCCATCCGGCCCCGATGGCTTTGCATGGATCCGCTCCGTTTACCGCAGTGACCAAAGAAGGATTTGCTGCCGTCCACTGATTATCCGGCGTACCTCCCGACCACCAGTTGGACGATGAATTATAACCTGCCGAATAAAAACCTGTACTGTTACCGCTGAGTCCGGAAGGATTATTCGGTGTAGGGGCGTTCGCCTGTAGCGCGGAATTCCTCAGCTGATGACCGTCATCCCATCTTCCCCACTGGAACAGGTCTCCGTAGGCTCCGGTATCGGTTAATGATGAAGCTACCGCATTACTTCCCAGGTTTTGCCGGAGCCAGATCTTTCCATCCGCGCTTCTTACCGTGGAGTACGTCACTGCCTGTCCCCGATATACGAAGGACACACACCCTGTATTTCCGGGAGTGTTTCCCGGATCTGCATTGTTGCAGGACTGCGCATCTGCATATCCTGATAGTATTAATACCAAAACCGCCAGCCCCGTCGTACAAAAAGAAGCAAATAACTTATTCATTGTAAATATTATTTTTATTTATTCTAAATTATAATTAATTTTGCACAAAAGTATTGGACTTATTTAAGATCAGGTTATCATTAACAAACTTTTTGTTATCGTATTTGTACCATTTGTAAAATCATCCGTATGAAGAATCAGGAATTATTGTTCAGTTCTGAAAACATCAACATTTTTCTGCAGGAAAGGTTGTATACAGGTATATTATCCAAATCCAATATGACAGAAGGCAGGGCAAGCTTCAACCTTCTTTTTTTTCTAAGCGAAAATATTCATCTCAATGCCAAAGACTGCGGAACGGAATTCCTATTTAAAAAAAACCAGTATATCCTGCATTATTCCCGTGAAGAAAGTACTGCCGAATTGTGGACGGAAGATGAAGACATGCTCAGATACTTACAGATACAGATCAATTACGACTATATTTCAAACCTCATCAATCCGGAATCCCATAAGGAAAATGCCGATATTCTGGAAGCCATGATCCAAAACCGTTATATTTTCCTGCATCAGCAGACGCCTCCTTCTATGACGGTAGAAATGCACCTCATTTTAAAAGAAATCATTAGTTATTCCAAAAAAGGAATCCTGCAAAAATTGTTTGTCGAAGCTAAAATGATCAAGCTGCTGCTTCTTATTTTTGAACAGTTCCATGAAAAAAATACGTTGGAAGATGTTCCCCGAACCCCTTCCGTGATTAAAAAATTTATCGATGAAAATTACCACAGAAATATAAAAGTTGAAGAGATCGGGAAATTGATCGGGATCAACCAGAACAAGATCCGGAAAGAATTTAAAGCACAATACCATCTTACGGTAAGCGATTATATAGCAGAACTGAGAATGCTGAAAGCCAAAAAGCTGATCATCGATAAGAAAATGATGATTAAAGAGATCGCCATTGAATGCGGGTATGAGTATGTCCAGAATTTCACCCGTGCCTTTAAAAAGAAATTCGGTGTTGCGCCGGAAAAGCTCAGGGCGGAGTCGTTAAACTAACGTGATCCTGAACTAGAAATCAGGTAAGAGCTGGAAGAGGGAAGCCGGATGCCGGAAGTTTCTTCTGCCGATATATCGATAATGCATCCAATGATCCTGGTTGCACTTCGTGAAGGACAAACTCTATGTAAATTTCTGATCTTTTTTAAACGACTGGAAATACATTGAATATCGCCTGGATTCACGCTAAACTAAAAAAACCACTTACCGAGATAAGTGGTTTTAATATATGTTGTTTTGCTTTGATATTGCTTTCCCGGAATTCATGTGGGAAAACAATGACAATCAATTAATGATGTCCGTGGCTGTCGTGGCTGTGGTCGTGAATAAAAGGACCGTGACCTTTAGGCTCGTTGTAAATCACCTCTACACCTTCCTGCTCATACACCATTTTGCTTCTGATGTCTTCAGGATTGAAGGGCTTCACTTTTCCAAAGTACTCTTTTAAACCTTCCGTTAACCATAACGGGATAACAAATCCGAAGAACATGAAAATACACCAGAACCCTACAAGGAACATCATGATGAAAAATACGGTCCAAAGGAACTGATAAAACGGCCAAAATGCTGATAAAATCGTTATCATTTTTCTTAAAGATTTTATGCAAAAATAGGACTTTTTATTTTTTTACACAAAAGATATATCTCCTATTTTATTATTTATTTTGATTTTAAACTAATCAGTGCGCCAGATCTGCAAAGAAATCATTCCCTTTATCATCGGTAATGATGAACGCCGGGAAATCTTTCACTTCGATCTTCCGTACCGCTTCCATCCCTAATTCCGGGAAATCCACTACCTCAACGGAAAGAATATTGTCTTTCGCCAGGATTGCCGCCGGACCACCGATTGAGCCCAAATAGAACCCGCCATATTTTCCGCAGGCATTGGTAACGTCCTTGCTTCTGTTTCCTTTGGCCAGCATGATCATGCTTCCGCCGTGGCTCTGGAATTCATCCACATACACATCCATTCTTCCCGCAGTTGTCGGTCCGAAACTTCCTGAAGCCATTCCTTCCGGCGTTTTGGCAGGTCCCGCGTAATAGATCGGGTGGTTTTTGAAATATTCCGGCATCGGCTGGCCGCTGTCGAGGATCTCCTTGATCTTCGCGTGGGCAATATCTCTTGCTACGATCAGCGTTCCATTTAATTTTAATCTTGTTTTGATCGGGTATTTTGAAAGTTCGGCTAAAATTTCCGGCATCGGTTTGTTCAGATCGATTTCCACCGCTTCTTCAAGGTGTGGCGGCGTTGCCGGTAAAAATCTTTTCGGATCTACTTCCAGCTGCTCCAGAAAAATACCGTCTCTGGTAATTTTTCCTTTGATATTTCGGTCTGCTGAACAGGAAACCCCCATTCCAACCGGACATGAAGCAGCGTGACGCGGAAGCCTGATAACCCTCACGTCGTGCGTCAGGTATTTACCTCCGAATTGTGCCCCGATGGCACTTTCCTGGCAGATCTTCTGTACTTTCGCCTCCCATTCCAGGTCTCTGAAAGCCTGTCCGGCATCGTTTCCTTCTGTCGGAAGATTATCGTAATATTTCGCAGATGCTTTTTTTACGGCAGCCAGGTTGGCTTCAGCGGAAGTTCCTCCAATCACCAGAGCCAGGTGGTAAGGCGGGCAGGCTGCCGTTCCCAAGTCTGAAATTTTTTCTTTGATGAATTCTTCCAGGGATTTTTCGTTCAGTAACGATTTTGTTTTCTGATACAGGAACGTTTTGTTGGCCGAGCCTCCTCCTTTGGTTAAGAATAAAAATTCATAATAGTCCCCTTTTTTAGCATAAATATCAATCTGCGCAGGAAGGTTGGAACCTGAGTTCTTTTCATCGAACATCGTCAAAGGCACCACCTGGGAATACCGTAAGTTTCTTTTCTGGTAGGTATTATAGATTCCTTTGCTTAAATATTCACCGTCATCAACGCCCGTATACACATTCTCCCCTTTCTTCCCCATCACGATTGCCGTCCCGGTATCCTGGCAGGACGGTAAAGCACCCTCTGCTGCCACCGCCGCGTTTTGCAACAAATTGTAGGCAACAAAACGGTCGTTATCCGTTGCTTCAGGATCATCGATGATTCTTCTCAGACTTTCCAGGTGTGAAGAGCGAAGCATAAAAGAAACGTCCGCCATGGCTTCTTCCGCCAACAATTCCAACCCTTTCGGATCGACGGTTAAAATTTCGCGATCTCCCAGTTGCTCCACTTTTACATAGTCTGAGGTAAGCTTCTTATACACCGTATCATCTTTCTGAATCGGATACGGATCCTGATATTTAAATTCCATTCTCTTTTCTTTGGCTGCAAAAATAAAACATCGTGAAAAAAGCATGAGCAAAATCAGCGACTTAGATCGATATTTATAATGATTATAAATTGTGAGGCATTAAGAATAATTTATCTGATTTCATGATAAAGATTAACAAAAAACCTCGGCCAAAATTGACCGAGGCTAATTTCTTAATGTTTTATACTAAAAATCATATCCAATTCTAAAACTTAAATTAGGAACTACCTGAAGTGAATAGCCAGATTTTAAAATTTTACCTAATCCTAATCCTAATTGAAGTTCATAATTTAAATTTTTTGCGAAATTTCTCCTTAATCCCCAAGTAGGAATCAATAAAATCATAGGTTTCACTTCTATTCCATTAACATTCGAAATAACAAACCAATCAGGAACAAATTCAAGTTTTGCAGAAAGATAGTTTGCAGAATTATTTTTAGTATTCTTACTTTTACTATTCCTTTGATTAATATTGTAGTACCATTTGGAAGTTACAGATAAAGCAGGTATTAATGCAAAACCTGTTTTGGAGTATAAGTCTCCACCCCAAATACCCGCAGTTAAATCAGCCTCACTTCTAAGTGCAAATTGTTCAGAAAGATTAGATTCATTATAAATGTTTACACCAAAAAGTCCAGCTTGGACTCCAAAAAAAGATTTTTTTTCTGACTCTTTTTTTTGAGAGTACATCAATAGAGACATAGAAACTAAAATAAAAGAAATTTCTTTTTTCATATTTTACTGTTTTTGAAAACTAAAATTACCCGTTAGGTTATTCTTTGTCCATATTCCATTAGTCTTAGAATCTTTTAAATAGCCCGAAAATTTATAATTACTTTTTGTATTCATATCAAATTTTCCGTCAAAATTAACATAGCCATTTATTGATTCTTTCGTATTGCTTGGCAGCAAGTTAATTTCGCCAACAATTGTACCTTCTTTTTGTACTACAAATTTCACGGAACCATTATCGTCTCCTGTGAAGTTTCCTGACCAATTACCCTGGAATCCAGAGTTTACTTGTCTTGCGCTCTCCTCATCAGATATACATGAGCTAAGAGAAAATAAAACAAAAAGCAGTAATATAAGATTAGTTTTCATAAAAATATTTATTTAACTTCTACTGCGCATTTAATTTTACACCATGCCAAGCCCCATTTTTCTTAGCAATGCCGTACATACTAACTGCAACTGCCGTAGGTTGAAGAAAATTAAACTTGTAACTAGTAACTGCTAAACCATTCCCAGTACCTCCACCAAAAGTATACGTGAATTGAGGAGTAGCAACACCCCAATTAAATACCCTTTCAATTATGTCTTGATTATCTTCAATCTGACTGAAATCGTAATATTGTATGTAAGTACTTTGATAAGAATCAACAACAAAAGCAATTCTATTTAGCTTTTTATTTTGTCCCTCAAGGAATTTATTTGCTTGTTTCCATGCGTTATCCCAAAACAATTTATTTAATTGTTGTTCAGAAAGCCCTGTAAGATTTGTTGTAAATTGAATTACAGCATCAACTGTTGCATTATTAGAAAAAGGAAAAGTTGGCATAGTTGCACCTCCCGTATTAATATAATCTGTTCCATTTGCTGCTTTATACATTTTGCCATCTAACCAATAAACTTCTCTTGGTGTGTTGTCCGAAGCATAAGTTAAGGAGTGAGAAAATTTCCAAGAAATTGAATTAATCCCAATTCCTAATTTCTCTGCATTCTCTTTTCTCCATAATCCAGTCCATCCTTTATATTGGTGTTTAACCTTACATCCTACCGTATATACAAGATATAAATTCTGTGAATAAAATTTAACTTTAACTCTTCTTTTGCTTTCATATTTATCATCAGTTTCCCAAGTTGTACCAAAAATATTTCCTAACCAAGGTTTTCTCACTTCTCCAATAGCTAGTCCCTGGACAATAGTTGCCATCGAAGGCTCTGCTGGAGGCGTGTAAGTGCTTCCGCCACTACCACTGTAACCACCTCCGTAACCGCCACCAGCTCCGCCGTAGCCACCACCGTTTCCAGTTCCGTCATCAAAAGTTTCAATAGGTGAAATATAATAGTTAATTTTATTATTTGTATTTGCCAGGGGTATTAACTCACCTATCGCTTTGTTTGAAACAAAATCTTCTCTAACTGATAATTCAGTAGGCTCTAAAAGATTAGATGAAATTTGTCTTACTTCTAGATAATTTTCAAGATTGACATAGTTATCAACAGGTGTGACAAATAATCCAACGTCTGTATATTTATAAACATTATCAGCCACTTGTATTTCAGCGTTTCCGTTTAACATTGCTGCATACACATCATCTCCTACCACTTCTTCCAAGTCATCTAAATCTTCATAAATATCTTCATCACTAACAGTAGTCATTTTCATCATACTAGATGACTGTTTTTTTAAATATTCAATTTTTCTAGATTTTAAGTCGGAAAAAACTTCTGTTTCATTTTTCTCTGTAATGATTGGAACTAAAGATTTGATACCTTTCTCATCAATAAAATGTTGCACTGATTCAAGGTTCTTCTTTTTTAATTCCTTGTAAGTTGCCGCTAAAGATTCTTTATTAGGAAAATATAGTCTCCCATTTTTTACACTTGCTTGCTCAATTATATTGGTTTTATCAGAGAGTTTATCTGTAAGTTCTTCACGACAAGAAGTTGTAAAAGCTAATAAGCTGTAAACAGCTATTTTTAATATTTTATAATTTTTCATTTGTTCAAAATAATTTTATCTCATTTGTATTTGAACTACAAATAAAGATGTAATACCGTTTCTTATTGTTAGTAGTATTATTACAATTTGTAGCTTGTGTTCTTTTTGCAGATAATTACCAAGCCTGAAATTACCTGCATTTTAGTTTAAGACCTTCATCATTTGTTATGTTTTATTCAGCAAAATTAAAAAATTATTTTTTCGATAAAATTAATTTGAGTTTGCTGATTGAATAGATTCCTGAAATCTTAATAAACATTCTTTACTAAAGATAGCCATATTCAAATTATGTTTCTGCTTCTTGAAAACGTCGATAAAAAACCATGAGCAAAATCAGTGACTTAGATCGATATTTATAATGATTATAAATTGTGAGGTTTTTTATTTATAAGTAATTTTATAGAATAAGGATGAGCCTAAGATATCGGCTAAGATTTTAACCTAAATCTCAACCTGAATTTTAATAAAAAATTCCATCACAATGAATTACAGAATAGAAAAAGACACCATGGGTGAAGTGCAGGTTCCTGCCGACAAATTCTGGGGTGCCCAGACCGAACGTTCCAGAAACAATTTCAAGATCGGACCGGAAGGCTCCATGCCGCATGAAATTATCGAAGCTTTTGCTTATTTAAAAAAAGCCGCCGCTTTTACCAACACGGACCTGGGGGTTCTCCCTGCCGAAAAAAGGGATATGATCGCTAAAGTATGCGATGAGATTTTAGAGGGAAAGCTGAATGACCAGTTTCCGCTTGTGATCTGGCAGACCGGCTCCGGAACCCAATCGAATATGAATGTGAATGAAGTGATCTCCAACAGATCGCACGTCAATAATGGCGGTACCCTTGGAGAAAAGGCAGAAGTTCATCCGAACGATGACGTCAACAAATCCCAGTCTTCCAACGATACGTATCCTACCGCGATGCACATCGCCGCTTATAAAAAAGTGGTGGAAGTGACAATTCCTGCGGTTGAAAAATTACGGGATACTTTAGCTGAAAAATCGGAAGCTTTCAAAGACATCGTTAAAATCGGAAGAACCCACCTGATGGATGCCACTCCACTGACTTTGGGGCAGGAATTCTCCGGATATGCAGCCCAGCTGAATTACGGGATCAAAGCATTAAAAAATACGTTACCGCATCTTTCCGAGCTGGCTTTAGGCGGAACAGCAGTAGGAACCGGTTTAAATACGCCCAAAGGTTATGATGTAAAGGTAGCGGAATATATTTCCCAATTTACCGGGCTTCCTTTTGTAACGGCAGAAAATAAATTCGAGGCACTGGCCGCCCACGACGCGATCGTGGAATCCCACGGCGCCTTAAAGCAACTGGCCGTTTCTCTTTTCAAAATTGCCCAGGATATCCGTTTGCTGGCTTCAGGGCCGCGTTCGGGAATCGGCGAAATCCACATTCCGGAAAATGAGCCGGGATCTTCCATTATGCCGGGAAAAGTAAACCCTACGCAGAATGAAGCGATGACGATGGTTTGCGCACAAGTGTTAGGAAACGACACCACGATTTCATTCGCCGGAACACAAGGAAATTATGAGCTGAATGTTTTCAAGCCGGTAATGGCTTACAACTTCCTACAGTCGGCCCAGCTGATTGCGGATGCGTGTATCTCATTTAACAATCATTGCGCCGTAGGCATTGAGCCGAACAATGAAAGGATTAAAGAGCTGGTGGACAAATCACTGATGCTGGTTACCGCTCTGAATACGCATATCGGTTATGAAAACGCCGCGAAAATTGCAAAGACCGCCCACAAGAACGGAACAACTTTAAAAGAAGAAGCGGTGAACCTGGGGCTTCTGACTGCGGAACAGTTTGACGAGTGGGTAAAGCCTGAGGATATGGTGGGAAGCCTGAAGTAGATTTACGGCAAAAAAGCTCATCATTAATAACCCATAATCCTATTAAACTCCGGTATTTCAGCCGGAGTTTGGTTTTATTTTTTACAAACTTAATTTGACGACCTTCAAAATTCACCTTGATGATTTCCGGAAATCATCAAGATAAATCGTCCAATTTATCTTGATAAATTTTAGGGTTCATGCGGATAAATATTTCTGGCTATACCAATCTCTGAAAACCCGGCATCACCAACAAGCACGTAAAAGAGGGCTCATCCATCAAAAATGTTTCTGCCTGAGTTTATTTTTACACATGAGTCACAGAAGATATTTGGCATATTTTGAAAATATTTTAGATCACATAAGAGAAAAAGAAATTCATGTTATTATATTTTATAATTACGTCAGGCTTTAGCCCGACATGAAATTGTAATTCCAAATTGGCTTTAGCCAAGATTATCGTAGGTTTCGGCTAAAGCCGCTGATTATCCGACATAAGGTAAATGGGCTAAAGCCCATTTCTATTGATATTTGAATAGTATCGTTAAACCGAACTCACTTTAATTAAGAAATTAAACCTTAATTCTAAATGTTAAAAATAAAGTTAGAATTTAAAAACGATTTAATAAATTTATAATAAAGAGGATTTCCGAAAAGGATGTCACTGAAAACTAACTTTTAGTCAAATTTATTTTAAAACGGAATGCTTTCGAAAGATAATTTTCTATGAAATTTTTTAATTAATAATATTTATTTAAAAAAATAAAAAATTCGTTCATTCTCAGGCAGTTATTTGCTAATACATAAACGAAAAGTATAAAGAATACAGAGATGATGAATGAAAGTGTTTTCGGGGAATTTTTATAAGCACTCATCAGCCATCCTATAAGTAAAGGGTATACGAAAACAAAGTGCCCTCCATAGATGAAAGCGGTATGTAATCCGAATCTCATCACGCAATGGATGATGATGTCAAAAATGAATGATACCATAAGAATCTGCACCAGTTTATTCCTGAAATTTTTAAAATAACTCCACAAAATCAATGCTAGTAAGACGGCGATAAAGATATAGGGAATCCATGAAGAATATACATCCATCAAGAGTCCTTTATATTCGTATCCCTTCATGTTATTTCTGTCGGTGATAATGAAATTTGAAAATAATACGTTCCCACCGAAAAAATAGGAAAGAATCATATCCCATAAAGGTCTGGAATTTACATTTGAGAATTTTTCGTATTGTTCATTGGTCTTACTGAAAATGTTTTCATACTTAAAATCGATTCTGTTAAGATACAGCAGGATAAAACAGATGCAGGTCAATATTACTCTTAAAGCAGCATTTCCGAATTTTCTCCAGTTTTTAAAAATCCCTTTTTCAAAAGCTACAGGAATGAAAACCTTAAAAATATTGGTAATCGTAAGACCGCCAATGGCTACTCCCGAAACGGCTAAAGCCAGCGCAGGTATCTTCTCCTCATTGTTAAGTTTTACCGCTGAATAATAATTGAATAAGGTGAGCAATAAAAGCGTATAGGTGAAGTTTTCCGGGGTAAATGATAAGAGAATTGTTGTAGAAAATGACCCTAAAAAAAGGATGAGTAAAATACTGATGTACACGGGCAAATGAATGATATTCTTCAGATATTTATACACCTGAACAATACTGAGACTTACCGCGATATTACTAAACCAGGCCAGGGCAAATCGGAAATTCCCGTCCATTTTACCGTCTGAAAAAAACAAAGCAGTCTTTCTGATACCCTTAAAGAAATAATAGGAAAGCGGATGTCTTTCGAAGCTTCCTCCGGTCATAACAATAGACTTGTTGTCGAAACTGAAATAAGCATCCCACGGAATTCTGCTGTCAAAAATAATCTTGTAGTGGATGGCTATATAAGAGCCCAGATAGCCGTAAACAACAAGGAAGAAAAGGAAAATGACAAGTTCAATTCCGGTTGATGGGAATATGATCTTCAAAAGATCTATAAATTTTTTTTTAAATGTTGACACTTCTAATGTTTTTGCAAAAATAAAATAAAAAAACTCACCATGAAGGTGAGTTTAAGAATTTATATACGATGTAATTATTCTTTAATAATTTTTTCAGAACTTGAAGATCCGTCTGTAAATTCTATCTTCAATACATAGGCTCCTTTTGCAAGTGAAGAGAGATCTGCTTTTTCTGATGAGAAACTTAAGATCGATCTTCCGGCAATATCAAAAATTTCTGAAGATTTGATTTTCTTATCAGACTTGATGCTGATTTCTCCTTTGGTTGGATTAGGGTAAACACTGGCAGATTTTGCTTTTGACCCTATTTCACTTGTTCCAAGTGTACCGGTGGTTACTTTTACGTCATCAACCATCAGCATATAAACATCACTGGAAACACACTGGATGCCGATTCTGATGGTTTGTCCGGCATAAGTGTCTAGGTTATAAGTTTTTTGCTGCCAGTCAGGGTACGGTGCTGACAAGGAAAGAGGTCCTGATATGGTTACGAAGTTTGCAGCTGCATTAGGAGTTCCTGAACCTACATAAATACCCACTTTATATTTATCTAATCCGTAGGTATTCGATAAAGATTTAACCCAGAATGAAAGCGTGTTTGAACTCGCTCCCAATGTTATCGCTGGACTTATCAACCAGTCATTGTTAGCATTACCAATTTGTGCTGGAACTGCAGACCATGAGGCGGCATATTTTTGACCACTATGCGGATCGAAATTTCTTACTTCGTCCCCTGAAGTAGCGTTGGTAACACCAGCGGCCGTCGGATTAAAGATTATGAAAGCTTGTGGGTCTCCGGCATTATTCCATTCCGGAGTTTCGGTACCACCTGTATAAGTTGGTAATCCGTCTAAGTCTAAGGTCAGCCAACTCCCAAATCCGGTAATTGCAAAATCCGTGTAAGAGTCAAAATTTTCATCCAGTAACGTCGTCTGTGCATTTGTTAATGATCCTGCAAGAATCACATTTAAAATTAATAGAAGTTTTTTCATAATATTTTATTTGAAGTAAATATAATAAAAAAAGTTAATTATTAAATATTTTATGTGAAAAATAAGTGATTATGTATTATTTATGAACTACACGAAAGCGTTGAGCATCCCGAAATATCATCATACTCAGAAGGTCTTTTTGCTGAAAATTCAGGATAAATCGTATGGTACGGATTTTCAAGGGCATGGGTTAGTTTTTGCAGCATTTCACTTTTTCCTTCATTAATTTCTTCGATGCATTGATACAGGAGATAATTTCTTAAGATAAATTTGGGATTGTTTTTGTGCATAATATCCAAGGATCTTTCTTTTGAAATAATATTTTTTTCCAATCTTGACTGATATTCTGTCATAAAATCTTTCAATCGTGAAATTTTCTCGTCATTCAGAAAAGTATAGGAAACGTTTTCAAACTGGAGTCTCAGATCTTTCTGATCATCATACTTTTCAAGTTCATTAAAGAACAGAGTGTAGTCAAGCTTAAGATCCTGCATCAGGCTTTGCCAGTTTGTGAAAAATTTCTCATCATTTGTCAGCAACTGATCAAAACCGAATTTTCTGCAGAGCATTCTGTCGTGAGACTCCCAAAAATAACTTCCATAATCATTCAGGACGTCTTCCAGGAACTTTTCATCCTGGATTAATGGGTAAAGTGAATTCGCCAGCTGCCAAAGGTTCCATTGGGAAACCTGGGCCTGTCTTCCGAAAGCATATCTTCTTCCTGGCAAGTCGGTCGTATTGGGTGTGAAATTCAGATCGTATTCATCCATCATTGAATATGGGCCAAAATCAATAGTAAGGCCTAAAACCGACATATTATCCGTGTTCATTACGCCATGTACAAACCCTACACGGTACCATTCGACCATAAGATCGGCGGTTCTTCTGCAGACAGCTTCAAAAAAATCCCTGTATTTCTGATGGCCTTCTGATTGGATTTCTTTAAAATAATGCTCAATAGTAAAGTCTACGAGTTCCTGCAGGGTGGTATATTCTTTTTGGGCAGACATCAGTTCGAAATGACCGAAACGTAAAAAGCTTTCTGCTGTTCTGATGATTACAGCTCCTTTTTCGTATTGTGGGTTTCCATTATACATCATATCCCGAATCACTTCTTCTCCTGTAAAAGTAAGGCTTAAGGCTCTGGTTGTAGGAATTCCGAGGTGGTACATGGCTTCACTCATCAGATATTCCCGAACCGATGATCTCAGGACGGCCCTTCCGTCTGCATGTCTTGAGTAGGGCGTTGCTCCGGCACCTTTCCACTGTATTTCGTTTTTCTGACCCAAGCTGTTCGTGATTTCTCCCGCAAGGATTGCCCTTCCATCTCCCAGCTGCCCTGCCCAATTGCCAAACTGATGCCCTGCATAGGCGGTTGAATAGGTTTTTATGTTTTGAGGCAGGTGGTTTCCAACGAGGAAATCAAGATCTTTTTCTTCATATGTCCCCAAACCGATTTCTTCCGAAAGTTTTTCATTAAAAACGATAAGTTCATGACGCTCAAAATCCGCCGGGCTTACCGTTGAAAATAAAACTTTTGGGGTATTTCTCTGCATCATATTCCCCGAAAAATCTCCCGGAAATTTTTTTATAAATGGTTGCTCTATATTTTCAATATTCATATCCCAAAGGTATTAATTAAAAAAGAAAAGACCTTCCAAATCATTGAAAGGTCTTGTGTATTTCTAAAAGAGAATTTATTTATTGTTGAAGTCTATATCTTCGCTGGAATTAAGATTCTCATTTACATTTTCTTCTTTTTTGCCTTGGCTTTTCGGTCCGGATGGCTCTGCAGGTCTTGGATTTTTGATCTCATCGATGGTCTGTAATCCGCCTTCGTCGCCGTATCCTGCGCCGAGTCCTTTTAGATTCGAGCAGCCGTCTTTCCATTCGGAAGGTTTCACGAATTTATCATCCGGAGAAATTTTCAGGCTCTTATCTGCCCAGACCTTCTTCATATAAATCGCCCAGATCGGAAGTGCCATTTTAGCTCCCTGACCTTCACCGGTTCCGTAGAAGTGGGTGGCCCGGTCTTCCCAGCCAACCCATGCGCCGGTGGCAAGCTTGGGAACAATACCCATAAACCAACCGTCTGAGTTATTCTGTGTCGTACCGGTTTTACCAGCAATTTCGATATCTTTAGAAATCCCTTTTCTTCCAAGCTCTCCTGATGCAGTTCCATATTGTGCTACCCCTTTCATGAGTTCAATCATGGTGTAGGCATACATCGGGTTCATAACTTCTTTTGGTTCTACATTTACTTCTTTAATTACTCTTCCGTTTGCATCTTCAATTCTCCAGATCATTTCCGGTTTGTTGTAATTTCCATAGTTGGCAAAAGTACTGTATGCGCCTACCATTTCATAGATGGTAATATCTGATGAACCTAAAGCCATTGGGAGACTTGTCGAGATTTCCTCTGTTACCCCAAGATCTCTGGCGGTCTGAATAACACTCTGGGTTGTCGTCATTTCAGCAAGACGTAACGCAACAGGGTTTTGGGAATGGGCGAGCGCGTCTTTTAAAGTAAGCATTCCACCTCTTCCAGGAACATGATAAGTTCCTTTGTTAAAGCTTGCATTGGAGACTACTGAACAAGGTGTCATTCCCAGTTTCATGATTGCCGTTGCATACACGAAAGGTTTGAATGTGGATCCCACCTGTCTTTTTCCCTGTTTGATGTGGTCGTACTGGAAATGCTGCCAGTCGATTCCGCCTACCCAGGCTTTGATTTCCCCGGTTCCCGGAACCATAGACATCAGACCGGCCTGCGCCACTTTCTTGTGCCATCTGATAGAGTCCCAAGGTGACATTTCAACCTCTTCTTCACCTGCCCACGTGAAACGTGATGTTTTGATCGGTTTTTTAAATTCCATCATAATGGAATCTTCAGACACCCCTGCGGCTTTCAGCTGCTTGTAACGCCCTGTTCTTTTCATGGCCTGAACCATCAGGCTATTGATCTGCTTGCTGTTCAGGTAATAGAACGGCCAGTCTTTTCGCCCTCTCTGTTCTGCATCGAATCTTTTCTGAAGATCGGTCAAGTGTTCTCGGATTGCCTCTTCAGCATATTTCTGCATTTTAGAGTCAAGCGTAACGAATATTTTTAAACCATCTTTGTACAGATTCAGTTTTTTGCCATTTTCTTTTTCGTAATCTTTAAGATAAGCATCTATTTCCTTCTTCAGATAAAACTTATAATAAGCAGAATAATCATCATTGATATTTTTGATAGGATGATAATCTAAAGTAATCGGTGTTGCTGCCGCTTTATCATAAGTAGCCTGGTCGATATATCCTGTTTTGAGCATCTGTTCCAAAACCACATCTCTTCTGGCCTTAGCTCTTTCAGGATTTCTCATCGGATTATTCTTTACCGGATTTTCAAGCATTGCCACAAACATAGCAGCTTGCGGCAGAGTAAGTTCGGATGTTTTTTTATTAAAATAAATCTTTGAGGCCATTTCAATACCGTTGGCATTGTAAAGGAAATCGAATTTATTAAAATACAAAGTAACGATTTCTTCTTTCGTATATCTTTTTTCAAGACTTACGGCCACAACCCATTCTTTCAGTTTTTGAAAAACAGCCTTAATCTTATTATCTGCTCTTTTTCCTGTAAAAAGCAATTTAGCCAGCTGCTGGGTAATAGTGGAGCCTCCACCTCTTCCACCACGAAAAACAACTGCTCTTGCCACTGATTGCAGATCAATCCCTGAGTGTTCTTTAAAACGCTCATCTTCTTTAGCCTGTAGGGCATACACAAGAAAAGGCGGTAGATCCTTGTAGGTAATAGGCTGGGTTTTTTCTTTTTCGAATTTACCCAGCAAAACGCCGTCCGAAGAATAGATTTCGGAGGCTACATAAATATCCGGATTTTCCAGTTCTTTTACATCAGGCATTTCTCCGAGAAAGCCCTGCGAAACAGCAAAGAAAAGTCCTGAAATTCCCAATACTACGGCGATAAGTCCGACCCAGATAAATTTCACCCACTTTTTCCAGCCGGTATTTTTCTTCTTAGGAGGAAGAGGGAATGTTTTCCCCTTGTTTCCTGTATTTTGTTTGTTCACTTCCATTTATGATTACGGTTTAGCCGTTTCTATTTTTACTCCAATGTCTTCAATTCCCGGAAGGTTATCATTTCTCATAGCCTGTGAGAGGCCGATTTCATATTTTCCTTTTGCCGGAAATCGATAATTCAGTTTATACTGAAAGAAAGTTTCCTTGGTATCGCCAAAACCTGTTCCCAGCCATTCTCCATTAGGCTTTGCCAAAATATAATTCAGCGTATCCGTCTGTTTCTGTTTGGTTTGCAGGTCGGTAAAGTTCACAATAAACCTGATATTGCTGTAAGGATATTCATTGTTATTTCTTACAACAAATATAATATTTTTAGGATTTTGCGGATCTGAAACTTCAAGATTAAATTTCTGTTCACTTTTCTTATTCCATTTGTTATTAACGGAATTCATCATCACTTCTCCTTCTGAAGAAGAGTTGCAGCTCAAGAAAAGGATAAATGAGAATAATCCTAAAATTTTACGCATTATTGTCTTTTTTTGGAGGAAACTTCTTTTTAAATTTTTTCTTGTTCGGATTCGGTTTTTTATCGGCCGAGGAATCTGTAGAAGCAGCTTCAGCTTTTTCCAACTGAGGTTTTTGCGGTTGGTTTTTTTGTTGCTTCTGCTGGTTATTCGGACTCTGCGGTCTTTCCTGTCTTTGAGGCCTGTCGGATCTTTCAGGACGGTCCTGTCTCTCGGATCTGCTGTTTTTTTTCTGGCCCTGATTCTGGCTGTTCTGGTTGTTCTGACTATTATTAGGTCTGTTTTGATTTCTGTTCCTGTTATTGCTTCTGCCTTTTTTCTCAAAACGGTCTACATTATTCTCCTGAATCAGGTCAATGCTTGCAAATGGCGTTTCAGGCTGTTTCAGATCTTCAAGAGGAAGCGTTTTTTCGCCACGCTTGTTTTTGGCAATTAATTTTTTGACAAGATCAATATCAAAGTCATACCAGGCTATTGAGTGATCTACATAGGCAAACCACATTTTCTTTTTGAAAACGTCGATTTTTATACAGAATGCTCTTCCTTTTTCAGTGTCCAATGTTGTAGAAGAAGAAGGGAAATTGCTCAATGCATCCAGGTAACTGTCCAATTCGTAATTTAAACAACATTTAAGCTTACCGCACTGTCCTGCCAGTTTCTGGGGATTAATGCTCAGCTGCTGGTATCGGGCTACATTTGTATTTACAGACCTGAAATCCGTAAGCCATGTCGAGCAGCAAAGCTCTCTTCCGCAAGAGCCGATTCCTCCCACTTTTGCAGCTTCCTGCCGGAAACCGATCTGTTTCATATCGATCTTGGTGCGGAATGCGCCTGCGAAATCTTTTATCAACTGCCTGAAATCTACGCGGTTATCGGCGGTATAATAGAAGGTGACTTTTGAAGCATCACCCTGATATTCCACATCGGTGATTTTCATTTCCAGACCAATCCTGTGAGCGATCTTTCGTGCTTCTATCTTTACATTTTCTTCTTTTTTCCGTGCTTCCTGCCATACCTCCAGATCTTTCTGGTTGGCCAGCCTGTATATTTTCTGTACCGATTCTTCAGAAAATTTTTTCTTTTTCATCTGAATTTTTACCAGTTCGCCGGTGAGACTTACCACACCTACATCATGTCCGGGACTCGATTCTACTGTTACGACACTACCTATGTGTAATGGAATATTATTTACATTTTTATAAAACGATTTTCTGTCATTTTTAAACCTAACTTCAACAAAATCACATCGATTCGGTGCGGGATTGTTGATGTTGGAAAGCCAGTCGAAAACACTTAATTTATAACTATTACCACAGGTATTTACATTTTCACAGCCATTCGCGGTCTTCTTGGGTCCGCAAGAATGTGCAGAATCGCCGGATGTTTTACATCCACAACTCATATATTATATATTTAATTTGCAAATTTATGATTTTTATCTTTATAAGGTCTAAAATAATGAAATAATCAGAAAGACTGCTGTTTAGTTTTAAACAAACCGACAATTTCTTTCATTTGGGTTTTACTAATTTCCTATAAATGTTTTATTTAACTCACTTTTTAATGAAAATATTATTTTAAACATAGTTTTCTTTGGTTTTATTGTTTAAAATTTTATGATTTATTAACAGGCGTAAGCAAATTAATTTTATATTTGGGTTATATAATAATAGTCTATGAAAAAAATATTAGTATCAACTGCATTATTGGCAGGGGTTTTATCTTACGCAGGCGGCTTCAGGGTTTCTTTGCAAGGGGTAAAACAATTGGCAATGGCACATACGAGTGCCCATGCTGAAGATGCGAGTGTGGCATTCTTTAACCCTGCCGGGATGTCATTCATTCCCTCGAAGTTAAGTATTGTAGCCGGTGGATTCGGGGCAAGCAATAAAGTGACTTTCCAAAATCTAAATACATTACAGAGTACACAAACCGACAACCCGATGGGAACGCCTATTTACGCAGCAATAGCGTACAAGCCAATTGAAAAACTATCCGTAGGTTTCAGCTTTTCCACACCTTTCGGAAGTACGATCGAGTGGCCAAACGATTGGGAAGGAAGAGAAATGGTTCAGAGGCTTGAGCTGAAGAGCTATTATTTCCAGCCTATGGTTTCCTATAAATTTAATGATTGGTTGGCATTCGGAGCCAGCTATATTTATGCAAGAGGAACCGTAAACTGGGATAAAGCGATCACTCAATTCGGCGGTCAGCTTAATCTTGACAGCAAAGCGAGCGGCCATGGCTACGGATTCGGTTTTTATTTCAGACCGGACCCAAAACTGGATGTGAGCATCGCCTACCGTTCTCCTGTTGATATGAAAGCAAAGGATGGTACCGCAACCTTTAAATTTCCTTCACAGTCTGTTTATCCGTTGTTAGGCTTAGATTCATCCGGAAAAGACAGCTTTACGGCAACTTTACCTTTGGTGGAAGAATATACCATCGGCTTAACGTATAAAGTAACCCCGAAATGGTTGCTTTCTGCAGATTTCAACTATCACGGATGGTCAAGGTATACACAGCTGACACTGGATTTTGCACACGCGCCTGTAGGAAATCAGGCAGATCCTACGATTTCTGTTTCGCCTAAAAACTTCAGAAATTCAAAAACCGTAAGATTAGGGACTCAGTATGCCTTTACCAATATGATCTACGGAAGACTTGGAGCTTACTACGATGAATCTCCTTACTCTGATGAAAACTTTATCCCGGAAACACCTTCTTTCAACACTTTTGTTGTAACGGGAGGGGTAGGATTTAAGCTGAAACAGTTCGGTGTTGATGTGGCTGGTGGATATGCAATGCCACAGGCAAGAGATGTAAATAATAAAACCCTTGCTTTTTATGGACAGGCTAAAGCTACAGCATTCTATTTAGGTTTAGGTTTATCTTACAATCCTTTTTAATTGAAAACTATGAAAAAAATTATAATTTCTACTTTCGCGATTTCCGCACTTCTGTTTACAACGAGCTGCGAGGATGATTTTGATACCGATGTGAATGACGTGGTGGTAACCAGCGGTGATGCGAACTTTTCAAAATATATTGCCTTAGGAAATTCCCTGACATCAGGCTATAGAGACGGAGCGCTTTATCTGGATGGGCAGAACGAATCTTACCCTTCAATGATTGCAAAGCAAATGAAGCTTGCCGGAGGTGGTGAGTTTAAGCAACCTTTGATGCCGAACAATATCGGAGGCTTCAGTGGATTGCCGGGATTCGGCGGTAAACTTACGCTTCAGGTAGTCAACGGATCTTTAACTCCTGTACCAAGTACTCCCGGAGGAACATTGGATAACGTGGCTTCAGGAAGACCTTATCAGAATATGGGAGTACCCGGGGCAAAATCTTATCATCTTGTAATACCGGGCTATGGAAATCAGGCAGGTCTTGCCACAAGTACGGCAAACCCTTATTTCGTAAGATTCGCTTCATCTCCTTCGACTTCTGTTTTGGCTGATGCGATGGCTCAGGCTCCTACATTCTTTTCCCTTTGGATAGGAAGTAATGATGTTCTATTATATGCAACAAGCGGAGGAACCAATTCCCAGACAGCAGGAGGGGTTACCACTTATACAGCAGCGACAGTACAGCCCGCAACTGCAAGCCCTGCAGATTACAAATCCAATGATATTTCGAATCCTAATGTTGTTGCAGCTTCTATTAAAGGAGTTCTAGACGGTCTTAAAAGTGTAGGCGCTACAAAAGGGGTCATTGCAAATGTTCCTTATGTAACTTCAATTCCTTATTTTACGACAGTTCCTTATAATCCTTTGACGCCGGCTGCTTTGGGAGCAAATCTTACAACACTTAATACCAGCCTATATGGGCCGTTGAAGCAGGCTCTTACTGCTTTTGGAGCAGGAGACAGGATCAATTTACTTTCAGCAACTTCCAACAACCCTGTTTTAATTAAAGATGAATCGCTACCTAATCTTTCTCTTCAGCTTACGGCAGCATTAACGCCTTCATTGGGATTGCCTACAGCGACAGCCTTCGGACAGATTTTCGGACAGGCAAGACAGGCGACATCAGAAGATTATATCTTACTTACATCAAGCTCTTTAATCGCAACCGTAGCACCTGGAGCACCTTCTCCGGTAAATATTTACGGGATTTCTTATCCTCTGCAAAATCAGCATGTGCTGACAAAAACAGAAGCAGGATATGTAAAGACAGCGATAGACGCATACAATACTTCAATAAAATCTATGGCAGATTCTTACGGACTCGCCTTTGTAGATGCCAATGCTAAAATGGTTGAACTCAACGGACAGTCCGGGATTACATTCGAGGGAGTGAAGTATACGGCTAAATTCGTAAGCGGTGGTGCTTTCTCTCTGGATGGTGTACATCTTACCGGAAGAGGATATGCTATTGTAGCGAATGAATTTATCAAATCAATCAATGCAAAATACAGTTCTACCTTACCACAGGTAAATCCAAATAATTATTCGGGGGTGAAATTCCCTTAATAAAGGCATTCAGTAAAAACTTAGAAACCACAAGACAGAATCTTGTGGTTTTTTTTTAAATTTGCAAAATCTTTTAAAAAGTAAAAATGGCCCACCAGTTAAGTTATCTATTTTGTACAAGGACCAGCAAGGACCTGGCAGAGAAAATTGCCCAGCATTATGGGAAAGAATTAGGGAAAATCAACTTTCAGACCTTCAGCGACGGAGAATTCGAGCCGGTATTGGATGAGTCTGTAAGAGGAGGAAGAGTTTTCTTAATCGGATCTACCTTTCCGCCGGCAGACAATTTATTGGAACTTCTTTTAATGATTGACGCTGCGAAAAGAGCCTCTGCAAAGAGTATTACCGTAGTTCTTCCTTATTTCGGACTTGCCAGACAAGACAGAAAAGACAAACCGAGGGCGCCGATCGGTGCCAAGCTTGTTGCCAATCTTTTAACGGCAGCAGGAGCAACACGAGTAATGACCATGGACCTCCATGCAGACCAGATCCAGGGATTCTTTGAAATTCCCGTAGATCATTTGTATGCATCTACAATTTTCGTAGACTACATCAGAGACCTGAACCTGGAAAATCTTACCATTGCTTCTCCGGACATGGGTGGAGCCAAAAGAGCAAAAAACTATGCAGGTCACTTGGGTGCTGATGTGGTAATTGCTTACAAGGAAAGAAAAAAGGCAAATGTAGTGGAAGAAATGTTCCTGATCGGGGACGTAGTCGGAAAAAATGTAATCCTGATCGATGATATGATCGATACGGCAGGAACGCTTTGCAAAGCTGCGGATATCCTGATGGAAAAAGGAGCGAAATCGGTAAGAGCCATGGCGACACACGGCGTCCTTTCAGGAAAGGCTTACGACAATATCGAGAACTCAAAATTGCTGGAAGTGATTGTAACTGACTCAATTCCTGTGAAAAATAATTTGTCATCTAAAATAAAAGTGCTATCTTGCGCCCCATTATTTGCGGACGTTATGAAGATGGTTCATGAGCATCAGTCAATTAGCAGTAAATTTGTTATTTAATTGATATTTAGAAGTTTGCAAATTTAATTTGAAACAATTTTTTAAATTTTTATAAATGAAATCTATTACAATTCAAGGTACAAAAAGAGAAAGCGTGGGCAAAAAGTCTACAAAAGCTTTACGTGATGCTGAATTAGTTCCTTGTGTTGTTTACGGAGGTGGTGAGCCATTGAACTTCTCTGCTACAGAGAAATCGTTCAAAGGTTTGGTATATACTCCTGAAGCACACACGGTATCTATTGAGGTTGATGGTCAAACAATTCCGGCTGTTCTTCAGGATATTCAGTTTCACCCGATTACAGACAAAATCCTTCACGCGGATTTCTACCAGTTAGCGGAAGACAAGCCGGTAATTATGGAAGTTCCTGTAAGAATTACAGGTCGTTCCAAAGGTGTTGTTGCGGGTGGTGTTCTTCGTCAGTCTTTCAGAAAGCTTAAAGTAAAAGCGATTCCTGCTAACTTACCAGACGAAATCGTTGTGGACGTTACGCCGTTAAGAATCGGTAACAAACTTTATGTAGGAGGAATCAAAACGGAAGGATATTCTTTCATGCACCCTGACAACGCAGTAGTAGTTGCTGTGAAGATGTCTAGAAATGCAATGAAAGGAGGAGCAGCAGCAATGGACGATGAGGATGAAGAAGAAGTTGCAGCAGAAGAAGGAGCGGCTCCGGCAGCTGAAGAAACTGCAGCAGAATAAGAATTTCTTATCTGAAAAATATAAAACCTGTCATTTTTTGGCAGGTTTTTCTTTTTAGATTACATCTATAATCATATTTATTCGCGAACCTTTCAGAAAAAAAACCGTAAATTTGAAGAGTTCTAAATAAGAACAATTTAATTTAAATTTTTAATAAATGTTTGACATTCAGGATATCAGAAGTCAGTTTTCTATATTAGACCAGAAGGTGAATGATAAGCCATTGGTTTATCTCGATAATGCGGCAACATCACAGAAACCGAACTCCGTTTTAGAAGTTTGGAATACATATTATACAGAGCTCAATGCCAACGTTCACAGAGGAATCCACACGCTCAGCCAATTGGCGACCGAAGAAATGGAACTTTCCAGGAGAAAAATTCAGACATTCATCAATGCAAAGCATGATTTTGAAGTCATCTTTACCAAAGGAACCACCGAAGGATTAAATCTTATCGCTTATGTTTTAACCCAGAAATTAACGAAGGACGATGAGATCATCATCTCTTATCTGGAGCACCATTCGAATATTGTTCCGTGGCAGATGCTTTGTGAAAGAACCGGTGCAAAGCTAAAGGTAATTCCTATCGATGAAAACGGAATCCTTCAGTTGGATCAGTTTGATGAGTTTTTAAGCGAAAAAACAAAGGTGGTTTCTGTAAATCATGTTTCCAACGCATTGGGAATTGTAAATCCTATTGAAGAAATCATTGCCAAAACCAGAAAAAATACAGGAGCTTATATCGTCATCGACGGAGCGCAGTCTGCCCCGCACTTTACCATCGATGTTCAGAAAATGGACTGCGATTTCTACGTCTTTTCAGGACATAAAATGTACGCACCGATGGGGACGGGAATTTTATACGGAAAGCAGGAAGTCCTCGAAAATCTGCCGCCTTTTCACGGAGGAGGCGAGATGATCGCTACGTGTTCTTTTGAAGGAACTACGTATGCGCCGCTGCCATTTAAATTTGAGGCCGGAACTCCTAATGTGGGCGGTAATATTGCTTTGGGGGCAGCTGTAGACTTTATCCTTAAAGTCGGACAGGAAAATATTCAGAAGCACGAAAATGCCTTGCTGGAGTATGCACAAAAAAAACTCCTGGAGCTTGATGGGATTAAAATTTATGGAGAAAAAGCCAACAGAACCGGAGTGGTTTCCTTTAACCTTGAAGGGGTAGGAATTGCTTCTGACGTAGGAATGATCCTGGATAAACTGGGAATTGCCGTGAGAACCGGGCATCACTGCACACAGCCTATCATGGATTTTTTCAATATTGCCGGAACGGTAAGGGCAAGTTTTGCCGTTTATAATGATTTTAATGAAATCGATCTTTTAGTAGAAGGGGTAAAAAAAGCACAGAGAATGCTCAGTTGATTTAAAAGGATGCTAAAATATAAAACAATGGCCGGAAGTGACTCCGGCCATTTTTCATTAGCTGACTTCCGAATCACACATTTCAACAGGAACCAGGCATGAGGTAGACGTACATGGATTTCCCGTCGGAATTTGCAGGCAACAGGCATGATAGCCGTTGTACGTGATGTGGTACGTGTTCGGAGGGCACGTGTGGCCGCCCATTACCTGCTTTAGGCTTTCCCGCTGAAGTTTTTTTAGATTTTTCATAATGTTTTGTTTTGTAATGGTTTGTATTAATCACTAAATTATGAAAAAAATATTAATCATGACTTTTTTAATCTGATTTAAATTTTTACACTGCTAAATATTTTGTCTGTTTTTAAATGATTTCTTTTATTAGCTAAATTTTTTTTTAAAATAAATTTGTGCTTTGTAACCTTTTCTGTTTTTTATTGTCTTACTAGTAGAAACAAATAATTATGAAACTTTTGTTCGGAAATAAAAAAGATGATTTGCTCAGCCGCCTCAAAAAACAGGACCCGGCTGCACAGAAAATTTTTTATGATCAGAATGTCAAAAAATACCTGAGCGTAAGCAGAAGCTATATAAACGATCTTTATCAGGCAGAAGACTGTGTGATTAAGGCATTTTGCAAAATTTTCAAGAATATTGAAAGTTTCCGGGGAGAAGGTAGTTTTGAGGGATGGGGCCGGAGAATAGTAGTAAACGAATGTCTTAATTTTATTAAAAGCAATAAAACCGTTTTTTATCTCGAAGACATCAATCCCAATTACACTGAGGAAATTCCGGAAGAATATGTTGACTTCAATTTCAATGCACAGGAACTGCTGGATCAGCTGCCGGATGCCTACAGAATGGTCTTTAATCTTTATGTACTCGAAGATTATTCCCATCAGGAAATTGCTGAAGCCCTGCAGATTTCTACGGCGGTAAGCAAAACCCAGCTTTTCAGGGCAAAAGAAAAGATGAGAAAAATTTATCATCAGCAACAAAGAAAATTACAAAATGAAAATTACTGAAAACACCATAGAATACCAGATCAAAAAGCAGATCGGTGAACGGGAAGTGACTCCCGCCCGTGATCTGTGGGCTGAGATCGAAAGCCAGACGGAGAATAAAAAGGTAAAATCGGGAGTGAATTGGTTTCTGGTAGCCGCATGTCTGGTTTTAACATTCAGCCTGGTAGCCGTACTCTTCTTTAACCATGAGAACCCAAAAGTTGAGAAATCCGCAAATCTCGCTAAAGCAGTAAATCCGGAAGTTCAGATTTCTGTACCGAATGAAACTCAGAAGAAACCTTCGGAATTAATCATTAAAAACAATCAGCAAAAAATTGCGGTAGAAAAGGTTTCTCCAAATATAAAGGAAGATTTCAAGCAATCGCCGGCTATAATTCAGGAAGAACTTCCTGCGATACGGCAAACTTTATCTGACATATCGGAAGCCTCAACTAATGAACCGTCTAAAGCTATGGCACAATCGGATTCAACCAAAATCCAGGTGAAAAAGAAACGGTATGTAGATCCTTCCACGCTGCTTTTTTCAGTAGAGCATAAAGATGTCATTGAAAAAACCAAAGGAAAAAGCAATGTGGCGAGCATTGATCTGAACGGAAACTAAAATCATTTTTAAACAATTAAAAACTATTATAATATGATCAAGAAATTTATCATGATGGGCGGACTATGCCTATTGTCTGCATCAATATATGCTCAAAAAAAGCCTGTATTCAATCTCCAGCCTAAAGACGACACCGAAGTAAGCCCGATCGTAAAGGAAAAAGTGGATGAGTATGCCAAGAAAATCGATGCCATAATCAAAGAGGAAAAAAAGCTGATGGAAGTAGAGCTCACTGAGCTTCAGTCGAAGAATCTCTCTAAAGCGGAATTCGATGAACAGAAATCCCTGATTGCCAGCAGGTACTCTGAGAAAATAGATCAGCGGATTGAAGAGCTGGGCTTTGATATGGATGCCGTTATTCAAAAACAGGTGCGATATTCTCTGCTTAATTCGGACGTCACTTCGAATGAAGAGCTGAAAGAAAAACTGTTGAAGAAGTTCAGGCCAACAAAAGACCTTTCTCCTTACATTTCTTACGGGATCATGAACCTTACCAACGATAAGCCGGACAATGCGCTGGACACGAATTTACGCTACGCCGGAAATTTTGAATTCGGCCTTAAATTCAATTACCAGTTTGGGCGTACAAGCCCCTGGGGATTGATTTCCGGAATCGGGTTTTCCTGGAGAACACTCATTATTGATAACGATATGTTTGTGACGAAAGATGCCAATTCCAATGTATATCTTGCAAATTATGACAAAGGATTGAGCAAAAGCAAACTCAGAACAGGATATATTATTGTTCCATTGGGATTGCAGTACAATTTCTCAAAGGTGAAAAATGCCGGTCTCGATGTGCAGTACCTGGATTATTCCAAAGGATTCAGGGTAGGAGCTAATATCTACGGAGGCGTAAAAATGTCGACCAACAACATCATCAAAGGCGAAGAAATCAGCGACAGGGATAGAAGTGATTATAAAGTAAGTCCCTTCATTTACGGAGCGCAGTTTACGGTTTCTTATGACGACTTCAGCATCTTTGTGAAAAAAGACTTTGGAAACTTCTTCAAAAGCGGAACCTTCGAAAACGATAAAGCATTGGTTTTCGGACTGGCACTTTGGTGGTAAAAATACACCTGATTTATTCATATTAAGTAATTGGCTGCCCAAAAAGTTTGGACAGCCAATTCGCTTTCTAATTCTTTAAAAATACTTTTTATTTCGCTTCTGCGCAGAAAATTCTGTATTGAACCGCTATAGCAGATTTGAAATATTCTCTTACCCTCGCCAGATCGGAAGCAGCACTTTGTTTTGTGAAATAACTTCCTGCAAGAATTTTATAATTAGGTCGTAACGAAGCATCCGTCTCCACTTTTAAGTTGGGAAATCTCTTCCTGAAGTAAGACTTTACTTCATTGGCTTCATCATTACTTTTCACCGTAGTGATTTGGATTTTATACCCCAAGATCCTTGGATTTTTTCGGCAGATCTCAGCATTGGTAAGCTCACGGCTCGGTACATAGATCTTTGCCGGCTTAGACGGTCCGAAATCTTCATCATTATCTCTGGACACCACCGTATTTGTGGTTCTGGAACATTTATCCTCAATGCCTTCCAAGGCCGCATTTACCTTAGAATCCATCGTCATTACCAATTCCGTACCTGATAAGGTATCTTTTTTTACAATCTGTTGGGCATCAATCGTATAAAATCCTCCAAACAACAATATCGAAAATATTTTAATCAAATTTTTCATTTAAACTTGTTTCCGCAAATTTAGACAAATTAAAAAATTATACCAAATAGAGTTATTTAGAATGAGTACAAATTAAACGTAAATGATATTTTCCCCTTTCTATATACCGTTAAATTCCTGTTAAATATATTATTTTTGCGGAATTGATTGAATGTTCAATATTTACTAACATAAGATAATTTAAATGATTAGTTGGAGAAAGCATTATAGACAAACGTTGATCGCAATAGGCTTATTGTTATCAACCAGTGCTTCAATTTACGGGCAGGACGGTGATCCTAAGAATGGTGAGAAGCTTTTCAAAGCAAATTGTACTGCATGTCACGCACTAGACAAACAAGTTGTAGGACCACCCCTCAAAGGTGTTGTAGAACGGGTAAAGACAGAAGGCGGTGTAGACAAAGATTGGCTTCACAAGTGGATCAAAAACAACAAGGAGCTCAGAGCTTCCGGAGACAAGTACGCCAATGAAATTTTTGAAAAGTACAACAAGACTGAGATGCAGGTCTTTCCGAATCTTTCAGATAAGGATATCGATGACATCTTAGCATATACAACTAATCCTCCGGCTCCGGAACCTGCCAAAACAGATACTTCCAAAGATACAGCCAGTGCCGGAACAAACGCAGCACCACAAAGTTCTGCAACGACAAACGTAGTTATCATTTCTCTTTTAGCCATAGCCGGTTTATTAGTCTGGATCTTACTGAAACTAAGACAATTGGTAAAACTGGGCCAGTCTGAAGACTTGGCGGGGCTTAACGAAACAAGGGTTAAATCTTTCCGTGAAATATATGAGAAATACCATTATGTAGGTAAGGGATTGATCGCAATCCTGGCAATTCTAGCAGCTTATGGAGTATGGAACTGGATCATGTGGATCGGGGTTTACAAAGGATATAAGCCTGAACAGCCTATCTACTTCTCTCACAAAATCCACGCAGGGGAACAGAAAATCGACTGTCAGCTTTGTCACTCCAGTGCCAAATACGGTAAAGTATCTGAAATTCCTTCGATGAATGTTTGTATGAACTGTCACAGAACAATTTCCGAGTACAACGCAGAGCACTATATGGAGCCAGGAAAAGACAAGGCTTTCTATGACGGAGAAATCCAGAAAATCTATGCGGCTACAGGTTGGGATCCTGCAAAACAGCAGTACACCGGAAAAACCCAGCCGGTTGAATGGACAAGAATCCACAACATGCCGGACTTCGTTTACTTTAATCACTCTCAGCACGTTGTAGCTGGTGAACAGGCCATCATAAATTCTTTCAACAAAAAGAATCCAAACAGCAAAATCGATGTTGTATGTAAAGCATGTCACGGTAAAATTGATACCATGAATGTTGTTCAGATGGCTAATGACTTCACCATGGGATGGTGTATCGAATGTCACAGAACTACTGAAGTTGATATGAACAACGGTTATAATAAAGAATACTTCAAGAATCTACATGACAAGTTGAAAAAACAATACCCTAAAGATGGTGGTAAGATTACTGTAGATGCAATTGGAGGTCTTGAGTGTGGTAAATGTCATTATTAATAACTAAAAATTAGAAGTATAAATGGCTTCAAACAAAATACAATTTAGAAGTATTCACGAACTTAAAGATCCGGCTTTAAACAACAAGCTGGCTCAGAAAGAGTTCCAGGAAGAAATTCCGGTAGAAGATTTCCTTGGAGATGCTGAAAAGAACGGATCCAGTACTTCAAGAAGAGATTTCTTAAAACTGTTAGGATTCTCTACAGCAGCGGTAACATTGGCTGCCTGTGAAGCTCCGGTAATCAAAACGATTCCTTATGTGGTAAAACCGCATGATATCATTCCGGGGATTCCAAACTATTACGCTTCAACATATTTCGATGGTTTTGACTTTGCGAGTGTTTTAGTAAAAACCAGAGAAGGAAGACCTATCAAAATCGAACCGAACCCTACAGCAGGGGATTTAGGAAAAACAAGTGCGAGAGCTCAGGCAAGTGTACTTTCTCTTTATGACAACGATAAAGTAAAGCAGCCTAAATTTGAAGGTAAAGATGAAACTTTCGATAAAGTAGACAGCTACGTTATCAAAGGACTAGAAGAAGCTAATGCGGCCGGAAAAAGAATTGTTTTATTATCACATTCTTTCGCTTCCCCTACTTTCAAAAAATTATTCACTGAATTCAAAGCAAAATATCCTACAGCTGAATTAGTAACGTATGACGCTTACCCTTATGCTGCCGCACTAGACGCAGCTCAGGAGGTTTTCGGAACAAGAGCTTTACCGGTTTATGACCTTAGAGGAACTGAACTGGTTGTTGCTTTCCATGCTGATTTCTTAGGAGACTATAACGGAGGAGGTCTGGAATCTTCTTACGCTGCTGCAAGAAAGCCGGGGCCAAACATGTTGAGACATATTCAGGTAGAATCAAACATGTCATTGACCGGTGCGAATGCAGATTCAAGATATAGATTAAAGCCTAGCCAGGTAAATAAAACTTTGGTTGAAGTGTACAATGCTATTGTTGGCGGAGGAACTTCAGACAAAACAGCTTCCGAAATTGCTAAAGAACTACAGGCAAAAGGAAGTAAGGCCGTAGTTTTCGCTGACGGTTCCAAAGGTGCTCAGGTTTTAGCTCACCTGATCAATCAGAAACTTGGTTCTACAGCTTTCACAGGAAAGGCGAACTTATTAAAAGAGTTTGACAAAGCAAGATTCGAGGAATTCCTTGGATGGGTAAATGCAGGTCAGGTTGGCGTATTGATTGCCAATAATGTAGACCCTATTTATTCTTACCATAAAGGAGAAGACTTCAAAAAATCTTTGGCAAAAGTTCCTTACGTGATTGCTGTTGCCGATAAGAAAAATGAAATGTACAAAGCTGCGAAAGCGGTAATTCCTGTTGCCAACTGGCTTGAATCTTGGGGTGACATCGAACCTCAGACAGGTGTATATTCATTAATGCAGCCTACCATCCAGAAAATCTATAAATCAAGACAGATCGAAGAATCTTTATTGGTTTGGAAAAATGGTAAAAACAATGCTGCCAATAATTACTACGATTATTTAAAAGCAAACGCTTCCTCTATTTTAGGAGGAACTTCTTTCAATAAAGCTTTATATAACGGATTCAATACCTCTACCAATGCTACTACATTGTCGTATGCAGGAGGTAATGGCGCTCAGGCTGCCGCTGAATTAGGAAACTTCAAAGCTTCCGATCTGGAATTGGTGTTATATACCAAGACCGCAATGGGAGATGGTACACAAGCTAATAATCCTTGGCTGCAGGAGTTACCGGATCCGATTACCAGAATGTCCTGGGATAATTACCTGACGATGTCCCCTAAGGATGCAGAAAAATTAGGAATCGACAACGATCTTAATGCAAGGATGCAGCTGGATGGTTCTATCGTAAACCTTACGGTAAACGGAGTAACCATAAAAGACGTTCCTGTATTCGTTCAGCCTGGACAAGCAGAAGGATCTCTTGGTCTTGCGTTGGGTTACGGTAAGAAAAACTCAGGAGCTACGGCTGATACAGGAGTAAATGCTTATCCTTTGTTCGACGGTTCTAATTTAGCCGTATCTAATGTTAAAATCGAAAAAACCGGAGAAGATCACGAATTCGCAGGTATTCAGCTTCAGAATACATTAATGGGACGTTACGAAATCGCTAAGGAAGTTCCTTTGGCAGAGTTCTTAAACGTAGCATTTGATGATGAGCACAAAGGATGGAATAAGCCTTTGGAATATCACACCATCAGCGGAGCACTTCCTGCAAGAAAGATTGACCTTTGGGATGCATTTGATGATACGGACGGTCCTCACTTCAACATGTCCATCGACTTGAACTCTTGTACAGGTTGCGGATCTTGTATCATTGCCTGCCAGGCGGAGAACAACGTTCCTGTTGTAGGTAAAGAAGAGATCAGAATGTCCAGAGATATGTACTGGTTAAGAATCGACCGTTACTATTCTGCAAGACAGAAGGTAGAAGTATACGAAGGATTAAAAGAAGGAATGGCCGTTCCTGAATTATATGGAACAGCATTCAACAAAGAAGGCGGTGCATTGAATCACCCTGCTGACAATCCTGATGTAATCTTCCAGCCGGTAATGTGTCAGCACTGTAACCACGCACCTTGTGAAACAGTTTGTCCGGTAGCGGCAACTTCGCACGGTAAGCAGGGACAAAACCACATGGCATACAACAGATGTATCGGTACAAGATATTGTGCAAACAACTGTCCTTATAAAGTAAGACGTTTCAACTGGTTTACGTATAACCTGAATGACAAGTTCGACTTCAATATGAATAACGATCTTGGAAGAATGGTACTGAACCCGGATGTGGTGGTAAGAACGAGAGGGGTAATGGAGAAATGTTCACTATGTATCCAGATGACTCAGACGACTATTCTTGAAGCTAAAAAAGAGGGTAGAATCGTGAAAGACGGAGAATTCCAGACGGCATGTTCAAAAGCTTGTACAACGGGATCTATCCAGTTCGGAGACATGAATGACAAAGCATCTGAAGTTAGAAAGTTATATGCTGGCGACAGAAGATATTATTTACTGGAAGAGATCGGAACCAAGCCAAACGTGTTCTATCACACCAAAGTAAGAAACAGAGTAGAAAAATAAAGTTTAAATAATAAATAGGTAAAAAATGTCAGGACATTACGAAGCTCCGATAAGGGAACCTCTAATTATTGGTCACAAAACTTATCACGATATTACGGAAGATATCGCACGACCTATCGAAGAAAGAGCAGGCAAATTATGGTGGATTTCATTATATGCAGCCTTGGTTCTATTCATCTACGGATTCGGGTGTATCGCTTATACTATCGGAACAGGTATTGGAGCATGGGGACTTAACAGAACTATTAACTGGGGTTGGGATATCACTAACTTTGTATGGTGGGTAGGTATCGGTCACGCCGGAACACTAATCTCAGCGGTATTATTATTATTTAGACAGCGTTGGAGAATGTCTGTAAACAGATCTGCAGAGGCGATGACGATCTTTGCGGTAGTACAGGCAGCGATCTTCCCGGTAATTCACATGGGTAGAGTCTGGGTAGGATATTGGGTATTCCCTTTACCGAACCAGTTCGGCTCTCTTTGGGGGAACTTTAACTCTCCTCTACTTTGGGACGTATTTGCGATCTCCACGTATTTCTCAGTATCTACGGTATTCTGGTTCATGGGATTGATTCCTGACTTTGCAATGATCAGAGACAGAGCAAAAACACCCTGGACCAAAAAGATTTATACATTCCTTGCCTTCGGTTGGGGTGGTAAAGCAAAACACTGGCAGAGATTCGAAGAGCTTTCTTTGGTTCTTGCAGGGTTGGCAACACCACTTGTATTCTCGGTACACACCACGGTATCCTTTGACTTCGCCACATCGGTAATTAAAGGATGGCACTCTACGATCTATCCTCCTTACTTCGTTGCCGGTGCAATCTTCTCAGGTTTCGCGATGGTACAGACCCTTTTGTTGATCGCAAGAAAAGTTTGTCACCTTGAAGACTACATCACAATGTATCATATAGAGATTATGAACATCGTAATCATCTTAACAGGAGGTATGGTAACAGTAGCCTATGCTACGGAATATTTCATCGGATGGTATTCAGGATCAAGATTCGAAGACTTTACGTATCTTTCTCCGGGTGCTGCCGTAGGTCCTTATTGGTGGGCATTCTGGGCATTGATTACCTGTAACCTGATTGTTCCTGCATTATTCTGGTTCAAGAGAGTAAGAACAAACATTATTGCAACATTTATCATTGCCTTAATCATCAACATCGGTATGTGGTTTGAGCGTTTTGACATCATCGTGATCAACCTTTCAAGAGACTACTTGCCAGGATCATGGACGATGTTTAAGCCGACGATCATTGATGTGGGTGTATATTTAGGAACAATCGGATTCTTCTCTGTATTATTCTTATTGTACGCAAGAACATTCCCTGTAATTGCACAGGCCGAATTAAAATCGATTTTGAAAATCTCAGGTGAAACTTATAAAGCAAAAGAAGGAGATGAGCACCACTAAAATTGTATACGGACTTTATGCTGATGACGACGATTTAATGAACGGCGTTAAAGCATTCAACGATAAAGGAATCGCAATTAACGAAGTTTATACTCCGTTTCCGGTTCACGGACTAGACAAAGCTTTAGGTTTAAAGAAAACAAGAATTTCTGATGCAGCCTTTCTTTACGCTCTTTATGGAGTAACGATCGGGGCTACTTTAACCTGGTATGTGATGAATCACGACTGGCCTCAGAATATCGGTGGTAAACCGGCTTTCGACTGGGCTCACAACATGCCTGCATTTGTAGTTCCGATGTTTGAGCTTATGGTATTCTGTGCGGCTCACATGATGTCATTAACGTTTCTGGTAAGAAACAAAATGTATCCCGGAGCACCGGCACAAAACCCGGATCCGAGAACAACGGATGATAAATTCATGATGGAATTCGTAACGGAAGATGTAGAATCTGTGAAGCAGTTGCTTATTGAAACCGGAGTTGAAGAAATAACTGTTAAAGATGCTTAAAATGAAAAAGAATGTATTAAAAATTACAGCAGTTTTAGGTTTAACAGCAGTTTTACTTAACTCTTGCGGACCGAAAGAAAATACGCCTCTGGTATACTTTCCGGACATGTATTTCCCGGTAGCTTATGATCCTTTGATGAAAGCCCAGGATGCATATTCAGATCATGAAAATGAAATCCCTGCTTTCGTAAAAAATAACGGGGCAACAGGCCTTACTCCAGTAGAAGGATCTGTTCCGCAAAATAAAGACGGCGTTTTTGAAGAAGGTTTGCTTCCGAAAAATGTGGATGAATATAATGCAGGCTATGATGCTTCTAAGAGCATGACAGCCTCTCCATTAAATCCAGCCAACGCAGCAAAAGACCTTGAAAGAGGAAAGATATTGTTTGAACATACTTGTGCTGCCTGCCATGGTGTAGGAGGAGACGGACAGGGACCAATCGTTCAGTCAGGAGCATTCTCCGGTGTACCGAACTATGCCGACAGAGAAATTACGGTAGGATCTGTTCATTATGTGATAACAAACGGTAGAAACGCCATGGGATCTTATGCGGGCCAGCTGAATGCAGGAGACCGTTGGAGAGTAGCCATGTATGTGATGAATGCCTTCAAAAAAGGAGCAGCGGCACCAGCAGCAGCTACGGCAACACCTGCCGGAACGACAGCTACGGCGGCAGCACCGGCAACAACTGAAACAAAGACTACCGAAACTAAAAAATAAGAAAAGAAATGTATAGTTTTTCACCAAAATTAAAATCAACTTCTATAATCCTTCTTGTTGTAGGTTTAGTTCTGTTTGGTATCGGTTTCTTTTTAAATAAAGGAATTTCCACTGAGAAAATAGAACAGATGATGGAGGCGGTTCACGCTTCCGGTCATAATGCACCTACACACTCCAGTGAAATGGTAGGTCCTCAGGATCATGCGGCTCACCTTGAGCATGCTACTCTTCAGGTACACAACCAGCCTTTAGCGGCAATACATTTTGTAGCTGTATTTTTCTTCGGAGTGAGCTGCTGCGTATTGTTTTTCTACTCTATTCAGCACGCTGCACACGCAGGATGGCCGATTATCATTACCAGAGTAATGGAAGCCATTGCTTCTTATATTCCTTATGGTGGTGCTATTCTGATCATCTTAATGCTTTTAAACATTACCCACCAAGGTCACCTTTTCCACTGGATGGATCCTGAATTGACAGACCCGAATTCTGCTCACTTTGATGTGATCTTATTTGAAAAGAGAATTTTCTTAAACATACCTTTCTATGCCGTAAGAACATTTATCTATGTATTAGGTGCTTCTTTCTTTGCATGGAAACTGAAAGCGCAGTCTAAAAAAGTAGACGAAACAAAATCAAGAACAGAATATCAGATGCTTTACAGATGGGCTGTGGGATATATCGCCTTCTTCGGATTTGCGTCTGCAGCGTGGGCCTGGGACTGGTTGATGTCTATTGACCCTCACTGGTACTCTACCATGTATATCTGGTATTCTATGGTGAGTTGCCTTTCAAGTGGTATTGCGGTAATCATTCTTTTAAGTGTTTATTTAAAGAAAAACGGATTCCTTCCTCAGTTCAATGACAACCATTTGCATGACCTTGGAGTATTCCTTTTTGCTACAAGTATGCTTTGGACGTATACCTGGTTTGCACAGTTTATGCTGTACTGGTATGCGAACATTCCGGAAGAGGTAAACTACTTCTTCGGAAGATTCCAGCACTACTCTCCTACTTTCTTACCGATGCTGATCGTAAACTTCTTATTACCACTATTGGTATTAGTGAGCAGCAGCATCAAGAGAAACTACAAAGTAGTAACAACAATGGCAGTCGTGGTGATCTGTGGTCACATTTTAGATTACTTCAACATGGTAATGCCTGGAACAGTTGGACCATACTGGAAAACGCCTGAAGTATTCATCCTGATCTTGGGAGCTCTTCTTTTCGTAGTTGGATTATTTATGTTTACCGTGCTTTCCGCATTATCTAAACTTAAACTTATCCCTACAGGTAACCCTTACCTACACGAATCTGAAATTTATGAATATCCTTTCTAAGGATTTTATACAAGATAAAACGAAAAAGACTGATTGTAATGATCAGTCTTTTTTTGTAAAATAATTTGAATAAATTTTCAAATTAGGGCAACCTTTTTAAATTTCTGTTGTCTTATGATTAAAGAAGATTCATTTAATCATTTAACAGAAAAATTATGAAAAAAAGTCTCCTATTATTATTTTTGACATTCGCACTAGGCCTATTCAATGCACAAACCATTACTTTCATTTCTGAAAAAACCACTAAGCCTTTGCCAAGAGTTTCAGTTTTTGCCAAGGACGGAAGTATCGTTGCGTATTCAGACATTGATGGCAAGATTGATAAAAATTTAATAAAACAGGATCAGGAAAAATTCCAACTGGTGTACGACAATGTTGTTTTGGCACAGCTTACTTTTTCAGAAATTAATAAAGATGTGGTGAAACTTGATGATAAAATCAAGGATATTGAACCTGTAGTAATCAAGAACAACAAGCCGGCAAAGTATATTCTTATCAAAGGAAATTTCAATACCTACGTAACCGTCAACAATCAACTCAAGTCTTATGCTGACGGAATCGTAACTTATATATTCGACAATAAAACCAAAAAACTGAAAAGTACGAATGTGGAACAATACAGAATCTTCGCATTGCAGACTGAAGTAAATGGTTCTTTCTTATCTTACACAGCAGGATTAGAGATCCCAAGACTTAAATACGTAGGAAACCCGGAGGAATATAAAACCGAAAAAAAGAATTTTAAAGAACTAAAGGGCGACAAAAGTGATCAAGTAGAAATCATAGATAGAATGGGTTCGGAAAAAGGATCTACGTCTTTCGGAATAACCCTTTACGATTTTAAAAAAATTATAAACCTATCCTTTGAAAAAGAATCAGGAAAAACGATTAGAGACTTTCTGGAATATAGTGATGTACGCTACTCAAAAATTAAATATAAAGAAAAACCAGATCCTAATCAATTAGCGTTATACAATAATTTTTATACGACAGAATATAGTTTTAGTGATGATAAAGACATTAAAAGAGTAAAATTCAACAAAAACAGCAGCAATTACCAGACCGCATACTGGCAGGATCTTTCTTTTCCAAATATGCAGACGGTCTTCAGCAGTTTCTTCAAAGACGATTTAAAAGAAAAACCAAATGAAAACTAAAAGAAATTTTCACATTTTATTTTTTATAATCGGACAAGCATCCCGAAATAACCGAAAATCAAAGACATTTTCATAGAATATTTTGTACAGTGAAAGACTGATGGTAGAGGTCAGTCTTTTATTCACTTTAAAAATTCATTTTAAGAAACTATTTTGCCTTTTAAAAAGCGCTATAAATACAACAATTTCAATTAATAAAACTATGAAGAGAATTATCCTATTATTATTTTTGATGTTTGCGTTTGTTTCTTTCAATGCACAAACCATTACGTTCATTTCAGAAAAAACCAATAAGCCTCTGCCAAAAGTTTCAGTTTTCGCAAAAGACGGAAGCATTGTTGCCTTCTCGGATATTGACGGTAAAATCGATAAGCAATTGATAAAACCCGAACAGGAAAAATTCAGGCTTGTTTACGAAAATATTGTTCTGGCAGAACTTCCTTATTCTGAGATTGATAGAGATATTGTAAAACTTGATGAAAAAATCAAGGACATTGAGCCCGTCGTGGTAAAAAATAATAAACCAGCAAAGTACCTTTTGATAAAAGGCAACTTTAATGCTTATGTCACCGTGAACAATATGCTTAACTGTTATGTGGATGGAATCGTAACGTATGTTTTTGATAATAAAAACAAAAAAGTAAAAGATATTAAGGTACAGCAATATCGTATCTTCAGTCTTGAAAGCGCCACATTTGAAAAAAAGCAGGCCTGGGCCTGGGATTACAGAATGTTTTTAGACTTACCAAAATTGAAATACGCCGGAAATCTTGAAAAATACAATAACGGAGAACTTAGGGTAAAGGAACTGAAAACGCCAACCAAAGACGAAATAGAAATACGTGGGGAAGACCTCCAGGAAAAAGAACTTTCCATTTTAGGATACCGGCTTTTCGATATTCGGGGGATTGCCAATTTTTCATTCGAAAAGGATTCTAAAAAATCGTTGCGTGATTTTACTGAATACAATTCAATCAAATACCTGAAACTGAAGCATAAAACGGAACCCGAATATAACCAGATCATTTCCTACAAAAACTTTTATCCGACCGAGCTCGATTTCAGTAATGACAAAGACATTGCGGACGTAAAGTATAATATAAATCAAGGCCATTACACCTCAAAATATTGGGAAGACTCTTCGTTTCCAAACATGCAGACTGTTTTCAGTTCGTTCTTCAAGAATGACTTAAAAGAAAAATAAAAAATAAAATCCCCTATTAATAAACGTTTTAGTAAATTTGTGGCAAACGAGAAAAAATGAAAAAACTGTCTTTTCTACTAATTTTCAGTTTGTTGCTGTTTACAGCATGCAAAAAGGATCACGTAGATGCCACCAATACCAAAACGTTACAGTCGAGTATCAATGATATGACGGCAAGTCTTCCTACCATTAAACAGATCAAATTTAATGAAGCGCTCTACATTTTAAAGACTTTTGGCGTAGAGGCAGATGGTGATGTTGCGGAACTGAAAGCACTAGGCCAGCTGATCAACGGAAAAAAAGTTCCGGAAATTATGGCCATGGCAGACGAGGTAGCTCAGAAAAACGGCATTGAGTGGGCCAGCACAGCGCCTCCTTCTCTTGGAGAAATGAATATCTTCGGAGATGATAAAGCAAAAGAAAGTGATCCCAACGATGTAAAAGCAAATTCATTAAGCATCATTACAAGACCTTCCGGTGACGATGGAACCGGCGCCCCTACGGCGATCCAGGTGGTTCCGAGACTTGTTGACAACGCAGGAAATCCCGTGTCATTCACAGGAGCAGGACTGGAAGCCACCCTTGAGGTTTTCAGTAATGGGGTGAAGCTTTCTACCGCAAAAAACCTGATGCAGGATAATAATTTTAAAGGATTTAATTTAAAATTCTCTTCCATTCCGGCAGCTAAGGTCGTAGACAATAAAATCGATATTACCGTATCGGTGAAAACCACGGCAAAAACATTTAAAATGACAAAAATCGGGTTAGATGTAAATCCTCTGCTACTGAAAATGCCTGCACAGCCGGTTGTTGATTCTACAGCTGTAAATCAGGATCCGGCAGTAATCGACCCGAATAATCCTGAGGGAAATATACCTTCTGCAGATCCAAACGTTCCGGCTACTCCAAAGCAACCGGCAGCAGAACCTAAAAATGTTGTGTCAGGCTTCCTGAACAATGTAAGTTCTCAAAACCTTAAAGCAGCTTATAATGCGGCAAGCAATCCAAACTGGGGGAGCTACGAATCATTTGCCAATCCTACCTCCGGCTTCGGATCTGTAAAAAATGTGAGCGTTAAAAACATTTCCACCAATCTATCGAATGCCAATGTAGCCAGCGTAAACGCGACGTATGATGTGACCGACAAAAGCGGAAGAACCACCTCGTTAAAAGCTACTTTCGGTTTAAAAAATGTAAACGGGGAATGGAAAATTTCCAGCTATAAAATCAATCCTTAAGCAATGCCTTCACAAGAATTAATCAACAGACTAGAAGAAACCATAGAGAATATTCCTGATTTTCCGATTCCGGGAATTCAGTTTAAGGATATATCTCCTATTTTCTTGGATCCGAAATTATATGAAGATGTCATTTCAGATCTTGTGGAATTCAGCAGAGGAAAAGTTGATGCCGTCTGTGGAATCGAAAGCCGGGGCTACCTTTTCGGAATTGCCATCGCTGTTGCGTTGGAGGTCCCCTTCGTTTTAATAAGAAAATCAGGAAAACTGCCACCACCGGTTATTTCAGAAAAATATGATCTTGAATACGGAAGTGCGGTCATCGAAACCCGGGAAGGACAGATAAAACCAGGGCAAAGAGTGCTGATCCACGATGACCTTCTGGCCACAGGCGGAACCACAGAAGCAGCAGCAAAATTGGTTGAAAAACAAGGAGCAACCGTGTCACAGTTCAGTTTTCTGATCGGCTTAAAGGGATTAAACGGAGAAGAAAAGTTGAAAAAATTCAATGCAGAAGTGTATCATATTTTAGAATATTAAGCTTTCAGAATAAAATAAATGCTTTGTGGGTCATTTCATAAAGCATTTTTTATGACACTATACCGCTATTTAGTCAATGAAGATTTACAATTCATAACATTTCATCAATAATACACAGAAAGTATTTTGTAAATCATTCAGAAACAATTAAATTTGCAATTCAATTTTTAACAATTTATGGCAAAACTTACAAAGAATGCTCAGCACGAGCAAGAAGGTAAAGAAACAGTGGAGTTTTTTAAAGATCTTGACAGAGAAGCTTTAAACACCGAAAGATTTATTGAAAGATATTCAAAACCGTTAGGTATTGTTTTCGGGGTGCTTGTTTTAGGCGTTCTGGGGTTCTTCGCTTACAAACAGTTTGTGGTAACGCCTAAAAATGCTGAAGCTGTAAAAAGTTTCCTAGCTGCCCAGAAAAATCTTACAGAAGGTAAAGATAAAGAGGCTTTAGGAGGAAAATCTGCTGCAAATCCTGGTTTCTTAGGAACTTATAATGAATATTCTGCCACAAACATCGGTAAACTTTCTGCTTATAATGCAGGAATTCTGAAGTTTAAAGAAGGAAAATTCCAGGAGGCGTACGATCTGTTAGACAAGTTTTCATCAGACAATAAAACATTGATGGCCATGAAGTACGGTGCAATGGCAGATGCGCAGTCCGGTCTTAATAAAAATGACGACGCTTTGCAATTGCTTGATAAAGCATCTTCTGCTTCAGATGATCCGTACACCACCTATTATTTCACAAGAAAAGCAGGTATCTTGGCATTAGGGCTTAACAAAAAAGCAGATGCTAAAAAATATTTTGCAACCATTGATGAAAAGTATCAGGACTATGACAACGGAATGTCTGATTCTTATATTGAAATGACTAAATATTACTAAATAATGGCAACAGTTAATCTTTCCGATTACAAGCCACTTCATATAACCAATGCCGATGAATTTTCTATCGGCATTGTTTTTTCTGAGTGGAATGATTTTGTAACCTACAATCTACGTGACGCAGCACTGGAAATTCTTCAGAAAGAAGGGGTAAAACCTGAAAACATTAAGCTTTTCCCTGTTCCGGGTGCTTTTGAGCTCAATTATGCAAGCATGCAGCTTTGCAAAGAACGAAAATATGACGCGGTAATTTCTATCGGATGTGTCATTCGTGGAGAAACACCTCATTTTGACTACGTTTGTTCAGCAGTTGCCCAGGGAATTAAGGACTGCAATATTTTAACAGATACTCCCACTATTTTCTGTGTTCTTACAGACGACACCAAAGAGCAATCCATAGCCAGAAGCGGCGGAGATTTAGGAAACAAAGGAGTTGAAGCTGCAGTGACGGCTTTACGAATGATTGATTTCAGGAAAAATTTATCCGGCAAAAAAGGGAATATCGGATTCGGACATTCGTAAATCCGCATATTGCTTATAAAATTTCAGACTGCTTTTGCAGTCTTTTTTTTGTAGAAAACACTGCAAAACTCTTTCTGCAAAAGGGTTTAGCATACTATTAAATTTTTAATATTATTTTAAATAATTATAAATATTCCAATTATTTCCAAATTTTATGATTTTATAATGAGAGATTCTTGTCAATTGCTAAATTTGCAGGAATTAATATTCAGTTAATATGTTCCTTCAAAAAATAAAGCCGTTCTTTTATTTAGGCATTTTTTATCTCACCATTTCTTTGGCTTTAAGGCTTATTTTTATCTTTCATCCTATTACCACCGCGGATTTCAGCTTTTTTGAAGTGGTAAAGATTCTGATGATCGGAATTTTAAATGATGGTCTTGTATTTGTCCTAACGTGTCCTTTTCTGGCTTTGTATTTTTTGTTTTTATCCGATTCAAAATACCAGAAGCCGTATGGACATATCATCCTGGGATTATTAGTCATTTTATTTTTATATATCCTCCTCATTCCGAACAACATATTCAAACAGTACGGAGGATCGGTTGCCGAGATAGCCCTGGCTTTCATTGGGCTGAAGATCATCTCTTTCAGTCTAATGCTTTTCTTGCCGGAAAGACGGGTAAAAATCAGAAATACCCTCTATTTCGTTACGGTTTTCCTCTACGTGCTGCTTATCGTTTTTAATGCCGTAAGCGAATATTTCTTTTATAATGAATTCGGGTTACGATATAATTTTATCGCGGTAGACTACCTGATCTACACCAATGAGGTCATCGGGAATATCATGGAAAGCTATCCTGTGGTGCCTTTGTTTCTGGCTATTTTCGGGGTTGCTGCAGCCATTAGCATTTTCATTTACAGAAAAACAAAAAATGAACTTCTGGTACTCCCGAATCTGAAGCAAAAAACCATTTTACTGGGTTCTTTTATCATTTTGGTCGCTCTAAGCCTTATCGGATTAAATTTTACAACAAAAATCAGATCTGCCAATGTTTTCGAAGGAGAAATCCAGGCCAATGGACTTCCTAAATTTTACTGGGCATTCACCCATAATGAGCTGGATTATTTTCAATTTTATCCAGTTATCAATCAGCGGGAAGCCGAGAAATCTTTTTTAAGCCAGTATTTACCTCCTGTTTTGAAGAGAACCATCAAACCCGAAAAACCTGAATTAAAGAAAAATGTGGTTTTAATCTCTATTGAAAGCCTCTCGGCAGATTTTATGGAGCATTATGGAAATACCCAGAAAATAACGCCTTTCTTAGACAGCCTGGCAGACCGGTCGCTACTCTTTACAAACCTTTATGCTACCGGAAACAGAACCGTTCGCGGACTGGAAGCGCTTACCCTGTGTATTCCTCCCACTGCCGGCGAAAGCATCATTAAAAGAGAAAACAATAAAAATAAATTCACGACCGGAAGTATTTTCAAATCAAAAGGATACGACGTAAAGTTCCTGTATGGCGGCTACAGCTATTTCGACAATATGAAAGACTTTTATGAAGGAAATGGCTACGGGATCGTTGACCGAAACAATTTTAAGCCTGAAGAAATCACCTTTGCCAATGTCTGGGGCGTTGCGGATGAAGATATGGCTAAAAAGGCCATCCAGACCATGAATGCCGAAGCAAAATCGGGCAAACCGTTTTTCAATCACTGGATGACCGTTTCCAATCACCGTCCGTTTACCTATCCTAATGGAAAAATAGATATTCCCGGAGATGCCAAATCCAGAGAAGGCGGCGTGAAGTACACCGATTATTCCCTAAGAAAGTTTTTTGAAATGGCTAAAAAACAACCTTGGTACGCCAACACCGTTTTTGTGATTATCGCCGACCATTGTGCCTCCAGTGCAGGTGACACCGAACTGCCTATGGATAAATACAGAATTCCGGCTATGATTTTTTCCGAAGGATTTATTCAGCCTCAAAAATTTACCCAGACCATGTCACAAATCGACGTAATGCCCACTCTTTTTGGTATTCTTAATTTCAATTATCAGTCGAAATTCTTAGGGCAGGATGTTTTCACCAAAGAGTTTCAGCCTAAAGCTTATGTGGCAACTTATGAGGACCTGGGATTGATTAAAGATGGATATTTAACGGTAATTTCTCCGGTCAAAAAAGTAAAACAATATGTCTTAACGCCGCAAAAAAACAATCTTTCCCCTGAATTCAACATTTACTACGAAGAGAAAGACCTGAAACCCGATGCACAGGATAAGAAACTTATAAATCAGACCATTGCGGCCTATCAGTCAACTTCATACTGGCTTAAAAGAAACCAACTTAACCGGTAATTTCTAAAAATATTTTTTCATCCATAGAAAATACATTTTAAATAGTTAAATTTATATATCACAAAATAATAAAACTATGAGATGGACTGACGACAGAGGCGGCAACGTTGAAGACCGGCGTGGACTAGGCGGTGGTGCCGTGGTAGGTGGCGGGCTGGGAACGCTGATTATTGCTGCCATTATTTTTTTCCTCGGAGGAGATCCCTCTTCCATATTATCTTCCGGAAGCGGATCCGGGTCGGCAAGGACCGAGCAACGCGAGCTAACCCCCGAAGAAGTAAAAATCGGGGACATGGTAGATATGATGGGAAAATGGAATACTACTACCTGGGAGCAGGTTTTTAAAGAAAACGGAATGACCTACGAACCTCCGAAGATTGTGCTTTTTGAAGAAACAACACAGTCCGGCTGCGGAACGGCACAGGCTGCAATGGGACCTTTCTACTGTCCTGCAGATCAGTCCGTTTACATGGACATGACCTTTTTTAATGAGCTTCAGCAACGATTCGGAGCCAAAGTCACCGAATTTACGGTTGCGTATGTTCTTGCCCATGAAGTGGGGCACCACGTACAGACGCTTTTGGGAACCACCCGGAAAGTAGATGAAATGAGAAGAAGCGGCCGGTACAGTGAAGCAGAGATGAACAGGGTTTCTGTAGCAACAGAATTGCAGGCTGATTTTTATGCCGGACTTTGGGCAAAGAAAACAGATGACCAAAAGCACATCTTAGAGCCTGGAGACATTCAGTCGGCTATAGATGCCGCAGAGGCAGTAGGAGATGACAACATACAGAGAAGATCTCAGGGCTATGTGAACCAGGAAAGCTTTACCCACGGATCTTCCGCACAGCGTAAAGAATGGTTTATGAAAGGCTACAACACCGGAGACATCAGGCAGGGCGATACATTCGACCAGCTGCTGAAATAATAACAAAATAAAACCTGAGAACGATTTATTCTCAGGTTTTTATTTTTACTGCAGTTCTATAGGATTGCTATTTCTTTTGACTTCATCTTTCACCCTTTCCTCCATTCTTTTTCTGAAATCAGCCGGAGGGTTACCTCCTCCGCCACCACCGATTCTGATCTGGCCGCCTCCCTGCGTCATAAAAGACATCGGATCTTCCATATATTTTTTCTGCTGCTTTACATAATCCGCTCTTTTTACTTTAATGATGTTTCCGAATTGGCTTAATGCCGGAAAATCGGCAATTTTATAATTCTTCATCAAGTCAAAAGAATATTCGCCTTTATCATCTTCCACTTTTACGATAAGTCCGGGCAGTCCGCCGAACTTGTACGGACCGTCCTGATAAGGTAAATCGGTGGTAAACCAGGCTGTCCATTTTCTTCCGGCAAAATCTGTTTCTGCTTTCTGAACTTTGTACTCACCGATTTTGGTGGTTTCCGGAAGGATTTTCCAGTTTAAAGAACGGTCTTCCTCATAATTATAGAGATCACGGCCAATTCTATCCTTGAAAGTAATTTTCTGGGTTTTCTTATCTTTCTCCACAGAATAGTTGATTATTGACCGCAGCCCTTCCATCTGTTCCCTGTTGAAGCCTCTTGCACCGCCACTCTGCATGGTCGCCTGAATGATTGAATCCCTTTTAATCCTGTTCTCGGAATAAAACACCGATTTTTCAGGAGAAATATCGAGATAGGCATTTTCTGTTTTTACATCGCTTTTATTGGAAGCGTCCGGTTTCATAGTAACCTGATAAACAAATCTGTTCACTTGCGCAAAAGCGGTCTGCATAACCAACATTAAAGCAATGATTCCTATTTTTTTCATTTATAATAATTTTTTCTATTTTAATTCTATCGGATTCTGACTCCCGCCATTAAAGGGAACATTTACACTTCCTGCACTTTGAACAGGAAAGCTATTACCGCTGCCTTCCATTCCCATACCGCCGCCGCGCATTCCTCTTCCTCCTCCGTGGCCTCCGCCTCTCATTCCGCCACCGTTCATTCCTCCTCCATTCATTCCACCGGCACGATCTTGCATTCCGCCTCCGTTATTTGCCGCAATGGGTTTTCTGCTCTTCATCACTTCCAATTGAAGTGCCGCTTTATCACCGTGGAAATCAATTCTTGTACTTTGTTTTGCGGCAGGACTAATCGGTTCTTCAAAAGAATTTTTAAGAATCATTTTTTTAACCAAATCAAACTTATAATCCCCTTTATCATCTTCCAGTCTGACAATCAATCCCGGCAAGCCTGAAAATTTGTAAGGACCGTCGGAAACAGCAATATCTTTTGTAAACCAGGCAGTCCAGGTTCTTCCTGCAAAATCAACTGTTGCTTTCTGAGCCGGATAACCGTTTTGCTTTTCTACGTCATTGGTGATCTCCCATTTTATCGGTCGGTCTTCCTGATAATAAATTTGCTGGTCTCCTACCCTGTCATAGTAGTAAACTTTTTGCTCAGGAATGACCTTCGTTATAAAATATTCAAAAAAAGTAGGCTCGGAATGCCTGTTCAGCTTGGGAAAATCTTTTCCTTCTTTTTTATGAGTTTCTTTGTCTTCCAGCTTAATGGAAGCAAACAGAGAATCTTTAATCAATTTATTTTCACTGATGAACAGTGACTTTTCTCCCTTAACATCCAAAAAAGTACGCTCCGTTCTCATACTGACGAGATTAATGGAATCAGGATTTACCGCCGTTTCGTAAATATATCTCGTTGTCTGTGCCTGAGAAAATACCATTGCAAATAATACAAAAAAACCTAGTAGTTTCTGTTTCACTGTCAATTTATTTTTATAGATCATAATTACATTTCAAAGTTAAATTAAAAACAGCCCGAATGGTTTACGACTAAACATTTTATCTAATTTTAACATTAATTTAATTCATATTAATCGTGTTATGAGAAGAGAATCATTAAAATAGATATCTTCGATTTGAGATTGCGGAAATTAGTTTGTACTTTTGCATTATTAAATCATTCTAAATAAATACAATGATAAAAGTATCAGATCAAGCGAAGGCAAAAGCGATTCAGCTGATGACAGAAGAAGGCTTTAACCCTGCCGAAGACTTTGTGAGAGTGGGCGTAAAAAGCGGAGGATGTTCTGGTTTAGAATATGTTTTAAAGTTTGACAACCAAAAAACAGACACTGATCAAATTTTTGAAGACAATAACATTAAAATTGTTGTAGATAAAAAATCCATCCTCTATTTAGCAGGAACAACTCTTGAATATTCGGGAGGATTAAACGGAAAAGGATTTGTTTTCAACAATCCGAACGCATCCAGAACTTGCGGGTGCGGCGAAAGTTTTTCTTTATAATTAGAAATTAGAATCTAGAGGTTAGAAATTAGCGGATTGCAAAACTAACATCTTAAATCTAATATCTAAAATCTAATAAAATGAATAAATATACTGAAGACGACCTAAGAGTCGATCTGGAAAATAAAAAATACGAATTCGGCTGGGAAACCAAAATCGATTACGAAGAATTCCCTATCGGATTGAATGAAGACATCATCCGCGCTATCTCTGCCAAAAAAGAAGAACCGGAATGGATGACGGAATGGCGCCTGGAATCTTTCAGGATCTGGTTGAAGATGACCGAACCGGACTGGGCCAACATCAAATACGAAAAGCCTGATTTCCAGGCTATCCGATATTATGCTGCACCCAAAGTAAAACCGGAGCTCGAAAGCCTGGATGAAGTAGACCCTGAATTATTGGCTACTTTCGCCAAATTGGGAATCAATATTGAAGAACAGAAGAGACTTTCCGGAGTGGCTGTGGATATTGTGATGGACTCGGTTTCCGTAAAGACGACTTTCCAAGATACCCTGATGGAAAAAGGCATCATCTTCTGCTCTATCTCCGAAGCAATCAAGAATCACCCGGACTTAGTAAGAAAACACCTGGGGAAAGTGGTTCCTAGAGGCGATAATTTTTATGCTGCCCTGAATTCTGCGGTATTTTCTGACGGAAGTTTCTGTTATATCCCGAAAGGCGTAAAATGTCCGATGGAACTTTCCACTTATTTCCGTATCAACCAGGCCGGTACAGGCCAGTTTGAAAGAACGCTGGTGATTGCCGATGAAGGAAGTTATGTTTCTTATCTTGAGGGCTGTACGGCACCTTCCAGAGACGAAAACCAGCTTCACGCCGCGGTAGTGGAACTGATCGCTTTAGACAATGCTGAAATTAAATATTCTACCGTTCAGAACTGGTATCCGGGGAATGAAGAAGGAAAAGGCGGAGTTTTCAATTTTGTAACGAAAAGAGGCCTTTGCGAAAGAAACGCCAAGATTTCATGGACACAGGTAGAAACCGGTTCTGCCGTAACCTGGAAATACCCTTCGTGTATCTTAAAAGGCGACGGATCAATCGGGGAGTTCTACTCGATTGCCGTAACCAACAATCACCAGTATGCCGATACGGGAACCAAGATGATCCACATCGGAAAAAATACCAAGTCAACGATTATTTCCAAAGGGATTTCTGCCGGAAAATCGCAGAACTCCTACAGAGGCCTGGTAAAAGTAATGCCTTCCGCAAAAGGGGCAAGAAACTTCTCCCAGTGTGATTCTCTGCTGATGGGTAATGAGTGCGGCGCGCATACCTTCCCTTACATCGAAATTAAAGATCCGACGGCACAGCTGGAACACGAAGCGACCACTTCAAAAATCGGAGAAGACCAGATTTTCTACTGTAACCAGAGGGGAATCGATACGGAAAGAGCAATTGCTCTGATCGTGAACGGTTTCAGCAAAGAAGTTTTAAACAAACTGCCGATGGAGTTTGCCATTGAAGCCCAGAAGTTGCTGGAGATTTCTTTGGAAGGATCTGTAGGGTAAAAGTTATTCTCGCAAAGGTAAACTAAGATTTTTAATGCTGTTGTGTAATACTAAGATAAACAAAGGCGCTGAAGCTTAATAAAGTAATACAAAGGTTATATTGAATTCCTACAATTAACTTATGTATCTTTGCGAAAATTATACAAATGACTGAAAATGAAATTTCAAAAATTGTTTTTGAAAGCGGTTTAAAAATCCACAGAAAGTTAGGAATCGGCTTGTTTGAAAGCATTTATGAAGAATGTTTATTTTACGAGTTAAAGAAAGAGGGGATTCAAGTAGAAAGACAAAAATCTCTTACCCTGCAATATGAGGAATTGCTTTTGGAAAATGCTTTTAAAATGGATCTGTTAGTTGAAAATAAAGTTGTTTTGGAACTCAAATCCGTTGAGACCTTAAACAATTTCCATGCGGCACAATTAAAAAATTATTTAAGGCTGGGAAATTATAAGTTAGGGATGCTTATAAATTTCAATTCTCAACTGTTTAAAAATGGTGTTATGAGAATCGCAAACGGTCTTGACCAATTTTAAGATAATAAAAATAGTATTTCATTGATAAGCGTTAGAGCCTTTGTTTATCTTAAAAAGCAAAGGAGATTAAAAAATCTTTGTCTAACCTTGCGATAAACTAAAATATATGTTAGAGATAAAAAACTTGCACGCCAAAATTGAAGATGGCGACAAAGAAATTTTAAAAGGAATTAATCTTGAAATAAAGCCGGGTGAAGTTCATGCCATTATGGGACCGAACGGAGCCGGTAAGTCTACCCTTTCTTCCGTTATCGCCGGAAAAGAAGATTATGAAGTGACAGGAGGGGAAATTATTTTCGGGGGAGAAAACATTATTGAAGATGCTCCTGAAGAAAGAGCGCACAAAGGGATTTTTCTTTCTTTCCAGTATCCGGTAGAAATTCCGGGGGTTTCTGTAACCAACTTCATCAAAGCAGCGATGAATGAAAACAGAAAAGCCAACGGATTGGGAGAAATGCCGGCCAAAGAAATGCTGGCGATGATCCGTGAAAAATCCGAGAAATTGGGCATTAAAAAAGATTTCCTTTCAAGATCCCTGAACGAAGGGTTTTCAGGAGGAGAAAAGAAGAGAAATGAGATCTTCCAGATGATGATGCTGGATCCGAAACTGGCTATTCTTGACGAAACCGATTCCGGACTGGACATCGATGCCTTGAGAATTGTTGCAGACGGAGTGAATGCGTTCAAAAACGAAGGAAATGCAGTATTGCTGATTACCCACTATCAGCGATTGCTTAATTATATTCAGCCTGATTTCGTTCATGTTCTTGCTAACGGGAAAATCATCAAAACCGGTGATAAATCTCTTGCTTTAGAGCTTGAAGAAAAAGGGTACGACTGGCTTTTAAATTAATTAAAAGGAGAAAAATTCGGGGATTGACGATTGATCTTCCGGTTTAACAATTCAGCCAAAACAAACAAGAAAAAATGGTGCAAACCACAGATATACCAGTAATGGCATTAAAAGAACAGATTACAGAAAACCATCAGGAATTCCTGGAAAGTCTTCGTCACCGATTTTTGGATGAAGACCGGAAAGCAGCTCTGGAAAGATTTGAAAGCATTGGTTTTCCTACAAAAAGAGACGAAGAATATAAATACACCAACTTAAAGGAGATTACGGAAAAAGCCTATAATTTTTTCCCGAAAGAAAATCATAACATTACCAAAGAGCAACTGGATCAGCTGCACCTGGGTGAAGAAAATTTCGATTGGATCACTTTTGTCAACGGCAAACTTCATAAAGAACTGTCTAAAGTTTCGATTGAAAACGTTGAGTTCCTTTCCTTCAATTATGCTTTAAATGATGAGAAGCACCGGGATATTTTCGACCGGTATTTCAATACGATCGCTTCCGATAAATCCGCATTTACCAATCTGAATCAGGCTTACTGTAAATACGGTTTTTTCCTGAAGGTTCCTAAAAATGTAGTGATTGAAAAGCCGATCCATATTTTCTATATTTCTCAGAATCAGGAAGAAAACACCTTCTATAATACCAGAAATTTATTAATTGTTGACGAAGGTGCCAAAGTAGAAATCATTGAAAGCCACCATAATTTTGACAGCACGTATGTTCTGACCAATTCGGTAACGGAAATTTTTACTTATCCGAATGCAAAAGCAGACTGGCATAAATTGCAGAACGATAACGATACGTCTTACCTGATCGACAATACGTTCGCAAGGCAGGAAAAAGACAGTTTAACGACGGTAAATACATTCTCTTTCGGTGGTAAGCTGGTAAGAAATAACCTAGATTTCATTCAGAACGGATCGAACATCAATTCGTTCATGAACGGGATCACGATTATCGGTAAAGACCAATTGGTAGACCACCACACGGCGGTTCACCACAACTTCCCGAACTGCGAAAGCTACCAGAACTACAAAGGGATCTTCGACGGAAAATCCCGCGGCGTTTTCAACGGAAAAGTTTTTGTTGATAAAATTGCACAGAAAACAAATGCCTATCAGCAAAACAACAATGTATTGCTGAGCGAAGGTGCAGCCATCGATACCAAACCACAGCTGGAAATTTTCGCAGATGATGTAAAGTGCTCACACGGTTGTACAGTTGGACAATTGAATGAGGATGCTTTATTTTATCTTAGAGCGAGAGGAATCTCAAAAAAAGAAGCACAGGCTTTATTATTGTATGCTTTCGCCAACGACGCCATGCAGAATATCGATATCGAGCCTTTGAAAGAAAAAATTTCAAAGCTGCTGGCGGAGAAACTTAACGTTGATATAGAGTTTTAACAATATATAATTGATAATAATAAAGCACTCCAAATGGGGTGCTTTTATTTTTATTGTTTTTAAAATATTGAGAATATCTTCGTTCGCAAAGGCATTTCATTCAGCAAATGACAAATACTTTTTCACTGTTGAGAAGAAATGATTTAGACTTTGAACACAAAGCGTTACATTTATGAATATGGATGTAATTTTGTGAACATATTTGCGGTAGTTGCTTAACTCCTTTTTAAATTTCGGCTAAAGCCTTTATTGTACTTAATAAAAAGTGGGCTAAAGCACACTCCTACTGTTATTTATAATATTTTTATTCAATTTACTTTTGATTATTTTTTGATCCACCACTGACTGTCTTTTCTTCCGGAACGTTTCACGCCATTATCAAGAGTATAGGCAAAACCTACTCCCAGCGTTTGTTTCAGCTGTGTTTTCTGGATCTGGTTGTGATCATACATCAGATCGACGGTGATATTAGAAGAAATGAATTTATTAACCTTTAAATTTAAAATCATCCCATAAGCAAGAACCAGTCTTTCAGGGTGATCCAGGTAATTGGAAAAGACGGATGCGGTATTGGTAACATTCACGTTTTCCATCAATTTAAATTTATAATAGGCCGTTCCCAGGAAACCATATTGTAAGAGGGAATTATCACCATCCGCTTTCAATCCGTAGGTTCCCGCAGTCTGAAGATCTTTGTCAAAAACAAAAACCCATCTTGCGTTGGAAGGCCTCAGCGTTACATTAATATTATCATTAGGCCTGTAGGTGATCCCCATCCCGACATTCAGATAGCCTGGTGCCATAAAATTTGAGATTTTCTTCGCTTCGGGATTATTGCCGTCTTCGTATCCTGCCATAAACTGAGATAATACGCCGGCTCCCGCAGAAAGATACCAGCTTTTAGACACTTTTCTTCCGTAATTGGTAGATACATTGATGACATCCTGAGTTTTTCTTACACCGATACCCTGCGTGTCATTTTGCCCGTAATTTAGAAGAATGATATTCTCCCAAAGATCTTTGTCTTTTTCGTAAGTAATATTGTAATCTGCCCCTAGTAGCCAGCCGACATTATTGGCGCCTCCACCAACCCAATTGGAGAATGCCGCCTGATTGATCATTAACGATTGCTTGCCGAGAACCGACCAGTGTTTTACGGTATCTACTTTAATGGACGCCGTATCCAGAATAACCTGTGCATGGCTGAAAATCCCTAAATAAAAAGAGAGAATTAATAAAAACTTCTTCATGAGTTCGCGATTTCATTTTACAAAATTCTACACAAAAATATTAAATATAAATTTGAAAGGAGAACATCCGCGTGTAAATCTATGTCTTAATGGTTTTTATTCTTCAAATTTTAATGACAATAAATAATTGCAGCTGAGTAAAATAATATTACTTTTTGGCTGAAATAAAATGAATGCCTGTGTGATTCATCGACAAATTTTCCGAAATTTAGCATTGGCTTTTCATTTGACGTAGACAGTACATGCTAAAAAACAATGTAATTTCCAAAAAAGCGCTCATCAACCCTTTGCTCATGCTTGCGGCAATGTGGCTGGGCTATTTTCTACAGCAGCATGGCTTTTTTGAAAGTTGTTTTGGTGCTATTATTCCGCTTTTGCCAGAAGGGCTTCTGGGAATCGTTACTTCTCCCCTGCTTCACGGAAATTTGGATCATATTGTAGGAAATTCTATTCCCATTGCTATTCTGATGTTTCTCCTGTATCAGTTTTATCCTTTGGTAGCCAATAAGGTTTTTGTGTTGGGATGGCTCGCTACAGGACTTTTAGTTTGGCTTTTGCCTCCCATCGACATAATGACCGGCGAGTATCTTTATACCTGTACCATTGGCGCCAGTGGTGTGGTGTATGTCCTGGCCTTCTTTCTTTTTTTCAGTGGTATTTTTAAATGGAATATGAAACTGCTCACCATTTCTCTCCTGGTTGTGCTTTACTACGGAAGCCTTGTTTGGGGAATGCTGCCGGAAGAATTGTTTTATAACCTCCAGGAGCCTAGCAAAATCGCGTGGCAGGCACATATTGCCGGTGCCGTAGTGGGTATTATCCTGGCATTTATGTTTAAAAAAGTAGGCGACAAAAAGAAAAGATTTATCTGGGAATTTCCCAATTACTATAATGAGAAAGACGATAAACTCTGGCAGGAATACAAGGAAAACCATCCGGAAGATTTCATGGAACTGCCTTACAAAAAGAGAGATGATATCTGGGAACACCTGGAAGAACTGAGAAGAAAATAAGTTTAAGCCTTCACACCCATAAAAATTAATAATAATTTTTTTACATTTGTGAAAACAACACAAATGTATTCTGAAGAACAATTATACGCGATCGCACTCCGCGAATGTAATCTAATCGGTGATATCAACTTCTACAAACTCATCAGGGCCTTTGGCAGCGCAGAAAATGCCTGGCAGCAGGCCAAAAAAGACTATCGGAAACTTGACGGTTTCGGGTATAAAATAGTCTCCGACATTGGCAATTCCAGTCATCTGAAATTTGCCGAAAAGGAGCTGGCCTTCTGTGAAAAGAATCACATTCTGATTAACCTTCGGCATCTCGGCCAGCTTCCCAGATTACTCCACGAGTGCTATGATGCACCGGCCATTCTTTATCAAAAAGGAAAATTCAACGACCAGCAGCAGAAAGTAAGCATCGTAGGTACCCGAAATATGACTCCTTACGGCAGCCAGTTTCTGAATTCTTTTTTTGAAGAAACAAAATCCTGTCATTTTACATCGGTCAGCGGCCTCGCTCTAGGCATTGATAAAGAAGTACATGAGCTGTCTCTGCATAATGGGATTCCAACCGCAGCAGTTTTAGCCCACGGATTTCACATGGTTTACCCTTCAAAAAACCGGAAGCTTGCTGAAAAAATAGTGGAGGAAGGCGGAACATTATTCACGGAATTCAATTCTTCCCGGAAACCTGACCGGGAAAATTTTATCCAGAGAAACCGAATTGTAGCGGGAATTTCTCCCTCCACCATTGTCGTGGAAACAGCTTTCGGAGGCGGTTCGGTAAGTACGGCGACTTTTGCCAATCAATACAATCGTGAGGTATTTGCGCTGCCTGGAAAAATTACAGACAAACAAAGCCAGGGCTGCAACCATTTAATCTTTCAGAACAAAGCTGCAGCGATCTCCACGGTAAAAGATCTTATCGATAATTTAGGAATCAAAAAGCCCAAAACAAAAATGGAAGAGTTATTCTGCCATAGCGAAATCAATATTCAACTTACTGACAGCCAACTGCTCATCTTGAATACCATTTCAGGAGCTCCCCAAATTTCTTTGGATGATATGATCAATAAAATAAACCTGCCTTCCCACAAAATTTTGCCGATAATTCTGGAACTGGAACTTTTAGGGAAGGTAAAATCACTTTCGGGGAGACAATTTATTGCAATATGAGATTTAACCTTTTCTTAATATTGCATTATTTTAAAGATAACATTTAATTTTTAATAATATTAGAGCTAAAATTATCAATTTAATAATATTAAGTATTTATATTATTAAACTTTCAACAATCATTCATTAAGGTGTTGTGAATCTTGAAAAAAAAATTAAATTTGTTGACAATAATATTCAACCCTAATATATGGAACAATATAATATTGACCAGAAAATCCAAGAGTTTATCGCAAAAATTGAGGCCAAAAACCCTAACGAGCCAGAATTTTTACAAGCCGTAAAAGAAGTTGCTGTGACAGTAATTCCGTTTATTATGACTAAGAAGGAATATACGGGCATGAAACTTCTTGAAAGAATGGCGGAGGCTGAAAGAATCATCATCTTCAGAGTTCCGTGGGTTGACGATAAAGGAGAGATCCAGGTAAACAGAGGTTTCAGAATTCAGATGAACTCTGCTATCGGACCATATAAAGGAGGAATCCGGTTTCATCCTACGGTAAACCTTTCGGTTCTTAAATTCTTAGCATTCGAGCAGGTATTTAAAAACTCCCTTACCACATTGCCAATGGGTGGTGGAAAAGGAGGTTCAGACTTTGATCCGCAAGGAAAATCTGACATGGAAGTAATGCGTTTCTGCCAGGCATTCATGACTGAACTTTGCAAGCACGTTGGTCCTGAAACCGATGTCCCTGCAGGAGATATCGGTGTGGGAGCCAGAGAAATCGGTTACTTATTCGGTCAGTATAAAAAAATCAGAAATGAATTTACAGGAGTGCTTACCGGTAAAGGCCTGGCCTACGGTGGTTCACTGATCCGTCCTGAAGCAACAGGTTACGGGGTGGTTTATTTCGCTGAACAGATGCTTAAGACGATCGGGCAGACCTTTAAAGATAAGACCGTAACGGTTTCAGGTTTCGGAAACGTAGCCTGGGGAGTAATCAAGAAAGTATCGGAACTTGGCGGTAAAGTGGTGACCATCTCCGGACCGGACGGATACGTATACGATAAAGACGGAATTGATGGCGAAAAAATCGATTATCTGTTGGAATTAAGATCTTCAGGAAATAACAGAGCCGAAGACTACGCAAAAAAATATCCTTCTGCGCAGTTTTTTGCAGGAAAGCGTCCTTGGGAAGTAAAATGTGATGTTGCCATCCCTTCTGCAACCCAGAATGAGCTTGACCTGGAAGATGCTAAACTTCTTGTAGAAAATGGATGTGTTTGCGTAACGGAAGCAGCCAATATGCCTTCAACTTTGGATGCCATCAATTATTTCCTTGATAATAAAGTGCTTTTCTCTCCGGGGAAAGCTTCAAACGCAGGTGGTGTTGCCACTTCCGGATTAGAAATGACCCAAAACTCTATCCGTCTGAACTGGACTTCAGAAGAAGTAGATGCAAGACTGAAAGAGATCATGATCGGAATCCATAAAGCCTGTAGAGACTACGGTAAAGAGGAAGACGGCTATGTAAACTACGTAAAAGGCGCCAACATCGCCGGTTTCGTGAAAGTTGCTGAAGCAATGCTCGCTCAGGGAGTCGTATAAACACAAGGTTGGGAAATTTTCCTGACCTTTTTTGATACAACCTGTTCCCGGGATTATAAATGGGATAAAAGTAAAAAGTGAAAGGAGAAAGCGTTGATCATTCAGCGCTTTTTTTGTGAAGTGCTTTTAGGCTATTAAAAATGATCCAAAAAAAAATCCTGAAAAAAATTCAGGATTTCAAATATGATGCATTATCTATTTATTTTTCTTTTTCATTTTTCTGTCGCCTGCTGTTGCATCTTTATTTTTTAAGGCGGCTGTATCAGTCTTGGCCTTATCCCAATCTTTAGTACTATTCATAGTCCCCTCGTTGTTTCCGGTATTCATGGTACCGTTGTTTCCGGTATTCATGTTGTCGGTTCTCATGTCTTTGTTCTTAGTCGTATCGGGTCTTGCCGTATCAACTGTTGTCGTCTGTGCAGATACTGCGATCGTTCCAAACATTGCGAATGCTGTCGCTAAAATTAACTTTTTCATAATATAAATGATTTGTGGTTGGTTGTGTTACAATAAGTACAATAATCGTACAAAGTGGTAGGCAGTAGAAATGTTTTAACTTGATTTATAATAAATTAAGACAATTTACATTATCAGGAGGTTGAATAAAAATCCCGGAATATAAAATTCCAGGATCTCATTTCTACTTTCACTTAAATACTTACTTAGACTTTTTCTTTTTAGACTTCTTATCTTCTTTAGTAGCCTCGTCATTAGGTTTGGTGGCCTCTGCATTCGGATCTGCACTTACACTTGCTGACGCATCAGTAGCGGTGGTTGCAGCAGATGCATCTACCGTGGCAGTAGCCGTTGTATTTTGGTCCTGACCAGCGGCGGCACTTGTTCCTGCGCTTGAAGCTGCCTGTGGATCCTGTTGTGTTTGAGTTGTCGATGGGTTATTAGAATTTTGATTTTGAGACGGGTTTTGTTGTTCCGTCTGAGCCGATACTGCGATTACTCCGACTAATGTAAACGCTGCTGTTAAAACTAACTTCTTCATAATAATTAATATTTTTAATATGGTTTGTTTAGCTAAAACGCCGTCGATTTACTGAATATTGTCTGTGAACCCTTTATTTAACGTACTTTATAATTATTTAAGAATGATTTTGAATAATAAATCATTTTGCTAAATTTTTCATAATTCTCTCCACAAACTCGTATGCAGCGGGACATATGAGCGTATTTTTCATGGTCAGATTATTGATCTGATAGATTTTTTTCCGGTCGGTATGCGGATATTCCCGGCAGGCTTTGGGACGCACATCGTAGATAGAGCAGGTGTTATCGCTGTTGAGAAATAAACAGGGAAGACTCTGTAAAACTTTGTCGTTGTCTTCGTCTGTACGCAAATATTTAGCCTCAAAATCAGCAGGCTTCATGCGGAGGTGCTTAGCTATTCTTTCGATATCTTTCTCTGTGTACAGAGGTCCCGTGGTTTTGCAGCAATTGGCACATTCCAGGCAGTTGATTGTTTCAAAAACTTCATCATGGGTTTCCTGAACAACATAATCAAGATTTTTCGGCGGCTTCTTTTTAATGCCATCCAAAAACTTTTTATGCTCTTTCTGCTTCTGTAGAGCCTGTTTTTTATAAAATTCTAAATTCATTATCTGTTTTCTTCCTGAATTGCAGGAAGCTCTGCCCGTTGATATTGGTTTATTTTGTCCAGATCAAGCACCGTTGAAAGATTTTGCCTATCCGGGTAATACATCGGGATAAATTTTGCTCCGTACACAATTTCTTCCGATATATAAGATGTTCTCTGCACAACAGTATTGGAAAACACTTCATCGAACGCCCGTACATGAACGATAATTTCAATGTATGTATTTTTAAAATCTTCTTCCGAAAACCCGAAGAAAGGTGAATTTTCATCAATCTGATGCACTATCGTCCAGTTAAGAGCCAGCGTGTTGATCTTATTCAACTGTGTTTTGAGGGTATAAAAATTACGCCTGGGTACACTGTTTTCAATAACCTCAATCGCTGCAGAAACAATGACATCCGCATCGGTCAGCGAATTATTTTTATAGGGAGCCAGCCTGAACATTAATGCAGTTTTATCTTTAAAAGGGGCAATTAATGCGATATCCGAGAATTTCAGATAAGCCCTCGGTCGTGAAAATCTTCCGTAAAAAAGTCCCGTTGCAATGGCAAAGGTAAGCAATCCCAGGAAAGCTTCAAAAGTAGCCACGAGACTCGCCATAAATCCTACCGGGGCAATTCTTCCGTAACCGACTGTCGTAAAGGTCTGCGAGCTGAAGAAGAAAACATCGATAAATTCATTGATCGGATCACTTTTGTCTATTCCGGTGAGATGTTCTACTCCGATCAGGTAATAAATCAGGGCAAAAAACAGGTTGACCAGGATATAGGCAATCACCAGATACGAAAGAAAATGAAAGGTGGAAAGATCCAGCATGGTATGATACCAGCTGAAACGGTTGAAAATATTGACCCCTTTCCTGTTGACATTAGGAAGCCCGTCTTTATTGATAAAACGTCCCGAAGCATTATCTCCGAAGCCACTGTTATCGGTGTTTTTCTGGCGAATCTTCTGCCGGAATCCTTTTGCCATGGTCTTGTTTAGTTTAAAATTTACATTTAAAATGACATACAAAGATAAAATATTGTTTTCATGAAATTTATCTTATGTTTTTGATAAAGTAGAGAAAATTATCTCATGATAGAAGACAATGAAAATAACATCCAATCAATTTAAGAATATTCAGGTCGAACAATTAACATATTTAACCTAAGCACTTAACAATCAGCCTAATAAATTTTCTGGAAAATAAAATTGATACGACGTGTTCTGACGCTTCATGCTTTGATATTTGTAAAACAGAAATAATGACATAGGATTTTAAAACTAAAAAAAGAAAATGATGACCTACGAAGAATATTTAAAAGAGATAGAAGATTTTGACGAAATCACGAAACAGGAGCTCCTTGCAGATTTTCCGAATTATATTCCCCTACATAATCCTGCGATGATGGAAGAAATGGGCTATGTCATGCCATCAGGAAAAGACCCTTTTGAAGGAATAAGAACAGATAAAACATTTTACGAAATTTCAAATGAGATCGGACTTAGTACACCTTTTGGAAAAGACAGCGTCTTTTACAGAGAACTGCGAGAAATAATAACCGGGAAAATACCAAAATTATAAAATTATGGGCTATTGGAAATATGAAATAATACACGATTATGACGCTACAAAACTCATCAATGAATTCCGGGAAGAAAATTTAAAAATTAAAAATTCCAAAGGAGCAGAAGATAACGAGACAGACTTTATCATGTATGCAGAAAAAGACGACCATACCATTAGCTTAGGCAGAGTGTTACTCATAAAGATGAGCGATGTAATGGTGAAATATTATTACGGATACACAGGAACTGAAGATCTGCCAAAATATTGGGCAACATACATTTATGAGGAAAATAAAAACAACAAAACGTTTCAATTCAAGGAAGATGAAATAGCAGAGGCTTTTGTAGAATCGATTAAGTTGCAGACGAAACTGATCTCCGATATATCGGCTTTAGATGCACAGAATTTTATCAAGAAAATCACGGAAAATATGTCAGCATCTTTCCGAAGAGATGAGCGCTTTTCACAGGAACAATGGGATCCTACCCTAAAATCTCCCGAATATCTTTTTGCAGAACCGGAAAAAGCCATTAATTTCTTCATTAAAAAATGTGATGGCTTACGAAATGTTCTTCATCGAACTAAAGTCCAGCTGGAAATTCTGAAATCGTTTAAAATATTCGGTCATGAATTTAAAATTCAACCGATCGAAGACATCATCGAAGGAATTGATGAGCAGATAAAAAGCGTTGAAGAACTTAAGAATTGGCTCATTAAGAACCGGGATGACATTGCATTAGAAATTCCGTTTCTTTGCGGAGTATGGAACGGTCTGGTTGAATTTATAGGCGGATTTTTAGATCTTGGTTTATTAGCTATAAATATTACCGTAAGCGATTTGACAGGTGGCGAAACCAATCTTGAACTGTTGTCGGTGAAGGAAGGCATAGAGGAAGCCCTGGCTGCTGTTTTAAAAGATCCGGCAAAAGTGTTTAAGGACGCAATAGAAGGCATTAAAAACTATAAATACTCCCGGTATAACGATCCGAAACTAAATCAATACCAGATACAGCACAATGAAGGAGAAGACCTTATTTTGGCGATAGATATAGTCATTACCATTGTTACCATTATAAAAGGTATTGTCAAACTTGCTCAACAATTATCTAAATTTGTAAATTGGATAAATGAAGTTTTGCTAAGAAGAGGGAAAGGAGCCTTAAAAGCAGAAGAAGCTTTGCAAGAAGCCAAGCGGATAGAATTATTTTCTAAAATTGTAGGAAAACCTATAAGCAAAGAATTACTTAGAAAATTACAAGATGAATTTAAAAAACTCGGCGGAGATTTAGTATATGACAAAAATGCTTTTGAGTATATAGCATCACGAGAAAAAGTTTATAATGAAGAAATTGAAGCACTTACGTTTAATGAAGAACTTATTTATCTTAATAAAAATGCAACAACTTCAGCTGTATATGAGGAATTAATTCATGCTGAACAATTTAGAAGTGGAAAGTATAATGATTGGGTAAATAAATATAATAATATTATTGCTGAAAACTTAATGGAAAAAGAAGCAGCAGAAGAACTGTTGGAAAATGCAACAAAATGGAATTTACCAAAAGATGAAGTACAATTAATAAAAGAAAGATTAGAATATTTTAAAAACGAATTAAAAAGATTAGAATATGACAAATAAAATAGAAGTACTTGAAGTATTTAATTTATCTAACAAAATAATTTTTGTAGTAAAAGTTGAGGGAGATAAATATTTGATAAATGATAAATATCAAAACTCTGAAAATAATTTAGCATTTATTTTAAAAGGAGTAGGAATGGAGAATAATCCTAATAGCGAAAGTAAGTCTATTTTAGTAGAGATATTAAACGAAAATTATTCATTAGAAGATTTTAAAGATAAAATATTTATCAAGAAAGATTAATTCCGCAAAACTCCGAAGCTTTTGGCTTCGGAGTTTTGTTTTGAAAAATTGCCAAACTTTTATCTAATTTTACGAAGTGGATTGATGATGTTTTGGCGAGAGGTGGAAAAGGGGCGAAGAAAATTATCAATAAGATTAAAAAAACTACTTTGCAAGATGTACTCAATTGGAGCAAAAATAATTGGTTAGCAGCTAAGATATTAAAATTTAGCGATGATGGTGCTACCTTTCGTAATTCAATAAAGCTGCTTCAAAGAGAGGAAGAAGACATATTTAATATTGTGGCCCATGGCAGTGATAATGGGAAATTTGTTGATTACTCTGGAAAATGGACTAAAGCCGAAGAATATGCAGACATTATAAAATCTGAAGGCTGGATAGAAGGCACTCCAATAAGATTAGTTTCTTGTTATTCAGGCTCTTTAAAAAATGGTTTTGCAGCAAAATTAGCTAAAATACTAAAAGTGGAAGTTGTAGCTCCTACTCTTAAGATTCGAGTTGATGACCTCGGTAACTTTGTTCATGACAAAAATGGAAAATTTATGACATTCAAACCTTAAACAAAAAATATGGAATTTATAGGATTTATAAAAAAGCATGATGATTACTTCTTCGCAAGAGATTTGCAAAAATATTATTTAGCAGGTACTGAGGAAAATATACATAGAAATGAAGTTATTGAGTATCTGAAAAAAGGAATATTATGTGGTGCAATAATGTGTATTGCCGAAGACACAGATGATGAGAGAATGGGTTCAGTCTCTGCATATACTGACGGTGAGTGGTATTGGCCAGAGTATTTGGTAAATTATTTAAAGAAATATCAAAATTTTAAAATTGATGAAGATTTTGTAAAACATGTGCTGAAAAATAAAGATAAAAAAATAGAGTTAAACGAAGAAGAAGTTTCTGAATTGGAAAATGAATTTTTTAAGATTGCTTGGGATAAGTAATATTTGAAAAAATATTTTTGACAAGTTTCGTATGAACCAGAGCTTTTGCTCAGCAGATAAAAAAATTAATAGCCTATGAAATTTATCAATTGAACCATTGAATTTTACAAAGAATTTTGACTTAATTTTGAGCTATGAAAAAGCTGGAAACAAGAGAAGATATTGAGCATTTGGTCAATTCGTTTTATGCAAAAGTCATTAAGGACGAAACGATAGGAATTTTCTTTACCGACATTGCTAAAGTAGACTGGAACAAACATTTACCAAAGATGTATTCCTTTTGGGAATCGATATTGTTTGGGCAGATGACCTATAAAGGAAATCCAATGGGTGCCCACTTCCCCATTAACGAAATCCAGGCTATGGAACAGAAACATTTTGACCGCTGGCTCCACCTATGGAAAAACACGATAGAAGAAAATTTTGCCGGCGAAAATGCAGATATGGCAATCTATAAATCCGAGAACATCGCCAAACTCATGGCCTTCAAGATGGATCTTGCAAGAAGATTATAGTTTAATTAAGTATACCATTACGGAACAATTACCGTGAAGATGTAAGCTGCCAGGTTGACGAGGAGAACCGTTCCATACAGAATATTGGTTTTACCGCGGCTTAAAGACAGCATGACGATAAAAACAGACAGAGATAGAAGAATAATATCCTTTTTATCTAAACCCAAAACCAGTGGAATATCGTACATGATGCACACGATAGAAACCGCGGGAATCGTAAGTCCTATACTCGCCAAGGCAGAACCCAGAGCCAGATTAAGACTCGACTGGATCTGATTGCTCCGCGCCGCCCTGATCGCTGCCAGCCCTTCGGGCAACAATACCACTGCCGCAATGATCACTCCAACAAGTGATTTCGGCGCGCCGAGGCTTTGCACCATGTTTTCTATAGTTCCCGAAAGTCCTTTAGCCATGAGCACAACAATCGCAAGACAGATGACCAGGAAAACAAAACTGATCATTGTTTTCTGAAATGAGGGAATATAATTTTCTTCAGGATGCTCATCCGGAACGATAAAGTAATTACGGTGACGCACGGTCTGCACCATCAGAAAAACACCATAAATCACCAGACAAGCAATCGAAACAAATATCAGCTGGGCCTGATTATAGAAAGGGCCATTGACACTTGACGTGAAATTAGGAAGAACAAGGGTAAGAATGAGAATTGAAACAATACTGACCAGATAGGTCGTAGCCGATGTTCTTGCAAAAAACTGTTCGTAATATTTTACACCTCCTACCAGTATTCCGATTCCCAAAATACCGTTGAGAATAAGCATGACGGCCGCAAATACCGTATCTCTGGCCAGCGTGATCGCCTGATCGCCGCCGGCTACCATCAGCGAGATAATCAGCGCTACCTCAAGAATGGTGATGCAAAGTGCCAGGATGATGGTTCCAAAAGGTTCCCCAACTTTATGAGCGACCACTTCCGCATGGTGAACCGCAGAAATTACGCTTCCTGTCAATAAAATTCCCGCAATAATATCAAAAATAATTCCGGTTCCCATTAGTCCGGAGAAGTAATATCCTACTGCCAGAACAGGAAAAATATAGGTATAATGTAAAAGTTCTTTTAATTTCATAAGCGTCTACAAAATACAAAAAATCTATGGTTTTTGAAATATTAAAAGAAAATATTAATCTTATTTTAATGGTTTCAGAAGTAAAAATCCTGAAAATCCGTCAGCATGTGGAAGAGAAGACCAATGCCGATGATTCTGATATTTCCTTTAAAAAAGAGCATCAAAAAATACACCGCAATAGCAAAATATGAATGTAAAACGTGAAATCCTATGCTTGCTCTGTTAGGATCGAAAATAGGATCAGCGAAAAGATGGTCCAGATCCACAAGCATGGTCGCCAGTAAAATAAGGTACACCTTTTTCCAGTCTTTACGGTAAAAGATCAGTGCAATGAAAACCGGAAAAACAAAATGCAGAAAATAATGCACAAACGTCCTGGCGTTGATAAGGTCTGATAAATCCATCTTTTTGGGCCTTACTACCACCTCAGAAGTAAAGGCAGATTGTTTTCTTTAAATTTAAATTTAACATAATAATCCTGGTTTTTCTGACCATAAAAAATATAGTCAATATCAGAAATTATTTTCTTTTCCTTCGGGGTAACCGATTTTAAATCAGCATATAATAACTCATTATTTCTGATAAAAATATAATTTTCATTCAGCCTCAATGAAGGTTGAATATTTTTTCCTTTAGACCGAATTTCAAAACCACCTTGCTTTTTTTCGATCACATTCGGCTGAAAAGGAATCGCCACAAACTGTCGTTGGGCATTCATCCACTTTTTGTTTTGAAAATATTGCTCAGTCTTTTCAGGATCGGAACTATGAAGAGATATAATGTAAGCAGGCTGCACAATTTTCCGGACGGTCTTTTTTTCAATTTCATTAAAATCACCATCATATTCGTACGTGATGATGGTGTCATTGACCTGTTGCAGGTCTGCATGGGCTTTTAAATAATCAATTTTGGTATCTCTCAAATTCAAAGGAAAAACAGGACTCAACAAACGTATATTCTCAGCATCCAATTCCGTCTCAAGAAATGACCTGGTTCTTAATAACTTTCCGGTAACAGATTCAGGATCGTAGAAATTTGAATTGGTTTTAATCTCTATCTCGTTTGAATTCAGCTCAATAGTAAGATTAAAGCTGCTTTTACCATTGTTAAAAATGATACTGCCGATGCCTTTATCAATAAGAGATTTCGCATCAAAAATATTTTTTTGTGAAAGCTTAAAAACCTGTTTATAAATACTTTCCAGTCCCGCGACTGAAGTTCCTGCAATACATCCGTTATCGTAAACCCAAATGAAAATATGATCTTTCTTGAATACTTTTCCGTTCAGCGCCTTAAATTTCTGTGACTTCAAAAACTTTAAAAACTGTTCTTTGTCCTTCAGGTCAAAAATACCGTACCAGTCTGCGGGTGACGAATTTTTAAGATGAAAAAACTGAAAAAAATCGGGAATAATAATCCCCGAATCTTTCAGGAAATCTGAATTTTTATGTCTTTTTTCAAACCACACCGACGGATGTGTCAGGAAATCAGAAATATACTGTCGCTTTACTTTTTTAGCATCGATTAAAACGATTGCATCTGCATTTAGAGGCACCGGGGTATAACTGTTCTTCGTATCATAAAAAACAAAATAGATGATCCCCGCAATAAGCAGTATAACAGCAACAATAATTTTCTTCTTCATTACAGAACCGGCTGCTTTTTGTCTGATTCACTCAGTTTATAAATCTCATCGAACAGATCGAAGAAATACATCAGGCTGTTTTCAGAGGAATTTTCAATAGAATAATCGATTTCCGTTTCGATATTATTTCCTTTTGACTGGGATTTAAAATAAACTTCTCCCACATTCTTACGCAAGAGGTCGAGTATTTTTCTTTCGGAACCGCTTTTAAATTCTTTTTCCATCCCAACCAGAAGTTTCCTGACATCAAATCTTCCGGAAGCCGGATATTTTGATGAGTCCTTCATCCAGTCTTTAGATTTAGCACTTTGGTTATCAGTATTTAAACTCTCCACAGAAGTCGTCACATACACAATATTTTCTTTTACCGTGAAAAAAATCTGATCCATAAATCCACTTTCCTTATCATCTTTAAAAATGTAGAAATTCCCGTTTTTAGAGAAGTTCTTAGAGGTGTTCTTATTGGTGGCCAGCAGATTGAAGACCCGGTTCCAGTAGCCTTCATTTTCAGTAGCGAAAGCAAAAGTAAAATCCGGAACCACTACTTCTTTTGTTTTTTTCACTTCTTTTTCATTGTAATCATCGTCGTATTCGTAATCGGTATACGGTACGGTCTTGGATTTCAATTCATTGAGGACAAAAATTCCGTTTCCGGGGGCAATTTTAGAGATTTCTTTTTCATCCAGAACAATTTTTACAGTCTCCATGATGAGTTCCGCTTCCTTTTGATATTTAACATCTCCAGCATTTTTCATGAGTGCGTAGATCATATCGAAGTATTTGCTGCCATCCATATTGACGGCATAATACCCAATGCTTTTATCATTGATGAGCCTTGCGAGCTTCTTATTCTTTTTGCCGTTATAAATTTCTGCAAAGCTTTTCTGAACTTCAGGATCCGAATGCTGGTAACTGTTGACAAGTCTTACTTTATCCTTATCAAAATAAAGATTGTAGGATGAATTGGAATTATACACAGATGTAAAAAGACCGCCGAACTCGTAATTCTTCATCATTTTACCATACACCCCATTATTAACCAGGCGCCCATAATCCGTGTATACGAACACATCCGAACCTGCATCTCTGAAAGCGGTCATTTCCTTGGGAACTTCCAGTTCCATATCGGAGGAAAAGTATTCATCAAAAGACGTTTCGGCAAGTTTTTTCAGCACTTTAAATTTTTCTATTTTAAGAGAATCCATTTCTTTCTTAAAATCATCATATTCAGGAATCCGGAGATCCTCCATGTCTTCTTCCGGGCCGGGTTCCGGAACCGTTTCCGGAATTTTTTCAGAATAATTTTCATCGGTGGTATCTTTCTTTTTTTTCGGATACTCGTGATGTTTTTCGAGGTATTTGATATCTTTCTGTATTCTTTGTATTTCCGCATTATTGTCTTTAATGCTTTCCTTTAAATATTTAATATCATCTTTCAGATAATTAATCTCTTCTTTATAATCGAACGGTTTTTCAGGCTCTTCAACATAAGCGCTGTCTACGACAACACTATCTACCGCAGCGGCAACACTGTCAATGATTACAGCTGCACTATCTGCAACAGCCATATCTCCCCATTTGTCCTGATAAGGCTTTTCGTAACTTATCATTTTCAAAACGGCTCTGCTGCCATTCCATGCCACAAAAACATCATCATCCAGATTCACATAAGAATAATTGTTTCTCTTGGAAATTTCGAGTCCTTCTTTTTTAACCGAATGAATAAACTCACTGAATTTATCTTTATTATCCACGATAAAATGTGCCGAATACATCTTCACGGAATCATTGAAGGAAGCATAATGATACTGGGTGGCATCGTATTTAATGCCGGTCTTCGAATAATCGGTCCATGAATTTTTACCTTTTCCCTTTCCTTTTTTCGTCACTTCCTGGAGGATCGGGTTAAACTTCTGCCAGTTGATCTTTTTATCCAGCTGTTTCCCGTTGATTTCCATATAAAACAGGACATCAGCAGGCATTTTCATGCGCTGTTGGGCAAAAGCGAACGAAAAAACAAGGAATAAAATAAAAATTTGCGTCTTCTGTACGATAGATTTCATGATTCGTGGGGTGTATTTATTGAAAGAGGATATTATTTTGGAGCGGTTTCTTCTGAAGAATCAGATCTAAAAGATTAGCCTCAAGCTTCAGCGCTTTTCTGTTCGGAGAAAGTGAATAGGCGCTGTTGGATTGCGATTTTACTGTATTTTCAAATTGTAATACCGAAATGTAGCGTGCATTATTGAAGATTTCTTTATCGGCAGTGCTCATCTTCTCGTAATCGGTTTTGAAAGTATTCACTTTATTTCTGGTAAATGTCTTTTTAGCCGTGTTCTGGCTGTAAATATTGGTAGGAACCATTTTTCCGATGACGTTCCTGTTTTTCAGCTGTTCCAGTCCGGCATTGATGTTTTCGATCTTCGTAAAATGACAGCTTAATTTAATGATGTAGTTATCAAAATCCATCGAAGTTTTCACATCCGAAATCCCGGGAGTCGACTTAAAAATCCTTGCTGCTTCATTAATTTTAGCTTCAATTTCCGGCTTCTTCGGAACTTTCTTCCCGTTGACGGTTTCCATTTTAGAGATGGAAGCCAGCCTTGTTTTACTCTTACTTGCATTCAGGATGATGGTGTATTCGCCGCTTCCGTCAGCATTTACGTGTACTTTATCTAAAATATCGAAACAGCTCGTAAGCATCAGCAAAGGCAGCAAAACGAAAAGCCGTTTAATATAATTTTTCATAGGTGTTATTTATTTCATTAAATTCTGCCTTTCAGATAATCCTGCCGCACATTTTCGTCAAGCTTTTCTATGGCATAACGCAGGCAGGTTCTGGGCATTTCTTTATAATACAGGTTCAGATAGTTCACTAATTCCAATTCATTTCTCTGCCCCATTTCCCGCAGCATCCAGCCATTGGCTTTATGCATCAGGTCGTGGGAATATTTCAGGTTCCGGATAACCAATTCCTTGGTGAGTTCAAAAACACCCTTTTTAATATAAAACAGGGTTCCCACAACCGCAATTCTCTTGTGCCACATTTCATCGGAGGCGGAAAGTTTTTGAAGCAGATCTTCTTTCTGATTTTCAAAACAATATCTGCCCAGAATTTTATAACAGCTTGAATCGACCAGATCCCAGTTGTTGATATAGTTCAGATGATCCAGATAAAACTCAACGATCTCTTTTTTGATCCTTTCATCCTTTGTTTTTTCAAATTTAGAAACCAAAATCAATAAAGCCGTGAGCCTGTGCTCATGGTATTTTGATGAAAGCAGCCCGCCAAGTTCCTGCAGTGTGATTTTAGAAAAAAATGCTTTGGCAACAGACCGCTGATCGGGAACTTTCACTCCGAGAAACAAATCTCCTTCACCATATTCTCCTTTTCCTGTTTTAAAATACTTCGGAAAGAATTCCGCTTTTTCGGGGATGGACAATACGGCGAGCGCTTCCTGTATTTCTTTTACTGTACTCATCTGCTGCTTCCGGATTAAAAATCAGATCTTAATTAATGTATTGACAGCCTTTTACTTCTCGTTATGTAAAGCAACCGTTTCCAACTCTTCTTCTTCCTTGGCAATCTTCTTGGGGTTGGCTATTTTGGCAATGGTAAGTCCCTGAACCACTATAGAAAATACAACCACACAATAAGTAATACTTAAAACAGCATTGCTGTATTCATTTTTCGGAATAGAAAGCGCCAGTGCAATAGAAACCCCGCCCCGGATTCCTCCCCATACCAGAACTTTTACCGTCTGCGGACTAAAGGTTCTCTGCATAAATTTGGTAGGCCCGTAAATGGAAACCAGCCTGGCGACAAGAACCACGACGATAGCGACGAGCCCCGGAATCATATAATGGCTGAGATCTTTGATCACCAAAAGCTCAAACCCGATAAAAAGGAATAATACCGCATTGAGTATTTCATCGATCAGTTCCCAGAATTTGATCAGATAATCCTGGGTGATGGATTTCATTTTAAATTTAACATTAAAGTTACCCATGAACAAACCTGCGGCAACCATGGTCAGCGGTCCCGAAATATGCATCTGGCGGGCAATAAGATATCCTCCCATGACCACCGACAGCGTTACCAGTACGGAAATAATATAATCATCCACTTCACGCATCAGCCTTGAGGTAACCCATCCTAACACAACACCCAGCAACAGACCTCCACCGGCTTCTTTCAGCAGCAGCAATCCTATGCTTTCAATGCCGAGATCGACTTCATTACCGATCGCCAGCTGAAGCACAACCGTAAAGACCACAACCGCCATACCGTCGTTAAACAAAGACTCTCCCGCCACTTTTGTTTCCAGCGATTTCGAAACATTCGCCTGTTTCAGGATACTCAAAACGGCTACAGGATCGGTAGGCGAGATCAGCGCCCCGAAAAGCAGGCAGTAGATAAACGGAAGATGGATCCCCAGAAAAGGCAGGAGATAAAACATTCCGAAACCTACCACAAACGTGGAGATGACAACACCTAAGGTGGAAAATATCAGTACGGGCCGCAGCTGTTCTTTAAGATCATCAATATTAATATGAATACCTCCGGCAAAAAGCAGGAAGTTCAACATGGCCCCCATCAGAACTTCTGTAAAATCGATACCGCTCATCAGGTTATGAAGATGGCCGAATGTTCTTGGCAGCACAGCCTCTCCGAAAGAGACCAGGAATATGGAAACGGCAATGGCGATGACCATGATCCCTATTGTGCTGGGAAGTTTCAGGAATCTGTAGTTAAGGTATGCAAATATGGATGCTAAAACGATTAAAGCTGAAAATGAATAATATAATTCCACTAAGCGGTTTTTTTTGTTATTGGGTATTAAAAATCGATATAAAGTACTTTGATATAAACGCTGTTGTTGTCTTTTTGCCAGATGTCGAGCATCCCGTCTTTTGCTGGTTTGGAGCCCCTTTCGTAATCCTTACCAAGGTTCAGGATATTCAGGAGAATGTATTCATCGCCTACCGAGTTTACCAGATATGCTGTTTTTTCAGATTTGCCGTCACCGGAACTTCGCATCGCATCGGTAAGGGTGCGGAACTGGCTCAGGTAGTAGAGGAAATTGTTACCGTCTTTCTTAGAGTCGTAAGCCTGCAGCAGGATCAGGAGGACGTCAAGGTTGGTGGGATCTTTTTCATACATATCTTTCCCTTGCTTTATGCATTCATCAAAATCACCATTCTTAAAGGCTTCTGCGAGTGTTTTAAACGCATCATCGGTTGTAGACACAAGATCATTTCTGAAATTCCTGCCGTAGTAGAGATGCCGGGCTTCTGTCGTGTCCAGCGATTTGGGATAGGCTTTATACTTAAAGATCAGCTTATCATAATGGTAGGGAGATTTCTGGTTTTTAAGATCTTTCCCGATCATTTTCAGATCGATCTTCTCCTTCTGGCCAAAGCTGAACACTGAAGCCAGCAGCAGTAAAAGAAACAGCGGATATTTCATTATTCTTTATCTTGGTTTTCTTCCTCATCATTGTCGAAGTATTCAAAGAGGAAATCGTTGTATGGGAATCTTGAAATATGGATCTTCATCACCTCATCGTAGATCATTCTCTTCATCTCAGGGAAGTTTTCCTTGGTAAGTGCCGAGATAAATACGGTCGGGTATTTAGATTTTGCCATCCAGGTATTCTTCCATTCTTCAAGGGAAATATTCTTCCGGGTGGAAGGCGTAAGATCGTCCTCGTCTTTCTTTTCGTAGCTGAAATCATCGATCTTGTTGAACACCATTACCATAGGTTTCTGGTGCGCGTTGATCTCCATCAGAATCTGGTTTACCGAATCGATATGATCTTCAAAACTTTCATGGGAAATATCCACGACATGAATCAGAAGATCTGCTTCGCGTACCTCATCGAGCGTAGATTTGAAGGATTCTACCAGCTGGGTAGGCAATTTCCTGATAAACCCTACCGTATCGGTAAGCAGGAACGGCAGGTTTCCGATCACCACTTTCCTTACGGTGGTGTCCAGTGTGGCAAATAATTTATTTTCGGCAAAGACCTCAGATTTCGAAAGGGCATTCATCAAGGTTGATTTTCCGACATTGGTATATCCCACGAGCGCTACCCTTACCACTTTCCCACGGTTATTTCGCTGGGTCGCCATCTGCTTGTCGATCGTTTTCAGCTTATCTTTCAGGAGGGAAATCCTGTCGCGGATGATCCGTCTGTCGGTTTCGATCTCCGTTTCCCCGGGACCTCTCATCCCGATTCCCCCTTTCTGCCGCTCAAGGTGGGTCCACATCCTGGTCAGACGTGGAAGAAGATATTGGTACTGCGCCAGCTCCACCTGCGTTCTTGCATAAGAAGTAGTGGCTCTCTGGGCAAAAATATCGAGGATAAGGTTGGTTCGGTCCAGTATTTTTACTTCCATCTCCCGCTCAAGGTTTTTCAGCTGGGATGGTGACAGCTCATCATCAAAGATGACGGTGCCTATTTCGTTTTCTTTTACATAATCTCTGATTTCCTGTGCTTTACCGCTTCCAATAAACGTTTTGGAATCGGGCTGCGTCAATTTCTGGGTAAATCTTCTGTCTACGGTAGCCCCGGCAGTGTACGCCAAAAACTCCAGCTCATCCATATATTCCTGAAGTTTATCCTCATCCTGATGCTGTGTGACAACACCTACCAAAACGGCCTTCTCGTAATTGTGTTCTTTCTTTTCTAGCATTAAATTCTATCTGTATTTGTGAGATTTACAAGATACCATTTTATATCAAAAAAACCAAGACGAATTTTCGTGGTATGGATTCCATAAAGCATTAGCCCTATCTTCAAATACGGAACAAAATAATGGCCTAGCTAAATTTACCATAAGTTTTGGCTAAAGCCCTTTTTCTGTGAATCCGGGAAAGTGGGCTGAAGCCCACTCCTATTGATATGATCCCTGATGTTCAATAAAAAACAGGATGCCTGTAGAGAAATCCTGTTAATTCATAGCAATCGATAATCTTTCCGAGTTGCTTTACTCTGCCGGTTGCCACAGCTGAATCTTATTTCCTTCGACATCAAGGATATGAACGAACTTCCCGTAGTCGTAAGATTCGATTTCGTCGACAATCACAACGCCCTGCTCTTTCAGTTCTTTCACGAGGGATTCCAGATCTTCTACCCTGTAATTGATCATAAAATCCTTCTCCGATGGGTTAAAATAAGTAGTGCTTTCCGGAAAAGGATTCCATTGCGTAGTACCTTTATTACCGGTATCTTTTTCCAGCCACTCAAAACTTGTCCCATAAGGAGTGGTATCAAATCCGAGGTGTGTTTTGTACCATTCATTGACTGCTTTGGGATCTTTGCATTTAAAGAAAACCCCACCGATTCCTGTTACTTTTTTCATTTTGTTTTAATTGTTTATTGTTATTTCTTTTTATCCTAACCTTCCAATGGCATCACCGGTATGCAGAATTCAAGGTGAAAATAACTCCAGTTGAACCTGTTTTCCTTATCCAGGAAAATCTCCATGGCAGGCATGTGTCGGCATTCATACGCACTGCGGATCAGCCATATATCAAACATATAATTCATGGCTGCCGTCACCTCATCGAGATCACCGGATACTTTTGTCACGGCGTAAGTGCAGGCCGGTAAAACAGTGGTCTGCATACGGCCGTTACCGACAATCCTGAAATGATCAGGCAGCGTGATGCAGACCTCATACCTGTATTTTTCTTTTGGGGTCACATCCGGATCGTCCAGCGACATCCCGAAAATAGTTTCGGCTTCCAAAAGGCTATGCTCTTTCGCCCAGTCTTCCATTTCCTTAAATGCATTCAGAACCACACCCTCCCTGAAAGAATCCACAACCCGGATGTAGGCGATCTTTCTCTCCGGAAACGGCCTGATCTCTACCGGAAACCTTTTCTGCAGCTCCCCTTCATCTCTATTGCAATGATCGGTATTTACAGGGTATAATGCTATGCGGATCTTGCTATTTTTGATCTCCGTGCCATTTCTGTACTCGCTGGGGCTGATCCCGAAATAATTCCTGAACAGCCTCGAAAATGAAGAAGTACCCGAAAAGCCGCATTCCAAAGCAATATCAGAGATTCTTCTTCCTGAAAACCTCAGGAGCCGTGCCGCTTTTTCCATACGGATGCGGTTGATAAAATTCTTAACGGTCTCACCCGTTACCGCCACAAAGATCCTGTGAAAATGAAACGGCGAGAAAAAAGCTTCCGCAGCCAGTTCTTCCAGCGAAATATTTTTATCAACGTGGGTATTGACATAGTCGATGGCCCTGTTGATCCGGTTTATATAGATCTCGTTTGTCTTTTTCACGTTCTTGTTTAATAGCATCGTCCCTTCTGATCCGGAACTCATACCCGCTTATCAAATATAACGCTATTAAGTTTCATCCTGCCTATTTTCAGGATAATCCTTTAAAGCTTTTGTTAAATGAAATAAGTGCAAGGATTTACTCGTCTTTTCATAAACACAGAGTATACTAAGGTTCCTTCAGGGTACACGGCCCTTCGAGAGCATAGGTCCGCCAGTCGATTGCTTTCTACCGATTCTATAAATTCCATATCCATATACCCTAAACCCTCAAACTCTACTACCTTAAACTAATGCACACCCCTTATCACTCGGTAGAAATCCGACCTCGCCGATAACATGCGCATGGAAAGATTCGTGTTGAGATCCTTTCAGGATGACAATTGGAGTGGTAACTAGGCCCTTCAACATTTAACCGACTACTTTTAAATTCCACTCCTCCGGAGGGGTGGCGGAAATTCCAACGGAATTTACGACGGGGTGGTTCTATTACGCTGTTACACTCGAAACCATCACTCCCACAAAAAACTCCCGCCGGGAAAGATCTCTCAGATCGGAGTCAACACACTTGATGAAAACTCCCGCCCTCTTGATAAAATGCTTGGCACTGATGGCAATGACCGGTCCGCCCGAGTGAGAGTGAACGGACAGTGCTGATGGCATGGTCCGGACAGTACGTGAGAGGGAAACCCTGTCCTCCGAGCGAGGGAAACATCTTCCTTCGGGCGGAGGACGAGGCATCTTACGGGCGACACCATCGGTTTCCTTTCAGGACTTAACCGTTTTCTCTAAAATGACCTTGGGATGTTTCGAATCATAAGCGCCTGACGACGATGCAGGAAACATTTAGGGTTATTCGTTTTGGCCGGAAGGATCTATCCCACTCATTGGTTTTAGTTTATTCCAAAAAATATCTATTGCAATTTCAAAAACTTTCCTTCTACTGTTTTATTTCATATTTTTACCAACCTAATTTTTAAGACCGATTTTAATGGCAAAGACAGCGAAGAAAGAAACCCCTTTAATGACGCAGTATAACACCATCAAGGCGAAATATCCTGATGCACTTTTACTATTCAGGGTGGGTGATTTTTATGAAACCTTCGGTCAGGATGCTGTCAGAACGTCTCAGATTTTAGGGATTGTTCTCACCAAAAGAGCCAATGGAGAGGGCCATATCGAGCTGGCGGGATTTCCGCACCACTCCGTAGATTCTTATCTGCCCAAACTGGTACGGGCCGGAATGCGGGTAGCCATTTGCGACCAGTTGGAAGATCCGAAAATGGTGAAAGGAATCGTAAAAAGAGGGGTAACGGAACTGGTAACTCCGGGAGTGACCTTCAATGACCAGGTTTTAAATTCTAAAAAGAATAATTTCCTGCTTTCCCTGCATAAGGAAAAAGAGAAGTTTGGGATTGCCTTGGTGGATATTTCTACCGGCGAATTCCTCGTGAGTGAAGGAAACCTGGAAAAGCTGCTTCATATTGTGAACACCTTTGATCCCAGCGAAATTATCTATCAGCGAAGCGTACAGATTCCGGAGCAGATCAGGAACAGGAGTGCTTTTAAGCTGGAAGACTGGGCTTATCAGTATAATTTTGCCTACGAAAAACTGACGGCCCATTTTAAAACCAACTCGTTAAAAGGTTTTGGCGTGGAGAATCAGCAGCTGGCGATTACGGCTGCAGGGGCCATTTTTGCTTACCTGGTTGAAGATACCCATCATAATTTACTGTCACACATTACCAAAATGCAGGTTATTCCGCAGGAAGATTACCTGATGATGGACCATTTTACTTTAAGGAACCTTGAAATCGTCTATCCCAGCAGTCCGCAAGGCAAATCCCTGCTGGATATTATCGACAAGACATCTACCCCGATGGGAGGAAGGCTGCTTAGGAGAAGGATAATCCTTCCGCTAAAATCTGTAAGTGAAATCAACAGAAGGCTTTCTTTAATTGACTTTTTAAACGAAAACGATCATCTTAAATATGAAATTTCCCAGCTGCTGAAATCCATTTCGGATCTTGACCGGCTGATGGGAAAACTGGCAGCAGAAAAAATCTCCCCGAAAGAGCTGGGATACCTGCGCCAGAGTTTGCTTAATATCCACAAAATTAAAGGGCTGCTGCACCCGCATGCTGAGGTATTGGCGTGGCTGGATCCCCTGTACGACCAGGAGGAGCTGATCAAATGTCTTCAGAATCATCTGAATGACGAACTCCCGGTGAATCTTGCCAAAGGAAATGTGATTAAAGAAGGGATCTCCGAAGAGCTCGACAGGCTGCGTGGCCTTCAGTCTAAGGGGCGCGGCTTCCTGGATGAAATGTGCCAGAGAGAAATTGAAAGAACGGGAATCACCAGCCTTAAGATCGATTTTAATAATGTTTTCGGGTATTATATCGAAGTCCGCAACACCCATAAAGATAAGGTTCCGGCAGACTGGCTCAGAAAACAGACGCTCGTGAACGCTGAAAGATACATCACGGAAGAGCTGAAAGAATATGAAAACCAGATTCTGGGTGCAGAAGAAAAGATCGGTGTGCTGGAAAACGAACTATACCGAAAAGTATGCGGAGACACGATCATCTATATGGATCAGATTCAGGAAAACTCGAATATCATTGCGCAGCTGGATGTCGCAGTCGGACTTTCCGAGCTGGCGGTTTCTGAAAGCTATACAAAACCTGTTCTCAATGAGAGCTTTTCCATCGATCTGAAAGAAGCGCGGCACCCGATCATTGAAAACGCCCTTCCTTTAGGGGAAAAATATATTCCGAACGATATTTTCTTAGATAAAGACTCCCAACAGATCATCATGGTGACCGGGCCGAATATGGCGGGTAAGTCGGCGATCCTCCGTCAGACCGCTATTGTATGTCTGATGGCACAGATCGGAAGCTTCGTTCCGGCAAAATATGCTGAGATTGGCATTTTAGATAAGATTTTCACAAGGGTTGGGGCAACGGATAATATTTCTGCAGGAGAATCAACTTTTATGGTGGAAATGAATGAAGCCGCGAATATCCTCAACAATATTTCCGAAAGAAGCCTTATTCTTCTGGATGAAATCGGCCGCGGAACATCCACATATGACGGGGTTTCCATTGCCTGGGCCATTGCTGAGTATCTTCACCAGCATCCTACGCAGGCCAAGACCCTGTTTGCCACCCATTACCATGAACTGAATGAAATGACGGTGAATTTTGAAAGGGTGAAGAATTTCCATGTCTCCATCCAGGAAAACAAAGGCAATATCATATTCCTGAGAAAGCTGGTTCCCGGCGGAAGCGAGCACAGTTTCGGGATTCATGTCGCAAAACTGGCGGGGATGCCTTCTAAAGTGGTCAACAGGGCCAACGAAATCCTGAAAACCCTGGAAGCCAGCCGTACCCAGGGCAGCTCTTCGGAAAGCATCAAAAGAGTGACTGAAGAAAATATGCAGCTTTCATTTTTCCAGCTGGATGATCCCGTGCTGGAGAACATCCGTGAAGAGCTGACAAAAATAGACATCAATACGCTGACACCGATAGAAGCTTTAATGAAGCTGAATTCCATAAAAAAAATGATTGGCGGATAACCAATCATTTTAAGTCTGCTTAAACTTTATGGTTAATTCTGAAATTTGTTTAGGCGATTAATTTAATTTTTCTTAAGCGTTAAAGGAAACGTATACAGATAGCGCACCGGTTCGCCATTGATGGTGGCAGGCTTCCATTTCACGAAGAGCCTTCTCACGGCAGCTTCAGCCGCATCGGAATGTTTTTTGTCGCTTCCTGTCGCAGTCACGAATCTTACGTAACCCGTTTTTTCGACAATGAAATAAACTCTGGTATCAATACTTTTGGATTTTACATCGATGATCTCCATTTTTTCTGCAAATTGTCTTCTGAAATTCTCCATTCCGCCGGGAAATTCTGCCTGCGTATCGGCTTTGGTAACGACATCATCCAGTTTCATTTTCTTTTTTAAAACGTTGTAATCCGGAAGCTGCGAAACCGAGCTGTAGTCTGCCTGTGCAAACATTAAACAACTGCTCAACAATACTGAAAATAACAAAACCTTCTTCATACAATACATATTTGATTGTTTTTCAGCAGCAAAAAGAGCGCCGAAGCGCTCTGATACGATCAATGGTTGTATTCGTAGGTCGTGATCTCCGATTTGTATGGTTGGTTGTTACTGTGATAATAATCCCGGACTGCTTTTACAGGATAGCTCTTACCGTTGTATTCATAAGTTGATTTGAAAATGGTCGATTCTTCTCCCCCGTTGGAATATGATATGATATGCTTATAATCTTTCACATTCCTTGGCGATCCGTTCATATCTTCACTTTCCAGCATTTTTATAAAGCCTGTTATGTTTTTGAAAGGATAATTTCCGCCGTCGTACACGATATTTTGCAGGCTTCCCGTTCCGGTACTTGTTGTTGTGCCCTGAACGCTGATGACGGTTTCCGTCCAGTTTTTTAGTGAACCGTCAGAATTGGTATAAGCATTCCTCACGTATGTTTTGCTGCTGCCAGGAGCAGTCGTCGTATGTGTTATTTTGATCTGATCGCTGCCAATATAAAGATAGCTTACCGTATTCGTCACATTGGGAAAATCGCTGGAGGTATACGTTTTCTTGGTAATTTTCTGGTTGCTGTTGTACGTAAGGAGCACGGTATCGATGGTTCCGTCAGAAAAAGTGTCTGTGTATTTGGTAATCAGATCTCCCGTATAGGTAAAAGCCCTCGTCCAGTTTTCGGTGGTGTTTTTCATTTCGGTGATTTTGGCTCCGCTGTAGCTGAACGTAAAATTGTCGCCATCCTGAACCATTTTGGTAACCAAAACCGGATTATCGAATTCTGAAGTGTCCTGATCGGCAGTTCCGCAAGAAATAACGGCACATAAAGTGAATAATAAATAATTTCTTCTCATCTTGTATTAATTTCCACAAAAATAGCGGAAATATTTTTTAATATCGAAATTAAGCCGTAAAATATTTGAGTTTTTATTCCAAATATGTTTAGCTTTTTATTAAATTCAATATTATTGCGTAGAAATAAAACCTCATGATAAAATTTAAATTCAATCTTAAATATTTTCTGCTCTCGTTTATCCTGTTCATTACTGAAGTACTCATTGCTACCGTATTGAAGCATATTTTCTTTGTGCGGGCTTATCTGGGAGATGTCATCGTGGTGATGTTACTTTATACCCTGGTGAAATCTTTTTTCATCGTCAAAGACGACAGGAAACTCATTGCCGGAATCTTTATCTTCTCATTTCTGGTTGAATGGGCGCAGTATTTCAATATTGCTGATAAAATGGGACTTTCGCCTGGCAGCATCATGTACATTATGGTTGGAAATTCATTTTCCTGGGTAGATATAGCGTGCTACGCCGCCGGATGCCTGCTGCTTTTGCCTTTCGTGAAAGCTAAATCAGAAGAGATTTGATAAACTATCTTCCGAAACTGTCGTATTTGTCTTCTGCGTATTTGATAAAGCGGTTCAGTAGAGCCACGTTTTCCTTTTCCAGCGGCGTAAGGTCGTTGTCTACATTATTGGAAACAGGAATATACCAGTCGGTCTGCTCAAAAAAGTTTCTGTAAGTCGCTTTTTTAAAGGAGTATCCATGGCGGGCAAATACGGAATTCTTAATAATTTCCATATCCAGTTTACGGAGATTCTTAAGATCTTTTTCCGTTAATTTCTGTTTAGAGGCATTGATTTTAAATACCGCATCAGAAGCAATCCTGTTTTTGGAAGCGGTAAAGGTTTCCGTTTTGCCGGTTTCTTCATCGGTGTATTTTTCAACAAAACTTTTCGGGTTTTCCCAGTCGATAAGGTCATTATCGGGACTCAGCATGAAATTCGGGTTATAGACAAACTCTTTTTTCACCAGTTTCAGTGTCTTTAGCGGTGCTTTAACGGCTGTTTTATTGAAAGCGTTCCATTTTCCGGTAAGGCTGTCATTGTTTAATTTAACCTCAAACCTGCCGTCTGTTTTATCATTTCCGGGTTCATCCAGAATAAAAGATTTTGACGCCTCATTAAAAACGCCGCGAAAAGGCCTTTGGTTGCCATCAACAATGCTCTGCCCATATACGCTGTCTTTGGTGATCCTGTTGATTTTCAGCGATAATTTTTTATATACATCATCTTCATAAGCTTCACCGATTTCCGGGGTAATCATCTCCTTGCCTGCAAAGTCACCCATGTAAATCCCGTAATATTCTTTGTAAATTTCAGGAATAGCTACAGAGTCTTTTTGTGCTTTAAGGCTGTCTTTATTTTTACTCGTATTTTTTGATTCTTTTTTACAGCTTATCAGGGCGATGGCCAAAACTGAGATGAAAGTGAGTTTTAAAATTTTCATATTTAATGTGTTATTGTTTAAAAATACAGGATTTTGAGAATATCAGAGCCATTTTCTTGCAATTAAATATTCAATCAACAAAATATTGGGGACCCAGCCCAGCCATGCAATGATCTGATACACATCCATTGGGTTCGGATGAAATAAATATACGATAATTACTTTCCACATCCGCAAGGTGATGGCAGAAATCGTTAGCGCAAAACTTCGCCACATCCATTGCTTGTGTTGTTTAAACTTCTTTTGCCTGGCGTAGTGATAGGCTTTAAGCGTTGAAAACCACCATAAACACCCTAAAATAACGAATGAGATCTTAGAAGACCATCCTCCATTGGCAAAAATACCCATATAGATGCCTGAAGGAGCAGCAAGGAGCAGGATCAGAAAAATATAGATCTTACCTGCATTCTTATGAAAATCACGGACCCCGAAATCTTTCCTGAGAATAGCTAAAAAGCCGGTGAGCAGAACAAAAATGCTTGTATAAACATGCGTGTAAAAGAAATAAAGATACTCCGGGCGGCCGGTAACTTCCGTCTGCTTTATCATTAAAAAACTGACCTCCTTATTCAGTGGAATATACTCCAGCGTAATGTTCAGCATCAGCCAAAAGAAATAGGCAAATCCTGCAATGAGAAGGATTTTAAAGATCTTTGGAATATTTTTTCTCGCAAAAAGCATTTTAGATTAAATTCTTTTAAACACGAATATCGCAAATATTCTCACAAATATTCACAAATAAAATGGTGTTATTCGTGGAAGCATTAGTCTGATTTGTGTTTACATCATTTCGAATTCAAATCCTGCGCAATCAGCCATGCTTCACTCCAGCAAGCCTGAAAATTAAAACCTCCGGTTACCGCATCAATGTTCAGCACCTCTCCTGCGATATAAAAATCGGGAAGTATCTTCGATGACATATTTTTGAAGTTAATTTCCTTTAAATCAACACCCCCGGCGGTCACGAATTCATCTTTAAAAGTTGACTTTCCGGTTACCTGAAATTTCTTTTTACAGAGATTTTCTATAATGGCCTGTACTTCTTTGCCTGAGACATTGGCGACCTGCTTGTTAAGATCGACTTTAGAAATTTCCAGAATTCTCTGCCAGAAACGGTTTGTTATTTCAAATATCTTTGACTGTCCGATCGTTTTTTTAGGATTAGACTGTCTGAATTTCTGAAACAGTGCTGTGGCTTCTTCCTCCTCTTTAGAAATAAAATTCACTACAATTTCAAAATTGTACTTCGCCTTTGCCAGATTAATCGCTTCCCAGGCCGAAATTTTCAGAATTGCCGGTCCCGAAAGTCCCCAATGCGTAATCAGCAGCGGACCGCTTTCTTCTGTCTTAAGCTTAGGAATAGAAGTTTCCGCCATTTCAAAGCTGGTTCCTGCAAGATCCTTCAGCAGATCATCTTTGATATTAAAAGTAAAAAGCGATGGAACCAGATCAACAATCTTATGTCCCAAATTTTCAATCATTTTCAGTGATTTCGGGGAACTTCCGGTAGTGTAGACGATATATTCTGCTTCGAAATCCCCTAAACTTGTCTTCACCAGATACTTTCCGTCAAGCTTTTCTATTTCCTTTACGGAGCATTTGGTTTTTACTTCAATATTTTTCTGCTGAATTTCCTGTTGCATCGCATTGATGATACTCTGCGACGAATTGCTTTCCGGAAAAACACGGTTGTCATTCTCAATCTTCAACGGGACTTTTCGGTTTTCAAACCACTCCATAGTATCTCCGGGCTGAAATTTAGTGAATACACTTAATAATTCCTTATTTCCACGCGGATAAAACCGAACCAGCTCTCGCGGATCAAAACAGGCGTGGGTCACATTACAGCGGCCGCCTCCGGAAATTTTCACTTTTTGAAGTACATCCGAGTTTTGTTCGAGAATGGTAATTTTGTACAGGCTTTCGTCAAGATTGGCAGCGCAGAAAAATCCTGCCGCACCACCTCCGATGATGATGATTCTTTTCATAGTTCTCTTAATCTTATGCTCAAGATTATTTTTGCAAAACTACAATTTTTATAAACCATCTTATTTGAGTAATTTTGAAGAATATAATTTTTTGATCAAAGCCTAGAAATTATAAGTCACAAAAGTTTTTTTAAACACATCAGGCACATTAGATTTTAGTCAACTGCGTTGCGTATATTTCAGATCATATAAGAAGAAAATCAAAGATGTTCAAAAATCGGTATATTCTTCTTATGGGTCAAAAAGTGAATTAAAAAAAACTTTTGTGGTAAATTAATTCATATTTAAAACAAAATTTAAATGATATTTTACCATAAATTCGAAGTGCGCTGGAGCGATCTCGATGCCAACAAACATTTGGCCAACTCATCTTATGTACAATATTGTGCACAGGCGAGGATGGCATTTATGACCAAAGAGAAAATGGGGGTTACCCAGCTTAGCCGTTGGGGAATCGGGCCGGTTATCCTGCATGAAAGATATTCTTTTTTCAAGGAAATATATGCCGACCAGATTGTCTTTGTAAGCCTGGAAATCGACGGATGTTCGGAAGATTCATCGATTTACCGTTTTGTACATAAATTCTATACTCCGGATGGTGTACATTGTGCGACTTCTGAAGCCACCGGTGTCTGGATCGATATGATGCTCCGAAAAATGACAACCCCACCGGATGATGTGGTGGAAGCCATGAATAAATACAAAACCCCGGAAACGGTAGTGCTGACCAAAGAGGATTTCAAGAAATTCCCTTTCCACCCGCATAATATTGATCCTTCGGAATTCAGTTAATCAATTGATAAGCGATAAATGACTGATAAAAATTGTTGGTGATCATTTATCAACTATCAAACATCAATTATAATTAAAAATATGTTTGAAGATAAATCACAGGAACTCACGCCGATCTCCAAATTGGGGGAATTCGGACTGATAAAGCACTTGACAGAACATTTTTCATTATCCAACGACTCTTCGGAGCTTGGAGTGGGAGATGATGCGGCAGTTATTAACCCCGAAAATAAAAAAGTCGTACTGACAACCGATGTTCTGGCGGAAGGGGTCCATTTCAATCTGGGATATGTTCCTTTAAAACATTTGGGATACAAAGCGGTGGTCGTTAACCTGAGTGATATTGCAGCCATGAATGCCACGCCGACCCAAATTCTCGTTTCTCTTGCTGTTTCCAATCGCTTTCCGGTGGAAGCGCTGGAAGAAATCTATGCCGGAATACAGGCAGCCTGCACAAGATATGAAGTTGACTTAATCGGCGGAGACACAACAAGTTCCAACGCCGGTCTCGTGATGAGCATCACAGCCATTGGTATGGAACACGAGGAAATCATTGTGAAAAGAAGCGGGGCAAAACCGAACGACCTTCTTGTGGTAACCGGTGATCTTGGTGGGGCCTATATGGGGCTTCAGATCCTGGAAAGAGAACACGCCGTTTTTCTCGCAGATCCGAATATGCAGCCTGAAATGGAAGGCTATGACTATATCCTTGAAAGACAATTGAAGCCTGAGGCAAGAACAGATGTGAAAAGTATTTTAGAACAACTGGATATTAAGCCCACTTCGATGATTGACATTTCAGACGGCCTTGCTTCGGAAATTCTCCATCTTTCAGACCGTTCGGAAGTTGGATTCAGATTGTATGAAGAAAAAATACCTATGGACAGCCTGACGATTTCCACCGCGGATGAATTTAATTTAAATCCTGTCATGGCTGCATTGAGCGGCGGTGAAGATTATGAATTGTTATTCACCATTTCCCCGGACGATTTTGATAAGATTAAAAACCATCCTGATTTTACGATTATCGGGCACGCCGTTGAAAAAGAAGACGGCAACTTTATGGTAGCGAGAGGTTCTAATCAATTGGTTGCTTTGACAGCGCAGGGTTGGGATGCTTTTTTAAATCAATAATTTACTTTTGCGAGAGATAAAAAAACTTTGTCAAAGTTTAAAACTTTGACAAAGTTATATTTCGCTAATCAGACTAAACAGTCTCCTTACGCTTTCACAATATTAAGAATCACTTCCATCGCTTTTTCCATACTTTCCAGTGCCACATATTCGTAAGGCCCGTGGAAATTGATTCCTCCCGCGAAAATATTCGGACACGGAAGCCCCATATAAGACAACTGGGCGCCGTCGGTCCCCCCTCTGATCGCTTTAATTTTAGCTTCGATTCCGGCTTCTTTCATTGCGGCTGCAGCCAGATCAATGATGTGCATTTTGCCTTCAAACTGCTGCTTCATGTTTCGGTACTGCTCTTTAATTTCAATTTCAGCGGTTCCTTCACCATGTTTCTGATTAAACTCAGCAACCTTTCCTTCCATGAATTTCTTTCTTGCCTCAAATTTATCGGCATCGTGGTCACGGATAATGTATTGCAATTTAGCCTCAGAAATATCGGCATTCAAGTCCATCAAATGATAGAAACCTTCAAAACCTTTCGTTGTGGCCGGGGTTTCGTTGGCCGGAAGCATCTGAGCAAACTCGGAAGCCAGCAATGCTGCATTCACCATTTTTCCGTAGGCATAACCCGGATGTACACTCAGTCCATGAATTTTTACGACGGCTCCTGCGGCATTAAAATTTTCGTATTCCAGCTCTCCTACTTCACCGCCATCCATGGTGTAAGCGAATTCCGCCCCGAATTTCGCAACATCAAATTTATGGGCTCCTCTTCCGATTTCTTCATCAGGGGTAAATCCTACTGCTATTCTTCCATGTTTGATTTCCGGATGAGCGATCAGGTATTCTGCTGCCGTTACGATTTCTGCACAGCCCGCTTTGTCATCGGCTCCCAAAAGGGTATTTCCATCTGTAGTGATCAGGGTCTGGCCGGTATATTTTTTCAGGCTTTCAAATTTTGAAGGGGACAAAGTAAATCCTGTAGTTTTATTTAAAACAAGATCTCCTCCATCGTAATTTTCCCATACCTGAGGTTTTACATTTTCCCCGCTGAAGTCCGGCGACGTATCATAATGAGAAATGAATCCGATCGTTGGCTTATCGCTGGCCTCAAGATTAGAAGGAATATAGCCCATGATGTAGCCGTTCTCATCGATTGAAACGTCTTCCAGGCCGATTGTTTTCAGCTCTTCTGTGATATAATTTGCGATATCCCACTGTCGTTCGGTAGACGGTGTGGTTTCACTTTCAGCATCGCTGGTTGAATATATTTTTACATAATTAAGAAAACGGTTCAGTAACTTTTCTTTCCACAACGGGTTGAATTCTATTGCGCTCATTATTAGTATTGATTTCCGGCAAAGTTAGCAATTTTGAGGTTCAGAATAGTTTATTTGTAACCTGATATCCTTAATCGAAATTTTAAATAACATATAACCGTTTGACAATCAAAATAATGGTAGATTTACTGAGGATACCGCTAAATTGTTTAGTTTTATTATATTTGAGAAAATCTAAAAGTAAAAATGTTTCTTACTGAATGTCCGCGTGATGCAATGCAGGGTTGGGGAGAATTTATCCCCACAGATAAAAAAATAGATTACATCAATTCTCTGATGGATGTTGGCTTTGATGTGCTTGATTGCCTGAGCTTTGTATCTCCGAGAGCAATTCCGCAAATGGCAGATTCTGCCGAAGTTGCCGAAAATATTGACAAATCCCGATCCAATACCAAAGTTTCCGCGATTATCGGGAACTATCGTGGCGCAGAAAAGGCTCTGAAACATGAGTCGGTAGATATTCTAGGGTTTCCGTTTTCTATTTCGGAAACTTTTCAGCACAGGAATACCAACAAAAGCCAGGAAGAAGCTTTTAACGAGATTGTAAGGATGCTTGAACTCGCAAAAAGCGAAAATAAGCAGCTTAATATTTATTTCTCTATGGCCTTTGGAAATCCTTACGGCGAAATGTGGAAATGGGAAGATGTAGATTTGTGGGCACAACGCTTTTCAGAAATTGGAATTAAAGAAATCTTACTATCTGATACAACGGGTGTTGCAACACCGGAAACGATCGCTCTTTTATTTGATAAAATTCCCGCAAAATATCCTGAGATCAATTTCGGGGGACATTTTCACAATCGGTATGAAGATTCGTACTCCAAACTAAAAGCGGCGTATGACAAAGGCTGCCGCAGATTCGACAGTGCCATTAAAGGAATCGGCGGATGTCCGATGGCCAAAGATGATCTCGTGGGAAATATGCCGACCGAACAGGTCATCAATTTTATGAGTGTGGAAAAAGTAAACCATAAACTGAACCTGCTTCATTTCGAAAGTTCTTATAACAAAGCGAAAGATATTTTTCATTTTTAAAGAAAATCATCATCTAAAATATACAGGCCATGTCTCCAATAATTTCACCTTCGGAACTCAAAAATTTATCCCCTGAAAAGCTTATTATTCTGGATGCCAGAGTAGGTAAAGATATTTACGGAAGTTATCTGGATAAGCACATTAAAGGAGCAAGGTTCATCGATCTCGACCAGGATCTGGCGGAAATCGGGGAAAATGCAGCATTTGGAGGCAGGCATCCTTTGCCGGATGTTCAAAAATTCGCCAAAACCATTTCCGACCTTGGAATTGGTGAAGATTCCCATATTATCGTTTATGATGATAAAAACGGAGCCAATGCCGCGGCAAGAGCCTGGTGGATGCTGACAGCTTTCGGATTTGAAAAAGTACAGGTTCTGAACGGCGGTTTCCAGAATGCAGAGAAGGAAGGCCTGGATTTTTCTTCCGGGAAGGAAACTTTTAAGAAAGCTGAGATCATCGAAAAAGGAAGCTGGCTTCTTCCCTTATCAACATTGGAAAATACTGAAAACGAATTAACAAGCCGTTCTTCTACGGTGATTGATGTCCGGGATGCCTATCGTTATAAAGGTAAATCTGAGCCGATTGACCTGGTAGCAGGCCATATTCCCGGAGCGATCAATATTCCTTTTACTGAAAACCTGGATGAAAAGGGTCATTTTCTTTCGCCGGAACTGTTGAGAAAGAAGTATTCTGAATTGCTGGAAGGAAAACCCACAAGTTTAATCGTGCACTGCGGTTCAGGAGTAACAGCCTGCCATACTATTCTGGCGCTGGCTTATGCAGGATTCGATCTTCCTTCTCTGTATGTAGGTTCCTGGAGCGAATGGAGCAGAAGAGAAGGTAAAGAGATCGCAAGAGAGGTCTGAAACCATTATTATTTATATTTAAAAAAAAATAAAGGCTGTCAAATTTAAGTGACAGCCTGATTTATTTTAACCTGAATTAAAGCATTCCCAGCTCAAATTTGGCTTCTTCGCTCATCATATCTTTATGCCAGCTTGGCTCAAAAGTAAGCTCCAGATCGACACTTTTTACATTTTCTACTTCGGCTACCTTGTCTTTAACTTCCTGTGGGAGTGTTTCTGCAACCGGACAGTTGGGTGTGGTAAGGGTCATGATGATTTTAACATCCGCATCATCGGAGATCTGAACGTCATAAACAAGTCCCAGCTCGTAGATATCTACCGGAATTTCAGGGTCATATACGGTTTTCAAGACTTTGATAATCTCTTCACCTATGTCAGCAATCTGATCGTCTGTAAATTTCATTTTTTAATCTAAATTGATATACCTTTTCAATAAATCTTCCTGACGCATGCGGCGGAAAATGTTCGCCAAAGTTAAGACATCTTTTTCACAATAGTCTACTATTCTTTGCAAGTCTTTCTCTATGTAGTAGATTGATGAAACCATTGAGCCGTCGATATCATCTTTAGGGGTCGGAATTCCGAAGAGATGCGCCAGTAATTCAAGAGAGACAAAGCTTTTATAATCCCCGAATTTCCATAGCTCCATGGTGTCGATATGTGGGATTTCCCAAGGCTTTTTCCCAAACATCTGAAATGGAACGGGCGGCATCATTCCATTGATGAGGAATCTTCTGGCAATCCAGGGAAAATCAAACTCTTTCCCGTTGTGGGCACATAGAATGACATCCCTGAGCCGTTGGCTGTTGAAGATTTCTCCGAATTCAAGAAGAATCTTCTTTTCGTCATCTCCGGCAAAGCTTTTGATTTTTAAGGTGTCATTTTTCTCAAGCATTCCGATTGTGATGCAGATGATTCTCCCGAACTCGGCCATAATTCCTGCTCTTTCGGAATAGAATTCTCCTGCGGAAATTTCATCTTTTCTCTGGTGTTTCGTTTTTTTATCCCAAAGCATCTGTTCGGTTTCGGAAAGCTCTTCCCAGGCTCCGGATCCCGGAACAGTCTCAATATCAATAAATAAAACCCTTTCTATAGGAATGTGTTGTATCATTTGCTTTTATTTTTATCCTACCTGCTGCCCATTTTTTGCCGGCAGCGAAGATGTTAAAAGAGTGACGTCTTTTTTATCTTCTCCGTATATTCCCAACACCAAACATTCGCTGAAGAAGTTGGCAATCTGCTTTCTAGGGAGATTAACGACAGCAAGAATCTGCAGGCCGATCAATTCTTCTTTTTGATATAATGAGGTGATTTGTGCGGAAGATTTCTTCACTCCCAAGTCACCAAAATCAATTTCAAGCTGATAAGACGGATTTCTGGCCTTTTCAAAAGTATTTACCGAAATGATGGTTCCGCATCTGATATCTATCTTTTCAAAATCTGCCCATGAAATTTCAGGTTTTATTTCCATGATAATGAATTAATTATAATTTAATATTTACGCACAAAACACTTGACATAAAGTTAAGAGGTTTGTTTTTACGCAAAACTCGTTCATAACAAAAGTATTAAAATAATGAAAATTAAATAATTTTTTGAAATATAAAAATTTTAGCCTTAATAATCAGCTTATTACGGATTTTTCACAAAATATAATAAATTGCCATGCAAGATTTCTCGAAATCAGGATTTATGTCAATGAGTACTCAAGCATAATGTTTAATGATAAAATTTAAAATAATGAAGAAAAAAGCAGTACTTCACATTTTAGTCTTTATGGGAATCGTTCTTTTGAGCATTCCACTAATATCTTGTCTAAATGAAAATTATGACCCTGTCCCTGTAAAGACAGATGACGTTAATGGCAGTTACAGGGCAAGAATTGTAATCTCACAGGGAGGAATATACAATGAAAAGATTACTGATTTTGCCGCTAAAGACAGTGTTATTACTTTCAGTGATTTTCCGGTGAAAGAGATCGTAAAGAACATTGTAAAAGATCCGGTAAAAGCTGAAGCTGTTTTGGCAGATTTAGATAAAATTGAATATAAACTGAATTTTAAACCCCGATTAAATGCAGCCCAGAATATCGTAGAACTAACTTTTGAACCCGAGGCTCTCACTTTCCAGATCGTACCGGATGGTGTACCCAAAATTGTTTCGGTGAAGATGACCGCCAAACAAAAAGGTTTTTTTGTAGGATACGACCATTCTTTGAGGTTTGCATGGGAAGCAGAAAAAATAACCGTTGAAAGCGTGGATCTGACCCCATATCAGACCATAAAGTATGAAATTCCGATTAGTATTAAAAATTAGGCAATGGTTATTGGCAGGATAGGCAGGCTTCTGTGGGAGCCGTCTATCTTTGCATTATGTTAAGTAAATGGCTACCCGAAAGGTCGTCATAAGATCAATGAAAGAAAGTAACGAACAGATTTTAGTGAGCCGTCTTTGGAAAAAGGAAGAAGCGGCCTGGAAAGAGCTTTTCGAAGTTCATTCGGGTAGCCTGGCCTATGTCTGTTCGAGATACATCACCGACCGTGACAGCGTGAATGATGTGCTGCAAAACAGCTTTATAAAGATGTTCCGTTCCATAGATTCTTTTGAATTCAGAGGAGACGGTTCACTGAAAGCCTGGATAACGAAAATCGTGGTGAATGAATCTTTAAAGCAAATTAAACAAAAGATCGATTTTAAAGCCATTGGGGATGACTCCCAAATCGCTGAACCTGAAGATGAAGACGGGCCCGGTCTGGAGGAAATATCACGGCAGGAAATCATGAATATCATCCAGATGCTTCCCGACGGCTACCGAACGGTTTTCAACCTGTTTGTCTTTGAAGGGAAGAGTCACCGGGAGATCGGGGAATTACTGGGGATTGCTGAAAACTCTTCAGCTTCACAGTTTCACAGAGCAAAATCAATGCTTGCCCGGAAAATAAAAGAATACAAAATGTCTAAAACAGCGCAATATGAGTAATGAATGGTTAAATGATCTGCGCAGAAAGATGGAAGGTCATACAGAAGATGTTCCTGATGGATTGTGGAAGAGCATCAGTGAAGAATTATTTGTAAAGGTTCAAGACCAGGCGATGCCGGACCCGGTTCCCAATGACCTCAAGGCGCAGAAGGCTGTTAATACATTTAATCATCTGCCGTTATGGTACCGTATCGGCGGTGTTGCAGCAGCCATTGGCCTGTTCTTGATTCTGGGTAAGCTATTTTATTTTCAGGAAAAAAATCTAAAAAAAGAATTTAAAAAAGAATACAAAATCACCCGAAGAGATTTTGATAACGGATCATTATCGACACCGGATCATCATGAAAAAAGATCAATACAAGCTGTTGAAAAAGAGGAATTTAAACTAAAAACAGATGCTTCCGCTATAAACAATATTAAAATTTCATCACGGAATATTAATCCGGTGATCAATAATCCAGGACATACTGAAGACAAAACCTTTTTCAACCTGAGTTCAGCACCGGAAAAAAAACCGGCTCCTTTATCACAACAGCAAGGTAATGAAGAGGCTGAATCCAGCAGCCTGATGACAAAAGAGGAAAGGGAATGGAAAGAAAAGTTTGAGAATGACCCAAAAGCAAAGCTTGCAAAAAATAAAACTGAAAAAAAATGGATGTTCGGTCTTTCCACCGGCAACGCATCTTCAAATGCTACCGACCAGTTCCCCGGATATGCCACGTTGAACGGAACAACGCCAAGCCTTCCTGAAATGTGGGGACTGGAAACAGGCGAAGATCCTTTAATGGCCATCCTGCTGGCCAATCAGGATAAAAAGATCGAGGCGACCATCAGGCACAAAACACCGGTGACTTTCGGAGCGTCAGTTTATAAGAATTTAGGAAGCAGATGGAGTATTGGATTGGGAATCAATTACACCAAACTTGCAGCAAACCTCACATCCGGAAGCCCTTCTGATTTTATCAGCAGCGAGCAGAACCTCCATTATGTCGGTATCCCTGTTCAGGTAAATTACAACGTGATCAGGAAGGGAGCTTTTACGGGTTATCTCACAGGCGGGGGCTCCGTGGAAAAAATGGTCGCAGGAGACATCAAAACCAAATACATCGTTGACGGCGCTGTAAAACAGGAAACGAAGGAGGAAATCGACCAAAAACCTGTTCAGGTATCGGTAAATACGGCCGTTGGTCTTCAGCTAAAGGTGGTAAAATATATCGGGATTTACGCAGAGCCGGGAATAGGTTATCACTTTAAAGATAACAGCTCGCTCAATACCATTTACAAAGAAAAACCGCTGAACTTCAATCTGAAATTCGGAGTCAGGATATTGCTTGATTAATCTGAAAATAAAACCATTAAATAACACTATATGCAAACAAAACTGATTTTTTTTAGCTTTTTATTTTTAAGTTTTTTAAATATAAAAGCACAGCAATGCACCCCGGAAATTACAAGTCCGCGTCTCGGAACCATGTTCCCTGAAAAGATTGTTTTCTGTAATACGGAATCAGAAACCCTTTCTACAATCCAAACCTACGCTACGTATCAATGGTATAAGCAGGAATGGGACTGGCAGACGCCGAATACCAATCCTTGGGTAGCGATTCCAGGCGCAACATCGCAGACCTTAACGATTAATGGAACCGATGATATGCTGTATTATTTTAAAGTGGAAGTGACGCAGGCCGACTGTACCGCGGAAAGTTCACCGGTTCTTGCAGACGGATACGCTTATGGGCTTCCTTTCATGATGGTAGACCTGCAGCCGGGAACTTATGAGGAGATTGCGCCGGGAGAATACAATGTTTGTGAAGGAGCTTCAGTACAGTTTAATGACGGATTTCCAGAACTTTACGGTGTTCATACGTGGTTCAGCTGTCTTCCGGGGAATAATCCGCCTTCCTCTTCAGATCCATGTATCATCCCGGGCGAGACCGGAGATTCTTATACCGCGACAACATCAGGAACTTTCGGATTTTATGCCTGTACTACGTATTGCCCCGATCAGTGTGAAATGCTTTCGGAATTTGCTTTTACAAAGTTGAATTTCGGAAACTGGGACTTCTGCACCAACCTCGGAACAGGAGAGACAAAACCGAAGGAGAACAACCTGAGCGTTTACCCGAACCCTGCATCTCAGGTCATTTATATCGGAAAAGCGTCTGACAAAAAATATCCTGAGGTGTCCATCATCGATATGTCCGGAAAACTGATTTTTCAGAAAAAGGATCACCGATTCTCAGAGTCTATTGATGTAAGCACGCTGGTTCCGGGAACATATATTATTGTTTCTAAATCTGAGAGCGGAAAAGTATTTAAAAATAAATTTATTAAGAAATAGATCTAAGTGATAGTTTGAATTCAATTTGATGCAAGGCTCGGGATTAATTTCCTGAGCCTTTTTAATTTAAATTCCATTTTCATCGGAAGGTGATTGTAAAATTTATTATTTTTGCATCAAAACACGGACAATGTTGATAAAAATTTATGGAAGTGCCATTCATGGCGTTTCGGCACAGACGATTACGATTGAAGTAAATGTTGATACCGGCGGTGTCGGATATCATCTCGTCGGTCTTCCGGATAATGCCATTAAAGAAAGCAGCTACAGGATTTCTGCCGCTCTGAAAAATGTCGGATTCAAGATTCCGGGCAAAAAAATCACGATTAACATGGCGCCTGCCGATCTTCGTAAAGAAGGTGCCGCCTACGACCTGAGCATAGCCCTTGGTATTCTTGTGGCCTCTGATCAGATTATTGCCGAAAACATCCAGGATTATATCATTATGGGAGAGCTTTCTCTCGACGGGACCTTACAGCCGGTACGCGGTGTCTTGCCGATTGCCATCCAGGCCCGTGAAGAAGGCTTTAAAGGAATCATCCTTCCGAAACAGAACACCCGTGAAGCAGCGATCGTAAACAACCTGAATGTCTTTGCGGCAGAAAACATTAAAGAAGTCATTGATTTTTTTAATGAAGGTACGCCGCTCGAAAAAGTCGAAATAGATACCCGGAAAGAGTTCCAGGAAAGAATCAACGATTTTCCTTTTGATTTTTCCGAGGTCAAAGGTCAGGAAACGGCAAAGCGCGCCATGGAGGTTGCCGCAGCCGGTGGACATAATATTATTTTAATCGGCCCTCCCGGAAGTGGAAAAACGATGCTGGCCAAAAGGGTTCCGAGTATTTTGCCGCCGTTAAGTTTAAAAGAAGCTTTGGAAACAACAAAAATACATTCCGTTGCTGGTAAGATGGGAACTGAAACTTCTTTAATGACCGTACGTCCGTTTCGGGCTCCGCATCATACCATTTCTGATGTAGCCCTTGTCGGTGGTGGCGGCTATCCGCAACCCGGAGAGATTTCCCTTGCTCACAACGGCGTCCTTTTCCTCGATGAAATGCCCGAATTCAAAAGAACAGTGCTGGAAGTCATGAGACAGCCTCTGGAAGATCGTGAAGTCACGATTTCAAGGGCGAAATTTACGGTAAATTATCCCGCAAGTTTTATGCTGGTCGCCTCGATGAACCCAAGTCCCAGCGGTTTTTTTCCTGACGATCCCAACAATACTTCTACCGCCTACGAAATGCAGCGTTACATGAATAAACTTTCGGGACCGCTTCTGGATAGAATTGATATTCACATTGAAGTACAAAAGGTAGAGTTTGAGCAACTGGCAGAAAGAAGAAAAGGGGAAAAAAGTGAAGAGATCAGAAAACGGGTGCTCATGGCCCGCGAAATTCAAAGAGAACGATATCAAGATTTGAAAATAAGCTACAATGCTCAAATCGGACCAAAAGAAATTGAAAAATACTGTGAATTGGATGAAGCCTCATTCAGCCTCATAAAAACCGCCATGGAAAAGCTGAACCTGTCTGCAAGAGCATACGATCGTATCCTGAAAGTAGCCCGAACCATCGCCGATCTGGAAGGTTCTGAAAATATTCTTTCATATCATATTTCGGAAGCCATACAATACAGAAGTCTGGACAGGGAATTTTGGAATGGGTGATGTAAATCATACTCCTTTTTTCCCCTCCAGAATCATCTGGATCATTTTGGTTTTTCTGCTTTCACGGGTGTCGGTTTTTTTAGCTTCACTAATCCATCGGATATATTCTTTCCGGTGTGTGTAGCTCATTTTATCAAACAATGCTTTTGCTTCAGGGTTTTCATTAAAAACGGCAAGAATATCATCCGCTATTTCAACGGTTCTTTCTTCCTTATCTTCGGTAAGGCTTACGGAAATTTCATCCCCGAAAGTTTTGCCCAGCTCTTTTCTTATTTCCCGGGTAAGCCCTAAAATATGAGAGTTGGATTTCATTTTAGCCAAACTTCCGCGGTATTCTACCTTACCATCAAAGACTGCCTTGATTTTTACCTGTCCTTTCTTGTTAAATAATTCTTCCGTAGAAAATGGAAATTCCACAAAGGCCGCGTTCATATTGCCGCTTTGCTTAATGATCGCCTTGAATCGAATGAGTTGAGGTTTCATTAGTAAGAAAATTTTATGGCTAATTTATTCAAAAATAAAAGCCGCAAAAGAAAACTTTCGCGGCTTAAAATATATCGGTTAGGATTATTTTCTTTTTCCTTTAGCAGAAGTTGCCTTAGGCATTTTTGTTTTGGTATCGGCAGGCGTGTTTTCGTCTCTTACCAACTTCAATTCGTCGATCAGTCTTCTGGCACCGGCGTATTTGTCGATCGTCCAAAGTACGAAACGAACGTCTACGTTGATGGTTTTCTGCCATTCCGGTTCGAAAACGATGTCACCGCTTAAGGCTTCGCTGTTTCCGTCGAAGGCAAGACCGATAAGGTTTCCGTCTCCGTCGATTACCGGTGACCCTGAATTTCCTCCTGTAATATCATTATTAGAAAGGAAGTTAACCGGCATATATCCTTTAGCATCGGCATACTGACCGAAATCTTTAAGGTTGTAAAGGTCGATCACTCTTTGCGGAAGATCGAATTCTTCATCACCTTTCTTGTATTTTCCAACAAGACCGGCCATATCGGTATAATAGTTATCCGTAACCCCGAAGTAGTTTCTGTCTGCTCTGATAGGTAATGTATCTACGGTTCCGTATGTAAGTCTCATGGTAGAGTTAGCATCCGGATAGAACTTTTTCTCAGGCATTGCTTTCATTAATCCTGCTAAGAATAGTCTGTTGTTTTTAGCAAAATTATCATCAATCTTCACGAATCTTTCTGCTGAAACTTTCTGATCAGCTACAATTCCGTTGGCAATTTTCCAAAGCGGATCGGCATCCAATTTCAGTTTGTCAGGGTTTAATACAAAGTTCGTTGCTGAAGTTTTGTTGGCAAATATGGAAGAATAAGCAACATTGGAAAGGTTTTTAGCATCAAGCCCCATGATCGTTTCTGAAGCGACGTCCTTGTTTACTCTTGTCTGGTAAAGATTGACCATAGAATTCATCATTTCACCTTCAAGCTTGGTGTTGATGTTTTCGTAAGCTGATTTTAAAGCAGCATCTACTTTAGGCTTCATGGCAAGTCTTCCTTTCATATCCTGATCTGCGTAGGCTTTAAGAACGCTGCCCACCTGTAAAGCCAGGGAGAAGTATTTTGCATTTCTCGAAAGCTGAGACATATACATTCTTTCGACATTTCGGTCTGAAGTCTGTTTGTAATAAATGGCGATATCGTCTAAAACCGTTTCGTATTCAACAATATTTGCCGGCTGAACCGCCCATGTTTTGAATCTTTCTTCTACCTTCTGTTTGTCGGTAATGGTTCCGTTTTTAATAACGGCATCAATAGTACCCTGTCTGTTTTTCCAGTAGTTTGCCACTGATGCGTATTGTGAGGCATAGTTAAGCTGGGTTCCTTTATCCTTGTCCATGTACTTTTTCATAACATCCATGGCAAGTTTGGAAGCTTCAACCCAAGCCGGGTAATCTTTGTTGACCATCTGCTGAATTCCGTAAGACGTCAGGTAACGGTTGGTTCTTCCCGGATACCCTAAGATCATTGAGAAATCTCCCGGCTTCACACCTTTAAGGGAAACGGGTAAGAAATGCTTCGGTTTTAACGGAACATTGCTTGGAGAATATTCAGCCGGATTTCCTGCTGCATCGGCGTATACTCTGAAAACCGTGAAATCTGCCGTATGTCTTGGCCACTCCCAGTTATCGGTATCCCCTCCGAATTTTCCTAATGCGGATGGCGGAGCTCCCACCAATCTGATATCTTTATAATCCTGGTAAACAAAATAATAAAATTCATTTCCGTTGAAGAAATCTCTTACTACTACCGTATATTTTCCGTTTTCAGAATTTTCAGACTGGATCGCTTTGGTTTCCGCATCGATCACTGCTTTTCTTTCTGCAGCGGACATATTGTTGTTTAATTTTGAATTGATTCTCTGCGTAGCATCATCCATTCTTACCAAAAATCTTACATAAAGATCTTTAGCATTGAATTCGTCTTTCTGCTTCATGGCCCAGAATCCGTTTTTCAAATAGTCTTTTTCCGGAGTAGAAGCTGCTGCTACCGCACCGTAACCGCAGTGGTGGTTGGTGAAGATAAGGCCCTGCCCGGAAACGATTTCTCCCGTACAGAATCCTCCGAAGCTTACGATGGCATCTTTTAAGCTCGAATTATTCACGGAATAGATTTCTTCCGGTGTAAGATGCAAACCTTCTTTTTGCATATCGACACCATTAAGTCTTTTAACAAGCATTAACAACCACATTCCTTCATCTGCCCTAATCTGAGCAAAGCTTAAAAGGAAAGTGAATAGTAGAAGTATTCTTTTCATTTTATAAAATAATTTTTGTGTGGCTAATTTACTAATTTTTACCATATTCTGGCCCCGGAATGGTATGAAATTGGTTTTTGGAAGCGTATGAAAGCAATAATAGTTTCGATTTTGAGTATTTTATTTTCAGGAATGCTGCTGAATTGTAGTGCTGTAAACGCCCATACTTCCTTACCTGATCAAAATTTTCAGATCCAAAGAGAATGGATGCTGGTAAGTTTCGGAGATTATACAAAATCTGATCTGATGAAGAACGGCGCCAAGGTGAACCTGACCCAAAAGGCGGAAAATGGTAAAATAAAAGGGACTGCCTTCATGGGCTGCAACAGCATGTTTTTCACTGCTGAATTTAAAAGCAACGGCAACGTAAAAATCTCGGAGATCGGCTCGACTTTGAAAGCCTGTCAGGATATGAAACTGGAAACCGATTTTGCCAAAGCATTCAGGAATATGAAGAAATATACCGTCAAAGGACATACCTTAACCCTCACTGATGACCAGGGGAATAAGATGGAGTTTATAGCGGCAGACTGGGATTAAATAAAGTAAAAAAGCGAAGAAAATTCTTCGCTTTTTTAATGGTTCCGGTTTATATTAATTGCGTTTTAACTTTCTTCTTCGTTAATCTTAAATTGTTTAAAATCAGGATTGAATAATATTAAACAACCTTCTGTTTAATTATTTCACATTTTTATAATAAACGTATCCTTTCTTACCACTCGATTTCACCTGTACTTTATACCATTCCCCTTCTTTTGCTAACTGAATCAGCTTGGCATTTTTAGAAACAATGGTTACTATTTTAGAGCGGACCGATGGTTTTTCATAAATATTCACCGCTCCGGTGCCAGCGAGATACCTGTTGTTGGAATTGACATTGACATTCAGTTCGACTTTCGGACTCTTACCTGAATTATTTTTTGGAGAGGTATGGGAACTTGAAGTTTTGTGTTTTTTAGATTTAGCTTTCTTGTAAGAGCTTCCGGAATACGATGTTTCTGAAGATCTTCCGCTACATTTGCCGCAGGTTCCTCCGCTACCGCAATGTCCGCATCGGGAACAGTTGCTGCATGCCGTACAATAGGCAGAACCTGTACATCTTCCACCGTGTCCCAGGTTATCGTTTGCTTTTACACAGGAATGTAAAAGGATGAGGCCAAAGGCCAGTATGATGAAGGGTATTAGTTTTTTCATGGTTTTTTTTAATTATAATTTTCTAAAATTGGTAAATCTATTTAGGTCGGATATCGTATTTAATTCGTAGTTTATTCTCTTGGCAACTACAAATTTCCCCATCGTTAATGACTTTTATTGTTTAATGAATCTATCTGAAATTTCCGTTTCGTTTAGAGTTTGTTGGTTAGGCAAAATAATTTGTATACCTCCTAAAGGATTTTCTATAATGTAAGCTCCCGATCTGCAGTTTTGGAAACGATATCTAAAAGCTTTTAATCCTGAAATTAATCCTTCACTTATTGTTTTTTCATAAACATGTTTTGAGCAACTGGTTTTAAATATACATTTCCTTCGTCTTGATGGAGGTATAATCCTCCAGTATATTTTAATAAGAAGAATTAATAGATTTTTCATTTAAATTTTTGCTGAAAACCGCCATTTGATAAGAAGTCATATATCCAGGCTTTTGGCCCGCTCCAAAGCAACCATCAACGGGCTGAATGTAGGTAGATACACTCTCTAGTCTTACATACTCCCAGCCTTGTTCGGATTCAACTTTTATTAAATTGTCTAATTGTTCTGCAATCTTTTTTGCGCTCATATTTTGTTGATTTGCAGTAGCAACAAATGGTATTACTTTGTATTCCATGATTGTTTTATTTATATTCCAAAAATATAACTCTTTCAAAGCCAATCCTTACGGTTTCCCGTAAACCAGTAAAAAAAAGAATAAGCCTTTCAAACAAATGAAAGACTTATTAATATGGAAATAAAAACAACATCAGATAATCCCGATATCCTTACAGAAGGCGACCAGCTGTTCGTTGCTGGCTACTTCAAGATCTTCCTTAAGGCTGTTCAGCTTTTTCTCGACACTGCTTAAGCTGTAGGGTTTGATATTTTTCTCCTGCAAATACGAAGGAATATTTTTCTGAAGAATCCCTTTCGATAGAAGAGACACCAGCGCAATATCGTAAGCTGAAAACTCATAACTGTTCAGTTTTTTAACTTCTTGCTTGAGGTCCAAGGAAAGGTAATTTTCATTGATGTAGACGGACGCGATGGATTTCTTCAGTTCCTTGGAATCATTTCTTGCCTTTCGCACATAGCCGTTGATGTGATTATCTTTAAAAAGCGAATCGATAATGCCGGATTTGTGTTCGGCAGAAAATACGATCACCTTTAGCGACGGTTGAATTTCCCGGATCTTCTCAATAAGTTCTTTTCCATCTTTAATACTTTGGGTGTGATGATCTTCTTCGTAATAAAGATCGGTGATCAGGAGATCATAAGGCTTCCGGTCACGGATTGATTTCTGCACTTTAGCCAGCGCGTCGTCACAATAATACACATAATCTACAATAGGAATATTGAGTTCTTCCAGCGTTTTCTGTACGGAAATATTGATACTTTCATGGTCTTCCGCAATTAAAATTTTCTTGAACATTCTTTTAGTTTTTTTTAAGAAACAGGAAATGAAATATTAATCTTCAGTCCCTTTTCAGTTTCAGTGTCAAAAATAATTTCTCCACGGATACTTTCCATACGGGAAACCGTAGAAGACAGTCCATTTTTATACATGAGTTCACCGGAGATACCGACCCCGTTGTCCGAATAATATATGCTGACGGTATCATCTTCTCTTTCAAACCTGAAAGAAACTGCGTTGGCACCACTATGTTTCCTCATATTCACAAGCAGTTCGCGGATGACCTGGTAGACCTCATCCTGTGTATTTTGGCTTACATTTTTCCAGAATTCTTTTTCGTTTCCGGCGGTATAGGTGTTAACCTTTTCGTTTTTGAAAGAACCGATCAGTTCAGATATTTTTTCGCTGATGTGCTTTTCTTCGTTCGAAACGTCAGCTTTCTCATAAGAAATATCCCGTGATTTCTCATACACGAATTCCAATTCATCCAGCGCACGGTTTCTGTCGAAATCTTCCTGGTTCTCGATCTTCGTCATCACCTGATAAATGCCGTTGGCTACGACGTCATGAACTTTCTTAGACATCTTGAGCTGCGTGTTTTTTACTTCGAGTTCTTTTTCCTGTTTGAGGCGAATTTGTCTTTTTCTAAACCATATAATAATGAGAATTGATAAAACCAAGGCCACCAGTAAGATCAGAATTCTATTATCTTTTTCGATACTATTCGCCTTTAATTTTTCTCCTTTTGCTCTTTCAGCTTCTATATCGTATCGAAAAAATGCGAATTGATTTTTATCTTTATTTCTTGCTGTATTAACACTATCATTTATTAAATTAAATAATTTGAAATTGTATGCATAATTTTTAGAATCCAGCAAAATAATCCTTTGTAAGGCTAAAATTTGATCGTCAGGACTTTTATTAATCTTAGCAGCATTAAGCATCTTTTTCGCAAAGTCAAGAGAAAGCTTAGGGTTTTGGTCTAAATAATAAGTTGATAAAGTTTCGTAACTGGAGTTTTGCCCTTCACCATCGCCTATTTTTTTTCTAATTTCTAATGCTGTATAAAATTGTAAAATAGGATTATAGCTTTTATTAAAAAGGTACTTTGCTTTTGCATGGTTATTTAATGCTCTAGCATAATTCACTACACTGTCGGCAAGAATGGCCTTATCTAAATATTTCAATGCTTTTTCATATTTTCCTTGAGTCGTTAATATATCTCCGATATTATTATAATAAATATACTTATTCTCCTGATCTACTGCATTGTTTATAGCTTGTTCGTAAAAGTCTACCGCTTTGTCATAATCTTTAAGGCGATTGGAGGCAATACCCAAATTATTGTAATTGGCAGCCAGTGTTCTTAGTACATTACTATCTTTGCGCTGATGAATGTATTTGGCTGCCTCAAGGGAAGACTCTATACCTCCCAGAAAATCTCCGCTTTCTGTTTGTATTATACCCATATTTACAAGTGATCGCCCCACTCCTAAAGAATCATTATGTTCTAAAAAGTCATTTTTAGACAGATTAAAATAATAGAATGCAGAATCTATTATTCCTTTATTATTAAATTCTTTTGCTTTTTCAAGAAATTTATTTGTGGTAAGGGGGAAAGAGTGTTTTTTTTGCAATATTTCCTTTTTGCAGGAAATCATTAATATAAAACACATTAATGACATTATTATTTTCATGATAATTTAGTTTCAATGCAAAATAATAAAAAGGACAGATTTACACAATCTGTCCTTTTAAAAATTATGGGTTTGTAAATGGAGGAGGGTTTTGTCCGGTATTACCTCCCGTACTTCCTCCGTTGCCTGGCCCGTCCGGATCCACTCCTCCTTCCGGATTTATTCCGTTAGTGAGAGTGGTTTGTGTAGCTAGCTGTCCGCTTTCGTTCTTATTAGATGTTAATATTTGGACATTATGATGTCCAAATGCTAGTCCTAATAGGATCATTATAAATTGTATCATTTTCAATTTTTTTTATGTTCAATAAGTTATGGATTAATGAAAGGAGGAGGCGTCTGTCCTGTATCTCCAGTGGTAGCTCCGCCGTTTCCCGGTCCGTCCGGGTATACACTTCCGCCGGGACTTATTCCACTAACAGTTATGGTTTGGGTAGTTAAATCTACGTTTTCTTTGTTATTGAATGTTGATGTTTTGACATTATGATGTCCAAATGCTAATCCTAATAGCATCATTATAAATTGTATCATTTTTCAAATTTTTTATGTTTAATCTGTTATGGATTAATGAAAGGAGGAGGTAATTGTCCTGTATCTCCTGTAGTCCCTCCACCGTTTCCCGGCCCGCCCGGATCCACTCCTCCCTCCGGATTTATTCCGCTACCGATATCGCGAGTGGTTACCTGTCCATTGTTGTCTTTATTGAATGTTGATGTTTGGGTATTATGGTATGCGAATCCCAGGCTCAGCAACGTTAATATAAATTGGATCATTTCCGTATTTTTTTTAGTTGAATTGTTTTTTTTTCTCTCACAGAGTATGTATTGTAAGCTGTACACTATTAAAATATTGAAGATCATTTTAATTTTTGGGAAGATAATTATTTTTTGGATTATTACTTGATAAAATTTATTTTCTTTTGAACATGAAACATTTTTTCACTGGATTAGTTTATTACAAAATAAAAACAGGACAGATTTATGCAATCTGTCCTGTTAAAATTATGGTTTTGTAAAAGGCGGAGGTGTTTGTCCTGTGTTTCCTCCAACCGGGCCTCCAGTTCCATCTCCCGGATTTATTCCTCCTCCGGTGTCTTGGGTGGTTACCTGTCCGTTGTTGTCGTTATGGCATGATTGAGTATTGGCACTATTATTCCCGAATGCTAAAGCGATTAGCATCAATATTAAGTTTAACATTTTTAAAAAATTTTGAAGTTGAAATTGTTTTCTTCCTCTCACGAAGTATTTATCGTGAGCTGTACACTGTTAAAATTTCGAAGCGCTTCTTAAATTTTTTGGGAAGTGAACCTTCAAAAACGGAAGAGAAACATCTGCTTCCCAACCCGGAGTTTTCTTCCGTCTTATCTGGTGATTTTTGAAATCAGTTTTGTAAATTTGTTTTTGTCTGTTTGTTTTAATGTTTTGTTTCTCAACTGATTTCTGATGACAAATTTCTATGAATCGAAGTGAATTATTGATGACAGCAAACGGACATTGAATGACAATAATGGACAGGACATCTTTACGGAAAGCCGTAATGCGACACGGTATAAAATCATTTATTTTGTAATACCCTTAAAAAAACTAATTATGTCCAAGAGAAAACTATTAATTCAAAAAGTATTTGAACATGTTCAGAAAAGTTCAGAAAAAGACACAAAGAGTGGCTGGGCTGGTGATATAGCTGATTATTTGGATGAACATTTAGGCTTTATGATTTCCAAAAGAACCCTCATCAGATATTATGAAGCTTATATAGAACGAAACGAGGAAATTGATATAGAATTTGTTATTCTCAATAAACTTAGCCAGTATTTAGACTACCGGGATTACAATGATTTTATTTCGACTATTGAAAAGAGAGGAGAAAATGCAAGTATTACAACTGTCCAAGTTGACAACAACGAAGTTGCTTCTGTAAATGGTACAACAGGTCTTTCTGTTATTATTAACAACTCTAATTCAAATAACAATAATAATGACCAACATTTTAATGTTCCGGATTTCATTAAGAAAAACGGAATGGGAATCCTGGAAATGACCTTTGTCATACTTCTCGCGACCGGAGGCGTAGTATTTTCTAATCCCAAGAATGCAAATCGACTTGGGATTATGTCCGGGTTAAATTCTCCCGCCACATACAAACCTTTTATGTATTGGGACAAAGATCGTTACATCGCAACGGACAGCAGCTATTTAGGGCCACAGATAGAAGTTGTGCCCATGGATTCAGGAAACTTCACCTATCTTAAAAAGATCACCAGACCGGATACCCTTACCGTAGATAATGCTTTGCATAAAGTCTGGTATGATAAAAGTGCTAACGAAGTAGAGTTTTTTACAAGCTTTGGTAAACATCCTGAAAATGGGAAAACCCTGAAAGAAGCAACGCCATATATTATCAGTACGTATGGAGGGGAGTAACTTTCTTCATAATTATTTAAAACTCCCGTAAACCCGTTCCTAAAATATTCCTTTACCTTCGTCTTTTTTCCAGATGAATAAAGGAATATTCTCATTTTTAATCTTTGTATTTTCGGTTCTTTCGGCGCAGCAGAAGCCGGTGCAGATTGCTTTTCTGTCGGATGTCCATTTTCAGGATCTGTATGGAAGCTTTTCTGATAACGACTTTAAAGGGATCATCAATCCGAAGACCGGAAAGCCCACCATTCTCCGGACCATGGATGCGCAGCTGCATTCGACCCGGATATTCAACGAAAACTATTTTGCCTTCCTGAAAGCCCTGGACGATATTGCCCGCAAAGGAATAAAGATCGTCGCCATGCCCGGTGATTTTTCAGATGACGGACAGGCCTACAATCTCCGTGGACTGCATAAGATTCTGGATAAATACCACCAGGAATACGGCATCGAATTTTACCTCACCACCGGCAACCACGATCCCGTAGGCCCTTTCCGAAAGGAAGCCGGCAAAGATGATTTCCTTGGGCAGGATGGGCATCCGCTTGGAATTTACAGTAAACAGACCCTGAAGAAACAGGGAAACAGCATCATTACCAAAGACATCGCAGAATCAGGCTATCTCGAAATCCTGGATGAGCTGAAAGACTTCGGCTTTTATCCCAAACCGGGCGATCTGTATTGGAGTACGCCGTTTTCTCCGTATTCCCTGAAAGACTATTTTTACGAAAAGGCCATGCAAAACGCAGACTATACCCGCAGAATGTATGACGTCTCCGAAGGGTTTCCCGTTCCTGATCTCAGCTATGTCGCAGAACCGGTAAAAGGAGTCTGGCTAATGGCCATCGACGGCAATACCTATATCCCTAAAAACACCAAAGAAAACCCCGCCAATGCAGAGAATTATAAAGGCGCCGGCATCGGATACAACAATGTGCTCACCCACAAAAAGCATCTCATTGAATGGGTAAAAAAGACCATGAAAGAAGCCCACAGAAACGGCAAAACCGTCATTGCATTTACCCACTACCCAATGATCGATTATAATGACGGGGCCACGCAGGACATCAAAACGTTGCTGGGCGAAAAGAAATGGCAGATGGAAAGAGTACCGGAAGAACAGGTTGCCAGGGCTTTTGCAGAAGCCGGACTGCAGATTCATTTTGCGGGGCACATGCACATCAATGATACCGGAATCCGGAAAACAGGGAATACCATGCTCGTCAATATCCAGGTGCCTTCACTGGCGGCTTATATTCCGGCTTATAAGGTTCTTACCATAAAGTCTCCCCGGCAAATGGAGGTCCGGACCGAAGTAATAGATGAGGTTCCCGGCTTCGATGAACTGTTTACCCTGTACGAAAAAGAATATGAAGTCCTGCAGAAAGACAGTAAGAATACCATCTGGAACAAAGACATCCTGAAATCGGCTTCCTATCATGATTTTATGCTCTTTCACCTTAAAGAGCTCGTACGGCTGAGGATGATTCCCGGCGACTGGCCCAAAGATTTTATTGAAGCGACAGAAAATCTTACCGGGGAAGATCTCCTGCTGCTGGTACAGACCGAAAAACAGCTGGAAGAAAAGCACATAGATAAAGACCTTTACCGAACCTGGAAAATGCAAGACCTCATCCTGGACCTCTACAAATTTCAGTCCGCCGATGAGCTGGCCTATAAGGATATCCCCGCAGAAAGGGTACGCCAATATGAAGTCCTGGAAAAGATTTTTGATCAATATAAAGGAGAAGACCCCCTGCTCCTGAGACTGAAAAGCCTTTTTAAAACGCTGTTCCTCCTTTCCCATGGAGATCCTTCGGATCATTTTGAGATCAACCTTAAAAAGAATTCAGTGAAGCGGCTGTAATAGCTTGTTTCTTTATCCGTCAGCACATTATTTTGCTGCTTTCTTATACAAAAGAAACACATCTTTAAGGCATAAAAAAAAGTAGTCTTAGTTTGACTACTTTTATTTGACAAATGTAAATATTTTATGATTACACCCCAACAATAATCATTTGTTTTTTAATATGTTAAATGGCAATCTTGCCACAAAACGGTCATTTTTTACGCATTTTGACCAAATTCCCAATAGCATAAACCTTACTGATTCTTAGACGTTTGAAGACAAAATATAGTCAAACTAAGACTACTTTTCATAAATGATGAAAAAACAAACGATTAGCCCTCTACGACTACCTCTATTCCTGCATTTCTGCGTAAAAACGTTATGCCTCATCCTGTTCGATAATAGACCTTTCCCTTTAAAGATTACGGCAAGCCACTTCAGCCGTCCTCCGCCTGGTTTTAAACACAAATGGCACGAATGATTTTGCACGAATAGCACTAATAATTTAGAAAGAGTAAGAGCCTTTTTGTTTAATCTCTGCAAGCTCTTATAAGCGAAGCGGCTTTGTGAAACTTAAAAGCATCATGCATTAAAAAAAACTTTGTGCACTTTGTGTTCAATAAATAAATTAATCAAAACATTAACTATAATACATAAACAATGAAAAACATTATTACACTGGCTGTTCTATTCATCAGCCTTACAATGTTCGCCCAAGTGGGGATTAATAATACTTCCCCGAAAGCAACCCTTGATATCAGTCCTAAAACCACCGACGGCAGCAAACCGGAGGGACTTCTTATCCCGCAACTGGATGGAAATTCGCTCAAAACCGCATCTTACGGAACATCCCAAAAAGGAGTAATCGTCTATGCTAAGTCAGCAGCAAGTCCCACTGATGCCAAAACCGTAAATGTTACTGCGGAAGGGTATTACTATTTTGATGGAAGCGTATGGCAGAAAATGACCGTGGCAGCAGCCGGCGATACCACCAATGATCCTTGGGTAAATGATACAACCAATGGTCTGGTAAAGCTAGGCACCAAAGCAGACGGAACAGCCAGGGCCGCAGGAACTGATATTGTAGCCAAAGACGATGGAAGCGTCGGCATAGGAATTACCACACCGGCAGGAAAACTTGATGTTAATGGGAATATGATTTTACGTAATTCTGCGGTAAGCGGAGGAACGGTTAATCTCTCTATAAGATCAACAAACGGAACAAATCGATGGGGTATCGGTATGGATAATGTTGAAACAGGAAGTGGAAATACAGGAGGAGATCTAAAAATCTGGAATTATGCTGACGATGGTGGGTATATATCAAGCCCTGTAACGATTAAAAGATCTTCAGGAAACGTGGGTATAGGTACAATTTCTCCTGCTAATCAATTGCATATTAGTGCAACATCAGACCCGTTAAGACTTGATGGTCTGCAAGCAGGAACTAAAACAATGAATTACCTGGTAACAGATACAAATGGTGTCATTAAAACGGTAACACCAGAAAGTACAAATCCATCAAACGTTTATGTATTTGTAAAAATGGCTAACGATCAATCTGTAACTTATTCATCCAACAGTTTTGCAAATACATTAGTTCCTTTTGATACAAAAGTTACAGATACTAACAATGCTTATAATCTTTCAACACAAACTTTTACAGCTCCTGAAAACGGATATTATTTGATAAATCAGGTATTGAGTATGAATTTTGACTGTACTGGTGCTTCCAATACTTATGTTTACAGTATTGTTAATGCTGCTGGCAATCGGTTTCAAGCGGGATCATATTCATCAGATACTAATATTAGTTATGAAGGGGGTTCAGCAGTACAAAGTGTCGTTGCATATCTTACAACTGGACAGACGGCAAAATTTTATTATGTTGTCATTACCGGAGGCACTCCAGGTTCTGGGTCTTTTAAGTTTTCTGGTGAAAACTCTACACTTTGTGCCCATTCCAATATGGGATTAAGTAATTATTTGACAATAACAAAATTGTAACAATTATCCCTGCTGACGCGAGCATCTCTTTCGTGGAGGTTTTAGCGAGATTAGGGTAGAGCGGAATTGTATTCAGCCATCAAGCCATCAAGATCTAGCTTTATACTTTTTAAATTAAACCTCACGGGCTTTGAAAACCTGTGAGGTATTATAACCAAATTCAATACATCAATACTTAAAAAATAAGAAACAATGTCAAAAATTCTTCACCGCATCAAAGCGTATCTCTACGATAACGTTTTAACGAAAGACAATCCCAATGATTTCACGGCGCGCACGACCAGTGAGCGAAGCCTTAATGTCCAGCAGATCTGCCAGGCAGCGGTATCCCGTGGCGGGGCAGACATCTCGGCTTCGTCTATGGAGCACGCCACAGAACTCTTCCTGAAAGAAATGGCCTACCAGCTGTGCGACGGGTTTTCCGTAAATACGGGCTACTTCACCGCAAGCACCACCATCCGCGGGGTATTCGACAGCCCATCGGAGACCTTTAACAAAGACAAGCACAGCATCATCTTCCAGTTCAACCAGGGCGAGAAGCTCCGCGCTGAGATCCCCAATATCGAGGTAAATATCTTAGGCATCGCCGATTCTTCAGCAGTGATCTTACAGGTTACGGATATCAAGAGCGGTTCGGTCAACGACCTGCTCACCTCGGGAAGAAACCTGAAGATCGCGGGCAGCAAGATCAAAGTAACAGGCGAAGATCCTTCGGTAGGGGTGTTCTTTGTCAACGATGTTTTACAGGAAAGAACGAAAGTAGAGGCCAGTGATATTGTGACCAATAATCCTTCGGAGCTTATCGTGGTGATTCCGGCCCTGGCGGCGGGGACTTATAGAATAGAGATCATAACGCAATATGCAGGCAGTATTATTCTAAAGGAACCTCGCGTCGCAACCTTTGACAGAGAATTAGCCGTAGAATAACAAGCGGATTGCATCAGTGCATGCAAGAGGTTTGCAAGGAGGCGTGTAAGGATCTTGCAAGGAGGCTTGCAAGAGGTTTGCAAGGGAGCATGCAACCGGCTTGTTCTAACAAACCTACCCTAATACTGAAATTATATTATACTGTATTGAGGTTTAGATTAACACAAAAATATTCCACCCGGGAGATGGTTTTTTCATCAAGTGTGTTGACTCCGGTCTGGGAACTCTTTCCCGGCCGGAGTTTTTTTGTGGCTTCGGCTCCGCTCAGCCACCGGGAGGGTAAGCGAAAGGAGTGGTGGCTGAGTGTAAGGACTGGTGGCTTCGAGAGCCTCAGCCACCACTCAACAGAGACCACCATTTCCCTGTAACAGTAACCCCAAAAATCCAGCGTAAGAACAGAGTAGGAAAAATTCCCCTCCCATGGAGGGGCGACAAAAATTCAAAGAATTTTTGGTGGGGTGGTTTAAGGAAGATTGCGGGATTGCTGCTTCCAGTGCCCGGTGGCTGAGCGGAGTCGAAGCCACCGGGAGACGGAGCGTAAGGACTGGTGGCTTCACGTATGGCCGCGTCATAAACCACCCCGTCGCAAATTCCTGTGGAATTTCCGCCACCCCTCCACAGGAGTGGAATTGGAAGCGGTCGGTGTGAGAAGGCGAAGATCTATTTTACAACCGGCGGCTGAGCGGAGCCGAAGCCAAAGCCGCCAGCTTCTTCAGGAAGTCAGCAATTGCGTTAAGCTTCAGATTTTCCGGCAGACATTTCGGCCAAAGCTTTTGCGCTTTTCTCATACGCCCATTTTTGCTTGTAATCTACCCATTTGGCTTTAAAGAGCTTTCTCATTAATTTATCCGTGTACCGCATGATGAACACATGATACAGCATGCTGGCAAACACTTTAGGCTTATTAGGCAATGCACGCAGCGACATCGAGAAACCAGGCTCCAGATACCTGTTGAAGTGCCAGAAAGCTCCAGGAATAAACAGGGCGTCCCCATGCTCCATGAAAATTTCATAACCCCTCGCCTGCTTCAGGGCGGGAAACTTTTCATAGTCGGGGTTTTCATAATCGACCTCATAAATGGTATGAACCGATAGCGGCACCTTATACAGAAATGCCGACTGCTTCTGATCGAACAGCAGGATTCTTTTTTTTCCTTCAAAATGAATATGCAGAAAGTCGCCGAGATCTACGTCATAATGCATCAGCACATGGGCCTCACTTCCCCCGAAAAACAGCGTAGGAAGCCTTTTGAAAAATTTCATGCCCAGATCGGGATAGGTAAAGTTTTTCAGCAATTCCGGAAGGCGGTCGGTAATAATGTAAAAGAAAATACGGAGATCCGAAGGCTTGCTCCTGATGGTGTCGATATAATCCCTCATTTTCATGTGGGTTACCGGCGCATCGGAGCTTTTGGAGGCATCCGCAGGTTTGTTGTCGTAAAGAGGAACTTCCTGGTCTCCCGCCTTGTCGCGGATAAAATCAAAATTCCATTGATCAAACGCGTCCCATCTGCTGGCAAAATTCTTGATGAGCAGAGGCTTCTGCTTTTTAAAATAATTTTTCTGAAAGTCTTCTTTACTAATATCTGTTACAACATCTACGTTTCCGAGGATCATTTTGGTGGTGTTTTAATTGTGAAATAAAAGTAAGGTTTTTTTGAATCTTGGGAAAATTTTAAAGATGATATCAGTTATCATTTACCATACATAATTGTTTTTATCCCATGATGTTTTGTTTTCAGCAAAGAAAAAACTGTCGCACCGTAAAATTTATGGTTTCCGTAAAACAAAAGTAAAAGTGAAATTTTATATTTGTACGGACGAACCGATCTTATGAGAGTTTACAATACCAAACATTTCCTGAAAATCCTTTTCAGCCTTCATAAAAGTGATACCCTGAAGATCCTTTTCCCCACCATGGTACTGGTAGGATTATACTCCTGGGGAATTGAATACCTCGAGGTGGAATACCTGCATCTTTCTTCCAAATCGCCCATCAGCAACGTCAGCATGATCCACTCGTTGCTGGGGTTTGTGCTGTCTCTGCTTTTGGTTTTCAGGACCAACACCGCTTACGACCGTTGGTGGGAAGGCAGAAAACTCTGGGGCAAACTTGTGAACGACTCCAGGAATTTTGCAGTAAAGATCAATACCATTCTTGCCGGCGACCGCAAAGATGCTGAGCAAATAGCGAGATACCTGAAATATTTCCCGCATTTTCTGGCTAAACATCTTTCGAAAGAATCTACAAGGCTGGCATTGGACGAAGATTATTCGGAGATCGAAGAATATATAAAGCATCACGGTCCCAGTGAAATTGTGATCCTGCTGAGCCACAAGCTGAACCAGCTTAAAAAAGAAGGCAAAATCTCCGATGTGGAAATGCTCTATCTGGATACCCAGCTTTCCGGATTTCTGGATGTCTGCGGTGGCTGCGAACGGATTAAGAATACACCCATCCCCTACTCATATTCATCTTTTGTAAAGAAATTCATCATTCTGTATGTATTGGCGTTGCCGGTAGCCTACGTAATCTCGATCGGCCTTTTCATGATCCCGCTTACGGTATTCGTATATTATGTCCTGATGAGTCTTGAGATGATCGCCGAAGAAATTGAAGATCCTTTTAATAATGACGAAAATGATATCCCGATGGAAACCATTGCCCAGAATATTGAAAGAAGTGTTCACCAGATTATGGGTTCAGGAAAATAAATAAATCCGAAATGGCCCGGAAATCGTACATCATATAAACTTAATTAACAAAAAATAAACCCATTGGTACAAAAATTAAAGCTGGAAGAGCTCAACAGGATAGATGTAGAAACCTTTAAGACGGTCGAAAAAATTCCGTTGGTGGTTGTTCTGGATAACATCAGGAGCATGCACAATGTAGGGGCCACTTTCAGAACGGCAGATGCTTTTCTCGTTCAAAAGATTATCCTGTGTGGAATTACACCTCAGCCGCCGCACCGTGAAATTCACAAGGCCGCGCTGGGTGCAACAGAAAGTGTTGACTGGAGCTATGAAAGTGATATCAATACCACGATTAAAGATCTAAAATCACAGGGATTTGAAGTCGTAGGAATTGAGCAGACGACAAGCAGCACGATGATCACGGATTTTATCATAGATAAGACGAAGAAATATGCCGTGATCTTAGGAAATGAAGTAGAAGGAATCAGCGATGAGGCCCTTCCAAACATTGATTCTTTCATAGAAATTCCCCAGCTGGGAACGAAGCATTCCCTGAATGTAAGTGTATGCGGCGGAATCGTCATGTGGGAATTTGCAAAAGCCCTTAAATAAAAAAACTGCATGTGCCTAATAGACAGTGCAGTTTGAAATAAATCTAATAAAAAGTAAAAATGAAAGGCGACAAAGATACCTAAATTTTCATCACAAACAAATTTTAGGATCGCTTTTTTACTTTTTAAGGAAAAAAAGTTGGATTTTCAGAAATAGTTTCGTTTAATTTTTTATAAATTAGCACAATGTTTATCAAGGAATATATCTCAAAAGACTTTCCGTGTTTTAGCCTGACTGACTCTATAGAATCAGCACGTGATACGCTAGAAGCATTTGGATATTCTCATATTTTCATCAAAAAATCCCATCACTTTTACGGAGCCATCGCAGAAGATTTTCTCTACGAACAGGATGGCCTCCTGAAAGACCTGGAACATCAGATCGAGCGTTTCGCCATTCTTGAAGACAATAATATTATGGATAGCATCAGGCTGTTTTATACATTCAATGCCAATGTAATCCCTGTCATCAATAAGAATGAAAAATACCTGGGATACATCACCTGCGAAGACATCTTCCAGGATCTCTCGAAATACCCGCTGTTCTCTGAATCCGGGGCTATTCTTACGGTGGAGACTCCTGGCAGAAAATACTCGATGACGGAGATCGCCAATATTGTGGAAAGCAACAACTCCAAATTTTACGGCGCTTTCATCAGCAATATGACCGATGACGTGATCCAGGTGACCATCAAGATCAGCAATGAAAACCTGAGCTCCATTGATGAAACATTTGACCGGTACGACTATCGGATTGTACAAAAGTATTATTCTGATGAGAAATCTGATCTGTTTCAGGACAGGTTCGGGTTTTTCCAAAAATTTATAGAAATATAAAAACCAATGAAGGCAGCCATTTATTCCCAGAAAAAAGATTTAGATACCTTTTTATATTTAAGCAAATTTATTTCCGAGCTTGAAAACAGAGGCGTAAAATCTGTTTTATACGACGAAATGGCGGAAGCGCTTCAGTTCTCAAAAATATTTGAAACCTTCAACTGCAAACAGGATCTTATCGACAAGGAAGTTGATCTTTTCTTTACTTTTGGCGGCGATGGAACGATTGTAAATTCCTTAACCTTTATCGAAGATCTTGAAATCCCGATTGTCGGAGTAAATACCGGAAGACTGGGTTTCCTGGCGAGTTTCACCAAAGAAGAAGCCTTCAACGCCCTGGATTCCATATTAAAAGGAGATATAAAAACCAGCCGCCGGTCCGTTATTGAAGTCGTTTCACCCGACATGGAAGATTTTTTCCCATATGCCCTTAATGATGTGACGATTTCAAGAAAAGAAACCACCTCCATGATTACGGTAGATTCTTTTATCAACAACGAGTTTCTTAATGTTTTTTGGGGAGACGGTGTGATTGTTTCCACGCCTACGGGCTCTACCGCTTACTCATTAAGCTGCGGAGGACCGATCATCTCTCCGAACAACGAAAACTTTGTCATCACCCCGATCGCACCCCACAATCTGAATGTGCGGCCACTCGTGGTTAATGATAAGGTAGAAATAAAATTCAAAGTGGAAAGCCGCGTACCCCAGTATTCCCTTTCCCTGGATTCCAGGCTGATTCATATTGAGACCGACAAGGAGATCATCATCAAAAAGGCAGATTTCCAGATCCTTCTGGTACAGCCGAATAATCTCAGCTTTTATGAAACCATCCGCCAGAAGCTTCTTTGGGGCCGAGACAAAAGAAATTAACAATTAAGCAAAAATGATTACCTTTACAGGAATTTTACAAACCCTAATAATTTATATTAAAAAGTAAAACATGAGCAGAATTTTCCCGGCAGGAGTTGCCACAGGTCAATTAGTTACTGATATTTTTCAGCATGCTAAAGAAAACAAATTTGCATTACCAGCAGTAAACGTAATTGGTTCAAGCAACGTAAATGCGGTTTTGGAAACTGCAGCAAAACTAAACTCACCTGTTATTATTCAGTTCTCTAATGGAGGCGCTGCTTATAATGCAGGAAAAGGATTAAGCAATGACGGTCAGAAAGCTGCCATCCTGGGAGCAATCGCCGGAGCAAAACATATTCATACCCTTGCAGAAGCTTACGGAGCGACTGTGATCCTTCATACAGACCATTGTGCCAAGAAATTATTGCCTTGGATCGACGGCTTAATGGATGCCAACGAAGAATTTTACAAGCAGACCGGAAAGTCTCTGTATTCTTCTCACATGCTGGATCTTTCTGAAGAATCTTTAGAAGAAAACCTTGAGATCTCTGCCCAATATTTCGAAAGAATGGCAAAAATGCAGATGACGCTTGAAGTGGAAATCGGAGTAACCGGAGGAGAAGAAGATGGTGTCGACAACTCTGATGTTGACAATTCAAAATTATATACCCAGCCTGAAGATGTAGCTTATACTTATGAAAAGCTGAAAGCTATTTCCGATAAGTTCACGATTGCTGCCGCCTTTGGAAACGTACACGGTGTTTATAAGCCAGGAAACGTGGTTCTTACTCCGAAGATCCTGGATAATTCACAAAAATACGTTCAGGAAAAATTCGGAACTGCTGAAAAGCCGATCAACTTCGTATTCCACGGAGGTTCGGGATCTACGTTGGAGGAGATCAGAGAAGCAATTGATTACGGGGTGATCAAAATGAACATCGACACAGACCTTCAGTTTGCTTACACAGAAGGCATCAGAGATTATATGGTAAACAATATCGATTACCTTAGAGCCCAGATCGGAAATCCGGAAGGTGAAGAAAAGCCGAACAAGAAATTCTATGACCCGAGAGTTTGGGTAAGAAAAGGAGAAGAAACATTCTCTAAGAGACTTGTTCAGGCATTTGAAGATTTAAATAACGTAAATACGCTTAAATAAAAATTAATGATAAGTGATGATTGATTTCAATTAACAATCATCATTTATCTTTCATCAATTATATAAACAATATGGCATTCGAGTGGTTTAAAAGAAAAGCACAAAATATCACGACCTCAACTGATCAGAAAAAAGACGTTCCTAAAGGTCTTTGGCATCAGACACCGTCCGGAAAAATCGTAGAACACGATGAGCTGAAAAGAAACAATTATGTTTCTCCTGAAGACGGTTTTCACGTAAGAATAGGAAGTGCAGAGTTCTTTGATATCCTTTTCGACGAAGGTAAATTCACTGAATTGGACGCTAATGTTGAAAGTATTGATATCCTGAACTTTAAAGATACCAAACCCTACGCAGACCGTCTGAAAGAAGTTAAAGCTAAAACAAAGCTTACCGATTCTATCAGAAACGCCGTGGGTACCGTAAAAGGGACAGAAATGGTGGTTTCTTGTATGGATTTCGCGTTCATCGGAGGATCCCTCGGATCGGTGATGGGTGAAAAGATCAGAAGAGCAATAGATTACTGTATTCAGAAAAAACTTCCGTATATGATCATCTGCCAGTCGGGAGGAGCCAGAATGCAGGAAGCCACTTATTCCCTGATGCAGCTGGCAAAAGTTCAGGCTAAACTGGCACAGCTTTCTGAAGCCGGACTTTTATACATCGCTTACCTTTGTGATCCTACTTTCGGAGGAATTACCGCTTCGTTTGCAATGACCGCCGATATCATCATGGCTGAGCCGGGTGCGCTGATCGGTTTTGCAGGCCCAAGGGTAATCCGTGAAACCATCGGAAGAGATTTGCCGGAAGGATTCCAGACCTCAGAATTCCTTCAGGAAAAAGGATTCGTTGATTTTATCGTGAAAAGAACGGAAATCAGGGAAACCATTTCAAAAACAGTCAATCTGTTGACGGTAAAAGCTTAATAATTTTAACAAAATACAGCAATCTCTCTCTGGACAGGAGGGAGATTTTTATTGATGAGAACTTTCAGTATATTTTTCAATACCATCCGCAGCATGAGCCTGAAAAAGATTATGCGTCTTTTATCGCTTGTGCTTCCCCACCCTATTTTTTCGGTGTTAAGTTTTCATGCAACCCTTCAGGCGTATTCTATTGCACAGAAGAAATTTCCGGATACGGCCTCTACCAACGGCATTGGAAATTCTTTCCGGCATGCGCTGTGGTGCTGCTTCATCCTGATGTATTGCTGTAAAGTTTCTTCACCCCAAAAGGCTCTCGCTTTCTGTAAACGCCTCACCGATCTTCATGAAGAGCTCTTTCCCAATAAACCGTTGGAAACCAAGATGGATCTCCACAACAATACAATCGGAATGGATTATTTCATGGAACTGCTGCCAGGCATTCACCGCCAGTTTTTTGAAAAAAGCTTTTTTATTAAAGGCCTGGAAGAGAAAATGAAGGATGCGAAGGTACTGAAGAGCCTGGATGATGATTTTGAAGGATTTTTGGTTTATCTGGACGAGAAGTGAACAAAAGTGAATGGTCAATTTCGCTCAGCGAGTCAATTTTGCGCCGCAAGTGAATTTCAGACTACTAAAAAAAATTGACAAGCAAAGCAGATTCACCCGAAGGAATTGAACATTGACAAAGTGAAAGTGAATGGTGAATTTAACTCAGCGAGTCAATTTTGCTCCGCAAGTGAATTTCAGACAACTAAAAAATTGACAAGCAAAGCGGATTCACCCGAAGGAATTGACCATTGACAAAGTAAACGTGAATAGTGAATTTCGCTCAGCGAGTCAATTCTGCTCCGCAAGTGAATTTTAGACTACTAAAAAAAAATTGACAAGCAAAGCAGATTCACCCGAAGGAATTGAACATTGACAATTTTTGTAATCTGAAGATTTTTTGATAAGTTTAACCAATTTTTAATTCATTCGAATGGTTCTCAGCAGAATTTGGTCGGCTTTTATTATTATTGCCATTGCCATCGCCAGTATAAAATACATTTCATCAAGTCATTACAAAACTATTTTTAATGACATGGTGGTCGGAAAAGGCGGCGATACGGTACAGATTGCCACTCAGAAAATGAATGCTCTTTCTCCACTGGTGAGAGATAGTTTAATGAGAAGTCCTGATTTCGCAGACAGCAGAATTCATTATAAAACAGACTCCTTAAAACAGGACGTAAAAGTATACCGTGTACAGGAAGCAGACGGCGTGATCGGAACTTCCGAAACGGCCGTAAAAATATGCCTTGGGCTGATTGGTATCATGACCCTGTTTATGGGCTTTATGAGTATTGCGGAAAAAGCCGGCGGCATTAATCTTCTGAGCCGGTTGATCCAGCCTTTTTTTTCCAAACTTTTTCCTGAAATTCCTAAAAACCACCCGGCTTTTGGGCACATGCTGATGAATTTCAGTGCCAATCTTCTCGGTCTCGATAATGCTGCAACCCCTTTCGGTTTAAAAGCGATGGAAAGCCTGCAAACACTTAATCCCAATAAAGACACTGCCAGCAACTCACAGATCATGTTTCTGTGCCTGCATGCCGGGGGAATGACTCTTATTCCCGTTTCGATTATTGCGATCAGGGCATCGATGGGCTCGAAAACGCCAACAGATATTTTCCTGCCTTGTATGATTGCCACTTTTGCCGCCACTCTGGCTGCTATGATCATTGTTTCCTTGTATCAGAAGATCAATCTATTAAGACCGGTTGTTATAGCCTACGTTGGAGGGATCTCCGCCGTGATCGCTTTACTGGTACTATATCTGGTGCATCTGAGCAAAGATCAGCTTGATGATTTCAGTAAGGTTTTGAGCAATGGTCTGATTCTCTTTATCTTCCTGTCCATTGTTTTGGGCGCCGTTTACAAGAAGATTAATGTTTTTGATGCCTTTATTGAAGGCGCAAAAGAAGGTTTTAATACCTGCGTTAAGATTATTCCTTATCTCGTAGGAATGCTGATTGCGATTTCCCTGTTAAGGACTTCCGGCGTTTTCGATGTCATTATCGATGGAATGAAATGGGTGGCCTACACTGCCAATTTTGACCCACGTTTTGTCGACGGGCTTCCAACCGCTCTGATCAAACCGCTTTCCGGCTCAGGTGCCAGAGGAATGATGGTGGATACCATGACCACTTTCGGGGCAGACAGCTTCCAGGGCAAACTTGGCGCCGTTCTCCAGGGAAGCTCAGATACGACATTCTATGTGATTGCTGTGTATTTCGGTGCCGTAGCTGTAAAGAATACGCGATACACGGTAATTGCTATGCTTCTGGCCGATCTGGTGGGAATTATCACCTCGATTGCGCTAGCCTATTTGTTTTTTGCTTAAAAAATATTGTATTAAATCTAGAACTAAACTTAACAAATAAGGTTTTTTAAAACCATCATCACTTTAATTTCAAACTTCAATATGATTACAGATAAAGAATTTACATTACGTCTTATCAGACAGCTAAGCCAGGCACTGGAAAAACTGATTCTGGACAAACCTGAAGAAAGCCTGATGCAGAAAGAACTCGATTTCGATTCTTTAATGCGGGATATTTTCAAAATGAGTTTCACTGAAGTTGCCTCTAAAAGCAAAGAAGAACTCATTGGAATCGTCAATGAAAGACAGGAAAGAGATCATAAAGACTATTACGAGATGCTCGGTAATCTTTTTTATTTTAAAGGAAAAACAGAAAAAAATAATGAGTTTCTGGATAAAGCCAAAACATTCTACGAGCTCTATCTTCAGACCAGCGGAATTTTCGCATTACCGGTGATCAACAGGATCTCCGAAATAAAAAAAGCACTTGAGTAAAGTGCTTTTGTATTTTAGAAAGTAATTTTATAGCTTCCGGTGGAAGAAACACTGGCTTTTTCAGCCTTTACATATTTCTTAACCCATGCGATGGCATTTGATGTGATACACGGATCTGAGGTTCCTCCTGACCTTCTTGCCGAAACCACATTTCCGGCTTTATCAACCGTATAAGATATGGTAATCGTTCCGCTTGCTGTACAGCTGTTGGCGGGCTGTGCTCCTCCTCTGCCCATGGTTCCCGGGATAAATCCTACCAGTTTCCGGTCTATTCCGACTTTACTGTCACCGTTTCCGTCGCCTCCCAAAGGATCCCCGGCATTTCCTATACCGTTGCCGTCGCCCTGGCTTCCGGCTTTTGTGCCCCGTCCTCTGATCAGGTTCCCGATGGCTGCTGTTCCTTTTCCGTCACCATTTCCTGTTTTTGAGTTTGCCGTAACAGCTCCGGATTTCTTGGTATTTTTACTGGCACTCGTGCTTGCCGAAGATTTTTTGGTCTCTGCTTTGGATTCTTCTTTTTTCGGAACGCTTATCTTTGAATTGTTTCCGGTAATTATTTTGTCTTTCGCTTCAGATTTCTGCGTTTCCGGTTGCGGATCGGGTTTAATTACGGTTTTCGTTTCCGGAACAGCCGTTTCAGCAGGCTCCGTAACATTCTCAGTAGCTGCGGCTAAGCTTCCCGGCTGATCGGCAGGTTCTTCAGCGCCGTTTCCGTTTCTGTTGTCTCCGAAATTCACCAGCATGGTGGTCACAATTTCAGGTTGCTGATCAAGCTCAGGTTTTAATTTATACAAAAAAACAAACAGCAGGATGGCAGACCAGATCAGGATCGAAAGCAATGCGCTTTTTACCCGGTCTCTGTTTTGTTCGTCTCTGCTTATAATCTGGCTTCTCATCTTAAAAGGCTCCTTTCGTATGATTTCGGAATTACTATTTATCTTTAACGGTTGCAATGGCAATATTGAATTTATGCTTTTCGGCAATTTCCATGGCAAAGACCACGTCTTTATGCATGGTATTTTCGTCTGCTCTTATGGTAAAAGATTTGTTGGCCTGGTTGGCCAGTTTATTGACCACCATCTGTTCCAGTTGTGCTTTTTCTACAGGGCTGTCATCCACAAAATAGGACCCGTCGGGTTTTATGCTTACCGTAAGCGGATTCGGGATATTGTCTTCAACCGCTCCTGTTTTCGGAAGTTTTACATCAATAGCACTCTGATTGGCTGCTGAAGAAGTTACCATAAAGAAGATCAGCATCAACAGGATAACATCCGTCATCGCTGCCAGACTGAACTCGGGGTTTGCTTTATTTCTTCTCTGAATTTTCATCTGTTTATTTTTAATTTTAATGTTCAGACAGAACCTTGCGGTTTCATGTGAAGATTATAAAGGTTTGTTGATAAGGTCTAAAAATTCTCCCGACATATTCTGTGCCTTCAATACAAATTTATCGATTCTTGTCAATAATAAATTGTAAAAGAAATTGGCAGGAATGGCTACGGCAAGACCGACAGCGGTCTGTCCCAACGCTGTATAAATCCCTTCAGATAACGTCTTCGGCGAAAAGGATCCGCTGGCATGGGATAAATTAAAGAACGCGATGATCATCCCGATTACCGTTCCTAAAAGTCCCAGCATCGGAGCAATACTTGGTACAACAGCGAGAAGGTTTAGGTTTTTCTCCATATTGGCGACCTCAACCTGTGCCTGAGATTCCATAGCGCTTACGATATCGGATACGGGTCTGCCAAGTCTGGAGATCCCTTTTTCCAGGATTCTTCCTTCGGGTGAGTTTTGTCTTTTGCAGTAATCCAGTGCAGATTCTATTTTGCCTTCTTTGATGAAATCTTCGATGTTATCCATAAAGTTGGCATCCGTTTTAGAGGTCAGCCTTTTGATAAAGAAAAAACGTTCGAAGAACAGGTACACGGAAAATACGCCTAAAAGGAGTACGGTCACCATTACTATTTTAGCGAAGGCTCCCCCATGAAACATGATCTTCCAAAATGAAAATTCTAAATCTTCCGCCGCGACCGCGGGTGTAGCAACCTGTGCAAACAAAATCTGAGTAAGTTCCGTTATCAGCATTAATGTGTATTTTTATAAGAGTTGTAACGACAAATGTAGTGGAATATTATCAAAAGATATCTTAAAAATTGCTTAAAAACAACTTAAATTTTGTTATTTTCCAACAACAGCAAATTTCTTTTCAAAAAAATCTGAAAAGAAATCTGGTATACATTCCGGATCAATAAAAACAGATGAGAAATTAATCTTCGTCTACTTCAATTTCATCCTGCTTAAATTCGCACTTGAGCCTGAAAGGAATCGGAGTACCGGAACCTGTGTAGAAATCATCAATGGTTCCTTTCCAAATTACCTGAAGCTCTCCTTCCTCGTTTCTGTCAAACTGAAGCTCATTATCATAGATAAAAGCATCTTCATCATCAAAAAGATCGACTTCTGTGAAGCTTTCTTCGTCAGAATCATTAACGGTAATTGTTTTTCCTTCAATTTCTGCAGATTCGATAGGAAAATCGAAAACTTGAAGTGAAAGCTGAGGAAAATTGTACTGCAGAGAGTCGTCCTCCACATGATCCAGACCGTCATCCGTAATAATCTCAACCTCTAAAAAGTGTTGCTGATTGCTGTAAACTGCTTTACAATAAGTGTTTCGGATATTGTACTTTAGCGTTTCATCCGGATGGTAAATTTTTAAAATCCCTTTCATTATTTCTTAAAAAGAGCTGTAATACTATGATTGTTAAACGTTTTCAACAAAGATAAAAAATAGATTGAACGTGAAGAATTTTTTGAAAATTATTTTTAACAATTGCTGGATTTAATTGACAGAAAGCTTTTCAACAGTACATATTTCATAATTAAAACCCCTTTCATTTGTGCAAATCTCCGGTGTTTTTTAATTTTAAACCAAAATCAAACGTTTTAATATTTACATTTGCCTTATAAAGAATTCCGCAGAATGAAAACCATTTTATCAAAAAGTATTGTGGGACTCAGCCTTGCCATAAGCCTGGTCTCGTGCAAAAAATCTGATTCTCCGCTAACGAAAGTTACCCCCTCCAATTTAGATTCCATTGCTTCCCATTATTATGAGCAATACCTGAAGCTGTATCCGCTGGATGCTACTTCACAGGGAGATCTCAGGTATAATGATCAGCTGCCGATCAATATTGACAAAGATTTTATATCCGGCGAAGTGGCTTTCTACAAATCGGTACAGGAACAGCTGGAGAATGTGGATTATAAAAACCTTTCGGATGAAGATAAAGTGGTGTATGATGTGTTGGATTTTACGTTAAAAGATAAAGTCCAGGCCTACAACTATCATCCTGAATACATTCCGTTTACCCAGTTTGGCGGGCTTCCGCTAAATTTTCCCCTGTATGGCAGCGGAGAAGGCAGCCAGCCTTTTAACACCGAAAAAGATTACACCGACTGGCTAAGAAGAATGGAAAAATTCCCGGATTGGATGAATGCCGCAGCCGATAACTTCCGTGAAGGCATGAACAGCAAAATGGTTTTGCCTAAAAAGCTCGTCGTAAAAATGATTCCTCAGATGAGGGCCGAGGAAATTACATCGACCGATCTGGAAAAGAATATTTTCTACGGACCCATCAGGAAGTTCCCGAAAGACTTTACCAAAGAGCAGAAAGAACGGTTTTCAAAACTTTATAAAGACGCTATTTTACAGAAGATCATTCCGGCTTACACCAAAATGGGCGATTTCCTGGAAAAAGAATACCTGCCTAAAGCCCGGGATACCGATGGCTACAACAGCCTGCCGAACGGAAAAGAAATATACCAGTTCTATGCAAAAAGCTGGACGACGACCAACAAAACACCTGAAGAGATCAATAAGATCGGGCTTCAGCAGGTGGCCATGCTCCGGGCTGAAATGGAGAAGGTAAAACAGCAGGTCGGCTTTACGGGAACGCTGGAAGAATTTATCAGTTTTGTAAAGACAGACCCGAAAGCCATGCCTTACAAAACGTCGAAAGAGGTGCTGGATGCCTTTAACGGCATTCTGACTAAAATTACCCCTAAGCTGAAAACCATGTTTTCCGTAACCCCGAAAACCAAGTTTGAGATCCGGCAGACCGAAAAATTCAGGGAGGCCAGTGCCAGCGCGGAATACATCCAGGGTACACCCGATGGGAAAAGACCTGGGATTTTCTATGTCCCCCTTCCCGATCCCACGACATTTAATGTTACCTCGGGAATGGAGTCTTTATTCCTTCATGAGGCGATTCCGGGCCACCATTACCAGGTTTCTCTGCAACAGGAAAACACGAAGCTTCCCAAGTTTATGAGATTCGGATGGTTTGGTGCCTATGGTGAGGGCTGGGCCCATTATTGTGAGACGTTAGGCCCTGAATTCGGTTTGTATACGGATCCGTATCAGAAGATGGGTTATTTAAGCGATCAGATGCTGAGAGCCGTAAGGCTGGTGGTAGATACCGGTTTACACACCGGAAGAATGACCCGTGAGGAAGCCATCAAATATTTCCTGAGCAATATTTCTTATGATGAAGCCGGTGCTACCGCAGAAGTTGAGCGTTACATGGCTATGCCCGGCCAGGCCCTGGGATATAAGATCGGATCTTTAAGAATCCGTGAGCTGAGAGATAAATATCAGAAAGAACTGGGAAATAAATTCAGTTTGGCTAAATTCCATGACGAGGTTCTGAGCCAGGGATGTCTTCCTTTAGATGTTCTGAACAGAAAAATGGAGTTGTGGGCGAAAAAGCAGAAATAATGAAAGAAGTTGCTGCTTTTTTAACTGATGCAAAAAGTTTAAATTTCAATCAAATATCCGTTAAAAAAGTAGTAGCTACAGGTTGAGATTTTCTGAATATGCTGATACTTGTAAAAATTAATGCTGATAAACCGTTCAATTTATCTTGATAATTTTCCAAAGTTATCTTGATAAATTGGAAGATTTATCTTGATAATTTTTAGGCTCCAGGAAACCGACAGAAGAAAAACAAGAAGAAAAGCCCATGAACAGAGGGTTTGCGAGCATCCGCTTCAATTAACGAAGGGATAGTAAAAAAACAGTCATTTTTATACACTGTTTTTCAGCAAATTTCACTTTCAGGCCAGGCTTTAATTTAAATCAAAATACAAAGAAAAAAATGTTTACCGTAGAACAAATTGATGATGCTCACAGCAAGGTAAAGTCGGGAGCCGATTTTCCGAATTACATTAAAGAAATTAAAAAATTAGGCGTAAAATCTTTTGAAACATGGGTAAAAGACAGCCATACCGAATATTTTGGTGAAAATGGCTACACCACAAAATCAGAACCAAAATATGCCGGCCTTGCGATTGAAAACGAAGTGGCTAAAGATAAATTTATCCAGCAGTTGAAAAGTCATCAGAAAGGCGAAACCGATTATATGAAATTCTGCGAAGATTGCGCAGAAACCGGCATCGAGAAGTGGGTTGTCGACCTGGATCGTTTTACCTGTACCTATTATGACAAAGCCGGAAACGAGGTGCTGACGGAAGAAATCCCGCATTAAAAATTATGGACTCTTGCTATATTTTATAATGAAGGGATTCCGTTTTGCTACATACTTCGTTTTGGGAATGTTTTCTATAGAATGTACACCCAAAGAAAAAACACAGACTAATTTTGAAAAGCTCGCTTTAGATGAAAATTTAAGTAATCATCATATTTTTAAAAAGCTTTCGCAAGAGTCCGAGCTGAAATTATTTAATAATGAAAAAATGGAAAGCGCAACACGGACAGCCTATATTATACAGAAAATAAGCTATCCCAAAGGTTTTTATCACACTTCAGAATTATTTCATTTTGAAGATTATAAATGTAGATCAGAATATAAAAGCGATACTTTATACATCTGGCTAAATAACCATAACGGATATTTCGGCAATGGTATTCTGGCAGAAGTTTTCAATGACTGCTTTCTGATTAAAGATATTAATCCGAAAACATTGAAAGGTGAAATGAAGTTTATTAACTCTACTCCTACCCATCAGAAACTCATTCTCAACAGAAATACATTTAAAAAAGATGACAGTATTTATGGATTTATAGAATATACTGCCAAAATCGACTCGCTGGTCACCAAGAATTTTAAAGGATATTTCAGAACAAAAGTTAAATAACATGACACAAAGCTTACAATCTCTTTTCGCCAGAGATCTGAATAAACTAAAAACAGAGATCGAATCTTACCAGGATGAAAGAAACCTGTGGAAAACCGATAAGAACATCTCTAATTCGGCAGGAAACCTTTGCCTGCACCTTGTCGGAAATCTTAATCATTATATCGGTGCAACGCTTGGACATTCCGGCTATTTGAGAATCCGGGATCTTGAATTTTCATTAAAAGATATTCCGAGAGCCAAATTGATTCAACAGATCGAGAGTACTATAGAAATCGTAAAATCATCACTTGAAAGATTATCTCCAGAAGATCTCTATAAACAATATCCTTCTGAACCTTTAGGCTATGAAATGACGACAGGATATTTCCTGATTCATTTGTTTGGGCATTTGAATTATCACCTGGGGCAGATTAATTACCACCGCAGATTGTTGGACTAGTTTTTTTGACCACCCCGTCAAAAATTCTCTCGAATTTTCGTCACCCCTCCAGAGGAGGGGAATTTATTCCGCTATATTTATTTTTCAAATAACATTTTCGTAATAAAGTCGTTTTCCCCTTTTCCTCTTGCCGGCGAATATTCTCTGCCATAGAAAATAATCTGAAGGTGAAGTTTGTTCCATACTTCTTCCGGCCAGATGGCTTTAGCATCTTTTTCGGTTTCTACGACATTTTTTCCGGAAGTCAGCTTCCATTGCGTCATCAGACGATGAATATGGGTATCTACAGGAAAAGCAGGAAACCCAAACCCCTGGCTCATAACGACGGAGGCTGTTTTGTGTCCGACTCCGGGAAGGGCTTCAAGTTCTTCATAGGTTTGCGGTACTACGCCCTGATGTCTTTCCAGAAGAAGTTCTGCCATTCTTTTCAGATTTCGGGCTTTTGTATTGGATAATCCGATTTCCTTGATCAGTTCCCTGATCTCTTCTACTTCCAGCTTTGCCATTTTTTCCGGAGTCCCAGCCACTCTGAACAGCTCAGGAGTTACCTGATTTACTTTCTTATCGGTTGTCTGGGCAGAAAGCGCTACGGCTACCATCAATGTATAAGGATCGGTATGATCCAATGGGATGGGAACTTCAGGATATAATTTTTCCAATTCCGTCTGAATAAGCGCGGCTCTTTGCTTTTTTGTCATGTAACCATTAAATTTGAACAAAATTAATCATTATGTTGAAAGTTGGAGATAAATTGCCTCAATTTGAAGGAACAAATCAGGATGGAGAAACCGTAGTCTCTGAAAAACTTATCGGAAAAAAACTGGTTATTTTCTTTTATCCTCAGGCCAACACACCCACCTGCACTGTAGAAGCCTGTAATCTGAGTGATAATTATTCAAAGCTGGAAAAGGCCGGTTTTCAATTGTTGGGGATTAGTGGCGATTCTGTAAAAAAACAGAAAAATTTCCACAGCAAATTTGCTTTTCCTTATGACCTTATTGCAGATGAAAGCCATGAAATCCTTGAAAAATTCGGGGTATGGCAGGAAAAGAAGACGTTCGGAAAAACGTATATGGGAATCGTAAGAACAACCTTTATTTTCGATGAAAAAGGAATCTGCAAAAGAGTGATTGAAAAGGTAACATCTAAAACGGCAGCCGAACAGATTCTGGGAGGATGAGCTTTGCAACACGAATAGTACAAATTACTGTTTCATTTTTGCTATTCGTGAGAATTCAATATTTCAATCTTCTGTTTCATAGTACATCAGCTCTTCCGGATCTCCGGGAATGGTAATGTATTTTTGAAATTTTAACCCCAGCTTTTCAATTAATTTCTGAGAAGAGAAATTTTCTTTGGTTGTGATGGCTGAAATTTTCTGCAGGCCAAAATCTTCCATGCCTACGGATTTTATTTTTAAGGCCGCCTCATAGGCATAGCCCTTTCCCTCAAATTCTTCGAGAAGAGAAAAGCCGATATCTACAACATCCAGTCCATCCCTCTCAAAAATGCCGACACCTCCGATTTTGTTATGCCCATCCTTTGTCATGATCAGGTAATTGCCATATCCCAGTTTATCAAACTGTGGAAGAAATCTGTTTTTAATATAGTTTTCAGCGTCTAAAACACTTCTAATGTGGCGGTCTCCGATATATTTAATGAAACTGGGCCTGTTGTAAAGATCCAGGATAAATGCTGCGTCTTCCAGGTTCATGGGACGAAGAATCAGCCGTTCGGTTTCGTAGGAACTATCTGCGTTTTTTTGATTTTTTAGGCTCATCTTTGGGTTCTTCTTTTTTCTCGATTTTCAGGAGTCTCGGGTTATTGGTGCATTTTTTATTGTATAGTTCGATGTATGCGCCGTTGTCTTTTACATTTGAGATCGTCTCCGCAGATTTACCGATGGTTAGGGTAAAATGTTTTTTCTGGTACGGGCATTCCCTGGACGTTAATTTTCCTAAATCAAGGTAGTAATTGGATTTGTCTTCATAATAATTTGCGGCAAGATCTCTGAATTCCTCATCAATGATATAGCCTTCCGTGGCGGCAAAAACGGCGGCATCCTGAATATTATCTACTTTCCCGACGAATTTTCTGAGGCCACTCAGATCTGTAATATATTCCGATTTCCCGGACGAAAAGTCTACGATGTAATAGAATTCATCTTCATCGGCAATTCCGATATTAAAGCCTGCGGACTGGGATTCATAGTCTTTTTTAGTACCGGCTTCTCTCAGAATATTATCCTTACCGTAACTTTTATGGACCAAAATCCAGGAGTCTGTTTTAGTATTAGGGTTTATTTTGGCTAAAATCACCGGAATTCCGGCAAACTGCTTTTTCTCCTGGGCACAAAAAAGCCCACAGATGAATATACAGATGAATATCGTGAATTGATTTCGAAACCTTATCATATTTAAAAGAACGCAGATGCTTCCTGATTATTTTATATGAATTTATCTCCTTTTTTGAAGTTTTTGAGATCCAGTACATAATCCTTTATGAGCTGATCGTGTTCTTTCGGACAGATAAGCAATACTTTATCCGTATCTACAACGATATAGTCTTTTAATGAATCAATGATTACTGCTTTATTGCTATTTTTGATATTGATGATATTGCCTTCCGAATTATACGTTAAGATGTGCTTCTGCTTGGATGCATTTCTGTTTTCGTCTTTATCTGTGTTTTCGTATACTGACGTCCATGTTCCAAGGTCGCTCCATCCCAGATCGGCAGGAATTACATATACATTTTTTGCTTTTTCCAAAATCCCATTGTCTATCGAGATCTTCTGTACTTTAGGATAAATCAGTTCAATACAGCTTTTTTCACTCTCTGCATTGTACTCACAAGCCATAAAATGCTGAGTCATCTCGGGAAGATACATTTCAAAAGCATGATGAATGGACTTTACGTTCCAGATAAAAATTCCGGCGTTCCATAAAAAGTCGCCACTTTCCAGGAAGCTTTTTGCGATTTCCAGAATCGGTTTTTCGGTAAAAGTCTTTACTTTATAATAATCGGAATCGTGTTTATCGACAAACTGAATATATCCGTATCCGGTATCCGGCCTTGTAGGGGTAATACCCAACGTGACCAGATATTCGTTCTCAGACGCAATATCAAAAGCCAGCTCTACCTTTTTAAGGAAAGTTTCTTCTTTTAAAATGAGGTGATCTGCCGGTAATACAATCATGGTGGCATCAGGATCAATTTCGGCAATTTTATTTGCCATATAAAGATTACATGGCGCCGTATTTTTCAGCAGGGGTTCTCCCACAATATTTTCCTGAGGAATTTCCGGCAGCTGCTGATGAGAGAGCTCCACATATTCTGTATTGGTAATGACGAATATATTTTCATCAGGAAGAATCTTGCTGATCCGGTCATAAGTCTGTTGGATCATGGTGCGTCCCACTCCGAGAATATCGTGAAACTGCTTCGGAAATTTCTGCGTACTCAAAGGCCAGAATCTACTGCCAATTCCTCCCGCCATAATCACGCAATATCTATTTGATTTTGACATTGTTAAGTGCATTTTTCTACCCTTGCCAAAGGCTTGAAAGAGTACTTTCTTCCTGTAGCCAGGTTCTTACAAAGATAGTTTTTTTTAATAAGACCTTCTAATAAATACTTTTCATTTCGGTAAATAAAGAAATCCCCTTTCCTGAGTTTTTCAATAAAAACAAGACTATCATCCTGTTTTTCAATATGGAAATATTTAACGAGATCCGGACTTGCCATGAAATTGGCCTTCGGAGATTTTGAAAATTTTATAATGATCGGTTTAAGATCTTCTTCGTACACATCAATGCTTTGCAGGAGCATCTGCCGGAATGTTTCTTTCCACTCATTCCCATGTGGGGAAATTCTTCTTCCGTACTTTTCAAAGGCGATCAGATGTGCCAGCTCATGAGTAAGCACAAAGAAAAAAAGCTGTGGAACCAACGTAGAATTGATGGTAATCTCATGAGACTTATCCGGCAGTTTGCGGTAATCTCCCAGCTTTGAATCTCTGTTTCTTGTGATTTTTATATGAATATAATAATCGGCAAACCAGACTTTTAGGTATTGAAGTGTATGCGGTGGTAAATATTTTTCCAGTGGTTGAATAGACATTCTACAAACTTAGTGGAATTCCTGAATAGAAATTCAACAATTTAAGACTGAAAAGATAGTTATATTTTGCCTGAGCTACCGATCCCTGTGCATTGGCATAGTTGTTCCTTGCGATATTCACATCGTAGATCGTAGACCTTCCCGCTGCATAGCTTTTATCCGCAAAATCGAGAGCAAGCTTGGTACTTTTCTCTGTCTGAACAGCGGATAAATAAATCTCGTAGTTTGCATCCACATCAAACTGCGCTTTCTGAACGTTTTCACGAACAGCCTGCTTTTGTTGTTGCATACTTACTTTGGCAATACTTTCATTCAGTTTTGACTGCTCTACCTGAAGTTTCGTAATTCCTTTATTGAAAATAGGAATATTTAGTGAAAGTCCCACGTTCTGTCCAAACTGATCGCTATACTGATTAAAAAAAGTTCCCTGTACAACACCTGGCAACTCATTAAATTGCTTATTGTAGAAAGTGTTAAGACCAGCGCTCGCTGTTAATGTAGGCCAGAATGCAGTTTTATTAATCTCAGTCTGCGCTTCGGCAGATCTTATCCTGCTTTCAGCTGCTTTTATCTGCGGTTGGGTTTCGTAAGCCGTTGTTAAAACCTCATCGACAGATTTCAACTGCGGAGCCAGCTGATCCGGTACATTAACATCTTCCACATCAAAATCTTTATATTCCTGAAGCTGAAGTAATTGAGCGAGTGCAAAAAGGCTTCTTCCTACATTAATTTCGGCTGTTTTCAGATTCTGTTTTTCCCTTGCAAGACCTGCTTCTGCTTCAGCTAAAACGGTTTGAGCCGTAGTTCCTACTTCTGTCGTAATTTTTGATCTGTCGTATTGTTTCTGAGCATTTTCAACTGCTGACTGTGAAATTTTTACAATTTCCTTATTCAGTAAAGTTGTCAAATATTGCTGAGCGATCTGAAGAGAAATATCATTTTTAATCGTTTCTATATCGTATTGACTTGCTTCTACATCAAATTCCGTTTTTCTAACGGTTTTTTCAAGTCTTCCGTTGTTGTAAACCAACATATCCGCCCCAAGGCTGACACTGTTATTGAATCTGTCGTTTCTATAACTTCCCGCTCCTAATGATCCCTGCCCGAAGCTCACGCTATTTCCAACATTTGCAGATACGGACGGAAGATAGTTTCTCTTTGCGATTTTCAGATTAAGATCCTGCATTTGTTTAGAATATTCATTTTGGATCACCTGAAGATTATGTTTGGTAGCATAATCTACACATTCTCTCAAAGACCATTTTTTCTGGGCACTGACCGCCAGACAAGATAATCCCAAAATAATAGTCAAAACTTTTTTCATAATCTTAATTTTCCCAATTAGACGAAGCATTTTATTTTTTGTTACATTGATTAAAAAAAATGCTCGTGTTTTTCAAACATTTGTCTGTATGGAATCTTGAAATGGACTTAATTATGACCTGCCGCTATAAGATTTTGCTTATTTATCATCAAAATTTCACATTAATAAAGGCATCTGAGCAATATTCTATTTAAATTGATTAGCGAAATATCTAATAACTGTAGGAGAATATTCCATTATTGAAATCGTTAAAATGAAAATAAATATAAACAGCAATATCTTTTTTGTATTAAAATTTTTACGTCTTTGGAGCATTTCTCTTTTTATTTAATTTAAATATTTTGGTTAATTACATTGATTTCTTGCCTGTCATTTTTAATATCTCGTTTACATTTGAAATTAATAAACTCCTGACTTAAACATGCGTGCTTTATCTCTTTTGCTAAAATAATTCCTGTTTTGCACAAACACAAATTAAAGCTTTTAAAAGTATTTTTCACATACAGAAAGAGTTAATTTTAATCTATATTGATCATTTTACAACATTTTATATCTATATCAAATTAAAAAATTTATCTATTTTTTCAGAAATTATTTTAGTCGATCCTCCGGACACAATCACTCTGCTTGCGATTAAAAAAATTCAATTCAATCCTATAAAATTTTGTTTAGTAAGCTTAATTTTGCATTATGACAACTGCACAATATCAGGAAGCTGTAGAATGGTTATTCGTACAGGCTCCGAATTATCAGATCGACGGACAGAAGGCGTATAAACCAGGATTGGATAATATCCGCAAGCTTTGTGAATTTTTTGGTAATCCACAGGAAAAAATACAGTGTATTCACATCGGTGGCACCAACGGAAAAGGGTCTACGAGCAATATGCTGGCTTCCGTTCTTCAAGAGTCGGGATATAAAGTCGGAATCTATAATTCACCTCATCTCATCGATTTTACGGAACGTATAAAAATTAACAGTGAAAATTGTGATAAAGAATTTGTCTATCACTTTATTCAAAAACTTAAAACCCTCCCTAAAGATATACGTCCTTCTTTTTTTGAATTTACCACCATCATGGCTTTTGAATATTTCTACCGGCAAAAAGTAGATATAGCCATCATAGAAGTCGGACTGGGCGGCAGATTAGACTCCACCAATATTATCACGCCTTTGGTTTCTGCAATTACGAATGTCCAGCTGGATCACCAGAATATTTTAGGCGACACCATTGAAGAAATTGCCCGCGAAAAGGCCGGAATTGTAAAAGCAGGTATTACCGTTATCTCAGGAGATGAAAATGAAGTGGTAAAAAATATCATAAAGAAAAAGGCAGAGGAAGAAAATACTGTTTTTATTGATGCCACCACATTAAATACCCATTTAAAATCTGATTTAAAAGGGAATTACCAGTTGAAAAACATCAGAGTTGTTTTAGCATTAATTGAGGAATTAAGAAAATTGAATTTCAATATCAGTAACGATAATATCGAAAACGGACTTCTCCATGTACACCGGAATACAGGATTTATTGGCAGATGGTATGAGTTTTCAGACAGCCCGCTTACAATTTGTGACACAGCCCACAACCAGGCCGGACTGGAACATGTCTTTGCTCAATTAAATTCCATTAAAAAACATAAACATATCATTTTAGGTTTTGTGAATGACAAGAAAATAGATGACGTCATGAAAATTGTTCCGGAAAATGCTGAATTTTATTTTGCAAAACCGTCTATCCAAAGGGGCAGACCACCACAGGAGTATAAAGAACTGTTGAAGGAAGCAAAAATTTCCTATAAAATTTTCAATTCCGTGCAGGAAGCGTATCTCTCTGCAAAAGAGAAATGTACGGAAGATGAAATGATTTTTATCGGCGGCAGTAATTTTGTTGTTGGAGAATTTTTAGAAAAAAATTTGGAGATTTCCGAATAAGTCGTATATTTGCACCACTCTAATCGAGGAAACAACGATAAAGAGGGTTCTTAGCTCAGTTGGTTCAGAGCATCTGGTTTACACCCA
>Ga0308156_1000153_pt1 | contig 220717 bp, 234 predicted proteins | sample PhyAR2_FD_201041 | JGI IMG/M metagenome (GOLD analysis project Ga0308156, IMG submission 201041) | Phyllosphere microbial communities from UC Gill Tract Community Farm, Albany, California, United States - DLSL A.R2 | ecosystem: Host-associated > Plants > Phyllosphere > Unclassified | place...
TTCGCCTGCCGGAAAAAGTCCAGTGGCTGACGCCGTTTCTGACGACCCTGGGGAAGACCATGACCGGCGTCTATATCCTGCACTATCTGATTTTTGGCCTGCTGGCGGCGGCAATCCGCATCCAGACACTGGGCGATAAACTGCTGGTCATCGCCCTGACGTTAATCTTCTCAATGGCGCTGTCACTGCTGCTGTTGCGCATCCCCGGTGTCAGTAAGCTAATCAGCCTGTAGTCGCAGAGCGGCTCGTTCGGTTGCCGCACGGCGAGTGGCAAGAAACTCAGCCATTTTCGCCCGCGCCTGCTCCACTTCCTGTGGCGGTGCGGTATGCGGCGAACCGCTGGTAAACGGCGGTTCGGGATCATATTCCATCTGCAGCTGAACCGATTTCGCCACCGCGTCACCCGCAATTTCTGCCACCAGCGTCAGGGCAAAATCGATGCCAGAAGTCACGCCTGCGCCGCTGATACGATTGCGGTCGCGCACCACCCGCTCACTGACCGGCTCCGCGCCAAGCAGTGCCAGCTGATCGATGGAGCTCCAGTGCGAGGTCGCACGATATCCCTTTAGCAATCCGGCGGCCCCCAGCACCAGCGAACCGGTACAGACCGACGTAACCCACTTCGCCTGTTCGGCCTGCTGGCGAAGGAAATTCAGCGTGACGTCATCCGACATCAGGGCGATCTGTCCTGGCCCGCCAGGCACACAGATCACATCCAGTGGCGGACAATCTGCAAACGTAGTAGTCGGCAATATCGACAGGCCGCGATCGGAACGCACCGGCTGAAGATCTTTCCAGATGAGATGGCATTCGACACCAGGCGTGCGCGCAAACACCTCCCACGGGCCGGTTAAGTCGAGCTGAGTGACATCAGGGAACAGCAAAAGACCAATCTGTAGCGGACGATTCATGCGTGAACTCCGGGCAGGTGATGAAACGCCATCATGCCGCGATGCCCGGTCAGATATCAATCCCGGCTACCGGAAACTATTTCCAGCGTATCCACCAGCGATGAGGGTAATATCTGGCCGTGACTCTGACCGGCATAACGCGTCAGAATCAGTCTGGCACCGCTCGGGCGCAGGATGTCGGTAAGCGCGCGCTCTTCCTGCTGAAGATCGTCAGAGTGGCCGGTTCGGCGTTCGGTGATGCCATCGCCCTCCATCAGATAGAGCGACAAATGTTTTAGCGGTCCGGCGTCGGCGCGTCGGGCCAGGGTAAGAATGCGCTGATGATTCCAGCTCAGCGAGGGAGCGGCCGCAAAATAATGGCTGAACCAGGCGGCATGAAAGAAGGTGTCCAGCACGAACAGTCCGCCGTAGGAGTGACCCCAGAGCGCACGCCGCTGCGGATTACTGGGCGCAATGCGTTCTGCCCATGGGACAATTGTGTTCAGCAGCAGCTGACGAAACTGATGGCTGCCTCCGCCTTTGCGGCCATGAGGCTGAGTGACCAGAGTATCAGGCGCATCATTGGGTGGGGTGTAGTCGTAATTACGCGCCACCACATCAAAGGGCAAATGGGTGTCGTAACCCACCGCGACCAGCACTGGCGGCGTGCCGCTGCTCAGCTTTTTAAGCAGAGGTTCTGTCAAATGTGCCATCGCCGCATTGCCATCCAGTAGCCAGAGCACCGGATAGCCGCCTGGCGGCGCATCGCTTTTGGGGATAGCAAGCCACACCCGATAGTGCCGTTCCCCATCCTGTGAGACAAACTTTTTACTCTGGAAGCGATACCAGGCGGAACCTGTGTCGGCGATGTTCTTGCCCAGCGGACGCATATCGGGTCGGGCAATGGCCGGAACGGCGGTTAAACCGGCTGTCATCACGGTCAGCAGCATCAGGAGGAAACAGGTACGGATAGTGTTCATTCAGCAATCCCTGCAAGGTTATCGGGCTAATCACGCCTGAGAGAGTGCCATCCTGACAAATTTTCACTGCGATAACATCCCCGCTTTTGCCGGGGTTAATGACATCCTCAGGGCACGCCGAGAAAACGCAACAGCGCCGTCATCGCCGCCGCCCCCAGAATAATCATAATCAGCGGCGCACGACGCCACGCCAGCAACAGGGCAAAGCCCACGCCCGCCACCCGTGCCACACCGGCAAAATGCTGGCCTTCAAACAGCGTGGTGGTGGCCGCTACCGCCAGCAGCAATATCGTGGCGGCGTCGGAGAGCATCTGCTGGGTGCGCTCGCTGATCGGAAGACGGTTTCCCAGCCTGACGCCTGCAAACCGCATCAGATAGGTTCCGGCAGCCAGCAGGGCAATCCCGGCGATAATCATTCCCTGATGTGTCATTTGCGCGATCTCCATGTCAGCAGGCCCAGCAGTGAAAACAGCACCGGCATGCCCGCCGGAACCAGTGGCGTCGCCAGCAAGGAGAGCAGCGCGCCGACGGTCGCGGGGAGCCGGGTGCGTCGCTGGCGCAGCGCCGGGAAGATCAGAGCAATCAGGATCGCCGGAAACACCGCATCCAGTCCGATCACCGAGACATCAGGAATAAACTGCCCGATTGCTGCCCCGATCATGACGCTGACCGGCCATATCAAGCCGATACCGATACCGCACAGCCAGTAAGCACTGCGGCGCTGCGCCAGTTGCGGCTGAGAGATCCCAAACACCACACTTTCATCGTTCATGATGTGACAGCCCAGCCAGCCTGACGGACCCTGCCCCACCAGATCCTTGACCGCGATGCCAAACGGCAAATGACGTGCGTTTACCAGCAGGCCCGCTGCGGCGGCGGTAAATGGACTGCCGCCACCGGCCACAATGCCGATAAACAGGAACTCCGACGCCCCGGCCAGCACCAGCGTTGAGAGCGCCAGCGGCACCCAGAGCGGAAACCCGTCGGCCGACGCCAGCGAGCCATAGGATAAACCAACAATTCCATCAGCCAGGCAGACCAGAAAAATCGCTTTGATCACCCCTTTGTCCAGCAACTGCATTTGCGGAAAAAGCATCACTCTGTCTCATAATGAACATATAATCCGATATAATGAACACTGCGAAAGCGTTTTACAAGATGAACGTTATGTTCGATATAAAAAACATTCAGGTTATCAGGAGTGCGTTTGAATACCCCTATCAGCATTATTGCCAATGCCTTAGTACGTGAACGTCAGCGAGCCGGTCTTTCACTGGCTGAAGTGGCGCGCCGCGCAGGGATCGCCAAATCTACGCTGTCACAGCTGGAAGCGGGTAATGGCAATCCGGGCATTGAAACCCTGTGGTCGCTTTGCGTAACGCTGAACATTCCATTTTCACGTCTGCTGGAGCCGGATGCGCGTCGTCTGCAGGTGATTCGGCGTGGAGAGGGCCTGACGGTTACCGCCGATCTTGCCGATTATCAGGCCGTTTTGCTGGCCTCCTGCCCGCCCGGCGTTCGGCGTGATATCTATCTGCTGGAAGTTCAGCCCGGCAGCGAACGCATTTCACAGCCCCATATCCCCAATACCATTGAGCATATTATTATCGCTAAAGGGCGTGCGCTGGTGGGCCCGGTCGACAGTGCGGTGGAGCTGGATGTGGGGGATTACATTACCTATCCGGGCGATGAGCTGCATATCTTTCGGGCGCTGGAAGCCGATACGATGGCGCTGCTGGTGATTGAGCACAGCTGATCACTGTTTAGTGAGCTTCTGCAGGGTTTCTGCGGGCGTGAGGTGAGTGATTAGCTGCACCTCACTGCTCAGCCTGATCTCAGGATAGTGCTCGCGCATCCCTTCCAGCAGCACCTCATCAGGCCATTCCTCCTGTTTCCCCAGCGTCGCGGCGACTTCGCTTAAGCGCAGCGTGTCGACCTGCTTCACCCACACGATTACCGCGTCCGTTTCATCGTGCTGATTCACCAGTCTCAGCGGACCCATGATGATATCGCCCTCCTGCCAGCGAATCGTCGAGGTTTTCTCTCCGGACCTGACGGCTGGCATCAGACGCGGGACAAGCGTGAGTTGTTGCATTTCCACTCCCTTTTAAACGCTCATTGGTACCCACAACAAAAACACAAATCAGGATTGAAAACAAACTCACTAATGTTATGTTATAACGTATCTACAATCCCGTTCTTACAGGTAACATCATGACACTCTCTGCTCTGACATCCGACGATCCTCGTCTGCCGGTTGCCGTTCTCTCCGGCTTTCTCGGTGCCGGTAAAACTACCCTGCTTAATCATATTCTGAACAACCGCGAAGGACGGCGGATCGCGGTGATCGTCAATGATATGTCTGAAATTAATATTGACGCTGCGCTGGTGCGCGATGGCGGCGCGCAGCTCTCCCGCACCGATGAAAAGCTGGTCGAAATGAGTAACGGCTGCATCTGCTGCACGTTGCGTGAAGATCTGCTGCTGGAGGTAAAACGTCTGGCTCAGGCCGGGCGTTTCGATCACCTGGTGATTGAGTCTACCGGCATTTCTGAACCGCTGCCGGTTGCCGAAACCTTTACGTTTGAAGATGAAGCGGGTGAAAGTCTGTCAGCCTATGCCCGGCTGGACAGTATGATCACCGTAGTCGATGGCTTTAACTTCCTGCGCGATTATCGTTCAGCCGATGATCTGCAGTCACGTGGCGAATCGCTGGGCGCTCAGGATGAGCGCTCAGTGGTTGATCTGCTGGTGGATCAGATTGAGTTTTGTGATTTGCTGGTGCTGAACAAAACGGACCTGCTCAGCCCGGCGCAGCTGCACCAGTTGAAGGGCATGCTGCAGGCGCTTAACCCGCACGCGCTTATTGTGAACAGTGAGTTTGGGCAGGTTCCGCTGGACTGCCTGCTGAATACCGGCCGGTTTGATTTTGACCGGGCAGCGCAGGCACCCGGCTGGCTGCAGACCCTGCGCGGTGAGCATCAGCCGGAATCGGAGGAGTATGGCATTCGTAACTTTGTCTATCGCGCCCGTCGTCCGTTCCATCCGCAGCGTTTCTGGCATGCAGTAAACCACCAGCTTGACGGCGTTATCCGCTCTAAAGGCTACTTCTGGCTGGCCAGTCGGCCGGAATATGCCGCAATGTGGTCGCAGGCGGGCGCGGTGGCACGTCAGGGTTATGCCGGGCGCTGGTGGGTCAGCGTGCCGCGAACTGAATGGCCACAGGATGCGGATTCACTCAACTTTATCGCTGAACAGTGGCAGGAAGGTACCGGCGATGCGCGCCAGGAACTGGTCTTTATCGGCATTGAGATGGACGAGAAGAGCGTCCGTGCCGCGCTGGATCATGCGCTGCTGACACCACAGGAGATGGCTGCGGGGCCTGAACAGTGGATCACCCTGGCCGATCCGGTGCCCGCATGGTTCGATGAAACCACCGCCTGACGCTGCGGTTGACGTACTTCTTTGACTTCGCAATAGTAAACGAACCGGCGGGTAGCAGTTTTCCACTAATCCCTGTTCAGGAGAGACCAGATATGCCACAACGTATTGCCGTAATCGGTGCAGGCGTGCTGGGTTTAGCCGTCGCGCAGTCATTGTCGCGACGGGGCGCACAGGTCACCGTCTTCGATAAAAACTATCCTGGCAGCGGAACCAGTCAGATCAGCTATGCCTGGGTCAATGCCAACGGCAAAGAACCCACCAGCTACCATGATCTTAATGCCCATGCGATAGACGAGCATAAGCGCTGGCAGGCCAGCCATCCTGCATCGCCCCGATGGCTGCTGGAAACCGGCACGCTGGAGTGGGCAGCCGATGAATCATCCCTGCGCCAGCTGGCGCAGCGCGCAGCAAAGCTTACGACGCTCGATTACCCCGTAGAGAAACGTAGCCGCGCCGCACTTCTGGGTGCAATGCCCGAGTTGCGGCTCGATCCCCGCGTTCAGCACGCCTGGTCTTTCCCGTCGGAGTGTCTGCTTTATCCGAGCCTGTTTATCGCCTCTCTGCTGGCAGAGCTGCGTACCAGTGGCGGGCAGCTGGTCTGCAACAATGAAGTGACGACGCTGACTGAATCGGCGCAGGATGTCCATCTTACGCTGGCCAGTGGGGATGAATGGCGCGGCGATCAGCTGGTGCTGGCGACCGGCCGCTGGGCACCGGAACTGATAAGCCAGTGCGGGCTTGAACTGGCGATGACCGATGCGAACCGCGCCGATCCTGTTGCCTGCAGTTTTCTGGCGCAGACGCAGCCTCTGCCGATCCCACTTAAATGCAATCTGATTACCCCGGAACTGAATGTGCGGCCGGATGGTGGCGGCCGCCTGATGCTGCAGGCGCTGGATCTGGATCAGCACGCCGATCCGGCGCGGCCGGTCTCGCCGGATGGACTGATTGGCAAAGAGATGCTGCGTCGATTGCGGCGGCTGTTTAAAAACACGGAAGGCGCGAGAATTGAGCGGATTGAAACAGGACAGCGGTCGCGTCCGGCAGATGGCTTGCCGGCATTAGGCTACATCAGCGAGTCAGCACGCGTTTATCTGATGATCAGCCATAGCGGCATGACACTTGCCCCATTGCTGGGCAGGCTGGTGGCTGAGGAGATGCTGAGCGGCACAGGCTCACCAATGCTGAGTGCGTTTGCACCGCATCGGTTGCTGCGTCCGCTCAGTGCGGTCGCTAAAACAGCGCCCGCTTATCTTCCGTCGGCACAGTAAACACTAGCGACGATTCTTCCACACGGTCTGCACGTTACAGAATTCGTGCACACCAAAGTGCGACAGCTCACGGCCGTAGCCGCTTTTCTTCACACCACCAATGGTAACGCGCGGATCGGACGCGCCGTTGCCATTAATAAACACAGCACCGACTTCCAGCTGCAGCGCCAGCCGATCGGCAATCTCTTCATTACCGCTCCAGACGGTGGCGCTGAGGCCAAATTCGCTGTCGTTGGCGATCTCCAGCGCATGTTGTGGATCCCTGGCGACCGCAATAGCGGCTACCGGGCCAAACAGCTCCTGCCTGAACGCGGTCATGTCGCTGGTGACATCAGCGAGAATGGTCGGCGCGTAGTAGTTACCCTGCCCTGCCACTTTCTCGCCGCCCAGTACCAGACGTGCACCTTCACGCAGCGTGGCCTTTACCTGTCCATCCAGTTCGTCACGCAGATCGGCGCGTGCCATCGGGCCCAGGAAGGTATTTTCATCCAGCGGATCGCCCATGGTGAGTGCCTGGACCGCGGCAGTGAAGCGTTTTTCAAATTCTTCAGCGATCGGAGCTTCCACAATAAAGCGTTTGGCAGCCATACACACCTGCCCGGTATTCTGGAAACGTCCAATAACGGCTGATTTAACCGCTTCATCAAGATCGGCATCCGCCAGCACGATAAAGGGATCGGATCCACCCAGTTCCAGCACGGTTTTCTTAAGTGCTGCGCCCGCCTGTGCAGCGATCGCGGCGCCAGCCCGGACACTTCCGGTAACGGCAACGGCGGCAATGCGGTCATCTTTGATGGCTACGGAGACACCGTCGTTGTCAACGTTGATCAGGTTAAAGCCACCAGCAGGCAGATCTGTTGCCCTGAACAGATCAGCCATCAGTGTGGCGCTTCCCATGACGTTAGGCGCGTGTTTAAGCAGATAGGTGTTGCCTGCCAGCAACATACTCACTGCGCCCCGCAGAACCTGCCACAGGGGGAAATTCCATGGCATCACAGCCAGGATCACCCCGATGGGACGGAATCGCTGCCACGCATCGGCAATCTGCGTAGGCTGATCGGCCAGCATTGCAGGGCCATGTTCCGCATACCAGTCGCATAAGTTAGCGCATTTCAGAACTTCAGCGCGTGCCTGTGCAATGGGTTTACCCATCTCCAGGGTGATCATGCGGGAAAGATCCTGCTCACGCAGACGGATCTGTTCGCCAAGCTGACGCAATACGCGAACGCGGTCCGTCATGGTGCTCTGTTTCCATGCAGCAAAAGCAGATGCGCTTTCAGTCAGTGTCTGTTCCAGCTCTGCACTATTCTGCAAAGGATAGCGTGCCAGAATTTCACCAGTTGTGGGGTTACGTGATAGGGCATGTTCAGTCATGGTGCCGTATTCCTCATTCTGTCAGTGATGGAGAGACGATACGCGCTGTAGTTGATGATGAAAAATGAATAATAGTGAGGAAGTTGTTTATCGATTGAGAATGAATGCGGCTATGACCGATTAGTCGGTCAGGCAGTGGGCAGATTGCGGGCCAGTTTTTGCTGGTGGTCAACACGTCTGAAAATGATGTCACGCCTTAAGTTTTCCACTTATACAGTGACCAGATCCTAATAAACGATCCTTAATAGATCATATAGAGATCCTAAGAGATCCCCGATCGTCGCAGGCCGCACCCCACAAGGGCTGAAAGGGTGATCGCGTTCACTATAATCAGTAAAGTGTTCACTGTAATCAGTACTTTATTCACTGTACCAGGTAGAATGTTCACTGTAAACAGTGCTAATGTTCACTGTAGTCAGAAAACGATCCCTTTCATCCACAGAATGAAGATCTTACGCCATGGCAGATAAAGACAACGAAAACAAAGCGTTACTTGAACCTTTTCTGTCAGTGACAAAAAACAGCGGTGAAGTTATTCAGCTTCATCCCAACAAGAATAATACCGTTCAGCCTGTCGCTTTAATGCGTCTTGGGCTGTTCGTGCCGACGCTGAAATCTACTGCACGCGGTAAATCCGGTGCGATGGCATCAACGGATGCGACGAAAGAGCTGAAGAATCTGACGCTGGTGAAAGCGGAAGGCTACGAAAAGATTACCATTACCGGCGCGCGGCTGGATATGGATAACGATTTCAAAACCTGGGCGGGTATTATTCAATCGTTTTCCCGCTATCCGACCAAAGGCGATACTGTCACGCTGCCGTTTATCGACTTTGTTAAGATGTGTGGCATTCCCTCTGCCAACTCTTCAGCCGCCCTGCGCAAGCGTCTTGATGCCTCTCTGCGCCGTATCGCGACCAATACGCTCTCTTTTGAAGGTAACGGTAAGGCCTATCACACCCACCTTGTTCAGTCTGCTTATTACGATCGCGAAAAAGATATTGTGCGCATCCAGGCCGACCCCAAGCTGTTCGAACTCTATAACTTCGACCACAAGGTCCTGCTTCAGCTCCGTGCAATATCCCGTCTGAAGCGTAAAGAGTCTGCGCAGGCGCTTTACACCTTCCTGGAAAGCCTGCCAACCAATCCGGCGCCTATCTCGCTTGCACGCCTGCGTATGCGCCTGAACCTCGGCTCTAAGACCACCACGCAGAACCATGTCGTGCGGCGCGCGATGGAGCAGCTGAAAGAGATCGGTTATCTGGATTACTCAGAAGTGAAGCGTGGCCGCTCAGTCTTTTTTATTATCCACAGCCGTACGCCTAAGCTTGATGGCATCAGTAATCTGGAGAGCATCGATTCGCTGGATGAGATCGAGTTTGATGATTAACTCCTCATGTTCACTGTAATCAGTATTCCTGCGTGGCAGTGTCACTTTCTGCGTTACCGGTGACATTGCGCCATCCACTCTTCATTCACTGTAATCAGTACTCCCCAGGGATTCACTGTGATCAGTAACGTTCACTGTAATCAGTAACCGGGCCGCCGTGCAAAAGTGTGTTCAGACCCTACCCCCCTTCAATGCGCCTGATAACAAGGGCTTATAAGTAAGTTAGTGCTTACTCTCATATTGGTTAGCACTCAATTATACCGTGTTTACTGATTACAGTGAATGCCCTTACTTCGGTTGGCTAAGCCTCTCTCTGCTGATTACAGTGAATCCTTTTTACTGACTACAGTGAATGCCTTTGCTCTGCCCTGTTCTCAAAGAGCATTACTGGCTGGCCAGCAAATCAGGGCTGGATGCGGTTTACCATGAGGGGTCTGCTCAGCGTGATTCACATGATACGTATGACCTGAATGACACACGTAACCATAGAGAACAGCGTGACACTGTTACTGATTACAGTGAATGTTTGCTGATGGGCGCTACCCTCGCCTCACCATTGAATCTCTTTAACGGCTTTCCGAATCGCTACTGATTACAGTGAATGTTGTTGTCAGATGCCCGGTCTGAGGCGAGTCATAACTGCCATGGCGGGATGCTAATCTTGTACTGATTGCAGTGAACGTTCTGCTGATTACAGTGAATGTTTGCTGCGGTGTACCTGAAGGCATCGTGCATTCTACTGATTACAGTGAACGTTAAAGTGAACCTGCTGACGGCATTGCTGATGTATACGATACGGGGCTGGTGCATGACTGGCTGAAGGGCGACAGAAGAAGCCGTTGCTCGCAAGGTCTGGTCACTTCATGACTCACGACCACGTCGGCACACACTGATGCAGAACAGAATCGCCTCTGTCTTCTTACTGCTATCTGCTGACTCATATTACGACCCTGTCGGCACGCCCTGATGTAGAACAGAATCGCCTCTGTCTACTTACTGCTGACTACTGACTACAGTGAATGTTTGCGTGGCTGTTCTCCTTCTAATGCCTCTTCTGTTTGTGATGTTACTGACTATAGTGAATGTTTACTGCTTTCTGGATTTACTGATTACAGTGAACGTTTATGGGCTTTACGCTTCTGTATCGCAGAACAGAATCGGTTGTGACGTTGCCGGTGTATATTCCCTCTCCAGATTCCGATGCTTTTATCATCCGCTGAGGATTTTTCAACCCATCCTTACTGACTACAGTGAACGTTTACTCTGCCCTGCTCCCTCTTCTGGCTCCTGATCGGCAAGTTTACTGATTACAGTGAACGTTGCTCTTCACAGAGCTGAACACGTAAAACGCTACTGACTATAGTGAATGTTGAAGTGATGCAGTGGCAAAGATCAGCACAGCAACCTGCAGTCACTGCCTGAAATCCATTTATCAATGTATCCATCGCTCTTTCGCCTGCCCCATAACGTTACCGAAAAAGACACAAGCTTTACTGACTACAGTGAACGTTTGATCTCAAGGTTCGTCTTATGTGTTCTCCCCTTTCCCGCTCAATGTACCCGGTTTGTATGATGATTTTTTAAACCTGTTTGCTCACTACAGTGAATGTTCTGCTGATTACAGTGAATGCTTACCGCAATTAACCTGCAAAATATATTCGGCCAGACGAAATAATGTGATGAAGCTCACCAAAACCCGTGTGGTTACATAAAAACGGAGATTATGTTGAGAAGATAATTTATTGCCTCACGTGCAGGATTTCTGTATAAAGTCATAAATCCTACATGTTTGGAGCAACTATGGCTAATGATGACAAGCAGGTGATGAAGGTTGCGCAGCGTTCAGAACGCATGCTGCTAAGTCTCACCGAGCAAATTCAGGCGCAAAAGCAGGAACTGCATGAAAATACCTACTATCAGGTCTATGCCAAAGCGGCGCTGGCAAAGTTGCCCAAACTGACCCGAGCCAGTGTGGATTACGCAGTCAATGAGATGGAAGAGAGCGGTTATCAATTTGATAAACGTGCGGCCGGTTCTTCCGTTAAATATGCTATGTCGATTCAGAATATTATCGATATCTATCATCATCGTGGCGTGCCGAAGTATCGCGATCGCCATAGTGACGCTTATACCCTGTTTGTCGGTAATCTGAAGGGCGGTGTCTCCAAAACGGTTTCAACCGTCTCGCTGGCACATGCGTTGCGCGCACATCCCCATCTGCTTTTTGAAGATTTGCGCATCCTGGTTATCGACCTTGATCCGCAGTCCTCAGCAACCATGTTTCTGAACCACGAGCGCTCCGTCGGGCTGGTGGAAGCGACTGCGGCGCAGGCAATGCTGCAGAATGTCTCACGAGATGAGCTGGTCAACGAGTTTATCGTTCCGTCGATCATTCCGGGTGTGGATGTGCTGCCTGCATCGATTGATGACGCCTTTATCGCCTCAAGCTGGGATCAGCTTTGTGCTGAGCATCTTCCGCAACAGAACGTTCACGCCGTGTTGTATGACAACGTTATTGCCAAACTGAAAAAAGATTATGACTTTATCTTTATCGACAGCGGCCCGCATCTTGATGCCTTCCTGAAGAATGCGATTGCAGCGTCAGATCTTCTGATGACTCCGGTGCCACCGGCTCAGGTAGACTTTCACTCGACACTAAAATACCTGACACGTCTTCCGGAACTGATTGCGATTATCGAAGACTCCGGCGCGACCTGTCGGCTGCAGGGTAATATTGGCTTCATGTCGAAGCTCTCCAATAAAGCAGACCACAAACTCTGTCATAGCCTGGCAAAAGAGATTTTTGGTGGTGACATGCTTGATGCTGCCCTTCCCCGCCTTGATGGTTTCGAACGTTGTGGCGAATCCTTTGATACGGTTATCTCCGCCAATCCTTCGACCTACGTCGGCAGCAGCGAAGCGTTGAAGAATGCACGATCCGCCGCAGAAGATTTTGCTAAAGCCGTCTTCGACCGTATCGAATTTATTCGCCTGAACTGAGGTTTGTATGAGCGCAAAAAGAATTACGATTGGCAGAACCTTCAGCCAGACTCCACTGGAAAATGACACGCCAGACAGCCAGCACAACCAGACATTCGTTCTGGCAACGGGCAAGCGCGCCCTGTTTCGCTTTGAACGCATTGCCGCCAGCGACGTTGAAAGCAAAACGTTCGTCACAATGGAAACCAACGGTCGCGATCAGGCAGGCCTGACACCTGATTCGCTGCGCGACATTATCCGGACCATTAAGCTGCAGCAGTTCTTTCCCGCTATTGGCGTGATGCGCGATGACCGCATCGAAATCCTGGATGGCTCACGTCGTCGTGCAGCCGCACTCTACTGCAAAACCGGCCTGGACGTGCTGATCACTGACGCGGCCATCACCGCTGATGAAGCCCGCCGACTGGCGCAGGATATTCAGACGGCACGGGAACACAATCTGCGCGAAGTGGGTATGCGTCTGTTAACGCTTAAAGATGGCGGTTTGTCGCAGAAGGAGATTGCTGAAAATCAGGGTTTGTCCCAGGCAAAAGTGACGCGTGCCCTGCAGGCCGCCAGCGTTCCGTCAGATTTGATTTCACTTTTTCCTAATCACGCTGAGCTGACCTATCCCGACTATAAAGCGTTGTTACAGGCAGCGGACAAGTTGAGTGAGTCGGGGCAAAGCGTTGAAGCTCTGATCAAATCCATTTCCAGGGAAATTGATGTGGTCTGTGCCCGTGAAGGTCTGGCCGAGGACGAGCTTAAAAATCATATCCTGCGTCTGATTCGACAGGGCAGCCAGACTCTGATCAAAGAACCGGAGAAAGATAAAACCCAGGCGACTGCACTCTGGTCTTTTGCTGATAAAGATCGCTTCGCCCGTAAAAAGGTACGCGGACGGATGTTCAGTTATGAATTTAACCGACAGTCGAAAGAGTTGCAGGAAGAGCTGGATAAAGTTATTGCGGAGACCCTGAAAAAATATCTCAACCGTTAACGTATCTGCACTCAAATCAGCCAGCGATAGACGCTGGCTTTTTTTTTCGATTTTTGTAGCAAGTCGTCGTTAAAAGAGATGGCGGACACCCAAATTTCAGGCTGAAATCGCCAGATTTTTAAGTGTGAATTCATGATTAAGCTATTGAAATATAATAAATTAATCTATTGTTTCTTGCTGAAAAACTGCATGAAATCGCCACTTCGCTGAACTCTCTCGCCAGATACCGAAGCCGCTTCCAAACCGCACAGGTCACTATAAACAGAGATAGCGGGTTTCGTCTGATGCTATCGTTGATAAATCTCATCGCCGCCAGCTCGCATCCGACGGTCAGAATATTGCAAGTAATGATTTTCCGGGGCTGGTTTATTAGTGACCAATCAACCCCCCACTGAACCTCAGTAACAGCGTACCGGCTTCACACACTCCGCTAAACCCTCTGCCTGGCCTTTCTCCAAACATTAGCCCGCCAGCGATATTTCGTGATTAACTGTTTGTTTTTAATATAAAAGATGAAATAATTTCAGCCTGAAATCGCCATGCCTGCAGCTAAACGCTCCCGCGTTTCAGGTCTGAGGGCGAACGGATAAGATCAGAAAAGAGGCGTATCTTACGGGCAGTAAAGTCCTGAACAGAGAGTGAAAAAAGATACTCAGAAACTATCCCTCACTTATCCACAGAAAAAGTGGATAACTTTTTCTGCGCGATAAAATATTTTTTTTGAAGAGGTGCGATACAAGATGCAGCTTTGGCAGGGAATTCCATTAAAACCTGATCAGCGGAAAAAGATTGTCATAGTCTGTTCATAGCGGAAAGGTAGTTGCATGGCATCAGATTCACTGTATTGGGTAAAGCAGGTGAAATCGGCAGCTTATGGACGAAGAGCCCCTATCGGCCTACCTGATAAAAGACGATGGCTCACTGCACTGCTGTTTACAGTGAATTGCGAGAAATAACGTCTGTATGGCATTGAACCGGGTTATCAGTGGCTGTTATCAGCATACAGCGTAATTGCTGATGCGCAGAGAGTGCTGACCACTGCAATCAGTAATCAGACCGATGTGAAGTGACGTAATGCAATGATGATCTTCCACGGCAGCAGCGAACCTATGCAGAAGAAAACCGGGCCAGGCCCGGTTTTGATATGAATCAGGCTTCAAGCCAGGCGGTGATTTGCTTAACCATGGCATCCGTTGAGATGCCATAACGGTCATGCAGCGTCGGTAGTGCGCCTGCTGCAAGGAAAGCATCCGGCAGCGCAATCTGTTTAAAGCGCGGTGTCACATGGTTTCGCATTAATAGGCCGGCAATAGCTTCGCCTAAGCCACCGGTTATCGAATGATTTTCAGCGGTGATAACCAGCTGGTTATGATGCAGTGCTACTCCCGCCTCACGCAGGATGGTCTCTTCATCCAGAGGCTTAATCATGGGTGAGTGAACCACACCGACCTCAATCCCCTGCTTCTCCAGCGCTTCAGCGGCCTCAAGCGCCCGCATGGTCATCAATCCGCTGCTGATAATAACGGCATGCTTACCGCCGCGCAGGTGCTGAGCCTTACCGTGCTGATAGCGATAGTCATATTTATCCAGCACCAGCGGAACCTTACCGCGCAGCAGGCGCAAATAGACCGGACCCTGATGTTCAGCGATAGCCGGTATCACCTGGCTAATCTCCAGTGCATCGCAGGGATCGATGATAGTCAGGTTCGGCATGCCACGGAAGATTGCCAGGTCATCAGTCGCCTGATGACTCGGTCCATAACCGGTGGTCAGGCCCGGCAGTGCGCAGGCGATTTTAACGTTCAGATTCTCTTCGGCAATGGCCATGCAGATAAAATCATAAGCGCGGCGGGAAGCAAAGACGGCATAAGTGGTGACAAAAGGCATAAAGCCTTCACGCGCCATACCTGCTGCGGCGCTCATCAGTAACTGTTCCGCCATGCCCATCTGATAAAAGCGTTTCGGAAAAGCCTCTGCGAACAGGTGCAGATCGGTATATTTACTTAAATCAGCCGTCAGCCCGACCACATCTGAGCGCTGCTCTGCCAGAGAGACCAGGGCATGTCCAAAAGGAGCTGAAACCGTGGGCTGGCCTTCAGCGGCGATCGAGGCGATCATGGCGGAAGTGGTCAGACGTTTTTTTTGCGGTTGTGAACTCATCTCAGACTCCTTGCTCAAGTGCTGTCAGGGCTTTGTCCCACTCATCGGCATCGACCCGAATAAAGTGGGTTTTCTCACGACTTTCCAGAAACGGCACACCTTTGCCCATTCGGGTATCGCAAATGATGACGCGCGGCTGGGGTTCGGGCCAGCTGCGAGCCGCATCAAAGGCGGCCTGCAAAGCAGAGATATCGTTGCCATCAACCCGCTGGGTGTACCAGCCAAAAGCCTGCCAGCGATCCACAATGGGTTCAAAAGCGAGAATCTCACTGCTATGGCCGTCAGCCTGCTGATTGTTGACGTCGATAAGGGCGATCAGGTTATCAAGTTGCCAGTGTGAGGCGGACATTGCCGCTTCCCAGGTAGAGCCTTCATTCAGTTCACCATCTGAAAGCAGGTTATAGACTCGTGCCTGCGAGCCTTTCTGCTTCAGCCCAAGACAGGCACCCACGGCAATACCTAATCCATGACCCAGTGAACCGCCGGTAATTTCCATGCCTGGGGTATAGGCAGCCATGCCGGACATCGGCAGGCGGCTCTCATCAGTCCCATAGGTTTCCCTCTCCTCTTCAGGTATCACGCCTGCTTCCAGCAGGGCGGCATAAAGGGCGATAGCGTAATGGCCAATCGACAGATAGAAGCGATCGCGGTCTTCCCACTCAGGTTGATCCGGCCGGTAATTCATGGCGTGGAAATAGCTGACAGCAAGCAAATCGGCTGCACCCAGCGCCTGACCGATATATCCCTGCCCCTGAATCTGGCCCATTAATAAGGCATGGCGGCGAATATTGGTGGCTCGTTGCTGCAATGAGAGCACGTGTGAAGCGTGACGAGAGTCAGTCATATTACCTCCTGATTAACGATTAACGTCCGCTGCCCGGATGCGCAGCACGCATAGCGCGCCACCCAGCAGGACGGCAGCAATAAAGTACATTCCGGAAGCGGGCGTACCGGTTGCGGTGGTGATGGTGCCTATCAGCCACGGTGAGAAAAAACCGGCCAGATTAGCAATGCAGTTCACGGCGGCGATGCCTGCGGCGGCAGAGACGCCACCTAACAGATTGGTCGGCAACATCCAGAACAGCGATGAGGCGGAAAGAATGCCCGCAGCGGCAATACAAAGGGAGAGCAGTGACAGGGAAACGCTATGGCTCAGCAGAGTCGCCAGCGTCAGTCCGGTGAGTCCGATCAGCATTGGAACAATCAGATGCCAGCGGCGTTCACGATAGCGATCGCCACTGCGCCCGGCCAGCAGCATAAAGATAATGGCGCAGAGGTAAGGCAGACTGGTCAGCAGCCCAATATGCAGCGGTTCACTAACGCCTGAGTTTCTCACCAGCGTCGGTAACCAGAACGTCAGGGCGTACTGACCCATCACCACACAGAAGTAGATCAGCGCCAGCAGCCACAGACGACGGTCGGCGACAAAGGCTTTTACCGTGCCATGACAGGCTTTCTGCTGATTATCCTCGTCCAGATCGGCACGCACCCGGCGTTTCTCATCTTCGTCCAGCCACTCTGCCTGTTCAACACGATCCTTCAGAACCAGCAGTACCACTAATCCCATAACAAGGGTGGGGATAGCTTCCAGCATAAACATCCACTGCCAGCCTGCCCATCCGTGAAAGCCTGCAAAGGTCGCCATAATCCAGCCTGAGAGCGGGCCGCCAATCATCCCTGAGAGTGGAATGGCGACAAACCAGAGCACGGTCATACGTGCGCGACGGTGTGATGGAAACCAGTAGGTCAGGTAGAGCAGTAAACCTGGCGCAAGACCGGCCTCGGCGACGCCGAGCAGAAAGCGCAGCAGGTAGAACTGCCATGCGGTTTCTACAAAGGCGAACAGGGCTGAGATGATGCCCCATGTGATCATAATGCGGGCAATCCAGCGGCGTGCGCCGACACGGTGCAGGATCAGGTTACTCGGCACCTCAAAGAAGAAGTAGCCGATAAAAAAGATCCCGGCACCCAGTCCATACACGGTTTCGCTGAGAGACAAATCATCCATCATCTGTAATTTAGCGAAGCCCACATTGACGCGATCAAGATAGGCGCAGAGATAACAGAGCATCAGCCAGGGCATCAGGCGCCAGGCAATTTTGCGATAGGTGATATCGCGCGCAGCAGAGGCTGCGCTCAGATTAAGCGTGGTCATGGTGTTCACTCTCGAAGTTAGCCCGCCAGGCGTGCGGGCAGGGAAGGGCGCTATTTAATGGATCAGCATGCCGCCGTTCACATCCAGCGTGATGCCGGTGAGATAACCGGAGAGATCGCTGGCGAGAAACAGCGCAGCGTTGGCGACGTCACTGGCGGACCCAAGGCGGCCGAGCGGAATTCCGTCGAGAATGGCGTGGCGGCGTTCATCCTGTAACAGGCCACCAGTGATGTCCGTCTGGATCAGACCGGGCGTCAGGGCATTAATGCGTATCTGGTCAGGGCCAAATTCGCGCGCCATCGCTTTAGTCAGGCCCAGAACGCCCGCTTTAGCGGCACTGTAGTGCGGGCCGCCGAAAATCCCGCCGCCGCGCTGTGCTGAGACCGAGGACAGGCAGATGATGCTGCCGCCTTTCTGCTGCTGCATGGTGGGGATCACCGCCTGAGACATCAGCAGCGTGCCGCGCAGATTGACATCAAGAATACGGTTGTAATCCTCGATGCCGATTTCCAGTGTTTTAACCGGCTGAGTAATACCTGCATTGTTGACCAGCACATCAATACGGCCGAAGTGCTCAAGAACCTGGTCGATGGCACGACGAACAGAGAGGGGATCGGTCACATCGGTGGCCAGGCCGAGATGCCCATCACCACAAGACTGTGCGCTGGCCTGGGCGGCCTGCAGATCTAAATCGAGCACCACCACGCGCGCACCATGTTGAGCAAAACAGGCGGCTGTAGCCCGGCCAATGCCGCGCTGAGAGGCGGCACCTGTAATAATCGCAACTTTGTTTTCGAGTAACATTGTCCACTCCAGAAAAATAATTATTAGTGGTTCGGTATCGCTACCGGCAGGGTCACGATCAGAATTGATAAAGCGGCTAATATTGGCAATGCAAAAAAATTCATTTGATGCTGAATGAATTTGTTGGTTTGATGCAGTTAACAATTCTGCGATTTAAAAATGGGCACACATCACAAAATTCCAGTGTGGAGAGGCGGATGGAAAAGCAGTCTGATCACTTACCTTCGATTAAATCACTGCGGGTTTTTGAGCAGGTTGCCCATTTTGGTAATGTCGCGCGTGCGGCCGAGGAATTAAGTATTACGCCTTCGGCGGCCAGTCATCAGCTGGCAAAACTGGAGCGTGAACTGGGCTGTATTCTGTTTAATCGTTCGGCAAAGGGCGTAGTGCTGACGCTGTCGGGTGAGCATTACCTCAGGGAGATTGGTCCGATACTGCTGAGTCTGACGCAGGCGACTGCACGCATCAGTAACGAGAAAGCCCGCAGCAACCTCAGGATCCACTGCGCGCCCAGTTTCGGTCTGCTGTGGCTGTTGCCGCGCATCCATAAATTTCGCGACAGCTATCCCGAGTTCCAGCTCACGCTCTCCTGCTCTTACGAGAATTTATCTTTCAGCCGCGACAATATTGATATTGCGATACGCCATGGATTCCCGGACTGGAACTCATTCGAGATTAAAACGATCCGCCACGAAAGAATGTCGGTGCTGGCCTCGCCTGAGTATCTGAAAAAGCATCCTGTTAATCAGGCCGCTGATTTAATTCATCATGCGCTGATATTATCGGAGTCGCCGCTTATTCAGTGGCCGCAGTGGTTTGCTTCTCAGCAATTACCTCAGCCAGATAAAGAGTGGTTATTTCGCTTTGATCGCTCTTATATGAGTCTTGAGGCGGCGATGTTAGGCCACGGTCTTATATTTGAAAGTGAATTGCTGGCGGAGGATTATCTGCGCAGTGGAAAACTGGTCAGAGTCTTGTCCGAACAGGAGAGTCTGCCCGTCAGCGCCCATCATCTGGTCTTCCCGCGTGGATTTGCCCAGTTTCCCCGCGTCGCGCATTTCCTGAGCTGGATCCAGCAGGAACTGAAAGTGTTAACCTAATGTTAAAATAACTTTCACGTCGTCATTATTGCGCCGGTTTATTTATCCGGTTAACTATCCCTGTTATAAAAATCGCATTGCTAAAGCTAACTTTTAAATACCGTCTACACTTCTTTACCCACTCGGTAAATATGTTCCATTTCTATTCCGTATGAAATTTAATCAAACGGATGTTTAACTAATTAATGGCAGGGATATTATGAGTACGAATACACCAGACTCTGGTGAAGCGGGCGATCACGCGCCTGCGGATACGGTACGCCAGCGCATTTTTTTAGTGGTACTGGTTGCCACTATGGGCGCGCTGGCTTTTGGTTATGACACCGGGATAATCTCGGGTGCGTTACCCTACATGACCTCACCACCCGATCAGGGTGGACTTGGACTGAATTCATTCACTGAAGGGCTGGTAGCCTCTTCGCTGGTGTTCGGTGCCGCGATAGGCTCTTTCCTGAGTGGTTTCTTCTCTGACCGGTTTGGCCGGCGTATTACACTACGCAGCCTGGCGGTTATTTTTGTGCTGGGTTCACTGGGAACAGCGCTGGCGCCTTCTGTCAATGTCATGGTGGCAATGCGCTTCCTGCTGGGGATTGCTGTCGGTGGCGGTTCCTCTACCGTGCCGGTGTTTATCGCCGAAATTGCCGGACCGCGCCTGCGTGCGCCGCTGGTCAGCCGCAATGAGCTGATGATCGTTACCGGACAGCTCATTGCTTATGTTGCCAGTACGCTGCTGAGCTATCTGCTGCATGATGAGCACCTGTGGCGCTACATGCTGGCAATTGCCATGGTACCGGGTCTTTTGCTGTTTATCGGCACGTTCTTCGTTCCCGCCTCACCTCACTGGCTGGTGGCGGAAGGGCGTCTGAAAGAGGCTAAAAAGATCCTGAAGTATCTGCGTGAAACGCCGCGTGAAGTGCGCCATGAGATGGCGCAGATGAAGAAGCAGGCGAGAGCGGCGGAACGTGGGCCGGATGCGAAAACCCTGATCCGTGAGAAGTGGGTGATTCGCCTGATGGTTATCGGCGTCGGTCTGGGCTTTGTTGCCCAGTTCACCGGGGTAAATGGTTTTATGTATTACACCCCGATCATCCTTAAACAGACCGGACTTGGCACCAGCGCCTCGATTGCCGCGACCATCGGTAACGGCGTGGTCTCAGTGGTGGCGGCGATTGTAGGTATCTGGGCGGTCAGTCGCTTCCCGCGCCGGACGATGCTGATTACCGGCCTGTGTCTGGTGGTCGCTTCGCAGATTATGCTGGGCAGCGTGATGACCTTTATCGCTCCCAGCCTGATGCAGAGCTACCTCGCCCTGGCCTGTATTCTGCTGTTCCTGTTCTGCATGCAGATGTGCATCTCGCCGGTCTACTGGCTGATGATGTCGGAGCTGTTCCCGATGCAGCTGCGTGGCGTATTAACCGGCGGCGCTGTCTCACTACAGTGGATCTTTAACGCGATAGTCGCCTTTGGTTTTCCACCGATAATGGAATATGCTGGCAGCACCACCTTCTTCATCTTTGCCGCGATTAACGTCGGGTCGCTGTTCTTCGTGATGGCGATGGTGCCAGAGACGCGGGGCAAAAGCCTGGAAGAGATTGAGTCACACATGAAAGAGAAGTTTGGTGAAAAGCCGAAAGAGGCTGAAGCCTCCTGAGTCTCCCACCGGATTCAGCCCACCGGCTGAATCCGGTTTTACCTCCTTATCGCCTTATCTTGTTACCTCCTTATCTTCTTACTAACCGTTGCACCGCATTTCCCCGTCCTTATCCTCACTAAGTACCATCAGACAACATTCACTGTAATCAGCAATTTTCCCTCGATTAATTTCCATACAGTTCTGGCGATTTCAGGCTGAAATCGCCAGAAACTGACTTAATGAACTGTCGTTATTGTCTTCAGAAATCCCCGGTTAAGCGAAGCATGACCGCTGACAAAGATTGCCTCAGGCTCTGCGCTATACTCATTTTTCATCTGCTCCGCACGCTGACCGGTACGCACTATGAAAATTTCAACCACGACGGCAGTTTTTGCCGCATTGCTGACTGCTGCGCCATTGCATGCTGAAAACACACCAATCTCCTCCTGGTGGAATGGATTCACTGACGATGTTGCGCAGACCTGGAACGCGCCTCAGCATACCGATCTCTACCTGCCATTTATCAGCTGGCACGCCCGCTTTATGTACGACAAAGAAAAAACCGATAACTATAACGAGAATCCCTGGGGAGGCGGTCTGGGCATTTCCCGCTACAGCGACAGCGGCAACTGGAGCGCGCTTTATGCAATGGCTTTCAAAGACTCACACAATGAGTGGCAGCCGATTGTCGGTTATGGCTGGGAGAAGGGCTGGTATCCTGGTTCGAATCAGGACTTTCGTCTTGGCGCGGGATTAACCGCCGGTATCACTGCACGCGAAGATTTTGGTAACTATATTCCGCTACCGATTATTCTGCCGCTGTTCTCTGCCGGTTATAAGGCGCTGAATGTACAGTTCACCTATATTCCGGGCACGTACAATAATGGCAACGTGCTGTTCGCGTGGTTTCGCTATGCATTTTAATTTTTCAGGAAAGGATTTATGACCCGGAGGTGGAAAACCGTCACCCGCAGGCTCTGGCGTCTTGCGATTGTGTCTGGAGTATTGTTACTGCTGCTACTGATTATTCGAATCTATGAAGCGGAGCGCGGGCCGGAGTTACATCGCTGGCACACCTGGGTCCCGCATGAACTGACAGTGGAACAGCTTGATAATGCGACCTATGCTGACTACCTCAAGGCCGAAAATCATCTGTTCGACGAGATGAAGCAACAGGTCAGTGACCGACTGGATGCGGAAGAAAAAACGCCACTCAACCGATACTATGCTGGCAGCATGATCTATCCGGGGCATTTCGCGCAGGACTGGAACCGTTCCTATATTCTGCAACCGACGGGCAGGCCGCGCGGTTCGGTGGTGCTGTTACATGGACTGACCGACAGTCCTTACAGTCTGCGGCATGTGGCAGAGGCTTACCGTCAGCAGGGTTATGTGGCAGTGGCGATACGGTTACCGGGTCACGGTACGGTGCCTGCGGGTCTGACCGATGTTGACTGGCAGGACTGGATGGCCGCCACACGCCTGGCGGTGCGGGAAGCGACCCGGCTGGCGGGCACGCAGACGCCGCTGCATCTGGTGGGTTTCTCGAACGGCGGGGCGCTGGCGATAAAATATGCGCTCGACAGCCTGGGCGATCACACGCTGCGTCGTCCGCAGCAATTGATTCTGTTATCGCCGATGATCGGTGTGACTCGTTTTGCCCGGTTCGCAGGTGTTGCCGGGTTGCCCTCTGTTTTCCCTGCCTTTTCGAAAACGGCCTGGCTGAATATCGTGCCGGAGTTTAATCCGTTTAAATACAACTCTTTTCCGGTTCACGCTGCCCGGCAGACCTATTTGCTAACGCAGGCGCTGCAGAAAGAGATCCTGCAATATGCGCGTAATCAGCAGCTCTCCGGTTTCCCGCCCGTGCTAACCTTTCAGTCGGTCATGGATTCCACCGTCAGTACGCCTTCGGTCATCCGCTCGCTCTATAATTATCTGCCAGTGAACGGCAGCGAACTGGTGCTGTTCGATATCAATCAGGCGGTCAGCGTCAGTCCGTTATTCCGCCACTCCTCATATACCGCGGTTAATCAGCTGTTGCCTGCGGCGCGTCGGAATTACTCATCCACGGTGATCACCAATGCCTCCGCTACCTCGCTGGAAATGGTGACAAAAAGCGTTCCCGCGGGAGAGATGCAGGAACGGATTCAGCCGCTGGCAATTGCCTATCCTGCGGGTCTCTACTCGCTGTCGCACGTTGCGATTCCGTTCCCGGCCGAGGATGGGTTATATGGCAGTGCGCCCGCGCAGAAGAATGAGTTTGGTATCAGTTTTGGGACGTTGTCACTGCGCGGCGAGAGTGCAGTGCTGATTGTCGGGCTGGACTCAATTATGCGCGCCACCTCTAACCCGTTTTATCCTTATATGATTAACCGAATCGATCACCACATCAGTTGTAGCGACAAGCCGCAACTTGCGGCCTGCCTCAGCAGTTTCTGAATCAGTACAGCATCAGGCCCGCATCGTGCGGGCCTGATGTTAAATAGCGTTCAGCTTTTCCATCACATCATCCGACAGTTCCAGGCTGCCGCTGGCAAGATTCTCTTTAAGATGTTCCGGGGAAGAGGTGCCTGGAATCAGCAGAATATTTGGCGATCGCCGCAGCAGCCACGCAAGTGCGACCTGCATCGGCGTGGCATTCAGGGATGCAGCCACTTCATTAAGCTGATCCGACTGCAACGGAGAGAAGCCGCCCAGCGGGAAGAACGGCACATACGCAATTCCCTGCTGCGCCAGCTGATCCACCAGCTCATCATCCTGTCGATGCGCCAGGTTATACATATTCTGCACGCAGACAATCGGCGTCATCGCCTGAGCTTCTGCGATCTGCGTGGCGGTAACGTTACTCAGGCCAATATGGCGAATCAGTCCGCGTGCCTGTAACGCCAGCAGCGCCTCCAGTTGTGGCTTCAGAGAGCCTTCTTTCGGCCTGGCCGGATGCAACATACTGCGCAGGTTCACCACTTCAATCACATCCAGCCCCAGGTTGCGCAGGTTATCTTCAACTGCCTGCGTCAGCGCCTCTGGCTCCATCGCCGCCAGCCAGCCGCCTTTGGCGTCGCGTCGGGCACCCACTTTGGTGACGATGCAGAGATCCTGCGGATAGGGATGTAGCGCCTTTTTAATCAGCTGGTTGGTTTCGTGCGGACCGTAAAAATCGCTGGTGTCGATATGATTAACGCCTGCCGCGACAGCGTCGCGCAAAACCTGGATTGCCCGGGCTTCATCTTTTACCGGGCCGAACACGCCCGGCCCGGCCAGTTGCATTGCGCCGTAGCCAATACGGTTAACTTCACGATCGCCTAACGTAAAAGTCATGGTGGTGTTTGACATGAAAACCTCCTGCGTGAATGTAGATCAATTGTAACGGTGATTCAGCTGTGCAACTATCCGGTGAAATCAGGACAGACTGTACGGGGTTATGCACAATGGCGATCGATATGGCGCTGCTGGATGCCGTCGTGGCGGTGGCAAAAGCGGGAGGATTTCGGGAAGCGGCACGCGTCACCGGCAGCAATGCGTCACGCCTGAGCGATGCGGTACGACGGGCGGAACAACAGCTGGGCATTCGTCTGTTTCACCGTACCACCCGCACCGTGGTATTAACCGAAGCGGGCAGGGCGCTGATGGAACGTCTGCTGCCCGCGATCAATGAAGTTAACGCCGCGCTGGATGCAGTGAATCGCTACCGAAACACCCCTGGTGGCACGCTGCGGCTGAATGTGCCGGTCAGTGCAACCCGGCTGGTGCTGCCCGCGCTGGTGCCGGAATTTTTGCAGCGTTATCCCGACATCCGGCTGGAAATTGTGGCGGAGAGCAGCGTGCAGGATGTCTTTCGTGACGGTTGTGACGCCGGGATTCGTTATGATGAGCGGCTGGAGCAGGATATGGTGGCGATGCCCATTGGCCCCAGACAGCAACGGTTCGCGCTGGCGGCTTCTCCGGCTTATCTGGCAGAACATGGACGACCGGAACATCCGCGCGACCTGATCCATCATCGCTGTCTGCGTGGCCGTTATGCCAGCGGCATCATGGCTGACTGGACCTTCAGCCACGAGGGCGAAGAGCTCAGCGTTGAAACCAGCGGGCCGCTGGTGGTTTCGGTCGGTGGCGCTATGGATCTGGCGGTGGAGGCGGCCATCGCCGGAAGCGGCGTGATATATCTGTTTGACGAGTGGCTCAGGCCAGCCCTTGACAGCGGCAGCCTGGAACCGCTGCTGCAACCCTGGTGGCTGACTTTCTCCGGTCCGTGGCTCTATTACAACGATCGCCGCCTGATCCCCGCCCCGCTTCAGGCATTTATCGACTTTGTGCGCGAAAAAAACGGACGCGAAAACAACTCAGCTATACCAGCTAAACCCCTGTGGCACGCGTGAAAATCCGGCATGTCGCAACGCGTTAAGCAGTGGTGACTGCGAAACCGGTTCACCATCTACCTTCTCCAGCGTGAAACTCGCGGGCTTTTCACGCTTCAGTGCCAGGCTCAGCGCCGCCACCGCGATCTGCTGCAGCGCGGGATCGTCGATGAATGTCAGCAACTCTTTGCCTCCCGGCGTCAGATAAAGCACCAGCGCGCCGCCTGCAATCACCACGCGTCCCCCCTGACGGCGGGTCGGGCGGATGCCGCTGGCGTGGAGCGGCCAGCTCAGTAACGCGCCAAACGGATTTGCCGGGTCCGGTGCGGCCAGCGCCACAGCCTCTGTCGCGTTCAGCGGCTTTTCTGCCAGCTCCCGCAGCCGCTCAATGGTGTTATGGTCGGCAAACTGCGCGCCGCCCGCACCAGCGACAAACCGGCCACGCAGCAATCGTCCGGCATCTTCCATGCTGCGTAATACCGGCTGTAACGCCGGGAATCCTCCCGGGATCTGTTCCGATATCGCGCTACCCCGGCTGATCACCCCATAACGGTCGAGAAGATTTTCCACCAGCGACAGGGCCAGCCGGGCAGGAGCAACCTCCTGTCGGTTAATCCGCGACCAGCGACCAGCCAGCGTGTTGACCGCTGGTCTGCGTGCAGAAAGTGCGCCCGGGGTAAAACGCTGACCAAAACGGGTGCGCAGGGAACGCGCGGGACGTGAACGGGGGGCGCCTGGCGTGGTCAGCAGCCCACGCACCGCAATCCAGCTATCGGCGGTGACATAGCCTTGCCACACCAGTTGCCACAGGGCAGCATAAACGTCGGTGGTTTGCGTCTCTGCCTCGTCCATCTGTGCCATGATCTCATGAACAAACCACGAGCCACCCCGGCTAAGGGCGTCGAGAGTCGCCTGCTGAATCGGCGTCAGAGGCTGTGTGGTGTCAATCACCGGCAGTGTTTCAGCGGCATATTCCGTGAGGTGCAGCGAGATCAACCCATCATTCTGACCCAGCGCTTTGTGTCCGCACCAAATAACCTCGCCACTGGCTAACAGTTCATCGAGCATCGCGGGCTGATAGTCGGCTATCCTGGCGCGCAGGATTTGTGACTCCCACAGCGAGGCCGGTAGCGGCACGCCCGCAAGTTGCTCAACTACCCGCAACAGCCCGTTAACCCCGTGATGCTCTTCACGCTGCGTGTTAAGCACACCGTGACGCTCCAGCAGCAGGTTGATCCAGGCGGCAGCTGGAACAGGCCGGGTTGCTTCACGTGCTGATTGCAGTGAACGGAAGCGTAACCGTTTGAAGATCTCTGTGGAAACCCACTCCGTATCCGATGCGCCCTCTGGCGAACCCATATTGAGCAGGTTGCCCTGCTGATGCAGGGAGAGCAGCACCTCATTCACAATGGCGATACCCAGACCAAAATACGTGGCCAGCTGTCGGGCAGTGAACAGGGTATGGGTTCGGGCGTAGCGGTTAATGAGATCGCGTAGCGGATCGGCCTGCGGCTCCAGAAATGTTTCGGGCAGATCGTCAGGCAGTACAACGGCCAGTGCATCGCGCAGGCGGGCTGCATCTTCAATGATCGCCCAGCGCTCTTCACCAGCGAGGGTGACCGTAATCATTCGCTGCGCGGCCGCGAACTGCGTTATGGCTTCCGCGATCTGCTGGGCGTTGCCACTGAAACGTGCCGCAATACCGGCAACCGGGAGCGGGCCAAGATCGCGCAGCAGATCGATAATGCCTTCGGTGTGCTGCGCCTGATAGCGGGAATCGATGCGCTGCAGTTCCTGTTCAACCTGCTCAACGACGTCAGGTGCCAGCAAATCACGCTTGCTGGTCTGGCCGAGTAGCTCACCCAGCAGATTACTGTCGAGCGCCAGCAGTGAGGCGCGCCGTTCTGCCTGGGGGGCGTCGCTGGCGTAAATAAACTCTGCAACATAGCCAAACAGCAGCGGCGCGGCAAAAGGGGAGGGCTGTTCGGTCGTCACCTCGACCAGCTTTACCTTTCCCTGTGCCATCTGTTCCATCAGCTGGTGCAGGGCAGGCAGATCGTAGACATCCTGCAGACATTCGCGTGCGGTTTCGATAAGGATGGGGAAATCGTCATACTGTCGTGCAACTTCCAGCAACTGACCAGCGCGCAGCCGCTGCTGCCAGAGCGGCGAACGTTTGCCCGGATTCCGCCTCGGCAGCAGCAGAGCGCGTGAGGCACATTCACGGAAGCGGGCGGCAAACAGCGCCGACTGACCGACACTCTCAGTGACCTCCCGGGTCAACTGGCCGGCGTCGAACATAAACAGGTCAGCGCCGGGTAACACTGCCTCACTGGCGGGAAAGCGGGCCACGATGCCGTCATCGCTGGCCGCAACAGAAGCATCAATGCCCAGGCGTTGCTGGATTCGGGCGGCAATCGCCAGCGCCCAGGGCGCATTGACCCGCTTTCCCCAGGGCGAATGCAGGATCACCCGCCAGTCGCCGATTTCGTCACGGCAGCGTTCGATCAGCAATGTGCGATCGTCCGGCAGTACGCCGGTCGCGGTGCGTTGTTCAGCCAGCAAAGCCAGCAGATTCGTGACTGCGCGGGCATCCAGCCCCAGCGCGCGCAACTGCTCCTGCGCGTCTACCGGTGAAGCCGCACTCAGATGACGCAGAAACAGCCCGAGGCTGGCACCCGAATCGGCCGAGCGGCCCACACCTTCTCCGCGCCAGAAAGGCAGACGAGCCGGACGGCCTGGCGCAGGCACCACCAGTACCTGGTCGTGGGTAATCTGCTGAATCCGCCACGACGTTGCGCCCAGGGTAATAATGTCATTGACCCGCGACTCATAGACCATCTCTTCATCCAGTTCGCCGACACGACGTGAGCCAGCCTGCTCTTCGCCTTCCGGCAGGATGACGCTGAACATGCCGCGATCGGGAATGGTGCCGCCGCTGGTCACGGCCAGATGCTGAGCGCCGGGTCGCGGCGTCAGCAGTCCGCTCTGACGATCCCACACCAGCTGCGGCCGTAGCTGAGCAAAAGCGTCTGAGGGAAACTTACCCGCCAGCATATCGAGCGTGGCATCAAACAGCCGACGCGACAGAGTGCGAAACGGATCGGCCCGACAGACCTGCGCATACCAATCATCGACCTGTAAGGGATCCATTGCGACGGCCGCCAGGGTTTGCTGCGCCAGGATATCGAGCGGGTTACGCGGCGGAGCCAGCGCATCGAGCTGGCCCGCACGCATCGACTGCAATATGACGGCCGAATCCAGCAGATCGCGCCGGGTGCGCGGAAACAGGATGCCGGTTGATACGCCGCCAACCTGATGTCCGGCGCGTCCCACGCGCTGCAGTGAGCTGGCGACTGAAAGCGGTGCGCCCACCTGGATCACCAGATCCACCGGCCCCATATCAATGCCCAGTTCAAGACTGGAAGTCGCCACCACGCAGCGCAGTCTGCCCAGCTTCAGTGCGGCTTCAATCTCGCCTCGCTGCTCCTTCGAGACGGAACCGTGATGTGAGCGGGCAATAAGATCGTCACTGTCATCGGATTCCGCATCCCGATCGCCAGCGGCTGTCTGCTGCGCCAGATAACGCGCATTGAGCCGCGCAGTCAGCTTTTCCGCCAGGCCACGCGAATTCACAAACACCAGCGTGGCGCGATGGGACATGACCTGCTGCAGAATGCGCGCTTCAATGTGCGGCCAGATCGAACCGCTGGCAGAGGTGGCTTCACCGGTCAGGTCATCGGGGCTGGCGATATCGGTCATATCTTCGACCGGAACCTCGATGGTCAGGTGCAGCGTCCGATCGGCGGCCGGATTAACGACCTGAACGGGCTGACAGCCGCCAAGGAAGGCGGCGACCCGCTCAACCGGTCGTACCGTAGCGGAAAGCCCGATACGCTGGGCGGGCTGTGGCAGCAGTGCATCCAGCCTCTCCAGGCTCAGCGCCAGCTGGGAACCCCGCTTCGATCCCGCCACCGCATGCACCTCATCGACGATGACCGTGGTCACGCCCTGCAGCGTCGTTCGCGCTTTTGAGGTCAGCATCAGAAACAGTGATTCGGGTGTGGTGATCAGGATATCGGGCGGGCGGCGCACCAGCCTGGCGCGCTCTGCACTGGGCGTATCGCCTGATCGCATTCCGATATTCAGAGTGATCTCTGGCTCATTCAGCGCCTGCCGCTCAGCGTAAACGCCTGCCAGCGGCAGATTAAGGTTGCGCTGTACGTCCGCGGCCAGCGCTTTAACCGGTGAAATATAGAGAATGCGAGTGGTCGTTTCACGTGCAGGTGAGGGCTGGGTGGTTCGGAACTGAAACAGCGTGTCGATGGCGGTGAGGAAGGCCGCCAGCGTCTTCCCTGAACCGGTCGGGGCGATCACCAGCGCATGCTCTCCGCTGGCTATCGCCTGCCATGCCGCCTGCTGCACCGGCGTGGGTGCAGCAAAGGTGGCAGAAAACCAGCGTCGTGTGGCGGATGAAAACCGGGCTAAAACCGCATCAGATTGGGATTTCGACATCATACTCACGGTATTACGCAGCAACTGCGCCTGAAATTAATCCGTTGAGTGTAAGTGAAAATTGCCGTTTGTGGATGACGCGGCAGATATCTGGCCGCGTCGGGCGGGTTTATTAACTGGCCGCTCCGGCTAAAGCGCGACCTCTGATCGCCAGCAGCGACACCAGTGCCAGCACGATGATAGTCATGCCATAGAACCAGGCGGTCTGGTTCAGCCCGATATGGGGCGCTGCCATTCCGGCGGCAATCGCAGGCAGGGCAAAGGCGAGATAGCTTTTGATTAAAAAGGCGGAGAACAGTCCGGCGCGTTCATGACTTTCAGCTAACTGCATAATGATCTTCAGCACGCTGGAGAAAATCGATCCAAATCCCTGACCCGCAATGGCAGTGCCGAGATAGAGCCAGGCCACGCTGTGCAGAGAAAGGCCCGCAAGAGTGACGCTGACGCCCGCTATCAGCATCAGCGTACCGATAACTAATGCCCGCGCAGGCGGTAACGGGCGGAAGAGAAATACTGCTGCCGTTGCGCTCAGCATCAGCGTCGCCACAATCGAGCCGCCGATAAAAGGCGAGGTCAGGCCGGTTGCGTTCGCCACCATTGAGGGCATCAGTGAAAGGTAAAATCCGCCCAGCATCCAGGTTGCGATGTTAACCGGCGTCACCATTAACAGCGGGCCCAGCGCGCGTCGCGGTATGCTGACCTGAGGTCGCAGTGCGGCCAGAACACCCGGCTGAGGCGCAATGGTTTCTGGTATTAGCGGCAACAGCGCCATGGCAACCACCATCAGTATCAGCAGCAGCGCGTAAAGCGTCACCGTGGGAAAGGGCGCAAAGGTGACCAGTATGCCGCCCGCCAGCGTGCCCAGCGTCATCCCCAGAAAGGCGGTGAATGAGTTCAGCAGTGGCCCACGGGTTTTACTGGCGTCAATCAGGCTGGCACCAAAGGTCGGTAAGGCAATACCGGTTGCAAAGCCCTGCACCAGCCGGGCGGCGATTAAGGTCGCCGCAGAACCGGCAGACATAAAGATCACCAGCGCGACCGCATTGATCGCCAGCGCCAGCAGCATCAGCGGGCGGCGGCCGGTATAGTCGGACACTTTACCGACCGTCAGCAGCGCGGCCAGTAACGCGAAAGCATAGGCACCAAAGATCAGCGTCAGCATGGTCGGCGTCAAATGGAACAGGCTGCGATAAAGTGGGTAGAGCGGCGTTGGCGCACTGCTGGTGGCGGAAATCAGCGCCGCACCGGTAAAACTGAAAAGCGTGGTGCGGGCAGCAGCCTGAGGCGTCAATGTGGGGTTCATGAAATTACCTTAATGCAAAGTATTAGCTTTTAATAAGGTATACGGCTATCTGTGCCTTAATGCAATATCTTTGCTTTAACGTTTATTGCGGTGAGGGTGGAAGGCTTGTCTGAGAGTTTGTAACGGTAAGAGCTATTCAAGGTGTTACGTCTGATTTTTGACAGAGGCAAGCCTGTTATCAGGATATCTGATTTACTGACCCTCTCCCGACGGGAGTTCATGTGCTGGCAGAGGCACGTTGACTTTGGGCCACCGTGACTTTATAGATAAGCTCAAACCTTTATAAGTTTAAGTTGGGGAAAAAGGGCGCATGCTATTGCAGGAAAGCCTTAAACAGGAAGTTACTGAAGCAGTCAAAAAATCACTCACCTTCGATATTTTGTATCAGAGAATACGGCCTGATATATCAGCTTTCGTGGCTGCAACGTCACAACTGCCATTGAAAAGTCTTGATGATTGGGAGCGATTAATACGCTGGCAGATTGACTCATCTTTTTATGCATCAGGTTATAAACGGACAGGTGCTGAGATTCAGCAGGTGTGTTCTCTCAGGTGGCTGGACTTATGTCATGCAGATGGTTTTCGGCGGGAACGCGCATTACGAACATTATCAGTTGGCGCACCCAACAGTTTTTTATTTGCCTTAGCCGTCAGAAGGTTAAATGATTGGGTTCCTCAGGTCAGAGAAGCCGCCCGTGAAGCACTGCCCTCAATCGCAGAAGCTTCTGACCCGGAAATTATCGTGGATGTCTTGTTTATAACGCTTCCCTATTGGACCTCATGGGGAAGAGCGGGTGAGAAGGAACACGAGGTACTGACAGACATTATTTCAATGGAGAACGTCACTGCCTCTCTGAAAAAAAGACTTATCTGCACTTCTTCGGGGCCTGCTGCAACTGTCTTTACCCAAGCAGGACGCACGTCAGTATTAGATAATTTTCTGTCTGAGATTGCTGAATCCTCCATTCAGCCCTCACTGCGTGCGAAGGCGTACCGCTGCCTGTTCGAAGGCAAAATTATCTGGTCCGAGGGGATGGAATGGAAGTGGATTGATAAAGCCTTTGGCGTACGACGGCGTGTACCTGTTTTAAATGAAAAAACAATAGCCGTTTCCAGGCCTTTTATTGATATCTTAAGGATGGCCATACTTGACCGCTCACCGATGGTACGGCGTATAGCCGGAGAAATGCTGATTAAAGAATTAGAAAATATATGTGATGAAGCCTTTTCCATGGCCACTCAACTGGCTTCCGATATATCAGAATCTGTAGCGGAACGAGGAAGGTTTGCACTGGTCTGCTTAAAAAAGGATAAGTGAGGCTTTAATTAAACAAGCTAAGCAATATTATTGTCGCAGGAGCCTTTAGGGTAATCTCTGCCTGCCATAAAGAATCATGCTAAATTTCATGTTGTTATGTGCTTTGCGGGTTGTTTATCAATAATGTTTCGGCGAGTCTCACTGTTAATAACAATCAGGGAGCCAGATGATGAAGATAGCTGAGATCGATCATATCCATCTCTACGTTGAAAATATTGAACAGGCAGAAAAGTGGTACAACGAGATCCTGGGCTTTGAACGCGACCCTTCCCTGTACTTCTGGTTTGAACAGGGTGGGCCGCTGGTCATAAGAAATAACAGGGCATCACTCTCTCTTTTCCTGCGAAAATCTCAGCCACCAGGCCATACGGTGGCTTTCGGGGTGGCAGCCTCATCTTTCAACGAACTTATGCCTGTACTCCGTAAGAATAAAATCCCTTTCAGCGTCAGTGACCACGACGTGTCGATGTCCGTCTATTTCAGCGATCTCAGTAATAATAAAATTGAAGTGACCTCTTACGACTACCTGCATGCAAAGCAGATACTGGAGAGCTTTGCGTAACGCTATCGCAGTTTGCGCTTAGAGGCGTGACTGCAGGCGCACTGTGATCTCCGCTCTGAAAGTATAAGTACTTCACTCATCAGCACGCTGGAGGAAGTTAAGCCTCCAGGCCCTGAACGGCGATTAATAAAGTGAGTTCTTCAATCGCTCAGGCAGCGCTTTGTCGTAGGCATCGCCATCAATCTCTGCAATCTGTTTGAGGATCGAACCGGTGCTGGGCAGCGACTGCCGTGAGATCTGCGTTTCGGCATCCCATAATCCGGAGCGAATAATCGCCCGGCTGCACTGAAAGAAAACGCTCTCCACAGTGATGCGCAATACGGTTTTTGGCAGCTGATTGTTGATGGCAAAGCGCTCAAGCAGCGCCGGGTCGGTGCTGATCGCCGCTGTGCCGTTCACGCGCAACGTCTCGCCAATGCCAGGGATGAGAAAAAGCAGCGCTACCCGATTGTCATGCAGAATGTTGCGCAGGCTGTCGATGCGGTTATTGCCGCGTCTGTCGGGTAATAACAGGGTCTTGTCATCTTCGATTTCGATAAATCCGGCCGGATCGCCGCGCGGTGAAACATCCAGTCCCTCAGCCCCCGACGTTGCCAGCGCCACAAAAGGCGAGGCGGCGATAAACGGACGATAGGCGGGATGAATATGATCCGTCTCTTTAGCGACAGAGGGCCGGGCGACCGTGCCGTAAAGACCTTCAAGTTCGGTAAGTTCAGTGATAATGCTGCTCTGTTCAGCCATTTTTGCACTTTCCTTTCACTATTCAGATCCTCATGACGCTGAAGGTGAGACTACACAGACCCGACGCGCCAGTTTAAGCAGCACTTTAACACCCATGCAGCGTATTCAGAACCCGTGCGCCACCCTTTATGGCAATCGCCCCAGGTGAATCCGTCTTCCCGCCGCTAAAACAGCTTATTACCTGGGGCGGCAACCTCTTTCCACCCTTTACCAATATCAGAAGCACAACACAACGTAGTGACAGCCTCTGATGAGAGGTCCATTTTCTGCAATCAGATGAGCACGAAAACCGCGACTTGCGCACTGAAATTAGCCGCCGTTCGTTAAGATTATTAACAGAGTTGGTGACAGCAGAAGTTGCTGATATAAAGAGTAAAGATTGCTTATTCAGCACCCACAAGGAGCGCAGGATGGTTTGGGAATCAGAGCGGCTGCTCTACAGATATACTCTTCGTGAGGATCTTGACGACCTCTTCAGAATCTATGGCGACCCCGAAACGCATAAATTTAACCCGCGAGGTCCATGGCCCGACAGAACGTATGCCATTCAGGCCATAGAGCGCATATTACAGAGCTATCAGGAACAGGGTTTTGGCGACTGGACGATATTTGAGAAAGCCCATCCGGATAAAATTATTGGTTTTGGCGGTGTTTTCAGAAGCCAGTTTGACGGTCGTCAGACGAATAATCTCGGTTACCGGTTTGAGCCTGCTGCCTGGGGAAAAGGGTATGCTACCGAGCTTTCCCGCAGAGCCATTCGCTACGGATTCGAAGAGGCCGGGCTGAGCATCATTACGGGTGTGACGCGCGAAAACCATCTTGCTTCGCGGCGGGTACTGGAAAAAGCGGGCCTGACCTTTTTGAAAAAGGTCGACGATCCTGAGGGGTTGCCTCCCAGCCTGATGTACACCCTCACACGACGTGACTGGCTTGCGGCTGGCAACATCGTTACCGAATAAGTTTGATCTTTCCCGTTTGTGATTCAGGCGTGGCGAAATCTGCGCCACCTTTTCGCACCAGGTCCCTTTAAACCCTCTCTTATCCCGCGATTAATACTTCGCTGTGTGGATTACTTTAGCCACCTTAATCAGGGGGGAGGCTTTATGGATATTCGTACAATTTTTATTTCAGCAGTTATGGCAGTCAGTCTTTTATGGATAGGCGCATCAGATAACCGTTCGTCACGTCTCACCGCCGAGCCGGTTAAATCGGTCCTGAGTAAACTGCAGCCTTGATTCTCAATCGTCCGATAGCACACATTAGCGCCTGCTCAGCCTGAGATGCGGTACACTGCCGGTATCTGTTAATGCAACTTCGTTGCTTTAACCATGACGTTCAGGCTGATAAAAGCGGGAGAAAGAGATGGCGAGGGAGATGATTCGGCAGGGTGGGCGCAGCGCACGTATTCAGGCGGAAGTGCATAACACCGTTAACCGCTTGCTTGAAACGCTTGATCGTTCAGCTATTACAGTGCCGATGATCGCCGAACAGGCAGGTGTGACACCTTCCACGATCTATCGGCGCTGGGGCGATCTGTCCCAGTTGCTGGCGGATGTGGCCGTGGCACGGATGCGGCCCATTGCAGAACCGGAAGATACCGGATCGACGGCCGGCGATCTTACCGCGTTCATCCAGCAGTATGCTGAAGAGATGTCGTCCAAAGTCGGTCGTGAGCTTCTGGCTGATGTGATAGGAAGTCAGGCTGAAGTGGCGAGCCAGAAATGCTGTGGGTTTACCTATCAGCATCTTGAAACACTGAAAAGTCGGGCCGAGGCACGCGGCGAATCAGGCTTTGACGTTGATCGCATCATCGATGTGGTCGTGGCGCCGGTGATGTTTCATATTCTGTTCGGTGACCGCGACATCTCAGCAAAATACTGTTCGTCTCTGGTTCAGCGGGCATTTCAGACAGTAGTCAGCGCTGAATAAAGGGCAGGGCGGCTTGCGTGATCAGATGCTGCAAGAGTGCTCGCGCCGGATCGTCACCCTGATCTGAGCGGGCGAGCGCGATACCCAGATAGCCGGGCATTGGCAGCCGGTGTGATTCAATCACCAGCGTCTCCGGCAACCCTGCGCGGGTGCGCAGGGTGATGCCCAGCCCGGCCTGTAATGCCGCCCAGATCCCGCTAAGACTGTGGCTGGTGAACACTACTCGCCACGGAATACCTGCCTTATCCAGCGCCTCGATGGCGCGCGATCGCATGACACACGGCGCATCGAATGCCACCAGCGGCAGCGGCTCGCCGCGCTGCAGATATCCCGCCAGATCAAACGCCGGATGCTGTATCCAGGCTAACGGACACTGACCAATTAACTGCGTGCCAGCCTGCTGCTCTGCCTGCCACAGCAGCGCCAGGTCCAGCTCATGACGGGCCAGCGCCGTAAGCAGCGGCAGATTTCTGTCGACGCGTGCGGTCAGCATCACCTCCGGATGCTGCCGGTTGAACGCGCCGAGAATGTCCGGCATCAACGCCTCGCCAAAATCCTCCTGCATCCCGATGCGTATTTCGCCCTGCAACGCTTCGCCTTTCACTGCCCGCAATGTCTCATCGTTCAGCGACAGCAGGCGTCTGGCGTAACTCATCAGCTGTTCACCGCTGCGGGTCAGCTGCACATGACGCCCTTTTTTCATCACCAGCGCCGTGCCGCATTGCTGCTCCAGTTTCTTAAGCTGCGCACTCACGGCCGAGGCAGACCGACACAGATGCTGTGCCGCCAGGGCAAAGCTGCCGGCATCAATGCCCGCGACGAAACTGCGCAGCGCATCCATATCGAGGGACTCCGGTACCCTGTTCATTATTGTCCTGTAATTATGGATGGTAAGAGCTGATTAATTTGATTTTCAGGATTGAAGGCCTGAGTGACACTCTGTCTCACCACTGAGGAGTGTGCAATGAAAAAATCGCTTGATCGGGAAACACTGGCGCAGCGCGCGCCAAAACTGGCCGAACTGACACAGCAGGTGCTGTTTGGCGATATCTGGCAGCGCGAACTGCTGTCACCGCGTGAACGCAGCCTGCTGACGCTGGCAACGTTAACCGCGCTGGGGCGGGTCCAGCAGCTGCCGTGGCACATCGATTTCGCCCGGCAAAATGGACTGACGCAGGATGAGCTGGTGGAGAGCTTCACGCATCTGGCGTTTTACGCAGGCTGGCCCGCCGCCGTCACCGCGCTGGGTTATCTGGAGGATAATCACTGATGCCCTTTACCCGAATTACCCTGCGTCAGGGCTACAGCGAGGCGGCTCTGCATCAGATCTCCACGCTGCTTCAGCAGGCGCTGGTCGCGGAATTTGACGTTCCTGAGCATGATTGCTTTCAGGTGATTGAGATGCTGCCCGCCGGACAGCGGGTATTTGATCGTCACTATCTCAGCGGCGGGCGCAGCGATAATTTCGTGCTGTTTCAGGTGATGGCAGGCCGACCGCGAATCCGCCAACAGAAGCAACGGTTTTATCATTCACTTTGTACGACGCTTCAGGCGGAGATGGCGATCGATCCTGACGACGTGATGATCATCATTCAGTTTAACAGCACCGAAGAGTGGAGCTTTAGCGGCGGCAGGATGCTGGCACAGGAGGCGTTATGATTATCATGCACTACCGTTTTACCCTGCCCGCTGACTACGACATGGGCATCATTGAACAGCGCATCAGTCTGAACGGAGCCCGGCTTGATGGCTTTCCAGGGCTGGTGGCCAAGGCGTATCTCTACACCTGCCGTGATGATGACGGACAGAATGAAAACCGTTATGCGCCGCTCTATTTCTGGCGGGAGGCGAGTGGGATGCAGCATTTCCTGCAAAGTCCTGGCTTTGCGACGCTGGTCAGAGATTTTGGCTGGCCGATCATCGAAAGCTGGCTGGCGCTTGAGGGGCAGAGCCACATGCCGGATCTGGCCGATGCCCGCTTTATAACGCTGAACCGCTGGACGATTCCACCGCATTCAGACCTTACGACACTGCCGGTAACAACAGGGATCAGCGCCTGGGATGTGAGCCGCTGGCAGGGAGTAGACGTTAACGCTTCACACCAGCGCCCCGCTGGCGAGCAGGAAGTCTATCGCATCGGTTATCTGGCTCGGGGCGCAGCCGCCGCGGATCTGCAGCTCTAGCATCGGGAATGTCGTTGTTTTCTACTCAGAGGGCAAAAATGGCTTCAATCTCTATGCGCAGGTCAGTGGAGAAAAGTCCGCTGACCTGTACCAGCGAGCTGGCGGGCAGATGCTCGCCGTAGTTGCGATAAAGCACTTCCCGCAGCGCGGTGATCTCTGTGAAAGAGGTGATGAATATCGTGACCTTCAGCAGCGCTGCGAGCGACGTATGCTCAGCTGCGGCAACCGCCCTGAGTTGATCAAAAATAGCCTCTGCCTGTTCAGCCATATCTCCCTGCTGAGCCGCCGTACCGAAAGCGGTCAGCCCAGAGACATACAGCGTCGCGCCATGCTTCACTGCGTGGACATAAGGCGCTTTTACTTCGCCCAGTTGCGGGTAATTTTTGCGTTCTGGCATCGTCATATTTTCCTCTTTTAAGTGATTTCATACCATACAGGCTACTGGCATTAAAGCAGGCTGAGAGTCGATAGCGGGTTGTGTTAACAAATCGGCAATAGGCAGAAGAGGTGATTGCTGGTGGTTAAGGCGATCTTTTGACGATTTCAGTCGATTTCAGACATCAACGCCGGTCCTGTGTTGCGTGCTATATACAATACATTGAATAGCATGACTACCTTCTGATTTTAAACCTATCAGGACGATGCCTTGCCATCCAGATTCAGTAACGTGGATAGGGTGGATAAATATGTACACGATTTCACTCGTAGGTTATATTCATCCTATGACCCTCGGAAAAGAGAGGGGCAGTTCAAATCTTACGGTCTGTGAAATTTCTTAATCAACGATGAAATCTGGATGGCTCTACCGGCAATCCCTTTGATTTTATCCGTCCTGTCTAATCGGAAATCATGTATGAACTCAAATCAAACCATGTCCCAGAAGCTTGCCAGAGACAGTCTCGGAAATGCTGCCGCCTTCGAAGGAGGAGTATACGTAACAAAAAACGGCGTCTCTGAACTCTTCATCCAGACTGCTGCTGAGCGTCAGGCTGAGATTAGAGAGATCGAGCAGGAAAGAAACATAAACGCCCTTTTCAAGCTGGCCTTGCAAGCTAAAAAGGAAGTCGCTGATGGCAAAGGCATGACCCCTGAAGACGTTCTGGGAAGGTTACGTGCCGCAAGAAAATAATAGAGAGGCTTTGAGTGTCAGAACAATATCAGCTGGTAATCGCGCCTCTGGCTGAACAGTGTCTCAAGGACATTGAGTCCTATAAGAGCGGAACAGTTGGGGCGCAGCAAGCGGCTGCATTTGTCGATAATCTACTCATGGATTCAGTCGACAATATCAGTCAGGATCCTGAAAGGTATCGCTACAATGCTTATCTTTCAGAGCGCGGGCTTTTGTTACGCGAACGTCTTGATGTTGAAGGAGAGTATCGTGTTCTGTACGATTTCGTGGACAATACTATCCAGATTCTTCTTTTCGTTAGCATGAAACAGGATTTCGGAAATTTGCTCTACAGATACAACATACTGAAATGACGCTCAGGGCCCGCTAATGCGGGCTTTTGCATAATGAAAGCTTATGAACGTAAGTGCCACTTTCAGCATCCCCGTTTTAGTTTCACTCAATTTTTGAGATTTGCGGATTCTCAGCCATAAGCCCATATTCTTCCGGCATCAGGTTATCAGGGATTCATAAGCCCGCTTACCTGTAAGTCGTAGACAAAAAACACGGTAATTTCAGATGCGTAGGGATAAGCCAGGACGGGCGCGGCCATAATGATGACCAGCGCGAAATCATATGAATAATGATATGAACACGCCCGTCAGAAATCAGCGCTTCAGCATCTGCTGGCAGGCGAGGTTATCCTGCACGGCGCGCTGTTGCTCATCAGGTGTCAGTTGCTGCCAGCGAGCAATCACGCTGCGGCCCAGCCCCGATTTATAAGTGATTTTTTGCAGCGCATAATCAGAGTTGCCACCTTCAATGACGTTCTGCATCTGCCGGTCGAGGGGCTGCTTACTATCATGATCAATCGCGCAGAGCACCGCGACGTAATACGCCTTATCTTCTTCACTGTCGTGTGGGATAAACCACCAGCCAGCCAGAGCGAGGATCAGCAGCAGGGGCAGGATATATTTTACTTTAGCCATTTTAGTCACCGGTTGAGTGCCGTTAAGTCAGCCGGGTATGGCCAGACGCAGGGCGCGTATCCTGCCACAGTTTCCGCTCACCGTTAACCTTGTTCAGCCGCTGTTGAGGCAATGTTCAGTTTGCTGGCGCTTCAATCAGCGTCGTACTGATTTGCGCACCCGGCATCATCTGCTGTAATCCCGAAACCAGATCGTCGCTGGCCTGTTGCAGCGCGGTAAGCGGCATAGCGGGCAGACTTTCCAGAATGAACCACATCTGCTGCGCACTGGCATCCAGTCGGGTTCTTACACCCTGACGCCAGTTCCAGCGGCGACAGGTTACGCCCTGATCGTCGCGCCAGATCACTTCGCCCGGTTCCGGCGACTCATAAACCACCTCGCCCTCTTTAACGGTATCGAAACGTTCACTGCCGTCAGCAATCACCAGACGTGGCTCGCCAGCATAGGCCGCGATATTTTCACCCCCGACCGGCAGCGCATAACGAATGCTGATGGCGTTATAGAGATCGACAACCGGATCGATGGCAGGCAATGCGCCATCCCGCAGCACACGCTTACGCAATGCTTCTGCCGAACAGGGTGTACGTTTCGCTTTGGCACCAAAGGCTTTAAATACCTCAGCCCAGGCGGCGAGATGCGCGTCTGCCCACGTCGCATCATCATTTAACACCTGCTGGCATGCGCTTTTCAGTGCATCGCTGGCAACGTCTGGTCGGGTAATCGGTGTGGCTTCCACCACAATACTCATGGCACGAAAGGCGGGAGCGAGCGCGAAAACAGCAGGATCGATTGACGGGTGAACAGATAACATCGGATACTCTCTCAGTGACTAATTTATTTCATAGTAATGACTGATGACCAAAAAAGTCAATATAACGACCGATGCGGGTGCCGATGTCGCCAGTGTCAATCAGGCTATTTCGGACAGCATCAAAAGCTGGCGTAAAAGTCAGAAACTCTCGCTGGATGAGTTATCGCGCCGGGCTGGCGTCAGTAAAGGCATGCTGGTGGAGATCGAAAAGGGCGCCGCTAACCCCAGCATTGCCATTCTCTGTAAAGTGGCTGCCGCACTGGGCGTCTCGGTGGCAGACATCGTCAACGTTTCGCATGCGCCTGACGTCTGGCTGATTGAGAACAGCGAAATGCCCCGGCTGTGGCAGGGCGAGCAGGGCGGTTATGCGCAGCTGCTGGCGGGAACCCGTGGGCCGGATATGATCGAGCTCTGGCGCTGGCAGATGTTTGCGGGCGAAGCTTTCCGTTCAACCGGTCACTCCTCAGGCACACTCGAACTGTTGCATGTCGAGCAGGGCACGCTCGCCTTAACGGTGGGTGAGCAGACCCTGGTGGTGCAGCAGGGCTGTGCAGCCGTAGCGCGAACCGATATGCCGCATGCCTATGCCAGTGCCGATCACCTGCCGGTTATCTTCACCATGACAGTGGCCGAACTGCAGCGCTGACGGCGCTATTCTGCGGCGGTCGCTTCGCCTGGACACGCCAGCAGCAGCGTTTTCAGCAACCTTTCCAGTTCGGCACGCTCTGAAGCGCCAAGCGGTGCCAGCAACGCCTCCTGCGTAGCGGTATGGACGCGGAGTGCATGCTCAATCTGCTGCTGCCCGTGGGGCGTCAGCCCGACCAGCATGCTGCGCTTATCCTCTGGCGCGGCAATACGCTCGATCAGATGCTGCTGCTCCAGCCGGTTCAGACGATTTGTCATCGCACCGGAAGTCACCAGCAGCGCCTGGTAGAGCTGGGTGGGCGACAGGCGAAAAGGCGATCCCGCCCGTCGCAATGTCGCCAGCACATCAAATTCTCCCTCCTGAAAACCAAAAGGCTCCAGTGCCTGACTGCGCGCTTTCGCCAGATGTTTCATCAGACGCAACACCCTGCCGAAGATCCGCATTGAAGAGGCGTCGAGATCGGGCATCGCGTCGTCCCACTGACTGACAACGAAATCAATATGGTCATGCATAAATCACCTTTAAATATTGTGGTTATGTTGTCGGGTTGTGCGCAGCCTCTTAACATCGGGGGGAATTTATCTTAACGTTAAGATAAGTGGTGGCAGCCCGGTGCTGTCATCGTCAATCCTCTGTTAAGGCGTCGATGATGAAAAATAAGGTGTTGTTCCCCATTCTGTTTGCCGTGATCGCTTTTCTTATCGGGCTGAATCTGCGGCCTATGCTGGCGATTATCGGCCCGCTGTTCCCGGTGTTGCAACTGCAGGCCGGGCTGTCGGCGACGACGTTCAGTCTACTGACCACGTTGCCGGTGGCGATGATGGGCCTGGCCGCACTCTCTGGCCCGTGGCTGATCGCCCGCATCGGGCCGGTAAAGGGAATCGCCGCCGGTTTGCTCTGTCTGACGGTCGCCTGCCTGTGGCGCGGGGTTACGCTTACTCCCTCTCAACTGCTGCTCACCGCGCTGGCGGGGGGCGCAGGGATTGGCGTGATACAGGCGCTGATGCCCGCTCTGATCCGGCAACGCTTTGCTGAGGCCGCGGCGACGCTGATGGCGCTGTTCAGCACGGGCATTATGGCGGGCGCGGCACTGACTGCTGCCGGTGCTGACCCGCTGTTTTCATGGCTGGGCCTGCAACCCGCGCTGGCGCTTTCCGGCGGGTTAACGCTGGTCACACTGCTGATCTGGCTGACTTTAGTCAGGCGATCGCCGCAGGTGAGCGTGGCCTCTGATGCAGCGACGCTGCCTGTGCGGCGTACCCTGTTGCTGATGCTCTTTTTCGGCATTGGCACGGGTGCTTATACGTTAGTGCTGGCCTGGCTGCCGCCATTCTATATTCAACTGGGCTGGAGTGCTCGCCACAGTGGCTATCTGCTCGCCGCGCTGACGTTAACCGAAGTGGTGGCAGGATTCATTGTCTCGGCGACGTTACATCGCTTTCCCGATCGCCGTCCGCTGCTGCTCGGTGTGCTGGCCCTGTTGCTGCTGGGGCTGCTGAGTCTGGTCTTTTACCCGGGCACGATGCCGATACTCTCTTCACTGTTACTGGGTACGGGCATCGGTGCGCTCTTTCCGCTGTCGCTGATCGTCACGCTGGATCATGCGCGCAGTGCCAGAGAAGCGGGCATTCTGCTGTCACGTGTACAGGGAGGCGGATATCTGATTGCGGCTCTGATGCCGCTGCTGGCAGGCTGGGTGCGTGATAGCGGAACGTCAATGACTCAGGCCTGGCTGATCATGAGCGCTGGCGTTGTGCTGTTAATGGTGATTGCCCGACGCTTTAGACCTCAGAACAGTATCAACTGAACAAAGCCGTTGCCGATCAATGTCGATCTGGCATGCTGGAATAAAACCCCTGAACCCGGAGTGCATTGTGAAAGTGATTGGTCTGTTAGGCGGTATGTCGTGGGAGTCTACCGCGCTCTATTATCGCATTCTCAATCAGCAGGTTAAACAGCGGCTGGGCGGCCTGCACTCGGCGGAGCTGGTGCTCTATAGCGTGGATTTTCAGCGCATTGAGCAGCTACAGGCCGCGGGCGAGTGGCAGCAGGCGGGAGAGATACTGGCTGAAGCGGCACGCAATCTGGAACGGGCTGGCGCGCAGTTCATCGTACTCTGTACCAACACCATGCATAAAGTGGCAGCACAAATCAGCGCCGCAACGGGCATCCCGCTGCTGCATATCGCCGACGCCACCGGACGGCGCATTCAGCAGGCCGGGGTGCGTAAGGTCGGATTACTGGCGACGCGATTCACCATGGAACAGGATTTCTATCGCGGGCGACTTCAGCAGCAGTTTGGTCTTGAGGTGATCACGCCGGATAGAGAGGATCGGATTTTTGTGCATGATGTGATTTACCACGAGCTCTGTCTGGGCGAGATCAATCCCGCGTCGCGTCGCCGTTATGGTGAGATCATTCAGCAGCTCGTTGCGCAGGGGGCGGAGGCCATTATTCTCGGCTGCACCGAAATCACACTGCTGGTGGATGCCACGGATGCCAGTGTGCCACTGTTTGATACCACGCTTATCCACGCGGAAGAGGCTGTTACCCAGGCGCTGGCCTGACGTTTATCCTGCACTTAGCCTTGAGGGAATCGCATGAAAATTGAAAATCTGCCGTTTGGCCTGACCCAGTGGGATCAGATTGAAGAGACGATTCATCCCGGCGACCAGGGACAGGCGACCTGGCGAACCGTGAAGTTTAACGATATCCGGGTGCGGATGGTCGACTATTCACCAGGCTATGTCGCCGATCACTGGTGCACAAAGGGCCATATTTTGCTGTGCATGGCGGGTGAGTTGCACACTGAACTGGCAGATGGTCGCCGTTTCGTGCTGACACCGGGCGTCAGCTATCAGGTGGCGGACGATGCTGAACCACATCGCTCCTTTACGTCCACAGGCGCGCAACTCTTCATCGTTGACTGAGTTCACCATCAGCCTCTCTGGTGATCACCTGCTGGTGAATCATCGCGTCGTTGACACTTTTAAAAGTAAACTGAATCAGCTTTATAAAAATCAGCAAAATTAATGGCTTATTTCATCAGAGTTATCTGGTTCTGACAGGAATAATTTCCATCAGGCTGTATGCTGGAAGCCTTATAAGAACGTTTTGCATTCACCTGAGGTGGGGAAGCCTGTGCTGATAAAAAAGAAGAAAGTTCGTTCGCATACCGAAGATCGACTGCTGGCGCTGGTGCTTGCCACTACCGCCGGCATCCTTAATGCCATGGCGCTGGGCGCGTTTGGATTTTTTCCATCGCATATGACCGGTAACACGTCGCAAATCTCCCAGGAAGTGACCACCAGCGACCTCCATACCATGCTGTTTTTGATGGCACTGATTATTGCCTTTGTGCTGGGCTGTACCGTTGCCCGGCTGGCGGTGGTAGTGGGGATCAGACATAAGTTACGCACCATATTCTGTCTGATCATTCTGGCGGAAGGGGCGGCACTGACGGCGGCATCAATCTTTGAGATCGTGTTCTACCGGCCAAGCTTTAACGGGGAAGTGCTGTTAATGCTGGGCTTTTTAATGGGGATTCATAATGCGACATCGACGCAGCTCTCCAATGGCCGCGTCAGATCGACCCACATTACCGGCACGCTGACCGATGCGGGTATTGCGCTGGGGTCGTGGATCTTTGCCCACACGTCCCACGCCGTGCATCTTGAAACCGACGATCGTCGCTTTTTCCAGAAGGTTCTGCACACCCATCTGACTACCGTGTTTTCATTCCTGAGCGGCTGTATTGCCGGTCTGCTGCTGTTCAAAGTCTATGGCTTTAACGCCATGGTTGGACTGGGGATATTTCTGATGCTAGTGGCACTGACGGCCATCGCTATCACCGTGCAGCGTACCCGCAGAAGCCTCTACTGACAGTAAAACCGCCCGCCCGATGCGCACAGCGCATCGGGCGGGTTGCTTACTGCTGCGTTCGGGTTGGCCGCACCACGATTTCGTTCACATCCACCTCTTCAGGCTGTTCAATGGCATAGCGCACGGCGCGCCCAATGGCGTCCGGCTGCAATGCAATAGCGCGATAGTGCTGCATCGCCTCGGCGGCTGCCGGATCGGTAATGGTTGATGCCAGCTCGCTCTCCACCACACCGGGATGAACACAGGTCACCCGCAGCTGACTGTTCTCCTGCCGTAATCCGTCGGAAATCGCCCGCACCGCAAACTTGGTGGCGCAGTAGACGGCCGCGGTGGGCGACACGGCCAGCGCCCCTATCGACGCGACGTTGATGATGTGACCGCGCTGGTGGGCCAGCATGGTCGGCAACACTGACGCAATGCCATACAGCACCCCTTTGATGTTTACATCGATCATCTGATCCCACTCTTCCACCCGCAGCGATGCCATCGGAGACAAGGGCATAATACCGGCGTTATTGATCATTACATCCACCCGGCCCCATCTCTCCAGAGCATACTCAACGAACTGCGTCACCTCTTCGCGGCGCGTTACATCAAGCGCTTTGATCGCCACCTCTGCACCATTGAACTGCAGCTCTTCAGCCAGCGCGGCCAGGCGGCTTTCCCGCCGCGCACCCAGCAGCAGAATGGCATCTGTTTTCGCCAGTTCACGTGCAATGCCTGCACCGATGCCGCTTGAGGCGCCGGTAATTAAAATCACTTTCTGAGTCATTTTGTTTCTCCAGTCAGGTTGTCACTGGCGATCATACGGCGACTGGATTATAAAGATAATCCACCGAACGCTTTACGCACTGGTAACTCAATCTGACCAATGAATGCCGATAAAAATGCTCTCGAAGTTTTTGTGATTGTGGCGCAGACGCGAAATTTCCGGCTGGCCGCAGAACAATTGGGTGTTACGCGTCCGGCGATCAGCCAGAGTCTGCGGCGTCTGGAAGACCGGCTTAACATCACGCTGATGCAGCGCACCACACGATCGGTTCAGCTGACAGAAGCCGGACAGCGGCTCTATGCCGAAGTGGCGCCGGCGATCAACCAGCTCAATCGCGCCGTGACCGATATTGCCGAACTGGCTGCGGAACCTCGGGGCCAGCTGCGGCTGGCGATCTCCTCGATTGCAGAGCGGATGCTGGGGGGAGAACTGCTGGCGAGCTTTATTACCGCTTACCCGCAGGTTGAGCTGGATATCACCGTCACCGATGAGGAGTTTGATATTGTCGGGCAGGGCTATGACGCGGGTGTGCGGCTGGGGGAGGTGATTGCTCAGGATATGATTGCGGTGCCGGTATCCAATGCGCAGCGTCAGGTGGCGGTGGCGTCACCCGCCTATCTGGCTCGCGCAGGCACGCCGCAACATCCTCAGGATCTGGTCAATCATCGCTGCATCGGCTGGCGAAAAGGGCCTGGTCTGGCCCCTTATCGCTGGGAGTTCGCAGAGCAGGGACGCGAGTTTGATGTTGCCGTCAATCCGCAACTCACCACAAATGACATGGGGGTGATGATTCGCACCGCCTGCGCCGGGGGCGGCATCAGCTTTGGCATGGAAGAAACCTTCCAGCCTTACATCGCACGTGGCGAACTGGTGACCCTGCTCGATGCATGGTTGCCTGCCTTTGCCGGCTTCTATCTCTATTTTCCCAGCCGCAAAAATCTGGCCCCCAAGCTGAGGGCGCTGATCGATCACGTCAGACTCTAGCGACAGAATACGCGCCTGATTTAGCGCTGATATTGCTGATCGCTGACCTGCTCCAGCCAGTCAACCGGCGAGCCGTTCAGTGACTCAGCGATAGCAATATGCGTCATGGCGTTATCCGGCGTTGCACCGTGCCAGTGCTTCACATTTTCCGGGATCCAGACGATATCACCGGTGTTCATCACCTGAATGGCTTCACCCTCACACTGAATCCAGCCCTGGCCATGCGTGACGATCAGGGTTTGCCCGAGTGGATGGGTATGCCATGCGGTGCGGGCACCCGGTTCAAAAGTCACCGTTGCGCCACCCACGCGGGCGGGTTCGGTTGCCTGGAATGGTGCATCAATCCGAACCGTGCCGGTAAAATATTCAGCAGGTCCTTTACGCGAAGGCAGCGATCCGTTGGCGATAATTTTCATTACTCACTCCTGTTGTTAACGTGTCATGCACAGTGTAACCGGCAAGCCGGAGCGTGATTAGCCCGCTCAGTCGGCAAACGGTTATGAGCCGGGCTCATTAATTGCCTGACAGTTTTTCAGGCTGTCATGTTGTAACGGGTGATGATGTTGATTTTAGAGTAGGGCGCGGGCGGTTCTGAGGCGGGCAAAAATCCATGAAACGCCAGCAGCGTTCTGAAGGCGTGCAGCGCATCAAGCTGTAAATTATGCTCGATTAATGCATCAATTTTACCGGCCTGCAGCAGTGCACGATTCTCACGATCGAGATCGTGACCAATAAAAGCGTTAACCGTCCGCTTTTGTTCGGCAAAAGCGCGCAGAATGCCGGGATTACCGCCACCGACTGTGTAGACCGCATCTGCATCCGGATGGCTCTGCAAGAACTGTGTCACCGACTGCTGCATCCGGGCGTCAATGCCATAACCGCCTGCTACCACGCTCACCTGATGCTGGGGCGCAAACTCCTGCATTGCTCGCTGAAATCCCTGAATTCTCTCCTGTTCGCCAATGAAATCGTGACTGCCGGTCACAGCCACAATATGCGAACGACTCACCCGCAGCCATTTTGACATCAGAAAAGCCGCCACTTTACCGGCATCAAAATTATCCATGCCGATATAGCGCAGGCGCGCGCTGCCGGGCAGGTCACTCATCATGGTGACCACCGGAACGCGTTGTTTCAGCAGTGATTCAAGGGTGGGATGAAGTTCACCAGAACAGGCTGCCTTAAGAATGACGCCGTGACTATGCAACGCTTTTTTATTCAGCAGCGCGTTAATCGCCTCCGCAGTCAAATTCGCGCCGAAGTGGAAACGCAGCTGAAGTTTAAAGGCAGTAAAACTGGCAATCTGACTGCTGAACGCCTCACGTATCAGTGGCTGAAAGCGGTCAGGTGTATGCATGATGACGTCGAAATAGATCGTTCTTCCCCTGGCGAGTCCCGCTTTTTGCATCAGTTCCAGGTCCGCTATCGCCTGCTGGATTCGGTGCTGGGTCGTGGCATGCACGTTGCCGCGCTGATGCAGGGCCCGGTCGATGGTCGCCAGACTGAGTCCCGACTGGGCAGCAATCTGTTTCAGGGTAAATTTAGCCATGTGCTGCTCGTGACACCAGAGGATGACGATAGTTTTATCATACTGCTGGCCATTGTCAGATGATCATTTATGAAAGGCTGGTCAGCACATATCAGGCCGGGAAAGCTGCCCCGCAGGTTATCGCAACAAACAGTGAGTCGTAAAAGTGTTTATAACACATTCAGCCAAAAGTCTGTTTCCGCGATATATAACTATCCAACTCTCAATATACATGGGCATAAATAGATTACAGCGGTTGCTACCACGTTTTGGCTATTTATAGCTTCAGGGCTGCATGGGGTGAAAATAAAGCAAGATAATATTCTGAGGTTGTATAGTTAATAACCTTTTTGCCGCTTCGCTTATATTTCCCGCTTGACGGCTTTTTTGTTTTTTGGCTCCCGCTAATGATAGACTGTATATGCATACACCATCGGGAGGTCGTGTGAAGTACGACAACGATAATGAAATCCGTGCGCTGGTTGGTGCGGTAGTCAGTGATTTGATCAAGGCGGGAGAGCCGGTTCATTTCCACGACATTACGGACGCGCTGTTTCGCCTGAGCGAAGAGACGCGTGACAGCAGGCTGAAAGCATTGTGTCAGGAAGCGATAAGCTTTTTTACTCGTAAGATGCATTAAGGTTGCCAGGCCTGATGCCGGGCGTTGTCCCGGCCTGTGTCATGATAGCGGCCCTGCTACCTTTGACATCGGCGAGAATAAGAGGCATTGCATATTGCTGGCAGCCATTAAAACGGATTTTTTGTGAGTCGTTTGTTTCTTTTTTATTCAGCGTGACGGTTGATGACCGCATTAAAAATGTCAGTCAGATCTTTCTGTTGATTATTCATTAGGGGTGGCGAATTTCTGATAAAGAAGTTCGCCTTTTCATTGGCAGGTCTTATTAAGCCTGAATGATCATCCTCTGGCATGATTGCAAAAAAGCGTTATCGTCGGGATCAAATCCCTGCTACATCATTAACCTGCAAAAGAATTTTTATATCGGATAATTTCTGTGTGGCATATCGGGTATACAGCGAAAGTGAGGGAAGGAAACAAAAGCGGGCGAGGGGGAAGAGTATCCTGCGTTACCAGAGGTAACGCAGAATGGCGTATCAGATGCCGGTATCGTCTGGCGTGCGGCCAACCACGATTTCCAGCGTTTTGCGTAACACATCCAGCCTGACAACATCTGAAGTGCATTCCAGTTCCGCGATCAGATAGAGGATGATCGCTTTATTGGTTACACGTCCCTGATCAGCAACAATGTCACGAATCACTGCGCCCAGCAGTTCAGTTTCCGGAGCAAGCTGATCGCCTGCGCTACGGAAGTAGTCAATGATTGAAGAATCTGATGATGAATGCTGCATGATTATTCTTTCTCTGAGGAAAATGAGTCAGATGCAATGGTTGAAGTCAAAAACGAGTGTAGGCGCAGTTTTCGTTTTGCCCAGCCCGCCTTAAAAATTCTGTTCAGGTCTGCCGCTTCGCTTAAAATTAGCCGCATGTATCAGGTACGCAGTACGCTCAATCAGTGCTTTTTCGAACCCTCAGGCGGGCCATCACTGTTCATACGATGAGCCGTGTTATCACGTTCGGCACCGTCGCCCTGCACGCGTTTGCGCGCGGCAACCATACCATTACGGACTTCAGTGATGGCTTTGCGAATCACTGACACTTTCACGGCGTCGTCAGCATCAGCAGCCATCAGTTCGAGCTGTGCGATTAAGGCATTGCTGGATACCGGTTTGTCTGACTTGAGTAATGTCAGAACGGCTTCGCCGATCATAACATCTGTCAGTTTCTCATCTTCACTTCTGTACATACTGGCTTCTCTGATTGCGAATCAATGGCCATGCTGCGGGTCCGTATGCGTCAGCGGGTGCGACCTGGCGCACCCGATACGGGAAGCAGTACTGGGCTTTATTGCTAGGGTAGATCTTCCTGGGTGATGGCTGAAACAGGCGTCCTGATTAACATACACGACCGTGAGAGGGCATTAATCTTCGCGACGAAAAAGCATCGCAATGAGTTCATGCAGATGACTCTCTTCTTCTGGCGTGGCAGCCAGTTCAAGGCGACTCAGCAGTTTACTGCAAATCGTTTTCCGACTAAGGCTGTGACCTGCGCGCAGAATTTCCACCACAACCGCACCCAGCGTCTCCTGTTGCGACGGTGAGCTGGCCTGATTGAAGTAACGGGCAATATCGCTGATCGTTTCCGGGGCTTGTCCGTTCTGACGCATGTTGTTGTCCTCAGGTGGTTTAAATGTATGCACTCTGGATGCGCAAGTTATACATCTTTGCAAAACTTGTACAGAATTTTGGATTTTTGGGATTAATTTTTTTGTGCAAAAAGTGCTAAGGCTTTTAAAACAGGGTGTTACGAGGAGTTTGTGGCGAGGTAAAAATTGTACCAGATTCTTGTATCATTCACACCCCACCGACGCTCCGACCTGAATATTAAGGCCGGAGAGGAACGGCACACCTGGGTTAGTGTTTAAAGAAGATGTCATCGGCAGAGACAGGAGCAGCGGGCTCTTTGCCAGTGGTTTTGGCAAGCCAGGTCGCCGGGGCGGTGCTGCGGGAACCGATGGTTTTGAACCCCATCAGCCATTGAAGCGCATGCTGCATCTGCTCAAGGCGAGTCTCATTAACTTCAGAGTCAGCCATGACCCTTAGTTCATTAATCAGCAGTTCAACATTCACTTCCTGACCGGCATTAAACAGGTTCATTGCGGCTTCGCCAATGATGACATTCGCTTTTTCGTCGCTGGAAAAATACAAATTATCCTCCTGGGTGATTGCGGTAAGTAACATTAACTGTAGCAAAAAAATTTACGAAGCTTAATCAATTCAGCCTATCAATAAGATTATTTTAATTGTCGGTCTGCTATGCGTGTCATGTGAGTGCCGCCAGGTGTCAGAACGCTTTTCGGTAAATTGCGCCGTCAGGATGGGCTTTTTGTAATCCTGTTATCGTTCCTGCGGTTTACTCAACCACAGATGAGAAAGGCGTAAAACCCGGTTATAGCTATACATCACGCTTTCCATAAACTTCCCATCATTGAAATTAAATTTCTATATATCAACAAGTAAAGCGATTCGCTTACAAAACTTCACATTCGGGTCCAGACGCTGAAGAAACTTCACAACCCTTCGCTGTTACAAAGGTATAGCCTGTGCTATAAAAAATAGCCTATGCTAATTATGTTCTGTTTTTAATCACCTCTGGAGATCGCCCTATGGTCCCGAAAAGAAAAATAACCATGATGCTACTGAGTGCGCTACTGACAACCCTGATGGCGACCAGCAGCTATGCAGCAGAAAAATTTAAGGTAGTGACGACGTTTACGGTCATCGCTGACATGGTAAAAAACGTGGCGGGCGATGCGGCCGAAGTCACTTCCATTACCAAACCGGGTGCTGAAATACACGAATATCAGCCGACGCCCGGCGATATCAAACGTGCGCAGGGTGCGCAGTTAATCATGGCGAACGGGCTTAATCTCGAACGCTGGTTTGAGCGTTTTTATCAGCATCTGGATGGGGTGCCGGAAGTGATTGTCTCTGCCGGGGTAAAACCGATCGGTATTGGCGAGGGGCCTTATAACGGTAAACCGAATCCGCACGCCTGGATGTCTCCGGACAATGCGCTGATCTATGTCGATAATATCCGTGATGCGCTGGTGAAATATGACCCGGCGCATGCGGAAACCTATCGTCAGAACGCCGCCGCCTATAAACAAAAAATCACCGCAGCGCTGGATCCGCTTCGCCAGCAGATTGCCGACATCCCGGAGGATAAACGCTGGATGGTGACCAGCGAAGGCGCATTCTCCTATCTGGCTCGCGACCTGGGCATGAAAGAACTCTACCTGTGGCCTGTAAATGCTGATCAGCAAGGCACGCCGCAACAGGTGAGAAAAGTGATCGACCAGGTGAAGAAAAATGCGATTCCGGCGGTGTTCAGTGAAAGCACCGTGTCGGATAAGCCAGCCCGCCAGGTCGCGCGGGAAACGGGTGCGCATTACGGTGGGGTGCTTTACGTCGACTCATTAAGCAACGCTCAGGGACCGGTGCCGACCTATCTGGATTTGCTCAGAGTCACCACGGAGACGCTGGCACAGGGCATCAAAGCGGGAGAGAAAGCGCAATGACAGACACCATCGTGGTTTCCGATGTTACCGTGACCTATCGCAACGGTCACACCGCGTTGCATGATGCCAGCTTCAGCGTGCCGGGCGGATCGATTGCGGCGCTGGTGGGCGTCAATGGCTCAGGCAAGTCAACCTTGTTCAAAGCGCTGATGGGCTTTGTCCGGCTCGCCAGCGGCAGCATCTCAGTGCTCGGCATGCCAACTCGTGAAGCACTGCGTCAGAGTCTGGTCGCGTATGTGCCGCAGTCGGAAGAGGTGGACTGGTCTTTTCCGGTGCTGGTGGAAGATGTGGTAATGATGGGTCGCTATGGTCATATGGGCCTGCTGCGTCGACCGAAACCGCACGACCAGCAGATTGTCAGTGATGCGCTGGCGCGGGTCGATATGCTGGATTACCGCCATCGTCAAATCGGTGAACTCTCCGGCGGACAGAAGAAAAGGGTATTTCTGGCGCGCGCCATTGCCCAGCAGGGCAGCGTTATCCTGCTGGATGAGCCGTTTACCGGCGTGGACGTTCAGACTGAGGCCAGAATCATCAGCCTGCTGGGTGAGCTGCGCGATGAAGGCAAGACCATGCTGGTCTCAACGCATAATCTGGGATCGGTCACGGAGTTCTGCGATTACACCGTGATAGTCAAAGGCACCATTCTGGCCAGCGGCCCGACGCGCACCACCTTTACCGCCGCCAACCTTGAGCGTGCATTCAGTGGGGTGCTGCGTCATGTGATGGTGAAAGGGCTGGACGATCAGATTATCACCGACGATGAGCGGCCTTTTATTGCGCCACGTACGGCACCTGAAGACGGAAACTGACCATGGAACTGTTACTGGAGCCTTTTGGTTATCACTACATGCTCAACGCGATGTGGGTCTCCGCCATGGTCGGCGGCCTGTGTGCGTTTCTCTCCTGCTATCTGATGCTCAAAGGCTGGTCGCTGATTGGCGATGCGCTGTCGCACTCCATCGTGCCGGGCGTAGCGGGTGCTTACATGCTGGGACTGCCCTTTGCGCTGGGCGCGTTTCTCTCAGGTGGGCTGGCGGCGGGCAGTATGCTGTTACTCAATCAGCGCACCCGCTTAAAAGAAGATGCAATCATCGGCCTGATCTTCTCCTCCTTCTTTGGTCTGGGTCTGTTTATGGTGTCGCTCAATCCGACCGCGGTAAACATTCAGACCATTGTGCTCGGCAATATTCTGGCGATTGCGCCCGCGGATATACTCCAGCTGGCGCTGATTGGCGGGCTGTCGATCATCATTCTGCTGTTTAAGTGGAAGGATCTGATGGTCACCTTCTTTGATGAGAATCACGCGCGCGCCATCGGACTGCGTCCTGAACGACTGAAAGTCCTCTTCTTTACCCTGCTGGCAGTCTCAACCGTGGCGGCGCTGCAAACCGTCGGTGCATTTCTGGTGATCTGTCTGGTGGTGACGCCAGGCGCGACGGCCTGGATGCTCACCGACCGCTTCCCGCGTCTGCTGATGATTGCCGTAGCGATTGGCAGTATCACCAGTTTTCTCGGTGCGTGGGCGAGTTACTACCTGGATGGCGCAACGGGCGGCATCATCGTGGTGGCGCAGACGTTGTTGTTCCTGCTGGCGTTTGTCTTTGCGCCCAAACATGGCTTGCTGGCTAACCGGCGTCGTGGCCGCCATCGTCCCGAAAAGGAGCCTGGTTGATGTGGATCTTTGAACCTTTCCAGTTCGCTTTTATGAACAGTGCGTTGCTGATTGCGCTGGTGGTGGCGATCCCCTGTGCGCTGCTGTCGGTCTTTCTGGTGCTGAAAGGCTGGGCGCTGATGGGCGATGCCATGAGCCATGCGGTATTCCCCGGCATCGTCCTCGCCTGGATGGCCGGGCTGCCGCTGGCGGTGGGTGCGTTTGTCGCAGGTCTGTTCTGTGCTGTTGCCAGTGGATTTCTGCAGGACAACAGTCGCATCAAGCAGGATACGGTGCTGGGAATCGTCTTCTCCGGCATGTTCGCGGTGGGATTGATCCTCTATATCGCCGTGAAACCGGAGGTGCATCTTGATCACATTCTGTTTGGTGACATGCTGGGTATTACGGGCGCTGACATAATTCAGACCTCGCTTATCGCAGCGGTGATCGTCGGGGTCATTGCGGTGAAATGGCGTGATTTTATGCTGTTCAGTTTTGATCCGCAGCAGGCACAGGTCTCTGGCTTACTCGCACGCTGGCTGCATTATGGGCTGCTCTGCATGGTCTCGCTGACCATTGTGGCTACGCTGAAAGCAGTAGGGATTATCCTGTCGATTTCCCTGCTGATTGCACCCGGTGCTATCGCAATTCTGCTTACCCGCCGCTTTTCACATGCGCTTCTGGTGGCGGTCGTGGTGTCGGTGCTGATGTCGCTGAGTGGGGTCTATCTCTCGTTCTTTATCGACAGCGCGCCAGCACCCACGATCGTGGTGCTGTTTGCACTGGTGTTTATCGTGGCGATGGTGATTTCAGGTCGCAAAACGCGGCAGCTTGAACGACAGCGGCTTAATGCCAGCTGACTGGCTATCGCGGCTGTCTCTCAACCGCGATAGCGCACCGCATCAATCAAACGTGTAAAGGCGCTGGTGTGCTGTCTGCGGCTGGGATAGTAAAGATAATAACCCGGAAAAGGCTCACACCAGTCAGCCAAAACCTGAACCAGACGGCCACTTTTAAGGTGTTCCGCAACGCTATCCTGCGGCACATAGCAGATCCCCATCCCGCTCAGTGCGGCATCAATGCGCGACGCGAGATGATTAAAAATTAACTGACCCTGCGTTTTGACCCTGATCTCCTTGCCATCACGCATAAACTCCCAGTTATAGAGGCCACCCAGCGTCGGCAGCCGCAGGTTGATGCAGTTATGATGCTGTAAATCATAGGGAGTCTCAGGTCTGCCGTGCTGATCAAAATAGCTGCTGGCTGCCACCACGCACATATTCCAGTCCGGCCCGATGCGTACCGCCACCATATCCTTTTCGACCTGCTCACCCAGTCGCACGCCTGCATCGAAACGGCCGCTGACAATATCGGTCAGACTGTTATCCACCGACACTTCAACATGGACATCGGGGTATTGCTGAAGAAAGGGCCTGAGCAGCGGCCAGAGTGTAGAGGTGAGCGCATGTTCGCCTGCGGTGATACGAATGTTGCCGGAGATTTTACCCTGACTGTCAGTGACATTGACCAGTTCAGACTCAATCTCGCTGAACAGCGGGGCGAGGGTAGTGATAAGCCGTTCACCCGCTTCTGTCGGGGCAACGCTGCGTGTAGTGCGCGTCAGCAACCGGACGCTAAGACGCTCTTCCAGAGCGCGAATCGCGTGGCTCAGTGCCGACTGCGACACACCCAGCTTCGCCGCTGCCCGGGTGAAGCTACGCTCTTCTGCTACCACCACCAGATAGATTAGATCGTTAAAATTTTCTTTCAGCATAGGCCCTCTGACCTGTTTGATCGGTTATCCCGGTCGGGACAGGCCGATTTATCGACGTTAACTACGGCTTCGCTACCCGACCTGCTATCAGACCCGAAATTGCCTTTCAGGGTTACACATTTCGCGGCAGGATTAATGAGGCGGACAGATAAACCCTATGAACGACGGCTATAAAAGATTTTTTCAATAAAATCAATAAAATCATTTAGATGGGCGTTGTATGAACACGTATTTATCCCGATTCAACCTCGCTCCGCCATTCAGATAACACTTACTTTTCCCGGCTTCCCCGCAAAATTGCCAAAAAGCTGCTAAACCTTAAAGCAGAGATACGCGCGTAAAGATTAGGGTTATCACGATTTTCCCCCGATTCGAACCCCGTCAGAAATAAACCTATAAAAAATTACATCTTTTGGCCCCCAACAATGGGAAGCAGACAATGTCGGAAAAAATATCGCTAACAATGCAGGTTAATGGTCAGTCGCAGCAGATGCAGGTCGATCCCCGTGTCACCCTGCTTGATGCGCTGCGTGAGCATCTTAACCTGACCGGCACCAAAAAAGGGTGCGATCAGGGGCAGTGCGGTGCCTGCACGGTACTGATTAATGGCCAGCGGGTGCTGAGTTGCCTGACGCTGGCGGCTCAGGCGGATGGCGCCGAAGTGACCAGCATTGAAGGGCTGGCTTCCACCGAAGGTGAGCTGCACCCGGTGCAGCGCTGCTTTATGGAGAATGACGCCTTCCAGTGCGGCTACTGTACACCGGGTCAGATTATGTCCGCCGTCGCCTGCATCAAAGAGGGCCATGCGGGTTCAGAAGATGAGATCCGTGAGTATATGAGCGGCAACCTTTGCCGTTGTGGAGCATATCCGCACATTGTGGATGCGATTAAACAGGCCGCAGCAGAGATGGCGAAGGAGTCCGCATGAATGAATTCAGCTGGAAAGTCGCGCAGTCGCCTGAGGAGGCCGCAGCCCTGAAACAGCAGTCTGGCAGCCAGTTTCTGGCAGGCGGCACCACACAACTCGATCTGATGAAGTGTGGGGTCTTCACGCCGCCGCAGCTCATCGGCATCACTGGATTGACCGGGCTTAAAAACCTGCAGTTTGACGACGATAAGATCACGGCCGGCGCGCTGGTCACCATGAGCGGCCTGGCGGATCATCCCGCCTGCCAGCAGAACGCGCCAGCCATCTACGGCAGCCTGTGGCAGGCCGCGTCACCGCAGATTCGTAACATGGCCACGCTGGGCGGTAATTTACGCCAGCGTACCCGTTGCGCCTATTACCGCGATCCGGCGACCTTTTCCGCCTGCAACAAACGCAATCCGGGTTCCGGCTGCGCCGCACTGGATGGCGTTAACAGCAATCATGCCATCCTGGGCGCCAGCGACAGCTGCATCGCGGTCTATCCCGGCGATCTGGCGGTGGCGCTGGTGGCGTTTGACGCCATCGTGGTCCTGCAGAATCAGCAGGGCGAAACCCGTCGCATCGCGATTGATGATTTCTTCCTGCTGCCGGGTGACACACCTGATCGTGAGCACGATCTGCGCGATGACGAAATTATTGTGGCCATTGAAGTGCCGCAAACCGAGTCACTGCGACACTCACACTACCTTAAAGTCCGTGATCGCAGCTCTTATGAGTTTGCTGCAGCCAGCGCGGCCGCAGGCTTCACGCTGGAGAACGGCGTGATGCGTCAGGTGCATATTGCGCTGGGCGGCGTCGCCACCAAACCCTGGCGGGTCAGGTCGGTGGAGCAGGCGCTGGAGGGCCAGCCGTTTAATGAAGAGACGGTCTTCCAGGCGGCAGAACGGATTACACAGGAGACGCAGGCGCTGACCCACAACGCCTATAAAGTAAAACTGGCGCCGCGTGTGATTGCACGTGCGCTGATGGCAGCAGGAGAAACCGCATGAGTGACGTAAATGACAAATCACGTCGGGAGTTACTGAAGGCGACGGCGGCGATCTCAGCGGCGGGCAGCCTGGGGCTGAGTATGCAAAGCGCCAGTGCCAGCGATACTGCCACGGCGGAACCAGAAACCACCGATCCGATTGAGGGACTGGGCGCCGGGCGCTCGCGGGGTGACGGCAAAGTAAAAGTCACCGGTGAGGCGCGGTATGCGGTAGAACATCAGCCGGAAAATCCGCTCTATGGCGTGGTGATCCAGTCTACTGTTGCCAGCGGCCGTATCAGCCGGATGTCGACGGAAAAGGCGCAGCAGGCCTCGGGAGTGGTGGCGGTTTATACCCATCTGAATAGCCTGAAGATCAACAAACCCACCGCGATTGCAGACGGCGGCGCGGCGCAGTCAACCTATACCCCGATTCAGGACGATGTGATTATTCATAATGGCCAGAACATCGGTCTGGTGGTGGCAGAGACGTTTGAGCAGGCAACTTATGCCGCCTCGCTGGTGGAGATCGACTATGAAACCTCGCCTGCACTGATTTTTGCCACCGATGAGGGTGTCGAACCGAAACCGGTATCGAAACAGGATATCGATATGGGCGATGCACAGGCGGCGATGCAGCAGGCCGAGGTGCGTCTGAGCCAGCGCTATACCACGCCGCGCGAATACAACATGCCGATGGAACCGCACGCCTGTGTCGCTGAGTGGCTGGATGGACGCATGACCGTCTGGGAGCCAAGTCAGTGGGTGGCAGGCGCGCAGGTGGAAATCGCCGAGTGGATGGGCATTGACGTTGAAGATGTGCGGATCATTTCGCCCTATGTCGGCGGGGGATTTGGGTCCAAGCCGGTGCCTTACACCCACGTCGCACTGGCCAGTGTGGCGTCGCGGGCGCTAAAGCGTCCGATCAAAGTGTCGCTGACCCGACCGCAGACCTTTACCGGTCTGGGCGGACGTCCCGCCACCTCGCAGCAGCTGGAACTGGGTGCCTCGCGTGACGGCAAGATCCAGGCGATTATCCAGCGCAGCTTCAGTGAAACCTCATTAATCGATGTATTTGCTGAGAACTGCAGCAAAGTCACCGCCCGCATGTATGCGGTGGGCAACGTCTCCGCCCAGCATCAGGTCAGGCCGATCAATACCGTGACGCCAGGCTGGATGCGGGCGCCAGGTGAAAACCCCAGCGCCTTTGGTCTTGAAGTGGCGATGGATGAGATGGCCTATGCCCTGAATATCGATCCGCTGGAACTGCGTCTGCGCAACTGGGCGGACAAAGATTATCAGCTCGATCTGCCGTGGAGTTCGCGTCGCCTGAAAGAAGCCTATCAGAAAGGGGCTGAAGCCTTTGGCTGGGATAAGCGCATTATGACGCCGCGGTCGATGCGCGAAGGGCGTGAACTGATTGGCTGGGGCATGGCTTCCGGCACCTATCCGGTCAACAAACTGCCTGCTGAGGCAAAAATTATCCTGACGCCACAGGGTAAATTTGTGGTGCAGTGCGCCGGTGCGGATATCGGCACCGGGACCTATACCATCCTGGCGCAGACCGCTGCCGACATTCTTGGCGTCGCCTCCACCACCATTGAGGTTCAGCTGGGTGATACTGAGCTGCCGCGTGCCGGTGTCGCAGGTGGATCGCAGCTTGCGGGCAACGTGACCGCGGCGGTGAACGATACCGCCAGACGAATGCGCGACCAGCTGCTGAAACTCGCCAGCGAGCTGCCACAGTCGCCACTGAATGGCACCCCGGCATCTCAGCTCACGCTGAAAGGCGACGGGGTTCAGCATAATCTGCGCAGCGGTCTGGCGGTCTCATTTGCCCGGCTGGCAAGCCTGGCACCGGCGGAGAGTCTGACGGTGAAAGGCGGCACTTTCCCGGACGATCTGTCACAGAGCGAGCGCGACAAGATGGTGCGCAACCTTAATGACATGAGCCGCCCTGAAAAATTCTCCGCCCACAGCTGGAGCGCGCAGTTTGTGGAAGTGCGGGTCGATGAAGATTTCGGCACTATCCGGGTCAAACGGATGGTGGCGGCGCTCGACAGCGGTCGTCTCTACAACCCTAAACTGGCGCGCAGCCAGTGGATTGGCGGCATGATCATGGGCGTCGGTCAGGCGCTGATGGAAGAGGGCATCGTCGATCCACGCAATGGTCGGGTGATCAACAACAACCTGGCGGACTATCTGGTGCCGGTTAACGGTGACATCCCGAGCATTACCACCATCAACGTTGGCGAGCCCGATTTTGAGGCGACCACCATGGGCGGTAAAGCCGTGGGTGAGCTGGGTATCGTGGGCGTGGCGGCAGCGATCAGTAATGCGGTGTTCCATGCCACCGGCAAGCGGGTGCGCGACTTACCTATTACTCTCGATAAGATTATCTGAGCCTGTTCCTGACCTGCTGCCAGCAGGTTGATGTGAGGATATGCGGGCGCGGGCTGAAACCTGCGCCCGTTTTTCACGCTTAGCGGAGAGAAAGAGTGAAGATAGCGTTGATTGTGCTGGCCGCCGGGCTGAGTCGCCGTTTTCGCCAGCAGGCGGGTGAGCATAAGCTGCTGGCCGATCTGAATGGCAAACCGGTGCTGCAACGCACGCTGGAGCAGGCCGCTGCCAGTGGTCTTGACCTGTTTGTGGTCACGCGCCCGGACGCCGCTGCGCTTAAGGCGCTCTGCTCGCAGGCTACCCTGGTGCTGTGTGACAGCGGCGGGCTGGGCGAATCAATCGCCGCAGGTGTCAAAGCCAGCCGTGACTATGACGGCTGGCTGATTGCGCTGGGCGATATGCCGTTTGTCACGCCTGAAAGTTACCGCGCCGTCAGCGCCGCGCTGGCGGACGCGCCGATCGTCAGGCCGTGGATTGACGGCAGGCCGGGCCATCCGGTTGGCTTTCAGCACCCCTGCTATCCGATGCTGAGCACGCTACAGGGCGATGCCGGGCCGCAGGCGGCGGTGAAGTCACTCGCCGTCCGGCTGCCGCTTCAGGATCGCGGCTGTTTGTGTGATATCGATCTCCCTGCTGATCTGCAGTTAATAAAGGAATTTTCATGATTACGCTGGATCAACGTGTGATTAATGCGGCACTGAGCAGCTGCCAGGCGGGTCAGCAGGTCTGGCTCTGCACGGTGCTGCGCACCTATGGATCTTCGCCGCGCGCGCCTGGCACCCTGATGACGGTCAACGAAACGGGTGCTTACTGCGGATCGCTGTCGGGCGGCTGCATTGAAGAGGACTTTCTGGCGCAACTGGCGGCAGGAGCCTATCGCGCCAGCAGTCAGCGGGTGCGGTACGGTGAAGGCGGAATGCGTCCTGACGTCAGCCTGCCGTGCGGCGGCAGCCTGGAGATCGTCATTGAGTTTCTGCCGCCCGATGATGCCACGCTGGCGCTGCTGACGGCCATGCAGCGCGCGCTGAGCGGACAGCAGCCGATGGTGAAAATGATACGACCCGGCGAACGTGCGCAGTGGGAAGTGCTCGCCCCTGACAGGGTGTTGCCTGCGCTGGATGCCAGTGAACAGCAGATGTTACTGCCGGTTGGTGCGATACCGGAACTGCTGATCGCGGGCTACTCGACTGTGGCATATGAGTGCATCCGGCTCGGGCAGATGCTGGGTTTTCACGTGCGGGTCTGTGAGCACCGACCGGAGATGCTGACGGAGCTGGAGAGCCACTTCAGTGCTGCGGACAACGTGACGCTGGTGTCACAGCATCCGGCGCGCTGGCTGGAGCTGAACGGCGCGCATGCAGCGGTGGCGATAGTGGCACTGACCCACGATCCCCGCATTGATGACCTGACGATGATGGAGGCGATCGCGACACCCGCGTTCTATATCGGCATCATGGGCTCGGCGAAAAACAGCGAGAAACGACGGGCGCGACTACAACAGATCGCCGGCATGGATCGTGCCGAACTGGACCGCATCCATGCGCCCATCGGCCTGCCTATCGGCAGCAAAACCCCGGCGGAGATTGCGCTGTCGGTGATGGCCGATATCGTCCGGGTGAAAAATCGCGGGCTGTCAGCCGCCTGAGTCCGACGTCGCCTCCGGTGCGAGCCGGTAGAGGTAGCTGCCCGAATAGGGGATCGGCAGGAAATCATGGAACAGCTGCCGCAATGTCTGTTCAGGATCGACATCGCGGAACAGTTGCGGATAGAGCGTGGTGGCGAAGAACTCTGTCGCTACCACGTGCCACGGACTGAGGTAAAAGTTGTGCCAGATTGCCCCGGCATGACCGTCCCGCAATGCCGTCAGCTGCTTCAGCGCATTCTGCTGACCGGTCAGCGCCAGCAGGCTCTGCCGGGTCTGCGCTGTTGTGACGGCGGGACCGAGTTTTAAGGCTCCCGCTTCATCGGCGCTGCCGGTGCCGGTGGCGAAGTAAAAGTCGGGCTGTGCCGCAATCACACTCTCCTCACTCAGCCGTCCGAACACGCCTTTGATCTGCTGACTGGCGATGTTGTCGCCCCCGGCAAAGCGCAGCAGCTCACCCAGGTTGCCATTCACCGACGTCACGCAGCATTCACTGCGCCGCCCGAGATGCAGCTGCAAAAGAACTTTAGGTTTAGCACCGTGATAGTCCGCCAGTCGGCTCTCAATGCGCTGCATGTGGCTGCGGTAAAAGCGATTGAAGTCAGCAGCCCGCTGGGGCTGATTCAGCACCTCGCCCAGCAGGGTCATGCTGCGCTCGGTATTTTTCAGCAGCTCAACCCGCAGATCGATCTTCACCACCGGGATATGCGCCGCGCTGAGCATCTTCTCCAGCACTGCTCCGCTTTCACTGCCGCGCGCCAGCTGCGGCAGGATCACCAGGTCCGGTTTCAGTGCGATCACCTGTTCGGGATTCATGTCATTGACGCCATCCAGACCCAGTACCGGAATGTCCTCCATCTGCGGAAACTTACTGGCAAAAATCTGCCAGGTCTGGGGATCATACTTTTTCAGATCCTGTGGCCAGCCAGCGATATGCTGCAGCGGATTGCCGGGTGTCAGCAGCGCGACGCTGTAGAGCATCCGGCTTTCACCCAGCACAATACGCTGCGGATGGTCGGGTATCTCTACTTCGCGGCCGGTGATGTCGGTCAGCGTGCGGGCGTGTGCGCCAGCGCTGGCCAGTATCACGCTCAGCATTAATAACGCACAGCGCAGCGATTTAAAATTCAACACGGGCCTGTACCATCAGGTTGCGGGTTTCACCTTCACGGACGCGCAGGTTGCCGCCGCTTGAACTGTAATAGTGCTGGTTAAACAGGTTATTGATGTTCAGACGCAGCTGCGTTTTTTCACCGAACAGGCGGTTGTTCCATGCCACGAAACTGTCTGCCACCACATAGTCGGGCAGGGTGAAGCTGTTATCGGGATCGCCTGCACGGCTGCCGACATAGCGTGCACCGCCGCCGAGCCGGAACGAGCCGGGCAGGCTGCTGATTTGCATCTCATGACTGAGATAGAGCGCACCGGCATGGCGCGGCGCATTCTGCAGACGATTGCCATTGTTATCCGGATTAACCCGGTCATTTACGATCTCTGCCTGATCATAGCTGTAGTTCGCGCTCAAATCCCAGCCGGGTGCAATTTCGCCGTTCAGCTCAAACTCAGCGCCGGTCGATCGGGCTTTATCAATGGCCCGCGTGCTGCCATTAATATTCAGCGACATCGCTTTTTCGTCTATCCGATAGAGCGCGACGGTGGCGAACAGTTTCGGCGAGAGTTGCCATTTACTGCCAACTTCCCAGCTGGTGCCCTGTTCCGGTTTGCCGACATTGCCATCATCATCCACATCGGTTGACGGCGTAAACGACTTGCTGACGCTGGTGTAGAAAGAGAGGTCAGGTGTGAATTTGTAGATCACCCCCGCCTGCGGCAGAAACTTATTACCCTCATCATTCAGGGTTTCCACCTGCGGATTAAAGCCGCGCGAGGCGCGCTGTTCATAATGCTGATAACGACCGCCCAGCACCACAATCCAGTCGGGTGACAGAGAAATGCTGTCTTTGGCGTAGAGTGACCGGCTATGAATGCGGTTCAGGTTATTGGCGGCTGCGCTATTTTCCGTGCTGGCGTCCGTGACCGGTGACAGCAGGTCATATTCAGGCGTGAAATAGTTGAACTGGCGGTTGACCTTGCCCTGATACTGATGGGCACGATAAGTCTGGTTCATCTCATAGTCGGTGCCCACCACCAGCGCGTGCTGCATACCCAGAATTTCGGGATTACCCAGCAGATCCCAGCTCAGATATTTGGTTTTGTGGTTAAACCCGCGATTGGCATCGGCGCGACGTGTGACCACGCCGCTGCTGGCGTTCACCGCCGTCACGCGCACTTCATTGTTGTCATAGCGCCGCTGGTTCCAGCCCAGGGTTAACCGGGTGCGCCACTCATCATTAAACTGCCAGTCATAATGAGCATTCAGGGTTTTGTTATGGCCCCAGGCGTGATTGGCTTTGTCATCCAGCCGATCTTTATAACCGATGTCGATCGGCTTGCCGTCGATAAAGGCCGTGCCGCGATCGTAGGGAATGTCATAGCGGTAGTCGGCATAGCTGATCAGAAAACTTGCCTGCTCGCCATACCATTGCAGAGAGGGTGCCAGCAGTGTGTGCTCTTCACTGCCAAAGTTGCGCCAGTAATCCTGATTCTGCTTTTCGGCGATCAGGCGGAAGGCGAAGCCGTTGCCCAGCGGGCCGGTGACATCCAGCGTGCCCGCACCGCCACCTTCACTGGCGTAACGTCCGCTGACGCTGGAGTGCCAGCTGTATTGCGGCTTTTTGCTGACCACATTGATAATGCCGCCCGGATTCTGAATGCCATACAGCAGCGAGGAGGAGCCTTTCAGCACCTCAACCCGCTCGGTCGTGGCATCGAAATTCAATCCCTGACTGCTGCGAATGCCATCCCGGTAGATGGAGCCATCGGCGTTGCTGCCAAATCCGCGTCGTACAAAGCCATCTTCGGTGCCAGCCAGCGTGTTCGCTTCGGTCACACCGCTGACAAAGCGCATCGCATCTGCCAGTGAGCTTGCCTGGTAATCGTCCAGTTGCTGCTGCGTGACCACGCTGACCGACTGCGCCTCATCGATCCGCGCGGTCGGCATTTTACTGGCAACGCTACTCTGGCTGGCGCTGTAATTTCCCTCTGAACTGGCATCCGCGGTCACGGTCATATCCGGGGCGCTGTCGGTTGCTGCATTGACCTGTGGCAGCATGATGCTGCTGCAGATCGCCACGACCAGAGCGGGGTGCCGGGCCGGATATCGTGAGTCTTTGTTTTTCATTTTTCTTTTCGTATCTGAAGCAAAGGACCTGACGACTGACAATCTGTCTGTCTTGCAGGTCTACCCTGGAGGTGTTCTGCAATATGCAGCGTTTAAACAGAGGAGATCAGTATCAGGCCTTCAAGGTCATTATGCCGGCCGGACGACAACCTTTCTCATCTGTAATTGAGAATCATTCAAACATCCGCTATTGTAGTAGTAAACATAAATTGAATAGAATTGACTACATTTTTGCCGTATCGTTTATCGCTGCAAAAAGATTGGCTGGCATTTTTATTTAATTGAAAATTATAGTTATATTTTCTTGGTGAGGTGAGGTTCTTGGTTAAATCCACATCTTCTGCAGGTGAAATATAAAACAACATGACGTTTTTACTACATCTCCAGCCCTTAAACTCTCCATTTAGCCAGACCAGCGATGAGCCTTTTCACACGTTAACCCCAGTTGCAGGTGCAGCATGAAACAGAGCAGGCCCTTTAAAAACAGAGTGGATGTGGTGGCAGAACGTCTTCGCGCCCGTGAAAAGCAGCTTTCACCCCGCCTGCTGGCGGTGGCGCGCTATATCGATCAACAGCGGGAAACGGTGCTGGAGAGCACCGCGATGGAGATCGCTGTGGCGAATCACACCTCTGATGCCACTGTAATCCGCGCGATTCAGGCGCTGGGCTTTAGCGGGCTACGCGACCTCAAACAGACACTTAAGGCCTGGTTTGGTCCTTCGCTGACCTCTGAAGATAAGATGATTACCACCGTCAGTGAGGTGACCAGTGATGTGAACAGCGCCATCGACTTTGTGCTGGAGGGCCACCGGCACGCCTGTGAGGTGCTGTCGCAGCCAATGAATCGGGTGGCGGTAGCGGATAGCGTGGCGCTGCTGGGCGAAGCGCGGCAGGTCGCTATTTTTGGCATCAACGCCTCAGGTATTCTGGCGGACTACAGCGTGCGGCTGCTCAACCGTATCGGTCTGCCCGCCTTTTCCCTTAACCGTGCAGGAATTGCGCTGGCAGAGCAGATGCTGGCGCTACAGCGTGGCGACGTGCTGATCATGATGGCGCAGCAGTCGGCGCACCGGGAAGGGACAACCGTGGTGCGTGAAGCGAAGCGGCTGGATATTCCGATTATTTTGCTGACCAACGCCACCGACTCCTTTTTCGCCCGCGAGGCGGATGTCGTAATCAATGTGCCGCGCGGCGGCGAGAAGGGACGCATTCCCCTGCACGGCACGATTATGGTCTGTCTGGAGATGCTGATCCTGTCCGTTGCCTCAACGCTGCCACAGCGTACCGTTAAGACGATGAAACGGTTACAGGATCTTAATCGCGGGCTGAAGCCCGCCAGCAAAAAGTAGCCAGTGTAACGACGCCGTGGTGGGTTCCCGGTATTTCACCTGAACCAGCACGGCTGATCTTTAAGTCAAATTTCTCCGCTTTGCGAGCGCGATCCCGTATTTTCTGCCACCCCTTTCCTCAGCCGTCTACGCTTACAGCTTGCTGCGCCAGCCGGTGCGGTTCTTACTCATACTGACTTTCATTTGATTTGTGCGGAGCTGCTGATGAAACCCCTTCACGCGCAATACCTTTTCTGCTGTGCCACCCTGAGCCTGCTGTCGCCGCTGCCAGCGATGGCCTGGAGCGACCTTACCGTCTTTGGCGATAGCCTGAGTGATGGCGGGAACGTCGGGCGCTTTACCTATGATGGCGCGACCCATCCGCTCTATGACGAGATCGTAGCGCAGTCGCTGGGTGATAACCTGCGCCCTTCATCGCAGGGCGGAAGCAACTATGCCGAAGGTGGCGCAGTTGCGGTACCTGCGATTAATCCCCTGTTTAACACTCAGGATCAGCTTGATAGCTACCTTGCGGCGCGAGGCGGACGAGCTGATTCGGACGGTCTCTATATTCACTGGATTGGCGGCAATGATTTAGCGGCGGCGGCTCTTGCCCCTCTCGCTGCCCGGCAGATAGTGGATAACAGCGCCAGTGCAGCGGCCTCACAGGTCAGCCGGTTGCTGGATGCCGGAGCCGGAACGGTGATTGTACCGACGGTACCTAATGTAGGGGCAACGCCCGCCCTGCTGCAGGCGATTCTGCAGGTGCTTGGCCCAGCGGCACAACCTGCCACGGCGGCGCTGTTTCAGTCGCTGAGCACCACCACTACGCCTGACCGTGCCGCAAGAGAGCAGGCGATTGAAACCGCGCTTGGCGAGGCGGCCGGACAAATCTCTTCAATTCCGCTGATCCGGGATGCCATTGCACAGCAGCTGATTGCCGCCTGGCAGTTACTGAGTCAGGAGGCGGCGGCCCTCACCGACCGTTACAACCAGGCTGAAGAGCAGGGGCTGGTGACCGCACGCGGGAACATCGCACGAGTGGATATCAATGGCCTGTTTAATGAGGTGATCGATAATCCGGGCCTGTATGGACTCACGAATACGGCCGGAATGGCCTGTCCGCCAGGTGTCTCGGCGATGGACTGCACCTCCTCGACGACAGGATTTTCGCAGTCACAGCAGTATCTGTTTGCAGACAGACTGCATCCCAGCCCGGCGGTCCATGCGCTGATCGCCGATTACATTCAGTCGGTGCTGAATGCGCCGCTGCAGGTAGCTGCACTGAGTCAGGCGCCGTCGATGCTGGTGGGCGATGCGCGCAATACGCTGGATGGACATCTGCAGCAGCAGCGTCAGCAGCCCGCCAGTGCTGGCGAGTTTACTGTTTTCGGCGGTTATGCCGGGCAGCAGCGTGATTTCCGCGGCGACAGCCTGCAGGATGGCGATGCGACCAGCGCCAGCGGCACCGTGGGTGTGGGCTATCAGCTGACCGATCACTGGCAGGCCGGTGCCATGCTCTCTACGACCTCGCAACGTCAGGATCCCTCGTCGCGCTTTGATTACCGTTTACGCGGCAATCTGGTGGCACTCTGGAGTCAGTTGAATTATCTCGATCGGGGATGGATTAATGCGGACGCCCATTATGCCGATCTCGACTTTGATGATATTGAGCGTCAGATCAGGCTGGGACCGGCGACCCGCACGGAAAAGGGCAACAGCAATGGTAAGGTGCTGGGAATGCGGCTGCAGACCGGCTGGGATTTGCCGCTGGGTAGCTATGTTTCTACTGGCCCGGTGGCCAGCTATGCGCTCGACTACACCCAGGTCGATGGCTATAAAGAGGAGGGCAACAGCAGCACCTCAATGCGCTTTGGCGACCAGACGCTGCACTCTCAAATCGGCGCAGTGGGCTGGCGTATCGACAGCAAAGATTTGCTGATCAATCCCTGGGCGCAGGTCAGCTACAATCACCAGTTTGGTGACAGCGATTCGGCGGTGACCGCCGGACTGAAATCGACCCGCACCGCCTTTACCCGCAGCAGCGATTCCAGTGATGATAACTGGATCGATATGGCGGTGGGTGCGAGCGTGCCGCTTGGCACCTCGGTGAATGCCTTTGCGGGCGTCTCGGCGGTAACAGGCAACAGCGACATGCATCAGGTGACATGGAACGTCGGGCTTAACGCCCGCTTTTAACGGATCTGCTTTGCGGAGTGAAAAGCCCTGCAGACGTTGTCCGTCGCTCTCATAATGATAGCGGCGGGCGACGTTGCAGCAGATCTGAGCGTTCATCACACCCCGGATGCAGTCGGGTATAACTCTCTTCTGTGGCGTACCTTTTTCACGCTTCGATCAAAGCCTGCGCCTCCAGTTCGCGGACCCGCGGTATCACTTCGCGGCCAAAGAATTCGACCTCTTCATGAAAGTGCAGAAATGCCAGCAGCAGCAGATCCACACCGGCCTGCTTCAGTTCGATAATGCGTTCAGCAATCTGCTGCGGTGTGCCAATCAGATTGGTTTTAAAGCCGTCGTTGTACTGCACCAGATCCTCAAACGACGATTTCGCCCAGTTTCCCTCTCCTTCGGGTGAGGCACTGCCAGCATTTTTGACCTCATGCTGAAAGCCTTTTACCGCATCCGGGTTGGCTTTGCTGATGATCTCATGAAGCACCGCCTGCGCCTGCTGTTCGCTCTCGCGGGCAATCACAAAACCGTTCAGCCCGATTCTGACCTGATGCTGATGACGTCCGGCTTTTTCACGGATATCCGCGACCTGCAGACGGACACCGTCCGGGGTATTACCGTTGGTAAAATACCAGTCTGACACCCGGGCGGCCATGTCGCGCGCCGCGCGTGAACTGCCACCCTGGAAAATTTCCGGGAGCGGTGACAACGGCTTGGGTTTCATCACGTAATCGCGGAAGCGATAAAAATCGCCGGCAAAGCTAAAACTCTCTTCACGCCAGATGCCGCGCAGGCAGCGAATAAACTCTTCTGAACGCAGATAGCGCTCTTCATGATCGAGCCAGGGTTCACCAATTGCCTTGAACTCGCCCCGGAACCAGCCGCTGACAATATTAACGGCGATGCGTGGACCATAAAGATGGCTGATAGTGGCAATCTGCTTTGCCGCCAATACCGGATTCCACGGGCCGGGAAGCAGAGCGGCAATCACTTTTAATTTCGAGGTGTGACTAAGTAAATCCTGCGAGAATGTGACCGATTCATGCTGATTATCTGCGCCATATCCTGCAGTAAAGCGAATCTGCGTCAGCGCGTAATCAAAACCCGCCTGTTCAGCGATCTGCGCCAGTTTGCGGTTGTATTCGGCATCCCAGCGGGTACGCTGCTCTATCTGACTGATCACCAGTCCGCCCGAGACATTCGGCACCCAGTAGGCGAACTGTAAAGGTTGGTTCAGTGACATGGTTTTCTCCTGGCATATAGCTGGATTAATGGAACAGTTAAATCTTCCAAACTTTCAGATATAAAAGAAAAGACCAAGCAGTAACCATGCCAGAGATTAAATAATTGAAGTTAAAGGATTAAAATCCAGTTTTGCATAAGCGAGCTGTTGCAAATGCAGCAACACAGAAACAGCACGGTTGCTGATGCAGCAGCGCTTCATGACCGCGCGTAACTGCGGCGAGGCCAGGGGCACTGAACCCGGCGGTATTCGCAGATAGCCGCAAAGCGATGTGATAACGTAGCGGTTCTGTTGCAGAGCCGGAGGGCACTATGATTGTCAGACAGGCATCGCCCGAAGAGGCGCACCATTTATGGAACATCAGAAATCTGGCCATCCGTCATGGCTGCCAGCATGCTTATCCACCCGACGTGCTCGCCGCCTGGACGCCAGACCGCATGCCCGCCAGCTTTCCCGCAATGATCCGCATGAATCCCTTCTTCGTGATTGATGGTCCGGACGACGTACCGGTTGCTATGGGATCGCTGGACCTTGCCGCCGCCAGCGTGGAAGCCATTTTTACCCTGCCTGGGTTCACCGGACAGGGAATGGCGGGCCTAATCATCAACACCATCAAAGCGGAGGCGCTGCAGCGTGGCTACCGCCGGTTGACGCTCGCGTCGACGCCGAACGCCGTGGGTTTTTACCAGCAGCATGGCTTCCGGCCGCTGGGCGAAAGTTTCTATCCGTCAAAGCTGGCGGGCAGCGATTTGCGCTGTACTGAGATGGCGATTGATCTGTGAATGCCCGCTGCCGTCAGGCTGGCAAAGCAGAGCAAAAGTTTCCGGTGCAAAGACTTCGCAAGCCCCCGCCGGTAAGGTATAGTCCGCGTTTTTTGGAGGAATCATGCTGACTGACTCATCAACTCGTCTTAATAAATACATCAGCGAGAGCGGCATCTGCTCCCGTCGTGACGCCGATCGTTACATCGAGCAGGGCAACGTTTTCATTAACGGCAAACGCGCCACTGTGGGCGCGCAGGTATTTGCAGGCGATGTGGTGAAGGTCAATGGTCAGCTTATCGAGCCGCGCGATGAAGACGATCTGGTGCTGATTGCCCTGAATAAGCCGGTGGGGATTATCACCACCATGGAAGAGGGCGAGCGCGATAACATCAGCGATTTCGTCAATCACAGCAAGCGCGTCTTCCCGATTGGCCGACTCGACAAAGATTCTCAGGGCCTGATTTTCCTTACCAACCACGGTGATCTGGTCAACAAGATCCTGCGTGCCGGTAACAACCACGAAAAAGAGTATGTCGTTACGGTCGACAAGCCGATCACCGATGAGTTTATTGCCGGAATGAGCGCAGGCGTGCCGATGCTGGGCACGGTGACCAAAAAGTGCAAAGTGAAGAAAGAAGCGCCGTTTGTCTTCCGCATCACGCTGGTCCAGGGGCTGAATCGCCAGATCCGCCGTATGTGTAAGCATTTTGGCTTTGAAGTGACGAAGCTTGAGCGCACCCGCATCATGAACGTCAATCTCAAGGGATTGCCGCTGGGGGAATGGCGCGATCTCACTGACGACGAACTCGTTGAGCTGTTTAAACTGCTGGAGAACTCCTCTTCAGAAGATAAACCAGCGAAGAAAGCTAAAGCTCCGGCGAAACCGGCCGCCGCCAAAAAACCGCAGAAGAGTGCGGCGAAACCCGCTGAAAAAGCGGATGCTAACGGTGCCTCACGCAAGCGCTTTGTACAGCCGGGACGTAAGAAGAAAGGGCGCTAATAATGGCCCGATGCAGAGAGCGACTTTCCTGCTCTCTGCATCTGTAATCAGCGGATCATCACGGAATGATCCGGGCCGCCCGGAAGCGGGCAAACAGATCGCAGAACATCTTATCCGTTGCGCGATAACCGTGGAATCCCGCCCGCCGCAGTTTGCTGCCGTCGCCAAACATGTCGTAATCCCAGCCAAAAACAAAATCAGCGAAGACACCATCACTGAGCGCCAGAATATCGGGCTGGAGCAGCGCGTCGGCAGCGGCGATTTCCCGCCACAGCGCACGATAATCCTGAAATAGTTGCCGGAACGACAGCGAAACCGGCGGCGCGATCTCCAGTTCAAACCACGCTGCAATGACCGGCCATAGCTCACTCCAGCGCCAGAGATCGCCATTATTGATATTAAAGGCCTGATTGCGTGCGTCAGAAGTGCGTGCGGCCCAGATCGTCGCGTCGGCCAGCAGAGTGGCATCGGTAAAATCGACCATACTGTGCCAGGTTTCCGGCGAACCGGGAAAGCGTAAGGGCAGCCGCGCCGCGCGACAGATTGAGGCGTACAGCGCCAGGCTCAGCGCCAGGTTCATGCTGTTGCCCGGCCTGTCACTGCCGACCACACCGGGCCGCAGCGCACTCCAGTGCCAGGCTTTACCTTGCTGTTGTGCGCTCAGCCAGTTCAGCTGCGCGACGTTAAACTCAGCACCCGGTACACCAGGATCGCTTTCCCGCGCCGGCGTTTTAAAGCGTCCGAGATGGGCGCCATACACCTTGTATCCCTGCATCAGGCTGACATGCTCAAGTGGTGCGACATCCTCCATGGTCTGAACCAGATTTTGCAGCATGGCAAGATTCGGCCCGACCATGGTTCCCCAGTCAGAAGCGTTCAGCCAGGCGCTGTAAAAGATATGCGTGACGTCGGTGAGTGATGCCAGCCGTTGCTGGCACTGCTGGCTATCGCGCAGATCAACCGCAATCACCTCTGTGCCGCTGACTGCATAGTCTGACCGATGCGTCAGTGTTTTGACCTGCCAGTGGTCTGCTACCAGTGCCTGACTCAGTTGCTGACCGACAATCCCGCTGGCACCCGCCACCAGCGCAACCTTCTTATCCTGCGTCGTTTTCATGATCATTGCCCTGTTAAGAGAGAAGCTGCATTCTCACCTGCGTTTATTTCTGATTAAATCCCCTGAACCGGATGTCACTTATCAGGAAAATCAATAAATGCAGAACAAACTGAATGCGATTCAGACCTTCATCCGGGTTGCTGAAGCGGGATCTTTTTCGGCGGCGGCCCGGCAAAACGGCATGAAGCAGTCGGCGGTAAGCCAGCAGATTGCCGCGCTTGAAGAGGCGCTGGGGGTTGTGTTGCTGCACCGCACCACCCGCAAAATGGCGCTGACGGAGCAGGGTCAGCATTATCTGCAGCAGGTCAGGCAGCTGCTCAGCGCGATGGAAGAGCTGGAGCAGCAACTACGGCCTGAATCGCAGCCTCTGCACGGCAAACTCTATATGCAACTGCCGAGCGGCATCGGGCAGCGGCTTATGCCGCATCTGATTGCATTCCAGCAGGCGCATCCCGCGCTGCGTCTGAATATTGCGCTGGAGGATCGCCTGTCGGATCTCATTGGTGAAGGCGTTGATGTGGCAATCCGCCTCAGCGAATCGCCGCCCGCTACACTGGCTGCCCGTTCACTCACCACGGTTGAAACCGTGCTGGTGGCTTCCCCTGAGTGGATAGCGCGAAACGGCACGCCGCAAACTCCCAGTGACCTGCAGCACCATCCCCACATACGTTTTAGCGGCGTATCGCCCGATGCGCCGCTGCAGCTGGTGTCCGCGACCGCGAGGGTGTCTGTGCCGGTGGAAAGTGCTTTTCGCTCTAACAACAGTGATGCATTGATGCAGGCCCTTGAAGCGGGGCTGGGGATCGGTGGGTTACAAACACTTATCGGCGCAGACGCGCTGGCATCCGGCCGACTGGTGCGGGTTTTACCGGACTGGCGGCTTCCCGACCGTTATCTTTATGCTGTTTTCCCCGATGCCCGCTTTATCCCGGATAAAGTGCGGAAGCTGGTCACGTTGTTAACTCAGGAGCTGGTGCGGTTGCAGGGAACAGGGCAGGGCGAGACCTAACGCCCAGGCAGTTTTACTGATCCGCATGGTGCAGCAGAACCCGGAAACGCTGAAGACGCTCGCGAAGCTCTGACAGGCCAGCCCGTAAGGCTGGCATCCTGTTTCATTATCGATGCCTCCGGTTTCCCCTCTCTGACGAATTTAAAACGCTAACCCCTCTCCCCAATCCGATAGTCCGTTCCACGCCACCCGCCAGATTTTAATGGGGGGTCACATTCAGACCAACGACACTTTTCACCCTGATCAGGGCGTGGCAGGATAAGCGCAATCTATCAAGGAGTGTGCCTGATGTTACTGAAAGGTATGAACGATCCGCTGCTGAAAGCGTATCAGCATCCCAAATCACGGATGATGATCAGCCGTTTCAGGGGGCTGGCGGGGGATCGAAGACTCAGTGACTGGCAGGCGTTCTGTATTCTGGTCACCGGCTTTACCAATTACTGGTATGTGCATGCAGGTCACTACACCATTAATGTCACACTGACTAAAACCCGCCAGTTCGACTTCCTGCAGGACTTTCTGCATTTCACGGTTACGCTGGATGGGTTAATTGGTGATGAACATTTTCGTAGTCCGGACTTTGTGCTGCCCCATTACGATGTGCCCTACGAATTCTGCCGCTGGCGTAACAAGCGCGGCTATGATGCGTTAACTACCTATGTCAGCAAGCAGGGTGTGAAATCCCATAAAGGGATATTTGTCGCCTCAGAAGGGGCTTCCCCGGAAGAGCAGGTGATGAAATGGGAAGGTGTGGTCAACGTCTATGACAAAACCTTTTTTAGCGTGACTAACTTCAGCACCACCCAGGAATTTCTGATCAAAGACATCAGTAGATCCATACAGGAAGGATTACTGAAGCACCTGAGTTTTTACCGCGATCTGTTTCACTATATCTTCCCCTCACCAGCGGAGGCGCGGTTGCAGGCGCGCGATGACAGGCGCTATCTGGCGAAAAGATAGCGCCCGGGCATCTTTAGATCAGGTCAATGGGTTCAGCCGGGTCTGCTTAAACGTTGCAAACCCGGTAGTCAGCTGACCTCTCAGCGGGATTTACCACTTCATCTCGCCGGTATTGACTTTGGCGCTGAGTTCCAGTGAAGCCGGTTCTGCCAGTTTCGGCCAGGCGGCTTTCATGGCGGTAATCACCTGCGCTGAGGTTTTATGTTGCGCCAGCGCCGCCTCAAAACTCTTCAGATAATTCAGGGTGAAATCCACCGCCTGTGAACCGGCCGGACGGGCACCGAGATAGTGACCCGGAATCACGTTCTTCGCGTTCAGCGTCTGCATTTCGGTCAGGATATGACGCCACTCAGCGCGGCTCTGAACGGTCTGAGTGTCAGCCGTCCAGACATGAATGCCCGAGGAGAGGGCGGTACCGCCCAGAATGGTGCTCGCAGACGGGATCCAGATATAAGCGGCGTATTGCTCCGGATGACGCAGCTCCAGCACCTCGCCGTCGACGCTAAAGCGGGTCTGATGGGTCACTTCAGGCACGAACACCTTATCCGGCGCGCCCTGCTTCATCTGTGGACCCCAGTATTTCAGCTTGGCGTCATGCGTCTGCTGGATATGCTTCACCACCGCCGGCGCGGCAACCACCTTCACGTCCGGCCAGGCTTTAACAATTGGCTCCAGACCAAAGTAGAAATCGGGATCGCCAGAAGTGATCACAATTTCCTTTAACGTTTTTCCGCTCTTTTTAATCATCTCTGCCAGTTTTTCACCGTCCTGGGTGCTGAACTGGGCATCAAACAGAATCGCTTCGGTTGGCCCGGTAACCAGCGTTGAGGAGACGGCAAAGATGCCCTTTTCCTGCGGATTATAGGTTTGCAGTTGCAGGGTGGCTGCGCTGGTGGAGGCCGAGGCCAGCACCAGCATCACAGGTAAAAACTTAATTTTCATTGAGGATCCTCAGAGATAAATGCCCGATTCAGGCAGGCGTAACGGGCGATGTTCAGTATCAGTGGCGCTATTCTACGCATCTGGCTATCTGTTAGAATTCCCGCAATCAGAGATGCTGAGTTTCATAATCCGAACAGGTGGAGTGGATGGACAGAGTCACGGCGGCAGCCGTTTTCAACCGGATATGTGAACTGGGCAGCCTGAGTGCCGCCTCACGATCGCTGGGGATCTCTCGCCCGATGGTCAGCCGTTATCTGGAGGAGATGGAAAAGTGGGCGGGAACGCGTCTGCTGCATCGCTCTTCGCGCCAGCTGACCCTTACGCCTGCCGGTGAGGCGATCCTGCAAAAAACCCGTCAGCTGGCCCTGCTCTCAGAGGCGATCCAGCAGGAAACCACCCAGGGCGTCCCGGCCGGAACGCTTCGCATCGCCTGCGCCCACTTTACGGCTCTTCATCTTGTCGGCCCGGTGATCCCCGATTTTCTGGCGCGTTATCCGGCACTGCGCATTGAGCTGGAAATTAACAATCAGCCAGTAAGCCTGATTGGTGAGCGTATCGATCTCGCTATTCGCATCACCGACTCGCCAGAGCCGGGGGCGATCGCACGCCGTCTTGGCGAATGTCACTCGGTACTCTGCGCTTCACCTGAGTATCTTAAGGCGCGGGGTAACCCGGAAACCCCGGACGATCTGGCTCAGCATAACTGCCTCTACTACAGTCGCTTTGCCGGACAGAGCTGGCATTTTACGGCGGCTGGCGGGGAGAAAATCGCGGTTGCCGTCAGAGGAAATTTCAGTGCGGGTATCTCTTCACTGTTGTGTGACGCGGCGATAGCGCATTGCGGGATAGCGATGGTGCCTGAGCAGGAGGCTCGCCATGCACTGGAAACAGGGAAGCTGGTAAAATTACTGCCCGATTATGAGCCGCAACGTATTGGCATATGGGGGCTTTACCTGTCGCGTGAGCACCAGTCTGCCGCACTGCGGCTGATGCTGGATGAGCTGCAAAGCAGAATCCAGAACCGGTGATCAGAGGGGCGAGTAACCGATCAAAATGGAACCTTACTATGAGTGATAATCAAACCCATTACTGGAACCCTATGGTGCCAGAACTGACCGTCACTGACTTTGCCGCTTCGCTGCATTTTTACACCGTGGTGCTGGGTTTCAGTGTGAGAATTCAGCGCCAGCAGCCTGATTTTGCTTACCTCTGCTATGGAGAGGTGCAATTGATGATTGAGCAGTTCCACCCGCAGGGCTGGAACATAGCCGATCTGCGCTGGCCGCTGGGGCGGGGTATTAATTTCCAGATTGAAGTCGATGATGTTCAGGCTGTGCTGACGCGTTTGCAGCAGCATGCTGTTCCGCTCTATCGGCCGCTTCGGGACAACCACTATGACATCGGCGAGACCACCGCCTGTCAGCGGGAGTTTCTGGTGCAGGACCCCGATGGTTATCTGCTGCGTTTCAGCCAGTATCTGGAATAAGCTGAACGTGTTTTGGCAATATTAATCAGCAGGAGAATGGCTTGAGTAAAATAAACGTTCTCTTCGGATATTTTATATTGACTGTTCAATCATGATCAACGGAAGCCTTTAATAGCAGCGTAGTGAAGTCATCTAAAGCGCGAAGAGTTACCTGCTGTTTACCACCGTCACATTAATCATGACCTTTTCCACTAACGGAAGGCGCTATGCATTGCGTGTTAACTATTTCAAAGCGTCATTAAGTAACAGGCGGCCATGATTTGCTGCTACAAGGCCATAATAAAAAATGAATGTAAGAAAGAAAATTTATCCAGCGATGGTCTACACTCTCGTTAGCTGGCTGGATTAGGATTATTCTTAACAAAAGTTTTTTAAGGGATTTCATTGGGCTAAGCGTTCGTAAATTTACATTTATTCGTTCACTCAGCACTTAATCTTTGGGAATGTGAGCCGATAACAGGTGATACATACTCAGGAGGACGCACAATGAAATCTTTTTTATCTGTCTGCATTAGCACGTTGCTGATTGCCCTGGCCGGACCGGTTATTGCGGATTCAAATTCAGGCATGCTCACCTTCAGCGGAGCCATTACTAATGGTTCATGTAATATGAATGTCGGACAAAATCCTGTCGTGTTTGACTGTTTTGATCCCGCCAGTGGTAAGGCTGTGGTCACTACTGCTGACCTGATGAATCCCGAATCGCTGACCAAGTTACCTCTGGAAGTAAAAATGCACTGGTTTAATCCTGAAAAGAGCAAAGGGATACTTTACGTTACCTATCTTTAACGCTTCTCCTGAAGTTTTATTCTGAACGACAGTGCAATGCCTTAGCAGCAACGGTGACATGGAACCTAAAGATATAAACCCATAACCAATACAGGGTTTATCATTAAGTCACTAAGAGCCAGTGAAGTATCTTTTTTGAAATTTTTAAGTCAGCATCGGGGAATTCAGTTTACCGTATTCATCATCAGCAGATAATGTGTGCATCTTATTAATCCCTTGCATAATCGAGGGTTAATACGCGTTGCATCTGTTGATATGCAAAAAAAACCACCTTTGCTGTCAAAGGTGGGTTTAATTTATAAAAAGCTTGCGTGAAGATCAGTAAGAGTCAGAAGAGCGCTGAGTAAAATATTTCGTATTCTGACGCTTCTCCTTTTTACGACGCAGCACCAGGCTGGTGGTAATAATCAGCAGTGTCAAACCGCCGGTTGCCAGTAATTCAGCCTGATGTTTCGCATCAAACAACATGATTACCAGCACCGTGACGATAAACAGGATAGTGACCCACGTCAGGCCAGGAAATAACCACATCCGGTAACTCAGGACTTCACCCGCTTTCTCGCGCTTTTTACGCAGCACCAGGTGGGACGCAGCGATCACCAGATAGACCAGCAGTGCAATCGCTCCCGACGTGGCCAGTAAAAATTCAAACACCACGCTGGGCGCCAGATAATTGGCGATCACCGCCAGAAATGCAGCCGCGGTAGAGAGCAGCACAGCAATCCACGGCGTGCCGCTGCGATTGGTGCGTGAGGCAGCCGCCGGTGCATCTTTGCGGCGTGACAGGGAGTAGAGCATGCGCGATGAGGTATAAAGCGCAGAGTTAAGACAACTGCACACCGCCATCAGTACCACCAGATCGACAATCAGTCTGGCGTGCGGGATGTTCATCGCCTGTAACACCGTCTGCCATGAACCCTGTTCAACCAGTCCTGGCGCATTCCACGGCACCAGCGCCACTACAAAGAAAATCGACAGCAGATAGAACAGTGCAATACGCCAGATGACGGAGTTAGTTGCCTGAGTAATCTGCTTGCCGGGATTCTTCGACTCTGCGGCGGCAATCGTGACAATTTCTGTGCCCATAAAAGAGAACATGGTGGTCAGGATGGCAGCCACGACCGCGCCGATGCCATTCGGCATAAATCCGTGAGTGTCATAGAGATGCGACAGGCCGCTGGTATTACTGTCAGGCAGCAGACCAAACACTGCCGCACCTGCCACGCCCAGGAACAGGATGATGGCAACGACCTTGATCAATGCAAACCAGAACTCAAACTCACCATAATTTTTCACGCTGAGCAGATTAGTAATGGTCAGCAACAGGGTGATAGCAAACGTGAACTGCCAGATGGCGACATCGGGGAACCAGGCATGAAGAATGGTTCCCGCAGCGTTGGCTTCCAGCGGGATCACCAACACCCAGAACCACCAGTAGAGCCAGCCGATGGTAAATCCGGCCCAGCGTCCCAGCGCTTTATCGGCGTAGGTTGAGAACGAGCCTGAATCGGGTGAGGCGACGGCCATCTCGGCCAGCATCCGCATAATCAGGACCACCAGCGCACCGGCAGCGGCATAAGAGATCAGCACCGCGGGGCCCGCTTCAGAAATAGCATGGCCGGAGCCAACAAACAGCCCGGCGCCAATCACGCCCGCAATTGAGAGCATACGCACGTGGCGCGGTTTCAGGTTTTGAGCCAGCGAATCTGCATTCGCACTCTGAGTCATCGTCATGTAAACGTCTCCTGTCGACGTCCGGCCTGGATGGCCGGACGAACGGGGATGAACTTGCGTTAACGCGTCAGCGAAATCAGGCCGGGACGACGGGATGTCCGGCGGGTGCGACACAGAGATCGATCACCGTGGAGAGAATGGTCAGCGCCTGGCTGAACTGCGCATCCGGAATGGTGAGCGGGTAGAGGAAGCGGATGACGTTGCCTTTGGCTCCGCAGGTCAGCAGCAGCAAGCCCTGTTCCATCGCCATCTTCTGAACCGCCTGCGCGGTGCTGGCCTGATAGAACTCCATCGCCACCATCGAACCCAGCGCACGCACTTCAGCAATATCCGGATGTTTGCGTTGATGTTCCTGGAGTTCTGCTTCAAGCCGGGCACCGAGATCAACGGCGCGCTGGCAGAGCTGCTCCTCTTCTATTACATCCAGCACCGCATGGGCCGAGGCGATAGCCAGCGGGTTTCCGGCATAGGTTCCGCCCAGACCACCTGGTGCAGGTGCATCCATCACCTCTGCACGACCGGCGACCGCGGAGAGCGGCATCCCGCCTGCCAGGCTTTTCGCCATGGTTATGATATCGGCCTTCACCGGGTAGTGTTCCATGGCAAACAGCTTGCCGGTACGGGCAAATCCACTCTGGACTTCATCCGCAATCAGCAGAATGCCGTGACGGTCAGCCAGCTCCCGCAACTGCACCATAAACTCTGCAGGTGCCGCATGGAATCCACCTTCGCCCTGCACCGGCTCCAGCACGATCGCGGCGACGTCATGGGGCGCAATGTCCTGCGTAAAAATTTCTTCAAGGCTGGTCAGTGCCGCCTCGATGCTGATCCCCTGAACCGCGCTGGGATAGCGTGCATGGAAGACTGACGGCGGCATCGGGCCGAAATCCCGCTTGTAAGGCGCCACTTTTCCGGTCATCGCCATGGTCATAAAGGTGCGTCCATGGAATGCGTTACCAAAGGTAATGATGCCGTGGCGGCGGGTATAGGCACGCGCCACTTTTACGGCATTTTCTACCGCTTCCGCCCCGGTGGTGAAGAAGGCCGTTTTCGCCGCACCGGCGATGGGAACCCGCTGATTAATACGCTCGGCCAGTGCGATGTAGCTTTCGTAAGGGGTGATCTGGAAAGCCGTATGGGTAAACTTTGTTAATTGATCGGCAATCGCCTGTTCAATGCGTGGATGGCGGTGGCCGGTGTTCAGTACCGCGATGCCGCCCGCGAAGTCGATCCAGCTATTACCCTCCTGATCCCATAAGGTGGCGTTCTCTGCCCGGGCAACGTACCAGTCGCACAGCGTACCGATACCTTTGGGGAGAGCCTGTGCTTTGCGCTGCTGCAACAGGTTATTTTTTTCGCTCATTTATTCCACCTCGTTAATATGCGTGTTTACAATTCCCGACAAACACGTTTATTTATGCCTGAGGCGTGGTGAGTTGCCAGAGCCAATTGTCAGAGGAAAGGTGGAGCCAATTGCGACTCTTATACGCAGATCATCTATTAGCGCGGTTACAGTTTTTAAGAACTGGCTCATTACATCAGCGGCTGCTGAACTGCATGCAGGCCGCGATCGCTGAAGAGGTGTTTCCGCGCGGAAGCCGTTTACCGCCAACCCGCGATCTGGCGCGCGAACTGGGCGTGTCGCGAAACACGGTTATGCATGTTTATGAGAGCCTGATGGCGCAGGGCTATGTTACCGCGCGGACCGGCAGCGGCACCTGGATTGCAGAGACGCTGCCGGAAAACTCTCTGCAGAGTGATGCAATTGCTGACCTTCAGGCGGTAAAGGCGCAACGACCGGCGACGCTGTCGAAGCGGGGCGCCAGTCTGCTGGGGCACGCTACAGCATCGCCTTACCAGTGGGGCGCGTTTGTCCCTGGCGCGCCGGATGTGACCGAATTCCCCCATAAGCTGTTTAGTCAGATTCAGGCGCGTCTGAATCGCGAACCTGACGTTCACCGCCTGGTCTACAGCAGCGGCGGTGGCTGTCCCGATCTGCGCCATGCGCTGGTGGATTATCTGCGGGTGGCACGCTCAGTGCGGGCCGATGCTGACCAGATCCTGATCACCGAAGGGGTTCATCAGGCGGTTGATCTGGTGACGCGGGTGTTGTGCGATCCTGGCGATCGGGTCTGGATGGAGGAGCCCGGCTACTGGGGAACACGCAATCTGCTGCGCATGAATGGCCTGAAGATTCGGGCGATGCCCGTGGATGAGCAGGGACTGGTGCCGGACAGCGGCCCGCCACCCAGGATGGTGTTTGTGACGCCCTCTCATCAATATCCGCTGGGTGTGCATCTAAGCCTGGCCCGTCGTCAGGCATTGCTCACCTTTGCACGTCGCCATCAGAGCTGGATTGTGGAAGATGACTACGACAGCGAATTTCGTTTTTCCGGCCAGCCTCATCCCTCACTGCAGGGGCTGGAAGCGGATGCGCCGGTCATTTACATGGGAACGTTCAGCAAAACGCTCTATCCCGCGCTGCGCATTGGCTACATGGTGGTGCCGAAACCGCTGGCACAGCCGTTGCGCATCGCCGCGGCAGAGCTCTATCGCGGCGGACATCTGCTGATTCAGCGTGCGCTGGCGGAGTTTATCCGGCTGGGCCATTACATGGAGCATATCCGCCGGATGCGCCTGCTTTACCGCCAGCGGCGGCAGTTTCTCTGCAGGCTGATCGAGCGCTATCTGGGGCCAGCCTTTTTACCGGCATTCAATCATGAAGCGGGACTGCATCTGGTGATCCCGCTGCCAGCAGGCGCGGATGACGTGGCGATAGCCGCGGAGGCGCTAAAGCGCGGCGTCAAAGTACGGCCACTTTCGCAATATTATATGCACCCTCAGGAGGCGCGCGGATTGCTGCTGGGTTACGCCTGCGTCAATGAGCGGCAGTGTCAGGATGCGTTTGGCACACTTAAAGCCTGTCTTGCGTCCGCCGGAATGGTATTCACTCCGCAGCGCTAGCGGGTTCAAGGGTGCTTTTTTTGAAGGAGGGCGGTTTTACTGCCGCCTCTGTGCTAACGCATTGACATTTAATCAGAGTCACCGAGAATACTCCTCTTTGCGCCCCGACCAGACAATACTGGAGTCTATCATCGCCTTTAAACCCTTTACTGCACCGGCCCGTGCGGCTATTAAGCGAGGCGCCGCGCTGGCTGCCGCGTTGTTGCTGGTCAGTTGCGCATCTGAGCCGCCGAAATCGCTGGTCACACCTTTTCCGCCCGTGACGAAACAGCCGCTACCGACGCCTGGCAAGCCAGCACATCCTCATGCGCAGGAACCGATGCGGGGTGTCTGGTTAGCCACGGTTTCGCGCCTTGACTGGCCGCCCGTTGCGTCGGTGAATGGCACCAATCCGGCGCAGCGTATCCGCCAGCAGCAGCAATCACTGATCGAAAAGCTGGATAAGCTGAAAAGCCTGGGCATCAACACGGTGTTTTTCCAGGTTAAGCCTGATGCCACTGCGCTCTGGCCCTCAAAAATCCTCCCCTGGTCAGATATGCTGACAGGAAAAATTGGTGAAGATCCGGGCTATGATCCGCTGCAGTTTATGCTTGATGAGGCGCATAAGCGCGGTATCAAAGTCCATGCCTGGTTCAACCCTTACCGGGTGTCGGTAAACACTAAATCGTCTACCGTCAGCGAACTCAACCGCACGCTGTCACTGCATCCGGCCAGCGTTTTTGTGCTGCATCGCGACTGGATCCGCACTGCAGGCGATCGCTATGTGCTCGATCCGGGTATCCCTGAGGCGCGTGACTGGATCACCAGTATTGTGGCCGAGGTGGTGGCGCGTTATCCCATCGATGGTGTGCAGTTCGATGACTACTTCTATGCGGAATCTGCCGGTTCACTGCTCAACGATAATCAGACCTTCAGCCGCTACGGTCAGGGGTTTGCCAGCAAAGCGGACTGGCGGCGTCACAATACTCAGCAGCTGATTGAGCAGGTGTCACGTACCATCAAACAACTGAAGCCGGACGTGGAGTTTGGTGTCAGCCCGGCGGGCGTCTGGCGTAATCTGTCGCATGATCCTGCCGGTTCCGATACCCGCGGAGCGGCGGCGTATGATGAAGCTTTTGCCGATACCCGCCGCTGGGTGCAGCAGGGCTTGCTGGATTACATTGCACCTCAGCTCTACTGGCCTTTTTCCCGTCAGGCGGCCCGATACGATGTGCTGGCAAACTGGTGGGCAGAGGTCGTGAAACCGACCAAAACCCGGCTCTACATCGGCCTTGCTCTCTATAAAGTGGGCGAGCCGTCAAAAGTTGAGCCTGACTGGACACAGCAGGGCGGCGTACCGGAGCTGAAAAAGCAGCTCGACCTTAATGAATCGAACCCCAATATTGATGGCACGATTCTGTTCAGAGAGAACTATCTGAATCAGCCGCAGACTCAGCAGGCGGTAAGCTATCTTAAAGGCCGCTGGGGAGGCTAAGAAACGCCGCGACAGCATGACCAGTGCGGTTAAGTTTTTCCCTGTGACTTGCTGCTATTCTTGCGCTATATAACAGGCTCTTTTCCATATGTTATCTTTCAATTCCCAGCTATTCCGGGTATTCCCGCGATAGCTGGGAATCGCTAAAAAAAACCAGTAACATTTGGGTATACTATTCCTCAATGTTCCTGTGGTTTCCCTTCACTTCCCCTTTTTTCGTGTACATACTGGTGTACATAATTCCCAATCTCCTAAGAATCTATGGCGCTCTCAGATGCTGCCCTGCGTTCAATGCTGGGCAAGGAATATGAAAAAGTTCAGGTAAAAACGGATCGTGACGGACTATCTGCCCGGATATCCTGCAAAGGTCGAATCACGTTTCAATACCGCTATCGCTGGAACGGGCAGGGGGAGCGTGTTGATATCGGCACCTATCCCGCCACCAGTTTAAAAGAGGCTCGCGACGAGGCAGTAAGAATGCGTGGCGAGCTCGAGCAAAACCGCAATCCTCGTTTACTTAAGCGCATGGCACGCCATGAGGCTTATTCTGCGCTGACCGTTGAAGACGTGATCAGGGCGTGGCTCGAAAAATATGGCGTCGAAAACAAGAGTGATTATCAGCAGGTATTACGGTCATTTGAACTACACCTTTTTCCACAAATAGGCATAGTTCCCCATGATAATGCGCCGATAAATATGTGGTTAAATGTACTGGAACCACTGGCACGAAAAGTACCATTTATTACCGTCCGGCTGTTGAGCAACGCAAAGCAGGCTCATAACTGGGCTGTGCGCCGACAGCTGATCAAAACCACTCCATTAAGCGACCTGCGAATTGCTGATTTAGGAGTCACACTGACGCAGTGCGACCGTGTTTTATCCAGTGATGAAATCGTGACCATTTTCCGCGCGATGGAGGCTAGCAGGCTTGCGCCTAAATTTAAATTGTTGGTTCAGTTGTGCTTGCTGTTTGGTTGTCGTGGCGGTGAACTATCGTACGCAGAAAAAGCACACTTCGATTTTGAAAAAAAACTCTGGTCAATTCCGCCAACGCATCATAAAACCGGTAAACGCACGCGTAAGCCGCTGGTGAGACCAATCATTCCTGCGGCAGAGGAAATGCTGAAGGAATTATTCGATCACTCTGCGCACAGCCATTATGCGATTGCAAAAAATCGGCGCGACGTTCCCCAGGGCCGCTCCACTCTCGCTGATATTCCACAATTAATTATTAACGCCGCAAGGCGGCACCTGGGCATCGAAATGGAACACTGGACGTTACATGATCTGCGCCGCACAGCGCGCACGAATTTTTCAGATCTGACTGAGCCGCATATAGCGGAAATCATGTTAGGGCATAAGCTGCCGGGCGTCTGGCAAGTGTATGACCGGCATAGCTATATCGAGGAACAGCGGCGCGCCTACTCGCTGTGGTGGGCGCGCGTCACGGCGTGGGCTTATGGCGAGGGTAAAGTGTCGGTGCTGGCGCTTTCCTCGTGATAGCGCATGATGTCGCAAGTACGAAACGTTAAACGGCTACGGCGAACCGGTACCGGAAACGCGGGATTATGAGGCCGCTTAGTACGGCCGTTTACTGATACCCATTTGCGGATAGTCTGAGGTGCAACACGCAGCAACAGGGCCGCTTCGTCCAGACTGAGATAGGGCATCTGTAATAATGTTGCTACGTCAATTTTTTGGCTTTGCATTGTCATTGCCGTTTTAATCTCTCTCATTTTTCCGCACTAATCTATTCCTAGCCTTAACCTATGCCATTGCATCCTGGCTGGTGGCCACCGTTAAAACCAGTCCATAATTTCTTGTTGTACGCGAAGTTCTGCATCGCTATATCCCTACAACGGATCATTATCATCAATCGCGTCCAGCGCAGTATATTTAGCCTGTTCGCGACAAAATGTTTTCCATGCTTTTTTGCTGGGAAAATGTGTGTGCCATTCATAGTTTTTCGAATCGTTACGCCAAGCTTTATTAGCCAGTTGCATTTGCGATTTAGCCAATACTCACCATCCTTGACGATTTCATTAACTGAGATAGGCGTGATGCTATCCAACAACAGGCGGGCGCGTGTGCTTCCTGCGCCCCCACGGCGTCCAGTCTCTTTGTAGTAGTACTCTTTGCCGCTAACTACCCAAGTTGTAGCGCTCTGGTGCAATCTGACCTGTTTTTGCCCGGTGTTCGTGATCACCGTCCCGGTGTGAGTTTTAACGGCCATTTTCACCATCCTTACAGTCAAGGGCGCGGCGTAGCACTTCCTGGTATTTAGGGGCGCCGCGCTTATAGCGCCATGCTCTCTCATCAGCACAAATCAGCGACCAGAGGTCGGGCGCTATGGCAAATTCGATGGCTTCACGCATCCGAACGTTCTGCTGGAGAACGTTGTCATATTCGGACGCGAAAACGTATTTACCCTGAGCTGCTGGCATGATTGCGGCAGAGGCAACCGGGTTAAATCGCTTTACTGTCATACATTCTCTTCCTTGATTTCAGATGGCACACAGTTGATTTTCCTGTGCTCATTTATGATTTCAGAAAGCTCTCTCCAAGTGTCTGGTGTGAATTCCCATTCATCCTCACCAGTAAGTGCGTCAGCTAAAATTGCTACTGCACGCCTCGCTTTCCTTACATTTAACTCTGGCGAGATAACACTGCGTGTTACTTTTTTCTTTCCAGCAGCAGTGGCCGCTTTCTTATCTTGCTCAAGAATTTCCGCAGCTTTTTCCCCATGTTCTTTAAAGCGGTCAACTGCAACCTCAACTGAAACTTCGCCGTCCTTAACAAGCTGTTGCACGTTATGGTTTGCAGAACTTAAGGCCAGCAATTTCTCTACAGTGGGTATTGATTTGTGAACCAATTTAGCGATTTCGGAGGTGTTCAGATTGAAAGCAGCAAGTTCTTTAACGACTGCGGATTGTTCAATTGGGCTTAGAGAAAGCTGATTGTTTGAAGTCATGATGCGCGCCAGGCGATCAATGTCACTTCCTACAAAGGAACGATAGCAATACGTTCTACCGGTTTACCCGCAGCGCGGCAGCGTTCATAGCAGCGACGGCGACGGTGGCCTTCTACCACCCATACGCCTCCGTCGTCACGCGCCACGGCTTCAATCGCCGGAACGGTTCCTCCAGCCATGAGAAATGCAAAGAGGTCATCATCAGCAAGGCGAGTGCGCTCGTCGTCCTCGCGTTTATTAAAACCTTCCTTGACGTGGATGTTATCCAGACTGATAAACATGCCGCTATCGCTGCGAGAAATTATTTTCTCTTTGATCATTTTTTTGAATGAATTAGCCATGATTTTTCCTTATGTGAATTTGGCGTTAACGCTTTGCAGGAGTAACTAAATTAAAATGGTTTTCTTCCTGCGTTTCTTTATGCGCCTTGCTCTTTCCTTTTTGTTTTTAGCTACAACCCTGATTGGAACAGGTCGTTGTGTCTCTTCACCGCAGCGCCTGCGCATACCAGCGCGCATTTCCCATATGATTGTTGATGTGTAATCACATCCATCATCAGGCCGGTATAAAGTTTCGCAGACGAGTTCATGAAATAAATCGTTGTTCATTACTGCCTCGGCTCCCGGAAATATATAGGGTGGTTAACGAACCTGTAATGTTTGTGGCCCAATATCCAGATGAGCACCGGGGATTTTTTTCAGTAGTTCCTGTGGAGGTTCTTTGCCTTCGGCTTTGTAAGCTTCGATCTGAGTATTGAGATCACGCAGCGCCTTTTTGAGTTCATCAGTTTTTGTTTTAGTCACAACTTCAGTAAATGACTCGACAAATTCATCAGGGATTAGATCAATGTTGTCCACCACCAGACTGTCTGAGCCTTTACGAGCTGTGAAGGTGTTCAGCGCGGTTTTAAACGTTGTACGGTTAGAGGTGATAAGGCATTCCAGCAGATATTTTTTTAGCGCGAATGTCTGGCGGTCCCAATGCTTTTTACGCTCGGCAAGCCGCGCCGCTTCCTTTTTGCAGGTTTCAGCTTTGGAATCAAAACTGCGGATCACGTTCATGGTTGCATCGAACTTGTCTTCCAGCATCCCTTCGATGCCTTCCAAGGTGTCGGCGATCATTTCAGGGGTTAGATCGCCATCTTCTGAGGCCAGAGCTTCCAGTTTGCTAAGTTCTAATGCGAGGTCGATAGTACGGTTGTTCATGCTGCGTTCTCCTGCAATTTAGTGAGGCACTCGGCTTTAACTTCTTCGAGGCGGCGTAAACGGCCTTCCAGATATTTGGCATATTCGGTGTCGGCTTTCTCGCGTGCTGCTTTGAGGTGAATGCCCATAACGCGGGTGAGAGAGGAGGCAATGCCTGATACCTCATTAGGCGTTACGGCTGTGCGCATGCTTTCCGTATTTGCTTTGAATTTTTCGTCCAGCTCTTTACGGATGCGAGTGACGTCTTCTGCTTTATCGCTGGCATTGCGGATATCGAATTCCAGGGCATTTTCAGCTTTATATTCAGCTTGGTCATATAGGCCCAGCCAGACATCGGCGGAGAAGCCCAGGAGTGAAAGGGCTTTTTTAATAGCGTCAGTCAGGGATTTTTTTTGCGCCTCTCCATCGCAGGTGATCCCATGTTTAGTTTTGTAGAGGTATTTTGTGGCTCCATACGCTTCAACTTCCCCGCGTACTTCACCCTCTATTGCGTACCAGAATTTAATTTTTATACTGTGGTTTTGTTCGGTGATGAGCATGCCGTCACCATCCCTAAGAATTCTGTTTCCGATAAATTTTTTATCTTCGTAAATTGCTTCGCTCATTGGAGCACCTGGCAACATGCGGTCTTCGACAACCTCATATCCCCAGCCAGTGCCAACAGGACCGAAAATCTCAGTAGCGCGCATGATCATGTATTCAGCATTAATGCTGGTACCCTCGAACCCAACACCCGCCAGATCCTTGGTATAACGCGGGTCCGTGCGCATCACAGTGCGCCAGATTTTCATGTTGTCGCCGATATCAGCCAGGTCTTTTTCTAATGCTGCCCCGATTGACTGAAATGTTTCCGCAGAAGGCGCTGGGGCGACGTTTTCCGGTTTCTCCACCTCATTTGAGGGTGCAGGGTCAGACACCTGAGGTGCAGGATTCTGCGTCAAAATCAGCCCCTCGATGCTGAACCGGCCATTACCGAGATCGTTTACTACCGGCTTGTTCTGCTCAGGCTGTGGGGTAGGCTCAGCGGGTGGGGTAGCTGGTGCCGAAGACTTGTTTTTAAGCTGTAAATATTCGTCTTTGGTTATTTCGGTGTAACCCTGCGCCAGAAGCGGCTCCAGTGCTTTTTGTTTATTGCAGCGCTTAACCTCGCCAGCCTCATTGCGAGCATAAAACGGGCCGGTGCGCTCGGTTACAGGTGGTACATCCGCCACGCCCGACGCTGCGCCATCCGGTTCATCTGAGTGCGGTTCCACTGTTCCAGTTGTGCCCGCTGCATCAGCCAGTGTCTGTTTTTCGCTTTCATCGTCCGGTTTGGTTTCATCGTTATCAGTCCCTGGTTTAACGACCTGCTGGCCACACGCAATTGCTACGATTTCAGGCAGAGGATTTGCGTGATCTGTTTCAGTAAGGGTTTTGTTGATGTGCTGCTGCAATGCGCCAGCAGTGAGGTGAATGTTTTCTGGCGCAGTTCTGACGCAGTGCATAATCGCAGCGCGGGAATAATCCAGAATACCAGGTGTGGCAATCATGGCTCGATTCCATGCAGCCCAATCCTGCTCCTTCAACGTCACCATTTCTTTTGCGCGGCGGTAAACCGCAGCCGGAATCTGGTAAATATCAAATTCGAATGGAAGTAGCGCTGCGGCAATTTCCAGGCCCAGACTGTCATGGTTATGCGTCAGGTCAGCGGAACGGTCGGTGACAATATCACCGCCAGCTTTTGCACCTGAGGCCGTGCGCAGGGGAGTTACATTGCTTGAGTCCTTACGCGCTGCCAGACGATCTTTTTGCCAGCGCTCAATGAATGCTTTCATCTGAGGCCAGTTATCACCAGGCTCGAAGTTGTTGCCGAGGTCGCTAATCAGTTCGAGCACAATTTCAGGGTGCATTGCCGCGATAGATTTAGTGCGACTTAACGCCTCCACCATGTGGACCTCAAATGAGTTAGCCTCATCCTGTGCGAGTGATATCGCGTCTTTGAGTTGGCTGGAGGTGATTTCAGTGGTGCCGAACCGGACCAGTACTGCCATTTTCGTGCTAGAGGGCAGGGCGTCAAAGTTAACGCTTTTTTCTTCAGGCTCTGCTAATGGTTGGATCTCCTGCGTTTCTTCATTCCAGATATGAGTTTTCATAAACTCAGCATCAAGAATGTTCATTTTCGGGCGGTCCAGACCTGGGCGATCAGCGCAGCTCAGAGGTTCAGCGTACTCAAAAGCCGTTTCAGGAAATTCACTTTCCAGCATGCTCATGGCCTGCGCTTTTGCCAGGAACTCAGTGCGCGCCTGAATTGCGGTCACAAATTCCGGTAGTTCGGAATCTGGTGCCTCTGGGTGAATATAAATAATAAAAGTCTGCATTTTTTCCGTCCTTTAATTATTGGCTTTGTAAAACGCATACAGATACGTTTTAAAAAGCCCCGCGGCGACGCGGGGAAAGACTACACACAGCAATTCTTCACTTTCAGATGTGGTGACCGGATTCGAACCGGTGACCTCCCGTACCCTGTGCCAAAGCCAGGCGCTCTTCCGCTGAGCTACACCACAACCGCCTGGACACTGAATAATGCGCACGCGGTTGCAGTGCCCCGCGAACGGGGCAGCTGTGAATCAGTGAAGCTGGCGACCAAAAGAGATAACGTGAACTTCAATCTCGACGGTTGGGCGGCGACGGTCGCAGGGCTGGAAATCACCAGAGTTTTCATGCAGTCGGATAAGGGATTTCACAGCGCATTTAAAACAGCGGGTTTCGGCATGAAGTCCTTTAGCCGTGAAAGGAGTAAAAATAGTGACGGTTTCATTACCCTGATTTGATTCTTCGGCAATGAGGTAGCCCACAGCCTCGTCATTGCGCGTAAAAAGGAAGATGGTTTTTAAAGGGATTTTGATTAATGTCTCAAGCGTGATTCCATTGAACTCTTTCATGATATTTCCTTAAAAAAGATTGAGTGATTCCCTACCGCAGGGCGGCATGTTTTTTTGCGTTTAATAAAAATTAATTAATGATGTTTTGCCTGTCCGCCAATTGCATAGAAATACAATCGCAATGCCTCTTTCCACATAACAGGATCATCAAGAAACTTTGCTATAGCAGCTTTGCTGCGTGCGGCAATTAATGCCTGATGTTTTGTCATGCTTCACCCTCGTTGCTACCGGCAGCGTGGATAAGGCCAACAGCAAGCAAAGTAAGACCCGAACCCATAAAGCAGCCGATTAGACCAAACAGTCTGTATAACCACATATATGCCTCCCTGAATCAGCGTTCTGTTTGTGCCGGTTACGGGTCCGGCGACGCCAATGGCGCCCGTATTGCCCTGGTGTACGCGAATCAAACTGGAGCTTTATTGACACCTGGCGTTACACCTTTGCCAATGATGGAGGCAACGCGCTTAGTCAGTGCGTCCTGCTCTTTGCGAAAATGAGTAGCCTGTTTATCCATTTCCAGCGCTTCGGCGTGGTCATGAGCGATCAGATCAGCAATGCGGACTGCGCAATATTCAAGAAAATCCGTTTTGGTACTGGCACCCCAGGTATAAACACAACCTGTTCCGGCAGCGCGCTCAGCTGCTGAAACGGCGCTGCGGGCTTTACTGAGGGTGCAGCGTTTGGCAATTGAGATAATTGCGGCCTGGTATGCCTCAATCAATGCAATACGTGTTGTGCTCATTGTCTCTCCCTTAATGTTGCCCTCACGCCGGGCCAGCGGAACGTTTTTTCTGAGAAATCACTGTGTGGTGATGTCTGTCGATGGGGTTAAGTTAGAATAACCTAACAATATGATCAAGGTAATTTTGTTAGATATGACTAACAATATTTGGTTGGGATACTTAAATTATTGAAAGTGATGGTTTTTAAACCAAAAAAAAATCCCGGCTGGCGGGATAGGAATGAATTAGTAGGGTGCTATAAGGGGGTTTTGAGGTTTTTCTGACGTTTTCTGGCCTGTAATAATTCTTCGAACAACCTGTTGTTGTTCTCCACCCGCGCACGAAGTTCATTAAGCTGGGCCTCTTGCTCGGATAACGGCAATGATTCAAATAAATCCACCAGTTCTTGCAAACGTCCCTCAAGCTCCGGACGTTTTTTTATTTCGCTAGCAGCTGGTGGTAACGCCTCTCCTTCGCCATAAAGAAGCCAAGCAGGAGGGCAGTGAAGAGCCTGGCTGAGCGAAAAAAGACGCTTTCCGCTCGGCGTAGTCTCATCTCTTTCCCATTGAGAAATAGTTACATGAGCAACGCCTGCTGCTTTAGCAACATCCCGCTGAGTTAACTTTAACTCTTTTCTACGAGCTAAGGCGCGTTGGCCCAATGTTTCATTTTTCATATTAGGTAATTCTAACTTTACTTGACTTCCGATTCCCGCGCTAATATTGTTTAGGAAATTCTAACAAGGAGTGAGATTTATGCTGACCAGTGAGGCCATCGCCTTTTTTGGCGACAAGCGTCTTCTGGCTAAGGCTGCGGGAGTCAGGGTTCCCACGGTCTATGCTTGGGGTGAGTATGTGCCTGAAGGGCGGGCACTGAGACTCGAAAGGGCATCTAACGGGATTTTGAAATATGACCCTGCCGTTTATGACGAGCAGGCTAACAAAAGACGAAAGGGAAGTCTGATTCATGAAAATCAATCACAAGGATGTGACCCAGGAGCTTGAGGAATGGGCCGCAGAAATTGGCTGGAAAAATGTAGCTGCACTGATCGCGGAACACCATGCTGATTTTCGAAAATCAGCACGCACCGTGTCGGGGTTGCACAACGTGGAACAAACGATCAAGCGAGCGTTCCGTGGTAAGACGTCATATTACCAGCGCAAGGCCATTAAGCTGGTGCCTACCATTCTCCAGGCACTGCCAGCGCAGAGGCGATATCGACTGGAATCCCCAGGAGATCCGGTGCTGTTGGCAGCACTGGCAGCTAAAGAAAGCATTGAGGCCATAAACGCTGTGAATTTGGGTGCAGCACCAGCTGCAACCCTCAAAGAGGTGGATGAGGCTATCTCTGCATTTAACGCAATCAGGCGAGCTATTGAGCTGCTGCATTGCATGGAAGCCGGTGGCTCTTTCCAGAAAGGAATTACGTTTTGAGGATTGCTTGCAGTGATTCAATCAATAATGACAAATCAGTAATGTGAATTCGGACAGTGTTGAGCCTGTATTCATTATTAGCGCCATCGTTTTGATTAATCTCAACAAATCCGCTTTCTTTTTTTAACTCAATTGAAATCTGCTCTCTTTGCGGAATGGTAAAAATAGAATCTTCCATGCTGAACTCCATGTCTTTTGATTATTCATTTTTCCTTAGGCTAAGCCTTAGCCTAAGGACAAGGTAAAGTATATGGCAACAAGCATGCCTAAGACAAAGGCAAACAATAAGCCCTATCGTAAGGTAAAAATTTCGATGTGGGATGACACGAAATTTCAGCAATTATCGCCGCTTCCACCGAGCGGGCAGAGTTTATTTATATATCTCCTGACTGGACCATGTACCGGGATTATTCCGGGATTATTCAGGGCAGGGCGTGCAGCTATGGCTGAAGAGCTTGGGTGGGATATCGAAGACTACGACTTAGCCTTAGGAGAACTCATAACCTTAGGCATGGTTAAAGCCGACCTTAAAGCCAGATTGTTCTGGGTTCCTAACGCTGCAAAACATAATGCTCCGAACTCCGGGAACGTAGTGAAAGCTTGGGCAAATGCATTCAATTATCTTCCTGAATGTGAGTTGAAATGGGAGGCTTATGAAGTCCTCCAGGCCGCGTGCTACGGGGTTTCAAAGGCTATGGGTAAGGCGTTCGATATGGCTATGCCTTTGCCTAAGGATAAGCCTAAAGCTTTGCCATCCGGTATCCAGAAAGCAGTAAACAGTAAACAGATCTTAGAAGATAAAAACACTTTGTCCGATTCGATTAAACAACCGAATCGAACCGATGATGATCCACCGGATTCGATCCGGCAGGCATTCGAAAAAATATTCTGGCCTGCCGGACTCAGGAAGGCAGCCAAAGCCAAAACGCTGCCGGCATTTGAAAAAAAGTACCGAGCATGGAAAAAAACCAACGGCGGGCCGCCTGATGTTTTCGCCAAGATGCTGGCCGAAGATATTAGGCTGCGGCTCAGTGCCAGGGTATTCGGGTTCGACAAGTTGCTACCAGCCTCGTACCTGAACGGCGAACGCTGGAACGACGAACGCCCTGGCGGCGGTTTAATGGTTTCACAGAGCACGGATTATGACATCCCTGATGGGTTCAGAGGATGATGAACCGGCGATAAACCGCAGCGTGCTCAGGAAGCACGTTTCGAAATATTCAGGAGAAATTTTATGAAATCAGGAGTTCGAATTTTAGGTGCTCAGCTGGCTGAACTCATTGTTGGCAAGACACTCACAGTGCCGGAGATGCACGTGATCGTGGGTAGGAAATACCCTGGGTACGAACCATCCAGCGTCTGGGTGGCGCTGAAAACTATCAAAGATTCGGTGAACTGCAATCTCGAACTGACCATGAAAAATCGGCACCGTGCATACCGCCTGAAAAGCGTAAGCCCAAAATTTTTTGGTCACTCTCAGCGGATTCAGGGGCGAAATGTGAAAAAGGGCAAACCCTGCCGCAGTTATTTCACCAGCGAGGAATTTAAATCTCTCGAACTGGTCGATGAGTTTAATCAGCTGATCAGCAGTGTGAGGGCATCAACCACATCATAATATTAATATTCCAGTTTGGTATCCGATATAAAAAACAATTTAAATAAAATGATTTAAGTTGTAATTTATTTAAGGTGTATAAGTTTGAGTTATGGCAGCGCGTTTAATATTCATTTAAAATTCTTACCTCAAAAGTACTACGCAAACAGAATGGTCAACTTTTGATCTATTTTAACAATTGTGTTAACGAATTCTTGAGAGTTAAATACTCCGGCGCAACAAGGATGTATCTGTATGGGATTTAATTTTTAAGCGAGATTGTTAAATGTTTATTCCTGACGAAAAAATTCCTGGGATTGATCAGTATGAGCGTCCTGTTGTGATTTTCAGAAACCGCGAAGGCCATTTTCTGAGTGGATTTGTGCTGGCTGCCGATGAGTTCGTCACCAGTTTCAGTTCGTTTAAAGAGCGTTGTGAGTCAATGGGGATTTACCTTGTTGATGGGTGCGGTGAGCGTTTATAATCTCCACAGGCCTGAACAGCCTACTGAGAAATCGCTGTGCCACAGGAATCATTTATGGCACGCATACAATTTGTAAAAAATGGACCCTCTTCGCTGGCCCCGGCTACACCGGAAGACAGCGAGTATTTGCAGCGTATTAAAATCGGCGAGTGGATTCATGCTGATTTCCGGCGCGTTCGCAATTATAAATTTCATAAAAAACTCTTCGCACTACTACAACTCGGATTCGACTACTGGACGCCAGTAGGGGGGCTCATTAAGCCGGAAGAGCATCAACTCATTAAAGGGTTTGTTAACTACCTCTGCGACCGTGTAGGGCAGAGCCATAACTTGCCGCTTTCTGATGCTGCTGAGCAATATCTGGCAGACATTGGACACAATCGCTCCCATGATATTGCCCTGCTGAAATCTTTCGAGGCATTCCGGGAATGGGTTACCATCCAGGCTGGTTACTACACCGAGCATGTTTATCCTGACGGCAGCAGTAACCGCCGCGCTAAATCTATTTCATTCGCCAACATGGATGAGATCGAATTCAGCCAGCTCTATAAATCAGTGCTGAACGTTTTATGGAATTATATTTTATTCCGTAAATTTAACTCCCTTGCAGAAGTCGAAAACATTGCGGCGCAGCTCATGGAGTTTGCCGCATGAAAAAAAATCTACGCAAAGCAGCTCGTGGGCGCGAATGCACGATCCGCATTCCAGGTGTATGCAATTTCAATCCTGAATCCAGCGTGCTGACACATTACCGATTGAGTGGTTTATGTGGCACCGGCATAAAACCAAGTGACTTAGTGGCTGCAATCGGCTGCGACTGCTGCCATGCAGCCGTTGATGGTCGTCTTAAGACTGAATTTACCCACGAAGAACTGCGCCTGATGCACGCCGAGGGCGTACTGCGCACGCTCGATGTTTGGGAACGTGAGGGTTTTATTTCATGAGTGCGCAGGATCTTGAACACGCTCGCACCGAACTCAGGCGCGCACTGGTCGATTACTCGGGGAAAACAAAGGGACAACTGCAGGCATTTAGCGAAAATCCTCCTGCGGAGAAAAACCGCCTCACACGCAAACCTATCCATACCGTCGAGCTGGAGGATGGGAAGGGTGGCAAAAGGCAAGTGAGGGCCGAGAATACCGCCGTATACGTACTGGAGACGCGCAGCAGGCGTACGCCACTGCCACCTATAGGTGATGAGGATTTCGCAGCATCACCATGGCGACGTGCTGTTAATCAGTTATCTGAGCATGAGCAGGCATGGCTTCGATATTGCTATGGATATGATCTGGATTTTCGCCATCAGATCACCTTGTGTGAATACATCTGGCACGAGTTCAAGCTATGCCTCCCGACAGGGTTAATTAAGAAAACGCAAAAGCGGCTTTCTTCGCTCGTTTGGGTGGCAGTGCAGGAGATTGCCTGTTCTCAGTCGAACAGTACTTTCAAGAAATATGCAGGTGCTTTGCTGGCCTCACGGCTGGGGGTATCACGATCAACCTGGAGCCGCATTTATTCACCGCACTGGCAGGAATTAAAAGCGATGGTAAGAGCGCTGGATGAAGCATCTATCCATGGCGCTCTGGAGAAATACATTAACTCGTTGGATGAATAGCATAATCGGAGCAGGAAAAAGCCCAACGGAGTGGGCTTCTGCTCAGGTTAATTGAAGTTACTCAACACCCTGTACTTGATGCTCTGGTTTGTGGCCTCAATGACCTCAATTCGAGCGCCTTTGTAGCCAATTGTTTTGGATTCTGATAGGTCGTATTCGACCTCGTTATTGAATGCGGGACGCGCCATGTTTCCAGAGGACTCGCGGTATCCAATGTTAATTTTTTCTCCGACACGGCCATTATAGAGCAGGGTTTGCTGGAAGCTGTTTTCAGAGCTGACATTCAAAGTAGTGTGCTCGAATGGCATGTTGTCCTCACAGATGGAGGCTGAGAAAACAGTAATCACACACAGTGTTCTTGTGTTCTTTTTTGCCATTATACCTTGCCACATATCAGCTATTGCGGCCTTATCAACGTTTGCAGAATCAGGCGTGCCTGTTGGCAGATAAAACTCATTTTTGGCATCTTCGCCAACTTTCTTCAGATAGCCAGGCGTAACGGTGTAGGCCCAGGAGACCTTAGCCGGTGCAGTAACCTTCAGCCCTTCATACCGTGACGCAACACCTTGGCGCAACAGGGAATCACCAACGTATGCTGTGTTAATCGAACCTTTAGGGGGTTCACTGATATTTTCTGTTGTTGGGCTGTAGTTATATTTTGGCGAGGTACATCCTGTTAACAAAGCAAATACAGTTAATATTAAAAGTTTTTGCATATCCCTATCCTTACGATTAAAAAATTATCGATGCAAAGGCCTTACAAGCATGGCCCTTACCATGAATTTACTTGAATATAATCGACACTATCAATCTTTAAACACTGGAATAGAAGGCTATTTTGCCCCTTTTTCAGTATGGCAATGATGAATAGATAGATTAGGGTACAGGACAGTAAGGCATTGTCGGGTGTTAAAATTATATTACTTGCTGCAAGTAGTTCAACACGAAAAAATGATCTTGCAAACTGCAACAAAAAAGGTAATATTTGACGAATATTTTATATGATGTCTGTTTTGTAATTGTAGCCCCGAGAGACCGGCAGTCTGCGGGTTTTGACTGGTTTTTTTGAAAAATATCAATTGCCTTGTACAAAATTCACTTAGCTTTTAAAGGATGTAAAATCTGAATTAGAGTTAAGTTCAAAGCTTTAAGTGGCAGGTAATCACTTGGATTTGATACGGGCATTGGAGTTGGGAAAGAAACCCATGATTCAAGAGAGACAAAGTAACGATAAAAAACTTTCCCTTTGTTATCACAAATTAACATCTCATCAGGGTTTAGACTATCGGGACCAACAATAAAATAATCAGCGGCGACATTATTTATGGAAACATATTGATCTATCGAATCAAAAGGTATCTTTATATCTCGCATTATGTGCTCCTGGCAACTCCAAGATTTTTCAGAAAAGATAAAATGCTTTAAGCAACTCATTTTCAGCTTGAAAAAAATGTGTAGAGTTTCTCTTTTCGTGACAACCGCTCGTGTATCATAAAATCCTTAAAAGTCTTTCCAGCCTCACGCTCTGCTAATTTAGCAATGGTCAAATTAGGGGGTTTGTCATCTTCTTGGATTTTCATTAGTTGATGCATTAAATCTTCATCAGTCTCGAATGAGTGCAGGCTGTTATAAAGTCTGAGGTATCGCGATGACTGCACGCGGGCCAGTTCGGCAGTTGCACCATATGAACCCACAGTATTCAATGCCGAAATAAGGGCAATCAGCACGCCCAAAAAAACAGTATTGAAATAATGACTGATTACCGCCGAACCGAGAACGATCAATAAAAAAGACAGAGTTTTGTTAACTCTCCCGTTAAAGCGACTATTCATGCTTTCAAGAAGGTGAGAATAATAGATTTGATATGCAATGTGTTCCCGGTTCATTAGTCCTCACTCTTTTTTCTCATCACCTCCGCCTGATTTTTGTGTGGTCTTTGGCTGAGATGCGGCTTGTGATTGTTGCTTTGCCTGTTCTGCAATGGCCTTTGCCAGGCTGGCTGGCATGTGGTCAAACGTAGGGCGGCCTTTATTGTTATCGCTCATTTAACTGCCTTGCTAAGAATTGTAGTGACCTGAAGATTATCATAAAAGGTCAATATTCCTAATGATTCTTTCACTGCGGGGATTTTGCTTGCTGCATCACCAAATTTTTGTGAAAGAATCTTTAACCGGCATCCGCAGGGCTGCGGTGCGTAGAAATTTTCTTCATATCTAACCTTCTAAAGGGGCTTTGAATGGCTGAGCCATTAAGCACCAGCGCTACTGTGGGAACAGTAGCTGGCTGGGGCATTGTCACGTCTGCGCTGGTGGGGTTTATCACCTCTGTAGATTATTCAATCGCGTTTGGAGCGTTTGCTGGGTCGATGTGTTTTATCGTCACCGCCAGTGATCTGACGAGGCGACAGATATTCGGGTATTTCCTGTTCGGCTATGCGGCTGGAGTATTCGGGGCCGGTTTTGTCGCTGACAAAGTTGAGGACTATCTGGATTACCGCGAAAAACCGCTTGATGCCTTGGCGGCTGTCGTTATTTCCGCTGCAGCGGTGCAGGGCTATTTCTGGCTGAAAAACGGCGGCGTTTCAAAACTGCCATTCGTTAAAAAATGGCTGGGGGAAAATCATGATCAGCAACGACCTCCTGACGGTAATTGATGTCGCCATTTGTGCAGCTATTGCTCTGCGTCTGATGCTCTTCAGTAAAGCAGGCAGAAGGCATAAACCAGGTATCTCATGGATTGCTGCTGGTCTGATTCTGTTTTACGGCAACTTTGGACTGCTGTGGTTATTCGGTCATTACCACGCCAGCGGCTGGCCGGTAGTTGTAGCGAACTCGCTGATATGCATCGCGGTATTTGCGGCGCGTGGAAACGTTGCGCGCATTGTTTCTTATCCAACGGAGGGAAGTAGTAAAAAATGACAGGTAATAAAAAACCACGCGGCATCCGCAACAACAACCCTGGAAACATTCGCTGGGGCGATGAGTGGCAGGGGTTGGTACCAAAATCCCAGCGCACTGATAAATCGTTCTGCCAGTTCATCTCGCCAGAATACGGTATTCGCGCGATGATCGTCATCCTTCGCAATTATCAGAGCAAATACGGGCTACGCACGATCACCGGCATGATCAAGCGCTGGGCACCGCCAAACGAGAACAATACGCAGGCATACATTAACAGTGTGGCGCAGGCTACTAGTACTGGAGCAGATCAGCCGATTGATCTGACCGACAGCCGTAAACTGTTTCCGCTACTGCAGGCCATTATTCAACATGAAAACGGCACCCAACCTTACGAATTCAATGTGTTCGTCAGCGCTTTAGATCTTGCTGGCTCGTAATAGGTGCAGAATAGATGAATAGATTCTGGCTAGCTGGAGTCCTTTTAGCTGTCAGTCTGGCGCTCGGCTGGGCTACTAACCACTATTACAATAAAGCTGTAGCCTGGAGAACGTTAGCACAGCATGCTCAGGAACTGACAAGGCAGCATGCGGACACTATCACCGATATGCAGACACGCCAGCGCAATGTGGCTGCTCTGGATGAGAAATACATAAAGGAATTAGCTGATGCTAAAGCAACTATCGATCAGCTGCATAATGATGTTGCTATTGGCAAGCGCCGGTTGCAGCTCAACGCCGCTTGTGCGAAGCAATCCGGCACCGGCACCACCAGCATGGATGATGCAGCCAGCTCCCGACTTACTGACTCCGCTCAACGGAATTATTTCACCCTCAGAGAGCGAATCGAAATCGCCAAAAAGCAAATAGCCGGGCTGCAGCAGTACATTAATGAGCAATGTTTGATGTAAGATGCACTCTTAAAAGGAGTGAACATGACAGAAAGCGAGATAGCAACTCAAGCTCTTAATGCAGCGAGAGAGTCAGCAAATTGGGCCTTTTGGTCAATGTGGGGAGCTTGGTTTTCTGGGATTGCAACATTTGCTGCAGTTTTAGTGTCCCTGTTTATTGCTTTAAGTAAACCCAAGTCTTATGTTAAAGGAAATGTACGATTAGCTAGGATGTTTTCTGGTGAAGATGACTTTCAGGTTTTAGCTGTTACCGTTGTTAGTCTAACTCTTCATTCAGTTAAACTTAGCTATATATGTTGGGCGAACGGTAAAGACCATGAGTTTCAGCAACTATTTCGTAATGCTGTATCGGATAATCTGCCCATTCGCCTTGAACATGGCGATGAAGCTAACTATCGTATCATTTTACGTGATGAAGAAGGCTGCTGGTTTAAACGGATTGCTAAACGTTTATTAGAGGCAAACCTAGAGGTGAAAAAACTCAAGTGCTTTGCTGTGTTGTCAACAGGAGAGCGTTTCGAGCTAAAGATCAATAATCGAGTGAAAGATAGAATATCCCAAACTATTGCGGCTATGGCTTAGCGTTTGCAGCAGCTTTGCTGCCGATTTTTAGATGCAGAAAAGTATGAACGTTTAGCCACGTGGTGAAGCCGGTAGAGTTTTTCTTTTAGTGAGGAAGGTGATTAGTGAGGCGTGCCGTTACTATTTCTAATGCCAAGCATGAAGCGGGTCATTGGATAACAGGTTGGTTTCATAATGAGGCTAGTAATGACGTAGTCATCTCAACTACCATGGAGGGTAATTCATATTGTGAAAAGGAGCCGCACCCTGACTTCACCGACATAAGCGCCATCAATGATCATCTGAAAAATAGAATCATTAATTTATTGGCTGGCGCAAAAGCAGAAAGCTTAGTTGGCGGAAGCATCAATAATGAAATGTATCGTCAACTCATCAATGACTATGAAGGGGCGTGGCCAGATTATTTCATTGCTTCAGAATTGTTTCGATATTACTTCAGGTCTCTTCAAAAAAACACGAGGATGACATTTGAGGAAGAGTGGCGCGCCGTTGAAGCTAAGTGTGAGGAGATGGTGATAACGCATGAATCATTCATCCTTGGGGTAGCCGATGAAGCAGCAATACGTTTTTCTGAAGAAAATAGAGAGATAAAGCTTACAAAGGATGAAATGATTCAAATACTTAATTCCCATAGCTAACTAAAAGCCACCCGTATGGTGGGCTTTCTAGAAAAATTATTGTATCACCGGATTGGAGGTATCAAGCAGGTTCCCGCCCTCTAATCGCTCTAAATGCAAGGTTATGAGTTTTGAATATCATGAAGAAATATTTTTATAAATTTTTATCATGCCTGTTTTTGAGTGGAAAGAAAAAATACTTGTCAGTATTTTATAGGGCTTTATTTTTTAATCCGTCAGATGTGATCGATCCAACCAGCTATTTAATGCTCTCAATTTAAATCATCTTATTGGTTGCTGTTAAAAGCAATGTGTTGCAGAAATAATCTCAGCGAAAGAATGTTAGCGATAACAATATGGCCCCCACTGCTAATAATCTGCATGCTATGCTGTACCATTTTTTACGAGTAGAACTCGAAGGTAAAAGGTCTACACCTATAAATAAGATGGTTATGTAAATTGTTAATCCGCCAATTACTTTTTTATTCCCAAAGCTAGTGTTTTCATTGGCTGCATGGTTTATGTAAATAAAAAAGAATATGATTGATATCACCACTGTTGCAATAACTAGAGATTTTTCACTTATTGGTGATTCTTTGTTTGCTTTCAAAACGGCTGCAGGTTCGGCAACGGAATTAGCTAAAGGGTCAATTGATGGATCAGCTAAAGGGTCAGCTATTGGACTATCTAAAGGATTATTCAGAGCGGACTCTAAAGGTAGATTTGCTTTTCCGAGTTCAGTCGATTCGTTTTTTTTATTATCATACATATGTGCTTTCTCCACTTAAAGGTTGAGTTCTGATTCTGAAGCGCTAACATTTTTTAAACACATATTAAATTAAACACAACATATAATTTATAGCAAATTTCCAATGGAAAAAAATTGATAGTTGACAAAAGTAGCATTGCCATTGGCAGCAACATTATGAAGAGCTTATCAGTTGCCGACGCTATTGTTATCGGTAGTCGTGATAAAGCACTCACCGATACGATATTCATCCAGAACGACAGCAACACGAATCCCGCATCGTTGTGGTACATCAATCAAGTAGATGCAACGCATTACGCGATGCTGAACGCCACCGCGCCCAAAGGCTGGCAATACTTGGGAGCGTTCCTCGTCGATGGCAAATCTGGTGTAAGAGGCGGGCGCGCAGACGGCGCTGTCTGGACAATATCAAATCCCAGCATGGTGCAGCACATAACCACGTCTGCAGGAGGCCAGGCGGCTGTCAGTATCCTCACTGCCGGAACCTGCACGCTGACGGTAACGCTGCGCGATATGGTTTCTACGCTGGTGATAACCGCAGTTGATGCATCCTGAATGAGAGAGAAAAATGGCTACTGAAAATAAAACGGTGGGAACATCCTGGACACTCATTGCGAGCGGTGCCGATTCTATGCTGATCACAGCTGTTGCCGGTTACGGGGATATCTGTGAATCAGACGGTGTTCCGCCTGAATCCCTGCTGGGTCACCCGATTTTTTCTGGTGGTGAAAAAAACAACTCTTACACAGCGACGGGGAAAATTTACGGGCGGGCAGCGGCAGGATCGTCACAGATGCAACTGGCATTAACGCCATAACGAAATATGAAGGTGGGCGTCTACCGGCAGCGGGAACTGCCAGCAGACATCCATACCCACGGTACAGTCATGATGAGTATGAACCAAGGCCCAGCTCGCTCTGCAGAGCCGGGCCATTTTATTGGATTCTCAGAAATGACCACAACAGAAAATCTTCCGCAGCTCACTATCATTTACCGATCGTTGAGCGAAATCATCCCTCATGTACGTAATGCGCGCACCCATTCAGAAGCGCAGGTGCAGCAAATCGCCGCCAGCATTACTGAGTTCGGCTGGACTAATCCCGTACTGATAGATGAATCAGGGGATCTGATAGCAGGGCATGGTCGTGTGATGGCTGCTGAAAAGCTCGGTATAACCGATGTGCCGGCCATCATCCTGCCGGGATTATCAGCAGATCAAAAACAAGCCTATCGGATAGCTGATAATAAGCTGGCGCTAAATGCAGGCTGGGACACGGAACTGTTAAAGCTGGAATTTGCTGAGTTAATGGATGCGCAGTTCGACATTAGCCTGACGGGGTTCAGCCTGGAAGAGGTGGACGAATTGCTGGTGGAGGTCGAAACCGAAACCCTCAATGATGAAGATCCCTACACTGCAAAAATCGACACGCCAGTTTATGAGCCATCCGAAACGGTTCCTGCAGTTTCAGAGCTGTATGACGAAAATAAAACTCTGGATCTCCGGGATCGTATTCAAGCAGCAGAACTCCCGCCTGAGGTTGAAAGGTTCCTGCTGAGCGCTGCAGAGCGCCACACCGTTTTTCACTTCAATAAAATCGCTGATTACTACGCATCGGCGAGCGCTGAGGTTCAGGCGCTGTTTGAGGAGTCTGCTCTGGTCATAATCGACTATGAAAAGGCGATTGAACATGGATTCGTCCACCTGACTAAAAAAATGGTGGAGATTGTCCACGGTGAGGGGGATGAACAAAATGCGTGATGACTTCTGCGCATTCATCCTGAGCCATGGGCGCCCGGATAAAATCTATACGCTAAATCTGCTAAAAAAATCAGGCTACACGGGAAAGTATTTTATCGTCATAGACGATGAAGACACCACCCGGGAGCGTTATCAGGAATTGTTCGGCGACAAAGTGCTGGTTTTCTCAAAGAGCGATATCGCCAGCCGGTTCGATGAGGCCGACAATTTTGGTGACCGGCGATCTATTTTTTATGCCCGTAATGCCTGTTTCGATTTGGCAAAAAAAGTGGGCTGCAAATATTTTATCGAGCTGGACGATGATTACACGGCGTTTCAGTTCAGGGTCGGCAAGGAGCTCGAAAAAGATTATTGCCTGATCACCCGCCTCGATCCGGTTCTGGAGGCAATGATTGAGTATTACGAGGCAATCCCTGCCAAAACCATTGCAATGGCACAGGGTGGAGATTTTCTCGGAGACTCTAATAACGCCTCATGGCTGAAGCGGAAAGCCATGAATAGCCTGATTTGCTCCACTGACAGGCCATTCGAGTTTATTGGCCGCATCAATGAGGACGTGAATACCTATACGACACTCGGCCGCCGCGGTGAGTTATTCCTGACAATTGGTGCCGTCCAACTACTGCAAAAACCCACGCAGTCGAACAGTGGCGGCATGACAGAGCTTTATCTGGCATCAGGGACATACGTCAAAAGTTTTTACTCGGTGATGTACGCGCCATCATGCGTGAAGATTTCAATGATGGGGTTGGCTCACCAGCGCATCCACCATCGGATAAGCTGGAACAACACAGCAGTAAAAATTCTCGACGAAAAATATAAAAAACGCCTGCCGGTTAGCAGGGGGTAAACATGCTCCCATTACCGCAAATCGAATCCCTCGCAGCTTTCAGAATGAACGAACAGCAGATAGCTGATGTGCTCAATATCGATCTGGTTGAACTCAAACAGAACCGTGAATTGATGGGCTCATTCAGAGATGCCATGAGGAAGGGACGAGCAAAAGGCGAGGTAGAGCTAAGGCGGGCATTATTTGAGCGTGCACGCAAAGGTGATGCGCAGGCCCACAACGAACTAATGAGATTATCTGCCAGTAAGGACTGATAGATGAGCAAACCCGACTGGAGGGCGCTGCAGTCTCAGTTTGCTGCTGCTCACGCCAGTACGGGTATATCACCCAAAGCATGGTGTGAACAGGAGGGATTAAACTACAGCAGCGCTCGCCGCTACATAAAGAAGCCGGTAAAAAAAACTGCGCAAAAAACCTCGAAAGGAACTGCGCAAAAAAGTACGCAAAATAAAGCTGCGCAAAAAAATTCTAAAGCCTTAACCAGCCAGAAGGCTGAGCCTGCAAGGGCTGCGCAAAAGAAAAGTGCGCACTTTCCGTATGCTTCCTCATTTTGCGCAGATTTAAATGCGCAGGAACAAACGTTCGTGACCGAGTTTTTAAAGACGCGCGATAAATATGCGGCCTATAAAAAAGCGGGCTACACCGGGGGGGATCGCGCTGCCAGAATGCTCCATCGAAAGCCCAACATCACGCGGGCTATCAATCGCGGCTTGGAGCAGCTGCACAAAGATGCAGTGTTGAGCGGTCAGGAGGTATTGCGGCACTGGCATGAAATCGCTATTGCCGATCCAGGCGAGATTTCACAGATGCGCCGATGCTGTTGCAGGCATTGCTGGGGCGAGCGATTTCTCTATCAGTGGCGCGATATTGATGAATATGACCGCGCGGCAGAAAAAGCCCTGGCGGATGGAAAACCTCAGCCTGAATACGGCGGCCTGGGATTTATTGAGAACGATGATCCCAATCCCGATTGTCCACGTTGTGCCGGTGAAGGGGTGGCAGATGTTTATCTTGCTGATACCCGCGATATAACTGGCCCATCACGCCGCCTGATAGCCGGGGTGAAAAAATCCAAATTCGGCATTGAGATAATGATGCGCGATCAGGACGCAGCACTGAAAAATCTGGCGGCATTTCATCAACTCGCTGTCAGTGAGCAGGAGCGTGAGCTGCGCTTACTCAGGGCAGAACAGACACGTTTGGCGAATGAAAAACTCCAGGCCGAAATTGAGGCTCTGAAAAAACAACTCGCCGCAAAAAATGAGGAGGATGAGGAGCCGTTGCCGGTAGCGATAAACATTAACGTCGTGGATGCACGCGTGAGGGATGACGATGACGGGGATTTCACCGCAACTTAATATTCCTCAGGCGCGATTCCTCGCAATGCCACATAAATTCAAAGCGTATGTCGCCGGATTCGGTTCCGGTAAAACGTGGGTCGGCTGCGGCGGGCTGTGCAAGGGCGCCTGGGAACATCCGAAAATCAATCAGGGGTATTTTGCCCCGACCTATCCGCAGATACGCGACATTTTTTATCCCACGATTGAAGAAGTAGCGTTCGATTGGGGATTGAAGACCAAAATCAACGAGGGCAACAAAGAGGTACATTTTTACGCTGGACGACAGTACCGGGGAACCACTCTCTGCCGGTCGATGGAAAAACCGCAGACGATAGTCGGTTTTAAAATCGGTAAAGCGTTGATCGATGAACTGGACGTTCTGCCGACAAAAAAGGCGCAAATGGCCTGGCGAAAAATAATCGCCCGTATGCGTTATAAAGTTCCAGGACTGCTCAACGGCATAGACGTGACAACGACCCCTGAGGGGTTCAAGTTCGTTTACCAGCAATTTGTTAAGGCTATGAGGGAAAAGCCCTCACTGGCTGGCATGTATGGTCTCATTCAGGCGTCCACGTTTGATAATGAGAAAAATCTCCCGGATGACTATATCCCATCCCTGATGGCCAGCTATCCACCTGAGCTGATCAAAGCCTACCTCAAAGGGCAATTTACCAACCTCGTTAGCGGCACCATTTATCACCAGTTTGATCGCGTTCTGAATAACTGCGAGGAGGAAGAGCAGCCAGGGGAGCCGATCTATATCGGGATGGATTTCAACGTGGGGAAAATGACGGGGATCGTTCATGTTCTCCGCCTGGGCCTGCCGTGTGCGGTTACTGAGATAACAAAGGGAATGGATACACCGGACATGATTCGCATGATCAAAGAGCGTTTCTGGCTGTATGACGGCAATAATTATCGCAAAACGCGCGAAATTTATATCTATCCCGACGCCTCCGGTGATTCCCGAAAATCAGTCAATGCCAGTGCAACGGACATAGCCCAGTTAAAACAGGCTGGGCTTACCGTTGTCGTTAATGCTGCCAATCCGCCCGTAAAAGATCGCGTTAACTCAATGAATGCCATGTTCTGCAACGGTAATGGAGTGCGGCGCTACAAGGTGAACGTTAAACGCTGTCCTGTTTACGCTGAGGCGCTTGAGCAGCAGGTATGGGGCGACAACGGCGAGCCTGATAAATCAGATGACAATGACCACCCGAACGATGCTGGTGGCTATTTCATCATTAAACAATTCCCAATAGTTAAACCGACCGGAAAAGTCACAAAATTGCGGATGTAATTTATGCCTGATATTTCTACCCCGAATCTCGACTATAACGACATGCTGGACGCGTGGGATCTCAATGACGCGCTGATGGGCGGCACATTTTATATCCGCCAGCTCGGTGAGATTTATATGCCACGCTGGATTAATGAGGAGAAAGAGGATTACCAGCGCCGCCTGGCTATTTCGACATTACTTCCGGCCTACGAGGAAACGATCAAGCAAAACTGCGGGCGGGTTTTTGCTGACGTTGTTCAGCTGAGTGAAAACACACCTGAGCGAATAGTGGAGTACTCAAAAAATATTGATTTGGTCGGGAATCGCCTGGATGTATGGGCACAGGAGTTTTTTAGCCTGGGCTTACAATATGGCCTCGTTCACGCGCTGGTTGATCATCCTCGTATTGATAAAACTGTGGTGCGCACACGCGCAGATGAAATAGCTTCAGGCGCACGTCCCTACGTGACGATGCTTAACCCTAAACAGGTTATCGGCTGGAAGTCGAAGCCGTTAAACGGTCGGGTGGTGCTGACTGAGTTACGTATCCGCGAGGTAGTGGTTATTGACGGCGAGAATTTTGGTCAGAAAAAGATAGAGCAAATCCGCTACATCCTGCCTGGTAAAGTAGAAATCTGGCGCAAAGGTGTTGGGGTAGAGGATAAAAACGTCTGGCTGCTACATGAGGGGTGGGAGACCAGCAGACAGGATATTCCGCTTGTCACTTTCTACACCAAAAGCACTGGATTTATGCGCGGTAAACCGCCGCTGCTTGAACTGGCCCATCTGAATATCAAACACTGGCAGAGTCAGAGCGAGCAGGACAACATCCTGCATGTTGCTCGTGTACCGCTTTTGGTGACGTTCGGGCTTGCTGAGGGTGAAACTTTAAAAATCGGGGCATCCAGTGCAACGAATTTCACAGATCGGGAGCAGCAGGGTGTTGAGTACGTAGAGCATACCGGCAGCGCCATCGGTGCGGGGCAAACCGCTCTCGACACCCTGGAGGATCAGATGCGCATGGCGGGTGCAAAATTGCTGCGTGCTGAAAATACCTCAACCAAATCCGTAGACCAGACAGAGCAGGAAACAATGCAGGAAAACTCGCCACTGTTCACTATGGCGAATTCCCTGGAGGATGCGCTCGATAACATTCTGCAAATCATGGCCGAATATATCGGCGAGGCTGATGGCGGTAATGTAGATGTGCGTACCGAGCTGGACGTTGCAGACCAATCATTTAACGCCCCTTCAGCGCTGGCTATTCAGAGTCTGCGGCAGGGTGGCGACATACGTCCGATTGATGCGGTACGAGCCTATCAGCGCCTAAGAATCATTGACCCTGACGCTACGCCTGAGAACGTGCTGGATGAGTTGCAGAATCTGCCCGTGGTTCTGAGCGGGGGTTAAGGTGGCGACCATTAACGAAACTCTGCGCGATGAGTCGATAGCTCACGCACTATGGATTAGCCGGTACAGCACCGGCGTAGCAAGTCGGATGGTGAAGGTGCTCAATGAGAGTGACGCTGAATTATCTGCACGGCTTATTGTAGCGCTGGAAACGCTCGATCCTGCCAGCTTCACCGTGCAACGGATCGAAACGATGCTGGTGGGCGTGCGTGAGATTAACAGGCAGGCCACCGCTGCCTATCTTAACGGCATGACGACAGAACTCCGTGATTTTGCAGAGCATGAGGCAGGATTTCAGTTGAGCCTGTTTGATGCCCTGCTGCCTGATGAGGTCAAAACCCGCTATCCACTGCAATCAGTAACGCCTGAAATGGTTTATGCCGCGGCTATGTCGAAACCATTCCAGGGGAAGCTACTCAGGGAATGGGCCTCCGGTCTGGAGGCAGACAGGATGGCTCGCGTATCCAACACCATCAGACAGGGTTTTTTACTCGGCGACACGACAACGCAACTGGCGAAAAAAATACGCGGCCACGCGAACCGGGGTTATCAGGATGGCGCGCTACAGATGAGCCGCAGCAACGCAGCCAGCATCGCTAAAACTGCGGTCGGCCACGTTGCAGCCACTGCCAGAGAGGAGTTCGCCAGCGTTAACGACGACCTGCTGAGCGGCAAGCAATGGCTCTCTACCCTGGATAATCACACCACGCCAATGTGCCGCATCCGGGATCGGTTGCGCTACACGCTGGCAAACAAACCCATCGGCCATAAAATCCCCTATTTGCAGGGACCGGGAAAAATCCATTTCTGTTGTCGCTCGACCGAGACTTTGATCCTCAAATCGGCTGCAGAGCTGGGGCTGGATATTCGGGAGATTTCAGGCGCAACACGCGCCAGCATGGATGGTCAGGTTCCGGCTTATACTGATTACAGTGGTTGGTTCGCTCGCCAGCCGTATGAGCGTCAAAAACAGATAGTCGGGCAGCAGCGCGCCAGACTTATGAGAGATGGCGGAATGTCGCCGGACCAGTTCTACACCGACAGGGGGGAATGGCTGACGCTGGCGCAGTTACGGGAACGGGATGAACAGGCGTTTATAAGGACAGGGATCTGATATGCATAATTCAATGAAGCGAAACGGAGCTGAAAGCAATTTTCACTATGTTGGTGACGGGCGGGGTCAGCGAAATGTTTTTGTTAATTGCAATAAAATAAAAAATTGTTTATGGGCGGATATTGATCGCGGCGTTGTTGCTTTTTGCCCGCACCCCTTCCGGACGCATAAAAAAAAGAGGGATGAAATTTATTCTCGAAAACTTCGCGGAAAAATAATTATCGAATTTATTTAATTTTTATTTTTTTTATTTTTCTCATGAGCTGCCTACGGGTGGCTTTTTTATTGCCGCAATTCGGATGATGCGTGGCGCAACGGTCGGATGACCAGCTAACCAGGTAAAAAACATGAAACTCAAAACAGTTGAAGTAAACGGCAAAAACTACGCAGAGGTAGATGCAAACGGCCTGCCGGTTTACGTGCATGACGATGGCAAGGAGATCGGATTCGATGCTGCACAGGCGGTCAGCAAAATCTCAGCCCTGAACGGAGAGGCAAAAACTCACCGTGAGGCGAAAGAGGCAGCAGAAACCAAGCTGGCAACATACGCCAAAATCAGCGACCCGGCAAAGGCGCTTGAAGCACTGGAGCTGGCGACAAAAATCGACCAGAAAAAACTGATTGATGCCGGTGCAGTTGATCAGGTCAGAGCGGAGATCACTAAGACCTTTCAGACCCAGCTTGATGAGGCCACCGCGCAGAGCAAAGCGCTCGAAGGCCAACTGTACGAAGCAAAAATCGGCGGCAGTTTTGCAGCATCCAAATTCATCACCGACAAACTGGCGATCCCTGCAGACTTTGTTCAGGCCCGTTTCGGGCAGTCATTTAAGTTGGAAGATGGCAACGTCGTAGCCTATGACCCAAGCGGCAACAAAATCTATTCGCGCTCGAAACCAGGCGAACTGGCCAGCTTCGACGAAGCACTGGAATACCTGGTAGAGCAGTATCCGCAGAAAGATCACATCCTCAAAGCCAGCGGAAACAGCGGTGGTGGCTCACAACAGACCCAGCATTCCGCAGGCCAGAAAACCATGAAACGCTCTGCATTCGATTCGCTGGACCCTTCCGCACGACAGGCGGCGCTGGCCGATAAAATCACCATCGTCGATTAATTTTGCTGCGCCCCCGGATGGGGGCCAGTGCCAGAGCTGGATAGCTCAGATAACCCTCATTTAATTTTTTCAAAGGAAATTTTCATTTATGTCTAATACCCTCACCGGGTTAATCCCAACTATCTATACCGCTCTGGATATCGTTTCACGCGAACAGGTTGGATTTATTCCTGCCGTTGCACGAAATCCAAAAGCTGACGCGGCTGCAAAAGGTCAGACGGTATCAGCGCCGGTTGCACCTGCGGCCACAACTGTAGACATTGAGCCAGGCCCAACTGCGCCAAACGATGGCAATCAGGCTATCGGTAACGTTGATGTCGTCATTACTAAATCCAAAATGGCCCCTGTTAAATGGAATGGTGAGGAACAACTGGCACTTGGCCCAGCAGGCACCTACAACACTATTCTGGCTGACCAGTTCACCCAGGCATTTCGCGCCATTGCAAACGAAGTGGATGCTGATCTTGCATCGCTTTATTACGGCTCATCCCGCGCAATCGGCACCATCGGCACTACACCTTTCGGCATCAAAGAGGAACTGACTGATTTTGCTCAGGCACGTCAGGTGCTGGAGGACAACGGTTCACCAACAACAAACCTTCAAATGGTGCTGGGTTCGTCAGCCATCGCGAATGTGCGTGGCAAACAGTCTGTATTGTTCAAAGTTAACGAAGCAGGAACGGACGAACTCCTGCGCGAGGGCATCATCGGACGTATTGAGGGCTTCAACCTTCATAACTCAGCCGGTATTAAAAAGGTGCCCGCCACTACAGCGAAAGGTTACCTGGTGAACGGCACCAAAAAAGAAGGTGACGTGATTATTCCTGTCGATACCGGCACCGGGGAAATCGCGCGGGGTTCTGTCCTTACTTTCGCTGGCGACAGCCACCGCTACGTGGTTCTGGCAGCGACAGCAACAACTATCACGCTTAGCGCGCCGGGTCTGCGTCAGGATCTTGCCGATAATACTGAAATCACGGTGCAGGGCGGGTTCGTGCCAAATATGGCTTTTGATCGCAATGCATTTGTACTCGCCTCCCGTACTCCAGCAATGCCAAAAGATGGGGATTCAGCAGATGACGTGATGAACGTTACTGATCCTGTATCGGGCATCACGTTCCAGGTTGCGCTTTATCGCCAGTATCGCCAGGTGCGTTACGAGGTCGGTCTGGCGTGGGGTGTGGCGTCAGTTAAACCTGCGCATTCAGCGATCATTCTCGGTTAATAGAGGGGCTTCGGCCCCATTTTTATTTCTGGAGGACATATGGCGAATTTAACGAAAGAACAGCGGGCGGCGAGACAGGCGGAAGAGCTGCAAAAGCAGCAGGCGGAGCAACAGCAGCTTGAACAGCAGCGTACCGAGTTAGACCAGTTGCGGCAGGAGCTGGAGCAGCAACAACAGCAGTTGATTTTGCAGCAGGAGCAACTGGCGCAGGCTCAGCAGAAACTGGATCTGGAACGTCAGCAGCTTGCAGATGAACGCCAGAAATTTGACGCTGAACGAAATCAGCCGTTGCTGGCGGCTTCACTGGTGAAGCCTGAACCCGGCGAAGGGGATGGTACGGGTGCAGATGGAGAATCGACGTTTACCCCGGCTGAAATTGCTGCAACCGTTTCGATGGTGCGCCATTACCCTGAATTCCCTGGCGGTCCTACCGAGGCCAGAGTTCACTCAGATAACGTCAGAAAATGGATCGAGCATGGCTGGCTGGTGGCTGACGAGGGCTGAATATGCGCGCGTTCATCACCATCACTCAAGTGGACACATTACTGGGTTCTGGATGGACAGAAGATAGCAAAAAATCGCGGTCTGTCCTGGCTGCTAACGCGTGGATGAACGGCCTGAATCTGCACATTAAAGGCGACGGTGTTCCCGATAACGTCGTGCTGGCGGGTGCCTATGCTGCTCAGGCCGCTGCCAATGGTGGACTATTTCAGCAAAAAACTGATTCCGGCGTGCTTACCAGTCGCTCAGTAGAAGTAGACGGGGCCAAGGTTTCAAAAGCCTATTCAGCGCTATCAACCAACAGCACCACATTACTCGATTCAGACCTTCAACTCGCGCTGGCGCTACTGCGACCGTATGGGGCCAGTTCATCGCAAATACGCGTTAACAGGGGGTAGGGTGGGTATTCGTGACGAGTTACAGGCAGAGATTGCTGTAGCATTTGATAATGATTTAAAAGATGCGGTTTGCCAGTTCTCTGGGGAAAGTTTTTCAGAAAAAAGTGTTGATCCGGTAACGGAGCAGGTTATCGGTGAAAAAATCAGTTATTCAGGTCGTGGCGTGCTTTCCAGATACCGGCTGGACAGCATTGATGGCGTCAACATCCTGCGCGGCGACCTGAAACTGACAGCGCTGACAAACGAGGTGAGCGGTAAACCTGGGGTGGATCATCTGATCACAGCGCCAGACCTGCTTACTGGCAAATCCCAGCAATACAAAATCATTAGCGCCAACACGGACCCGGCGAGGGCGGCTTATCTGTTGCAACTACGGAGGGCATGAGTGGGAAAATCGTGGGATTTCGATCCCGCTGCGTTTGCGGGACTCGTTGAGGAGGATGTAGGGAAAAAACAGCGTGCGATCGCTATCCAGCTGCTCAACAGCGTAGTCATGAGATCACCTGTTGGTAATCCCGAATTATGGGCCATCAACAGTGCGCAGGTTCGTCAGCGTGATCGTGTAAGTGATATTAATCACGCACTCAGAAACAGCGATGAGCACGGCGCAGCAGATAAAAATGGTAACAGGAGGATTAAAAAGGGCCACAAAGTCACGCTCGCAAAAGCGGTGTATAGCGCTAACTCAGGGCCATTTGGCCCGAAGAAGCCTCGCAAGATGAAACGGGGGCAGGGAGAAATTTACCGGCCACCTGATTATCGCGCCGGTACATTTCGGGCCTCGCATTTTGTAAGCATAGACCAGCCCAGCAATTGGGTTCCTGAAGAGCCTGATCCGGGAGGTGCTAAAACTATCGAGGCTGGTGTAGCAACTATTTCAACTGCCCCGAACTTCTCAAAAATTTATATCCAGACAAATCTGCCGTACTCCGTCGCGCTCGAAAACGGGCATTCCAAACAGGCACCAACCGGCGTCTATGCCGTGTCGTTTAACGATATTGTCCAGGCCTACAAATGACGTTCACAGAAATCAGAGAGGCCATCACCAGACGGATGACGGCCCAGACGGCTATTCCTGCTGATGCGGTGACATATCCGAATGGACCAGTGTTTGATCCGTCAGGGAGGGCTATATGGGCGCGACTGAATGACATATCAGGGCTGTCAGGCGCTAATGAAATCGGTGCGGGGGCGGTGGTCCATCGCACAGGTGTGATCATCATTCAGTTGTTCGTTCCTGCGGGTTCTCGCTCGCTACTTATCACTCAGACCGCTGACAAAATCCGGGAGCTATTCGAGTTTCAGGATGATGGACGCCTGAGCTATTTCTCCGTTTCAACAGTGCCTGCAGGTGAAAGCGATGGCTGGTATCAGCTGAATCTGCAAATCCCGTATCGGGCTATTTAACCTATTCAAAATGGAGGTGTCCGCATGTCAAGCGGCGCTAAGGTCGTCTCGGCCTTTATTCGAGAAGCTGTCGCAGGTGTTACGCCTGCTGCCGGAACATGGAATCTGCTCAAACGCACTTCCTGGGGCATTGCACCCGACCAGAGCAGTGACGATAACGACGAGATCGGCGGATCACGCATGGCCCAGGGCAAAAGCATGGGAACTGTCGATGTTGGGGGTGATGTCGGAACTAAATTCCGCTGGGGCCAGCATGATGAATTTCTGGCTTCCTGCTTCGGCTCTGAGTGGAAAAATGACGTACTGACGATGGGCAATGATCGTATCGCATTCAGTATGGCCACGTATGCCTCAGATATTGGCGTAGCGTCTATTGCGCGTGGTTGTCAGGTCGGCACCTTCAAAATGGAAATCCCCAACGATGGCGATATTACGGCAACGATTACTGTTGCTGGCCTCGATTGGGATTCCAATGCCAGTGACAATAGTTATTTCACTGAACCGAAAGACAATGCCGGCGAGCTGCGCTACTCGTTCAAAAGCGTCTCCAACATTAGTCTGAATGGCGTTGATGGCGGCAGCGGATTCTGTATCGACTCGTTCGATATCTCGTTTGATAACAACCTTCAGACTCAGCGCTGTATCGGTACTGGCTCAGCGTTCGCTGGTGCAAATATCCAGACCACATTCACGCCGTCAGGCTCTGTCACTCTGTCATGGTCAAAGGCCGCATGGGAGGTGTGGAGCAAAAGTCTTACCGGGGCCACCGTGCCATTCAGTTTTGCTATCGCAAATGATGAAGGCTCTTACACCTTCGATTTTCCGAAAGTTCAGGTGGCCGGCGACTGGCCGGATGGTGGCAATACGGAAATTATTCAGGTGCAACTGGATATCACCGCAGCCGATGTCTCACCGACGATTACCCGGAAAGCGGCAGCAAGCGCCGATGACGCCAGCCAGCCTGCTTAACAGGCTGACTGAGCATTTATAGGAAAAACTTGTGATGTTACTGATTTCAGAAAAAATTGATTTGAATGGCGAGCGCTGGATTGGTGTGAAAGAAGGGCTGCAGAAGGGATTACGGCTCAAGATCGGCAGTATTCAAAACCCTGAGTATCGATCCCGTAACGCATTAATTCGCCGACACATGGAAAAACTGGACGCCACCTATAATGTTGGCACCAGTGAATTCGTTCTCTCCGAAGTGGGGGATATTGATTCCAGTGATGATCTCTTGATCGAGAACTGTGCCCGATTTTTATTACTCGACTGGCAGGGTGTTGGCGAGATGGTCGATGGTAAGGCTCAGGCGATTGACTACACCCCTGAAAAGGGGATTTTGCTGCTGCAGGAAAAGCCCGCTCTTTACTGGATTATCCTGTCTGTTGCCGCTCAGATTGCCGAGGGCAAACAGAAACAGGTCGAGGAAACCGTGGGAAAGTCCTCGAAGCGCAGAAATGGCTCCAGGAGTTCGGCGGCGAGAAATCGGAGAAAGCGCGCTGGCGCCGAGAACAGCTAAAACTCCCTCCCATACCTGAGCCAGATTTCGACAGTGTCTGCTCTGAAATCCTCTCTGCATACTCCGTCATATCACGCCTGCGCCGATATGCCGGTTCCAACGCCATTCCTCTGCCAATCAGCTGTGCTGAGATAGATGCGTTTCTTTCCTCACATCGGCTGATGATTGATCGTGACGAGTTTGAGGCGGGGATATACGCCCTTGATGATGCGTTCCGCACAAGCTGGGCTGAGCAACAAGAGAGGATTAGAAGGAATAAAAAAAATAAATAAAAAAATGCCTGCTTTTGCGGGCTTTTTTTATCTGGAGTAAAAAAATGTCTGAAACTGAGTCCAGGCTTGCGGTTGTTATTGACAGTACGGGCGCTGAGAAAAACGCAGTAAACCTCACTACAGCGCTTCAGGGATTGACCGAATGGGGCCAGAAGGCGGCTGCGAGTGCCAACAAAGTCACGAAATCATCTGAAGAAGAAAAAGTCGCATTAGAGAAATTAAAAACTGCTATCGATCCGGTTGGTGCAGCGATCAACACGGTCGGCCGCAGATTTTCAGAATTAAAAAAATATTTCGACAAAGGACTAATAGACAAAGAAGAATTCGATTTTCTAACCAAAAAATTAAACGAAACCACAGAGGAATTAAGTGGTGTTGCACAGGCTCAGCGCGAGGCTGAAAAAGCAGGCAGAGCAGCGGCAGCGCAACAGCAGGCGCAGGCGCGAGCATTCGACGCGATGCTGGCGAAAATCGATCCTCTGGCGGCTTCACTGAAAAGCCTCGATCAGCAGCAGCGCGCCCTGGCTGAAGCTGCAACTGGCGGCAGGCTGAACCTTGAGGAATTTGATGCTTACTCCGCAAAACTGGCTGAGGCGCGCCGTGAATTAACTGGCGAGGCCCAGGCGGAACGCGATGCTGAGAAAGCGCATAAAGCGCAGGTTGCTGCACTTCAGGCAACACTCGATAAGCTGGATCCGCTGGCGGCGGCGCTGAAAAATCTCGAAGCCCAGCAACGCACACTCTCTGACGCGTTATCGTCCGGCAAAATCAACGCGGAGCAGTACGACAACTACAGTAAAAAACTGGCGGAGGCGCGTCGGGAAGTGACCGGCGAGGCTAAGGCAGAGCGTGAAGCTGTCAAAGCCCACGAAGAGCAGCGCGCTGCACTCCAGCGTCTCGTTGCTCAGCTCGATCCTGTCAGCGAGAGTTTTCGACGTCTGGAGCAGCAGCAGAAGCAACTGGATAAGGCAAAATCTACGGGTTTGCTGTCAACGGACTCTTACTCGAAGTTGTCAGGCACCCTGAGTGAAATGCGCGCTGAGTTGGAGAAATCACAAACTCAACTGGCAAGAACGGGAATGACCGCCAAACAAACCGCGTGGGCCATGCGCATGATACCTGCACAGATGACGGATATTGTAGTCGGCCTCTCAACGGGTCAGTCTCCGTTCATGGTTCTGATGCAGCAGGGTGGTCAGCTCAAAGACATGTTTGGCGGTGTTGGTCCCGCCATAAGGGGTGTGGGGAGTTACGTTGCAGGATTGGTCAATCCGGTTACTCTGGCCGCTGCTGCTGTTGGTGTGTTGGGGCTGGCATATTACAAAGGCCAGCAGGAGCAGGATCGTTTTAATCAGTCTCTGACGTTAACCAATAATCTCGTCGGAAAAACTGCCAGTCAGCTGGTGGCTATGTCCTCGCGTGTAGCCTCGACAGCAAACTCAACTACCGGCGCAGCGTCGGCCGTTATAAACGAACTGGTCAGCACTGGCAAAGTCGCGGGCGACGAACTGGAGCGCGTGGCGGCCGCGATAGTTGAAATCACGCGTGAAACGGGTATCTCTACCGATGAACTGGTGGGGAATTTTAATGAGCTGTCAGGTAAACCGCTCAGCGCGCTGGTCAGCCTCAACGATAAATATCATTTCCTTACGCTGGCGACATATAACCAGGTTAAGGCGTTGCAGGAAGAGGGCAACCAGCAGGAGGCCGCACGCGTTGCAACTGAGGCGTATGCCAGCGCCATGCAGCAACGCGCTCAGGAGATCCACAACAACCTCGGAACGCTTGAGCGTGCCTGGAATTCCCTGGCAAACGCTGCCGGTAATGCCTGGGATAAAATGCTGGATATTGGCAGAACTCAGTCACCAGCTGATGCACTCGCCACACTCAACAAAAGCTTAGCCGACGCCCAGCAGCGGCAGGCAGAGGGCGGGATCTGGAACAGATTTACGGCCAACGCCAACGGTTACAACCTCCCTGCGATGATCAAACAACGTGATGAGCTGCAGGCACAAATCACAACACAGGATGTTTTAACCGGCGCGATTACTAAACACGATCTGGCAGAGCAAAAACTGGTTAAAACGCAGATTGAGGCGGACAGAGCCAACCAGTTATTTCTCAGCAATGCCGAGCGCCGTAACAAAGCGATAAAAGAGCAGAAAAAATTTCTGGATGCAGGAGCTATTAGCGCGCAGCAATACGCTAACAACGTCTCACGCATCAATGAAATGTATAAAGATCCAAAACCGGCAAAAACTCCCAAAACCCCTAAAACTCCAAAAGCCAAAACGTTCAGAGAGGATGCGGGTGCACAGTTGCTTGATTCTATTCATCAGCAAACTGCTTCTCTGAATGCGCAGCTCGTTTCCGCAGACAAACTCACTTCTGCAACTCAGAAGCGCATCAAATTCGAGCAGCAGATAGCGGAGTTAAAAGGGAAAACCAAACTCACCACCGATCAGAAATCGCTGCTGGCGCAATCAGGCGAAATCATTCAGGCGTATAAAACTCAGGAGGCTTTACAGGCCCAGGTTACGACGCTGAATGATTTTCACAAAATGCAGTTGGCCGTTCGTGATCAGGTTCAGAAAACTAACGACCTGCTAACTACCCGGCTGGCGCTGCTTGAAAAAGCAAAAAATACCGGACAACTCAAACCCGGCGTGTATGACAAAACCAAGGCCGATATTTATAAAAACACCCCTGTAACAATGCCAAAAACTGTAACGCAGGTCACCGGGACACTGGCACCGCAGGGCGCCCAGTTGGCAGGCTCTTATGGAGGCATGCAAACCCAGCTTAATCAGGTGATGCAGGCACAACAGCAACTCCAGCTCTGGTTGCAGCAGCAGGAGGCTGCTTACGCTCAGGCCGCGCTGATCACTTCAGAAGGTGAAGCCAGGATGACGGCTATCAGGCAAAAAGCGGCAGAGGCTAATCAGGCGCTGGAGACGCAGAAAAGCACGCTGATTAACACTGCCACGCAGAGCATGATGGATAGCAGCCTCTCAATTCTGGCAACGGGATTTGGTGAACAGTCGGGGATCTACAAAGCGGCGTTTGCAGCGAGTAAAGCATTCGCCATCGCTCAGTCTCTCGTTTCCATTCAGCAGGGTATCGCGATGGCCGCTGCAAACCCATTCCCCTATAACCTGGTTGCAATGGCATCTGTCGCTGCAGCGACTGCCGGTATTGTTTCTGATCTCTCATCGGTTGCGGGTGTAGGCTTCAAAAACGGCGGTTTTACCGGTAGTGGTGGGGTTAACGATATTGCCGGGGTTGTTCATGGCAAAGAGTACGTTTTTGATGCAGCGGCCACCAGGAGCATCGGCGTTTCAAACCTTGAGAACATCCGTAAAAACGGGCTGGACGCTACTCTGTCACGCGAGGGATATGGTACCGGCGCTACCAACGTGTCTGGAGATACGGTGTCCACTAAACAGAATTTTAATTTTACTGGCTCGCCCATTTCCATTAACGGTAACCCGTCTGATACCACGATTGCTCTCGTCAGACAGGCTCAAATTGAGGGGGCTAAACAGGGCTATGAGATGGTCGCCAAACATCTGGCAAACGGGCAGGGTAAGGTCTCGAAGGCCTTGGGTAATGGCTGGAATACAAAACGGAGAATCGGCTAATGGCGGATATTTTTTATCCTCATGATTATCTGCCTATGCCTCAGCAGGAGGGCTATGGGTTCGCCCCTATTAGCCCTCTCGCGCGAACCACAATGACTTCAGGCAGGGCGCGTCAGCGCCGTCGTTATCTTTCAACGCCCACGAACGCCTCGATTACATGGACCTTTACCAATCAGGGGGCCGCTCAGTATTTCGAGTTGTGGTATCGATACATTCTGAAAGATGGCGTGAACTGGTTTTATATGAAACTGCAAACCCCGGCAGGAGTAGATACATATAAATGCCGCTTTACCGAAATTTATCAGGGGCCGACGCTGATTCCTCCCCGTTACTGGAAATTTACGGCAACGCTGGAGCTTTGGGACAGGCCCACCATTGATAGTTCCTGGGGGGATTTCCCGGATTATATTGTCAATGCCGATATTATTGATCTGGCTCTGAATAGAGAGTGGCCTAAAAATGACGATTCTTAACAGACTATATGCCTCTGGCGGAGAGGATGTAATACTTGAAACGCTGGAAATAAATGTTGATGGCAACATCCACTGGTTGACAAGGGGATGGACCGATTTTACAGCAACGCTTGAGAATGGCGTTCAGCAGTCTTTTACTGCCTGTGGTATTGAAATCGCGCTACCTGCTCGCAATGCTGATGGAACTCAGGATCTAAATTTTGCCATATGCAACGTTGATGGCGTGATATCGAAGGCTGTTCGTGAAGCAATCGAGGGTGGTAAAAATGCATCGCTGACGTACCGGTGTTTCAGATCATCAGATCGTTCAGCTCCGGCAGAGCGACCGTTTACCCTGGCGATAAAATCTGGTTATTGGACCGCAATTGAGGTCCAGTTTACTGCCGGTTATATGAATGTTTTAGACACAGCATGGCCGCGTGCCCGTTACACACTGCCGGAATATCCTGGACTAAGATATATTTCATAATCAGCAGTTAAATACGTTTCTCAATCACTCACTGATTCATTCCTTCATTACTTCCCTCTTGCAATTTTTCGTTCAAGTCTACTTCTGAAAGTTTAGAAAAAAATTAACGGCTGAAGTAATTATTTATAAAGGTTTTGTGTGAATTCAATCGATAAATATAGCTCTGTTGTATGGGTAAAGGGTGGCCGAGTTTATCCTCAACTGGATTGTTTTGGGGTTATTAATGAAATACGGCGGGATTTAGGTATGTCGCCGTGGCCTGATTTTGCAGGTGTAACCAAAGACGATAACGGGCTGGATCGTGAGGCCCGAAAAGCGATGCAGAAGCTGGAAAGATGTGAACCGCAAGAAGGGGCGGGTGTTGCCTGTTATTCGGGGCATCTGGTGACTCATGTGGCTATTGTCGTGAAGCTAAACGGGATGCTGTATGTGGCCGAGTGTAATCCCGGATCAAATGTTACGTTTCTTCCGTTAAGCCGATTCAAAAGGCGATTTCTGAAAGTGGAGTTCTGGCGATGACGATCAGAATATACCCGTCGAGGCTACCTGGTGAACCGCTGGAGACCCATCGGCACAAAGATACTACATTGCATGATTGGCTTACTGAAAATGTTGAGGGCTATGAATCATGCGCTCAGCAGCCAATTGCTGCTGAGGTTAATGGAGTATTGATTAAAGCTGATCAGTGGCAGGATACCGCGATCCTTTCAAATGATGAAGTAAGGCTATACCCCGTGCCGCAAGGTGCAGTTGCTCTGGCCTGGATAGCTGTTGCCGTAGCCGTTGCTTCTGCGGCTTACGCTATCTTTGCCATGCAAGGGCTCGATGCCTCAAATCAGAGCATTGGTTCGGGATCTGCTCTGGATTTAAATCCTGCTAAAGCCAATTCTGCTTCTTTAGGCGATCCAATCCGAGAGGTTTTCGGAAAATATCGAATTTACCCTGACTACGTGGTTCCACCTGTTGGAAGATTTGATAAGAATGACCCTGAGAAATACATAAATTCAATGTTTGTGTGTTTAGGCGTAGGAAAATTTGCTCTGACAGAGGGTGATATCAGGGTGGGGGCCACACCAGTAGCATCACTGGGGGATGATTTTAATTATAAACTTTACGCTCCCGGTGAGGATGTTAGTGGGGATGAGCGTTCTGAGGTCTGGTACAACTCAACCGAGGTTGGCGGAACCACCAGTGGCAGCGGTCTGGACATGGGGACGACTGCACCACAGACAGACGATATTCTGGCTGGTTCGGTAACCGTAGCGAGAGGCTCGGCCACTTTTAATGATCTGGAAACTGAGGCAACAGGCGGTAAGACCTCAAGCGAACACAAATTGCCTGATAGTTGGGTTGTAGGATCAACAATCACATTTACAGTTCCTGATACCTACAATGTCTCTAAAAGCGGCCTTTATAGCGTAATCAGCGGCAATAGCCTGGCTGAGATAGCCCCTTATATCGGTATGCCAGTTTCATTGGTTTATAACAGCATTACGCATTCATTATTCGTGGCGAGCTACACGCCTGCAGAGGCGGATATCGAGGCATCAATAACGCTCGCATATGATAGCGCCGCAGGCACAGCGTTCTCAGGTATAGCAGAAGGTGCTCAACGCCTCTCTATCAGCCATTTAAATAGCGAGTACAGATTGTTATTGGTTGATGGGGCTACGGTTGGCCTGGCACGCCTCGTTAATGGCGTTAAAGACGATACATGGCCAGGGTTCAATGCGCGCACATCCTCAGATTTTCAGGCAAGCGGCATTAATGATAATGAATCATGGTTAGGGCCGTTTTTAGCCTGCCCCGAAAATGAAACCACTGATTGTTTTGAGGTGAATTTTGCATTCACCTCTGGAATATGCGGCTTCAATGATCAAGGCAAGAAAAAGTATCTTCAGGTCATTCTCGAGTTGCAATACCGCGTATACGGCTCTGGACAGGGCTGGACCACAAAAGTTTTTAGATATGGCAATAAATCAATAAATGGCCTGGGCTATACAGAGAGGATCATGGCAACCAGTCGGGGCTTGATTGAGGTCCGATGCAGAAGAGCTAACGAGCAAGGAAAAGACAACGCGCGTGATAGCGCATTCTGGCAGGCGTTACGCTCTCGCTTAGGCAGCAGGCCATCACGTTATGCTGGTGTCACTACAATGGCCGTAGATGTTGTTACCGGCGGTAAACTGGCAGCTCAATCAGACCGGCGAATAAACATGGTTGCAACGCGGCAATATGATCGAGGGGTTGCCAGAACAATATCGGGTGCGCTCTATCACGTTCTGGATGGGTTAGGTATCGCTGCAGATGAGGAGGCGATAAATGAACTCGAAAAAACCTACTGGACACCACGGCAGGAGTTCTTCGATTTTAGTGCTGACTCTGAAGGCGCTTCAGCGCTGGATATTCTTCAAAAAATCACATACGCAGGAATGGGATATTTTTTATTGTCCGATGGATTAGCCTCTGCGGGGCGAGAGGGCATTAAGCCGTGGACGGGGGCAATTACTCCTCAGGAAACCTCAGATGAATTAAAAACGACATTTACGCTGCCATCACAGGATGACTATGACGGCGTTAATGTCACATACATCAATAGCGACACGTGGTCTGAGGAAACTGTGCATTGCCGCCATCCTGGCAATCCAACCCCCCTAAAAAATGAGAGTTTCACGTTGGATGGGGTAATCAACAGGCACACTGCCTATCGAATCGGAATGCGGCGATTGATGGGCTATAGATATCAAAAACTATTGCATAGCACGTCAACTGAGATGGATGCGCTCTGTTATCAGTATATGGACCGCATAATACTCACTGATGATATTCCTGGGCATGAAACGCTCAGCTGCCTGATCCTGTCTGCTCGGCTAAACGGCAACTCATTAATCCTTTCGCTGAGCGAGAGTCCAGACTGGAGCTTTAAAAACCCACGCTGTTTGATACGGCTGCAGGATGGATCTGCAACAGGTATTTTGGTGCCGACTCAGGTGGATGAATTTAGTCTGGCAATCACAAATTCTCCATCTCTGATGTTTGATGAATGGGTAATGGACGATCCCGCAGTCGAACCACCCAGGCTGATTTTTTGCAGCTCCGAACGCATGGGCTACGACGCCCTCATAACTGAAATCGTTCCTGCATCGGATGGCACCTGCGAGCTGTCCGCCAGGCAATATTCTCCCCTAAAATATCAGTATGACGACGCTAAATATCCTGGCGACGTTTCCTAATTAAACCCGCTTCGGCGGGTTTTTTTTGAGGCAAAAATGACGACTTACAACACCCGTAATCCGCTGGGCTCTTCCGCGGCTAAAGATTTGTATGACAACGCACAAAACCTCGATCATTTTGTTAATGATTTAGATCAGGTGGAATGGGCCGACCGATTTGGCGTGTTGCGTAAAACCTGGTGGGGAATGGAAATCGATTTCCAGAACCAGATGGAAGACCAGGAACACCGATTTGTTGTCCAGCTCGATAGTCAGGCCGACCGGTTCAACATTTTTATTCAGAACTCTGGATATTCAGTTGTCGGTGACTATGAGGATGGACCGCTCACAATTGATGAGTACAACCAGATCATCCGGTATCAGGCCGAGTTTTATAAGCTGACCGCCTCTACAGATATTCCATGGACAACTACAGGCAACGATGCAACATCATGGGTTGCAGACTCAGCGCACCTTGTAGCGATCGGGGATGCTGCGCTGCGACAGGAAATCACTGGCAATGACGGTTTAAAGCTGATCGGGCAGTGTGCAGATATCGGCACACTACGTTCAACTGAGCCGGAAATGGATGGCCAGAGAATTTTTGTCAGGGAATATGCTATTCGTACCGGAAAAGGCGGCGGAACCTTTGTCTATTGGGAGGATGATACAACGTCTGCAGACGATGGCGGTTACATCATAGTAACTAAAGGGGGCAAACGCTGGCGACGCGATTGCACCGCTGAAATGCTGAACGTAACACACTATGGTGCGGTAATGGACGGCGTGACAGACGATATGCCCGCCGTGAAACGCATGTATAACGGTATGCTCGCGCAGTCAGGCAACTCAATAGGGGTGCGAACGCCTGCCGGTGATATTGCCCTTAGTTCAACTTTTGATCTTTCAGGTGAGGCTGAACAGGGCTTATTCAGGTTCCGTGGCCCTGAGGTTGAGTATGGTACCGTGCCATTAACTCGTATTCATTTTATTGATAAAACCTCCGTCACGCCGGTTTTTCAGGTCAACGCGCGCCGGATGGAGATTAGTGGTCTGCATTTCATTGGGGAGGGTACAGTTACCCCGTTTTATAAAAACGTCTGTACAGCTGGGCAGTACATCCGCGTCAAATCAATCCGCTGCAATGGTAATGGCGGATTAGTTTTCGATGTTCAGGACACCATTGATACTAAATTTGACCAGATATACTGCTCGAAACTATCAGGTGGATTTCTGAGATCACTTTGGTCCAACACTCAAAAGGCGGGTTGGAACCACTCTACGGCGATTGAGATTTCAAACTCGAACTTCTCCAGCAATACCACCGTTGATGTGCTGCGTTTGATCCGCTGCGGTCAGAGTATTATGCGCAACGTGTGGTTTTCTAATAATGAGTACACATACGATATCTCACAGGGTGGGTGGTTGTTGGATACTGTCATCATGGAAAACTCAACCTATCCCGCCAAAACCAAATGGGCAAAAACTACAGAAATTAACTGCCGTTTTGCGCAGGGGGCGACTGTAGATAACACTTTGTCAGGTTATACACCTGACATGGATAACGGAGGAGCAATTCCTGATTGGGTGACAAACGTAATGGATCAGGGGCGCACAAGTATTGGCGTTACTGGCACCACAATGCAATCAGGGTTTGCATCAGGATTTAAATACACCGATACCGTTTTGCAGAACTCTAATAATGCGGAGACATGGTTTTATGTCGGGCGCATTACGCTGCCTGTGCTTGGTCATACAGCCATTGTGAGATTTCTGGGTGCTGCTGGCTGGGAAACCACGGCAACACCTGTCACACGCCCTGGATCAACCAATTTCGGCGGCGGTGAAGCCAGATTGTATATTGAGATGAAAAAACCGAACGAGGCTACTACGGGCACAATTGAGGCCCACTGGCACGGCGAGGGTGGTACGCCTGTCAAAGAGATACGTCTCGTACACAGCTGGCAGACTATTCATCTTTATGTACGGATCGCGCAGTATGCACGAGCTACCGGCGTTTTTATAGAAACCAATAGCAGGCCAAGGCTTAACTCTGGCTCGCCATTTTATTTTATGGCATCAAACTCGCAGTTATCCAATATTGATGAAATCGTCAATAACGTGGTTGTTCCAAGACGTTGGGCGGTGAATTCTGGCTCTTATGACGGTAATGGTTTTGGTATGGATTTAGATGCAGGAAACTTATTGCTGCAATCATCCAATCTGAAGTCAGTGAATGCTACCGAATGGATCCCGATTTTTATCAATGGCGAGCCGCGCTACATACAGTATCAGGAGTTTAATGATGCTATCCGATTCCCTCGTTATACGTATGCTGAATTACCAGACCCGGCTAAAACAACTTATGGGATGTGTTTCTGTACCGATACTACACGCACGCCAAAAATGCAGATGCTCTATGCGTCCAATGACGGATTATGGTATCCGGTTAACAATCCTTCAGAAAAATGGAAACCTATTTAATGACCTTCACCGCTAAATTTATACCAGACGAATCAATTGTCGATGGAGTCGGTGCGCCCGATGCTCGCGGTTATTACAACGTCGAGTTTAATTTTCTAAATGTGGTAGAGATTATCGAAACTGAGCCGCAACAGATTGTGTGCTGTTTCACCCTTACTATTGAGAGAACGATACTAAACTATCAGTTTCGTTATGCGTTTACTTATGACGGCACCAATGCAACTGCAGAAGCTGCTGAATGTGCCCTTCGTACGTATCTACATAAAATGTACGAAAACTCTGGTACTGAGGTTGACGATTAACCAAAAACTAGCTCTATGGATTGTGGAATAATTCTATTATTTACATGGGCTTATGTTAATCGATCTGTATAACCGATCAATTTTTGAAAATTGATCGGTATAACCAGTTAGAGCTACGCTAAAACTGAGTATATTTTGTTCATGGTTAGAGGGAGCCTAATAGATGAATAGGAGAACAACGTGGACGTTAATATTATTTGAATGTGCGATAGCGTGGATAATAATAATATTTTTCGTATTAAATATTTATAATTAATATTGTTTTAATTATGAAATGCCAACACCAGCCCGGCTAATGCCGGGTTTTTTGTTATATAGTGAATAAAATAAATATTATTTGGAAGGTGTGCCGCAATTTTGAACTCCTAATATTTAAAGATCGACTGAATGGTTTACATTCGGATTTCACTGAATAGGAGGAACTTTATGGAAAATAGATTTGAAGCGCAAGCTCACGATGCGGCATGCATGGCTATGGGAGAGGCGATCTGGCAACTCATAGCAACTGGACAGAAAGTGTCTCAGGAGACAGTTGTAAGAATGCTTGTGGAGCTGTCAGGGCGAAGACCTGACTTGGCCGTTAGCATAGCCATATCTGTGCTACGGCAATCATAAAAACCCCCGGCAATGGTGTTACAATTACCATCACCAAACCTTCCCAATGTCCGCTTTTAGCCAAAAAGCGGACATGCAAACAATTGAATAGCTCAAATGTTTAGAAAGTACATGCATATAAGTTATAACGCGTCTCATACCATAGGTAATACTTCATTGGACAAATAACTCACTAGATCTTCATTACGTAGCACACTATCATAGAAAATATAACCCCATGAATTAATCGACTTTTCAAGAGCCATGTCGCGAAAATTCTCAAGCTGTTTCTCTACATTCAGCCCTTTATGGCGCATCTTTCCCGTAAGACGGAGTAATCTCAAATAATTACTTTGGAAATAACGATAATAGCGTGCGGGTATTGCTAGTTCTGTAATATGTCTCGAAATTAATTCTTGCAATTCTCTTTCAATATCAGGGTGGGGGCAAAGTTCAATTGAAGTCGGTGCATTAAATGGCTCTTGAATATTTAAAATTAGCAATTGCTGGTCTATAAAAGAATCAAAATAAGGGTGGATAAAAATTCGTTTACCTTCATCATCATTGATCTTAACGCCTTTGGCTCCTTGGCATATATCACACATTGGGAAAAGATTTACTAACGTGATAGAAAACTCAGGAAAAATATCTTTTGGTAAATAATGGTCTAGTGTGTTAGGGGTTCCATCTTCACCGCATGAGGGGCAATAATCTAACTCACGATTTCGCAATTTCTCCAAAAGTGGTTTCTGAACGGATTGCTCCGCCGGAGACAAATATAGATTTTTGAACCGCCCATGAACTGATGCGTCATTCATTTGATCCCAAATTTCAATAACCTCTGGATTGCCACTAAACTCAATATAACTTAGCACTCGGGTTTTCCAGGCATCTTTAATTTGGAGGAAATAATGTTGATGTTTTCCTCTTTGACGCTCTTCAACAACGCGCTCAATTAATTCTAGATCACTAAGAGCCAGACGGGGATAGTTAAGTCGTATCACCACTTATCCTCCGCCATTGCATGGATCTGAATCAACATCTCTTCATTAATATTTTCACCTAAGGCTTCAATAAGTTCTTTTGCAGACCCATACTCTTTCAATTTTTCAAGTAACCAAGCCTCGAATGGTTTAGAAATAGATTTATCGCCGAAAACATAAGACGAAATCCGCTGCATATCTCCACCAAAGGTTTCAAAAGGAGGATGGTTGATAAACAAACCATTATTAGTGCGTTCGAAAACATGGACACAATTCCGGGGCAATTCACGCACTGTTACCAATGAATGTGTTGCCAGTAGTGCCTTGGAAGCATAGTTACTAAGAATTTTCTTCAACATTTGAATGAAGGCAATTTCAAGCGTAGGGTGTAAGAATAGTTCAGGTTCATCAATTAATATAAGACTATTTCGGCGCATTGCTCCCAAAATATTAGTAACCATATAGGAAAAGAGCCTTTGGCCTGAACTCAGTTCAATAGGTGTCCCTCCCTTAAGAAAAACAATTCCGCTGCGGACATGGAGGTATTCACGTAATCTTTTTGTATCAGGTTCATCTATACGGTCTGAACAAATAGGAATATATGCCTTTGGTAGTCCATCATCATCAATTATATCATCCACTAAGATGAATGAATCACCTGTTATCCATGCATCATCTTCAAAAAGTTGGGATTTGTCTTCAAAACCAGCAACACCAATAGCTATATCATCAAAGTTAATTGCTATTTTTAGTACAGAGTAAAGGGTTGCGATTTTATTAGACCAACTTTTAATTGCACCGTATTTACGATCATCCTCAAGGCATGATATTAAAGAATAAGCAGCGTTAAGATGAGGCCGTTGTCGAGATAATCGTATTGTTGTGTTATTTTTACCTTTATCATCTTTTCTTGTTTCATAAGTGCGTAGGCCAAAATATCGATAAACGCCATGGTCTTTTCTCTCTTCACCACTCTTCATATCGACTGATTCACTATCAAGTGGGAATAATTCGAATGGACTATAAGAAATCACAATAATCTGATTAATGTTAGGATCTTCTTCGAATCCCGTTGCAGTTTTTTCAACCGTAATCAGTCTAAGCCAGTCATTGACAATCTGAATTAAAGCTTGTGACTTTCCAATACCATTGGGACCAATCAGGACATTAATATCATGTGGTAGTGGCGTATCTGTAGCAAAGTTTAGACTTAAGGGCTGAATGTCTCCCGCAGATGTATGAAGGCGAAAGATCATGTTTCCTATGCTAATGCCCTGTCTGCCAAGGAAACGCCATCCATCAAGAAAGGCTTTGATAGATCCACGTTCACGTTGGAGTGACTTTTTAAATCCCGTTGAACTAACTAATTCAAGGCTATTGGCATCTTCAAGAATATGCACCATATAACTCGAATCACAGAGAGTTACTGCAACTTCAGTGGCTGTATCCAAACCAAGGTGGCCATCTATTAGTTCGTAAAAAGTAATGTCCTCGGGGTTTGAAATATAAGATGAGTCTTTTATAGGGAATACACCATCCCATCCTTTTGAAACAAGTTCATCAAGATAACTGAAAGACGTCATTTGATCTTTGAATAAAATCTTAAGTGTCGGAAGCTCAACTTCTTTCCCATTAATCTGACAGTATGTTGGGAAGGAAGTTTTGTAATCATAGTCATCCCATCGGTCGAATAGTAGCAGGATGACAGTTTGATGTGATTTTAGAATAGCCTCCCGTTTTACGTTATCCTTTCCTACATAAATTACGTCCATATGAACCTCTTTCTGATAGATTGCCTTTAAGGAGTGCTATTTTTTCCTTTTATCACTTAGATTCGTTCGTGTCGACTTCTTAGTCTGCCTAGGCTTTAAGATCTCGACAAGCCATTGAACATAACTTAAAGGCTGTCTTAACATATTGTGTAATATAATCATTTCTAGCATACAAACAAGGCTGATACCATATGGATTGCCACAAGAAATTCTAAGTGATGGCTTTGCTATAATAGTGTACTCAAAAGCTCTTCTATCCGAGTTTCGCGCTAAGCAGACAGTGTGCTGCACTTAGTTCGATTTGTGTCAGAAGTAAGCATTGCACTCTTAGCAAATTACAATGACACAAGGAGCAGGAAAAGTGTCAGCACGAAGGATAAGCAGGCTTTACCAGACTCACCTTATGATGCTGAAATCTGTCTAGAATGGAGCGTTTCAATGGCCTTTCAGAATCCCGCCCAGAACTACACTGAATCGCGCCTGAACTTTGGTGACCTAGTGAACCTTTCCCCTTACTCAACCTATCTGATGCGCAGCGAAAGCGACTGTCCTGCTGCCGGCATAGCTAAAGGATCCGTACTGGCAATTGATCGTGCATTAACACCAGTACATGGTCAGCTTATTGTTGCTGAATTTGACGGGGAGTTGACGCTGAGGCGCCTGTTGCTCAATCCGGTTCCCGCGCTGCAGGCGCTGGACGCGGATGAGACTGTAACGCTGCTTGATGTAAGCCAGGCGCTTCCCGTGTGGGGTGTGGTTGCCTATGCCCTCACTGATGTAGCCGGGGTGGGATTCAATGGACCAGCAGGGGATTAACTATGTTTGCGCTGGCCGATGCCAACAACTTTTACGCCTCCTGCGAAACTGTATTCAGGCCCGATCTGCGCGGTAAACCCATTGTCGTCGTATCGAACAACGACGGATGCGTGATCGCGCGCTCATCAGAGGCAAAGCGCATGGGCATCAAAATGGCTGCGCCGCTGTTTAAAAATGAACGCTTCTTCCGGGAGAACGGGGTGCACATATTCAGCTCAAATTATGAGCTGTACGGCGATATGTCAGCACGCATGATGGCCATTCTGGGCGAGATGGCTGCGGGTCAGGAAGTCTACTCCATTGATGAGTCATTTCTGGACGTTACCGGGGTTAGCAACATTATTCCGCTCGAGACATTCGGGCAGCAGATGCGCGAGCGCATCCGGAAGGAAACCGGGCTGATAATTGGCGTGGGATTCGCACCGACCAAAGCGCTGGCCAAACTTGCTAACCATGCAGCTAAGAAGTGGACACAGACTAACGGCGTCGTGGATTTGTCTGACAGAAGCCGGCAGCGAAAGCTCCTGCATCTGACAGATGTCAGCGATATCTGGGGAATTGGTCAGCGCATCAGTAAGCGGCTTAACCAGCTGGGAATAACGAATGCTCTGCAGCTGGCAGACAGCAACGTCAGCATGATACGGAAAAATTTTGACGTTGTTATTGAGCGTATTACGCGTGAGCTGAATGGCGAGTCCTGCATCGCGCTCGAGGACGCGCCGCCGCCCAAGCAACACATACTGAATTCGCGGTCATTTGGCGAGAGAGTCACAAAACTGGAAGATATGCAGCAGGCTATCGTGCTGTACGCCACACGTGCGGCGGAGAAGCTCAGGGAGCAGAATTCGCGCTGCCGCCATATTAGTGTGTCAGTTGCCACTGGCAGGCATGGCGATGAGCCGCGCTATTCAAATAGTGCATCATGCTTTTGCGATTATCCAACCAGTGATACGCGGGACATTATCGAATCAGCACTTCGCGCTCTTGGTACTATCTGGCGGGAGGGATTCCGGTATGCCAAAGCAGGGGTGATGTTGGGTGACTTTTACCAGTCAGGCATGACGCAGTTTGACATGTTCAGTGAGCAGCAGCCGCGTGCGAACGCAGATGCTTTGATGGCAGCGCTTGACGGTATCAATCGCTCAGGGAAAGGCAAAGTGTGGTTCGCGGGGCAGGGAGAGCGAGACAGTTCATGGCAGATGAAGCGCGAAATGCTGTCGCCACGTTATACAACAAGGATTAAAGATATTCCAAGAGTAAAATAACCTTAGCTGATAAAGTTGAGGTGAATCGGACATGATTTAGTGTAAGGTCCGCTATGTGCCAACAGCAGGCATTAGAAACAACTGTTATGGCATCTAGTACCGAGTAGTGTAATGTCTAGGCTCATTCGCTATAACTTTCATCATAAGTCCCCGTTACAGGAAAAGAATTAGAGAGCTAGAAACGCATAGACTTAAAGGTTAATATATCGGTTATTGTCACTCACTCACATCAAGATGATATAATTCCATAGCGGAAAAATAAAAATGAAAAATGAATCAGTGAATATCAGCACCCTCACAATAGATGAATTCTTGGATAATAATTGCTTGACTGCAGAGCAGTTCGAAAAAGCTAATTTTTCGTGGGAAGAATTGCAGGAAATTGGATTGACGCACTACGATAATATCCCCGCACTCTCTGAAACTGCAGGGCTTATATCATCGATATTGCAGCAAGGAGAAGATGTACACTCTGTTCGTTGGAGGATTAAAGATCCTGAACACCTTATGGCTAAAATAATCAGAAAAAGAAATGAGGATGAGGTAAGTGAAAAGTATCGTTCTATATCAAAAGATAACTATACCGATGTAATAACCGATCTAATTGGTATTAGGGTGCTACATCTTTTCAAAGAAGATTGGGAAACAATTCATAATTATCTTGATTCTAAATGGGAGTTTCAAGAGTCGCCAATAGTTTATATTCGCGAAGGCGATGCTCCTGATATAAATATAGAAGGCAGTGTTGAGAGAACACATCCGGCGGGGTACAGGTCTGTTCATTATATAATATCAACTAGACTGTTAAAGAACAGTATTTATACAGAAATTCAAGTCAGGACCATATTTGAAGAAGCGTGGAGTGAAATAGACCATCGTGTTAGATATCCAAATTTTAAAAATAATGAAATATTAAACTATTTTCTATTGATTTTTAATCGATTCGCAGGCAGTGCCGATGAAATGGGTACATTCGTTCTTTCTTTAAAAAATGAACTTAAAGAATCAATTGAACGAAGTGTAAAAATATCAGAAATTGAAAAAGAAAAAGAAATATACCTTGCAAAAATTGATGAATTAGTTAGTAATCTTGAAGCCGATCAAAAAATCACGTTAGAAACTAAAAATGAATTAAAACAAGTTAAGGCAAAACTTGATTACTTCCAAAAGAAAGAAAACGATCTTTACAAAGAACCATTGTTTCAAGGGTTAAGTGTTAGTAGCTCTGAAGGTGGCATTCGGGATTTTCCATCCATCTCACATAGTTTATTTGGTAATTTAGAAACAAAAACCTCTAGAGATACAATCTCAAGAGGTTTGGTTGAATCTCTCATAAATAATAGTGAAACGTTCAAGAAAATCAAGATTCCAATCGAAAACTTTAATGTAGTTAGTAATGAGGGGCAAAAAAAACCGCCTAAGAATTAATGACCCATCTACCAAAAAAATTAATGTAGATGATTTTATAGTGTCATCTACCTTTTTAATTATTATTTAAATGTTAATGCGTGAGTTATATAGCATCGTTGCAAGAGTTTTTTAACTACGTGCATAAAAATCTCCGATGACGGGACGGTTACATGCCGCGCCTATGTTTGCAAAGTGCAGAGTGAAGGATTTGAGATAAGTTGACCGTAAAATAACCCGATAGCGTAAAAATCTAGCATCCTTAGAGTCTTTACAATTCTGTGACCCGTTTAGGCTTGATCAAATCCACGGATTGATAATACTGTTTATTTATACAGTAAAAATGTGGGGGCTATTATGCCACGCGACTACGAAATCATGATGGCTTTCAGGCAAGCGATTAAGCGCGATGCTGAAGGCCGATTCACCATCAGTACACTCGACTTTGTAAAAGAGCTAGGCCGGATGAACTGGTATTACACCCTCAACTCTGCGAATAAGTGGATAGAGATACATACGACTACGTTCCGAGATATCTCACCTACAGACGGTGATGAGCGAGTGTTTCAGGTGTTCAATCCGAACGGTGGTATGTGATGTTCGCATTGGTTGATGTGAACTCATTCTATGCAAGCTGCGAAACGGTCTTTCGTCCTGACTTGCGCGGTAAACCAGTGGTCGTCTTATCGAATAACGATGGATGTGTCATTGCGCGTTCCGCAGAAGCTAAAAAGTTGCAGGTGCCGATGGGCGCGCCTTACTTCAAGCTTAAAAACGAATTCAGAAAGCATGGCGTTCACATCTTTAGCTCGAACTATGCGCTCTATGCAGACATGAGTAACCGTGTAATGACGACGCTTGAACAGATGGCACCCAGCGTGGAGGTCTATTCAATTGATGAGGCTTTCCTGGACCTGACCGGTGTACGCAACTGCATGGTATTGGAAAACTTTGGACGGGAAGTGCGTGAGACGATTAAACGCAATACGCATCTCACTGTAGGTGTTGGCATCGCGCCAACTAAAACGCTGGCTAAACTTGCCAACCATGCTGCAAAAAAGTGGTCCAAGACGGGCGGCGTACTTGACCTGTCTAACATTGAGCGTCAAAAGAAACTCATGGCGCTAGTGCCGGTTGAGGATGTCTGGGGTGTCGGCCGTCGCATAAGCAAGAAATTGAATGCTATGGGTATCACCACTGCGAAAGACCTCTCTGAACAGAGTACTTGGATCATCCGTAAACATTTCAACGTCGTGCTTGAGCGAACCGTCAGGGAACTGCGCGGCGAGTCCTGTCTTGAACTCGAAGAATTCGCACCTACCAAACAGCAAATAGTCTGCTCTCGCTCGTTCGGTTCACGCATCACTGATTACATGGATATGCGCCAGGCTGTATGTGCTTTTGCAGAACGCGCTGCCGAAAAACTGAGAAAAGAAAGGCAGTACTGTAGGCAGATAGCCGTTTTTATTCGGACCAGCCCTTATGCAAACGGAGAAGTATTTTACGGTAATCAGGCAACCGGCAAACTGCTAACCCCGTCGAACGACACTCGCGATATTATCCGGGTTGCCATGGACGCGCTTGGGGGGATATGGGTAGACGGACACCGGTACATGAAAGCAGGCGTCATGCTTGGCGATTTTTACAGCCAGGGAGTGGCCCAGCTTAACCTGTTTGATGAATATCAACCGCAGGCGAACAGCGAAGCCCTGATGCGGGTGATTGATGGACTTAATCAGAGTGGCAAGGCCAGTTTATTTTTTGCAGGGCAGGGTATTCAAAAATCCTGGTCAATGAAGCGAGATATGCTTTCACCGGCATATACAACACGATTTTGCGACCTGCCGGTGGTATGTTGACCAGTTAAGTCACCTCTTTAGGTAAGATTAGCCGGATGGAAAAACCATCCAGTTTTAGGAGGCATGAAAAGGGAACAAAAAAGGCAGTTTAGCGGGGGGTGGTGTACATATTGCGATGACTTAAATTATTGATATTAAGTTATTTTAACGTAATATCAATATCTTGCTGGGTTTAATGCCTTACCTTAAGGTCGTACTACATATCACCCTTATTTCGGAATATATTCATCAACTTATTTTAAAATCATATCATTTTTAATAACCTAAAGGCGCCAAATATTTCCAGTAATGCGTTTGATTAATCCCTTTTGCAAAGCGTGACGCAACTTTATAGCCTAGATACTCACAAAGTTACCGCATAATTAAAGTTCGGACTTATGCATACAGGCGCCAACACATGGAGAGTAGATTTTAAGAGTAACTGTAAGAGTCAGAGCAAGGTGCAGCACTCAAGATTGTGGTTAATGTTGACTGGTCGCTGATTGCTATAAGGCAGACGGTATCTCTGGAGTCAATACCTAGAATACTAATGTAGCTATTGAGTTACTGATGAGACCTATCTGCTTGCTAGGCTGGTGCCAAAGGACTTTTTCTGAATCCACAAGATGGAAGAAGTGCATCTAATTTATTGATATTTATGGTAAAAAATTGGTTGTTATCATTTCGAGCTTCTCTAAATTAAGTTAAAAGAGCATACCTCCTCATCCTTAGCACGCACTTAGTTTCTTAGAACATTTCACTACTTTAAAATTTTCTTTTAAAGATATAAAAAAACATTGAAATATTTAAAGATAAAGTTTAAATTCATTTTAAACGTATAGAAAAAAACTCCTATTTTTTTAGATCTTTTTAGATTAAAGGATTTTTCTTAGGTTGAAGTTATAATTAACGTTTCAAATATAGGTGACTCATGTACGACATTTTTAATCTCACGCTAGCCTCCATTAAAAGGATAACAGATAAAAGAATTCTGACATTAGTGGGTGTATTGTGTGGGGCATTTTCTTTATTTCTATTTTTTTCTGAATCATTCTCATATTATCTAAGCTATCTTTTAAATATTCCTATTAGTAAAACAAGTATTCCAGCTGTTTTTTTGCTTTTTTCAGTGCTTGTGTTTTCATTTTTGTACCTTCAGTCAGGAGCTAAAGAGGCACCAGAAAAATACAATGACTTAGTTTTTGAAAAGTTAGTGAAAGAGTTATCAAGTCAAAATCAATGGGCGATATCACAAGTTGAAGAATTAAAAAAGAAGGTTGAATCTTACGAAATAGAAAAAGGACTTACCGCCGAAGAAAGAAAATTAATGATAGCAAGTGCGGTTGATCAAATTGGTGAAGATGCTGTAAAGACGATTTTTAAGTCTGAAACAATAGAGTTGAATAATAAGATAAAAGAAAGCTTGGGTTTTGACAGGTTGGTTGATGCATCAAAAGATATTGTTATGAGATTGAGGCGTGAAATACAAGATCTAAGGCTTCGTTCGAATATAAATCTTCTTATTGGTATGTCGATTACCGCAATTGGTGTTTATTTGTTATGGTCAACTGTTTCGATGGTCGATGCGTCTCAATTGTTAAAGCAATTAGCTTCTGAAGGAGATGAAGCCAATATGAAGTTTTTTAAAAACTTAACGTTGCCTATAATCCCTAGAATAATGTTAGTGATTTTTATTGAAGTTTTTGCGTATTTTTTCTTACGACTTTATAAAAGCGGGCTAGATGAAATAAAATATTTTCAAAACGAACTAACTAATATTGAGTCAAAACTAGCTGCAGTTGAATTCTCTTATATAACAAACAATCAAGAGGGGTTGAGAGTTTCAATTGCAGCATTATCAAACACAGAGCGCAACTTTGTACTTGAGAAAGGACAAACTACGGTTGAATTGGAAAGAGCAAAGTCAGACTCTGAATTAACTAAAAATATCCTCAAGACTATCCCGAGTATTTTTGGCAAAGCTAAAAGTTAATAACATTTATTATTAATTAATTAGTTCATGAATATTAAGCTTTTAATTGATGATTGTTGATTTAGTTACAAAGATATTCGTAATTAACCAAAGCAGGCAGTATAAATTGATAGAAAAATTTATATATTTACCCTTCATTATCTGAACCGATGAGCAAAAAATGAGCAATGAAACCCTCGAAAGCTATTGCCGTGATTGTTTTAAAAAAACTAATCACAAAATTTTGTCAGACGATACGGAGTCACATAGAGAAGAATATCAGTGTGATATTTCTTATCAAGTACTGAAATGTTTAGGATGTAATACTAGATCTTTTCGAAGAGTTTTTTACGATCTTGAGGCAGCATATCCGACGTTTGAAGATAGCTGGGAGGTTCCAGAGGATATAACACTTTATCCTAAAGCTGTAGAGGGACATAAAGAAATAGACAGTTTATGGGAACTGCCAGAAATTGTAAAAGTTATTTACTCTGAAGTTCTAATGGCTTTGCGAGAAGATGCAAAAGTTCTTGCCGGACTAGGTTTAAGAGCAGCTGTTGAAGCTGTTTGTAATGACTTAAGAATCCAAGGAAGAAGCCTTGAAGTCAGAATTAATAGGCTGGCAAGCTCTGGATATATTTCTCGAAATGATGCAGAGCGTTTGCATGGAATTAGATTTATGGGTAATGATGCAGCGCATGACATAAAAAAACCAAAGGATGAAACCTTATCTGTTGCACTTCAAATTGTAGAACACTTAATGGTTTCTGTATATGTACTTGATAAAAAAGCAAACGGTAATATTGAATCAACTGTTTCACGGTATGAGGTCTTTGAACAGATATTAAAAGAAAAGCTTGAAAGTTTTAACGCAGGGGATGAATACCCTATAGCTAAATATTTAGGGAAAGACATGCGTAGAGTTAAGGAATCTATTTTATCTCTAGAGTTAGAGTTAATATCAAAAATAGGGTCTGGAGAATTCACAGAACTGGCGGTAGGTAAAGTTGATAGGTATTTAGGATCTGAGAATCAACTGCAGCATTTCGTCGTGAATTAGGCACTGATGAAGAAATAATTTAGATATGTTGTATAGGGGATTGTTCCCTTTGACCGTAGTAAAGTTAACCTCTTGATGTGATTGAAATTAGTTAAACATGTTATTATTTTTCACTAGCTTCCTGCAGCTAACCTTTTTTAAATGATTGAAAGGTTAGTATGTAGGAAATATTCAGTAATTTAAAAAGGATTTAATTATGAAATTGGTGTTTAGTCTCAATGGTAAGAAAATCACAGCGCCATCATTAAAGTATAAAAGCAAAGAAGACCAACTCGAGATTATGAGGAATTGGTTTTACGAAAATTACGAAGATCCTGTAAATGCTTGCCCTTATGATGGCCGTGAAGGCGGGTATGCTTACATTTATGGAGGGCCATACGATGCTGGGGAAGAGTTGCAATTTCAGTTTGAGAAATATGTTAAGCTCAATTATATCGAAGAGTTAGCGGGCGAACTTCAGCAAGATTGTTGGGAATGGTCTGGGAATTCAAATAATATTGATAATTGGTACGATGAAGATTTATACCGTGCGGTAATTTCCTCAGATGATCCATTGAATAAGTTTAACGAAAATATTAGAATAATAAAATCTCTGAAAGAAGGTGAGTATGAACAGGCTCATAAAGAGCACTTGCTAAACATTTTATTTACCAATGTCATTACAGCCCTAGAAACGCTTTATGTTGAGCTGTTCATAAAATCAATTGATAAAAAACAATATTATATTGGGAGTTTGATAAGTAATGGGAAAACAGAGTTTAAAGTAAGTAAGGAAACGTTAGCTTTACCATTTAAAGGTGAGGGTGTTGAAAAGTTTAAAGACGAAATAACAAAGTCAATCAAAGAGCATTTGATTAGTGCAAGTTGGCACAATACCAATCAAGTTTTGCTACGTTATAAAGCTGCATTTGGGATTAAAGTTCAAGATAACTGGCCTTTGAGTGAGATTGAATCGGCAATACTTACTCGAAATCACCTTGTACACCGTGGTGGCAAAGACAAAGATGGAAAGATGGTAACAATTACAGATCAAGTTTTAGATAGTTTATTGTTTTCAGCAATGACGCTTGCAAGAAAACTTTATGATAGCCTTGATGAAGCCTTACAGAATAAAAATGATTCGGAAGAAAGTGAGTTTTAATTAAAATACCATTCATGAATAGTAATATGTTGTCATGTTTATCTAAAATTTTTCCTTCTGAAAATTTTTGTTCCATACGCTTATTAAGGATAAAAGAAGAAATAGCCTGGCGATATCTCTGCAGATTGTGATTTTAGAGTAGTAAAATAATGTATTAATTTTTAAAACCAAAAACTCAATTCTCTCAAACGCTACAAATTTTTTTGCCGCTTTGCCTTGATTAAAAATGAATTTGTAATGGCAATCAGGCGGGAACCGAGAAGGGGAGTAATCAAAAATTCGTACGTTTGCTGAAGTTCTTAAGCTGACATTTCAGTCTGAGAGAGGAAAATCAGTGGTTCGAGACAACGACGGTGTCGTTTCGCGATTCTTCGACGCAGGAGAGTGAGGCAAGAACCTACCAACTATTTAATCCCAAAGGGGGGATATGGGCTTTACTTCGCTGGCGCATGACTACGCCGAGCATTTCATTAACTCGAACCTGAACAAAATCCTGATGCCTGACCCGAACAACAAGCTGATGATTATGACGCCATTAAACTTAGCTCTTGTTGACAAGTAGATATAACGAAAGGCGGGTGACGCGGTTGCACTGCGGCTCTGAAATTATTAGCAAATGTGTAATTGTACAGAACAGGAGTTATCACCAAGGACGAGGAGATGAATGATAGCGACGGGCTGAAGGAAATCGTAGTGCTGGGTAAATTTACGGCCATAATCGTGGCGTTGTATGAACCGCTATGGCTAACTATTTAATTTCGGTGGCTTCCGCCATAGATTTCAAAAGTGTACATAGGCGTGTACATAATAAAAAACAGTTACAAAATCACGCCAGAAAACCCTCTATTTACCAAGCATGTGGGTGCAGTACTGTTATAGTTGCGCTTTATATGGGAGGAACCATGAGCGAACTGATTGATATTTTTACAAGTCACAAAAGTGAACGCAGTTTCACTGAGCAACCTGTCGATGAAGCTGTGCTGGATCGGATTATCAGTACCGCTTATCGCGCACCGACATCAGTAAACTCGCAGCAGGTTTCTGTGGTGATCACGCGTGATGCCGGACGTCGCGCACAGATCGCCGCCATTGCAGGCGGTCAGCCGTGGATTGCCAAAGCACCGGTGTTTATCACCTTTGTACTGGATATGCATAAATCAGCCGTGGGAATGGCCGCTGTCGATCAGCAGCAGATCGCCCATCAGAGCATTGAGAGTATCGTGTCGGGTTCTACTGATATCGGTATCGCGCTGGGATCGGTAATGGCGGCTGCGCGTGCCGAAGGTCTGGGGATAGTGCCCATTGGCGGTATCCGTCGCGACCCGCAGGCGATGATTTCACTGCTGGAGCTGCCGCCACTGACCTTCCCGGTAGCGGGTGTGGTAATCGGTCACGTAGACGAACCGGCTCATCAGAAACCACGTCTGCCTCTGGCAACGTTCCGCCATGATGAGACTTACCAGACGCAGGGTCTGGAGCAGCAGATTGCAGCCTACAACGATGAGATGGTTCAGCACTGGAAGACGATTGGTCGTAATGACGGTGAGAGCTGGAGCGAAAGCGTCAGCGGTTACTATAAAAACATCTACTTCCCGAATGTACTGCCAGCACTGCTGAAGCAGGGTTTTGGCACAGATAAATAGTTCGCTCTCGTTATTGAGTGAATAGAAAAAGGCCATCCGTAGCGTTTACGGGGGGCCTTTTTCATTTTGTTACTATAACGAAAGGTGACTTTCCACGTCGTAACACATAATTTCCCTTTTAACCGAAGCGCAACTGCCTCTAACACTTACCTTCCAGGGAAATAACATGTCTCAGCGTTCACTCTACGCGCTCTGTTTAATGAGCTTTTTTCTGGCCGATGTCCGCGACGGCCTGGGGCCATTTCTGGGCATCTTTCTTACGGAGCGACACTGGCAACCCGACGAAATCGGTCTGGTAATGACCTGTGGCGGTATCGCCGGATTACTTGCCACGCTACCGGCAGGGATCGCCGCCGATGCGACCCGTCATAAAAAAATCATTGTGCTGCTGGGCTGTCTGGTGATTACCGTTGCCACACTGCTGCTGTGGTACAGCAATCAGACCTGGACGGCGATGGTCTCTCAGGTTGTAGCAGGCCTGGCTGCGGCGTTTATCGGCCCGACTGTGGCGGGGATCACCTTAGGGCTCACGGGTCAGCGCGGCTTTAACCAGCAGATGGGACGCAACGAGGCGTTTAATCATGGCGGGAATACGATTGCTGCATTGCTGGCCGGTTTTTCAGCCTGGTACTGGGGCATGGGTGCCGTTTTCATTCTTATGACGGTAATGGCGGTTTTCGCTGCTTTCGCTACGCTGGCAATTCGCGGAAATGAGATCGATAACGATGTGGCGCGCGGTTATGAACCGCATGAAGAGCGTCAGCCAGCGCTGCACTTATCAATGTTGTTGCGAAACCCGGCGCTGATGATCGCCGGTTTGACGCTGCTGCTGTTTCATCTTGCCAATGCCGCGCTGCTGCCGATGCTGAGCATGCGCGTCGCCTCGGCAGGCGGCCAGGCGGCGATCAGTCCGGGCCTTTACGCGGCGGCAACGGTGGTGATTTCCCAACTGGTGATGATCCCGGTCGCGCTGTGGGTATCTAAACGCGTTGATACGCACGGCTATCGCCTGTTTATCATGATCGCCCTGATGATATTACCGCTGCGCGCGGTTCTCGCCGCCGGCTTTGCCGGGCCGATTTTTGTCATTCCGGTTCAGGTTCTGGATGGTATTGCGGCCGGGATTCTCGGTGTGGCGGTGCCAGGCTATATTGTCTCCCTGCTGCGGGGTACGGGTCATGTTAACGCCGGGCAAAGCGTTATTATGCTGATGCAGGGCGCAGGTGCCGCGCTGAGTCCCGCCATGACGGGCATGATCGCCGCACGTTATTCTTACAGCACCGCGTTTGCGGTACTCGGCGCAATTGCGCTGGCAGCGCTGATTCTATGGTGGCGCACCGGTAGCGCCCCAGCCGCCCGTCTGGCCTGATCGGACACAAAAAAGGCTGCCCATTGGGCAGCCTCTTCTGGCAAATCCGTTTGCGACCATCCGTTATTTATACAGTTCTGCGGTCATGTGAACACGGTTGTTGGTGTTCGCTTCCGTAATTTTATACTGCGCACCCTGTTCCTGAGCCTGAGCAGCAATTTTTGATTCTGCGCCATCCAGTGTGGATGAGGTGACAGAAACGCTCTCGGCAAAGCTGCCAAAAGAGATCAGAGAAAGAGTTGCGAGTGCGGCGATTGAAAGTGCTTTTACGTTTTTCATGGTCATATTCCTGAGTTATGAATTGGGAGGATGTTTGCCTCCGATGGGAATAATAGTAACTCAGGTTATGATATCAATATTAACTATTAGTGCGGCAATGGTGATCGTGCTAATTGTTTATCTGGGGATCAGACAGCGACTGTGCCGTCTCCGTAATCAACGTCCTGAACCAGCGATGGGCAGGATCGTCGCGATAGCGTGCATGCCAGCCCATTTCAACCGGAAAGGTGCCCAGGTCAACCGGCGCCGGAACGATTCTGAGCCGCTCATCGCGCGAAAGATGCTGACAGATCAAACGCGGCAGGGTCGCGCAGTAGTCCGTGACCGCAATCATTTCCGGCACGGCCAGAAAGTGGGTGACGGAGACTGCAACCTGACGACGCAGGCCCCGCTGTTCAAGCGCCTGATATAACCCAGCGCGCATACGGCCAGGCGGCAAAACGTTGACGTGCTTTAGCTGCTCATATTGCTCTGCGCTGAGGTTTTCGCCCACCAGCGGATGATCGGCGCGTATCACGCAGGCCAGACCTTCATTCATCAGGTGCTGAACGACGAGATTATCGGGCGGCTCCACGATACGGCCCAGCACCATATCGGTATTACCTGAAATCACACCGGTTTCAGTGACGTCATTGCCAAAAGGAGTGAGGCGGAGTCGGATGCCGGGCGCACAGCTCCTGAGGCGGGCCACGATGGCAGGCATCATGATGAATTCGACATAGCTGTTAGGCGCAAGCGTGAAGAGCCGGGTGGCATGAAGCGGATCAAAGTCCTGCTGGCCAAGAATAACCTTGTCGATCGATGACAGCGCAGCACCGACCACCTGAGCCAGCTGTTCCGCTTTCGGCGTCGGTCGCATCCCGTAACGCTCGCGGATAAATAGCGGATCGTTGAGCGTTTCACGCAGCCGGTTTAATGCATTAGAAAGCGCCGGCTGGGTTATGCCAAGCCGTTCCGCTGCGCGGGTAACGTTGCGCTCTTCCATCATGACCAGCAAAACTGGCAGTAAATTCAGATCGTATTTCATTAAGCTATAATGCTATGTGAATAACTGAAATTGAAGAAATAAATTTCATAAATATTCGTAACCCCGCCATGATTAACGGGTCAACGCAGAAGATAGCGGCTCAGACGCTGGTTCTGACTATCCTTACACCTGAAACCGACTAACTGTGATATGGAGCGGAAATGAAAATTTTAATGGTTTTGACCTCGCATGATGAGTTGGGCACCACTGGCAAGAAGACCGGTTTCTGGCTGGAAGAACTTGCCGCACCTTACTATGCATTTCTTGATGCGGGCGCAGAGATTACCCTGGCTTCACCGAAGGGCGGACAGCCTCCACTCGATCCAAAAAGTGATGAACCCGATTCTCAGACTGATGAGACCCGCCGCTTCCATGCCGATTCTGCTGCTCAGGCAGTACTGGCCTCGACCGTCAAGCTTGATACTGTTGATCAGGAAGCGTTTGATGCCGTTTTCTATCCAGGCGGCCATGGTCCTTTATGGGATCTGGCAAACGACAAACACTCCATTTCGCTGATTGAGCAAACCCTGCAGGCGGGCAAACCGGTTGCGCTGGTCTGTCATGCTCCAGGTGTCCTGCGTGATGTGAAAAATGCTGATGGCACGCCTCTGGTCAAAGGAAAGAAAGTTACTGGCTTTACGAACAGTGAAGAAGAGGGCGTTGGCCTGACTGACGTGGTGCCGTTCCTGGTTGAAGATGTGCTAAAACAGAACGGCGGCCTTTACTCACGCGGTGATGACTGGCAGTCCTATACGGTTCAGGATGGCTTGCTGATTACCGGTCAGAACCCAGGTTCATCAGCCGAGACCGCGAAGGTTTTACTGGCAAGCCTGGCGAAATAAAGATCTTTACAGCATGCTGAGTTTTGAGGGCGCCTGCGGGCGCCTTTTTTTATTGCTACCGTTAAGTGTCAGGATAGATAGTGACCTGCTTAATTATTCAGGTTGAATAGATTAGGGCTCAATTTTTCTTAACATTGATAATAAATTTACGGGCGTTTCAGAGCTAAATGATTGCCTGAAAAATTCACTGCAAATATAAACATGTTTTTAAAACCAGTGTTGACATCGTTTTTTATATCCGTAAAGTAGGATTCATCAGCGGCGTGCAGTTGCCCTGATAGACTGAAAACCAAAGGTGTTATGTGTTAAAGGTGCCGACAAGTGTTTGAGTTGATGTTGTCGGTGGTTCTGTTAAACATTGTTCTTTAAAACTGTTCGTTAGTTAAGATAACCCTGTTAAATGGAGTCGAAGTAAGTCTTTAAGAAGTATGTAGTATCGCGTCGCGATGATGTAAGGCCTCGTAGTTCTGAACGTTACGTTACGACAGGATACGATTGCGGTTTAAACGTCGTAATGAAAGTAAGGCAACGCATCAAAGAGTATATATCGCGATGGGGGTGTGCAGATTTATACGGGCCTGACCTGTCTTTGTCTCCTGAAAGACTATCAGGTGGTTGAAACCGATAATAATAGTGACATTTCAGTATCGTGATCATTATTATCCGCAGGATCTGTTCATAAATAGCAGTACCGAAGTAGTACCTATCAATTAAGTTAGTTAATGGTAAACGTAAAATCTGTAGTACCTTAAAAGCCCTGGCTATTTCAGTCAGGGCTTTTATCATTTTACGTTGTCTGTCAGTTCTTTTCAGAACGTAAATATGAGTAATTAACATTATCAAAGCAGCTTTTCTCGATAATATTTAAAGTGACTCACGCGCGATTTATTTTTCTGCTATTTTTTCCTCAGTTCAACACTCTTTTTCCTGAATTCCCCAGCATCAATTTTTACCCCGCTATCGACATAGCAAAGCGCGATTTTGCCTTTTCGACGTCGGACAGAATGCGATAAACCGCCCCGTTATCCTGTCTGTTGCTTAAACAAAATCGCGAAACAGTGAGCTGCAGTCCGGTAACCCTGTCAGCACACCACCGTTTTAGCCACGGACGCCAGTCGTTCACGCAGCCACACATGCTCTTTGTGATGATGGGTTCGGTCATGCCAGGCCATGATTTTACTGAAGCCGGGGATGACCAGCGGTGGCGGCAACATGACCAGACCCGTGGTGTCGACCGCCAGTCTTTTCGGTACCACGCTTACCAAATCAGTGACGCGCAAAATTTCCGGGAGCACCAGAAAACTGCAAACTGAGAGCGTTACCCGGCGGGCCCGGCCAATCGCAGCCAAAGCCTGGTCGGTAACCCCATGAAAATTTCCGCCGGGCCACGAAACCAGCGCATGATCCTGCGCACAGAACTCATCCAGCGACAGCGTCGCACAGCCCGCCAGAGGATGATTTTCACTCAGCAGACAAACATATTCTTCATTGAACAGTTGCCGCGTATGCAATGTCGGCGGCGTGGTCTCTGGCGTCAGCAACGCCACATCAACGTCCCCATGTTCAAATTGTCCTGACAGGGTCTTATCTGGCAAAGTAATGATGCAAACATAATCAACCCAAGAAAAGGAAAGTATACGTTACACTCTTTCAATGTATTGAAAAATAAGGAGTATATTTAAAATTGACTGACAAAAGAGTTACTCAGCAAGGTGATTGACGACTGATAGATATCTCGTCTCACCACTATGCATCTATAAGTTTCCACTAGTAATTCATATGAAAGTATCTCTTTTCAGGATTCTATTGCCTTCAGGGAGCCGGGAAGGGTTTTTAAGGAGTTTTTAATTTACCCATTGCGAACCATTTCCGTTTTCAGATGGCAAAAAAATCAATCTGCGTCATAGTCAATATTCATCGAGTTATTGCGCTATAGCTTTCTTTTGAAATTCATCTGCGCCTGTTAAGTGCGCTATTCAAACAGAGGTTAAAATGTCTGCAGAATCTCCAGAGAATATCTCCAGCGATCTTTCTCAGTTCGTCGGTACGCATTTTGTCTATACCTACGATAATGGCTGGAAATATGAGTGGTACGCTCGCAACGAAACCACCTGCGACTACCGCATTCATCAGGGATTGGTAGGTGGCCGCTGGGTGACCAACCAGAAAATGCATGCGATTCAGTTCGCCCCTGGCATCTACAAAGTAGACTGGCATGAGCCCACCGGCACCTGCGTCAGCCTGCTGTTTGATCTGAATCGCACCCTGGTTCACGGCACAATTTTCTTCCCGCAGTGGATTGCCGGTGAAGGTCAGCATCCGGAAAAAACTATCTGTTATCAGAATGACTTCATTGAAGATATGCACCGTTTCCGCGATGAAGGCCCGGCCTATCCGTATGTGATCATTCCAGAGTTTGCGAAAGTGACCTATATGAAAAATGAAGGTCCAGATAACGATGAAGTGATCAATCAGGCACCTGGACAGATGCCTGCTGACTATTTTGATGGTAAGTAATTAAGCCGGTTACCCGCCCTAAGGGCGGGTAGCTTCTGCCTGACGCGCCAGCGTGCGGGCCAGGATTGAGGAGTAGAGTGGTTTCCCTCCCAGAAACTGCGCCAGCAGCGTAGCGCCCAGACAGGTAATAATCATCGGCAATATCAGCTGATAGTTATCGGTCATCTCCAGCACCAGTACGATACCGGTCAGCGGTGCCCTTACCGACGCCGCAAAAAGTGCTCCCATCCCCGCGATAGCAAAGGTGCCCGCTTCCAGATGATAAAACGGGAAGAGGTCCGACATGGCCACCCCAAAGGCTGTGCCGAGCAGCGTACCCAGCGCCAGCATCGGCGCAAAAATACCGCCCGGCGCACCTGAGCCAAAACAGAGCAGGGTGGTCACCAGCCTGACCAGAAAGATGATCAGCAGCAGGGTGAACGGAAAGACGCCATGGACCGCCTGTGGAATCAGTTCTGAACCGCCGCCTGTGCCAGGTGCAAACAGCAGAGCCAGAATACCGCAACTGCCGCCCAGCAATGCACCGGCCAGCACCACGCGCGCCGTTTTACCGGCATAAAAGCGCGCAAAAAGGTCCTGCGTGATAAATATCAGGCGGTTAAACAGGACGCCGACCATACCGATTATCATCCCGAGCACCAGATAGAGCCACAGCGTCTGCACGGGCGCATCAGCCAGCTTGCCGACGGAGATCACCGCCTGTTCGCCGTTGAAACAGCGGAACACGATGCTGGCCATAATCACACCGGTAAACACGGCTTTAATTGAAATCAGGTTATAGCGGAATTGCGGGCGCATCTCCTCGATGATAAACAGGATGCCTGCCAGCGGCGCATTAAACGCCGCCGCCAGACCGGCCGCCGCGCCGGTTGCCAGCAGCGTATGACGTGCCTCATTGCTGCGCATCCCCAGAATATCAATGACCATGCGGCCAATGTTCCCGCCCAGCTGCACTGTCGGGCCTTCCCGGCCCAGCACCATACCGGCACCCAGCGTGCCCATGCCGCCAAAGAACTTCACCGGAATCACCCGCCACCAGCGCACAGGCCTCAGCTCTTCCAGCGCCCCTTCAATTTCAGGGATACCGGAGCCACCCGCTTCGGGAGCAAAGCGCCTGACGAGAAAATAGCCCACCATCGCCAGCAGAGCCGAGATGGCAAAGGCGGCGGCGTAGAGCATCCAGCCCTGAAACTGCGATGGTATAAGCGTGTCAGCACGCCACTGCTGTATTGTTTCAACGGCCCGGGCAAACGCCACGCCCGCCAGGCCAACCAGCGTACCGACCAGCGCGGCACAGAACAGCATCGCCAGCGGCGTTTTATCACGATAGAGCAGGGCGCGAAACATCCGGCTGCGCGCCGCGATGGAGCGGGGAACATAAACCGGCTGCGGTGATTCTTCATTCATTGAGAGACATTCTTGTTCAACCAGACCAGCGCCCCAGTTTACTGAGTGATAAGGTGAAAACAAACGTCAGGATCAATTTCATCGGGGTAAAGGGTTAATTCGTCTGTGGTGGACAAACCACTTGCGCCATGCGTTCGCGGTAGGCTGGATCATCCTGGTTTTTCAGCGCCTGAGCCGCCGCGGTCAGCGTGACCTGATTCTGCTTCTGGTTCTGCTTATCGTTAAGAAACGTCTGACGCAGTTTTTCATCGGAGATGGCTGGCGATAACTGGCACTTCTGGCGCAGATCGTCAGTTATCTGCTGCTGACGCAGCGCAAACTTCAGCGTGTCGTAGGGTGCGGCTGCCACAATCAGCGGGCTTAACAGCGGCAGAATAAACAGCGTGTTGCGGATCACGTTCATGATGGTCTCCTGACTGCTGAGGACAGGATCGGGTCTTCGGCAGTTTTCAGTTGATATTAATCGCATTGAGTGATTAGCCTGAGCACAATATCCCCGACCGACTGCGGCAACGTCGCCACGGTCGACGCAATAATCATAGCAATACTGGCGTGACAGGGAGCTGACATGCAGCCACATTCCACTGAAATTCTCACCGCTGACTGTTGTATCGTCGGCGGTGGCCCGGCCGGATTAATGCTGGGTTATCTGTTCGCCCGCGCAGGCCTGCGCGTGGTGGTGATCGAAAAGCACGCCGATTTTCTCCACGATTTTCGCGGTGACACCATCCATCCCTCGACGCTGGAAATTATGCACCAGCTCGGTCTGCTGGAATCTTTCCTGACGCTGCCGCATCAGCGTGCTGAAAAGCTCGAGGCGGAAATCGGCGGACAGAGTATTACGATGGCCGATTTCTCACGCCTGCCGGTTCAGTGCCGTTTTATCGCCTTTATGCCGCAGTGGGATTTCCTGAACTATATGGCTGAACAGAGCGCCCGGTATTCGGGCTTCAGCCTGCTGCAGTCGACCTCTTTTGAGTCGCTGAATGTTGAAAATGGCAAGGTCAGTGGTGTGATAGCTTCCCGCGGGAATCAGCAACTGCACATCCGCTGTAAACTGGTGGTCGGTGCAGATGGCCGCCATTCACGCGTACGCGAAGCGGCAGGACTGACCGGACAGGAATTCGGCGCAGCACGCGATGTCATCTGGTTCCGCTTAAGTAAACAGCCGCAGGATCCCGATCTGGGTATGGGGCATAAAGGTCCACGCCAGAACTTTATTGTTATCGATCGCGGCGACTACTGGCAGTGCGGACTGACTATTCCGAAAGGGGAGTTTGAAGCGAAACAGGCCGCCGGACTCGACGCATTTAAAGCGGAAGTTGCCGCACTGTCGCCGTTCGGGCCTGCGCGCATGGCGGAAATCGAGAGCTGGGAGGCGTTCAAACTGTTGACGATACGTATTGACCGCCTGGATAAGTGGGCGAAGCCCGGGCTTCTCTGCATTGGTGATGCGGCGCATGCCATGTCGCCGATTGGCGGGGTTGGCGTAAATCTGGCGATTCAGGATGCGGTAGCGACGGCGAATCTTTTGACCGATCCTCTGAAGCGAGGAGAACTGCAGCTGCGCGACCTGGAAAAAGTGCAGAAGCGCCGTCAGTTCCCTACCGTCGCCACACAGTTTTTGCAGATCAAAATGAGCCGCAGCAAAGCAAAAAGAAAACCTACGGGAAGCAGCAAGGTTCCCGTGATTATCCAGCGCCTGCCGTTTCTGCGTTTTGTACTGGGACGCCTGATCGGTCTGGGCTTCAGGACGGAGTCGCCGCAGGTTGCGCACATGAAAGAAGAGCGTTAAATGATTTCGACAGCGATCAGATATCATGCGACACTGTTTCACTGTGAAAGTACTGTCAGATTGAGCCGCTATTTATCTGATAATTGGGCGCTAATTGAGCATTTCTGAGCTAAATTATTTTCGATTTTTGCGCCTGCATAGGAGAGGTTTCAGTGCATAACGAGCAAAATGGCAGCGACGTAAAACGTCTGAGTGCGATCAAGGCACTTTTGTCCCCGGATGAAGCCCGGGATAAGGTGCTGGAAAGATTCGTTAATCTCGCCAGCCAGGTGCTGGATATTTCTGGCAGCTTCATTTCAATTATTGACGATCATAACCAATATATTAAAGCGTCCCGCAACTTCGATCTTAAGCAATCGACCCGTGATGAATCTCTTTGCCGCCACGTCATTGATGGTGAGGGACATCTGGTGGTGTATGACACGTTACTGGATGAGCGCTTTGTCACGCACCCGTTTGTGAAAGGCGATCCGCATATTCGTTTCTACGCCGGTGTCTCGCTGCAGAACCTCGACGGCGCGGTGCTGGGCACGCTCTGCGTCACCGACACCCAGCCACATCCCTTTACGGATGAAAAACTCGCTACGCTGCGCTCACTGGCTACGCTGGTCACCTCATTTCTGGATGCCTGGAACAATGCGGGTTTTGCCGACGTCATTACGCACCTGCCGAATCGCCCACGTCTGATTCGTGATATTCAGCAACTGACCCTTGTCGCACCACAGAGCCGCTTCCGCCTGATTCTTATCGACTGCCTCGACATCATTCGCGCCTATGAGCTTTCCCGTGCGGTGGGCATTGCGCCGATGGAGAAACTGCTAAAGCAGATGGCGCAGGATGTCGCTCACCGGCTCAATCTTCCGGAGAATGAAACGCTCTATACTTTCGCTCCAGGCCGTTTTGCCATTGTTCAGCCCTACTCGGGTCGTTATACCGCACATAACATGATCGACCTGTTTAAGGGCATGAAGGCCGATCTGGCGGAAAATATCACGCTCGACCTGGATGTCTTTACCGGTGAAACAGAGTTTGTACCGGGCCAGATGGATGCCAATGAAACGGTGCGTCAGGCCGTGAGCGCGCTGCATGAGGCGGTGGATGAGAACATCAGTGCAATGTGTTTTGAAGAGAGTTACGACTCGCGGCGCACCGATGACTTTATGATCATGAACGATCTGGCTCAGGCGCTGAATAAAGACGAAGAGCTTTACCTGGCCTGGCAGCCTAAAGTGTGTCTCAAAAGCGGTAAAACGGTCGGGCTGGAGGCGCTTATCCGCTGGAATCATCCTGAGCGGGGCGAGCTTTTCCCTTCAGAATTCATTCCGTTAGCGGGTAAAACCAACCTGATTTCCGATCTGACCAACTGGGTTATCGATCACACCATTGAGCAGCTTGCGCGCTGGGATCGCGAATACGATCTGATTCCGGTTTCGATCAACGTCAGCGAACGCGACTTCGCAAAGCCCGATTTTGCCGATCGGCTGGTGGCAAAATTAGCGGCGGCTCAGTTACCCAATTCTATTCTGGGCATTGAGTGCCTGGAGAATGAACTGATCACCAAAACCAATGTGGCGATCAGCGGGCTGGAAGCGCTGAAATCACACGGCTTTGTGATCTCGCTGGATGATTTCGGCACCGGCTACAGCAACATCAGCTATCTGCAGGATATCCCGCTGGATGTGATTAAGATCGACCGATCCCTGATCTCGCGTATGGGTGAGGATGATGCATCAAAAATCATCGTCAGATGCATTATTCAGATGCTGAAAGAGCTGAACTACACCGTGCTGGCTGAGGGCGTTGAGACGGAAGCCACCCTGACGTTGCTGAAAACTTACGGTTGCGATCAAATCCAGGGCTACTTCTTTTCAAAACCGCTGCCAGCCAGCGATATTGAACACTGGCTTTATCAGAAGTGATGCCAGGAAAATGGCCCGCAGCGATCGTTGCGGGCTCTCTTATTACTCACTGCCGGTGGCGTAGCGCTCAACCGGCGTGATGCTTTTAATCAGCTTGTTATCAAACAGAAATTGCTCGTAAGCCTGATAGCGTGCGCGATCCAGTTTTGCCGGATCGGCAGCGAACAGCGGCAGGGTAGCACGCCATGCCTGATGATTCAGCGGCGTGTTCAGCTCCGGATGCGCGCGGGCAAAAGCCTGCCAGCTCTCCTCCGGGTGCGCCTGCAACTGCGCATTACTCTTCTTCAGTGCCCGCAAAAACTTTTTGATTTTCTCCGAGTGTGCCTCATCACGGTTGGCGACGATGATCAGTTCGTCATAGGCCGGAACACCATAATCCTCGACGTTGAAGACTACCGGGTTTTTACCGTGCTGTTTCATCTCAAGCGCTTCGATATTGCGATAGCCGCCGATAACCGCATCCACCTGCCCGGTCATCAGGGCACTGGTGAGCTGGAAATTGACGTTAACCAGCTTAACCTGATCGGCCTTAACGCCATCATGGTTCAGCATGGTCGCCAGCGTCGCCTGTTCAATGCCGCTGACCGAATAGCCGATGCGTTTCCCTTTTAAATCGGCTGGTTTTTTTACCGTTTCGTCTAACGTCATCAGCGTATTCAGCGGACTGTTAATCAACGTCCCCACCCGCATCAAGGGCAATCCCTGATCGGCGAAGAAATGCAGCTGCGGCTGATAGGTAATCGCTAAGTCCGCCTGCTTTGCTGCCACCAGACGCGGCGGCAGCGCCGGATCAGAAGGCGGCACAATGTTAACCTCCAGCCCTTCTGCCGCAAACGCGCCGGTCTGCTGGGCCACCATAATGGGTGCGTGATCGGGGTTGATATACCAGTCGAGCACCAGTGTCAGTTTCTCCATCGCCTGAGCCTGTGTGGCTAAGGTGGCGCTGAACAGCAGGGTAAACAGAGGCATTTTTGTCATGGGTTTTCTCATTGGTTTAGTCATTAATGTGTCTCGGGTGCCCAGGTAATCAGGCGGCGCAGCAGGATGTCGAGGGTCAGCCACAGGGCCAGCGTCATCAGCACCAGAATAAACAAGGCGGCGAAACAGAGGTCGCTCTGCATCCGGGCGTTGGCATTCAGCATCACGTAGCCCAGCCCCTCGGCCGAGCCGACCCATTCACCGATGATTGCGCCTATTGGCGCGACGGCTGCCGCCATCCGCAATCCTGAGCCCAGGGCGGGCAGCGCGGCTAACAGCCGGACATGGCGCAGTTGCGCTGCAGGTGATGCGCCCAGCGTGCGAGCCAGATCGAGATAGCCGGGGGTGACGCGACGCAGGCCATCAAAAAAGGCGGAGGTCACCGGGAAGAAGATTACGAGGACGGCCATCGCGACCTTTGCGCCCATGCCGAAACCAAACCAGAGCACCAGCAGCGGCGCCAGGGCAAAAACCGGAATCGCCTGGCTGGTGATCACCAGCGGCATCATCCAGCGCTGCAGCCACGGCGAAAAGGTCATGCCCAGCGCCAGCACACTCCCCAGCAGCACGCCGAGGGCCATGCCGCTGACGATCTCGGTCAGGGTAATCAAAGTGTGATGGCCGAGATAACCTGCGTTTTGCCACAGTGCGATGGCGACCGCAGCGGGTGAGGGCAGCAGAAAGGCCGGAACCGAAGTCAGCGTGGCGAGCCACCACAGCGCAATCAGTCCGGCAAACAGCATCACTCCACGGTGAAAACTGGCAAAACCTTTGTGTAATCTCATCCCGCTATCCTGCTCAGCTGCTTCAGCAATGCGGCCTGACTCTGCATTACCTGTATGTCGTCTGCAGCCCGAGGTGGCTGGCCCGCCAGGGGCGGGCAGGTTTCAATTCCCGCAGAACCGATCACCAGCATGTGGTGACTGAGCCGACTGGCTTCAGCGGCGTCATGGGTAATCAGCAGCACGGTGTGTCCGACCAGCACTTCTGCGGCCAGCGTCTGGATCTGAGCGCGGGTGAGTGCATCCAGTGCGGAGAAGGGCTCATCCATCAGCACAACGGGCTGACGGGTGTAGAGGGTGCGGGCCAGCGCGGCGCGCTGACGCATCCCGCCGGAAAGTGTCGCGGGTCGCGCGTTCGCAGAATGGCTAAGACCTACCCGCATCAGCAGATGCTGCGCCCAGTCGCGATCGGCCCTTTCACCTTTCAGGCGACTGGCGAGGCAGACATTTTGTTCAACCGTCAGCCACGGATAGAGCAGATCCTGTTGCCCCATCCAGGCGATGCGTCCGGTCAGTGGCAGGCCGTCGCTGCCGCTGACCTGCCCGGCGGTGGGTGGCGTCAGACCAGCAATGACCCGCATCAGGCTGCTTTTTCCGACGCCGCTGGCACCCAGTAAAGCGGTAAAAGCACCGCCCGCGATCTCCAGATCAAGCTGGCTGAAGAGTGGCTGCTGGCCATAATTCAGGCTGAGCTGGCGAATTGAAATGCCTGGCGGCACCGGATGGCACGGCAGGTTCATGAGCTGATCCGCTGGGCGGCAGCATGGTTGAGACCCATCTGCCAGAAAGCGGCTTCCAGCCGGGTTGCAGTGGTAAAGATCTCCGCCAGCGGGTTAAACCGGTGTTCACCGGCGCGCTGCCGGGCCAGGGTTTCAAACAGTGAAAGTGAGGAGCGAACGCCAGCCAGATAGGCTTCGTCGCCGTAATTTTCTATCCATGCCGCGTAAGGATTCCCCTCAAAGCGGGTTGCGGGATCATGCAGTAGTGTCAGGCCAATTTCAGCGTAACCGGCAACGCACGGCATCAGCGCGGTCAGCAGTTCCAGCGCATCCCCGGTGTGACCCACGTCCAGCACGTAGCGGGTGTAGTTGAGCGTTTCCACGGCTTCGGGTTCACTCGCCATAGCCGCCTCGCTGATGCCCCATTGCTGGCAGTAAGCCTGGTGAAGTGGCAGTTCGCTGACGATGGCGTTAAGCGATGCCGTTGCGCTGCGTAAGGCTGCTGGCTCGGAAAGTTTGCTGATCAGCAGGCCCCAGGCACGGGCGAAGTGCAACAGAAACAGATAATCCTGGGTGAGATAGTGGCGGAAGGCGGCGGGTGGCAGGGTGCCCTGACCGAGTTGCCGCACAAAATCGTGCCCGATATAGGCGTGCCATTGACTGCCCGCCTGCTGGCGCAGACGACCATAAAAGCCGGTGTCGAAAAGCGGATGTGACATAGGATCTCCAGTAACAGGGAGATCCGGGCATACGGTCTGGAACAGGGAATGTTGCAGGAGATGACGCAGAAAATCTGCCGACCCGTCCCTTCGCTGGCATGACCCAGATCAGGTTCAAAGGGTTCGGCTTACGCCATCTCAGCCCATTACAGGACACCCCTCGGAGACATTGGTTATACGATAATTACTGCCGGAGTACAACGGCAGAAATAAGCGTTCTGTTCCGGCGTTGCTGTCGCGCCAGTAACAGCATGACGATAGATTTTAAGTGACGTTGTCACTCAAGATCCGCGCCATTACTGGCGATGACTTTTTTGTACCACCAGAACGATTTCTTCCGCGTGCGCGCCAGCGTGCCGTTACCCAGGTCGTCGCGGTCAACATAGACAAATCCGTAGCGCTTGCTCATTTCACCCGTTGAGGCGGCAACCAGATCGATACAGCCCCAGCTGGTGTAACCCATCACTGGCACGCCATCCTCAATTGCGTCGCCCATGGCGCGGATATGTTCGCGCAGATAGCTGATGCGGTAATCATCGTTGATCTCGCCATTTGATTCGATCTCATCGCGCGCGCCCAGGCCATTCTCCACCAGAAACAGCGGCTTCTGATAGCGGTCATACATCATATTCATCGTGATGCGTAAGCCGAGCGGATCGATACCCCAGCCCCACTCACTGCGCGGTACATGGGGATTGGTCAGGGATTTCACCACATTGGCGGCGCTGCTGTTCTGCTCGTTCATCTCGGCCGAGGCGCAACGTGAGGCGTAGTAGCTGAACGAGACAAAATCGACGCTGTTTTTCAGAATGTCGTCATCGCCGTCAGCGATCTCAAGCGTCACACCTTTTTCACGGAATACGCGGGCGGCGTAGGCCGGATAGGCCCCACGCGCCTGCACGTCAATAAAGAACAGGTTTTCGCGATCCTTTTCCAGCGCAGCCCAGACATCTTCCGGCTTGCTCGACCAGGGATAGAAGTTGCCGCCTGCCAGCATGCAGCCGACCTGGTTCATCGGATTCACTTCATGCGCGATGCGCGTCACCAGCGCGCTGGCGACCAGTTCATGATGGGCCGCCTGATACTTTACCTGATCCTTGTTCTCACCGGGTTCGAACACCAGACCGGCGCCGGAAAAGGGGCTGTGCAGCAGGATATTAATCTCATTGAAGGTCAGCCAGTATTTCACCAGGCCATCAAACGCCTCAAAGCAGCTGCGGGCATAGCGGGCAAAAAAGTCGACCATTTTGCGATTGCGCCACGAGCCATATTCAGTCACCAGATGCATCGGCACATCAAAGTGACAGAGCGTGACCAGCGGTTCGATATTATATTTCCGGCACTCCTCAAAGACCGCGCGGTAAAAGGCGATACCTTGCGGATTGGGCGTCAGTTCATCGCCATTGGGATAGAGACGGCTCCAGGCAATCGACGTGCGGAACACGCTGAACCCCATCTCCGCCATCAGCGCAATGTCTTCCGGATAGCGGTGATAAAAATCGATGGCTTCATGGCTGGGATAAAATTCATCGTCACGCAGGGTAAAACGCTTTTCCAGACCGAGTTTGACCGGCATACGGTGCAGGCCATGTGGAATCATGTCGACGGTGGTTAAGCCCTTTCCGCCTTCACGAAAGCCGCCTTCACTCTGGTTGGCGGCCAGTGCGCCGCCCCATAAAAATCCTTGCGGAAACCTTGAATCAGACATGCAATCCTCTTTTCCGGGTCAGCGTGACCCTTTCCTTTAGTGGCTATTAATCGCGTTAGCGCGTTCGGTAACGGGCGCAGGTTGCGTTGCGCTTTCGGGTGCGGTGTTGATTTCGGGTTCGGTTTCAGGAATATCTTCAAAACCTAACAGCAGCGTCAGCACAAATGACAGCACCACAGACAACACCATGACCGCACCGACCCAGACAATACTCATGGGATTGGTGGGATCGAAGAACTGTACGCTGGTAAACAGGCCGGGAGAGGCCATGGAGTGGCTGGCCAGCCCGCCAATGCCCGCGACCGCGCCGCAGATAAAACCACTGATCAGACAGGCGATCAGCGGTCGTTTTAAGCGGACCGCAACGCCATACAGCGCCGGTTCTGAAATGCCGGCAATAATCGCTGATGCCGCCGCTGCCAGCGCGGTCTGGCGCAGTTCACGGTTTTTGGTCCGGAACGCCACCGCCAGCGACGATCCCCCCAGCGAGAGGTTGGCACCAATCTCTGACGGCATCACCATGCCCTCTTTGCCGGTTTCGGCAATGGTCTGGATGATGGTGGGGGTGAACACCCGATGCATCCCGGTCATCACCAGCAGCGGCCAGATTGCGCCCATAATCGCGACGGAAAGCCAGCCAAGATAGCCATGCACGGTGTAGACCAGCGCGGAGATGCCGCTGCCGATCCAGATACCAATCGGACCAATCAGCACAATCGCGATGGGTGCCGCAATCAGCACAATCAGCATCGGTTTCAGGAAGTTTTTAGTGACGGCAGGGGTAATACGATCCACGCCGCGCTCGATGTGCGACAGGATCCAGGTCATCACCAGCGCCGGGATCACCGTATAGGTATATTTCACCGCGGTCACCGGGATGTAAGCAAATTCCACCGCCTGACCCTGTGCCGCTTTCGCCATCAGTTCAACAAAGTTGGGATGAACCAGTACACCGGCAATGGCGATCGCCAGCGACATGTTCGTTTTGAATTTCAGCGCCGCAGAGGCGGCCACCATGATCGGCAGGAAGAAGAATGCGCCATCGCCAATCACGTTGAGGATGACCAGCGTTGATGAGCCTTTCTCAAACACGCCCGCCATATCCAGGATCATCGCCAGCAGCTTAACCATTGACCCGCCAATAATGGCCGGAATCAGCGGCGACATGGTGCCCACCAGCGCATCAAGAATCCCTGCACCGATGCCTCGCAGCGTGATTTTACGTTTCATGGGTGCAGCCGATGTCGCTGCGGGCGAGCCCAGCTCCAGCACCGCCTGATAAGCCTGTGAAACGTTGTTACCAATGATCACCTGGCACTGAGTGTCGTTGTGCACCACGCCCATAACACCATTGATCGCCTTGAGCCGGGGATAGTCGACCTGAGCTTCATCTTTCAACACAAACCGCAGGCGGGTCATGCAGTGGGTTACGGCTTCGATATTGGTGAGGCCGCCTAGCGCATCGACGATGGCGCGTGACACCTCGGCATAATTTCTGGGCATGATCGCTCTTCTCTGTAGGGTAAATCGGTTAAAGTTTTTATGTTTTTGCGCCTGCGGGCAGGCAAATAGGAAACCGGTTTCACAAAATCATGAAGTGCTTTCATGGCGCCGACAAGCGCCAAAATCATCAAGATCTCTTTTTTGTGAACTCCATCACCTGATGCTGCCAGGTAACCTCATACTAAGGCGGGGTAAATATTTCCAACATTGAGAGGCTTAGGTAGACTGCAGGACGACGCAGCAAAGGAGCATCACCATGGCAACGATTCAGGAAGTGGCAAACAGGGCGGGCGTCTCTAAAGCGACAGTGTCACGTGTGCTCTCGGGCAATGGCTATGTCGGGCAGGAAAAGCGTGAAAAAGTACTGAAGGCGATTGCCGAAACCGGATACCGGCCCAATCTGCTGGCGCGCAACCTGGCGACAAAAACGTCTCAGACCATTGGACTGGTGATCACCAATACGCTCTACAGCGGCAGCTACTTCACTGAACTAATGGCACACTCCGCGCGCATACTGGAGCAGCAGGGCCGCCAGCTGATTCTGGCGGACGGCAAACACACCGCTGAGCAGGAAGAGGCGGCGATTCAGTTTCTGCTCGATCTGCGCTGTGACGGCATCATTATCTATCCGCGCTTCCTGAGCATTGACGCGCTGGATGCGATTATCTCCCGGCACAAACAGCCGATACTGGTGATCAACCGGCGGCTGCGCGTCAACCATAGCTACTGCATTTACAGCGATCAGCACGCCAGCAGCGCCACGGCGGTGAGCCATCTGCTGAATCAGGGGCATCGCGAGATCGCGTTTATCACCGGTTCACTCGATTCGCCGACCGGCGTCGAGCGACTTTCCGGCTATCACGCTGCGCTGGCCGCACAGGGCATTGAAGCCGATTCCCGGCGAATCGTGACCGGTAAATGGACGGCGCAGAGCGGTATGGCGGCAGTGGACCAGCTGCTGGAACGCAGGGTGACATTCAGCGCGCTGGTGGCGAGTAATGATGAGATGGCGATTGGTGCCATCAAACGTCTGACTGAATGCAACATCGCGGTACCCGGGCAGGTTTCGGTGATTGGCTTCGATGATATTCCGCTGGCGCCCTTCATCACGCCGTCGTTATCCAGCATGAAACTGCCGGTCACCGAGATGATCGATGAGACGATTAACCGCCTGCTGAACATGCTTGATGGCGGAGACTGGCATACTCAGGCACCTTTCACGGCCAGCCTGATGCTGCGGGACTCCGTTACTAAAGGCCCCGGCCGTTCTGCTTAACCTGCGGCGATCTGTATCACCTCTATCGCCTGTTCCCTGAGCTGCGCTACCGTCGCCGCATCCAGCGTCTCATCGGTAATCACGTGCCCGACCTGAAAACCGGATGAAAGCGGATAGGGGTGAATCTGACCAAACTTGGAGGCGTCGGTCAGGGCATAGCTCTCAGCGCCTTTCGCCAGCACGGCATCCACCACATCACAGCGCAGCATGTTGCGGCCAGTAAAACCAGTTTCGGGATGCCAGCCATCCACGCCAACAAATGCCCGGTGAAAATGAACCTGCTGGATGGAATACCGCGTCAGCGGGCCGACTACCGACTCACTGCTTTTCTGAAGCAGGCCACCGAGCACAATCACCTCACAGGCGGCTTCCCGAAGAAGCTGGGCAATATAGTGACTGACGGTAATCAGCGTAAGATCGGCACGGTCAGCCAGCGCACGCGCCAGCAGCGCATTGGTACTGCCACCTTCAATGAACACCGATTCACCCGCCTGCACCAGGCTGGCCGCATGTCGTGCCAGCGCCTGCTTAGTGGGATAGCGGGTATTCATGCGGGTGCCGACGTTATCGCTGTCCAGCGCCAGCGCGGAACCGTGAACCCGCCGCAGCAGTCGGTCGCGTTCCAGCAGCGTGAGATCCTGCCGCACCGTCACTTCAGAAACCCCGGTAAGCTGCGCCAGTTCGCTGACCGTTACGCTGCCCCGGCTATTAACCAGTTGAATAATCTGATGATGTCGCGGGTTCATAATTGTGTTTCGCAGAAAAAAAGAAGCTCCAGTGTAACAGGGATATCCCGCGCTGGTGTACAACGCGGGATTGGGATCAGGACAAATCCAGCGACCGGCGTCCGTTAAGATTGAGATCCTGCAGCGTAAAACGCTGGTCCCACTCTGTTTCATAATCTTCTGGCGGAAAATCTCCCGGCGAACGTCCCTGCTCCAGCGCCTGTGCAACCCGCCGGGCATAGGCGCGGTTTTTGTCACACATTGGCGCAGCGGGGATATACATCACATTGCCCCAGCCCTGCTGATCTTCAACCGGTGCAACGGCGTGGATCACATCACAGTGCCACCATACCGAATCGCCCGCCTCTAAGGCCGGTATCGAACAGAGTCCTGCAATCAGGTGCGGATGCCACTGTTCATTAACGGGCAACACCCGGCCCGGCGCGACGCCGCACAGTTCATCTTCAGGTACGTCTGAAAGCAGCGGGCGCAGCAGAACATAGGCCATCGCCTGCGGCACCGGCACCACATGCAGCAGGCCCTGACCGGGGATCATATCGGAGAGTGCGGTCCAGCCCTGAAAGGTCCGGAACACGGAACATTTGGTGGTACCCGGCAGATCATACTCATCCACTTCGGTGCGGTGAGCTGCATCCCAGGGGTCGTAAGCGGCAAAATCACCGTGAAACAGCTTACTGAAAACCTGCTGATACGCGGGGAGTAACCAGCGTTCCAGCGCGCCGGAATCGGTATGGGCGCCTAATCCCTTCGAGGTGGTGCCCGGCAAGCGGCGACGGATGCGATCGGGATAGATAACGCTGACATCCGGGTCAAACCACTGCTTTCCCTGTGATTCAGACTTCCATAACCGGTTCAGAAAAGATTGCGCGTCAGCCATTGCCGCGCTCTGCCGCGCCTGCATTTGCGCCTGTGACCAGTAAATCGGATAGATTTCGGGGCGGGAGGCGGCCAGCGATCCAAAAAAGTCATCGCCGGGGCCGCGATAGTGTTCGTCAAACCGGTTGAGATCCAGATAGTCGAGCATCGACTTATCCCATGCCAGCGCCTGCTCACGCGCGAAGTGCTGCTTAATTACCACACAGCCGCGACGTTTAATCAGCGCCCGGGTTTCATCCGAAACCTTTCCCGCTGCAATGTCCTGCATGGGCACTACCGGCCAGGCACTGCCCGTGCGCTTTTCATCTGCTTTTGCTTCAGCAATCGCAGCAGTGATGTTGTCGCAAACCTGACGGAAAAGGGCATCGACATCACCAATCTGTTGACGTAACTGCTGTTTCATCTCGCGAATAGCGGTTTTGACGTCGTCAGGTAAAGGGGTTGATCGGGAATCTTCACGCATCTCGTGCTCCTGAATATCTGGGGGTTGAGTTACGAATGTAATTAAAATAACCTTCATTCGTAATATTCGACTGAGGTTAACATCCTTTTAACGAAAAAAAACGTGCGTGATAACACAACTCCGGAACCGGAACGCTCTGAAAGCCGTTAGCAAAGTCACTATTTGCATTCTCATTAATCCACACAGCGAGTAAGCTTTATGAATCAAATCAATCAGCCGAAAGGACAGAACGGCGAACGTATAGGGGCAGGCGAGATGGCGGTTAAGATGATTGCGGTGGATATGGACGGCACCTTTCTGGACGACAATAAGCAGTACAACGTTCAGCGGTTTTCACGTCAGTATGCGCTGCTGAAGCAGAAGGGCATCCGTTTTGTGGTGGCCAGTGGTAATCAGTATTACCAGCTGCAGCGCTATTTTCCCGACATCAAAGATGAGATCGCTTTCGTGGCGGAAAATGGCGCATGGGTTTCTGACTGTAATGAAGAGATCTTCTGCGGAGAGTTAGCTCAGGAGAAAGTGCATAAGATCCTCGATATCCTGGCGCATGAACCTGACATCGCGGTCGCGGTCTGTGGACGCAACGGCGCCTATATGCATTCATCCACCTCTGATGAGGTGATGGCAATGCTTGCAAACCACTATCACCGGCTGGAAAAACGCGATGACCTCTATGCCATCGACGACACCATTTTCAAATTCTCGCTGAAGCTGGAGCACGAAGGGGTGGATGCACTGCTGCAAAGACTGCATTCCCGTCTGGGCGAGCTGGAAAACATCATGCATCCGGTATCCAGCGGTTTTGGCTTTATTGATCTCATTATTCCCGGCTGCCATAAGGCACACGGCATTGCGCTGCTGCAGGAAAAGTGGGGCATCAGCGATTGCGAAGTGCTGGCGATTGGTGACAGCGCCAATGATATTGAGATGCTGCGTCAGGCCTGCTTCAGTTTCTCAATGGCCAATGCCGCTGATTCGGTCGCTGCCGTGGCGCGCTATCAGACTCAGAGCAACAATGATGAAGGCGCGCTGAATGTCATTTCCCGCGTGCTGGCGCGCGAATTCCCGTTCGATTAAGCCTGCACTGCGTGAGAACTGGCGGCCTTCTATCCGCCACTCTCCTGATGGCTGCGCGCGTGATGTTCCATTTCATCCAGCGCAGCCTGATTCTCCAGTCCCCACTGATACATCTGCTCTATTGGCTGTGCGAAGGTATGCCCCAACGGCGTGAGGCTGTATTCCACTTTTGGTGGCACCACCTGCCAGACCTGACGCGACACCAGTCCGCGCTGCTCCAGCTCACGCAGCGTCTGAATCAGCATCTTCTTCGAAATACCCTGCAGGCTGCGCTCCAGTTCACCCGTGCGTGCCCGATTTTCCGGCCAGTGATAGAGCGCATGCAGCACCATCGTGCTCCACTTCACCGAAAAGAGTTCCAGCAGGCGGCGTGGCGGTGAATCCGCATAAAAGCAAAGTTTTCCTTCAACCCAGACCGGCATAGTGACTTCCCAGACATTATGGTAACCAAAAGGTAACTACTACCAAATAGGGTTCCGTGTGTCTATAGTGGGCCGCTTTCTTTACGACCACCAGGTGAGAAGAGGCAACAGATGAAAATTAACGCGCTGATAGCGTCCCATGCAGATCAGCCGCTGCGGGCAGGCCAGGTAGAGTTACGCGAGCTGCAGGCTGACGATGTGAAAATCGAAATTCTTTACTGCGGTGTCTGTCACTCCGATCTGCATATGGCCCGTAATGAATGGGGAGTCAGCCGCTATCCGCTGGTTCCCGGTCACGAAATTGTCGGACGCGTAGTGGCAGTGGGAGGCAACGTCACTAAATTTGCCGCCGGGGATACGGTTGGCGTGGGCGTGATGGTCGACTCGTGCGGTAAATGCCATTTCTGTCAGCAGCAGGAAGAGCAATATTGTGAGGCGGGTTTCACGCCGACCTACAACGGTACGGATAAATACACCGGCAATACGACATTTGGTGGCTATGCGCAGCATGTCATCGCCGACCAGCATTTTGTGGTCACGGTGCCCGACAATCTGGCACTGAATGCGGTGGCACCGCTGCTGTGCGCTGGCGTGACCGTCTGGTCACCGTTGCAGCATTTTAAAGTCAAAGCAGGCGATCGTGTAGGTGTGGTCGGGCTCGGGGGGCTGGGTCATATGGCGGTTAAACTGGCCAGCGCACTGGGCGCAGAAGTCACCCTGTTTACGACTTCTCCGGCGAAAGGGGAAGATGCACGCCGGCTCGGCGCTAAGAACGTGGTGATCTCACGAGACGCCGCACAAATGGCTGACTGCCAGGCGTCACTGGATATCATTCTGGACTGTGTCGCTGCACCACACGACCTCGATCCTTATCTCGGTGCACTGAAAACCAATGGTCAGCTGGTGCTGGTGGGCATTCCCGATCAACCCCATCCGTCACCGAATGTGACACCGATGGTGTTTCGCCGCCTGAGCATCAGTGGCACATCGATTGGCAGCATTCAGGAAACGCAGCAGATGCTCGACTTCTGTGGTCAGCACAACATCACGGCTGATGTTGAGATGATCACCGGTGAAGAGGTCGAAACTGCCTTTGAACGTATGCTGACCAGCGATGTGAAATATCGTTTTGTCATCGATATGCAGAAAACCCACTGGTGATGAATACGGCCCGCTGTAAAAGCGGGCCGTCTGACTTTTACACGGGCTGAACCCGAAAGATAAAGCCCTGCATATAGTTACAACATACTTAAATGTTTTAATATCAACCCACCTCATTGAACTCCGTGCAGCAGGGGTCTTGCAGCAAGATCGTTCTGATTAAACAAAAAAATACCCGGCTCATTGACCGGGTATCTCTTTTGCCGCTTACCAGGCGCAGTTAATCCAGCTCTTTATCCGTGTCACTCTTTTCCGCTTCTGCTTTCTCCACAGCATGAGTAAAAGGCTTAAGCAGCTGAATATCCAGAATCACATAAACCATGGTGCTGATAAACAGGGAGATGACACTGCCAAATACCCCGCTGGTGGTAAACGTCAGATAGTTATAAATCACCAACCAGGTCAGGCAGATAAACAGCGCGAGCGAAATAGAAAGGTTGGGCACGGAGTAGTTGCTGGTACCACCTCCCTGGGTATGCGTCGCTTTAAACAGATTTCCGATGGAGTATTTCTCCAGCACCAGAATAGTCCTTTCCCAGTTACGCTGTTTACGCGCGCTGGCGCGGGTCAGGAACAGATAGAGAATAGAGATGAAGAAGCCGGAGAAGGCGATCAGCACCGGAATCGCTTCCAGCGCATATTCAATACTCTTATGAGGCGTGCCAGTGGTGCTGAGATCAAGCGTCAGCGAGGCACCCAGCGCAGCATATAAAAAGAGAAACAGAATCAAAAAAGTCAGGCTACGTTTACAGTCGCCAACAGCCTCTGCACCTTTTTGCTGGATGGCCAGCTGAAGCGATTGCTGAATCTGTTGTGCCTGAAGTGAGTCTGTTTCAACGGTGTGGCATGGCGCAGCAAAGAAGTTGTGCATAAACAGCTCATCTTCTTTGTGAATGGTGATTTTCATCAGAAACCTGTATTCGGGAAATTTTCTTTATTCTAATCAGCACAGCATGAATTAACAGTAACTTTGGCTTTATACCTTCAGCCCCGCACTGACTCAGCGGGATATCAGGTTTATCAGACTTCTTAAAACTGAATCGTTTGTGAAATTCTGCTCAGCATTATCCTCTTCGTGACGCAGTTGCTGATAGCGCAGCAGCGCGGCATCGGCGTTATCGGCATGCACCACGTCCCACACCATCTTATAGCCATCAGCCATTAACGCGTCCTGCTGATCCTGCCGCTCAGTGTTCACGGCTCTGACTGTTTGCTCTTTCTGAAACAGACGATAGTCTGGCATGGCTATTTCTCCCCAGGCTGGTCCAGCGCTTTAAACTGCTTAATGGCTTCATTGATATTGTTGGTATCGACGGTTGCAATACAGCGATCGCCGTTGAACACCTCATAGCGGGCGTTGTGCAGCTGAAACAGCAAATCCCTGCCACGGAAGTGTATACGTTTCTGTTTAACGCCAATCCCATGCCGCCGTAATAGTGCCTGTGACAGGCGATCGGTCTCTTTTATCATTCCTTCAGCTCCTCGGCAGTACGTGGTCACTGCCAGTAAACCTGATGAACATTAGTTTTATATTAAGAGATAACCCTATTTTTTACAGGGCTAAGCGCAGGTTTCAGAGAAATTACCGGGCGGCGTGTGCTGACGGAATCAGCAGCTCACCGGATTAATGCCATTCCCTGCGTTAACGGACCGCAAATGCGGTACACTTGCTGGAATAACTCGCCACAGGACACGCCGCTATGAACGATAAAAAGATGATTTCCATTGATCAGTTCAACGCTGATGAACGACTGGCCGTCGAGCAAACCTATAAGGGCCTGGCCGAGAAGTACCGTCAACGAACCGGTAAAGAGCCTGATAGCAAAAAAGAGAAAGAATTCAATAGTGAAGCTCGTCAGATCATCATGACCAGCAAACTGGAGAAGGAGAGGGCGCAGGCTGAGAAGGAGAAGAAAAAACCGCTGCGTAAGAAAAAACCTTCTTCAATGACCGCCAGCGAAGTCAGCGATTTCAACTGGTCTGCCTCAGTGGTTAAAGGCCGCCGATAAAAAGCCTTCGCGCGTATTCATGGCGCGCGGTATCTTCTCACATTACTGCAATTGTTCCCTGACTGCCATCGTCCCAGGCACACAAGGCAAAGCCTGATTAGATTCCCTTCGCGACCCGCAATAAGAATATTCTGTAAATAGTTTACCTTAATTCAATAATTGCCGATAAACTGCCATAACCTGTTGCTGCTTCAGTCTGCATATGAATTACTACACTCCTGACGATATTCAGCTGAAGCGCCGATCGACGCGATTTGTGCGCCGCATGTTCATGATGCGCCAGCTCGGCACCTTTCTCTGTTTCCTGCCCATTCTGTCAGTATTGATGGAGATGGGAAAAAGCCTGGAACTCTGCGCACTGCTATTTACTAATGCGTTTGTCTGGCCCTATGCCGCCTTCAGACTGGCATTTCGATCGCGCGATCCCACGGGTTTTGAACGTAAGAATCTGACGCTGGATGCCGCTTTCGGTGGCTTCTGGGTGGCAACCATGGCGCTGAGTCCGCTTCCCTCAATTATTATTATGGCGGTACTGATCTCTGATCGTTACTCGGCGGGCGGTTGGGTTCAGCTGAAGTCTGCTCTGCAGGCCTTTCTGTTGACCTTTTTACTGGCCTGGTTAGCCGAAAAGGCGCCTTTGCAGCTGACCTTCTCTACCCGCACCGTCTGGCTGACTCTGCCGCTCGCCAGCGGCTATCTGCTGGCGCTCAGCGTGGTTTCACACAATCTGACCCTGAGTCTGCGAAAGAAGAATCAGGAGCTGGAACGCATTGCGCTGATGGATCCTGGTCTGAAAATACCTAACCGACGTCTCTTTGAGCGGCGGCTTGAAAGCGAGTTTTTACGTACACAGCGAGGTGAGGGTAAAGCCTGGCTGATGCTGCTGGATGTCGATCACTTCAAACAGGTTAACGACACCTTCGGGCATGAAGCCGGCGACTTCCTGCTGGCAGAAATCTCGGCACTACTGCGTGACAGCGTCGGCCTGAAAGATATACCTGCCCGCTTTGGCGGCGATGAGCTGTGTGTGATTGTGCGGGATGCGGATGAAACCAGTATCATGTTGCTGGCAGAGCAGATCAGACAGGGGATTGCCCTGCTGCGGCTGCCGGCGTCATCCACCTTTCAGTGCTCGGTGAGTATCGGGATTGCACCGGCATGCGATGCGGCGACAATTCATGAATGGCTGAGATGTGCCGATGAGGCGCTGTATCAGGTCAAGCGCGCCGGACGTAACGATGTGCAGTTGTGGCATTCCGGCACGCTGGAAACGCTGAGTGAAGTCAGGGGCAGTTAACAATGCAGCCTGAGACCCCTGTCTCAGGCTGAGAGATTAAATCGCCGGGTAGTCGCCGGTGCCTTCAGGCCAGGGCGTGAGCAGATCAAAACCCTCATCGGTGACGGCGACGGTATGTTCCCATTGCGCCGAGAGCGAGCGATCTTTGGTGACCACCGTCCAGCCATCTGACAGCACGCTGGTTCCGGCTTTACCGGCATTAATCATCGGTTCGATAGTGAAAATCATGCCTGCTTTCAGTGGCATCCCTTCGCCCGGCGTGCCGTAGTGCAGCACCTGTGGATCGGTGTGGTAAATTTCACCGACGCCGTGACCGCAATATTCACGCACCACCGAGAAGCCAGCCGATTCAGCGACACGCTGGATAGCCGCGCCCACATCGCCCAGCGTCGCGCCAGGACGGACGGTTTTGATACCGGCGACCATCGACTGATAGGTGATCTCCACCAGACGTTTGGCACGGACTGACGGTGTGCCGACAAAGTACATCCGGCTGGTATCGCCATACCAGCCATCTTTGATGATCGCTACATCGATATTAACGATATCGCCATCCTTAAGTTTTTTGCTGGCCGGGATGCCGTGGCAGACCACATGATTGACCGACGTGCAGGTGGTACGGGTATAACCGTGATAACCGATGTTTGCTGGCGTTACTTTAAGCTCATTCACGATGAAGTCGTGACAGATATCATCCAGTTCTTCCGTGGTGATGCCGGGACGGACGTGAGGTGTAATCATCGCCAGCACCTGAGCCGCAGCCTGTCCGGCTGCCCGTGCCATTTCGATTTCCGCTGCGGTATGAATTTTAACGCTGTTCATGACACGTCTCCTTGTGTGGTGAGGCTCTCTTTAGGGAGCATATTGCGTATATCAGCGCTGCCTTCCAGTTCAAGCCGGATTAGCATCTGCGCCAGTTGATGTTGGGTCTGCTGTGGATAGAGTTCTGCCAGCATACCGAGTTTTAGCCAGTGTTCTGCCTGTGCATTAATTGAGCGGCTCATCGCCTGACTGGCGATGCGCAGATTCTCATGCATCAGGTCGGAGATTTTTACGATACCCATGCAAGCCTTATGTGAAACGTATATGTTTCGTATAGCTTAACGTTATCGGCGTGGTTTGAAAAGAGGGGTGAGATTGTTGCGCGTCTGAAGCAGGGTACAGAATGATGACCAACGGCCACGCATTCCATCGGAACAGAAAAATTTATAGATAATAGAGAGGTGTGTATTGCCAGGTAACAGTAGGGCAGCCCCGCCGAAAAAGCGCCGAAACACTGTCTTTTTTTGAAAACGTAGCTGATGACTGAGCAGATGAAGTACTGGGTTGTTCTGGTGGCTGTGGATATTAAGACTGTAGAATAGATGATATAAAATCCGGGCAAACATCAGGGATATAATCATGAAGAAAATAATTGCTTCTTAATTTTTATAAAATTTTCAAGTCAGACCGACAATAAGCTAAACCGGTGTCTGATAAAACCCTTTCTGTTGCATGCAACGTTCTGCAGCTTCAGGAATTTCCTCTCTGCGGCTCATGACAACAAACACAGTTAAAAAATATTTTCCTGACTACTTTTACACGGTATGGCTATATGTAGTAGCCCATGAGCCAGCCAGAACTGATGCTAACAGTATGTCGATCTCTGAAGCTATGCCGTCAGATACCGGCTGCTAAAACATGAGGTGCAGATGTACACCGCGATGCATTTATCCGTTGTCAGCAACAGACAGCAAACTCTTACTCCGGTACAAGCTCCATTCAGCCCAGCAACTTTCAGGGTTGATATCGAAGTAACCGCGACATTCAGCCATGGCGAGAGCAACATCACGCGGCACTTCGATAGTTGTGGCATTATCACGGATGCTGCTGACTTCCTGCTCAGTAAGCGGGCTTCCTTTCTCATTCTCAATTCTCATCAGTAATGGGATGAGGGCAGGTATAAAAACTATGCTCATGAGTTATATCTCATATTATTAAAGGTTCGTGTTGTTACGAAGTCACTAAAATATGACCTCTCCGGGGTGCGGTAAGTGGCATTCTGTAAAATGTGTCTTCCTGAAAAATATCAATTCATCGTCGTTTCATCGCTACAAGGCTTGAAATCAATTAACACTGCCCAGGCATACAGGCAGGTTTGTATAGCCTGGCTGGCTTACCATAGATAAGGGTGAACATGTCGGTGCCATATTCTGGCTAACTGGCTGAGCCTGGGGCTGATTTGGATACTGGTTGTCATAGCTGTTCGTTGAGGGTTTTCTTGCGGCCTGACGGCCCTTCTCACGCACGTAGGATGACGTGTAGTTATGGGCCTGGTATGCGCCATAACCCGCCACGCCCGCAGTAGCATATCTGGCCGTTCGCTTGCTGCTGGAATATCTCTTCTTGATTCTGGGTGTCGTTGTTTGTGATGAGTAACCTGAACTAAAACTATGGCTGTAGCTTCTATGCCCACCCCCACCACGATGGCCGCGCGCATCAGCTGTAAACGAGGCAGCCATCAGTGACGCCATAGCCAGACTTAAAATAATTCCCTTCATTACTGCTCCAGTTTTTTCATATTCATTAATCATGTTCTCGTCAAAAATCACGATATCTTCAGCCAGAAGAACAATTTTTTAGATTTATTTAACTCGTTCAACGCTGCGCTATCCTTATGAGAGGAGGTCCCCATGTGTGGACGGTTTGCGCAGTACAGCAGCAGAGATGATTACTTTGCATCCCTGGGGCTGAAGCCCGATGAAATTATTTATGATCCGGAGCCGATAGGCCGCTTTAACGTTGCGCCAGGCACCAAAGTGCTCTTGCTCAATGAGCGGGATAATGAACTGCACTTTGATCCGGTTTACTGGGGTTACGGTCCGGAGTGGTGGGACAAACAACCGCTTATCAATGCGCGTGGTGAAACCGCTGCGACGGGACGCATGTTCAAACCGCTGTGGGAGCATGGTCGCGCCATTGTTCCTGCCAATGGCTGGTATGAATGGAAGCGAGAGGGCGACAAAAAACAGCCTTACTTTATCTACCACAAAGAGAAAGAACCGCTGTTCTTCGCCGCTATCGGCAAAGCTCCTTATGGTAAGGATCATGGGCATGAGGGTTTTGTTATCGTAACGGCAGCGAGCAATAAAGGCATGGTTGATATCCATGACCGACGCCCGCTGGTTTTAAGTGCGGATGCTGTACGCGAATGGCTCAGTGCCGAAACCACGTCAGAACGTGCTCAGGAAATTGCACATGAAGCCGCATTGCCGGAAAAGGACTTTACCTGGGATCCTGTTACAGCCAAAGTCGGCAACATCCACAATCAGGGTGAAGCGCTTATTAAAGAGATCAAGCCTGACTGAACAGACTGATGAGGTGAGAGATTTACATAGTTTCCCGCACCGTTTCCCGTTATAAAAACAGGATCACTCGTTTCTTAATCTGAGAGCGTTTATTTTGCAGCCAGACACTATGCGGTTTTTTCTTCGGCCAGTCACCCCATCAGATGCCGATGATCTTTACAGGATCTACGGCGACCCTGCGACGAATACGTTTAATCCCGCGGGCCCACATCCGGATATCCATCATTCACGGGAAGTGCTATCGCGCTCTATCCGTCACTGGGAATTGAATGGCTTCGGCAGTTGGGCTATCTCGCTTCAGGATAATCCAGAAAGAATCATCGGTTTTGGGGGATTGAGCATCAGAAGCTTTGCCGATATCACGATCAATAATCTGGGATATCGTTTCTCTCCGGAATCCTGGGGGAAAGGACTGGCGACGGAATTTGCGAACTATGCAGTTAGTTATGGGTTCGAAGAGATAAAACTGGCTGAAATTTCTGCAGTCGTAAGAGCGAATCATCTGGCTTCACAAAAGGTTCTGATTAACGCCGGCCTCCGGCATACCCGGGATATTTATGATGTGGAAAATGCGCCCGCAAGCATGCTGTTTACCCTGAGTCAGGATGAATGGAATCAAAAACGGGGGTGAGGAGGATATATCCTGTCCTGCTCAGTACCTATCGTTTCAGGTCAATCAGTGCGAGCTGTAGATGATGCGCTATAAAGTTCGCTTTGAGCGCGCTGTAGCGTTGAGCATCGTTGTTACAGAGTGATGCTGCTTCACGCTTTATCTCAGCATAGGTTGCTGCGATATCTCTGTTTTCTCTGAGGTAATCACGGAAAGCAAGTTGCCTTATTATCTGTTCGTCTCCAGCTGCAAACGCATGCACCTGATGGCTACGCCTTTCTCCACCCTTAATAAAATATCTGCGGCCTGAGATTCCGTTCTCACCACGAGGACACTTCTATTGTCAGTCATCTCAAATGACGCTGAAGAGTCTGTTAAATCCGTGGTGCCACAAGCGAAGCTGGAATGGTTTTATCCGCATTCAGGCGACAAGTTACGAGAATCACACTCACTGCCTTAATGGCATCCGTCAGGGATTTACCCTTTTACTCAGCCCAGGAACCATCGCTTCTTACCCCTTTCATTACTGTAATTTTTTTCCCCGCTGCCGATAACAGATCCAGTACCAGCGAGCCATAGAAGCGGAACGTCGGTGATAACTTATTAATTCAAACATCGGGGTCTCCTATGTATCGGAACAAAAAAATAAAATTAAGCGTCATGCTCACTGCGGCATTCCTTACTGTCATCTTAACGGGCGTTTTTGTGACAGGATTTGCCGGGTTTAAACTCAATACGGCCAGCGATCAGCAGGAATTGACGCGCGCGCGGCTGGGCGATCTCCAGGCCCTGCAGACGCTAAAAGATAATTTAACTCAGCAAACTGTCCTTTTACTGTCCGTGGCTTCAGTCACTCAGCCTCAGGCAGAGGCCACTGTTAAAAACGAGTTCTCTGCATTGCAGACCAACAGTGATAATACCACTGCGCATTTCCGGGAACTGATCAACGGTGCCAAAAGCATTCCGGGGATCAATCTTGCTGAAGTAGAAGAGGCTTCCACGCAATTAAATAAAATTGAAGTGGCAGCTGGTCCGCTTCATCAGGCAGAGCAAAACCTGTTTAAGCAGAACGCCACTCCGTTCCCGGAAAAACTCCGTGGTGAACTGATCCCTGCGCTTTCGCACTACCGCAATGCAGTGGATGGGATGGTTGATTATCAGGCGAGGGTAACGAGTAAAACGGCCGAAACGTCCACGCAGGCGCTCTCCGGTGTTTATATGACGCTGGCAGGCCTGACCACCCTGTTTGTTGTGATGGGATTTGTGATGAGTGGGCTGATCACCCGCTGGATCAAGACTCAGCTGGGTGGAGAACCTTCGCATGCGCAGGGCCTGGCCGCTGCGATTGCGGCGGGCGATCTGACGACAAAAGTGACCCTGCGTCAGGGGGATACCGTCAGCATGATGGCTTCTCTGGATAGCATGCAGAGCAATCTGCGTGACCTGGTCTCGCAGATTAAAGATTCTTCCGCTTCGGTCGCCATGGCAGCTGATGAAATTTCCCAGGGCAATACTGAACTCTCTTCCCGTACAGAGCAGCAGGCCGCCGCTTTGCAGGAAACCGCCGCCAGTATTGAGCAGCTTACGGTCACGGTAAAAAGTAATGCAGCGGGCGCACAGCAGACCGCGGATTCAGCCCGTGAAACCGCTGCGCTGGCGCGTTCGGGTGAACACGATATGCAGCGCATGTCAGAGACGATGAATGATATTTCAAAAAGCGCGGTGAAAGTCCGGGATATTACCTCCGTTATCGAAGGAATTGCATTTCAGACCAACATTCTGGCGCTTAACGCGGCAGTCGAAGCAGCACGAGCGGGCGAACAGGGTCGAGGTTTCGCCGTCGTTGCGGGTGAAGTCAGGACGCTGGCACAGCGCAGTGCAACGGCAGCCAGAGATATTAAACATCTGATTGAAGAGGCTGTGGCGCAGGTCGAAAGTGGTGTTGTCGTGGCAACCGGCACCGGCAAGAGCATTCTTGATATCAATGCGATGGTTGGAAAACTTGCCGTCGCGATGGATAACATCTCACTAGCCTCAGCTGAACAGATGCAGGGCATTTCACAGGTCAGCATCGCAGTGAACGAGATGGATGGCGTCACGCAGAATAACGCCGCGCTGGTTGAGGAGTCCTCTTCGGCATCACAGTCGCTTTCAGCCCAGGCACACGCTTTACGTGAAGCCGTGAATGCTTTTCGCATTTAAGTTCATGCGCATAACTCACGGCGAAAGACGTGGGTTGAGAGCATCTGAGCTGTCCGGGGCAATGCCTTTTTTACATTGCTGATTTGTATGACCGGGAGCTATTTCTTGCCAGTAATGACGGCTGTCTGCTGTGCGTGAAAAGCAGACGTTGACGCAGTATGGACTCGTTATGATAAGCCCACCTCTGGTGGGCTTATTGCATATCGCATCAGCCTGAACCCCCCCAGCTAAAAAAAATTAAAATTTTTTGCATCCGTTTTCGCTGCTCATTCGTATTAACAGACAAGGGCGCTCTCGCCCTGTCCGTTAACTCAATGAGGGAAGTGAAAATGAAACCATTCCTGCCAACTCTGATTTTTTCTGCATTAGTCTTCAGCGGCGCCACTTATGCGGCGAGCATGGACAGCGACACGGTGATGGTCGGCGGTGCCGCCATGTACCCATCGAAAAATATTGTTGAGAATGCTGTTAACTCGAAAGACCACACCACGCTGGTCGCGGCTGTTAAAGCCGCCGGTCTGGTCCAGACACTTGAAGGAAAGGGGCCATTTACCGTTTTCGCGCCCACCAATGCCGCCTTTGATAAATTGCCTAAGGGCATCGTCGACTCCCTGCTTAAGCCAGAGAACAAACAAAAACTCACCAGTGTCCTGACCTATCACGTTGTCGCAGGAAAACTGGACATGAAAGCGCTGGAGAAAAAAATCAAAGCGGGAGGAGGCAAAGCCGAGCTGAAAACGGTCAATGGCGAATCACTGTGGGTGATGGCAAATGGCCCGCACAATATTCAGCTTAAGGATGCTCAGGGCAATATTGCCAGTATCACCACGTATGATGTGAATCAGAGTAACGGTGTGATTGACGTTATTGATACCGTGCTGATGCCGTAAAGCGTTACCTATACTGTGTGTAGCCACTTATCGCGTGGCTACATCTTTCACAGGGAAGCCGATGACAAAAAATGTGCCCCATATTCAGGCCGGTTTAATGAATCAGATAGCCGTCGGTGATAAAGCTGCTCTTGAGCAGCTTTACCGCGTTCTGTCGCCCCGCCTCTATGGGATCATCCTGCGGATGGTGAGACGCCGGGACTGGGCAGAAGAGATCCTGCACGATACGTTTATTCAAATCTGGCAGTCGGCTAACTATTACGACGATAAGCGCAGTGAGCCGCATATCTGGCTCAGTCACATCGCCAGAAATCGGGCGATTGATTTCCTCCGTAAACATGAAAACAGAAGCTGTTCCGTGGATGAGATAAGCGAAGCGGAAGCGGGTTTCCAGACGCCACTTCCTGCCGATGCGAGTCATGCGGAGGCGCGTCGCCTTCAGCACTGCATGGCGCACTTACCCTCAGAGCAGCGACAAAGCATTTCGCTCGCCTATTATCGTGGCCTCTCACAGAGTGAGATTGCGCTCTCAATGAGTCAGCCTGAAGGAACGGTGAAAAGCTGGATCCGTCGCGCGTTAACCCATCTTCGGGAGTGCATAGGCTTATGACTGGGCAGGAACAACATGATCTCACTGCGGCGGAATATGTGCTTGGCCTTACCGACGATGTGACACGTCATCGGCTGGATAAACGCCTCAATGACGATTCAGTATTCGCCGCGGAGGTGCTGCACTGGCAGAAAGCGTTCAGCGGCATTGATCTGCTCACTCACGCCGTTATCCCGCCTTCTACGGTCTGGCAGCAGATTGAGCAGGATCTTGGCCCGAATACTGGCGTTTCTGGCACGACATCAATCCGCAAGCATCCTGGCTTCTGGCTCGGCTGGGGCCTGGCGGCGGCAATGGCTGGCATCCTCATTTTCACCCATTTAAGCAAGCCTGATGCCCCACAATCCCTGCAGCCGATTGCGGTACTCAGTGGCGCACAGCCCGATGCACAGTTTGTGGTGAATCTGGATAAGTCAGCTTCACTCCTTCAGGTTTCGGCGCTGAACATCACGCTGCCAGAGAATAAAAACCTGCAGCTCTGGCTGATCAGGGGCAGTGCTCCACCACAATCTCTGGGATTGATCAATCATCGCGACAGTAATGTTTTCCGCTTACCGCCTGGCGAGTTAGATAATCAGACGGTACTGGCGGTAAGTCTGGAGCCGGTGGGGGGATCTACGCTCAGCGGGCCGTCCGGTCCGGTGATATTCCAGGGCAAAGTCACGTTGCTTTAATCATCAGGATGCGGGCCCACGGACCGGGATTCAGCGGAAAAGGGGAGTGGATGGCTTTTCAAATGGCAAACCTCATCCCCTTGCCTTAATCAAATCAGGGGGAATGACAAAAGAATGGAAATCAGAACGGCGTTGGAGTCTGATGCGGCAGGCATCAGTGAGCTGATACAGCTTGTGTCTGTGCAATGTAATTTTTCAGAGACAGAGCCCTGTCCGCAATGGTTCATCGACAGCACAAAGCCCGATGTGCTTCAGCCGTTGATTGTTTCAGATGACTATATCTGGCTGATTGCCGTGGAAAGAGGTCAGGTAACAGGTGTACTCACCCTTTTCGAAGGCAATTTAGTTAAATACCTTTTTGTACATCCGAAATTTCAGCGTAAAGGGGTAGCGAGGGCTCTCTGGCAGCAGGCGATTCCCGAACTGCGTTCAGAAATCAGCGTACGGTCTTCACTCTTTGCCATCCCTTTTTATGAGAAAAGGGGATTTAAAAAAGTCGGGGAGGTCAAATTTTTTAACGGCGTATCATTCCAGACAATGATCGCTCAGCTCTGAATTAACAAAGAGATTTTTAGGTTCTCTGTTTCCGCAATAAAACGGCCCGGCCACGCATTTATCAAACCAGCTTTGAGGGTGAGCGGAACCGGGCCAACCCGCCTTATTTATACCCGCGTATATTCACTGTCTTCAACTCACTGACTTTTCACACCATCGCTGCCCGCTAATGCTATATCGGACGCGTGATTTGCAGCGTTTTTACACTTCATCAGACTCTTTTTACGCCTTTTTTACAGGCCGTTCGGTTTAATTAACGGCACCGGGCGTTTACGTGACAACGTTACACGATGGCAGTCACAACCCGATTTTGCATAAAGCGTCTGCAGGCAATAAGTGGACGGGGTGTACATTCATGAGTGGTTTTCTCCAGTTTATTCTCCGACCTCCTATTAATAGCGGCTCGCTGCCAGGCACTGGTGCCTCTCCGCAGCAGGTTCTTAAGGAATACAGCATGTCAGGCCTTATTCTTGTTTCGCATAATCAATGTCAACGTTCGACGCTTACTGCAATTTATGACGGCATCCTTTCCCGTCAGGGAGGCGTCTGGATTAGCTGGGATGGTGAAAGCAGGGTGATGCCTCCGGATGCGTCAAGACCCTACGCCGTGCAGCAGATGGGTCAGTATGAAACCGTGACCTTCCCGTATACGCCTGGCGAGCTTAATGAGGGGTACCACAATTATATTCATAAAGGGCTCTGGCCTGTTTTTCATCAGCGTCCGGACATGGCTCGTTTTTCCGCCAGCGGCTATCAGGAATATAAAAACATCAATAAAGCCTATGCGCGCGCCATCTGCGAAAACGCCGCACCCGACGATGTTATCTGGATTCAGGATTACCATCTGCTAGGCTGTGCCACCTATATCCGTGAAGAAGGATTGACCAACTTAGTGGGTATTTTTCTGCATCAGCCTTTCCCGGCTGGCAGAATGTTTGAAACCATACCCGAATGGCGCTGGTTCACTGACTCTCTGTTATGTTGTGATCTGATTGGCTTTCAGACCGTGCAGGATATGAATAACTTCCTCATCTGGCTGGAGAGCGAATTCCGTATAGAACGGCTGGAAGCGCAAAGCTTTCGTGTTCATGGCCGGATTATCAGGGTGGGTGTGTTTCCTGTCGGAATAGATCTTGACGATGTCCAGTCTCTGCGTGATAGCAACAGCTGTGCTTACATGGAAATGCAGTGCTGCGAAAGCCTGCCCGAAAATACCGTGCTAAGCGGCGGCCATCTTGATGAGAGTTCAGGTCTGCCTTACCGGATCAGCACTATGGAAGTGTTGCTGCGAAAACATGATTGCTACCAGAAAAATATCACGCTGTTGCAGCTGGCGCCTCCTGCAGCCGGACACGCACATGATGCGTCAGAACTCGGTCACGCTCTGGAAGCACTGTGTGGGGAGCTTAATGGCGTGCATGGCACAATGAACTGGTATCCGGTGAACTATCTGACTCATGGCTACAGCCGCGAAGAGCAGGCTGGCATCTATCGTGCCTCACGCGTTGCGCTGGTGACGCCGTTGATGGCAGGCATGAGCCTGATGGCCAAAATGTATATCGCCTTACAGGACCCGAAAAATCCCGGGGTGCTTATCCTCTCGCAGTTTGCCGGTGCAGCCGGGCAGATGGAGGGTGCCATCATCGTCAATCCTTATGATCCTGATGCAATGGCCAGTGCGGTACATCGTGCATTGCAGATGCCGTTACACGAACGGCGGTCTCTGCATGCCCGTCTGATGAAGGGACTGCATATGCACAACAGCCATCACTGGGCTGAGTCATTTTTGCGCATGCTGAACGCTGAGCCAACTGACCCGGAAGCCTTGCCGTCGCCAGCCTTTTTTCCGCACCTGAGCAGTAGCCGGGCGAGGTACTGAGTTTTATAGGTTAAAACGGCGATTTAAAAGGGATGGTGTGGACGTCAAACAGCATCACGCGGATAGAGAACAGGGCAGGTAAAACTTTTACCTGCTTATTCATGGGCTCTTTGAGTTTGCGCTCAATAACATGAGGTTAAGGTCCTCATCGAACGAAGGTGTCACTACAGGTCTTAGCTTCACATGAGAGCAGCTATTCAGGTTCGTTCTGTCATCACGCTACGCAGTTCCTCCCTGAGCCAGCGCAGTGACAAATCGTTATCAAACCGTTTATGCCAGAGCAGTGACAGGGCTATTTCCGGTGTTTCAATGGGTACCGGGCTACAGCATAAGCCGTAATGCGTCACCCACTCATCCGACAGCCCGGCGGGAACGGTGGCTAACGCGGGTGCGCGCGCCAGCAGCGGAGGCAGAGAGGAAAAATGCGGCGTCACGTAGCGAATCGAACGGGCCTTTCCTGATGCCGCAAGCTGGTCATCGATGGCGCTCCAGTTCGCCCCTCGATAGGAAACCAGCAGATGGTCATGCGCCACATAATCCTCCAGCGTCAACGGTGCACGCAACGAAAGCTGTTCCGGGTGCCACAACGTACAAAAGTTGTGTGACACAATTTTCTCGCGCTGGAGCGTGGCGGGTGTGCTCTCGCCAACCGAAATGGCAAGATCGATCTCTCCGCGCGCGACCAGCTCCGCATCCCGGAAGGGATCGCTGGCCGTGACCTGAAGCGTCACGCCGGGAGCGGTGCGCGTGATGCGCGCATACAGTCCCGGCATCAGCCAGCGTTCAACCCAGTCGCTCATCCCAAGCCGAAAAACATGTGTCGCCTCAGAAGGCGTGAAGGATGCTGGCTGAAACAATACGTTCTGCATCTGTGCCATTAACGGGCCCAGCTCAGCGATCAGCGCTTCAGCACGCGGGGTAGGCTCCATGCCTTTCGCCGTGCGCACAAACAGTGGATCGCTGAACATGACCCGCAATCGGGCCAGTGCATTACTGACTGCTGGCTGACCCAGATGCAGCTTTTCTGCCGCACGCGACACGCTGCCTTCCCGCTTCAGAACTAACAGCACCGTCAGTAAATTCAGGTCGATTCGATGAAAATCATTTTCTCTGATAGTGGGCATCAGTTTAATCAATTTGAGTGATACAGGTTGCGTAATGATACTGCCCACCACGTTGTGATGAAACTTTCTGGAGAGATATTTATGAAAATTTTACTGATGCTGGTGGCTTCTCTTATCGCGTTCAGTCCGGTCTATGCTGCCGAACAGACCTCTGTACGGGATCAGCAAGCTCCGGGTTATTACCGGATGACATTGGGGAAATTACGCATTACCGCGGTTTCCGACGGCACGGTAACCGTTCCCCTGAATAAATTACTGACTCACATTTCGCCTGAAAAACTAAACCATGCAATGGCCAGAGATTCGATGACGCCGCAGGCCGAAACATCAATCAATGCCTTCGTTATCGATGATGGTAAAAAGCGCATTTTAATCGATACCGGGGCCGGTGAGCTTTTTGGACACAATGGCGGACATCTGCTGACTAATCTGGCCGCCGCTGGCTATCCGGCAGAGTCGATCGATGCCGTACTTTTAACCCATATTCATGCCGATCATTCAGGCGGTGTCGCGCGCGCGGGCAAGCCTGCTTTTCCAAAGGCCGAAGTGTTCGTGGATAAACGGGATGTCGATTTCTGGCTTAATCCGGCTAACGTCAGCAGGGTAGAGGCGAGTCAGGCTCATACCTTTACAGAATCTGAACGGACTCTTCGCCCGGTCATCAATGCTGGCCTGCTTAAAACGTTTATGGCACCAGCCATATTACCGGGGGGAATCCGTGCAGAGTCGACAGCTGGGCACACGCCGGGTAGCGTACTTTATCGCGTAGAGAGTGAAGGTCAGACCCTGGTGCTGTGGGGAGATATCATCCATGCCAAAGCGGTGCAATTGCCCGATCCTGAAGTGGCCATCCATTTTGATGTCGATCAGAAACAGGCTATCACTACACGTGAAAGGGTACTGAAACAGGCTGCAGATCAGGGCTACTGGGTGGCTGCGGCGCATATCGCCTTCCCTGGCCTGGGCCATGTTCAGCATGAAGGTAACGCTTATCGCTGGGTGCCCGCTAATTACACCACGCAGCTCGGGCAGTAGGTTGTTAACTAAAAAATGTAATAATATCAGGGAGAAAAATTTTGATGTAAGTTAACAGGCGGCGCTTCAATATTAACAAATTGAATAATGTCTTTTAGTTTAGAGGCTTCTCTGTAAGAGGGGCCAGAGCGTTGCCGTACAGATTAGTAATCAATGAGGTTATGGGGCTGATAAAGTCGACAGCGTTATGCCACTCATTGTCGCTGCGCTCTGGGCCATTTCTCACTTCAACCTGAAGGTGAATACAGTCAATGTTCGGGATATCGTTGTAGAAGCTTCTCGCTTATACAGTCCCGTTCTTTCTGTAGGTAGAGTAATAGCGCAGGACCTGATTTTCCGAGGCCAGAACCTTAAAGAAGGTGACAGGGTCATGTTTTACACGGCGCTGGCTAACTTCGATGAAAAAGTTTTCGATAACCCATTCCGTTTTATTGCGGGGCGAAAAGAAAAGCCACTATCATTCGGCACGGGCATGCATATGTGTATTGGTATGGGCATAGCACTCAGCTTTGCTTCGTCGTTTATTGGCCACATAAACTCACATTACATGCTCAGGGACGTTAGCATAATCGAATTTGCAGAGGGTGTGTCTGCGCCAGGTGCTTCAGATTTTAATATTGGAATAGACTTCAATGAACTGGCTGAAAATTAAAGATTTCCGCACGTTACTCACTTCTCTTTTCATCTCGAAGTTGGGCGATTATGTATATGAGGTCGTTTTTGTGTTTATTGTGCTCGAGAACACGAATAATAATTATCTTCTTGCCGGCTGCGTCTATTTTTTCGTTTTATTCCTTTTCTATTTTTCGGCCCCGCTGGTGGCTGGATGGCAGACAATTGGCGCATCAAATGTTCAGTTATACTCTCATTGGCAGACAAGCCCTGGATGCTGATGTTCAATACATTAACGTATGCAATTTCAATTGTTATACTTTGTACGTTTTCAGAAAATTCACAGAATAAAACGTCGGCGTTCAGATTGAAACAAGTATATCAGGAGAATCTATCCTGCATTAAAAGTTTATTTCAGGAAGCTCCTGGCTTATTTATTGCTATTTTTGGTTCATCTGTTTGCATTCTCTTTATCGGATCATTACTTCGTTTTATTATTCCCGCTGTAGCTGTCAGTCAGGGGAATGGGGAGATATTTACCAGCTGGATATTTTCTCTAATGGCTGCAGGCACAATTACCGGGGGTCTCATTTACGGACGGTTTGCCATAAATATTTCACCATTGAATGTTATGCGCAATTGGTTCTTTTACGGAATTTTACTGATTTTAATGTCATTTATTGCCCTCTATTCGCTCGAGGCTCTGCTGCCGGTAGCATTCGTCCTGGGTATGAGTGGTGCATTCGTTGATATTTTTCTGGTGACACTCATACAGTCCTGGTCTTTTGCAGAGAACACAGGCAAGACATTCGGCACGTTTTCTACCCTGGCTAATACTGCTGAAGCACTTTCTGGTCTCCTTTCCGGACTGGCCGCCGCTGCGAGTCTGATGGTTGTTTTTGCAGGCATGAGTTCTCTCATCGTACTCACTGGCATTATCTCAATGGCTTGTCTTCCAGACAAAAAACAAAAGAATATTTCGGGAAGCAACGAATCCGATAGTTCTATTTAAAGAGTGCCCAAATGGACGACTTAAATAACTGAGGTCTCTTTTAGATATTCAAAGCAGGCGGTTGGTGCCAAAACAGGGCGTCCGTTCCGGACGTCCCTGGAAGTCACTATTTTACTAAAGGTTCTCTTGCACCGGGCCTGAAAGCATGCTTTTTCGCGCACCAGGCGATAATCAACGCAACAGCCATAAAGATCAGTAGCGCCCATGGGAAAGATACCGCACCGGCATTATTGAGAAGCAGACCACCAATGACGCCGCCGCTTGCGATAGCCAGATTCCAGGCAGTTGTAACCATTGCCTGAACGACATCGACATGATTGCCTGCCGCATCAGCGGCAGCCGTCTGCATCTGAGTTGATGCGCCGCCAAACGACCATCCCCATACGATGACGGCCACAAAGACCACAATCTGTTCCCGCATGCCTGCGGCGAGTGCCACAGAAACCGCCGCCAGTGCCGCCAGACTGAGCAGAACCAGATTGCGCAGATGGCGATCCACCAGCATCCCGGTTATCCAGATGCCAATAAGTGCCGCAATGCCAAAAATCAGCAGGATAAGCCCGACATTTCCGGTCAGCCCCGACAACTGCAGGAACGGTCCGATGAATGTATAAAGAATATTGTGTGCCGTCATCCATAGAAAGATAACCGCCAGAACAGGTCTGACTCCGGGCATCTGGAAAACTTGCCATACCGGTAGTCGGCGGTCGGCCTGCTGTCCCGGCAGGTCAGGAACCGCCACCCATGTCCAGATGAACAGAATGACTGCCAATGCTGCCATGATACCAAAGGGGACTCTCCATCCCATCGTGCTGCCAAGCCATGCGCCAGCCGGGGTTCCAAGGGACAGGGCAACCGGTATTCCAACCATAGCAATAGCGAGAGCGCGGCCCTGCATTTCAGCAGGAACGAGGCGTCGCGCATAGCCCGCCAGAATTCCCCATGCAAGTCCTGCAGCCACACCCGACATGAATCGGGCTGCCATCGTCAGCCAGTAACTGAACGAAAGGGTGGTAATAGTGTTGAAAATCAGGAAGGTACCTACGGCGAGTAATAGTACGTTTTTACGACGCCAGCCACTGGTCAGAACCGTCAGAGGGATTGCCGCGAGTAGCGAACCCAGCGCATAAATGCTGACCAGCTGACCCGCCATCACCTGAGATACGTCAAGACCCATTCCAATTTCCGGAAGTAAACCCGCCGGAAGGGTCTCGGTCAGGATGGCAATAAAGCCTGTCATGGCAAATGCCAGCAGGGAAGCCAGTGGCAGACCCCGTTGTGTTGTGGTCTCACTGAATACTGTATTGGCGTGCACGTTGGCCCCTTTTTTAGTTTGTAACGACTAAAAATTGCGAAACCCTCCGGATAACGGGTTTTACAATATATATACCGATCGGTATATATCAGAAAGTATAGGGCACACTGAGGCTTGTCAAGTATATATGTATCGATTAGTATTTATATACGATAAGCGAAAAAGGAGCGGATATGGCTCAGATAGGACGCCCACGGACATTTGACCGGAACGAGGCAATTCGTCAGGCGATGACCCTTTTCTGGCAGCATGGTTACGAGTCCACTTCGCTTGCCATGCTCAAGTCAAACCTCGGCAACGGCATCACCGCCCCAAGTTTTTACGCCGCGTTTGGTTCAAAAGAAGCGCTGTTTGAGGAGGTTGTCGATTGTTATATGACGACTTTTGGTCAGGTTAACGATTGCCTATGGGATGACACGCTTGAACCCCGTGACGCTATTGAACTGGCGTTGCGTCGTTCTGCAAAAATGCAGACAGAACAGGGGCATCCCAGTGGTTGCCTGATTGCGCTATCCGTTAATACCTGTTCGCCAGCGAATGAGCACATCCGTGAGATTCTGGCAGCGCAGCGCGATCGGACCAGGGCGGGATTTTTGCGATGTGTCACAAGAGCGAAAGAGGCGGGACTCCTGGCTTCCGATACCGACGTGCGGGCGCTGGCCACGACCCTTCACAGTTTTGAGATCGGCCTGTCGACTGAAGCCCGTGATGGCGCAACCGGCAATGAACTCGATTCGGCGGTATCAACCGCGATGAAAGCCTGGGATGCTAATGCACTGAACGTTGTTGAGTGACAGAGAACGGCGCTTAGTTTCAGCACGAAGCTTGTGCCTGTCAGAGAGCAACTATGCGGAAGCGTAAAGTAAGCACGTCTCAATAAGTTAATGCCTGTTAGTGACTATCAAACTTATTGCTGACACCAGACAATGGGTGTGAAACATCAAACGGGACTGCACGCGGTATGGCTTGCCGCCCGCGATCTCCGCACGCCGATGCTCGCTAAAGTGCTGGCGTTGACTGTCGCAGCCTATACTGTTTAACCCACTTGATTTAATACCCGATTTCATTCCCATCATCGGTTATCCCGATTACCTGCTTATAGTGCCTGGGGCCTCTTACCCAGTCGATGTCATGCGTGAAAACCGGGAAACCGCAGCGCAAGCTAGTTAATCTCCGGTCGGTCGCATTAAGGCAAGCGGTGTTTATATTGACATGGGTAGTTTGTGCAACTCTGCTTGTCAGGGAACTTAGAGCGTCAGCTTGTGGTTCTGATGTGTTCTCGCTTTATTCATTTCAGATGCCGTCGCGATCAGCGCAAAATGGTTTTCCGCTCAGATTTGACCATCTAAGAAAATTTCCCACAACGCTTCTACCGCCCGGGACATCCTCGCTGCGGGTCTGAACAGCCGGATCTCTATGGGTATCCAGAGTGCGCTCTCCTTATTAGCTGCTACGGCAATCGAGCCAGCATCAACATCCGACGCTGCCAGTGTTTCCGGCAGCCATGCGATGCCGTCTCCGGCTTTGACCATGGCGAGTAAGGTGGCAGCAAGATCGGCCGTGAAGGCAATATCCATTCCGCGTCTGGCCCGGTTAACCTGTGAGGTATTAGACAGGATGCGGCCCAGGCCGGATTCAGCAGAATAGGAGAGGAAAGGAAACTTCTTACCGCCTGACGCATGGAATAGAGGCTCACGCGTTGTCGGATTGCATCGTGAATACGGCTGTAAAATTTCCTGTCCAAGCCGGACGCTGAGATATTTCGACTGATCGAGATGAATGTGCATATGAGGATGGTAATAAGAAAGCAGAAATTGCGCGTCACCTTTCTCAATCATGCGTTCGCAGGCACTTAATGAGTCTGATAACAGTCGAAAAGATCCGAAGCGGGCAATTTTTTCGTTGTTACGCATCAGTGCCGGAAAAAAAGAAAATGACAGCGCGTGCGTGGCGGAAAAAATAACATCCGGTCGGGCTTCTCCTGCGGCCTCGATAGATTCACTTCTCAGGGTATAAAGCGCACGAATAAGTTCCGGCACCTGCCTGACGAAAACCTCTCCGGCGCGGGTCAGGCTGACGCCCCGACGATTTCTTTCAAAAATTGGCGTGCCAAGCCACTCTTCTAGCGAGACGATTCTGCGGCTGAATGCAGGCTGTGTCACATATCGTGAAGCTGCCGCACGGGAAAAATTGAGTGATTGCGCCAGCGCAATACAGTCTTCAAGCCAGGTTAACTCCAGGTGATGCCGATTTTGCATTACAGGCTGCCTCTTTGGCATTAGAACGGAACCCATGTACTGCTTAGGATAATAGCAGACAGAACAATCAGGTCCCTTAACACTACGCTACTTCATTGTGCCGATGAATGCCGATAAACAGATGGCATGACATAACTGATTGCGTAGGTATTTTAGTAAAACAGTCTTTGACTGAGAACTACCGGAGAGATCATGCGCATCCTTGATGTTGTAGAAATTACCAAACCCATTGCTTCCCCTATTCGTAATGCGTACATCGATTTCAGCAAGATGACGACAAGCCTTGTCGCCGTTGTGACCGATGTTGAAGTCGACGGGCACCGTGTAGTGGGATACGGATTTAACTCTAACGGCCGTTATGGCCAGGGTGGCCTCATCCGGGAACGCTTCCGTGACCGCATCCTGGAAGCCGATCCCGAAAGCCTGCTGAATGGCAAAGGTAACAACCTGGATCCGCATAAAGTCTGGGCTGTGATGATGAGCAACGAAAAGCCTGGCGGTCATGGCGAGCGTTCAGTTGCAGTGGGAACCCTGGACATGGCCATCTGGGATGCAACGGCAAAAATTGCAAACAAGCCGCTGTTCCGCCTGCTGGCCGAAATGAAGGGCGTTGAGGCTAATCCGCGCGTCTTCGTCTATGCGGCTGGGGGTTACTACTATCCGGGTAAAGACCTTGGCGCACTGCGACAGGAAATGCGCGGCTACCTGAACCGCGGCTATAACGTTGTGAAAATGAAAATCGGTGGTGCCTCTCTGGACGAAGACCGCCGCCGTATTGAGGCCGTACTGGAAGAAATCGGCAGCGAAGCACGCCTCGCCGTTGATGCTAATGGTCGCTTTGATCTGGAAACCGGTATTGCCTACGCAAAAATGCTGCGTGAATATCCGCTCTTTTGGTACGAAGAGGTTGGCGATCCGCTCGATTATTCTCTGCAGGCAGCCCTGTCGGAGTTCTATCCAGGCGCAATGGCAACGGGCGAAAACCTCTTTTCACATCAGGACGCGCGAAACCTGCTGCGGTATGGCGGTATGCGTCCGGATCGCGACTATCTGCAATTTGACTGCGCGCTCTCCTATGGGCTGGTTGAGTATCTGCGCACACTGGATGTGCTGGAGCAGTTTGGCTGGTCACCGTCACGCTGCATACCTCATGGCGGCCATCAGATGTCCCTGAATATCGCCGCCGGCCTCGGTCTGGGTGGTAACGAAAGTTATCCCGATCTGTTCCAGCCTTACGGCGGTTTCCCGGACTCGGTAAAAGTTGAAGATGGCCATATTATTATGCCGGAACTGCCGGGTATCGGTTTCGAAGGCAAATCAGACCTCATTAAAGAAATGCGGGCGCTGGCTGAATAAGTTTACGCTTACATTACGGCATGTTTAATGTCACTGCGCCCCTCGTTAAGCCGAGGGGCTGCGGGAAAATATCAATCTCTTAATTAACCTGACGCCTCAGGAAGAATAAATTTATCTGAATCTGAGAGGAGAGGGTGTGATTGAACTGGCAAACGGTAGCATTGTTAATAATTTCGGGTTGAAGGGCTGGCTTTGATTCAGGCACAACATCTTATTGTGGGTATATCAGTCATCCGTTGAATTGTCGATATTCAGATATTCTTGCCGGGTTAAATATGCATTGGAAGTTTTTATAGATATCAGAAATTTAGAGCAAGTCATGAATTCTGACGCCTTGCCTGTTTATCTGCGCCTTTTGCTCTAAGGTTGCTCATTTCTCCGTAACATCCTTCGGATAATGAATAAAAAACATTTTGACTGATATTCAGATGGATTTGAAGTCAGCATTTCCTCCCCCTGCCACAGTGTTAAATGAGGAAGTTATTATGAGTGAGAAAACTCTCAAGGGTAATGCGCTTATCGGAAATAAACGCTGGACAATTATATTACCTGCCGTATTTATCATGTATACCATTTCATTTTTTGATCGGGTGAATATAGGTATGGCGCTGCCCCATATAACAGCTGAAATGGGCCTGAGTCCTGTTGAAGCCGGCTGGCTTGGCGGTGCCTTTGCCTGGGGTTACGTCGCCACGCAATTTACCGCAGGATGGCTGGCTCTCCGTTTTGGATCACGGAAAATAATCGGCATCAGCCTGTTTTTGTTCGGGGCCTGCGCAATGCTTACCGGCCTGACGCGTAACTTCGGTGAACTGGTAGCGATCCGTTTCTTACTGGGCATCGCTGAAGGTCCAATTCAGGCCGCCACGGCCATGTTCCTTGCCCAGTGGTTTATGAAGCCTGAACGGGGGCGGGCATTCGGAATCTGGAATCTTAGCCTGGGTGCGGGCGCGTTTCTGGCCGGTCCGATATCTGGCTGGATCCTTGCACATCATAACTGGCGCATGATGATGGTGATTGAAGGTGCACCGGCTTGGCTGTTCTGCATCATCTGGTTTTATCTGGTACCTAAAAGTATTCAGGCCGCTAGCTGGCTGAGTGCCGAAGATCGGGATTATATCCAGAAAGACCTGGCCGCTGAGCAGTCAAACTACAGGAATGAGAAATCCGATCCCTGGTGGACCATTCTCAAAATACCGGCCCTCTGGTTGATGCTGATCGGCTACTCCCTGCATAGCATGCTCGCTTACGGTTTTACGCTCTGGCTGCCGACAGCTCTCAAAGGGTATGGCACGCTCAGTGAATTTATGGTCGGTCTTATCAGCGGGATGCCATTCCTGATGACGATGCTGGGCATCTGGTACATCACCCGGCGTTCAGATAAGTACAACCAGGAGCGACGACTGCATGCCGCTATTCCTACCGTCCTCTGTGGTGTGGCATTACTGGCAGCCGCTTTTGTGCCGCTGTCATATTACTGGGCTCAGATAGGATTGTTCATGTTTGTCGGCCTGACAATGAAGATGCTGGTGCCGCTGGTTTACGTCAGGCTGACTGAAATTCTCCCGACAAAGAAAGCAGTCCCTGCGGTGGCTTTTGTCGGCGCATGCAGCAACTTCATTGGACAGTCTGGCGGCCCCCTTGTTGCCGGATACCTCAAGCATCTGGGTGGCGGAAGTGATATGACGCTGGCATGGGGTGTTCTGGGGCTGTTCTCAATTGTGGGTGGCATGCTGTTTGCCCTTGCCGTGGGACGTGAGGAACGCATCCGGGACTTCAGCAAGGCATTCTCTGTGTCTTCACACAGAGCAGTATCAACACGTCAATAATAAAGCGGAATCTTCACACTGCCATCGAACGCCCGATCGGTCAGGATGCGCGGATCAGCATTAAGCACTCTTGTGCACCTGTGGAATTATCATGCTCATCCCCGGCGTGTATCTCTCTCAATACCTGACTGTTACAGCCCGTACTTCACGGGCTTCAGAATGCCTATAATCCCACCAGCGTGATATGTTTCTTTGTTGTCAGCGCCTTATATAACGCTTTTGCCAGAGTGCCTGGTTCCACACCTGATTGAGCGCCCTCGGAATCGGTCCAGAACGATTTGATGCGCAGTATAGTGTTGATACTCGTTACGCGTTCCATTTCCAGCACGGCCAGCACAGGATGGCGCATTTCGCCATGTTCCTCTGTCGCATCCGCCTGGATCACTGCGGCGCGGGATGCCTGACTGTCAAAGATAACGTGGCAGCGTACGCCGTTCAGGTTGAGTATGCCGATGACTTCATAAAGGCACTCAACAGCCTCTGCACTGTAGGATGCGGGCACAACAAACATAACAGATCCTTCTGAAGTGAAATTTAATGAGCAGCCAGCATAGGCGAACTGTAATCAGAGGAGAAGTTACTGTTTTTGAATGAAAAATGTAGAGTTCTAAGGTTACGATAACGCGCGTTATTTTCACTCCAGTTTTCGCTGGTACTATCAATAACTGACGTGTAACCCGATCATGGCGGTGGGGTGCGGATTTGACTTAAGGAAAGGCCAGCAGGTGGCAGGTTAATCGTTCCAGTGGGGAATGTATTTATCTATATGCGCAACGCGTTAGCTGTGTGTTTCAGCCACTTAACAGGATGAACATCAGATTAAGTTTAAGATTTTTCGCGCTCTTCAATCGCTCATTTCTCAATCCGGCCGTCACGTTTAACCGGAGGCCGTCAGTATGACATCAGGTGCTGACTCATATATTGTTGTTATCCGTGTAGCAGACCAGTCAGTATGGGTATCAGCTATGTGCCCGATTTTGTCGTACGTGAATCTTTGGATTTGGGGCAACTGAAAGAGGTATTGCCCGGTTACTGTACCAGGCAGGGGTATTTCTCGGCACTCTGGCCGGCCAGCCGATATCTCTCATCGAGAATACGCTGCTTTATCGTTTTTATTGCTGAGTCAGGCCTGTCTCTGTAATCCGTATCGGGAAGTTAATGCTTTCTGAAATCGTATGCACTTTTATGCTTAATTCAAAATCATAAACGCCCGTTTCTGGCATAGAGCAGAGCATTGCCCGTTATATGCAAAAAGCGGATGTTACGTTTATTTGCCTTTATTAGATTATTAAGAGTTATTTATATTGTATGAAGATATTCAATTGGTGCTCATTGAGTCACCTTTTGCTATCGACTAATTCTAAAGCTATAAGTTCTTTATACATTAGGTAAGGCATCATTGGGCTCTTATATACAAAACCCATCCTCATTAAATCAAAGGCGTTGCCAGAAATTCCGGTCGCTGTTCGGCTAGCAATGTAAACCCGGCCAATTCCGGATATCGCTCACGGCTGACGGTATCCGGCAGCATCAATTCTGTAAAACTCCAGGCCACTGCGATGCTGATACCGGCCACGGACAGCATGTCAGGATGACTTTCCCGCAGCCCGTTCTCCAGCGTCTGCCAGGCACCATGCAGTTGTTGAGTTACGCGATCCACCCAGGGCTGATGCTGTTTTTCTTCCGGCCTGAGGCGCTGTTCGTACACAATCTGCACCGCTTTTTCGCAGGCGGCCAGGGCGAAGCCGGTAAGATGCAGATCCCGGAACTCTTCTACGCCGGACGCTGATGTAGGTGCAGGCGAATGACCGCAATATTTCTCAAGGTAATGAATGATTAGTGTGGAATCGATCAGCACCTGATTATCATCTGTGATAAGCGTTGGAACTTTAACGGCCGGGTTAATTTTCGTTAAGGCATCAAAATCGCCGAATACCGAAAGCGGGCGATGCTCGAATTGAATACCCAATACTTTCATGTAAATAGCAACCCGTCTGACATAGGGTGAATCCAGCATTCCGATCAGGATCATGGCTCTACCTCATATTATGTTGATTAACAAAATCAATTACCTGTGCGGCGACTGGCAAGGGGGCATCTTCCATTAAAAAGTGTCCGGCCTGTTCAAAGATATGCAGCGTGGAAGAGACGATGTCGCGCTGCAAACGCCTTGCATACTCAACGGGTTGCCATTCATCTTCGGCGCCCCATAAAATCTGTACTGGCAGCCGGAGTTGCGGCAATTTTCCTGCAAAGTCACTGGTGTAACACTCATTATAGTGCGCAACCTGATGCTGATAAAATGAAGGTTGCCCTACCACACCACAAAGCGGTGCAAGATAATTTTCCAGCCGCTGCTCAGTCATACGATCCTTATTAAAAACCGCCATCTTTAACTGGTGCCACATCGCGCGGTAATGCTCAGTGGCGGGGATCAGCGCATAATCCGCATAATTATCCCGCATATCTCTCCATGTGGGCGAAGGCCAGGAGTTGTAGCTGGGAATATCGGCAATCGTAAGCGTCTTCAGAAGGGATGGGTTGTCGAACGCCAGTCTGAGTGAAATGGCCCCACCGATATCGTGACCAAAAAGATCTGTTTTTTCGATCTGCCAGTGTTCAAGCAGCCTTATCAGATAACCCACTTGTGCGGCAACCGAGGTATCAGCAGTCAAAGGGCGCTCTGACGCGCCAAACCCAGCCAGGTCATACAGATGAACATGAAAACCCGCATCGACAAATACCGGCACCAGTGACTGCCAGATTATTGAGTGTGCGGGCGTGCCATGAACCAGCACCAGAGGTCTTCCTGAACCATGGACTCCGGTCGCAATGCGACAACCATTTATCAGAACGTCGTCATTCAGTAATGGGTTATTAGCGGGCATCGGCTTTCTCCGTTGTGTTTGTTTCAGTCAGGCTATCCGTTGACTGAATATGACACCAGTGACATTCTTTCCCGCTGTAATCCTACTTTTGTCATACAAAAATGAATAAACGACTCTCCGTTGACTCACTCAGAGTGTTCCGGACCGTGCTGCAAACGGGCAATATGAGTAAGGCCGCATTACTCCTCAACCTGAGCCAGTCCGCTGTAAGCTGGAAGCTCAGACGGCTTGAGGATCAACTTCAATGCCAGCTACTAACGCGCATCGCCGGAAAAGCTGTTCCGACAGAAAAGGGCAGCGTTCTGCTGCAACATGCGGAAAAAATACTTACTGAACACGATCATGCCGTGGCCTATTTTTCACCTTCGGCGCTGCGTGGCAAGCTGCGAATCGGGGTCACTGAACACATCTCAATGACTGAAATATGCGGGGTGATTTCAACCTTCACTCACCACCATCCAGAGGTGGATATACAACTGGTGGTGGAGCAAAGTCATCTCCTGCGTCAGCATTTTTCTGAAGGAAGTCTGGAGATCATTTTACATCAGGATTTCACGGGCACGGCATCGACGGAAGATACGGTATTGTGGAGTGAAAATTTATACTGGTACGCAACGCCTGCCTGGCGACATGACTCGGATAAGAGCCTGAAGCTTATTACCTGGGGACCGGATTGCTATTATCGTAACCTGGCTGAGGAGAAACTTCGCCAGGCAAATATCCCATTTGCTGTGATGCTGGAGTGTCCTTCAGTAGCAGGTATGCTTGCGGCGATAACCACCGGGCTAGGTGTGGGAATACTCAATCAATACAGCCTTGATAAAGCGATTTGTAGCGTGTCTGAACTTGAGAAATTGATGCCTCTGCCTTCGGTTGATTGCCTGCTACGCCTGAACAAATACCGCGTTAACCCAGCAAGCGAAGCCTTCTGCGAGATGCTGACCCGGCTGATGCATAAAGATTGAAAGTGAAGTGGCTGCAATTAGTTGATGAAAAGAGGCGTTGTTAATAATGTCCGCTTCCGACCAGGCGGACATTTTCCCCATCTTCAGCTAACAACCTGAAACTGAAGCCTGCACCGTTAAGGTTATTTTAGCGACAGGGAAGTATCATCTGATGTCATAAACTGGCACTAAGGCTGAACAAGGCTGTTCTGACGGTCAATGTTAAAGCCAAACACACAAAACCCCAGTAAATCTTTTGCCTCATCCTCCACCCGCGTAATCATAACCAAATCGGTGCTACCGCCGGGCAGCTTTACCTCAAATGGAGGGTAAGGAAGACCTTTTGTCCTGAAATCCTGCAACCAAAGCAGCTTCTCAGCTTGAGACGGTATCACTTCAAAAATATGGCGATGGGTAATGTCCTGCATTGGCCAGCCAACCCGCGCTGCAAAGGTATCACTTGCGTCAACAATCATCAGTTCAGGGCTGAGAAAGCAGATAGAGGTGTCAGGCGCAGCAAACATCGATGAAATCTGATGCGCGCGCTGCTCAAGAGACATTCGTGCCACACGACTATGAAATTTACGGCCAGAGCCAGCGGTGAGAAAATTATGTGTTTCTTCAGCCGGGATCGGCCTGCTGAATAAGTAGCCTTGTGCATAAGCGCAGCCGATACCCCGCAACATCTCAGCTTGTTCCTCTGTTTCAACACCCTCAGCAATGACGTCCATATCCAGGCTGCGGCCCAAACCGACTACGCTGGAGATAATTTTCCGGCTATCCTTTTTCTGAAGCATTGAACGAATAAAACTGCCATCAATCTTAATCGTGCTGGCGGGAAGCTGGATAAGCCAGGCAAGGCTTGAACAGCCGGTGCCAAAGTCATCCATAGCAATCATACAACCCATTTCAGACAATGCTTCGAGTTCTGCATGAGCCGTCTCTATATCATCGATCAATGCTGTCTCGGTGATTTCTATCCTGAGCCGCGAAAGGCTGAACTGATAACGTTCAGCCAGTTTTCTTAAAATTTCGGGAAGGTGCTTACCGTTCAGTTGTGAAGGAGAAACGTTTAAAGACAGAAACTGGTGTTCTGGCCAGGTGCTCGCTGTCATGAATCCCTGAGCGGCCAGACTTGTCATCAGCTCATTGAGTAACCCATGATGTTCCATAGCCGGAATGAACTCAGCCGGAGATACGATAAGCCCTTCGGGCAAAATACGCCGTGCCAGCAATTCAAATCCTACTACGCGCTGATCCTCAAGTGAGACTATCGGCTGAAAAAAAGGTTTAAACTCGCCCGATTTAATTAGCTGCTGATAAGTTGCACGAGCATCAGCATCTTTCAATTTTTCATTCATTTAAATATCCTGAAACGTATTTCTGTAAGGCATTGATGACCTGAGCGGGAATGGAATAGAAAACCTTTTTTAAAACCCTGTTTTGTTTGCGGCGGAAAAATTAATCTTTTGCAAACGTCATTTTGCGGAGGCCTTAAATTGTCTATGGTTATTAAGTGCGATACACATAGCTATGATGTCAGTGAGCGGGGAAAGTTCATGAACATAAAATGCCATACTTATTTAACTCACGGGTCTGCATGAGGCTGATGGCATCTGGTATGGTAAACCAGAAACAAAGTGAAACCAAGCTATAAAAATATCGCTTAAGTTAAATATTAAACCCTGTTAATACATCTAATATGATCAGCAGCCAGTTTCTCTTATGAATTGCTGAAGTATACCTATGGATATCAATAAGTAATGTGCGGGTTTTCGCCTGTCAGCAGAAGTGACATGCCACAGCTAAACCACTCATTTAATATCCGCGATAGCCAGCTAGTATCAATCCACAACCGCGTATCAAAACTAAGAGTAACATTTCAACGTAAATTTCGTTGGGAGTCAGAGCGTCGGGATTATAAGGCCTGAAATTTTCCAGATATCATAGACCAAAGATAATTTCGCGCCACATGATTTCAAAAAAATAAATTTAGCCCGCTGGCGGTGAGGCTCATCCATCACATCAGCTCCGGTAGTTGTCGCTGGCGAGCTATCTATAGCATCTTGTTACAGTATTAATTCAAACCAGCGACCTTTAACTGAATATCCAGAAGGTTCTGCCGATAACCCTTTCAGGCATATTTTTATGCCTGTATATGCTCACCAGGAGAAATAATGCTGAATTTATTCCGGAAACAGTCCGCCAAAGAGCCGACAACGATGGATATCGCTGAGAAATTTATCGATGAAACGATGGATGTGGATCATAGTGATGCCACGCTGCTGAAATGTATTATGAACCTCAGCCAGAAAGGCTATTGGTATGTTGAGACGACCGATCTTAAAAGTGACGCGCCTGCATTTGTTTCACCTGAAGCACGCCAGCTTATGGGATTGCCTCTGCAGAAGGAGGTCGGGCTCTCTTCGCTGATCCAGATGATCCATGCGGATTTCCGGGAAGCGTTCAAAGGTTTGATAAGTCATACACTCAAACATAGCGGTGATGAAAAGCTGTTACGCTGCCTGATAAAAACTGGCGCAAATACCTTTCAGTGGTTTTGCATCCGTGCATCATACAGTCGTGAATTTACGCCGCCGCGCCTGGTTGCCGTTATAGAGAATACAGAAGAAGAAACGTCACAGTCCCGCAAGTTTGATATTGTCTCCACCCGTTTTGACCTGTCGCGCGAAATGCTTAATGACGGCCTCTGGGATCTGGATATTATTGGCGGAAATCCCCTGAATCCCGACAACGTATTCTGGTGGTCACCGCAGTTCAGGAAGCTGCTGGGTTTTGAAACCATTGAAGAGTTTCCTGATGTGATGGACAGCTGGGCATCACGCCTTCACCCGGATGACAAACAGAACGCGCTCGATGCTTTCGTCAACCACCTGATGGACTTCAGTGGTAAAACCGGTTTTGATATTGAATATCGTCTTAAACTGCGAAGTGGTGAATACCGGTGGTTTCAGGCCCGCGGGCAGACTAAACGTGCACCTGATGGCACCCCTTTGCGTGCCGTCGGCGCGCTTATTGATATTCAGGGCCGTAAAGACCGTGGCCGACATGAGGAAAGCGAAGTCAGGCGAAACATTCAGACCGCCGAAACCGCAAAAGAAATTGCCGAACTCGTCTCTGAAAACGGGATTATTGCTGCGCAGATCAAACTCATTTCATTGAACGCCAGTATCGAAGCCGCGAGAGCAGGTGTACATGGCCGTGGGTTTTCTGTTATCGCCAGTGCTATCCGGGGATTAGCGGAAAGAACGGCAGATATCACCGGACACATTTCTCGTCTTCAGATGCGAATAAGTAATTCTGCTAGCGGCATAGAAAAATCGCCTGAACAATAAACATCACATATTGATGAACGCTTATCTCAGGTAAATACAGGGATGTTCTGGTGAAGAGATACGACGGCCTGTCTCTGATTTACTCTAACCAGAACATCAGTTCAGTTCGCAGTTTCAACCTATGAAAATTCTCCCGGAGCGAGTACACATTTCCGTATGCAAACTGGCTCTGGGAGTTACTCACCACCTCAGAGCAGAGAGTATGGCCTTGTCATCTTTTATCAGCCTGGGCTTTAAGAAATCATGTGTCTGATAGAGGTTTGTTATGGGCGGAAGGGAGACGTTGAGTCAGATTAAAGTCATTAGAAAATGCCAGCCTGCTGGTGGCTGAGGCTCTGTGTGTATAAAAATTTTCAATAAGGACTGAAAGCTTATCTGAGCTGGCTTTGTGCAGATCTGTCCCGCATCACGTTTGATAATCATCTCGCCTGAATATCACCTGCTGCTCTTCAGCCTTTGTCATAAAACCATGATCAGCGTCTGGCACTTAGCCGCCAGAAGATCATCTGGCGGCATCAGTCACTTTAGAAACCAGGTGTGCGGGTTTGTTTACTGTCCATCAGTTTAATACGGGCATTTGTCCACGATGGGTCATTCATCTCCAGGGATGTGCCTGATAATTTCAGTACCGGCTGCTCAGGATCCGGGCCGCATGCCATGGTTGCCATTTTTCCGGGCGCTTTACACCAAACCATTGGTGTATAAGGTGCATTTGACTGGACACCATATTTTTCAACGGCGGCTTTGGCCATGGCATTTTTATTCTCAGTGGAGTATGGGAGCTCGTAAGAAATCTGAGACACAGCCAGCGCATGTTTCGGATCTGCAGGAACACGGCCTTCAAAATGTACAAGCAGTTTGACGCCGTTTTTTTCGTAAGCAATATACTGTGGCTGCTTATCTCCTGTTACCACATTTAGAGCCGGGTATTTATCAACGTCTAACGATGATGCTGGCACATGAAAGTGCTCAGTCATGGCTTTTACGGCCTCATCATAATCCATACCGGTTTTTACCCCGGCAACATCAAAGGTGATTACATCGGCAGCCCGCAGGTTAGCAGCCTGGGCCTGGGATATAGCCATCATTGACATTAAAAACAGAGAAGCACGGCGCATAAACATATCAAATCCTTTTTTTGAAAAGTGAGTAGCCCGCAAGCTTTCTCATCTGTGGTTCACATCCGGAAGTGCATAATGATAGCAATAGGGTGATGAATAAAAATCATTTTTCTGCCAATGTCAGATCCTGGCACTGAGCAGGCAGCGTTGCGCACAAGGCAACGTTCACTCTACGTTCACCACCTCACCAGCCGGCGCCTTAACGGTGGCAAAATCAACCTGTTAGCTGTCCGTTTTTACCGCAAATATCATTTTCCTGTCATTTATGTTCTTTACGCTGTCAGCTTTCTCTCATGGATTTAATATTATGAAAATAAAAACGATTTCTTTGGTTATCAGTTGTGCGCTCTCGTTTTCTGGTCTTGCGGCGCAACCTCAGGCTGAGCACTATATCGTCAGTTTTCCGGAAGGTACGCGCGTCAGCTACAGCGGCGCGTTCGCCAGTGCGTTTCCGGATGGTTTGCCGGTGGGAATCGGCTCCGGTTTGCTCTTTACCGGTAAGCAGGGGGATGCGCTCACCTTCGCGACCGTCACCGATCGTGGGCCGAATGCCGACTCACCCGATGTGGGCAAACATGAGTCAAAAATTTTCGTCACGCCAGACTTCGCTCCGCTGCTGATGAATATTCGGGTGCAGAACGGCAAAGCAGAAGCCACGGATGCCCGACCGCTGCATGACGACAAGGGCAATATCAACGGATTGCCGCTACAGGATGGTGTCATCGGCTCAACCAATGAAGTCGCGTTAAGCGACACACTGAAAGTGCTGAAGGGCGATAACCGTGGTCTGGATACGGAAGGCATTACGCCGGACGGGAAGGGCGGGTACTGGTTGTGCGACGAATATGGCCCGTTTCTGATTAACGTTGATCAACGCGGCAAGATTCTGGCGATTCACGGGCCGCAGGCTATTGAAGGGGAAAAATCCATTGCGGGCGGACTGCCTAATATTCTTAAGTGGCGTCAGCCTAATCGTGGTTTTGAAGGGCTTACCCGTATGCCGGACGGGCGCATCATCGCCGCGGTGCAGAGTACGCTGGATATCGACGGTAAAAGTAAAAAGCAGGCGCGCTTTACCCGGCTGGTGAGCTTCGATCCGGCGACCGGTAAAACCGCGATGTATGGATACCCTATCGACAGCGAGGCTTATAGTAAAAACAGCGACGCCAAAATTGGCGATATCGTGGCGCTCGATAATCAGCATATCCTCTTAATTGAACAAGGTAGCGATAAAAACGACGTGATGCGCAACCTTATCTATAAGGTGGACCTCAGTGCGGCTACCGATCTTGCCGCATTCGACAAGCCTGGTGAGTATCCGGAGTCGGATGACGAGAAAGCGCTGGCGCAGCGAGGCATTAAGCTCGCAGCTAAAACGCTGGTGGTCGATTTACGTCAACTCGGCTGGCAGCAGGAGAAGGCCGAAGGACTGGCGCTGATCGACAGTAAAACGCTGGCGGTCGCCAATGACAATGACTTCGGCGTGAAAACGGTCATGCAAAATCCGGTGGAAGGTAAGAAGCGCAAGGATTATCGGCTGAATGAAAAGGGGGAACTTACTATAGAGGGTAAGCCGGTTGCAACGACGATCGGCGTGAAGCCGCTGAAGAAACCGGAGTCGGACAGCGAGTTGTGGATCGTAACGATGCCGGAACCGCTGAAATAAACGTTCCCCTTACCCTGGGCTGTCTCCTTAATTTCCTGACTTTCTGTAAAAGAGCAGGATACAGCCCGGACATACCCGCGAAATATCGGTCTGCGCCGTTTTGTTATAGCGGACGGTAGCAGACCGATATTCGTTTAAGCAGTTAAACAGCTTTCCACCGCGTTGCGGCATTAAGCGTCACTGGCGAACTTTAAACGTCAGCCTGGCGTTTATTTTTTATTTTCAATGCGATAACCGCTTCCTTCTGCATCCGAGCGCTTTCGATATCGGGCAACCCGGTCAACTACGGCTCAAGTCGCCAGGTTGCAGGGCGTGATTATAACATTGTGTAATAATATGTTATCTGCCTCTTCAACAGATACTCACCACCGTGTAAGTTCTGGGGTCTCATACGCTTGTTGTCCCCGTAATCCGCTGAGGAGAAAGAGAGTGAAAGCAACCGCAATGGCCGCTACAAGTCTGTTAATGCTGATGAGCAGTGTTCACGCTGAAGGTCTGACGACGTCGGCAGATGGTAACAACCTCACCGTCAGCTTCGGCCAGCCCACCATCAAACAGGTGCTGCACTACCGAAAAATGTATGACAAAAAGCCGTTTCCGGATGCGGAGATTTATTATTACGACAACGGTACCTATAAAATCATTTCTCAGGGCGAAAACCACTACGGTGTTTACGTCATGCAGGGCAAGTTTGATGATGAAACTTTCACGGTGCGTTTTATCTCTCTGCCTTCTGCTGACTGGGGCAATAAAACGGCTTTTCATCAGTTAACTTTTATCAGGGGTGACGAGCAGAACGTCTTTATTCAGAATGCCATTGTGGATACCGGTGAAGCCATTGCGCAGCAGAACGGCACCTATACTCAGGAAAAAAACACCGTAACCAACCCGGTCTCTACCAGCTGGAAAAACAAATAATTGTCGGGTGGCAGCGTGTCTGCCACTCTGATTTAAACCCGATGCCTGCCACGTTCCTCGCGCAGGATCATATTGAGTTTTGGCTGGCGGACACCTCCACACACTGATTTTTTACTCAGAAGATGCATAGCCGCAATTAAATGCCTTATATTTCATAGTCTGATGTACATTTGCCGCGCCCACGACAGCAGTGCGATCGCGCTGCAACATGCAGTACCGGTAATCTGACTGTGAAGGGTAACTCCTGCTTTTTTTGATACTGACAACACTCAATTTGTCAGGTCCTGAGGCGTAAATATGGACAGAGTTTCACTCCTGCTGAATGTGCAGGACGTCGCTTTTTCAGTCGGGGATCGTCAGCTACTGAAACCGGTCTCCCTGCAGTTATATCAGGGTGATTGCGTCTTGCTGACCGGCCCATCCGGAAGCGGAAAAAGTACCTTCCTCAAAATCCTTGCTTCGCTGATTACCCCCACCTCCGGGCAACTTTTCTTCAGGAACAGTGATATCACCACGCTGAGAGCAGAGGCCTATCGCCAGCAGGTCTCGTACTGTTTTCAGACGCCGCAACTGTTTGGTCAGACGGTATATGACAACCTGGCGCTGCCATGGCAGATTCGCCGTCAGAAACCTCAGCGGGACAAACTTGTTGCTGCGCTGGAAAGCGTAAATCTCTCTCCGGATATGCTGAATAAACCTGTTGAACAACTTTCAGGCGGAGAAAAACAGCGTGTCGGACTACTGCGCAATCTGCAGTTTATGCCTGAGGTGCTGTTGCTGGATGAAGTCACCAGCGCACTTGATGAAGAGAACAGACTATCAGTACTTTCACTGATTAACCGGATCGCAGCTGAAGAAAAGGTAGCCGTGGTGCGGATTAGCCATGACGTTAACGATATCCAGCAGGCTGAGCAGGTGCTTCGGCTTGAGCCGCCAGAAAAGGAGAATAAGCGTGAATCAGCATAATATCAGTGACACCTCGCTGTTACTGTCACTGACGCTGGTGGCCATAGCGCTGCTTATCAGCCAGAAAGAAAAGCTCGGCATGAGCAAAGATATTCTCTGGAGTGTATCCCGGGCGATAATTCAGCTGGTCATTGTCGGCTTTGTATTAAAGTCGATCTTCGATGTTAATAACAGCTGGCTGACGGTACTGATGGTGCTGTTTATCTGCGTTAATGCCGCGATCAACGCCCGTAAACGCGGACGAAATATTGATAACGCCTTTACGATATCGTTTATCGCTATTTTTAGTGGCACCGTTATCACGCTAACGATTCTGGTGCTGAGCGGGGCGATAGCGTTTATTCCGATGCAGGTCATCCCCATCACGGGCATGATCGCCGGTAATGCCATGGTCGCAGTAGGGCTCTGTTACAGCAACCTGAACCAGCGCTTCAGCGACAACCAGCAGAAAATTATGGAGATGCTGAGCCTTGGCGCATCGGTGAAGCTGGCATCGGGCCGCATCATTGCCGACAGCATTCGTACAGCTATGATGCCGACGGTGGACGCTGCCAAAACCGTCGGACTGGTCAGCCTGCCAGGGATGATGTCCGGACTGATTTTCGCCGGAATAGATCCGCTCAAGGCGATTAAGTATCAGATTATGGTCACGTTTATGCTGATAGGGACTGCCAGTCTGTCAACGATCATTGCTGTCTATTTATCCTATCGTCGTTTTTATAATGCCAGGGCGCAGCTAAAAATATCGGATAGATCGCTGGATTAGTGAAACTGATTGGCGGATCTGAAGGTTATAGCTGGTGAGGAAAGTAAGTCTGTTATCAGACGCGCTCGGTTGCTTGCGAGCGCTTAACTGACAGCAGAGTGCTCAGGGGATGCTGCAAAAAACTCCCCGCTGATCTGAAATATCCCGGCAGGGTTCGAGCTTTGATTGTTCATCTGAATGCCTGATACACAACTGGCTTTGGTTTTTAATTTTGCCTGTTCTGATAAAGGTCCCAGCGGTTGCCGTACAGATCTTCAAAAACCACCACGGTTCCGTACTCCTCTTCACGAGGCTCCTGGGAGAATGTAACGCCTTTCGATTTCATGGCTTTGTAGTCTCGCCAGAAGTCATCCGTCTGCAGAAAAAGGAATACTATTCCGCCGCACTGATTGCCGATAAAACCTTCCTGTCTGTCATCTGAAGCGCGAGCCAGAAGAAGATTGCAGTCGCTTTCAGGGTCAGGTGTAACTACAACCCAGCGTTTACCTGGCTGCGGTGTATCCTCAACAAGGGTAAAACCCAGCTTTTCGGTGTAATATTCAATTGCCCGATCATAGTCATCAACCACGATGGCCACATATCCCATACATCGCTTTTGCGTTCTCATTTCTGCTCCGTCATGTTTCAGGCCTGGTTGCCTTGAAACATTGTTTTAACACAAACGAGTATTCCGGAGTTGGGTGAATTGATTCAGTCTTCACAGTATTAAGCCGTTGTAATAAAGATACATCAGCTGACTTAAGCCTATAATTTTTATAAATCCATGGCGCGGGTATCAAAAAATGTTTGAGGGATTTACTCATACACACTCGATATTCTGCAATCCGTTCCGGTGCTAGGCTAAATCTCTTTTACCTTGACGTTCTTTATTGCGCTGTTTCCTGGACAGGTACTGGGCGTAGAGCTGGCGGCGATCTTCGCATTGTTCACCAGCCAGGCATGGAACATGACCTTTAGCTTCTATCAATCGTTACGCACCGTACCTGTGGATTTGGTGGAGGTTTCCCGCAGTTTCCATCTGACAGCCTGGCAATGTTTCTGGAAACTGGACGTGCCTTTTGCCGTTCCGGGGCTGATCTGGAACATGATGATGTCAATGTCTGGTGGCTGGTTCTTTTTCGTGGCCTCCGAAGCGATCACCGTGGGCAATAACGCCTATACGCTGCCCGGCGTAGGCGGCTATCTGGCTCAGGCTATCCTGCATAAAGATATTCACGCCATAGGCTGGGTGTTGCTCACGATGGTGATTGTGATTCTGGCATAATTTTTTCTACAATGATCAGACTGAAATCTTCAGCCTGGAAGATGTCGAGTTCTGAGTTTTAACAAAAGAATGACGGCTGTTGTATAAAGAAATCATGCTGTTTATGTGTGGGCCTGAAGGTACTCAGGCCCCGAGCTGCGTAATGACGTTTACTCTTTGATTCTAGCGTTAACAATGCTCATGCCTGCCGCATTGCTTCGTTTAGTCACGCGAACCGTTCCGCCGGCAAAATAATTGCCCACGGGTTCACAGACCTTTATCCGTCTTTGCAGGTCCGGGTCGTTAACCTCAACACCCGAACAGTCGTGACGCCCGCCGCCCGAAAACTCGCTATAAGCGGTATACTTGCTGAGGGTGCCCGGAAGAAGCCAGATAACCGTGGTCAGCAGCATATAGCTAAAAAAGGCCATCAGCAGAACGGACCCTGCGAAAAGTTTGATGTTATTCATTATGCCGTTGACAGCCTCACCTTTACCCCATTTTTTAATAATAAAAAAAAGAGCCAGTCCCAGCGGCAGGACGGCACACCATAATGCGTCGAGCACAGGTTGAGTCAGAAAGGTATTACGGTCAATTTCATTGCGCCACACAAAAAAAGTAAATAAGCAGCCAAGCACTCCGGTAATTAACAGCGCGAAACGGCGGGTTGAATAGGTATTCATTGGCAGTTCTCTCCCTGAGTCTTAAGTATTTGGCGCTGATAAGCGGCAGTTCCCTGAACCGGTTAGTTCTCATGGTAAACCAAACGTCAGGCGAAATTATCGTATGTTCGAAGGTTATCACGTCGGTCTTTCTTAAGACAAAAAGCATGAGCTTTATGATGGTCAAAATGGGCGATTGTTTGTATGCCCGACGCTCTGTTTATGGTCAACTAGCCGGTAAGTAATTTATTAATATTCCATCTTACACCCCCAGAGAACGAATCTGTGTTCCTGCATTGTCATGTTATGGTTAAACTCTTCAACAACATGAGGATAGCAACATGATTGTCAGAACATGGCACGGATGCGTACCGGCCAGGCACGCTGAAGGTTTTGCAACTCACTTGCAGAAGACTGGTGTTGAACATTCAGAAGCGACGCCAGGGAATCTGGGAGCGTATGTACGCAGAGAAACCCAGGGTGAGTGGGAACATTTCTTCCTTGCGACGTACTGGGAAGATTTAGAAGCCATCAAAGCCTTTGCAGGCGAACAGTATCAAATTGCTGTTACCTATCCGGACGATGAAGAATATGAGTTGCTATCAGATCCCTACGTTTTTCAGCATCAGGTCCAGACTGTAATCCCATTATAAGTATTTGCCTGCCGCCGCCAGAAGGCGGCCAATGACTCACCTGAACCTGTCCGCTGACTCAGCATAAAATTTTACCAGGCAAAAAGCATGACTTATAACGCAAGGTTTAGATAAAGCCTTTTAATTGTAGATTGATCGATCTACAATCAATCATCAGCACAGGAGAACCTTATGAAAGCATCAGCAGGCAGACCCAGAGAATTCGATCCAGAGGCGTTCCTCAACACCGCACTCGAATGCTTCTGGCAGAAGGGATATCAGGCAACATCTATGGCTGATCTTATGAAAGCATCGGGTCTGGCAAGTGCCAGCATCTATAAACTTTATCCCGATAAGCGCGCTATCTACCTGGCTGCTTTGCAGCGATACATGGATGAAGGCATTTCAAGGACAGTGAAACGAAATGCAGAATTGTCGCCAGAAGCTGCATTGCGAGAAACGCTCGAATTTGTGGCTCAGTTATCATCTGCTCCTGCCGGAGAGAAAGGGTGCTTTACTATTGCGGCAGCCAGCGAGCTTTTACCCGGAGACGAAGAGGTTAAAGGCAAAGTTTCCTTTAAATTTAACCGTTTAATTAACGAGTTAGAGAATATCTTAAAAAGAGGCCAGGATCAGCGGGTATTTCGCCAGGATGAAGATGCGCGAGTCATGGCTCAAAGCATTTTCATGATGATGGAAGGTATGCGGATATATGGAAAACTCCAGCCAGAGATTGGAGATCTGAGAAAAAGTAATGACTTCATGGTCAGAACGATACTTTCAGACACCCATGACGTAACCGGCAATAGTGCGGTTAAGGCATCCGCATGATTGAAGTGGGCACCATTGTTCGGCGAAGAAAAAGAAGAAGAATAATGGTGGTAATTGAATATTCAGATGGCATGGCATTATGCGGCTGGGTCGATAAAGGACGTTTTTTCAAAAGACGTTTTCCACTGTCTGAATTAAAAATAGGCGTGCCTTATTCAAATTTCTGGTCACTCACCTAAATCATTGCACCTTTAAAGACATCTGGTTCAAATAAATATAATTAGCATAACCGGCTGCCCTTAATTCGCCGTGCTTTTGTGAGTCAACAGACTCAGGATGCTCATCACTCAGCGATCACCGGACATCATCATTGCCCGGTAATCGGCTGATTTACATCGATGCTACAACCTCAGCTTATTTTTGAGACTGCTGATTTTGCTCAGCCTCTTTCTGTTTTTTCTTCGCCATATGATGACCGACTGCGCAGCCCGCTGCGGCACCGGCCACACCATGATGAGCAACATGACCTGCGACGCCGCCTACTGCGGCTCCCTTAAGACAGCCCTGGGCATTAGCCTGTAAATTCACCGACAAAAACAGTCCGGTAGCAATAACGATAACTGATAATTTTTTCATCACTTAATATCCTGATAGTTAGTTATAGTTGCAGGTTGAACCCGACAGAGCATAGCCGCACTCTGGGGTGTTTCGCTGGCCGGGATACAGGAATCACGACATTAGTTACCTGTCGTTACGCTTTCCAGAGGGAATGTAAGTATTTAATGCCATACCCGTGAGTCAGATACTTTCCGGCTCGTTAAGCGGCAGCCAGAGGTTAGGCTTGGGAAGATAAATCGGGGGGAGTGTAAACAGGGGGTTTTTCGACGACGACGAAAAAACAGCGCTTCCATCGGGAAGCGCTGCTGCAGATCAGAAGGACATTGTCAGCCCGGCATAATAAGCGCGTCCCGGTTCGTTATAGGTCGATGCGCCATCAGCCTCGCGATATAGCTGTTTATCCAGCAGGTTATTAATACCCGCATTGGCACGCAGATTTTTGGTGATGTCATAATTAAAATTGACCCCAAATACTGAATAAGCACCAACTTCGCGATTCGACATTGAATTGTTTTCTGTGCGGGATTCCGCATACTGGCGTGGTTTCTGACGGCCATACATCGTCCAGTTCAGATTAGTGGAGAAATCCTGCGTCACCTGCCAGTCCAGCATTGTATTGATCGTGTATTCAGGAATAATCGACAGCGGATTGCCGGTCTTTTTATCTTTCGACTCGATCATATAAGTTGCGTTAGTCCGCCACTCAAGCTCGTCACTGACCAGCGGGATAGTGAAATTGCCTTCCAGACCTTCCACTACCGCTTTGCCGCCGTTACTCCATTGCAGGATATTGTTACCATTAGAGGCGTAACCCAATACTTCCGTCCCTGAGACGATTTTGTTTTTATAGTCATTGCGGAACCAGGTGATACCCGCAATATAGCCATCCTGACTGAACTCGATACCCAGCTCTTTATTTACGCTGACTTCAGGATCGAGATTTTCATTACCCAGCAAATAACAACTGCCACGGGTAACGTTGATCGGACAGCCATTTCCCCGCGTCGCCAGTAAATAGCCTTCGCTGGACTGATAAAGGTTAGGGGCTTTAAACGCACGGGCGATACCCGCTTTCAGGGTAAAACTTTCTCCCAGAGCCTGAGAAATATTGAGCGACGGACTCCAGTTCGCACCAAAGGTGTCGTGATAATCAAAACGCAGACCGGGGATCACTTCAGTGCTATCGGTCGCAGCAATATTATCTTCAAAATAGAGTGAGCTCAGCGTTGCGCTGTTTTTACTGTTGCGGCTACCCGCATCACCACTGACACCGTCGATGGATACGCCAGGCGCACTGGTGCCGTTCATTGAATTAGGATCGTTCAGCTCATCTCGGTTCCACTCGGCTCCCAGCGTAACGGTCTGTTCACGCAGCAGTTCCAGCGGGAAGCTGACTTCGCCTCCTGCCCGGTAACTTTCAAAGCGACTGGTTGAGAACGTGTTGCTGTTGATCCGGCCTTCACCCGCACCCGCCGTGCCTTCATTCAGGCGGGTGTTATTGGTTTTTTCATAGTTAAAGGTGAGCTTAGATTGTCCCCAGTCCCAGATGCCATTATGCGCAAGGCCCCAGGTCTGACGATACAGACGGTTGGTTTCCGAACCATCGAGAGATTCGATCAAGGCATTACCGGCACCGTTGCTGTACTGGGTATCCCCGGTGTAAATGTTGCCCTGACGGCTGTATCCGTAGCTGAAATCCAGCACCTGTAATGGCGTAATCTTCCACGACAGCACACTGTTGATGTCTTTATTGCGAACGCCTTCGCGACCGGCGGCGCCGGAGCCATTGTGCGACTGGTTAATGTCGAAAGCATCGCTGTCGGTTTTGTTGATGTTGCCATAGAGCCGCATGGTCAGAGCATCGCCCGCCAGCGGACCACTCAGGTTAAAGTTAGCGCGGCGGGTTGCGCCTTCTTTATCATCTTCCGGCTGGTTAGTGTAGAGCGACAGCGATCCGCTCCAGTCATTGGTCGGGCGTTTGGTAATGATATTAACTACGCCACCGGCCGCGCCGGAACCGTAACGCGCTGCCGCCGGTCCACGAATCACTTCAATCCGTTCAACCATTTCTGGTGGTACCCAGTTTGAGTCACCGCGGGAATCGCGCTCGCCGCGCCAGCTATAACGCACCGAATTGCGCGAGGTGGTCGGCACACCATCGATCAGAATCAGCGTATTTTCCGGCCCCATGCCGCGAATATCGATCTGACGATTGTTGCCGCGTACGCCGTTGGCGCTGTTGCCGGTAAGGTTAACGCCTGGCATTTTACGGATAATGTCGGAAAGGTCGTTGACCGGCGGGTTTTTCTCAATGTCCTGCGAGGTGATCACCGAAACGCCAGGCTGCTGTTTCAGCTCCTGTTCAGCGGTGACCAGCATCGTCTCATCATCAGCCAGCTTTTCTGTCTCTTCCTGATTAGCGCCGTTAGCAGAGGTACTCAATAAACCGGCCAGCAGTAGCGCAACAGGGCGCTTATGGACACGCATGGTTACATTCACTTAGAAAATCTCCCTGAAGTATTAAGGCATGTAAGCAAATGCGTATGATAATGATAATAGTTATCATTGTATATCGCGGTAAGCCACCTTTACATTCCATAACAATGGGCTATTTATTCGCCATAACCGTGACCAGAAGGGAGAAGTGACGTTAGTTTTACTTGTTGGTCATCACCCGAAAACTTCCTTAGATTTCATCAGAACGCGTCTTTATGACTCCAGACTTATTAGGTCTGGAGTCATAGATAAACAATGGATAGAATGGCCCGCTCTGCAGTGACAAACAGGTATAAATGTGACCCCAGATCTGACACAGATCCCTGCGCGTTCAGCCCACGTAGGCCGCCATGTATTGCTCTGGCTGGAGCAGGTTAAAAAGGCTTCACTCAGCGAGCTGGATAATTTTGGCGATGAAGGCACGGTGGAGCAGGTGATGAAGGTCTGGGTAAAACTCTCGCTGCTGATCAGTCGGCGGCGTCCTGAGATCGCCATCTCCTCATTGCTGAAACATGTCCTGCCGAACATCGGTTCGCAGCCACTCAAAACGCTGAACCGCTTACGCCTTAACCGGCTCTATAACATTCTGATCGCCGACGGTAAAAAAGAGGAGGCGCGGCGGGTGTTCGCGCTGACCAAACAATTTCTTGCCTGGGCCGAGATGCAGGGCTATCTCGATCATTCACCCATCGCTTCAATGAAAAAGCGTGATGTCGCGGGTCGCGCTACGCCGCCGCGCAGTCGGCAACTTACCGATGCAGAAATCTGGGTGTTCTGGCACGGGCTGGATAACTGGGCGCTTTCGGAACAGGCGCGCTGGGCGCTGCGTTTATGCCTGGTCAGCGCCCGGCGGCCGGATGAAATTGTGCAGGCGCAGAAAGCGGAGTTCGATCTGCAATTAGGATTGTGGATGCAGGGTACGCGCAATAAATCGCAGCGGGAGCATGTGCTGCCCATTTCACCGCTGATGCGTCAGTGCATCGAAGCGTTGTTGCGCGCCGCCGATCCAGCCTCACTCTGGCTGGTGCCCGCGCCACGCGATCCGCAACAGCCGCTGTCAAAAGGCGCGATGAATCAGGCACTTCGCCGGATGATCCGCGCTCCCCGTGGGCTGGGACTGGAGGCGTTTACCCCGCGCGATCTGCGCAGGACTGCGCGTTCAAAACTCTCAGCGCTCGACACGCCTAATGACGTCGCCCGAAAAATCATGAACCATGCGCTGGAAGGTATCGATCGGGTCTATGACACTCATGACTATCTGAGCCAGATGCGCAGCGCCATGACTATCTTTTCGGACGCGGTTGAGCAGATTATTGAATGCGAAAGCTACCATCTACTGCGTCATCGCTATGATGGCGAAACCCTCACGCTGGACGATCTCTCGCTCATGGCAATGTCACGCTAACGCTTATATCGGCAACTGTCAGAAGTGGTAGCGCAGCCAGGCAAAATAGACGTTGCCGTTGTTATGGGTGCCGGGAATATAGGTCATCTGGAAATCGAGATCGCCATAGCCGACAGAGGCCAGCGGCAGTAGCGCAGGCACCGGAATATAATCCCAGTTGTGCCGTGCGGTAAAGCCCGCCGTGTAACCCGCACCCCAGTGAAAATTCTGGTCGGCCAGCGGACGCCAGGTTGCCACCCAGCCATAGCCACCAAAGGGTTCCCATTTATTAAAGGAGTCCTTAAACGCCATTAAGTAGATGCCGTTCCAGTTCCCTTTTTCATCGTAGCGGGAGATACCTCCGCCCGCGCCCCAGGGTCTTTCATTGTATTTATTGATATGTTCACGATCGTAAGTGGCACGGTTGTGCCAGGTAATCGCGGGCAGATAAAAGTCGTAACCTTCAGGCTGCTGCCAGGTTGTGGCGACTTTATCACTGAAATTATCCCAGCCCGCACTCACGGTCTCCACAAGTGTGGCGGAGTGGGCTGAAAAAACACTGAAAACGGTGGTCGTTATCAGCGCTTTAAGCATTGAAATTTTGCGCACGTACGAATTCCTGCAATATCTGGTGTTAAATAAGGTGATAAAAGATTTAAGGCAGATATTGTGGCATCAGGAGTGACAACTACAGTTCAATGAACGGCCATTACAGGATTTTATCTTTAACAAATAATGATGCAGCAGCCCTGTTGCTCTGACAAGTCAGCAGGCGTGCTGACCCTATAAACGCCTCCCTGTCTTTATCATCTTCCAGCCGTCTTTCACACGCAGACAATTCCCTGAAAAAATTCGTATTGTTTGCTAACAAAATCTTGCAATGATAATCGCAATGCGTATATTTCTCATTTGTTTTAGAAGTTCATCACACCCGCGCGCAGGCGCTCAGGGAAAGGTTTCTGGTTCCTCAAACCATAAGCAGGGCAGCGATGTCCGCAGGAAGCATGGTCGTGACAGTGGCAGCATAAAAACATAAAGATAATTGAGGAATTAATGAACGCTTTCGATCTTCAACACCCCAGGGCAACGGACACTTCTGCTCTGCAACGTCCATTCCGCTTCTCCTTGCTGGCTGTCATCGTCGCCTCGTCGCTGGCGCATAATGCTGCTCATGCCGCAGAGACCGGCGCACCCGCTGCCAGCGATAACCAGACTATGACGGTCAGCGCGTCAGCCGATGATGCCGTAGCCGCTTCGCCCGCCACTGATTACAGCGTACCGGTTACCCGTGCGGGCACTAAAATGCTGGGCACCGTACGTGATGTCCCGCAGTCAGTCAGCATCGTCAGTAAACAGCGTATGGCCGATCAGCAACTCCAGTCGCTGAATGATGTGCTCGCAAATACCACCGGTATTCGCGGTATCAGTGGTGATATGGATCGCACCAACTACTATGCGCGCGGCTTTATGATCGACAACTACATGGTCGATGGTATCCCTACTGCCTTTGCCGCTCGCTGGAACCTGGGCGATGCGCAGACCGATATGGCAATGTATGAGCGCGTTGAAGTGGTGCGCGGAGCGACCGGTCTGTTAACCGGACCGGGCAATCCATCAGCTGCCATCAATATGGTGCGCAAACACGCCGACAGCAAAGAGTTCGGCGGCACCGTCTCCGCCAGTTACGGCAGCTGGAATAAGCAGCGTTACGTGGCCGATCTCTCTGCTCCGCTCAGTGACTCCGGCAATGTTCGTGGCCGGCTGATCGCGGGCTGGCAGGATAACAACAGCTTCATAGAGCGCTACGGCGCCAAAAAACAGTTTATCTATGGCGTGGTTGACGCTGACCTGACCGACTCTGCCACGCTTTCGGTCGGCTATGAATTCAGCCAGGTCAATACGGATTCCACCATGTGGGGTGGCGCGCCGCGCTGGTACACAGACGGCACGCAGATACATACCCGACGCGGCTACAACACCGCACCTGACTGGGCCTACAACGATAAAGAGAACCGTAAAGTCTTTGTGAACCTGAAACAGGACTTCGATAACGGCTGGAACATCACGCTGAACGGCGCGCACAACGAGATGCGCCTCGACAGTAAGCAGATCTATCTTGATGGCTATTTCGATCGTAACACCGGGGCGGGCGTCTCTTCGTATGCCAACTATCCGGTGGTAGGCGGGACCGGTTACAACACCGGTAAACGTAAAGTGGATGCCGTTGATGCCTTCGCCAGCGGTCCTTATGAACTGCTGGGTCGTCAGCATGAGCTGATGGTCGGCGTCAATTACACCCGCCAGGATAACAAGTACTTCAGTACCTTTGAGAATATCTCATCGGAGTCGCTGGGCAACTACAACGAGTTTAACGGTCAGTATCCGGAATCGGCCTGGACGCCGCGTCTGCCAGCAAGCGATACCCAACTGGTTCGCCAGAAATCGACTTATATGGCGACCCGTCTGTCGCTCGCCGATCCGCTGCACCTGATTATCGGTGCTCGTTACACTAACTGGAACCGTGAAACGCCAGGCGGTGAAATGGAAGAAAATAACACCACCCCTTACGGCGGATTGATTTATGACTTCGCTGAAAACTGGTCGGCTTACGCCAGCTATACCTCGGTGTTCCAGCCACAGGACTATCGCGATGCCAGCGGCGCTTTCCTGTCGCCCGTTATCGGCAAAAACTACGAGGCAGGCCTGAAATCTGACTGGATGGATAGTCGCTTCACCACCTCGATTTCGGTGTTCCGCACCGAGCTGAATAATGTCGGTGAAGCAACCACTCAGACGGTTCAGGGGTCAGGTGATGTCGCGTACATTGGCCGTAAAGGCGTGGTGAGTCGTGGCGTGGAGTTTGAAGTCAACGGCGCATTAACCGACAACTGGCAGATGACCCTGGGCGGCACGCGCTACATTGCGGAAAACCGCGATGGCAGCACCTTTAACCCGCAACTGCCGCAGACCAGCTTTAACCTGTTCAGCAGCTATCGCCTGCCGACGTTGCAGCAGCTGACGCTGGGTGGCGGTGTGAACTGGCAGACACATATCTGGAATGATGTCGGTGGCCCGGAAGGCAATGGCACCTGGCGTGCCCGTCAGGGCAGCTATGCGCTGGTTGATCTCTTCGCCCGTTATCAGGTGAACAAAAATCTGTCGCTGCAGGGCAACCTCAATAACCTGTTCGACAAAGAGTATGACACTAACGTGGCCAGCTCCGTAGTCTACGGCGAACCGCGTAATTTCTCAGTGACCGCCAGCTACACTTTCTGATTTGTGTCGTTGTAAAGCCTGTGAAAAACGCCTCAGTTGAGGCGTTTTTTTATTTCAAATCAGAGTGCAATTATTTATATCACCTCAGTTGGCGAAACTTGTGGTGAATAAGTCTTCATTGCATAGGCAGTGTTGTTAGCAGACATCAGATCACAATATTGCTCTTACATTTTGGTTATTACCAGAGATAACCGGTCATCCAAACCACGTGCCGATTATGCCTTAATCACCGTTTTACATTAGTTTTTGCCGTATTTTCTCTACTGAGTACGCAAATTTAACACGTTTCCATCTTGTCAACATGGCTGGATTGTGACAGGATGGTTTCCATAATGGAAACAGTCAGGAGCCAATGGAATGCATGTTATTTCACGTGTGCCGTTTGATGAGGCGGCCAGAAAATATCCTAATGCAGCGGCCGCACTTAATCTGCTTTATCGCCATCTCAGGCAAGGCGATTTCAGTGGTCCTGACGATCTTAAAGCGCTTTATGCAAGCCTTGATCGTATGAAATATCGTGCTAAATGGTGGGTCATCGACGTGAGTGGCAACCAGTTGCGCGTGATGTTCTTCGCGGATTTTGAGCGAAGTAAAATCTTTATTAAGCATATCTGCACGCACGCTGAGTACGACAAGCTTGTTAAAAAATATCGGGAGGTTACCGAATGAATACTGAAGCTATCAGGCTGTCAAATGAGCTCGCTGAAGCGGTACCGCTGCTGGCTGGCAGCAGCCAGCGCGAGGATTATGAAGAAGCACTGAAACTGGTCGAATATCTGATTGAACATGAGCCGGATAATCCGCTGGTTGACCTGCTTTGCGCGCGCATTGCTCACTATGAAGATAAAGATCCGGAGCTGGCCGAATTTAATGCACGTCAAAATGAAATCAGCACAGGCCCCGGCATTCTGCGCGTGCTTATTGAGCAACACAATCTTAGCCTGAGCGACTTCGAAAATGAGATCGGTAAAAAATCGCTGGTTAGCCGAATCCTCAGCGGTGAACGTCAGTTGACTGTGTCGCATATCCGGGCATTATGCGCCCGGTTTGGCCTGTCGCCATCTCTGTTTTTCTGATTTAAGCGTGCTGCGATGGACTATTAAGATTCGATAAGTCTTTATATTTTATCGGTCCGTGCTCTGAAGAAACGCCTCACTTGAGGCGTTTTTCATCACCTCCTGAATCTGCACTCAGGTAAAACGCAGTGCCAGGTTAAAACCTTCTGCCGACTCCACCACAATCGCCTCGGGCTGCTCCTGAAAGGCAATTTCACCCTTCACCAGCGCGCGTTTCACCAGGTCGAGATCTTCCGTCTCAAAACCCAGCGCGACCATCCGGGCGCTGCCATCATAGTCTTCCGGCAGCGGGCCAAATCGCTGCTGCGCATAGTCTGCCGAAGCAAAACGAACCGTGGCAGCACCCGCGCGCAGGACAAAGGCGCCTTCGGGACAGGCGAGCACTTTAGCGGCCCCAAACAGGCGGCTATAGACCAGCGCTGAAAGCGCCGGATCCTGCGCGACAATCACAAACTCACTGATATTACGCACGCCATTGGGGTGACGCTGCCATGCCGGCTGCCATACCGCTTCGGGCGTCAGATGCTGGCAAAAAAAGCTGCGGCCATTGGGTACCAGCGAAGGGCGAATCCGTACGGTTCGAAAGTGCGCTTCACTCACCGAACCGTCGGGCAGGGTGACCGGTCGATGAAAGGCCGCTGGCGGATCGCCATCCAGATCCTGCCGTTGCAGATGCTGAAACTCACTCTCTGCATCGCTGCTTTTCCACACCAGACCGCTCAATCCCAGCGGCGACTGCCAGAGATCGGCGCGCTGGCTCCCTTTGCCCGTCTCATAGCCCAGCAGTTCCAGGTAATTCTCACCAAAAATCGCCAGGTGATTACTCGATCCCAGCGAGTGATGACCCCGTTCAGTGAGCTGAAAGCCGAGCCTTCGGAAGCGCGCGCTGGCGCTGTCGAGCTGGTCGGCCACGTTAATCACCGCATGATCAAGAATCGGTTGTGGAACCTGAACTGACATAGCAGCACTCCTTTTTTTCGTCATTGCGCCGCCACAATCTGCAACGCGCGTGGCACCAGTTGCGTGAAGTAGTCCACCGCCGGGCCAATCAAGGCTTCATCAGGATCGAAGGCGGCGTGATGCAGACCAAATTCGCTGGCACTGCCGATGCTGACAAACGCCCCCGGAACCTGCTGCAGATAGAAGGCAAAATCTTCTCCTCCCATTTGCGGCGACTCAGCGTGCTCCGCGAGATAGCCACTCTGTTGAGCAACGTCCAGCGCAACATCCACCCAGCCTGGCGTGTTAATCAGGGCCGGCGGTCCTTCAGTCCACTCCAGTTCGGCGGTCGCACCAAACCCGGCGGCAATACCCTGAATCAGGGATCGCATGCGGTGCGGGATCTGCGCCCGAATTTCGCCGTTGTGGGTGCGCACGGTGCCCTCCAGCTCAACGCTTTGTGGCAGCACGTTCCAGGTATTACCGGCGGTAAAGCGCGTCACGCTCAGCACCACCGTTTCCAGCGAGCTGAACACCCGGCTCGGCAGGGTCTGCAGAGCCGTTACGATATGGCTGGCAATCACAATCGAATCGATGCCCTCCTGCGGTCGTGCGGCATGGGCGCCTTTGCCCTCAATGCGGATAACAAAGCGGTCTACGTTGGCATAAAACGCACCCGCCCGGCTACGCAGTGTGCCCAGCGGCAGGTCGGGCGCGTTGTGCAGGCCAAATATCGCCTGAACGCCTTCCAGCGCACCGGCATCAATCAGCTGACGTGCGCCATTAAAGGTCTCTTCAGCGGGCTGAAACAGAATCCGTACCCGGCCTTGCAGTGTGTCTTCCTGCTGTTTCAGCTGCAACGCCACGCCGAGCATCACGGCGCTGTGAACGTCGTGACCACAGGCGTGCATCACGCCCGGCTGCTGTGATCGCCACGGGCGTTCGGTGGTTTCTTCAATCGGTAACGCATCGATATCCGCGCGCAGGGCGATCAGGGGTTCGCCATGACCGATTTCAGCCACGACGCCGGTTTTCAGCCCCAGCGGCAACAGCCGGATTCCGGCCTGCTCCAGCCAGCGGGTAATACGTTCCGTAGTGGCAAATTCATGATTCGAAAGTTCAGGATGCTGATGCAGTTCGCGACGCCACTGCACCAGTTGGTCGGTTAAAGGCAAAGTCATGATTATCCCTGTTGTTCCGGCAGAAAAGGTTCGCCCAGCGTCAGCATCAGGCGATTAGCCCAGGCAAAAAAGGCGGTTGATTGAATCAGATCGAGCAGGGCGAGCGTATCCAGACCCTGTTCACGCAGTGCAGAGAGCTGCGACTGTGTCGGCTGGGCAGGGGTCAGCGACAGTGCTGCTGAGAATGCGATGATCGCCTGCCAGCGCGCGGCGTGTCCGTGAGATAACACCGCGCCGGGTGCAACATTCAGCAGCTTCTGTACCGCTTCATCGTGCTTTGAGAGCTGGCTGGCTTTACGCGCATGGACTGAGGCGCAGTAAATACAGCCGTTGACCTTACTCACCACGGTGGCAGCCAGCTCGCGCTCGGCGCGTGGCAGCCCTCCTGCGGTATAAAAAATGCCTTTATCGGTCAGGGTGCGCTGTTCCAGCAACGGCAGATTGCGCGCCAGCAGGCGAAAATAGTCGGAGTCGGTGTGACCGAATTTTGCCAGTGTCGCCTGCTCTTCCTCGCTGAATTCCGTCAGCGGTTTTGCCGGCAGCCAGGGCTCCCAGCCGAGTTCCTGTTGCGTAAACGCGGTCAGGGCAGTTTTGCCGCTGGCGGTATGTAAGGCCTCGTGCCAGTGACCGGCGACTACCGGGGCAACCTCACCCGACGCCTCATCGCCCTGTAAGCTGCGCAGACCCGCCAGCAACCGGCTCTGAAAACTGACAAATGCCACCAGCTGTGCCAGTGTGACAATGCCGCGCAGGCTCCAACCCGCCTGTTTCAAAGCCTCCAGATGTGCGGGAGCAGCAGTAACCGGCTCAAAGGTCAGGCGATGGGCAAAAGCCTGTGCCGCGTTGATCCGAACACTCCCGGCCAGACTCTCCTGTGGCTGGTAGTGCGCCTGCAGGCCGGGTTGTGCATGCCAGCCGGCAACCTGTGCGGCCAGCAGACGGCGCTCCGCCAGCGGAAAATCTTCATCACCCTGGCTAAACAACAGGGTGTAGCTACCCTGAGCATGTTGTGTGGCGGCGTGACGTGTCTGGCGCGCATGGGCCAGTTCGGAATCGGGATTGATATCTGCCAGTGTGGCGATCAAATCGTCAGGTTGATTCATGAAATTCTCCTGTGAGGTTCGCCAGCGGCACGAAGCGCGGGCGCAAGATGTTGGGCAATCAGTTCAATCGAGCGCAGCGTGTCGGCATGCGAAGGCTCAACCGAATGCACCTGAAATGAGATGTCGGTGACGCGCGCCAGTGTGCTGTCCTGCGCCAGCGAGTGCTGCACCTGATCGATGCCGCCAACATGGGCATCAAACTGCGCCAGCAGGTCATCAAAGCGTTCACCGCGTAATTCGCCACGATACTGCGCAGCCTGCTGACGAATTCCCGGTTCAGCTACCTGACGGGCATAGCGGTCAGAATCGGCCACGAATGCGGTACGGGAGGCGAGGATGCGCGGAGTGGTTCCCGCAGGAAGTGCCGCAAGATAGGCATCGATCAGCGGATTCTGCAATGCATCCAGCGGCAACTCAGGCTGGCCCGCCGGGCGCGGCTGGGTGCGGGACAGCATCAGACCATGGCCGCCCTGAGCGGCACGGATTGCGCCCTCAACCGAGAAGGTGGCGATCCACACCCGTCCGGCAAGCTGCGGCGCGGCGGGATAGAGATGATTATCAGGATGCCCCAGTGAATCCCCGCGCCAGGCACTGAGCAGCGTATGCAGATGGTCGGCAAAAGCGGCACCGCGCTCGGCAAAGGTCAGACCAAACGGCAAAAACGAATCCGGCGTGCCACCGGAGCCCAGCCCGATCTCCAGCCGCCCATCTGCCAGCAGATCCAGTACTGCGGCATCTTCAGCCACCCGCAGCGCATTTTCCATTGGCAGGGTGATGATGGCGGTGCCGAGCCGGATGGTGCGGGTCTGCGCGGCGACATGCGCCAGGAAGAGCAGCGGCGACGGCAGACCACCCTCATCCTGATGAAAATGGTGCTGAGCAATCCACGCATTATCAAATCCGCAGCGTTCGGCATGCTGAATCTGTTCGGTGGCCAGCTGATAGCGCTGTTTCGCCGGCACCTTATCCAGCAGTCGGGTAAAAAATCCGAGACGTCGGCTCATGCTGACTCCTTGTGGGTTAAGGGAATAAGCGGAGGAATGGCAGCCATTAATTCCCGGGTATAAGGATGCTGTGGCGCACTGAAAATCGTGACAACGTCACCTTGCTCTGCGACTTCGCCCGCTTTTAACACCGTGACGCTGTCGGCAATCTGCCGCACCGTCGCCAGGTCGTGCGTGATAAACAGATAGGTCAGACCCAGTTCGGCCTGAAGCTGCTGCAACAGGTCGAGGATTTGCGCCTGCACCGTGACATCCAGCGCCGAGGTCGCCTCATCCAGTACCAGAATCTCCGGCTTGCAGATCAGCGCCCGCGCAAGAGCCACACGCTGCCGCTGACCGCCGGAAAGTTCGTGAGGATGACGTGACAGAAGAGAGAGCGGCAGCGCCACCCGCGTGGTCATCGCTTCTACGCGCTCACGGCGCTGACTGCGGCTCAGCCGCTCAAAATTACGCAGCGGCTCTTCGATAATTGCAGACAGCGTCTGACGCGGATCGAGCGAGGCAAATGGGTTTTGATAGACAAACTGGATCTTCCGCCGCAGCTGACGCAGCGCCTCGCCGCGTAATCCGTTGACCACGATGCCATCCAGCGTCACCTCGCCGCTGTCTGCGGTTTCAAAACCCATAACGATGCGCGCCAGCGTGGTTTTGCCTGAGCCGGATTCGCCTACCAGAGCATGCGTGGTGCCGCGCGCCACCTGAAAGCTGACCTGGTTCAGCGCCTGCAAACGCTGCTGTTTGCCCAGCGAAAAGCTTTTCATCACGCCGGTTGCCCGGATGGCGGGGGCAGAAAAACGGGCGGTTGCAGATTTAACTCTGGCGGGTCGCTGCGGTGCCGCATCATTCAGTAACTGACGGGTATAAGGATGAGCAGGCGCGCTGATAACCTGTTCAGTGCGGCCCGATTCCTGAATCTCGCCGTGACGAAACACGATAATACGATCTGCGCGTTGCGCCG